>Ga0268296_1003_pt1 | contig 571832 bp, 518 predicted proteins | sample MetYM1_FD_191345 | JGI IMG/M metagenome (GOLD analysis project Ga0268296, IMG submission 191345) | Soil microbial communities from Anza Borrego Desert, Southern California, United States - Methylocaldum Y-M1 | ecosystem: Environmental > Terrestrial > Soil > Desert | place: USA: California... | reverse complement strand
AGCCAGGACCGTCGATACCCTCGAAGCTGCGATTGCCGACGCCTACAGAGCATTCACCCCTGCCGAATGCGCCAACTACTTCACGGCAGCAGGATACAGTTCAACTTGATCGGAATCTGCTCTAGCCATTGCCAAACTACGCGCTCGCTGACGATCGCCCGATCGATACTAGTCTTGCACCTCGAGCACCAGCTCCATGGTCATCAGCACGGGATTGTCGCCACGGACCAGGCGGCCCTCCGCAATGCCTCCGGTGTAGTCGATCAGCGCGACGTCGAGCACCGCTTCCGGCGCGCCGGTCGAACCGGGGGCGATCGTCCCAGCCGTGATCGCCAGCTCGGTGGCAAACGGCTCGGTGACGCCGCCATGGGTGAAACGCGCGCCGATGGTCGAGCCGACGCCGCCGTGAATTTTCGCGCTGCCAATGCCGTGCACGCGACAGAACTCTTCGAGACAGAAAGCAAAATCTTGGTTGGGCCGCAGCCGCAGCGCGAAGGCGCCGCTCGTCGTGCGCGCGCCGGTGCGCGCGGCCGCCGCCGGTCCGAACAGCTTGAAATTGGTCTCCGGATCGGGTTCGGCGGTGAACATCGCGCCGTCGATGCCGAACGCCTCGACCTCGAAGGGCTCGGCCACGACGGTCTCGTCCGGCAGCATGTGGCCACCGCCTGCCTTGCCGTCGGCCTCGGTCCAGAGCCCATGGCAATGAAAGAACGGCGCACCGTCCCGCACGCCCAGCGTCATGCTGCCAAGCTTCGTGCGCGTCACGCCTTCGGGCCGATATGTCTCGCTGTAGAACGCCGCGTTCTCGCCGGTCTTCGACAGCGCCGGCATGACATAGGCGAACGGTTCGAGCGCACCGCGGCCGAAATTCAGTACGCCGCCGGCAAAGCCCTCCGCGGCAAAGCCGCGCCGCGCAGCCTCCAGCAGCGGCACACCCGCCTGAAGCGTGAACGTGAAAGCACGCCCCCTCGCCTCCACCCATTGAATGCGTTCGGCGGCGGGCGGGCCCGGCTGCTTGATACTCCGCATCACCTGCGCTCAGCCCGCCTTGGTCTTGTCGAGATCGAGCAGCCCGCGCGCCTCGAGTTCGTCACGCACCATCCGCTTCGGCACCTTGCCGTAGCCGGATTTCGGCAAGGCCTCCCAGAAGAAGAACCGCTTCGGCATCTTGTAGCGCGGCACTTTTGGCGAGAGGAACGCCGCCATCTCCGCTTCGCTCACCGGCTTCGCGCCTTCGCGCGCAACGCAGACAGCTATTCCGACCTCGCCCCAGGTCGCATCGGGCACGCCGAGCACGGCGACCTCGCCGACCGCGGGATGCGTCAGGATCTTCTCCTCGATCTCGCGCGGATAGATGTTGGAGCCGCCGGAGATGTACATGTCGGAGGCACGTCCCGTGATGTAGACGAATCCCTCCTCGTCCATGTGGCCGAGATCGCCGGTACGGAACCAGCCGTTACGAAACGCCTTCGCATTGGCTTCGGGGTTGTCGTAATAGCCGGCGAACACGGCAGGCCCGATCACGCAGATCTCGCCGCTCTGGTTGGCTTTGAGCTCCCGTCCCTCGTCGTCCTGGATCGAGACCTGCATGCCGGTGCGCTCGAAGCCGCAAGTGCCGATCTTCGCGTGCGGGCCGTCCTCGGGATCGTGCAGCGCGGCCGGCAGCACGGTGATGTTGCCGGTGACCTCGCCAAGGCCGAAATACTGCACGATGACCTTGCCGAGCTTCTTCAGCGCGGCCTTCTGGTCCTCGCGATACATTGGCGCGCCGGCATAGATCACCTGACGCAGCGAGGAATGATCGTATTTGTCGGCCGCGGGATGCTCGACCATCATCTTGAGGATCGTCGGCACCGTGAAGAGATTGCTGACGCGATGCGCCTCGATCAGGCGGAACGCCTCGTTGATGTCGAATTTTTCGGTCGGCAGCAGCACCGTGCATGCGCCGCGCGCGGTCTGCATCAGCTGATGCACGCCGGCGCCGTGCGACAGCGGTGCCACCACCAGCGAGGCATCCTGCTCCGTCACACCTGGCGTCAGATCGGCGAGATGATTGGTGACGACGAACCCCATCTGACCGTGGGTCAGCACCGCCGCCTTGGATCGGCCGGTGGTGCCGGAGGTGAAGAAAAACCAGCAGGGATCGTCGTGTTCGACGGCGACGTTCTCGACTGCCGTTCCTGCCCGCGAGGCCATGGCCTCGGCAACCGACATATCCGCGAATGGCGCCTTGCCGTCGACGCTCCAGGTGAATTCGAGAGCGCCGCCCTTCACCGCCGCAGCGTGCTCGGGGAAATCGACATGGCACAGGAACGCCTTGGCGCCGGAGGCCTGCGCGAGATAGCTGACCTCGTCCGGCATCAGGCGGAAATTGGTGGGCACCCAGACCGCGCCGAGCCGGAACGCGGCGAACATCGAGACGAACATCTCATCGCCATTCTTGGAATGGACGAGAATGCGATCACCCCTGGCAATGCCGCGCGCGGCGAGCGCGGCCGCCAGCGCCGAGACCTGCGCATCGATCTCGCGCCAGGTCCAGGACTTGTCACCCCAGACGAAGCCGGGGCGCGATCCATGCCGCCGCGCATTCTGGGTCAGCATGTAGGCGAGATTCATGACGCGGCGGGACATGCGCAGGGGCTGCATCGGGCTTCCTCTTCGACGACGGGCGGCGCACAAGCTGCCCGCTCATTGCCGCCCATTTATCGCCATCGCCAGCGCCCCTGCAAGGCCGGCGGCCGCGAACCAGCTCTACGGCTGCTTGAACACAAACGGCGTTGCCGTGATTGCCTTCTGCTTGATGCAGGTCTGCGGACCGAAGCCGCCGCAGAAGCTGCCATGCAGATCGAAGCGGACGGTGCGAGAGGCGCCGCGCTTCGACGGCGGCACCATGATCCTGTAGCGGAGGACATGGCCGCCGAACACCTCGCGCACGCTGCCGTCCGGCAGCGTCACCAGGATCTTCATGACGCAGCCGCCGGTTCCGCAATAGGTCGTCTCGCGGTCGCCGCATTTGGTGTCCTGGAAATCGACGATGTAGTCCTCGCGGCCATCGCCGGTGAGGTCGATCTTGCGCACGGTGTTTGGCGCGAAGGTCACCTCGCCGCCCTCCTGGGCGTCGCATTCCTCATTGGCGTAGCGCAGCGCCGTCTGCACGCCCGGTGGATAGTCGGCCGGATTGAACGGCTTTGCGTCGTCGGCGCGCGCGCTGGTCGCGAGCAGAACGAGCAAGAGGATCAGATATCGCATTGGCGTTGGTCGCAGCCACAATCGCAATTGTTCAGTGAATTTTAAACATGATCGGCGCACCCTTCATCCGTCTCCGCGTACAGAGTGCATTCCATGATCAAAGCGCCCGCCGTCCTCCTGCTCACGCTGGCGCTCGCCGGATGTGCCGTTGCGCCACAGGCGCATCTGGCTTCCGATCCCGCCTTCAAGCCTGCGCGTTATGCCTGGGATGGCGCCGGCGAGGATCCCAACCGGCCGCGCGCTGCTTCACAACCAACGCGCACCGCTGCCCACTCCGAGCGCAACAGGTCGCAAGCCGGCGTTCAGCCCTATTCGAAGGAATGGTGGCAGGCGCATGACGGCATTGAGGCCGAGCAGGACGCCAGGGTCAACCGCTCCCTGGTCATCTGCCAGGGGTGCCTTCGCCAGCCGCCACAGCCCGAAGATGCCAGGCTGGCCAAAGCGACCGATTGAACCGAACGACCGCAACATCGGAAACCTGCCGACCCGACCCCGCGTTACGGCCTCGTGCGCGAGGCGGGCAGCTGGAGGGGCCACGACATGAGCGACGTCATCAACAACAAGGCCCAACACCGCTACGAGCTCACGGTGGAAGGCCATCTTGCGACCGAGCATTACAAGCTCGATGGCAACGTGATCACGTTCGAGCACACGGACGTGCCGAAGGAACTTGGTGGCAAGGGCATCGGCTCGAAGCTGGTAAAAGGCGCACTCGACCAGGTCCGCGCCGCCGGATTGAAGCTGATCCCACAATGCCCGTTCGTGAAGGCGTGGATCGACAAGCACCCGGACTATGCAGATCTCGTAACAAGATGAGTGCACGGGCCCGCCGCCCATGGCCGGCGGGCCTGCCGGCATCTACGGCCTATTGCCCATGCTTGAGCAGGTCCTGGTCAGTCTGATCCCAGTCCTGCCACAGCTGGAGTATGCCGAGCAGCACCACCACCGCACCGAGGGTCGTGTGATAGATGCGGAGGAAGCCTTCGGCGGAATAGCCGATCAGGTAAGGCGAGGCGATGAGCCACAGCCCGACCAGGATCGTGGTCACCTCTTGCCACCGCTGCAAGGCGACGTATTCGAGCTGGCTGAGACCAAACACGATCAGACCGATCGCGACGGTGTTGAGGATGGCCGTCTGGTGCCCGGCGATCGCCGGATCCTGGACGGGAAACCACGGCGAGGCCACGATCGCCGCGCCGAGCAGCATCCCGCACCAGTCTTCCCATGTTCGATGAGTCTTCAAGAAACCAGAGTCCGACATCGTACCCTCCTGCAAAAGAGGCATACGTCTGCGGCTGGCGATCACGACACTCCGAATGTCTGGCGACCTGCCGGCCGCATTCGGGCGTATGTCCTTTCCAGGACGTGGGAACAGAACTTCGGCGTGCAAGAGCTGTATCGAGGATTATTTGCCGTCGCCGCGCCGCTCGCAGAGCGCGATTTCCATACTGCACCGCGTTACAGCGGCGCATTTGCGGATATCTCCTCTGCGCCAATCTGCCTTGGTCTCACCTTGGCAAGGGCGGAATTAGCCTCCTAGATCAGGAGGCAATCTGCATTTCGGAAGGATCCTTCATGGCGGCACCGGTACGCGACAACAAGGACAGGAGCCGCTTCGAGCTCGATGTCGGCAACGACGTCGCCTTCGCCAACTACCGGCTGACGCCGTCGGCCGTCATCATCACCCATACCGAGACGCCGCGCGCGCTGCGCGGCCGCGGCATTGGCTCCGAGCTGGTCAAGGGCGCCCTGGACCTGATCCGGCGCGACGGCAGGAAGGTGATCGCCGGCTGCAGCTTCGTCGTCGACTATCTCGACAGGCATCCGGAGGATGCGGATCTGGTCGCCTGAAAGCAAAAGGGCCCGCGAGATCGCGGGCCCCTACGGAACGACCCGGCGCGGGTCAGTGCTTGATTTCCGGCGGCAGCTTGCCGCCGTTGGCGGCGAGCTTGGACATCACCTGCTTGTGCAGCCAGACGTTCATGCTGGCCGAGTCGTTCATGTCGCCGCTGTAGCCGAGTTCCTTGGCAAGATCCTTGCGTGCAGCGAGGCTGGAATCGATGTCGAGCGCCTTCATGAGGTCGACGATCGAGGTGCGCCATTCCAGCTTCTCGCCCTTGTGCGCGGCCGCCGCCTTGTCGACGATCGCCGCCACGTCGACGGCAGCCATGGGCGCTGCGGCCGGCGACGAAGCGCCTGGCGCGCTTGCGGGCGCGCCGGGCGAAGCTGTGCCACCGGCGGGCGCGGCGGAGGCCGGCTGGCTGCCGAAGATCGCGCTCATGATTTTCCCGAAAATGCTCATGTCTGCTCCCCGAAAAGGAATCCGTTGGAAGGGCCTTGAGTGGCACTTATAGACGAAGTTGCCGCGCTGCGCCCGCAAAGTTCCGCGGGCTAACAGCAGCATCAGCTTATCTGCGGCGAAATGACGACAGAATGACGTCGTTGTGGTTGCGGTTGCGGCGCGGCATCGAATTTCACCCAAGCATGAGGGACAGGACTTGGACTTGGGAGTATGGTTGGCGTTCAGCTCGCGATGCCAGCCGGAATTCGCGTGTGGTCGGGATCGCGAGATTTCAGAGAATGGCGGCCGCTTGCGCCGTTTGCCGGCGCCGGTCTTGGCTGCCTGGCAAGGGAGCTAGCGACCATGGCCACACTCTACCAGGGCAATGTCCCCACGATGGCCCAGCCCGCGGATGCGGCTGGACCGGTGATCCGAACCATCCGACTGTCCGATCTGCGGGACGCACTCAGGCGCGGGTGGGAAGACTTCAAGGCCGTTCCGAGCCACGCCATCATCCTGTGCGTGATCTACCCGGTGCTCGGCCTCGTGCTCGCCCGCGTGGTGATGGGCTATTCGGTGCTGCCGCTGTTGTTTCCACTGGCTGCCGGTTTCGCCCTGATCGGGCCCTTCGCGGCGCTCGGACTTTACGAGCTCTCCAGCCGGCGCGAGCGCTATGAACCGGCCAGTGCCTGGGATGCCATGGAGGTGCTGCGCTCGCCCTCGTTCGGTGCGATGCTGGGCCTCGGCACGTTGCTGCTCGCCCTGCTCGTCACCTGGGTCGCGACCGCGCAGGCGATCTACATCGCAGCGTTCGGCTACGAGGGCGTGACCGGCCTCTCGGACTTCGTGACGCGCGTGCTGACGACTCAGCAAGGCTGGTGGCTGATCGCGGTTGGCTGCGGCACCGGCTTCCTGTTCGCGCTCGCCGCGCTCTGCATCAGCGTCGTGTCGTTCCCCTTGATGCTCGATCGTCATGCCGGTGCATTCGAGTCGATGGTGACGTCGCTGCGCGTCGTCGCAAGAAATCCCGTGCCGATGGCGGCGTGGGGCTTCATTGTGGCGGTGCTGCTCGCGCTCGGCACGATACCGGCCTTCCTCGGCCTTGCCGTGGTGATCCCACTGCTCGGCCATGCCACGTGGCACCTCTACCGCAAGGTGATCGTCTCGGAGCCCGGGGCGCGCCCGGTGCCGCCCCCGCCGCATCGTCCGCGCAAGCCGGCCGCCGACTTCCCGGCCAACCTCTTCCCCTGGCGCAATCGGACCGACGCCTGACGATATCGTGACATGCGATCCTGCCTTGCCCTGGCTCGGGCAGGATCGCGCCCTGTTGTGCGCCTTGCTTTGGCCGCGGTTCCGACCGAGATTGCGCCGACCGGTCAGATCGCTTCACGGAATTCATTTACTCGAATGACCCAGACGATTTCTCGTCTTGCTCTCGCAGCCTTCGCCCTCTCCGCTTCAATTCTGTCAGGCCAGCCAGCGCTCGCTGCTGTTGCCTGCGGCTCGGGCAATTTCGACGCCTGGCTTGCGGATTTCAAAACCGACGCTGCGGCGAAAGGCATCTCGCAGCAGGCCATCACCGCCGGGCTTGCCGGCGTGACGCTCGATCAGGGCGTGCTCAACCGCGATCGCTCGCAAAAAGTCTTCAGCCAGAGCTTCGAGGAGTTCTCCGGCCGCATGGTGCCGCCGCGCCTGGAGCGTGGCTCCAACAGGATGAAGCAATACGGCTCGGTGCTGTCGCGCATCGAGCAGACCTATGGGGTGCCCGGCGAAATCCTGGTTGCGATCTGGGGTTTGGAGACTGATTTCGGCGTCAACACCGGCAAGTTCGCAACGATCCGCTCGCTGGCAACGCTTGCCTATGACTGCCGCCGCTCCGAGCAGTTTCGCGCCGAGCTGATGGATGCGCTGCGTATCGTCCAGCGCGGCGATCTCGCCCCGGCCGACATGAAGGGCGCTTGGGCCGGTGAGCTCGGCCAGACCCAGTTCATGCCGTCATCCTGGATGAAATATGCCGTCGATTTCGACGGCAATGGCAAGCGCGATCTCCTGCACAACGCGCCCGACGTGCTCGCCTCCACCGCCAACTATCTCGCCGGCTATGGCTGGCAACGAGGCAAGGATTGGCAGCCGGGCAGTCCGAATTTTGCGGTGCTTCAGCAATGGAACAAGAGCGAGGTCTATTCCAAGACCATCGCTTATTTCGCCACCCAGCTGGCGCGCGCCCCTTAGCCCCTCGGACAAGCGAGTAAGGGCCGATCGCGCGGCGATCGGCCCTCTCTTTGCCCTGACTTCTCAGTTTTATTTGGTTCTATTTGGCCATGCTGGCCTGCATCGCCTTGTTCAGATGCGCACCGCACACACCCATCTTGCCGTTGAGCAGCGCGTCCTGCGCCGCCGCGATTTCCTTCTGCGCGACGAACTTGCTGTCGCCGTCGGCCATGTTCTCGATCGCGGTCTCCGTCTTCTCCAGATTCGTCCCGCTGCAGCCGCCCGCGGCGTGCTTGGCGGCCTCAGCCGGCGCAACGGCGAACGCAACGGTAGCAATTGCGATAACCCCGAGTAACTTCGACATGACGTTACCTTCCTTCTTGTCCTTGCACAGACCAGCGACATTGCCGGATTCTGCGGCACGACTTTCATCTAGGCGCGTCAACTTGTCGCAATAAATTCTTCGCGAGAATTGCGTGATGCCGCGCATGACGCAGGGGCGGCATGCAGAAATTCTGTTCTTCATGCCCTGTAATGAAGACTGCACGTAAAGCGTGCAGTCCGCGCGCAGGGGCGCTTACCGGTCGGAAGCGACTAGCCATCCAGGCGGATCCAACAGCAGATATGAATGAATATATATTCATATTTTCTGTTCCTAACACATGCGAATCGCGCATGTGTGACTTGGGTTCAGTAGCTAGTCCGGGTCCTTGGCGGGTGAAGAAACGCAACATATTTCCCCTGGCGCATCCAGCTCACGCTGCCGCCATAAGTCCGTGAATTCACGGACATTTATTGCTCATAGGCCGAGACTCTGCCCGTTGCTTGGGCGGAAGCGCCCTCAGGTTAATCGTCCGTTACAGACGCTATGCACCCCGCGCTTAGCTGCATCGCAACATAGGAACTTTCGCACTGCACTACTCCCATCTATATTCACTTCAACGATGAGGCTCGGGCAAGAGCTGAATCGAACTACAGGAGACTACCAATGCTGCTCTCGCTCATCCGCATGATCCAGGCCTTCCGGGACTATCAGCGCAATGTTGCCGAGCTGTCCCAGCTCAGCGATCGCGAACTGGCCGATATCGGCCTCGATCGCTCGGACATCCCGCGCGTTGCCGCCGGTCAGTATCAGGGCTGATAATTTCAGCCCCAACCGGACGACCCGATAGCGCCCGCCTCGTGCGGGCGTTGTCGTCTCTGGTTGCAGGAAAAGTCGATCTCGGCGATTCCACTCTCCGCCGAAAAGCGCTACCTGTCCGCCCCATGACAGGACCCCAATCCAACATCGTCCACGTGATCGGCGCCGGCCTCGCCGGTTCTGAGGCTGCCTGGCAGGTGGCGAAATCCGGCGTGCCGGTGGTGCTGCACGAGATGCGGCCGACCCGCATGACCGAGGCGCACCGCACTGATGGGCTTGCTGAGCTCGTCTGCTCCAATTCGTTCCGCTCGGACGACGCCGCCAACAACGCCGTCGGCCTCCTGCACGCGGAGATGCGCCGGCTCGACTCATTGGTCATGCGTGCGGCCGATGCCAACCAAGTGCCCGCCGGCGGCGCACTCGCGGTCGACCGCGACGGCTTCTCGGCAGCCGTCACCAAGGCGCTGAAAGACCATCCCCTGATCGAGGTCACCCGTGGCGAGGTCGCAGGCCTGCCGCCAGCCGACTGGAGCAACGTCATCGTTGCCACCGGCCCCCTCACTTCCGCGCCGCTGGCCGACGCCATCCGCGAGCTCACCGACGAGAACGCCCTCGCCTTCTTCGACGCCATCGCGCCGATCGTGCACCGCGAATCCATCGACATGTCGGTGGCCTGGTTCCAGTCGCGCTACGACAAGGTCGGCCCCGGCGGCAATGGCGCCGACTACATCAACTGCCCGATGACAAAGGAGCAGTATGACAGCTTCGTCGCCGCGCTGATGACCGGCGAGAAGACCGAATTCAAGGAATGGGAGACCAACACGCCCTATTTCGACGGCTGCCTGCCGATCGAGGTGATGGCGGAGCGCGGCCCCGAGACGCTGCGCCATGGTCCCATGAAGCCCGTCGGCCTCACCAATCCGCACGATCCCGCCACGAAGGCTTACGCGATCGTGCAGCTCCGTCAGGACAACAAGCTCGGCACGCTCTACAACATCGTCGGCTTCCAGACGAAATTGAAGTACGGCGAGCAGCAGCGCATCTTCCGCACCATTCCCGGTCTGGAGAAGGCCGAGTTCGCCCGCCTCGGCGGCCTGCATCGCAACACCTTCCTGAATTCGCCGAAGCTGCTCGACACCCAGTTGCGGCTGCGCACACAGCCGCGGCTGCGCTTTGCCGGCCAGATGACGGGCTGCGAGGGCTATGTGGAATCCGCCAGCGTCGGCTTGATCGCCGGTCTCTATGCGGCAGCGCAGGCACGCGGCGAGACGCTTGTCAGCCCGCCTGGCACGACCGCGCTCGGATCGCTGCTCGGCCACATCACCGGCGGGCATATCGAGACCATCGAGCCGGGCACGCGATCGTTCCAGCCGATGAACGTCAATTTCGGCCTGTTCCCGCCGCTCACGACGGTCCCGACGAAGAAGCCCGATGGCACGCGATTGCGCGGCAACGAGAAGACGGTGGCCAAGAAGCGGGCGCTGAGCGCACGGGCGCTCGCCGATCTCGATCGCTGGATCGCCGATCACCTTCGTATTGCCGCCGCCGCATGAGTCTTCGATGAGCCTCCCCAAAGACGACGCCGCAGAGCTGTCGGCGCGCTGGACCGAAGGCGTGCTGCTCAAGCGCGACGTGTTCTCGACCGTCGAGCGCGGCCGCTTCCGCGCCGAGAGCGGCGAGACCGACGCGGTGCTGCGCCGGCTCGACGAGGTGCCATGGTGGTCGTTTCCGCTGGCACGCCATCTGTTCGCCCGCGAGAAGCATGCGCTGGTGCGAGCCAAAGGTCTCGATGTCGGTCCCGAGCTGCTCTGGGCCGGACGACGCGCGCTTGTGCGCGGCTTCGTCGACGGCGTCGCGCTGCATCTGGCAAAACCGCATGGCGATCTCGCCTATTTCCGCTCGGCCAAAGGCGCGCTGCGCCGGCTGCGCCGCGCCGGCATCTGCCACAACGATCTCGCCAAGGAGCAGAACTGGCTGGTCGGCCGCGACGGCCGCGCCTACGTGACCGATTTTCAGCTCGCCGCCTGCTTCGACCGTCGGGGCCGGCTCTATCGCATCCTGGCCTATGAAGATCTGCGGCATCTGCTGAAGCACAAGCGCTCCTACGCGCCGGAGGCGCTGACGCCGCGGGAGCGGAAGATCCTGGCGAAGAAGTCGTTCGCCGCGCGCCTGTGGCTCGCCACCGGCAAGAAGGTCTATCGCGCCATCACCCGCGGCCTGTTCAACTTCACCGACCGCGAGGGCGGCGGCCGCCGGCTCGTCAACGACGCGCCGGTGCTCGCCGAGCTGATCCGCCGGAATCCGGCCGTGCGCGACACCGCCATCGTCGCCTTTGCCGACCGCCGCTCCGGCGTCGGGCTCTATGCCTTCGTCGAAGCCGATCAGGCCGCGCTCGAAGGCCAGCTCCGCAGCGAGCTTGCCGCCGCCAAGGGACCGAAGCCGCCCGAGCACATCCAGATCGTGCACGCCTTGCCGCGCAACGCGAGCGGCGCGCCGCGCACCGAGGTCCTGCAACTGGTCGCCATGAACCAGCTCGACCTGATCGAGCCGATGATGAAGAACGAGCAGGACCGGGCCTTCCTGAAGGACATCCTGGAGCAGCGCAAGAACCTGCGCGACCGCTTCAATTTCGAGGCGAAGCTGCCGGCGGGTTAGTATTGCGGCGTGCCTTGAAGCGTCCACATTGGCGATGGAGAAACGCTTGGATGGCGAAGGACTGGCAAAGATCATGGGCACTCGGGGGACGATGATGCATCGTGTGATTGGCGGGATGATCGCCGGCTTTCTGCTGCTGGCAGGCGCGCCCGCGATGGCTGACTCGCCGGCCGAACTGATCTCGAGCTTCCGTCTCAAGCATGGTGAGGTCCGCGTCGTTCGCGATGTCACCCTCGACCGCATCGCCATGGATCAGGCCCGCGCGATGGCGGCGAAGGACGACCTCAGTCATGATGCGCTCGGGCCCTTCAACCGCCGCGTCGCGCCGGCAGGCGCGGGCCGCGCCGCCGAGAACATCGCCTACGGCTACGACAATTTCGAGAAGACGCTGGGACAGTGGATCGACTCGTCCGGGCACCGCAAGAACCTGCTGCTGCACAACGCCTCCCGCGTCGGCATCGCCAGCGCCAAGAATGCCAGCGGCAAGCGCACCTATTGGGCCATGGTGATCGCCGGCGATTACGAGCCGAAGGGCAAGGGTAAGGGCAAGAAGGACAAGGAGCCGCTGGTTGCCGTGAAGCGCGAGGCGGCGCCCGCAACCAAACCCAAATCCAGCACCTGCACCATCAAGCTGCTCAGCCTCTGCATCTGAGCCAAGACTGCGCCGTCTTGCTCGCAGTCCTCGACGCGTCTAATTCATGCATGAAGATGGCGAGAAGCGGAGGCGTAAGTGATCGACCTCGACCGGATACGGGCCGACACGCCTGCCGCCTCCCGGCTCGCATACCTGCACAATGCGGGTGCGGCTCTGATGCCGGCACCGGTCGTCGCGGCGGTGAAGGAACATATCGACCTGGAAAGCGAAATTGGCGGCTATGCCGCCGCCGACCGTGAGTCCGATCGGATCGACGCGGTGTATGGCTCGGTGGCGCGCCTGCTCAATGCCGCACCTGACGAGATCGCCCTGGTGGAGAACGCGACGGTTGCCTGGCAGATGGCGTTCTACGCGCTTCCCTTCCGCAAGGGCGACCGCATCCTGACGGCCGAGGCCGAATACGCTGCCAATTATGTCGCCTTTCTTCAGGTCGCGAAGCGAACCGGCGCGACGATCGATGTCGTGCCGAGCGATGCCAGCGGCGAGCTCGACGTGCACGCGCTGGAGCGCATGATCGACCGACGCGTGAAGCTGATCGCCATCACCTGGGTTCCGACCAATGGCGGGCTGGTCAATCCGGCAGAGGCAATCGGCAGGATCGCGCGGGCGCATGGCATTCCCTATCTGCTCGACGCCTGCCAGGCGGTCGGGCAGATGGCGGTCGACGTCGAAGCCATCGGCTGCGACATGCTGTCGGCCACGGGCCGCAAATTCCTGCGCGGCCCGCGCGGCACCGGCCTTCTCTACGTCCGCCGCGCACTGCTGCAGCGGCTTGATCCGCCGATGATCGACCATTTTGCAGCGCCCTGGGTCTCTCGCAATGAATATCGGCTCCGCGACGATGCGCGCCGTTTCGAGACCTGGGAGAATAATTATGCGGCCCGGCTCGGGCTCGGCGCTGCCATCGACTATGCGCTCGATATCGGCATGGGTCACATCGAGCAGCGTTGCCGTATGCTGGCGGACCGCCTTCGGGGCGGCCCTGCGTCCGTTCGCGGCCTCACCATTCGCGACCTCGGCCGAGCGCCGGGCGCCATCGTCAGCTTCACGATGGACGGGCATGAGGCGGACGCCATTGTGAGGAGTGCCGCGGCCGCCGGCATCACGATCGGCGCGTCAGATCCGTCGAGCACCCGCATCGATGCCGAACTCCGCTCGCTGCCGCCGCTCGTGCGGGTCTCCCCGCATTACTACAACACGGAAGCCGAGATCGATCGGCTGATCGGTCACCTCGCAAGTCTGCGGTCGCGATAGCGGCATCGCCGCGCACCGCTCAGGTGCAGCGCGCGCTCAGTCCGGATGCGCTGAGCTTTGCCATCACCTCGTCGAGATGTGCGCTGTCACGGGTCTCGATGACCAGCTGCAGCAGCGTCGCCTTGGCCGGCAGGTCGGAGAAGGTCCGCTGATGCGAGACTTCAATGATGTTCGCACCCGCCTCGGCCAGCAGCGCTGCCACCGCCGCGAGCTGCCCCGGCCTGTCGGGGATGTCGAGCGACAATTGCGTCAGCCGTCCCTCGCGCGCCAACTCCCGGGTGAGGACGGAGGCAATCAGCCGCGTGTCGATATTGCCTCCGCTCAGCACCAGGCCGACCTTCTGGCCGGCAAACCGGGACGGATCGGACATCAGCGCGGCGAGGCCCGCGGCGCCGGCACCCTCGACCACGGTCTTCTCGATCGAGATCAGGGTGGCGACCGCACGCTCGAGCTCGGCTTCATTGACCAGCGCGATGTCGTCGACGAGACGACGGACGATTTCGGTGGTGATCTTCCCCGGCGATTTCACCGCGATGCCCTCGGCCAACGTGTCGCCGCGCGCCGGCAGATTGCCGTCATGGATCGCGTTGTACATCGAGGGATACAGCCAGGCCTCGACGCCCAATATCCGCAGCGACGGCTTGATCGATTTCGCGGCAATGGCGATACCGCTGATCAACCCGCCGCCGCCGATCGGAACGACCAGCGTGTCGAGATCCGGTACCGCCTTGAGCATTTCCAGCCCGATCGTGCCCTGACCCGCTATGACAAGCGGATCGTCGTAAGGGTGCACGAAGATCATGCCGCGCGCTTCGCCGTGGCTGCGCGCGAAGGCGGCCGCCTCTTCCAGCGTCGCGCCCGTGACCACCACCTCGGCGCCGTGGTGCCTGGTGTTCTCGATCTTCACCATGGGCGTGCCGATCGGCATCACGATGGTGGCGGGAATGCCGAGCCGCTTGGCGTGGTAGGCGACGCCTTGCGCGTGGTTGCCCGCGGACATTGCGATCACGCCCCGCACGCGCTCCTCCGGCGTCAGCGCTGTGAGCCGGTTGAGCGCGCCGCGCTCCTTGAACGAGGAGGTGAACTGGAGGTTTTCGAATTTCAGCCAGATGTCGCTGCCGCAGATGCTGCTCAGTGTTCGGCTATGGCTGCAGGGCGTCTCGACGACGGCGCCGCGGATGATCTCGGCGGCCGCAAGAATGTCGCCTGGTGCGACCGGAAAGCCGCTGAGATCGGACGTGCTTCGGGATAAGTCAGCCATAGGACAGCATAGAGCATTTGGCGGGCTCAGGCGATAAGCCAGCCGCTATTTGGTAAATTCACGCGATCGCGAGGCGCGCCACAATGTCCAGAGCGTGCGCAGCCGCGACGATGGCTGCAGCGCAAACGGGTTGCGTCCCGGACGCGACAGGCGCTCGAGATCGGCCTGCGCCTGGCTCAGCGGCAGAAACGCCGGCCGCATGGACGGTGCCACCTGCGCCAGCAGCGACGAAGCCGCCGTCAGATGCTGCCTGGCTTCACCCGCAAGCTGCTCCAGCACCGCATGGAGATTGGGTGTCTCCTTGCCGGCGAAGACATCCTCGATGCTGCAATTGTGCCTCTCCATCAACTGCTGCGGCAGGAACAACTGCCGATGCGCGGCATCGCGCGGCAAGTTGGCGATGACCTGCACGATTCCCTGTGCCAGCCCGGCATGGCGGGCGAGATGATCGACCGCCTCCGACGGCGGTCCCAAAACCTGCGCCGCCAGACCGAACAGCGCTGATGAGGTCGCGGCCAGATAGCCTTCCAGCGCGGCCATGGTCGGCATCGGGTCGTTGTAGAGATCGAACTGGTGCTCGTCGGCAAGCAGCGACAGCGGCTCGACCGGAAGATTGAAATCACGGATCGCGCGGAGCAGCTCGGCCGCCACCGGATTGCCCTCGGCGCTGCCATGGACATGGCCTGACAGCATATCGGTCCACCATTGCAGGCGGATCTCGCCCGGCAAGGGCTGGCTCACCTGGTCGCGGACGCGGACGATCTCGACGTTGAAGGCATACAGGGCCAGCAACGCACGGCGCTCGGCGGCCGGCGCGAACAGGGTCGCAGCGTAACGCGGAAAGTCATGGCTGCGCACCAGATCGGCGCAGAAGGCAACGGAATCGGGCGGCGGCGCAGGGCTGCTCATGGCACGGCGATCAGCGCAGCGGCAACCCGCCGCCGTTCGCCGATCATGATGTTGTAGGTGCGTACGGCGGGTCCGGTCTGCATCGTGTCCAGCACCACCCTCACCGCCTTGAGCGCCTGACGCAGCTCCGTCGGCGGCAGCCACAGCCCGGTTCCGGTGCCGACCAGGAGCGTGTCGATGCTGTTGGCCGCCGTGAAGACCCGATCCAGCGAATAGCGGTCGATCTTCGCGGGGTCCGTCACGTCCCAGGCCCAGATCGCGTCCGGCAGGCAGAGCAGCGAGCCCCGATGCGACATGCCGGCAAAGGCAAAGCCGCCCTTGCCATAGGCATCGATCGGCGCCGAGCGCGGGAAATGCGGAGCATTGGGATCGCCGGCCATGAGCTTCGTCCGAATGGGCTTACTGCCCTCGCAAACTCCTGCGAGGGCACGAGGTTCGGATCATGCCTTGCTTTTCTTCGCCGGCGTAGCCGTATCGGGCGCATCTTCGCGATGCTCGCCGACGCCGAGGTAGATCAGGATCGGGGCCGCGATGAAGATCGAGGTGTAGGTGCCGACCAGCACCACGCCGAACATCATCACTGCGGTAAAGCTGTGGATCGCGTGTCCGCCGAACAACAGCAGCGCGAGCAGCGCCAGCGTCACCGTGAAGTGCGTGATGATCGAGCGCGAGAGCGTCGAGTTGATGGACTCGTTGAGAAGCTGCGGCATCGGCATCTTCTTGTAGCGCCGCAGCATTTCGCGGATACGATCATAGATGACGACGGTGTCATTGAGCGAATAGCCCAGGATCGTCAGCAGTGCGGCGATACTGGTCAGGTCGAAATCGACCTGGCTGATCGACATGAAGCCGATGGTCAGCACGATGTCATGCACGTTCGCGATCATGGCGCCGAGCGCGAACTGCCATTCGAAGCGGAACCAGAGATAAATCAAGATGCCCAGGATCGCGAGCATCAGGCCGAGCATGCCGTAGGCCAGCAATTCGCCCGAGACGCGCGGGCCGACCACCTCGACGCGGCGATATTCGACGGAATCGCCAAGCGCGGCGCGAACCTTCTGCACGGCCTCTTGCTGGGCGGCGTCGCCACCCGGCTGCTCCGCGACGCGGATCAGGACGTTCTCGGGTCCGCCAAACTGCTGCAGCTGGACTTCGCCAAGACGCAAGCCATCCAGCGTCGTACGCATCGCCGCGATGTCGGCGGCGCCGGATTTGGCCCGCACTTCGAGCAGCGTGCCTCCCTTGAAATCGATGCCGAAATTCAGGCCATGAGTGAAGAACAGCGTGATCGCGACGATCGATAGCGCCGCCGAGATCGGGAAGCTGATGCGGCGGAAGCGCGTGAAGTCGAAATGCGTATCGTCAGGGACGATGCGCAGCGACGGCAGCCAGCCGAACACCGAGACCACGGTGAGAATGGCAATGAGGACGCCGAGCCCGATGAGAACGGTGTGAGTCACGATCAGGCTCCTAGATCGGCACGCTCTGCGGCCGCTTCCACCGCACCCACCACGCCACGATCAGCCGGGTCATGGTGAAGGCGGTGAACACCGTGGTGATGATGCCGATTCCGAGCGTCACGGCAAAGCCGCGCACCGGGCCGGTGCCGATGTAGAACAGCACCGCGGCGGCAATGAAGGTGGTGATGTTGGAATCGAGGATGGTCGCGAGCGCCCGCTTGAAGCCGGCGTCGATGGCCGAGATCGCGTTGCGACCGCCGCGCAGCTCCTCGCGGATGCGCTCGTAGATCAGCACGTTGGAGTCGACCGCGATGCCGACGGTGAGCACGATGCCGGCGATGCCGGGCAAGGTCAGCGTGGCATTGAGCAGCGACAGCAGGCCGAAGATCATCGCGACGTTGATCGCCACCGCGATGTTGGCGAACACGCCGAACAGACGGTAGGTCAGCAGCATGAAGACGATGACGAGGATCGAGCCGACATAGGCCGCAAGCTCGCCCTTCTCGATCGAATCCTGGCCGAGGCCCGGACCGACGGTGCGCTCCTCGACCACCGTGAGCGGCGCCGGCAGCGCGCCGGCGCGCAGGAGGATCGCGAGATCGTTGGCCGATTGCACCGTGAAATTGCCGGAGATCTGGCCCTGACCGCCGGTGATCGGCTCGCGGATCACGGGCGCCGAGATCACCTTGTTGTCGAGCACGATCGCGAAGGGCAGTCCGACGTTCTCCGTCGTGGCCTGCGAGAACTTGCGCGCGCCCGAGGTGTTGAACTTGAAGCTGACGACCGGCTCGCCGGTGCGCTGGTCGAAACTCGCCTGGGCGTCGGTCAGGTCGCCGCCGGCGACGAGCACCTGCTTCTTGACCACATAGGGCGTGGGCGGCGGCGATGCGCTCATCAGCAGCTCGGATTCCGGCGGCAACCGCCCCTGCTGCGCCTGGTCCGGCGGCACGGAGGTGTCGACCATGCGGAATTCCATCTTCGCGGTCTTGCCCAGCAGTTCCTTCAAGCGGGTCGGGTCCTGAAGACCCGGGACCTGCACCAGGATGCGGTCGTTGCCCTGGCGCTGGATCACGGGCTCGACGGTGCCGAGCTCGTTGACACGGCGTTCGACGATCTGGATCGACTGCTCGATGGTCTTGCGCATGCGGTCGAGCATCGCGGCCTGCGGGATGCTCAGGCGAATCACACCACCGCCGGCATCAGCCACCTCGAGGTCGCGCTGACCGCTGGATCCCATCAGGCCGCCCAACGGCTGGGACAGCTCCCGCAGCTTGGCGAGTGCTGGCTGGACGTCGGTCTCCTTGGTGATGCGAACCTCGACCGCGTCGTTGCGCACCGTGACGCCGCCGGTGAAGCCGATCTTGGCATCGCGCAGCGTCCGACGAACGTCGTCGCGGACCTGGTCGAGCCGCTCCTTCTTCACGTAGTTGGAATCGACCTCGAGCAGCAGATAGGAGCCGCCCTGGAGGTCGAGGCCGAGCACGAGCCTGCGCTGCGCCCAGGCGGGCCAGGTCTTGACCTCCGCCTCGGGGAAGAAGTTGGGGACCGCGCAGAGGCACACGATCAGCGCCGTCAGGATAATCCCGAGCGCCTTCCACCGCGTGAAATACAACATCGACTGGACCTGTCAGATCAGGAGACTTGAGAGACTCGCGCGAGCGCTCACTTCGCCGCGGTGTCGTCCTTGGCGCTATCCTTCGAGCTTTCTTTCGCCGGCTCGCCCTTGGCTCGCACGCCGGAGATCATCTGGCGCATCTGTCGCACGCGCACGCCGTCGGAAATCTCGAACTCGATCTGGTCGTCGTCGACGACCTTGGTGACCTTGCCGACGAGGCCTCCCGAGGTCACGACGGTGTCGCCGCGGCGGATGTTCTTCACGAGCTCGGCGTGGTCGCGGACCTTCTTCTGCTGCGGACGCAGAATCAGGAAGTACATGATCACGAAGATCAGGGCGAACGGCAGCAGCGACATCAACATGCTGTTGGTGTCGCCGGCGCCCGCGGCCTGGGCATACGCAGGGGTAATCAGCATTCGGACGATCCTCGTGAGAACGGGGGAAAGCCGGTCAGGCCCTCAAGGCGACCGGTTCGGTCAAATTCGCGCGGACTATAGCGGCCATTGCCCCAATTGCAACGCTGCCAGACCGCCCTTTTGAGCCACCTTGCGGCGCGCCGTCAGGCCCGATAAGGCTGCGTTCTCAGGAACTTCGGACATGCCCAAAAACCTTAGCAAAAGCCCGGCCGGCAAAGGCCCCCGCACCCCTGCCAGGAAGTCCGCCCGCGTCGCGGCAAAACGCCCCACGGCAGCCTCCAAAGCCATCGCCAAGGCAGCCCCGGACCTCTCCCAGGAGCGCATCGTGCGCGCGCTGGAGACGATCGCGGCGCACCTCTCCGCCCAGGGCATGCCGGCCGCCGAGGCCGAGTCGTTCGAGCGCGCGGACGCCTATGTCTGGCATCCCGACGGGCGCCTCGCGGCCGTGCCCCGCGTCAGCCGCGTCGAGCTGTTCCTGCTGAAGGGCGTCGACCGGATGCGCGACATCCTGATGGAGAACACCGAACGCTTCGCCAATGGACTGCCGGCCAATAACGCCCTGCTCTGGGGTGCGCGCGGCATGGGCAAGTCGTCGCTGGTGAAGGCAGCGCATGCCAGCATCAACGCGGAGCGCAAACCGGCCGACAAGCTGAAACTGATCGAGATCCACCGCGAGGACATCGAGAGCCTCCCCGCGCTGATGGAGCAGCTGCGGGCCTCGTCCTTCCGCTTCATCGTGTTCTGCGACGACCTCTCCTTCGACGGCAACGATGCCTCCTACAAGTCACTCAAGGCCGTGCTCGAAGGCGGAATCGAGGGTCGGCCCGAGAACGTCATTCTCTATGCCACCTCCAACCGCCGCCATCTGCTGGCGCGCGACATGATCGAGAACGAGCGCTCGACCGCGATCAATCCAGGTGAGGCGGTCGAGGAGAAGGTGTCGCTGTCGGATCGCTTCGGCCTCTGGCTCGGCTTTCACCGCTGCAGCCAGGACGAATATCTCGCCATGGTGCGCGGCTATTGCAGCCATTTCGGCATCAGGATCGATGACGAAGCGCTGGAGCGCGAGGCGCTGGAATGGTCGACGACGCGCGGCTCGCGCTCGGGCCGCGTCGCCTGGCAGTTCGTGCAGGAGCTGGCGGGACGGCTGGGTGTGAAGCTGACGGCGAAGTAGCGGGAGTTGTTACCCCGAATTCAACTGTCATCGCCCGCGAAAGCGGGCGATCCAGTACGCCGCGGCTTATCGGCTCAACAACTGGCGTCTCTGGAATACTGGATCGTCCGCTTTCGCGGACGATGACAGCGTGTTTTTGGCGAGGGTGTGCCCGACCGAAGCGGAGGCCTCAGGCCCCGTTCAGGAATTGAAGCGGGTCAACCGGGCTCGATCCCTTGCGGATCTCGAAGTGGAGCTGCGGCGACGCCACCTCCCCGGATTGACCCGACTTGGCAATGACCTGGCCGCGCTTGATGGTGTCGCCGCGCTTCACCAACAGCTCACTCGCATGGGCATATGCGGTGACGTAGCCGTTGGAGTGCCGAACCAGGACCAGATTGCCGTAACCTTTCAGCTCGTTGCCGGAATAGGCGACGACGCCGTCTTCGGCCGCCTTGACCGGCGTCCCTTCGGGCACCGCGAGATTGATGCCGTCATTGGCCTTGCCATTGGTCTTGGCGCCGTAGCTCGTAACCACCTTGCCGCGGACCGGCCAGCGGAAGGTCGGCAGCGCGCCGGTGGCCTCCGCGGCCTTCGCCGGCGTCTCGGCGGGTTTCTCTTCGACATTGGCCGACGCCTGGGCCAGGCGAGCGCTCTGCACCGGCGCCGCGGCCGCCGCCATCTTGGTGGCAGGCGCGGGAGCGGCCGCTACGGGCTGGAGCGTACCGGCCACCGGAGCAGCCCCGACCGGAGCCGCAGCAACCGGCGCCGCGACGGCCGCGGTCTTCGCGCCGGGCACGGTCAGCTTGGTGCCGAGCTTGAGCTTGGCAGATGGATCGAGGCCGTTTGCACGGGCGAGTTCAGCCGCCGAGATACGATTCTTCCGGGCAATGCTGACGAGCGTGTCGCCGCGATTGACGAAATGGGTGCTCGACGGTGCAACCATGGCCGAGACCGGCTTGGCCGCGGGCGCTGCCGCAACGGGCGCCATCGCCGGCGCGGGCACCGGCGCAGCGGCCGTCGCCGGATGCGGAATGATCAGTTGCTGGCCGGGCGAGAGCGCGCGCGGCCCCTTGTAGCCGTTGGCGGCAAGGATCGCCTGCGGCGTGACGCGATAGCGCTTCGCCAGGACGTCCAGCGTGTCGCTGGTGCCGACGATGATCTTGGTCCCGCCCGCCGGCTGGGCGGCCGCAACCGAGCGCGGCGGCACGGTGGCCGTAGTCTCGAGATGCGGCCGCGCCGGAGGCGCATAGGAGCCGACGCCGCGTCCGCCACCGGACACTCCCCCACCCGACGCGACGGGATAGGATTGCGGCGCGGACACTGCCGGCGCCGGCAAGGGCTGCGACTGATAATAGCCGGGCTGCGTCTGGGGCCGCGCATATTGCGGCAGCTCACGCTGCGGCGGCGCCTGCTGCACCGATCCCGTGGCTTCCGAGGCGAAGGGATTGGAGAAATTCGTCTGGGACAGACGCGACGACATGTCGGCGCTGCACCCTGCAAAGCTGAAGGAGATCAGCGCCAGCGCCGCGACCTGCGGCACGCGGCGCGAGTAAAGCAACTCGGCGACAGCGGACATGGTTACTCACTCGTACGCAACAGAACTGGTGTTTTAAGTAAACACCTGCCGAGTAAATAACGGCTTAACCCTCCCAATAAGGTGTTGGCGGCACAGCCGATCCGGGTTCTACAGTTCCCGCGCCACCCCGGGCAGTGCCGGTACGAAGCGGACCTCGACGAGTTCCCTCCGCTCGATTCCGGTCTCACTGCGGGTCAGGCGGGTCAGCGTCTGCACGCCCTGATGCGGGCCGACCGGGGCGATCAGGATGCCCCCGACCTCCAGCCGCTCGATCAGGTTCTCCGGAATCTGCTCCAGCGCGGCGGTAACGATGATGCGGTCGAACGGACCGATATTGGGAGGCAGATTGAGACCGTCGCCGAGCATCACCTCGACATTGTGACAATCGAGCTTTTCGAGTCGGGCGCGTGCCGTGTCGGCGAGCTTGCGATAGCGCTCGACGGTCAGCACCTGGCCAGCGAGCCGCGACAGCACGGCAGCCTGGTAGCCAGACCCGGTGCCGATTTCGAGCACCCGGTGCTGCTTCTTGAGCTGGAGCTGCTCGGTCATGTAGGCGACGACGAAGGGCTGGCTGATGGTCTGCCCGCAGGCGATCGGCAGCGCGCTGTCACGGTAGGCGCCGTCGCGATCGGCGTCCTCGACGAAAAGCTCGCGCGGCACCTCCTCCATGGTCCTCAGCACGGCCTGATCGCTGATGCCCCGACGCCTCAGCGTCAGCTGAAACATCATCTTTTCCGGCGGGTGCTGATGGGACGTCATAGCTGCTGTTGCTCATCTCGTCTGGCGCATCGCGTTGCACCGCAAGAACCCGAGACGAGAATCTTGTTCCGGCTCAGGAACTCATGATAGCCTTTCGGCGCAACATTTGACCACAACCGGGCTTTCAAAGCGCTAAGCCGTTTGCGGGTTTGCGTTCGCCGAAACGCGCATTGCGTCCCCTATCGTAATCTGCGAACGTTCACGAGAATGGGCAAGGACTCTCCTATGACTGCGACAGGGCTTTCGGGCCGCTCTGTTTTCCTCGTCGAGGACGAGGTCATGATCAGAATGATGGTCGCGGACATGCTGGAGGAGCTCGGCTACAAGGTTGCTGCCGAAGCGGGCGACATCACCGAGGCCATGCGGCTTGCGCAATCCACCGAGTTCGACCTCGCCATTCTGGACGTCAACGTCAACGGCAAGGTCATCTCGCCGGTGGCCGACGTCATCATGGCGAAGGGCTGCCCGTTCATCTTCGCCACCGGTTACGGCTCTTCCGGCCTGCCCGAACAATACCGCGACCGACCGGCGCTCCAGAAGCCGTTTCAGCTCGATGCACTCGGCAAGACCATCGAAGCCGCGCTGCGCGGCGGCTAGAGCGTTTTCGAGCGAAGTGGACACCGGTTCGCGTCAAGAAGCGCGTCGAAACAACAATCGAGAGCCCGTTCTGATTCCATTGGAACGGCAAAGGCGCGAGCCCTATTTCAGCGTCCGGCTCAGCTCTTCCGAAAACGCTTCGTTGGTGCGATCGAGCCGGAGCGGCGTGACGGAAACGTAGCGCTCGCGCAGCGCCGCGAGATCGGTGCCGTCGGCGGGCGTATCCATCATCGCGGTGCGCTCGAAGCCGATCCAGAAATAGGGATTGCCGCGGCCATCGCTGCGCTCGTCGATCTTGAGGAAGCCGAGATTACGCTTACCCTGGCGCGTGACGCGGACGCCCAGCACATCCTCCGGCGCACAGGACGGGAAATTGACGTTGATGACGGTGTCTTTGGGAACGCCGGCAGCGATCACCTTGCGCACGATGTCGGGCCCGAATTCGCGCGCGGTGTCCCACGGCGGCCGTTCACGGGTCTCGACGCTGAACTCCTGCGACAGTGCGAATGACGGCAGCCCCAGGATGGTGCCCTCCAGCGCGCCGGCAATGGTGCCGGAATAGACCACGTCCTCGGCGACGTTGCGGCCCTTGTTGACGCCGGACAGCACGACATCAGGCAGCTTGGCGCCCAGGATATGGCGGGCCCCCATGATGACGCAGTCCGTCGGCGTGCCGCGCACGGCAAAGTGCCGCGGGCCGACCTCGCGCAGGCGCAAGGGATCGTTCAGCGACAGCGAATGCGACACGCCGGACTGGTCAAGCTCGGGCGCCACCACCCAGACGTCGTCCGACAAGGCGCGCGCGATCTCCTCCACGACCTTGAGGCCGGGAGCATGGATGCCGTCGTCATTGGTGCAGAGAATGCGCATGCGCGAAGTCGATTCCGAAAGATCGTTTGATCTGTCATATCCGGCCGCGGCCCATCAGGCAAACCGGCAGATCAGGGCCCGGCAAGCAGGTTCCCGCCGGCATGGTCCCGCTAGCGGCGAATGCGCCATTGCGGCAGGAAACGCGCGAGCCGGCCCTCCGCACGTAGTTGCATCGCCGGCACGACCGGATTCACGTAGGGAGCCTCGATCACCCCGAGCGCCTCCAGCTGCGCGACGAACGGGTCAGGTGTCGGCGCCTGCGGAAACCGTTCGCGTGCCACCGTCAGCGCCTTGTCGAAATCCGCAGCATTCACTCCGGGCTTGGCTCGTCGGCTCTGCACGAGATCGTCGTCCCAGAGCCGCGCGATCTCGATGTCCAGCACGCCGCGCAGGCGCTGATCGATAGCCTGGATCCCGGCACCTGTCACCGCCCATTGTCTGCCGATCCAGAAGATGTCGCGGTGCAAAGGCATGAAGGGTGGGGTCGCGTTGAGGGGTCGGCAGGATAGCCGGCCGTCCGATCTTCGCAACGCGATTCTCGTCATGCCGCGTTTTCGGACGCGAACCGATATCCACTTCGCTCGCAAACGCTTTAGTCGCGCGCGATCACCTTCAGCCCGCCCATATAAGGCTGGAGCACGCTGGGCACCGCGATCGAGCCGTCTTCCTGCTGATAAGTCTCCATCACGGCGATCAGCGCGCGGCCGACCGCGGTGCCCGAGCCGTTCAGCGTGTGCACGAAGCGCGGCTTTCCATCCGGCCCGCGGGAGCGCGCATCCATGCGGCGTGCCTGGAAGTCGCCGCAGACCGAGCAGCTCGAGATCTCGCGGAACATGCCGCCATCGCCCTGCCCGGGCATCCAGACCTCGATGTCATAGGTCTTCTGCGACGAGAAACCCATATCTCCTGCACAGAGCGTCATAACACGATAATGCAGGTCGAGCTTCTGCAGCACCTGCTCGGCGCAGGACAGCATCCGCTCCAGCTCATCCTTGCTGGTTTCCGGCGCGGTGATCGAGACCAGCTCGACCTTGGTGAACTGGTGCTGGCGGATCATGCCGCGCGTGTCGCGCCCAGCCGCGCCCGCCTCGGCACGGAAACACGGCGTCAGCGCGGTGAGCCGCATCGGCAGTTGCTTCTCGTCGAGGATGGATTCGCGCGCGAGATTGGTGAGCGACACCTCCGCGGTGGGGATCAGGCCGAGGCGCTCGGTCTTCAACCGCTCGAGGTCGGGTGAGGCGAGCAATTCGCCCTTGATCGCCCAGAACTGGTCGTCCTCGAATTTTGGCAGTTGCCCGGTGCCGAACATCACCTCGTTGCGCACCAGGAGCGGCGGATTGATCTCGGTGTAGCCGTGCTCGGTCGTGTGAAGATCGAGCATGAACTGGCCGATGGCGCGTTCGAGCCGCGCCAGCCCCCTCTTCAGCACGACGAAGCGAGCGCCGGAGAGTTTGGCCGCCGCCTCGAAATCCATATAGCCGAGCGCGGTGCCGAGATCGTCATGCAGTTTTGGCGCAAAGCTGTAGCTGCGCTTGTTGCCGAACACGTGGTGCTGGACGTTGCCGTGCTCGTCGACGCCGTCAGGCACTTCGTCGAACGGAATGTTCGGGATCGCCGACAGCTCTTTCGTCAACTCCTCGTCGGCAGTCTTGGCGGCGGCTTCGAGTTGCGGCATCGTGGTCTTGAGGTCGGCGACCTCGGCCATCAGCCTGGCGGCGCGGGCCTCGTCCTTGGCCTTCTTGGCGTCGCCGATCTCCTTGGACGCAGCATTGCGCCGCGCCTGCGCCTGCTCGGAGGCGAGGATCGCCGAACGACGCCTCTCGTCGATCGCCAGCAGCGAGGCCGACATCGGCTTCAAACCGCGCCGTGCCAGGCCGGCGTCGAAGGCTTGTGGATTGTCGCGGATCGATTTGATGTCGTGCATGGCTGTGGTCCTGGATCAGCGCGCAAATAGTCAACGTTTATGCTGACAACTTACATTAGCGCGCTTTCCCCTAGCATTCTGTCATCGCCCGCGAAAGCGGGCGATCCAGTATTCCAGAGACGTCAGTGTTTCCCCGAGGGGCCGCGGCGTACTGGATTTCCCGCTTTCGCGGGGAATGACACCGGTGGGCTTGGTCGCCCTACTCCGCCGGATTGGCCGGCGTCGACACGTCGGTGCCGGTGGCAGCCTGCGAAGCCGCCGCCTTCTTCTCCACCATCGCCACCGCGATGATCGAGCCCTCGTACAGCGCCATCAGCGGAATGGCCAGGGAGCACTGGCTCAGCACGTCGGGCGGTGTCAGCACGGCCGCGATGACGAAGGCAATCACGATGAAGTAGCGGCGCTTCTCGCGCAGCATCTTCGAGGTGACGATGCCGATGCGGCCGAGCAGCGTCAGGATCACCGGAAGCTGGAAGGCGATGCCGAAAGCGAAGATCAGCGACATCATCAGCGACAGATATTCGCCGACCTTGGGCAGGAGCTGGATTTGCGCGGTCTCGTCGCTGCCGGCCTGCTGCATGCCGAGCGAGAAGCGGACCAGCATCGGCAGCACGACGAGATAGACCAGCGCCGCACCGAGCACAAAGAAGAACGGGGTGGCGACCAGATACGGCAGGAAGGCCTGCTTCTCGTGCTTATAGAGCCCGGGCGCGACGAACTTGTAGATCTGCGTCGCCACGATCGGGAACGAGATGAAGCCGGCGCCGAACAGCGCGAGCTTCAGCTGTGTGATGAAATATTCCAGCAGCGCCGTGTAGATGAACTTGGAGTTCTCGGGCCCCGCGACCCACACGAACGGCCAGACCAGCACGTTGTAGATCTGCTTGGCGAAGAAGAAGCAGAAGATGAAGGCAATGCCAAAGCCGAGCAGCGCCTTGATCAGCCGCGAGCGCAGCTCGATCAGATGGTCCATCAGCGGGGCTTTGCTGGCCTCGATATCGGCGTCGGTCATGACGCTTTGGCGTCCTTGATCGCCTCGGATGGCGCGGTGTCCTGCGCAACCGGTGCCTGTTCGACGTCACGGGTGATCGCGAGCGGCTCGTTCGCAGCCGCATGCGCTTCGGCTTCCATGAAGGTCGCAGGCGTCGGCGTTTCCGGTGCCGTCGGTGTGACGGGCGGATCGATGGCGGTGGTGGCAGGCGTCTCTGCCGGCTTGTCCAGCGCATCGACGCGGAGCGCGTCGCTGACGTCCTTCTGGAGCGAGGTCAGCGGATTGTTGCTGGTAAAGCCGGTTGCGGCTTCCTTGACCTCGTCAAAGCTCTTCTTGAGGTCGGCCATCTCGGCCTCGCGCATCGCTTCCTGGAACTGGCCCTGGAACTCCGCGGCCATCTTGCGGGCCTTGCCCATCCATTGCCCGACCATGCGCAGCACGCCCGGAAGCTCTTTCGGGCCGATGGCGATCAGGGCCACCACGCCGACGAGGACCAGTTCACTCCACCCGATGTCGAACATGAGGTCTTCCGTTCACGCCAGCCGGAGCCGGCCCAATCCTCGCGCGCAGGATCGGGGCCGCTACCCGTGTCTCGCGTGCTCTCTGGCTCAGACGGCCTTGCTGCCGACGTCGGACCGTGTGGCGGTCGGAGCACCATTGTGCTCGATCGACTTGGCCGGCTCGGGCTTCTCGGCGGGCTTGTCGTCGTCCTGCATGCCCTTCTTGAACGCCTTTATGCCCTGCGCCACGTCGCCCATCAGATCCGAAATCTTGCCGCGGCCGAACAGCAGCAGGACCACTGCGATCACCAAGATCCAGTGCCAAATGCTGAGTGAACCCATCCTGCAACCCTCCAAACGCGCATGGCCGGGACCCGGCCGATCTTCACCGAAACGTAGGCTTGGCAGGTCTCAAAAACAAGGACCAAGGCAGTGCCAATTCGCTGTCGGCACTACGCAATCTTGCTAGTGTTAACCGGTCGCAGGGCCCGTAAACGGACGGGCGTCACTCCTCAGTGCCGCCATCGCCGCCGCCCTCATTGCCGCCTTGCGGCGTCTCGGGCTCGACCACAGGCGCCAGCGCAAGATCGAGGTCCTCGCCCGGTTCCAGCGGATCCTCGTCTTCGCGCAGAGCCGGGTCGTCGGATGGCGTCGGCACGCTAAATCCGGTTGGCAGCCGCGAATCCAGCAGGCCCGTGCCCTTCAGCTCTTCGAGGCCCGGCAGGTCGCCGAGCTGTTCCAGGGTGAACTGCGACAGGAATTCCTCGGTGGTTCCGAAGGTCAGGGGACGGCCGGGCGTCTTGCGGCGACCACGCGGCTTGATCCAACCGGTCTCGAGCAGCACGTCGAGCGTGCCCTTTGAGGTCACGACACCGCGGATCTCCTCGATCTCGGCACGTGTCACCGGCTGGTGATAGGCGATGATCGCCAGCACCTCGATCGCCGCACGCGACAGGCGGCGGGTCTCGGTGGTCTCCCGCGTCATCAGCCAGGCGAGATCGCCGGCCGTGCGGAAGGTCCATTTGTTGGCGACACGCACGAGGTTGACGCCGCGCGAGGCATAATCGGCCTGGAGCTGCTCAAGCGCGACCTTCACGTCCACGCCCTCGGGCATGCGCTTGGCCAGCGTTGCGGTATCCAGCGGTTCACTCGACGCGAACAGCAGCGCTTCCAGCAGCCGCAATTCCTCGGGTCGCGCCTGGGATTCGTTGTCCATCGGCTCGGCCTCTTCCACCCGCACTTCAGCCAGGCTTGCCATGGCAGATTCTCCTTCTTGCACTTAGGCGACCGGCGCGTCGGGCGCAGGAGCTGCGTCCGGGACCGGTTTTGGGCGCCCTTTCCGGAAATAGATCGGCGCAAACGCCTCTTTCTGGTTCAGCTCGAGCTGGCCTTCGCGCACCAGTTCGAGCGCGGCGGCGAAGCTCGAGGCGAACACGGTTGCCCGCTGCGTCGGATCGGCGACGTGCCGGATCAGAAAATCGTCCAGCACGCCCCAGTCGTCCTGTTCGTTGAGGCTGCCGACCAATCGCTCCAGCGTGGCGCGCGCTTCCGCAAGCGACCACACGGTGCGCTTCGCCAGATGCACGCTCGCCAGCACGCGCGACTGGCGCTGCGCGGCGTAGGCGGTGAGCAGGTCGTACAGCGTCGCGGTGTATTTCGGATGCTTGATCTCGGCGATCTGCTCGGGCTCGCCGCGCGGGAAGATGTCGCGCTGCAATTGCGGCCTGTTCATGAGCCGGTTGGCCGCTTCGCGAATGGCTTCCAGCCGGCGCAGGCGGTTGGCCAGTGCCGTCGCCATCTGCTCCGCGCTTGGGCCTTCCGCACTCGGCGGCTCCGGCAGCAGCAGGCGCGACTTCAGGAAGGCAAGCCAAGCCGCCATGACGAGGTAGTCGGCGGCAAGCTCGAGCCGGATCTTGCGCGCGGCCTCGATGAAGTGGAGGTACTGGTCGGCCAGCGCCAGGATCGAAATCTTGGCGAGGTCGACCTTCTGCTGCCGCGCCAATGCGAGCAGGAGGTCGAGCGGGCCCTCATAGCCCTCGACGTCCACCACCAACGCCGGCTCACCCTCGGCGAGCTCTGCGGGCCGCCCGGTTTCGAACGATAGGATTTCTGCGGTCATGCCGATGCCGTGTTTGCCCGTGCGATCAATGCGTCCAGTTCCGCGCGCGCGGCCGCCCGGTCGAGTGGCTGCGGCGGCTTGCGTGCGGCGAGCGCGGCTTTCGCCCGCTCCAATGCCCTGCCCGACAATTCAGGTGTCTGGCGAGCGACGTCGCGCATCTCCTCGATGTTGCCGTTGCAATGCAGGGCTACGTCGCAGCCGGCCGCGAAGATGGCGCGGGTCCGCTCGGCGATATTCCCCGACAGCGCGTTCATCGACACGTCATCACTCATTAACAAACCCTGGAACCCGATTGCGCCGCGAATCACATCAGCAATCATTGTCGCAGATGTCGTCGCCGGATGGGCGGGGTCGACGGCGCTAAACACAACATGTGCAGTCATGGCCATCGGCAGATCCGCGAGTGGCTTGAACGCGGCGAAATCGGTCCGCTCCAGCTCGTCCCGGGGCGTGTCGACCGTCGGCAGCTTGAAATGGGTGTCGGCGGTCGCCCGGCCATGCCCGGGAATATGCTTGAGAACCGGCAGGACGCCACCCTGCTCTAGGCCCTCGGTAACCGCACGGGCAATTGCAGCGACCTTGCCCGGCTCGGTGCCATAGGCCCGGTTCCCGATGACGGCGTCGGCACCCGGCACGGGCACATCGGCCAGCGGCAGGCAATCCACGGTGATGCCGAGATCAGCGAGATCGGCAGCGATCAGGCGGGCGCTCAGGCGCGCCGCGGCGAGCCCGAGTGCCGAATCAGTGTCGTACAAATTCGAGAATACAGCGCCCGGCGGATAGACCGGCCAGTGCGGCGGGCCCAGCCGCTGCACTCGTCCGCCCTCCTGATCGATCAGGACCGGAGCATCGGGAGCATTGGCAATCGCCCGCAATTCCGCAACCAATGCAGCGACTTGGGCTGGTGTCGCGACGTTGCGCTTGAACAGGATGAAGCCCCATGGGCGTTCGGCACGGATAAACTCCCGCTCGGCGGCGGTCAGTTCCGTTCCGGATACGCCGGTAATGAAGGCCCGCGTGCTCATAACGGCCGATTAACCCTGCCCCGCGAGGGGGTCAAGGAAACGGCCGTTAATTCCTCTGGACGAAGCAAGCGGACAGGCCTGCGGACTTCAGGCTGTTGCAAGCATGCGTCGCCTCCTCGGCCGAAGCGTAGGGACCCGCGAAGGCGCGGTAGACGATCCCCTTGCCCTTGTCGGTCAGATCGACCCGCTTGATCACCGGCGAACGGGAGCCGAGCACGCTGCCGTATTTGCTCTGAAGCACTCGGTAGGACGCCGCGGCGCTGTCTTCGCTTTGCTGCGAAGACACCTGCACGATGTAGCCGCCACCGCTGCTGGCGGGGGCGATTTGCGTCGGGTTGGTGGCAGCCATCCGATGCGCAGGCTCGGCCGTCGGTCCCGACTGCGGCGCGAGCGAAAGCGGCTGGTTGAGGCTGGCATTTGCCGAGGTCGGCGAATTGTGCGGCGCCGCCGTCGCAGCGGGCGCGGCAACAGGCTTGGGCGCGGCGATCGTCGGCTTGGCGGCGGCCGATTGCGGCACGGTGCCGTCGGTCTGGTCGCCCTTAACGGCGACGGTCCGGATCGGGCGCGGCGAATTGCTCGGCAACGTCCCATTGCCTGGGACCGGTCCCGTGCTGGGCGACGGAACCGCAGATGGCGAGACGCTTGCCACCGACGGTGGGTTCGCATTCTGGTTCAGCGGCGGGAACACGACGCGAGGACCGCCAGCCTTGGCGTTGACGTCGACGGGCGCCTCCTCTCGCGGCACGATCTTCTCAGTGCCGTCACCGCTGGCCATACGGTCCGGCACTTTGGCCGATGAGTCCGTCGGCGCCGGCACGATCTTGGTCGGCGTGTTGTCAGCCTTGATGATCGGCGGCTCGCCGCTGCGGGGCGAGCCCAGATAGGTCTTGTAGGCGAAGGCCGCACCTGTACCGACCACGGCGAGCGCGAGGATCGCCGCGACCGTCATCATGCCGCCGCGCTGCTTCTTCGGCTCTTCGATTTCTGCGTCGTCGGGATAGTCGCTTTGGAATGCGTAGGGGTCGTCCGGGTAGGCGGGATCGCGCTGATAGTCCTGCTTGCCTGTCTCAAGCCGGCCGTAGAGCGCATCGTCGTAGCGCGACGGATCGGGCTGCGCGTACGACTCCTGCTCGGCCTGATCCTGGTAAGCTTGGCCGTGCTGCTGGTAGGCCTGAGTTTGATATGCCTGTTCCTGATAAGAGTGATCCTGATAGGCCTGAGCCTGATGAACATCGGGCTCGGGCGCGGCAGGCTTGGCCGAATAGCGATGCAGCGGATGAACCGGGCTGACCGAGACGGGATAGTCAGGCTCCGGCGCGGGTGCAGGCTGCACGTTGGCGCGTCGCATCCATGAGGGCGGCCCGGGCGGCGGCGGGGCCTGCTCGGCATAATCCTGTTGATCATCGTCCTGGCGAAAATCGTCCTGGCGATAATCGTCCGGATGATAGCTCCGGGTCGGCGTTGCCGGCGCGCGCGCGGTCGGCCGGCCCTGCGCTGCAAACGGATCGGTTTGTCCGATCAGGCGGGCGAGCTCGGCCAAGGGATCATTTTCCGCCTTCCCATGCTGATCGCCACCGCGACCATAGTCATCGGAAGGAAACGGTCTGTCCTGATATCGTTCGGCCATCGTAATGATGCGTCCCTTCGGGAAAGCCGCGCACCCCTCGACCAAGGCGCGGCCTTCGACCCACAAGGCTTTCAACCAAGTCTAAGCGATCCGGCTTCTGCCGGTTACCCCCGATTTCCCCTTAAGTAGTTCGCCCCAAACTACCGCATCTCGTCCGGGGCATGGACGCCGAGGATGGCGAGGCCCGATGCCAGGACCGAGACGACGCCCTGGACCATGGCCAGTCGCGCCATTGTAAGATCTGCATCATTATTGATAATGAAGCGTAAATAGGGCAAATCGCGCCCCTTCGTCCAAAGTGCGTGAAATTCGCTCGCTAACTCATAGAGATAAAAGGCAATTCGGTGCGGCTCGTGGGCCGCGGCGGCGGCCTCGAGCATGCGAGGAAAAATTGCGAGGCGCTTGAGAAGATCGAGTTCGACCGGGTCCGACAGCCGCTCCACGGCCGACTCACTGAGCCAGGCGATCCGTTTGCCGGTATCCTCGGGCAGTTCCGGGAACACCTCGGCGCGCGCGTTGCGGAAGATCGAGTGGCCGCGGGCGTGACCGTACTGGACGTAGAACACCGGATTGTCGCGCGACTGTTCCATGACCTTGGCGAGGTCGAAATCGAGCACCGCGTCGTTCTTCCGGTAGAGCATCATGAAGCGGACCGCGTCCTGACCGACCTCATCCACCACCTCACGCAAGGTGACGAAGTCCCCGCTCCGCTTCGACATTTTGACCGGCTCGCCGTTGCGCAAGAGCTTCACAAGCTGAACGATCTTGACGTCGAGCGCACCCTTTCCGGAGGTAGTCGCTTTTACCGCCGCCTGCATGCGCTTGATGTAGCCGCCATGGTCGGCGCCCCAGACGTCGATCATTTCGGCGAAGCCGCGATCAAACTTGTTCTTGTGGTAGGCGATGTCGGAGGCAAAGTAAGTGTAGGAATTGTCCGATTTGATCAGGGGACGATCGACGTCGTCGCCGTAGGCGGTCGCCTTGAACAGCAACTGCTCGCGATCCTCCCAATCCTCGACGGGGGCGCCCTTCGGCGGCGGCAGGCGACCTTCGTAGATGTCGCCCTTGGCACGCAGGAAATCGATGGTCTCGGCAACCTTGTTGTTGCCCGTCTCGATCAGCGAGCGCTCGGAGAAGAACACGTCGTGGCGGATGTTGAGGGCGGCGAGATCGTCCTTGATCTCGTCCATCATCATCGCGATGGCCTTGGCACGCACCGGGGGCAGCCATTCCGCCTCGCTCATCGCGAGAAGCTTGTCGCCGTGCTCCTTCGCCAGCGCCTGACCGACCGGCTTGAGGTAGTCGCCGGGATAGAGCCCTTCGGGAATGGCACCGATGTCCTCGCCGAGCGCTTCGCGATACCTCAGGAACGCGGAGCGTGCGAGCACGTCGACCTGGGCGCCGGCATCGTTGATGTAGTACTCGCGCGTGACGTCGTGGCCGGCGAACTGGAGCAGGCTTGCCAGCGCGTCGCCGAACACGGCGCCGCGGCAATGGCCGACATGCATCGGCCCGGTGGGATTGGCCGAGACGTATTCGACATTGACCTTGGAGCCACCGCGGACGCGGCCGTAATCGGCGCCTTCGCGCAGCACGGTCCGGAGCGCCTCGGCCCAGGCGGCCGGCTTGAGCGTCAGGTTGATGAAGCCGGGACCGGCGACGTCGACCTTGGCGATCAACGCGTCGGCACGGAGCCGCTCGGCGATCTGCTCGGCGAGGTCGCGCGGCTTTGCCTTCGCCTCTTTCGCCAGCACCATGGCAGCGTTGGTCGCCATGTCGCCATGGGAGGCATCGCGCGGCGGTTCGACCACCACGCGTGAAAAATCGATGCCCTCCGGCCAATTGGCGTCCGCCGCAAGCGCGCGGCAGGCGGCGTGCACGCGCGCGAGCACGTCGGCGAACAGATGCAGGGATGAGGGTGTCTGGGGCATGGCCGCCGCCTAACGCAAATCCGGGGTCGAGTCAAAGAGCCGCTGGTGCTCGGTGAGTGCGAAACGATCCGTCATTCCGGCTATGAAATTGCCGATCCGCCGGGCGCGGTCGCCCTCGTCGTCCGCGTCCGCCCCCAGCAGCCATTCCGGCGGCAGCTCGCCGGGGGATTTCAGGTATTTTGCGAACAGGTCGAACAGGATCTGCTCCGCCTCCCCCATCACCCGCATCACCCGCTTGTGGCGGTACATGTGCTGGTACAAGAAGGCCTTGATGGCGGCCTCTTCCTCCGCGACCTCGGCGGGGAACGCGATCAGCGCCCGGCTCTGCTGGCGCACCTCCTGAGCCGATTGCGGCTTGGTGGCGGCGAGGTTCTTCCGTGCCTCCGCAAACACCGCCCCGATCAGGTGCGAGATCAGCTCGCGCACCAGCTCGGCGCCGCGCCGGACGTCTTCAAGGTCGGGATAATGCGCGGCGATCCCGGCGATGATCTCCGCGGTCAGCGGCATCACCTTGAGTTCGTCGAGGTGGAACAGGCCGGCGCGCAGGCCGTCGTCGATGTCGTGGGCGTCATAGGCGATGTCGTCCGCGATGGCGGCGACCTGCGCCTCCAGCGAAGCGAAGCTCCACAATTCGAGGTCGTAGGTCTTGACGTAGTCGGCGATGCCGACGGGAATGCCGTGCTCGCGATAGCGCCCGACCGGGGCGCCGCTACGGTCGGTCAGCGGACCGTTGTGCTTGACGATGCCCTCCAGCGATTCCCAGGTGAGGTTGAGCCCGTCGAACTCGGGATAGCGGTGCTCGAGCGAGGCGACGACGCGGAGCGTCTGGGCGTTATGGTCGAAGCCGCCGAATTCCTTCAGGCAGGCATCCAGCGCCCGCTCGCCGGCATGCCCGAACGGCGGATGGCCGAGATCGTGCGCGAGCGCGAGGGTTTCGGTGAGGTCCTCGTCCAGCCCGAGCTGCCGGGCCAGCGCCCGGGCGATCTGCGCCACCTCCAGCGAATGGGTCAGCCGGGTGCGGTAATGGTCGCCCTCGTGGAACACGAACACCTGGGTCTTGTACTTCAACCGGCGGAAGGCGGTGGAATGGATCACCCGGTCGCAATCCCGCCGGAACGGGCTGCGGGTCCGGCTCGGGGGCTCGGGGACCAGCCGGCCGCGGCTGCGATCGGGATCGCAGGCATAGGGCGCGCGGGGGGCTGCCATTCCGACGGACACGGCGAATTTAGTCCCTATCCATTTGATTCTGCGTATGGTGGCACTTAACTATGTCGGACGCGGGATACCAAATGAATTGGGCAAGACCCCTGTGTGACTGCGGGACTATCGGAGACGAACGATGACGACTGCCGTGACCATCAGCGACCGGGCCGCACGCCGGATTGGGGAGATCCTCAAGGGCGAAGGTTCCGGCGCGATGCTGCGCATCTCCGTCGAGGGCGGCGGCTGCTCCGGCTTCCAGTACAAGTTCGACATCGACCGTGCCCGGACCGACGACGATCTCGTGATCGAGCAGGACAATGCGGTGGTGCTGGTCGATTCCGCCTCGCAGCCATTCCTGGCGGGATCGCAGGTCGATTTCGTCGACGATCTGATCGGCGCCTCGTTCCGCGTCAACAATCCCAATGCCACGGCGTCCTGCGGCTGCGGGACCAGCTTCTCGGTCTGACCGGCTACGCGCCCGTCATCTGCCTTTCCTCCTCCGTCCACTCCACCTCATCAGGCATCAGCTCCGGCTGGAGCGGTGCATCCTCCGACATGACGTGGCCGTCCAGCGCGCGCAGGAGTGCCGCGATCAGCGCCGGCTTGCGCAGCGGCTTGGCGAGCAAGTCCGACATGCCCGCCTCACGGCAAATCTTGATGTCCTCGGGGAAGGCGTTGGCGGTAAGCGCGACGATCGGCAAGGCTTCGAAGCGCCCGCCTTGCGCGCGGATCGCGCGGGTGGCGGCAAGCCCGTCCATATCGGGCATGCGCACGTCCATCAGCACGATATCATAATTGCCCTCGGATGCCGCCGCGACGGCCTCGGCGCCGTCGGCGACGACGCGAAGCTCGACGTCGAAGGATCCCAGCATCTTGCTCACGACCATGCGGTTGACGGCATCGTCCTCCGCGACCAGCACCTTCAGCGGCCGGTCGAGGCCGGCAATGCGGGCTTTGAGATCGTCGGCCTCGTCGCGGCCGTCTACCTGATCGAGCGTCTGCGCCTGGCTCCAGGGCAACACCAGCGTGAAACGGAAGGTCGAGCCTTCGCCCGGCGTCGAGGTGACGCCGATGGTGCCGCCCATCTGCTCGATGATGCGCCGTGAGATCGCAAGGCCGAGGCCGGTGCCGCCGAAGCGACGGCTGATCGAGGCATCGGCTTGCGCGAAATCGCTGAAGAGCTGGCCGAGCTTTTCGGGGGCGATGCCGATGCCGCTGTCGGTCACCGTCCATTCGACGGTCGCCAGCAGGTCGCGTCGCGCCTGGCAGGTGACCGAAATCGTCACCTCGCCTTGGTCGGTGAACTTCACCGCATTGGACGCGAGATTGAGCAGCACCTGGCGGATGCGTGCGACGTCGCCGCGCAGGGTCGGCGGCAGGTTCGGATCGAGTTCGACCTTGACCGTCAGCCCCCTGTTCTTGGCGCTCGCGCGAATAACGGTCGCGACAGCCTCGACCAGCGCCTGCGGGGCGAAGTCGATCGCCTCGAAGGTGAAGCGCCCGGCCTCGAGCTTGGACAAGTCGAGAATATCGTTGAGGATGCGCTGGAGATTGTCGCCGGAGTCGCGGATCGTGGTGACGGCTTCGCGCTGCTCCGGATCGAGCTTGGTTTCGAGCAGCATGCTGGCGAGCCCGAGCACGCCGTTCATCGGCGTGCGGATCTCGTGGCTCATCACCGCGAGGAAGTCCGACTTGGCGCGGTTCTCGGCCTCGGCCTTTTCCGCGCGCCAACGCTCGGTCACGTCGCGCCCGAAGCCGCGATAGCCGAGGAAATGTCCCTCGCGGTCATAGGCGGGCTTCGCCGTCAGCGACCACAGCCGCGCCTCGCCGCCGGCAACGACCTTGAGGTTCATCTCGTGCAAGGGCTCGTTCTGCTCCATCAGGCCGACAACGTTGTAGGCTGCGCGCTTGTCGTCCGGGCAGAGCATGTCGAGCACGTCGGCGAAATAGGATCCCTTCAACAGCGGAAGCGGCAGCTGCGCGACGTCCGCGAAGCGTTGGGGCACGTCGATCAGATGCCCGTCGGCGTCGGTCTGCCATAGCCAGTCGCTGGCGTTCTCCTGAAAATCCTTCAGCAGCAGCGAGATGATCTCGGTCTGGCGCTCGAGCTCGAGCTGGGCCTTGAGATTGCCGAGGAACAGATTGCCCTGCGAGACGATGTTGCGCGCCATGAAGAATGCGAACAGCAGCAGGAACACCGAGGTCACGAGATAGGGCCCGGTGCCGCACAGCAGCAGCGCGCCGGCGCAGGCGACGGTCATGGTGGCGAGATAGACGAGGCCCGCGCGCGGGAAGGTCGAGAGCGTGAAGGCGCCGCCCGACATCATGCCGACCATCAGGCAGGCCAGGATGAGCTGACTGGTCGGCTCGATGCGGCTGAACAGCGCGAGCGGCAGCGTGCCCCAGATCGCGGCGAGGAAGAATGCCTGCCGCAGCATCTGCCGTGCGGCGCGGGGCGAAGCCTCTTGCGGCGGGTTCTGGTGCGACCGTTGCCAGGCGCGCACCGCGAGCGAGGCGGTGACGGCGAGCGTCAGGCCCCAGATCGCGAGGAAGTCGTTCCAGCCCCTGCCCCAGAACAGGATCAGCACGATGGCGACGTTCAGCATCGTCACCGCCATCGTCACCGGCATCAGCCGCGTCACGGCGTCGATCTGCTTGGCGCGGATGCGGCGGATTTCGCGCTCGCTGAGATCGGCCGTCAGCCCGTCCTCGATCTCGAAGCCGCCGAGCCAATACAGGAATGCGCCGATCAGGCCATCACGCGGCTCAGTTCGCTTCATCGACTCGTCCGGCCAACCCATCCGCGGAACCTTTCGATCATCAATGGCCCGCCGCATGCTTAGACCGGGTTAATTTTGTGGGAGATTTTGCGGCGTCCTTGACGGGCGCGTTTGCAGTTTGTTCTAACCATGGCCCCGCCCGGAGCCCCTCCCTATGTCCATCAGAGTAGCCACCTGGAACGTGAACTCGGTCCGGCAGCGGATCGATCTCCTGCTGACCTGGCTGAAGGAGTGCCAGCCCGACATCGTCTGCCTCCAGGAGATCAAATGCGTCGACGAGGCCTTTCCGCGGCTGGAGATCGAGGCGCTGGGCTACAACGTCGTCACCCATGGGCAGAAGACGTTCAACGGCGTCGCCCTGCTCTCGAAGCTGCGATTCGACGAGACCAAGTCGGGGCTTGCCGGCGACGACGAGGATGCGCACGCCCGCTTCCTCGAGGGCGTGGTCACGCTCAAGCGCGGGGTGCTGCGCATCGCCTGTCTTTATCTGCCCAATGGCAACCCGGTCGGGAGCGACAAATATCCCTACAAGCTCAAATGGATGTCCCGGCTTCTTGAATATTCGAAGGAGCGCCTCAAGGCTGAGGAACCGCTGATCCTTGCGGGCGACTTCAATGTCATCCCGCATGCCCGCGACGTGCACAATCCAGCCGCCTGGACCGAGGACGCCCTGTTCAAGACGGAGACGCGCGAGAGCTTCCAGTCCCTGCTCGGCCTCGGCCTGACCGACGCCCTGCGCGCCGTCACCGATGAGCCCGGGCTCTACACTTTCTGGGACTACCAGGCCGGGGCCTGGCAGAAGAACCAGGGCCTGCGGATCGACCACCTGCTGCTGTCGCCACAGGCCAGCGACCGGCTCGCCAATGTCGGCATCGACAGCTATGTGCGCAGCTGGGAGAAGCCGTCGGACCACGTTCCGGTGTGGGCGGATCTGGATCTCGACGCGGCGTGAGCGCCGATCAGGTGGCGGGCACGGCGCCAAGGCGCCTTTGCCCAGCCTGCGGGACCTCACCTAGTCCCGGCGGCCCTGCACCCACTGCTCCAGCATTTGCAGGCACATGGCGCGGTCGTCGTCGGAAGCCTTGGCGAAGGCGCGGTTGTAACTTTCCTTGATCCAGGTCTCCTCGGCGCCGGCGCTGTCGCGCGCCAGGGTCAGCCACATCAGGCCGCGCGCGGCCTGTCGCGGCAGGCGGTCGCCGTTGAACAGCATCTGGCCGAGCAGCGCCTGCGCCTGGTGCTGGCCCTTCTGCGCGGCGAGGCCGAGCCAGCGCGCACCATAGCGGAAATCCTCGCGCGAGGCGTCCGGGGTCTTCAGGTACAGCCGCGCGAGATCGTATTGCGCGTCGGCGTTGCCGAAATAGGAGGCCGCATAGGAGAACATCTCCCGCGCCCGCTCCGGGTCCGACTTGATCTTCGAGTTCGGGATGCCGCTGAGATAATAGCGGCCGAGCGCGACGAAGGCGTTGGCCACGATCTGCGCCTGCGGCGCCGACGGGCTGTCCTCGGCATGCGCGTTGGCGATCCGGCTGAAATACTCGAAGGCACGCAAATCGTCCTGGGCGACGCCGTCGCCGTTGGCGTACATGCGGCCGAGCTTCCACTGCGCGATGGGGTGGCCACCCTCGGCGGCATATTGCAGCGCGCTGAGCGAGGCTTCCTGGGTTGCGACTGCCGGCGGAACCTTGGTGCGCACTGCACCGGCGGCGCCCGGCAAGGTGGTCACGACCGGGATGGCCGCGTCCTTGGGGTTGACCGGCGCGCCGTCGAAGGCGAGCGCCGGCGCGGCCAACGCAGCCGCCCCCAACACAAACGCAACTATGGCACGCCTAGATGTCCGCATAGCACTGTTTCTCGTGCGCGCCGCCTGGATGGGTTACCGCCCCACCGACCGCCGGTCCGACCTGCTGAGCATATTTCCAGAGCACACCCGACGTATGGTTAGTCGCGCGCGCGCTCCATTTGGTTTTGCGCTGGGCGAGCTCGGCGTCGCTCAATTTTACGTTAAGGCTACCGGCGACCGCGTCGATCTCGATGATGTCGCCGTCCTCGAGCAGCCCGATCGGGCCGCCGACCGCCGCCTCCGGCCCGACATGGCCGATGCAGAAGCCGCGGGTGGCGCCGGAGAAGCGGCCGTCGGTGATGAGCGCAATCTTGCCGCCCATGCCCTGGCCGGTCAGCGCCGCTGTGGTCTGGAGCATTTCCCGCATGCCGGGACCGCCCTTCGGCCCCTCGTAGCGGATCACGATGACTTCGCCTTCACGGTAGGTACGCTTCTGGACCGCCTCGAAAGCGTCCTCCTCACGGTCGAAGCACCTGGCCGGACCGGTAAACCTGAGGTTGGACATTCCCGCGACTTTCACGATCGCACCTTCTGGCGCCAAATTGCCCTTCAGACCGACCACACCGCCTGTCACGGTGATGGGCTTGTCTGCCGGGTGCACCACGTCCTGGTGCGGATTCCATTTCACGCTCTTGAGGTTTTCGGCGATCGTGCGGCCCGTGACGGTAAGGCAATCACCGTGCAGGAAGCCATTGTCGAGCAGCGTCTTCATCAGAAGCGGTATGCCACCTACTTCAAACATGTCTTTGGCGACATAACGGCCGCCCGGCTTCAAATCCGCGACATAAGGTGTCTTTTTGAAGATTTCGGCGACGTCGAACAGGTCGAACTTGATGCCGACCTCATGCGCGATCGCCGGCAGGTGCAGCGCAGCATTGGTCGAGCCGCCGGAGGCCGCAACCACGGCAGCCGCATTCTCCAGCGCCTTGCGGGTGACGATGTCGCGCGGCCGGATGTTCTGGGCGATCAGGTCCATCACCTTCTCGCCCGCGGTCATGCAGAATGCGTCGCGAATTTCGTAGGGTGCCGGGGCACCGGCAGAGTACGGCAAAGCGAGGCCGATCGCCTCCGAGACGGTCGCCATGGTGTTGGCGGTGAACTGCGCGCCGCAAGCGCCCGCCGACGGACAGGCCACACGCTCGATCTCGTCGAGGTCCTCGTCCGACATGGCGCCGACCGAGTGCTTGCCGACCGCCTCGAACATGTCCTGCACGGTGACCTGCTGCCCGCGGAAATTGCCGGGCAGGATCGAGCCGCCATAGATGAAGATCGAGGGCACGTTGAGGCGGACCATCGCCATCATCATGCCCGGCAGCGACTTGTCGCAGCCGGCAAGGCCGACCAGCGCGTCATAGGCGTGACCGCGCACCGTCAACTCGACCGAATCGGCGATGCATTCCCGCGACGGCAGCGAGGAGCGCATGCCGTCATGGCCCATGGCGATGCCATCGGTGACGGTGATGGTGCAGAATTCGCGCGGCGTGCCGCCGGCCGACGCCACGCCCTTCTTCACCGCCTGGGCCTGGCGCATCAGTGCGATGTTGCAGGGAGCAGCCTCGTTCCAGCAGGAGGCGACGCCGACGAAAGGCTGGTGGATCTGATCGGTGGTCAGCCCCATGGCGTAGAAGTAGGACCGATGGGGCGCACGCGCAGGGCCTTCCGTCACGTGACGGCTCGGCAGCCTCTGCTTGTCAATCTTTGCGACCATCGCAACCAGTTTCCCCGGCCAACCCTTTCAGACCCGAAAAATCAGAGCCAAGATTTGAATCGACCTTGGGACTTTCTCGTCGCCTTCGAAGACCGCCACTGCCTTAAAACATTAGAGTGATTTTATTCATGTTCGGGTGTGGCCAAAAAGCGGCGACGATGCGAACCACGGGTGGTCAGGGTTAAATGCGGGGTGAGTGTTGCGAGGACACAACAATCGTGGCGTGGAGGACACGACTAAAGCTACTTTGATACCTCCGCCAAGGAGCCATCTGTCAACTTCAGATTTTGGGACGGACGCAGGCCGCCCATTTCTGCCGCGAGAACAACGCACCCCGGCGGCTGAGTCGGCTTAGGCATTGCTGCCTCAACGCGCACCTGAAATTGCAGACGCGCCTTCGCATTCTCGCGGCTGAATTCGCCCGAGCTTTGCTTGGTCACTCCACCCTCTCAAGCCAAGAGGGCGCAGGGAAGACCGGGTGCTGACCTCGCACCCGCGGTCCGCTGCGCGAAGATGTAGCGCAAAGAGACCGCACAGCAGCATACAGGTGGTGCCAATCACTCGGCCTTCCCTGCGCGATGGTCGGACGGCTTATGCCGCGCTCTCCCGGGAGCCGAGTTCGTTCTGGCCTCCCTCACCCTCGCGAAATTCACCGACCTCCGCGCCGGTTGACGCGACTGCCCGCATCCGCAAGAACTTGACCGTAGCAACGACGGCCAGGACCACACGGTTTTGCCGTACGCACGGCCCGCCATTTCGCCGCAGTTTTCCCGGGCCCCGTCGACGAAGCCGGAAACTTACAGACGAGACGAAGCCTGACAGCGCCGTTCGTCCGCGCGCGGCCACGAGCTCACCGGGGACTACCCTCCCTGCCCGCACCTTTCGCGCCCGACGCTGCCGCGTCCACCGCAAGCCCGACTCGCGACAATGACGACCTCACGATCGCCCCTCAAGGATGAGCCGGGATGGGCGACACATACGCTATTTCCGAATTTCGGTAAAGCGGAATATTTTCACGCTGACGGATTGACAGAGGGCGACACAGGCGACGCCACCCGGATGGCGCGGAAGCGTAGTCCGGGAGGGGCGCGCTATGGAACGATTTGTCCCGGATTCGCCGCGCTCCATCCAGGCGACGCGAGCACTGCTCAGGCCGACATCACTCCCTTGCGCCCAAACGGATCGAGCAGGCGCACGACCTCGCAGACGGCGACGAGGCCGGCGAGCCAGGCGACATTGGTCAGCCCAATGCGCGTGACGATGGCTGCGGTGAAGGCGGCCTCTCCGCCCAGGAACGGCGTGGCGGCGAGCAGCGCGAGCTCGTAGGCCGCATAGGCGGCAACGAGCGCGAGCGCCAGCATCAGCGTCGTGCGGCCCTGCGGCAGCATGCGGAGCACGGCCGACGCCACTGCGGTCGCCAGCAGCGCAGCCGCGCCAATGACGAAACCCCAGGCGATGGTGCTGCCATCGATGGGATAGTGCAGCGCGCCGAAACCGATGCTCTGGTTCACGAGCCAAGCGCCGGTGACGACGAGCAGCGCCGGACGCAGCGGCAGCATTGCAGCCGCGACCACGGCGAAGGCCGCGAACGGCGTCGCACAGGCGAACGCAAAACTTGCGAGCGCGCACGATACCGTCAGCAGCGCGAAGCCGAACATCGGAGCGAGACGCGGCGCCACCGGATGGAGGCGGAAACCGTCGCCGCCGGACGGCAGGATATTGAGAGCCATAAGTAATCTCCTTCTCTTCGAGTTTTAGTCCATTTGGGGGCCTGTGACAGCCCCATTGAAATCAAAACGTGGCGCCGGCCTTGAGCAGATAGGTCCGACCGGGTAGCGGATAGGCGCTGAAGCGACCGTCCGTGAAGGTGCTTGCGACGGCGTAGTCGTAGTAGAGCGCGTTCAGCACATTGTTGACGCTGAGCGACCAGAAGTAGCGCTCATATTGGCCGCTGAGCTTGAGGTCGATCGTGCCATTGGCGGGAATCGGCTTCTGGGTTCCGGCCTGGTCGTTGTCCATGCGGCGCTCGCTCCAGAAGCGCGCGGTGGCGTCCAGCACCAGAAAGTTCTGCCAGATGTTCCAGGTGAGGCCCGCGCTCGCGGTGTAGCGCGACACCAGCGGCACGTCGTTGCCCGCCCAGACGCCTTCGCGGAAGACGGCCCGTGTGTAGGCCATGCCGAAACGCACCAGCAGGGCGTCGTTGATGCGATAGGAAACACTGGTCTCCGAGCCGTAGCGGCGGGTCGGATCCAGATTGGTGTTGTAGAACAGGATCGGATTGAAATGGATCTCGTTGGCGAGGTCCATCAAATAGAGGCTGCTCTGCATCTGCAGTCCGCCTCCTCTGATGCGCAGCCCACCCTCGACGTCCTGCGAGGTCTGGGTCTTGAGCTGGAACGTCTGTGGGAGCGGATTGAAGAACGGGTCGAACGAAGGGCCCGACGACACCCGCTCGTCGACGTCAGGCGTACGGAAGGCGCGCGCAACCCGGCCGAACAGCGCGACGGTGTCATTGAGGCGATGCTCCGCACCGAGATGCAGCGCATATTGCGTCTCGTCGCTCCCGAGTGGAAGCGCGCCGATGTCGGCGTTGAACGGAGCCGCCGGATCGAAATTGTCACGTGCCGAGAGATTGGTGTTCTGCACCCGGGCGCCGTAGGAGATATCGGTCGCCGGCGCAACGCCTAGCGTGTGCTGGACATAGCCTGCAACCGTCCGCTGCCTGAGATCGTAATTGTGCCAGGGAGCGAGACCCTGGCCGGCGCCGCGGTTCTGCTGAAAGGTCGCATCGTAGTAGTCGACGCCGGTCAGCACTTGCGAGAGCATTCCGAAGAGCAGGCTCTTCACGCTGAGCCGCGGCGTGATCGACCATGTCGTCAGGTCGGCATCGACATAGGTCGACGTGAAGAAAGCCGGAACCGGTGCCGGGCTCGAGAAGAATGCGCTCTGCTGCTTCTTGTCGCGCACGCCGCCGTCGACGATGAGATCGACGCCGTTGACAAGGGTTTTCGTGAAGCCCGCGGTCGCGCCGAGACCCTGCTGATTGGCGTAGTTGAAGGGCGTGCTGGTCCCTCGCCGGCTGGTCGCGAGCTCGTCGACGCCGATGGAGGGATCGACGGTGCGGCCGCCCGGCAGTCGCAGCTCCTGATTGTCACCGGTGACGGTCAGGAAGGCGGTCAGGCCCGGCGTCGTGTAGTTCAGATTGCCGACGCCGTTCTCCTGGGAATAGCGATTGTTGTCGCGGTAGCCGTCCGTCCTGACGGCATTGCCGTAGAACGAGGTCGACCACGGACCGGAATTGATCGCGGCCGAGACGTTGCCGAGCCTGGTATTGAACGAGCCGAAACCGGCCTCGATGCGCGCTGTCACGGGCGGGCCACCGACGCCGTTCTTGGTGACGACGTTGATGACGCCGCCGACCGCATTGTCACCATACAGCACCGCACCGGAATTGCCGCGCGTGATCTCGATGCGCTCGATGGCATTGAGCGGGATGGTGGAGAGGTCCACCTGCGCCATATCGATGTCGTTCAGCCGCCGTCCGTTGACCAGCACCAGCGTATTGGCCGTGGCGAAGGCACCGAAGCCGCGCAGGTCGACACTGGTCTTGGCACCGATCTGGCCGCCATAGAACGTCGTGATCTGGGCGCCCGGCACTTGCGTCGCGATGATCTCGGCCAGCGTCTGCGACGGCGCATGAGCGATGTCCGTGGCCGTAATGACGGTCGTGGCCGCGCCGACGATCCCGCCATTGCCGGCGGCGGCCTCGTTGCCCGAGCCGGACGAGCCGATCCCACTCGGCGCCCCGTCCGGCGCCGCTCGGCGCCGCCCCGCCTCGCCATCGCCAATCGCCCTGGCACGCGTACGGTTCTGATCGTCGGATCTGGTCACTTCGACCGGCGGCAGTTGCTCGGCGACGGACTGCTGGGCGTGGACGATGGAGTGATCGAGCGAATACAGCGAAACGGCCGCAACGATGCCGGCGCAGCGGCGCCCGGCGGCAGTGACAATACGGGACACAATTGTAACCTCGGCATGACGTCAGTGGCACGTCACAGCGAACGAGGCTTTACGGCGGAGGATCGATGGCTCCGGCAAAGCTAATGTCTGTACTCCCCGACCGACATCTTCGCGTGTGACCACGGCTGACGGCAGGTCTCCTGGCTCGCGGGTCGTTACCTCTGCGTCGCCTTCCCAGGACCGAGATTCCCAGTGGCATAGGACGAGAGATTCACCGCTTACAGTTGCGGGGGCAGCCATGGCATTGAGACGATCCCGCCTTGGGACATCTCGCACCACGTTCCCTTTTGATCTCCATGAGGAGAACCGTCAGCGGCCAATCTACGGGGCGTCCAGGCCGGGAGTCAATCGACCGCCGGCATCTTGGCCGCAGGCGCGATCGGCCGGCTCCGCAACGAATCGAGCAATGCCCTGCGCCGCCTACGTTCGCCCCCGCGGGCGCTGGGCCTGGGCCCAGGCGACGGCGACATCCCGCGGCGGAGCGTCGAGGCGCTTGATCGGCGTCAGTTCGCCGGAGGCCGAGACGATCGCGGTCTCTTCGCGCCGGCAGCGCGTGCAGACGAAACGGACCTCATGCGGGGATGCCGACCAGCTTGAACGTTTCACGTTGGCGGCCATCGGCCAGGCATCGCAATGCGAGCACGATACCAGGAACCGGCCGGGATCGAGCATACCCATTCCATTGGACTCCGCGTCCTGCCCGCTGCTTCCAATGACTATCCTATGTGAATCGTTCCGGTGCCTCGGCACCGTCGACGCCACGTCCGCTGGAGGCCTGCGCGCTGTTCGCCGTTCCCACGAGACCTCCGGCGAGGTCGATTTCAAAGCTTGCGAATTTCATCCGATGTCCCCCTGCTCCGATCGACCCTATCAGGTCGAGACGGCGAGGACGATAGGGAGCCGGGGATCGCGCGGTTGCGACGCCTCGCAAGGCAGAAGGCAATCCGCTCAGCGAGCCCCCTTGAGGGTGCAGGATGTCGTGCAGGTGACCGTGGTGCCGCGATCGCACGATCTGCAGGCGTTGACGCACTGGTTCAGGTCGCGTGGATTGTAGCTGTGGTTTCGTATCGGACAGCTCGACGTCGTCGAGCCGGTGATGTCCCGCTCCTGGTCGCAGGCAGCCGTCATGAGCGCGAATATGATCACGGCAACGAGGCGCATGGGACCTGCCCTGTCAGGCACAGCACGATGACACTCGCGAGGTGCGCTGCATTGCAGCGAACCCCGGCCTTCCCACCACGAGCCATCGCAGATTGGCGATGCCCGCGTGCTGCGAGAATGCGCGCTAAATGTTAAGAACGGATTTCAGCCGGCCTCAGGCCGCAGCCGTGGTCGCGATCGCCTGCCGAATATCCACCGCCAGCTGGCGATACTGTTCCCCGAGCCTCAGATAGAACTCGCGCTTGGTGCCGTCGGTTGCGAGCTTGGCGATCAGCTCGCATTCGGCGGTGAGCGTCTCGAACCGTTCCAACCTGTCCTGAAGTTCTGTCATCGGCGTGTCCCCGTCAAACGCCACAAGGACAGCTAACCTAAATCCGGGAAATAGGTCACGGCGAACATCGTTATGGGGTAGCATCAATTATTCCGCGGCCGCCTATTTCTGCTCGAGCCGCCAGGCGCCGTCCCAGGCGGCATCCGGCGGATTCGCCGCGAACTGCGCGATGCGGCCGAGCATCGCGCGCGAGGGACCGTCGCCGGGGACCGCCTCGAGCGCCGCGTTGAAGGCAGCACGTGCGTCGTCGAAGCGCCGGGCACGATACGCGGCGAGACCTTCGACATAGTGCGTGCGCAGGCTGACTTGCGCATCGGTGAGTGCGCCTGGTCGCGCCATCACCTCGAAGATCGCCTGCGGCGCGCTTTGGCCCGCGACCGCAAGACGGTCGATCTCGCGCAATTCGAGGCGAGATCCAATCGCGTCCGCAGTCGCTTGCGAGACCAGGATGCGGGTGCCGTAGACCTTGTTGACGGCCTCAAGCCGCGAGGCGAGATTCACGGCGTCGCCCATCACGGTAAAGCTCATCATCAACTCGGAGCCGATGCTGCCGGTCAGGACCTCGCCGGTGGCGATGCCGATCCGCAGATCGCACGCCGCGGGCATGGCGCGGATACCGAGCAGATCGGGCAGCTGCTTCTGCAGCGCGGGCACCTGGTCGGCCATCTCGACGGCGGCAAGCCCGGCGAGCAGGGCCTGCGCGTCCTCTTCGACGAAGGGCGGTCCCCAATAGGACATGATGGCGTCGCCGATATATTTGTCGATGACGCCGCGATTGCTCCTGATGGGGCCGGACATCATGGTGAAATAGTGGTTCATCACCTTGACGAGGCCGCGCGGGGTCATGCCCTCGCTCATCGAGGTGAAGCCGCTCATGTCGCAGAACATGATGGTCATGACCCGGCGCTCACCGTCGATGGCGACCTCCGGCCGCTCGATCAGTCCCTGCACCACTTTGGGGTCGATGTAGCGGCCAAAGGTCTCCCGGATGCGCTCGTTGTGCCGCAACTGCTCGATCATGCGGTTGAAGGCCGCGGCGAGCTCACCGATCTCGTCCTGCGTCGAGACGGCGATGGGCTTGTCGAACCGGCCCGCCTCGACCTCGCGGGTGCCGGCCAGCAGCAGCCGTACCGGACGCGTGATGCCGCTGGACACCAGCAGCGCAAAGGCAAATCCGACGATCGCCGCGAGCAATGTCACGACACCCGAAATGATGATGGTCTGATGCTGGCGGTTGATCACCTGCGACGTCGAGAAGAAGACCTGCGCCAGCATATCGCCGCGGATCGTATCGACCTTCCGGTTGAACTGGTCGCGCAGCATGTCGATGTGTTCCAGCGTGCCGCGCGCCTCGGACATCTGCCTGGCGTCGATCTGCTTGAGGAGCTTCGCGTGGTCCTCGCTCAGGTCTCGGCGCAGCTCGACGACGGCGGTCTCGATGCGGATATCGATCCGTCCAAGCGCGGCATTGTCGGAAAACGTCCGGGGGTCCTCGATGATCGCGTTGATCAGCTTGCGCGCGGCCTCAGCCTCCTCCTCGATCTTGCGGTCCGATTCCTCGACGTCGCGAAGGCGCGCTGTATAGGCCTCTTCATCCGACGGCGCCTCCATCCGGGTCATGACCATCCGCCGCAGCGCCAGCCCCCGCTCCAGCGAGCGACTGCTGGCGCGCGCCAGATGGCTATAGGCCGGGATGTAACGGTTGGTCAGCTCGTCGAGCAGGACGCCGACCTGGCTTGACATCACCATCGACAAAATCGAGGTGACCAGCATCAGGACGATCAATCCGAGGGCGATGCCGACGATCTTGCGCCGGATCGACTGGTTGAAAATCGGCATGGGTTGCGGAAGGCAAAGGCCAAAAGAACGGAACGAGGGAACTCCATACACCGGACTGGCTGCGGGAACACGCGCAATCTTGGCCTCCTGGCGTCCCGTACCATGCAACCGTCGCGCGAGACCGGCCGTTAACGAAGGTTAACGATCCTGCCCTTTTCTCCTTTGCGGAAGTTCCCACGGCGCATCCGTTTTTCGCCGCATTGTTGCGACAGCGTCAGGAACGCGGGACGATGCCTCGGCATCGTTCGGTATTCGATTCTCAAGCCGCATGTCGTCGCGGACCTTGGTTTGTAGTGGTTTCGCAGGGGGACCATCCAATGAACCAGTGCCTACGCTCGCTCGCGTGTTTCGTTGCCGTGGCCGCGATGGCCCTCCTTCCCACGGAACTGGCCGCGAAAAGCAGCCAGAAATCGGCCGCGCCGAAGAAAACGCATGAAGCCAAAGCCGGCAAGCACCGCCATGCTTCTGCCGGCAAGGCACGGCACGCCAAGCGTGCCGAGGTCAAGCGCAAGTCGAAGAAGACGGTCGAGCCCGCGGACAGGACGGCACCGCCGCCGCTGACCGGCGACCTCGCCGCGCTGAAGGACTCCATCGATCTCGCGCGCAAGGGCAAGACGGATGACGCGAGCGCGGCGCGCGACCGCATCGCCGATCCCGCCGGACAGAAACTCGCCGACTGGTTCATGCTGCGCCATTCCGAGAGCACGGCCAATTTCAAGCGCTATGCCGCCTTCCTCGCCGCCAATCCGGACTGGCCGAGCAGCGCCCTGCTCCGCCGCCGTGCCGAGGCGCGGCTGTGGCAGGAGAAGTCCGACGCCGCCACCGTGCACAAGTTCACGATGGACCGGCCGACCAGCGCCAAGGGCAAGTTTGCGCTCGCCCGCGTATTGCGCGCTGAAGGCGATACCGACAGCGCCGCCCGGCACGTGCGCGAAGCCTGGCGCGCCAACGAATTGTCCGAGCGCAGCGAGGAGGATTCCTACCAAGCGTTTCGCGATCTTCTGTCCGCTGACGACCACCGCGCGCGCATGGACAAGCGCCTCGGCGCCAAGGATTACGCAGGCGCGAGGCGCGCCGCCAAACGACTCGGCGAGGATGAGCTCGCGATCGTCAAGGCTTGTGCCGCGGTCACCGGTAAGGAGAGCAAGGCCAAGGACTATCTCGAGGACGTGTCGGCCGGAGCGCGCCGCGATCTCGGCTATGTGCTGTGCCGCGCCCAGTGGCATCTTCAGAACGACCGCATCGACGACGCGGCCGAGGTGATCCTGGCCGCTGCGCCCGGCATGATGTCCGCCCAGGACACCGATGCCTGGTGGCGCGAGCGCCGCATGCTCGCACGCAAGCTGCTCGATCAGGGCAAGTCCAGGACCGCCTACGACGTGGTGCGCACGGCGGCCGTACCGGAAAAGGAAGTGTACCGCGTCGACTATCACTTCATGTGCGGCTGGATCGCGCTCCGCTTTCTAGACGATCCCACGACGGCGATGATGCACTTTGCTGCCATCGACGAGGGCTCGTCCAATCCGATCGCGCTGTCGCGCGCCCATTACTGGCGCGGCCGCACCGCCGAAGCCATGGGCGCCACGGCCGATGCGCGCATGAGCTATCGGGCGGCGGCACGCTATCAGACCGCCTATTACGGCCAGCTCGCCCGCGCAAAGCTCGGCCTCGACCAGATCGAGCTGCGTCCGCCCTCGCCTGTGCTGGCCTCGGCCGACACGCCCCCCGAGGACGAACGCGTGCGCGCGGCCGACATGCTCTACGCCATCGGCGAGCGCAACATGGTGTTCTATTTCGCCGAGGACTTCGCCAAGGAGAGCAGCGATGTCGCAGCACTCGAAGCCCTCGGCGAGGTTGCCCGCCGACGCAACGATGCGCGCGTGATGCTGGAGGTCGGCAAGACGGCGCTGGCGCGCGGGCTCGCGCTCGACCACTACGCCTTCCCCACCATCGGCATCCCCGAGCACAAGCAGGTCGCGCCACCGATCGAGACCAGCGTGATCTATTCGGTGGCGCGCACCGAAAGCTCGTTCGACCAGCGCGATAAGTCCCATGCCAACGCGGTCGGGCTGATGCAGGTGACGCCGGAAGCGGGCCGCGATACCGCCAAGCGCTTCGGCCTGACCTATGACTGGAGCAAGATGGTCTCCGATCCCGTCTACAACACGCAAATGGGAGCGGCCGAGCTCAGTGCGCTCTTTTCGGAATACCGCGGCAACCAGATCATGACCTTCGCCGGCTACAATGCCGGGCGTGGCCGCGTGCGCGAATGGGTGCAGACGCGCGGCGATCCCAGGGACCCCAATGTCGATCCGGTCGACTGGGTCGAGCGTATCCCGCTGTCGGAGACCCGCAACTACGTCCAGCGCGTGATGGAGAACGTTCTGGTCTACCGCACAAGATTCGAAGACAGCGGCATGGTCGCCGGCAAGAGCGACCAGCGCGTCGTCACGCAGGAGGCCGGCGCAACGGCACCAGTGGCGGCCGCAGCGCCCGCTCCCTAGGCGACGTCGCCGGGGCTGGACACGGCGCCTGCCAGGTTGCGTCGCTGCGGCTTCCACGCGAGCGCCGTCGCGTAGCTAGGTGTCACCTCCTTCCATCGTGATCGGATCGCGACCGTCCGAATATGCGCTGGTCAGGATTCTTGCGAAGGCGAAGGCGTGGATCGTGCAGTTCCAGCAGAAGACGGCACCCAGGACCGTAAACATCTCGACCGCGTTGCGAGCGGCGACCTCGACGTTCCCGGAGGCCAGCTCGTTGCGCCCAGGCACCGACCATTGCGTCAGCAGCGTCACCAGTTCGCCGCGCCGGTAGCAATCGTAGTCACAGTAGAGGCGCTGCGTCCGCACATGCCGGACATAGCCGGACCGGATCGATCGCGAGCAGGTGCTGCACGTGTCCGCGCACAACGGGGGCTCGTGATTGACCACCATGAATTTCACGAAGCTGCCCTCATGCGATCTTTCGCAAGCGTCTCGCAGAACAGCGCGTAGCACTGATGATCGCAGTAAGGCAGACGGGTCGCGATCTCGCGGAGATAGCTGTCGCTGATCGGCTCGCAGCACTGCATGCACCAGGCCTGCCGGAACGGGGTCCGGTCGTTCACCAGCACGAACGCGAATCTCATGTGGCACCTCCCAACGCGAAGCAGTAAACGCTATCCAGCGGCGACAGTGCGGGCGGCGGAGCGCAAAGATGGTTTCGGCCGTCCGGGTTATCCCTGTTTCGCTCCACCTTTTGCGGTGGAATCAGAATGTATCTCCCGTCCTCCCGGCGCCGGGCATAGATCTGGTCGTCGATGTATTTGATATCGGTCGGATAGCAGTCAGCACTGTTGCAACAGCTGACGCCCGGATTATCCGGCATGTGCCAGGTCGAATAGAATTTCTCATGCAGCGCCTGGTCCTGGGGTGGGTGCCGGCGATGTACGGCATCGTGTCCCGCCTCCTGTGCCCGGACCGTCGCAGTGAAGCCAAGGAGAACCATCGAGCACAACAGCTTGCATGAACGGTTCAACGAACGTGCTCCCGGATCAGCCCCTCGGACGATATCAGCTCTCTAATTCGGCCTCACGCGGCCTGAACCCGGAACAACCATCGGTGATCGCGCTCGCGGCGCGTGCGGAAGCGATCGACACACTTCTTGGAGCAGAGCGCGGTGCGCCAGGAATAGTAGCGGATCAGACCAAACTTGCCGCCGCACACCGCACAGCCATTGTCTGAAGAGCAACATTCGGACTCGGATCGGCCACGCTCAGGAAGCACCGATGTCACGCACATTGTCGTCTTCCTCCCTTGCTCGCGCTTTGCCAGTTCGTTTCCTTCGGTTCTCGTGCGCTCGCTGCAATACGCCCGATGGTCATGAAGCTATTCCCCAGGGCACGAGACGCTCAATTGTACGGAGGTAAATGACCGATATGACTAGGAATGGAGGAGCTATACCTAGGTTTGTCCGTACTCGCCCGGGGCTCCCCCGCGGGCTGATGTGCAACGAGACGGCGCACGATGCTCCGGCCGCACGGTCACCGTGAAAATCTTGCCGGCATGGCGTACGCGATGCGTCGCCCTGGACAGGGTGGCAGCGGTCAAGTCACAGGCGAACGTGATAACTGCCCATCCGACTTTGGCGGGAATTGCTCGTCCCACTGCAACGTGCTCTACTCGTATTTACGCAGAGAACGCCGGGAGCGTCTGCGATGAAGCCTGGCCGAGCAGCGACATTCGGGAAGTCAGCCGCGCAATTCCTCGCCGGCTGCGTAAGGCCAACCGCACCCCCTAAGCCGCGCAGCGAGCCCGATGGTGACGACCTGCTCGAGACGGTCAAGCAGTGGCAGCAAGTCTTCGAGCATACTCCGGTCATGTACTTCATGGTCGATCCAGCCGGAACCGTGATCAACGTGAACACGTTCGGCGCCGCGCAACTGGGCTATGCCGCCGCGGAGCTGATCGGCCGATCGGTGCTGGATGTCTTCTTCGAGGAGGATCGCGACCTCGTCCGCGCGTGTGTCACGCTGTGCCTTGAGACCGTCGATCAATCCCACACCTGGGAGATCCGGAAGATACGCAAGGACGGCTCGGTGCTATGGGTGCGCGAGAATGCCAAGACCATGCTGCGGGCGGATGGCGGACCAATCGTCCTGATCGCCTGCGAGAACATCACCGAGCGCAAGGAAGCCGAGAATGCGCTGCGACAGAGCGAGGCCTATCTCGCCCAAGCGCAGGAATTGAGCCACACCGGCAGTTTCGGATGGAAGGCCGCAACCCGCGAGATCACCTGGTCCAAGGAGACCTACCGCATCTTCCAGTGTGACGAGGGAACCAAGCCGAAGATCCCGTTCATGCTCCAGCGGATCCATCCGGACGACCGGCTCGCGGTGCAACAGACAACGGCTCGGGCCGCGCGAGAGGGAAAGGATTACGACCACGAATACCGGCTCGTGATGCCCGAGGGTTCCATCAAGTACGTCCGGGCGGTCGCCCGCGCGATGCGGGATTCGAACGGGTGCGTGGAGTTCGTGGGATCGGTAACCGACATCACGGCGACCAAAGAGGCAGAGCGCAGACTGCGCGCGAGCGAGCAACGCTTCCGCGACTATGCCGAGACCGCCTCCGACTGGTTCTGGGAAACAGGGCCAGACCATCGAGTCACCCAGATATCGGAACACTCCGATACCATGACCGCTCCCGCCGGCCTGATCGGACTCACGCGTTGGGATATCGCTCCTGACGCCGATCTCGAACCGGAGAAATGGCAACAACACCGGGCGGCGCTCGACGCCCACGTCCCCTTCCGTGACCTGGTGTATCGCAGCAAGGATCGCAGCGGGCAGACGATCTACGTCCGGACCAGTGGCAAGCCGTTCTTCGACGCCGAAGGCGCTTTTCTGGGCTATCGTGGCGTCTGCACTGACGTAACCGCGGCCATCCGGGCCAATCAGGCCGAAGATGCACTGCGCAAGGCCCAGGCCGAGCTCGCCCATGTGACGCGTGTCACGACCCTGGGTGAGCTGACCGCTTCCATTGCCCACGAAATCAATCAGCCGCTCGCCGCTGTAATCGCAAACGCCGACGCCTGCCTCGCCTGGCTGCAGCGCAGTCCGCCCGACCTCCAAGCGGCCGGCCGCTCCGTCGAGTGGATCATCGAGGATGGCACGCGTGCCAGCGACGTGATCCGTCGCGTTCGAGCGCTCGCCAAGCGATCCGACATCGACATGGCTCCGCTCGACGCCAATGTCGTCGTACGGGAGTCGGTGGCGCTGGTTCAGCGTGAGATGGCCAGCCACGCCGTGTCGGTGCGAATGGAGCTGTCGTCGGCACTGCCGAAAATATTCGGCGATCGAATCCAATTGCAACAGGTCCTGATCAACCTGATCATGAACGGGATCGAGGCCATGGAAGACGTCCATGATCGCCCGCGCGCGCTGGCGATCCGTTCAGCGGCGAACGGCGATGACGCGGTGCTGGTGAGCGTTTCCGACAGCGGAGTCGGCATCAGTGAACAGGCGATAGACCGCCTGTTCACCCCGTTCTTCACCACGAAGTCCACCGGCATGGGCATGGGGCTGTCGATCTGTCGATCCATCATCGAGGCGCATGGTGGACGGCTTTTCGTCGCACCCAACCAGGAGCACGGCGCGACTTTTCAGATCACCTTGCCTCTCCATCGCGAGGAAACGTCGTGACCGAGCGCGGGGAACCTCCGCCACCGCAGGAGGAGGACGGCGATCAGCCAATTGTCTTCATCGTCGACGACGACGCGTCCATGCGCCGTGCGCTCACCAATTTATTCGAGTCGGTTGGCCTTAAGGTCGAAGCATTCGGCTCGGCACCGCAACTCCTCCACGCCAAGCCGCCGGAAGCCCCCAGTTGCCTCGTGCTCGACATCCGCCTTCCCGGCGCCAGCGGCCTCGACCTTCAATCCGATCTTGCCAAGGCGAATATCCACACGCCTATCATCTTCATCACCGGTTACGGTGATATTCCCATGACGGTTCGGGCCATGAAGAGCGGCGCGATCGACTTCTTGACCAAGCCGGTCCGCGACCAGGACATCCTGGATGCAGTCCAGGCCGCGATCGAGAGAGACCGCAAGCGCCGTGACCTCAACAGGACGGTCTCGACCGTGAGATCCCGCTTCGAGTCACTCTCTCCGCGGGAGCGAGACGTATTGTCACTGGTGACGGCCGGCCTGATGAACAAGCAAGTGGCCGCCCAGCTCGGATTGGCGGAAATTACCGTCAAGATCTATCGCGGCCAGATCATGCGGAAAATGGGCGCGAAGTCGCTGGCCGATCTGGTGAGAATGAGCGAGGCCCTCGGGATAGGGTCCAACAAGCCCGACGCACAAACCTAAGTATGAGTTTCCAATCGCAACCGGCAGGTCCACCTTATCGGATTATGTGTAGCCGTGGCGACGGCGAGCGTGATGCCGGGTGAGGAGCGGACGTCTTGTCAGCGGCTTCGGTCATTTCGGTGCTTGACGACGACCCTTACGTGCGGGTCGCTATCAACAATCTCCTGGAATCGCGCGGGTACGTCGTCCACACATTCGCCTCAGCCGAGGAGTTTTTGAGGTCGTCCGATTCGAATGGCACCTCGTGTGTGATCGCCGACGTGCAGATGCCGCTGATGACCGGAATCGATCTGTTGATGCAGATGCGTGCGCATGGTTCGGCGGCGCCGTTCATCTTCATCACAGCCTTCCCGGACGAGAGCGTACGGGTGCGTGCCCTCAAAGCCGGGGCAATCTGTTTTCTCGGCAAGCCGTTCGCCGCCTCGGATCTGATGCAGTGCCTGGACCGTGCCCTGGCGGCAGGTCACGAAACCTCGCAGTGAGCGCCGGCGTCAATCCACCTTGATGTTCGCCGCCTTGATCATCGGCCACCATTTGGCGATCTCGGCCTTCTGGCGGGTGCCGAGCGCTTCGGGCGTGAGCTGATCCTTGGGAGGCATCTCCAGGCCCTGGCTTTCGAGCTGCTTCCTCACTCCGGGATCGTTCAGCGCTTCAACGGCGGCCGCATTGAGCTTGGTCACGATCTCCTTCGGCGTGCCCTTCGGAACCCACATGCCAGACCACAGCGTCATGTTGAAGCCTTTCAGGCCCGCCTCCTCCGCGGTCGGAATGTCGGGCGCCGAGCGCAGGCGCTTGTCGTCGGTGATGGCATAGGCGCGGATGGTGCCGGCGCGGACCTGGTTGATGGAGTTGGAGGTCTGATCGACGATGAGGTCGATCTGGCCGGCGATGAGATCGTTCAGTGCGGGCGCGGTGCCGCGATACGGCACGTATTGCAGCTTGATGCCGGAGACGTTCTCGAGATAGACGCCCGCGATATGGCTGCCGGAGCCCGCGCCGGCGGTGCCTGCGGTCGGCGGCGACGGCCGCGACTTCAGCCAGTCCAACAGCTCCTTCAGCGAGGTCGCAGGTACCGCGTTCTTGCTGACGACGATCATCGGATTGCTCGGCAACAGCACCACAGGCTCGAGGTCGGCGACGAGATCGTATTTGAGCTTGTAGACGGCACCGTTGGCGACGTGGGTGCCGAGGTGGCCGAACGAGATGGTGTAGCCGTCCGGCGGCGATTGCACGGCGCGAGCGACGCCGATCGAACCGCCCGCGCCGGTGACGTTCTCGATCACCACGGGCTGCCCCAACGTCACCCGCATCCGATCAGCGAGGACTCGCGCCATCGCATCCGACGGTCCGCCGGCGGCGAAAGGCACGATGACGGTGATGGGACGTGAGGGATAGTCGTCGGCGCGCGCGGCGCCGGTCACAGCGAGAATAGCAATCAGCGCAGCCCAAGCGGCCTTCTTCATTGTCTTCTCCCCAGCGATGTCGTTGTTTTTTTGGCCTCTGCCCGCGTACGGGAAGAGGGATCGTTTGTAGCGCAGTGCCGCGCTAAAGCGCGATGCGATCAGGATGAAACGTCATCGCGCTTTAGATTGTTGTTTAGCATGATCTTTTCGGAAAACCGCTGCGCACTTTTCCGGATCATGCTTTAGAACTGCGCGTAGTCAATCGGCTTGTGGCGGTCGAGGGTGCGGGTGACCGGCGGCAGCGGGTACTTCAGGCCGGTCGCGCAGTTGAACAGCATCACGCGGTCGGTCTTGCTGACGCGGCCGTCGGCGAGGCTCTGCTTGTAGGCGGCGTAGGTGGCGGCGCCCTCGGGGCACAACAGCAGCCCCTCCTCGCGCGCAACCTCGTTCAGCGCCGACGAGATCTTGTCGTCGTCGACGGCGATCGCAAAACCCTTGCTCTCCCGCACCGCGCGCAGGATCAGGAAATCGCCGATCGCCTGCGGCACACGGATGCCCGAGGCAATGGTGTGGGCGTCCTCCCAGCGCGTGGCGTGCTCGGTCCCGGCTTCGTAGGCGCGCACCATCGGCGCGCAGCCCGATGCCTGCACCGCAACCATGCGCGGGCGCTTGCTTCCGATAAACCCGATCTTCTCCAGCTCGTCGAAAGCCTTCCACATGCCGATCAGGCCGGTGCCGCCACCGGTCGGATAGAAGATCACGTCGGGCACGTCCCAGCCGAGCTGCTCGGCGAGCTCGAGGCCCATCGTCTTCTTGCCTTCGATGCGGTACGGCTCCTTCAGCGTCGAGGTGTCGAACCAGCCGACCTTCGCCTTTCCCTCGCCGACGATCTTGCCGCAATCATCGATATAGCCGTTGACGCGGTAGACGGTCGCGCCCTGCAGCTCGATCTCGCTGACATTCACCTCGGGCGTGTCGGCGGGACAGAAGATCGTGGTCTTGATGCCGCAGGACGTGGCATAAGCCGCCAGCGCCGCGCCGGCATTGCCGTTGGTCGGCATCGCCATATGCTTGATGCCGAGCGCCTTGCCCATCGACACCGCCATCACGAGCCCGCGTGCCTTGAACGAGCCGGTCGGCAGCCGCCCCTCGTCCTTGACGATGATCTCGCCGCCGCCGAGCTTCTTGCCGAGCTTAGGGAGCCTGATCAGGGGCGTCGTCACCTCGCCAAGCGAGACGATGTCCTTGCATTTGCGCACCGGCAGCAGCTCGCGATAGCGCCACATGTCGCCGGGGCGCTGGGCCAACGCATCCTTCGTCAGCGCCTTCTTCACGCCGGCGAGGTCGTAGCGGACAAGAAGCGGCTTGCCGGCCTTGGAGAGGTTGTGGACCTGGTCGGCGGCGTAATGATCGCCCTCCATCGCGCATTCGAGATGCGTGACGAAGGTCGGACGTTCGATGGTGAGATTGTCGTTGTCGTGCATGGCTCGCTTCTTTCTTCTTCCTTGTTGCCAGTTTCTTGGCCTCCGTCATTGCCGGGCTTGACCCGGCAATCCATCCCTTGAAGAGCGCTTCGCTGGATGGATGCGCGGGTCAAGCCCGCGCATGACGAGCGGTCAAATATTCAACACCCGTCCATACGCATCCAGCACGGCTTCCTTCATCATCTCCGACAGCGTCGGATGCGGGAAGACCGTGTGCATGAGCTCTTCTTCCGTGGTCTCCAGGTTCATGGCGACGACGTAGCCCTGGATCAGCTCGGTGACCTCCGCGCCGACCATGTGGGCGCCGAGAAGCTGACCGGTCTTTTTGTCGAAGATCACCTTGACCAGGCCCTGGTCCTCGCCGAGCGCGATGGCCTTGCCGTTGCCGACGAAGGGGAAACGGCCGACGCGGATCTCGCGGCCGTTCTCTTTCGCCTTGGCTTCGGTGAGGCCCACGGACGCCACCTGCGGATGACAATAGGTGCAGCCCGGGATCATGTTCTTGTCCATGGGGTGCGGGTTGAGGCCCTTGATGGCCTCGACGCAGATCACGCCTTCATGCTCGGCCTTGTGCGCGAGCATCGGAGGGCCGGCGACGTCGCCGATGGCATAGATGCCGGGGATATTGGTCTTGCCGTAGCCGTCGACGACGACGATGCCGCGGTCGGTCTTCACACCGAGCTTTTCGAGGCCGAGATTCTCGATGTTGCCGACGACGCCGACGGCCGAGATCACGCGCTCGAACTCGGTAGTCACGGGCTTGCCCTTGCCGTCGTCGATGGTGGCGACGACACTGTCGGCCTTCTTCTCCAGCTTGGTCACCTTGGTCGAGGTCATGATCTTGATGCCCTGCTTCTCAAGCCGCTTGCGCGCAAGGCCGGCAATCTCGGCGTCCTCGACGGGGAGGATCTGCGGCAGCACCTCGACCACGGTAACGTCGGAGCCCATGGTGTGGAAGAAGGAGGCGAACTCGATGCCGATCGCCCCGGAGCCGACCACCAGCAGCGACTTTGGCATCCGCTCGGGCACCATCGCTTCGAAATAGGTCCAGACCAGCTTCTTGTCGGGTTCGAGCCCGGGCAGCACGCGCGGCCGCGCACCGGTCGCGACGATGATGTGCTTGGCCTGGTAGGTGCCCTCGCCCAGCGCCCCCTTGGGGGCCTCCACGTCGGACTTCTTCACGGTGACCTTGCCGGGCGCGTCGATCGAGGCCGCGCCCCAGATCACGCTGACCTTGTTCTTCTTCATCAGGAAGCCGACGCCAGTATTCAATTGCTTCGCGACGCCGCGCGAGCGCTGCACCACGGCCTGCGGATCGAACGAGACCTTCTCGGCCGACAGGCCGTAATCCTTGGCATTCTGCATGTAGTGATAGATCTCGGCCGAACGCAGCAGCGCCTTGGTCGGGATGCAGCCCCAGTTCAGGCAGATGCCGCCGAGATAGGATTTTTCGACGATTGCCGTCTTGAATCCGAGCTGCGCGGCGCGGATCGCAGTGACATAGCCGCCGGGGCCGGAGCCGATGATGATGACGTCGAAAGATGTGTCGGCCATAGCGGCTCCCGTTCAACTCAAGAGGCGCCGCGGGCGCGGCGCTTGACCAAAAGAGACCTCACCAGCCATTCGAGCACCACCACCACGACCATCACGGCCAGTGCGATGAGCACGATCGGCTGGGCGATGTTCCGCGCCAGTTGCTCGCCGGCAAAGAACGCAGAACGAAGAAAATCGAGCCCGATCGGGTTGAGCGCGACGACGGCGCCGAGCAGCAGCGATATCCATGGCCAGCGGGTCCGGACATGCAAGGTTGCCCCCTCTGCCGCCGCGTCAGACCATCATCATCACGGGGTTTTCGATCAGCTGCTTGAAGGCGCCGATCAGCTCGGCGCCGAGCGCGCCGTCGATGGCGCGGTGATCGCAGGACAGGGTCACGCTCATCATGTGCGCGATCTCGATCTTGCCGTCGCGCACGACGGGGCGCTCCTCGCTGGTGCCGACCGCGAGAATCGTCGCATGCGGCGGGTTGATCACGGCGGTGAAGTGGCTGATGCCGTACATGCCGAGGTTGGAGACGGCCGTGGTACCGCCCTGGTACTCCTCAGGCTTGAGCTTGCGCGAGCGGGCGCGCGCGGCAAAATCCTTCATCTCGTTGGAGATGGTGGAGAGCGTCTTGGTCTCCGCCTTGCGGATGATCGGCGTGATCAGGCCGCCGGGCATCGCGACGGCAACGCCGACGTCGGAATGGTGATGCTTGACCATGCCGCTTTCGGTCCAGCTGACGTTGCAGTTCGGGATCCTCTGCAGCGCCACCGCCATCGCCTTGATGACGAAGTCGTTGACCGAGATCTTGTAGAGCGGCTTCTTCTCCTTGTCCTTGGGAGCCGCCGCATTGATCTCCTCGCGCGCGGCGAGCAGCTTGCCGATATCGCAGTCGATTGTCAGGTAGAAGTGCGGAACGTTCTGGATCGATGCGGTCAGGCGCTGCGCAATGGTGCGGCGCATGCCGTCATGCGGGACGATGTCGTAGGAGCCGGGCTCGAACAGCGACAGGATCTGCTTGTCCGACATCGTCGGCGCGATCGCAGGCGCGCCTGACGGTGCCGCGGCGGGCGCTTTCATACCCTTGCCGGACTTGGCCTGCTCGACGTCGCGCGCGACCACGCGGCCATGCGGTCCGGTGCCGGTGACCATGCCGACATCGATGCCTGCTTCCTTGGCGAGACGCCGCGCCAGCGGCGATGAGAACACACGGCCCCCATGACCATTGGCCTGCGCGGCCGGAGTAGCGGGCTGCGGCGCGGGTGCAGCCGCGGGCGGCGGCGCGGCCTTGGGCGCGGCGGGCGTGGGCGCGGGCGCCGGGGCAGCAGCGGGAGCCTCGGCAGCCTTCGGCGGCGCGGCCGAAGCGCTGGGCTTGGCGCTGCCTGCGGCCTTCACGTCCTCGCCTTCGCCGGCCAGCACCGCAATGACGTCGTTGACCGGGACATCCTGCGTGCCCTCGGGCACCAGGATCTTGGCGATCGTGCCCTCGTCGATCGCCTCGACCTCCATGGTCGCCTTGTCGGTTTCGATCTCGGCGATGACGTCGCCGGAATTGACCTTGTCACCTTCCTTCTTCAGCCACTTGGCGAGGTTGCCCTTCTCCATCGTCGGCGAGAGAGCGGGCATCAGGATGTTGATGGGCATGCTGACCTCAAGAAGAACTTTGCAAAACGTCGTCTTTCGACAGCGAAGACGAACGGACCAGGTTTAGTTGCCGATGTCGCCCTGCCACAGGCGCTCATTGGCAGGAATGGAACGCCAATTCTTCATCATCGTGATGGAGCGGTCGTCGGCAAGGTCGATCCAGGGAATGCCGAACTTGTCGAGGATGTCCTTGGAGCCGGGGAAGGTGACGGATTCCCCGATCACCACCAGCTTGACCTTGAACAGCGCGAGCGCGCCCGCGCACATCGAGCATGGCGACAGCGTCGTGTACATGACCGTGTCGTGGAACGAGATCGCGCCGGCTTCGCGCAGGCAGGTCATTTCGCCGTGCAGGATCGGATTGTTCTCCTGCACGCGGTTGTTGTGGCCGCGGGCGATGATCTTGTTGTCACGCGTCAGCACGGCGCCGATCGGCAGACCGCCCTGCGCGATGGAGGTTTCCGCCTCGCGGATCGCTTCCAGCATGAAATCGTAATGATGGGATTCGATCGCCATGGTCAGTGCCCCTTCTTCGATCGAATCTCGGTGGTCCCAAGATCGGTAGGCCGCGCCAACTCTGCCTCGAACATGTCCACCACGCGCGCGAGAGCTTCCTCTTCGGTATAGCCAGCTTCTCGTGCATAGGTCCGAGAGATGTGACGTGCGAGGTCGACCAAGAGCAGCCCCCAGGTATCCGGTTCATCAAAGGCGCGCTGGAACGACATCGATAGCCCGCCCTCCAAGACGAAGACACGCAGAATCTCCGTCGCGTCTTCGCGGTCGATCACATCGGGCGGCAGTGGCTGCTCCTTGGGGCCCGCCATGGTCTACCTGTAGCAGACGGCTTTGGCGGCCTCGACGACTTCTGCCGCCGAGGGCAGCGCGAGCTTCTCCAGGTTCGCTGCATAGGGCATCGGGACGTCCTTGCCGGAGACGCGCGCGACCGGCGCATCCAGATAGTCGAAGGCGTTCTCCATGATCCGCGCGGCGATCTCGGCGCCGACGCCGCTCTGGGCCCAGCCCTCTTCCACCGTCACGGCGCGGCCGGTCTTCTTGACTGAGTTGATGATGGTCTCGGTGTCCATCGGGCGCAGCGTGCGCAGGTCGATCACCTCGGCCTCGATGCCGTCCTTGGCGAGCTCGTCGGCGGCCTTGAGCGCATAGGTCATGCCGTTCGACCAGGAGATGATGGTGACGTGGCTGCCGGAGCGCACGATGCGCGCCTTGCCGATCGGGATGATGAAATCATCCAGCTTGGGCACTTCGCCGGTGTGACCGTAGAGTACCTCGTTCTCGAGGAAGATCACCGGATTTGGATCGCGGATCGCGGCCTTGAGCAGGCCCTTGGCGTCGGCTGCCGAATACGGCGCGACCACCTTCAGGCCCGGAATGTGCGAGTACCAGGACGAGTAATCCTGGCTGTGCTGGGCGGCGACGCGCGCAGCGGCGCCGTTGGGCCCGCGGAACACGATCGAGCAGCCCATCTGGCCGCCGGACATGTAGAGCGTCTTGGCCGCGGAGTTGATGATCTGGTCGATCGCCTGCATGGCGAAGTTGAAGGTCATGAACTCGACGATCGGCTTCAGGCCGGTCATCGCGGCGCCGACGCCGACGCCGGCAAAGCCGTGCTCTGTGATCGGGGTATCGATGACGCGCTTGGCGCCGAACTCCTGCAGCAGGCCCTGGGTCACCTTGTAGGCGCCCTGATATTCGGCGACCTCTTCACCCATTACGAACACATCGGCGTCGCGGCGCATCTCTTCGGCCATGGCATCGCGCAGCGCTTCGCGGATGGTCTGCGTCACCATCTCGGTACCGGCGGGCACTTCCGGATCCGGCTCGGCAACGGCCTGCGGGGCGGCAGGCGCGGCCTTCGGCTGCGGCGCCTCGGCCTTGGCGGCGGCAGGCGGCGCCGACTCGGCAGCTTTCTCCTGCTTGGCCGGCGCGGACGCCTTGCCGAGATCAGCGGCGCTCTCGCCATCCGCGAGAATGGTGGCGATCGGCGTGTTCACCGCAACGTCGGCGGTGCCCTCGGGGATCAGGATCTTGCCGAGCGTGCCTTCGTCGGTCGCCTCGACCTCCATGGTCGCCTTGTCGGTCTCGATCTCGGCGATGACGTCGCCGGACTTGATCGTCTCGCCCTCTTTCTTCAGCCATTTGGCGAGGTTGCCCTTCTCCATCGTGGGCGACAGCGCGGGCATCAGCACTTGAATTGGCATATTGGCTCCAAAAGAAAGCTTGCGCGCGTTCAGCGGTAAACGTCGGTCCAGAGCTCGGCGGCATCCGGCTCGGGATCGTGCTGGGCGAAATCGGCGGCGGCGTTGACGATGTCGCGCACTTCGGCATCGATCGCCTTCAGATCCTGCTCGCTGACCTTCGCCGCCAGGAGGCGGTTGCGCACCTGCTCGATCGGATCCTGGTCGTGGCGGACCTTCTCGACCTCCTCGCGCGTGCGATATTTTGCAGGGTCGGACATCGAATGACCGCGATAGCGATAGGTCTGCATCTCCAGAATGAAAGGCCCCTTGCCGGCGCGGCACCAGGCCGCCGCCTCCTCGCCCGCCGCCTTCACGGCGCGGACGTCCATGCCGTCGACCTGCTTGCCGGGGATGTTGAAGGAGACGCCGCGCCTGGAAAAATCCTGCTGTGCCGAGGCGCGCGAGACCGATGTGCCCATGGCGTAGCGGTTGTTCTCGATAACGTAGATCACCGGCAGCTTCCAGAGCTCCGCCATGTTGAAGCTCTCATAGACCTGGCCCTGGTTGGCCGCGCCGTCGCCGAAATAGGTGACGCTGACATTGTCGTTGCTGCGATAGTGATTGGCAAAGGCAAGACCGGTGCCGAGCGAGACCTGGGCGCCGACGATGCCGTGGCCGCCATAGAAGTGCTTCTCCTTGCTGAACATGTGCATGGAGCCGCCCTTGCCCTTGGAGTAGCCGCCGCGGCGGCCCGTGAGCTCGGCCATGACGCCGTTGGCATCCATGCCGGTGGCAAGCATGTGGCCGTGATCGCGATAGCCGGTAATGACCTGGTCGCCCTGCTTCAGCGCCATCTGCATGCCGACCACCACGGCCTCCTGGCCGATATAGAGGTGGCAGAAGCCGCCGATCGCGCCCATGCCGTAGAGTTGGCCTGCCTTTTCCTCGAACCTGCGGATCAGGAGCATGTCGCGGAGCGCCTTGAGCTCCTGCTCCCTGGTGAATTCCGGAGGCGAACCGCCGTCGGTCTTATCCTGTGGAGGGCTTGCGGCGGCTTTCTTGGGGGCGGCCATGGGAATTCCGGGTCAGAGAAAACTTTCGCCCTCTCTAACCCAAGTCAATCGCGTGCGAAAGCACCGCGGCGGCATGGCACGACTTTCATTATGCCGCACTGCAACGTGATCGAAATATTGCAAAATCTTTGGCGCCGATCGGGCAACAAATCTATGTGCGCATGGGCGCGCGCGAATTCGTGAGCGGGCCAAGCACGGTTGGGCCACGCGGCTGCCGGCCTTCAGAGCGGACGACGCCGAAATGGCGCCGTCCGCTCCGCCTGTTCAATCAGAAGAAGCCCAGCTTCTTCGGGCTATAGCTGACCAGGAGGTTCTTGGTCTGCTGATAGTGATCGAGCATCATCTTGTGGGTCTCGCGCCCGACGCCGGACTGCTTGTAGCCGCCGAAGGCCGCATGCGCGGGATAGGCATGGTAGCAGTTGGTCCAGACCCGGCCGGCCTGGATCTCCCGGCCGAAGCGGTAGCAGCGGTTGGCGTCGCGACTCCAGACGCCGGCACCCAACCCGTAGAGCGTGTCGTTGGCGATCGCGAGCGCTTCCTCGTCGGTCCTGAAGGTCGTGACCGAGACGACGGGGCCGAAAATCTCCTCCTGGAAGATTCGCATCTTGTTGTGGCCCTCGAACACGGTCGGCTGGACGTAGAAGCCGCCGGCGAGATCGCCCGCGAGTTCGGCGCGGCCGCCGCCGGCCAGCACCTTGGCGCCCTCCTCCTTGCCGATGTCGATGTAGGAGAGGATCTTGGACAGCTGCTCGCTGGATGCCTGCGCGCCGATCATGGTCGTGGGATCGCGCGGATCGCCCTGCTTGATCGCGGCGACGCGCTTCAGCGCCCGCTCCATGAAGCGGTCATAGATATCCGCGTGGACCAGCGCCCGGCTCGGACAGGTGCACACCTCGCCCTGGTTCAGCGCGAACATGACGAAACCTTCGATCGCCTTGTCGAAGAAGTCGTCGTCCTCGGCGATGACGTCCTTGAAGAAGATGTTCGGCGACTTGCCGCCGAGCTCAAGCGTGACCGGAATGAGGTTCTGGCTGGCGTACTGCATGATCAGCCGGCCCGTCGACGTCTCGCCGGTGAAGGCGATCTTGGCGATGCGCGGGCTGGATGCCAGCGGCTTGCCGGCCTCGAGGCCAAAGCCGTTGACGATGTTGAGGACACCGGGCGGCAGGACATCCGCGATGATCTCGGCCCAGACCATGATCGAGGCTGGCGTCTGCTCGGCGGGCTTGAGCACGACGCAATTGCCGGCGGCAAGCGCCGGGGCGAGCTTCCAGCAGGCCATCAGCAGCGGGAAGTTCCAGGGGATGATCTGGCCAACCACGCCGAGCGGCTCGTGGAAATGATAGGCGATGGTGTCGTGGTCGATCTCGCCGATCGAGCCTTCCTGGGCGCGCACCACGCCGGCGAAATAGCGGAAGTGATCGATCGCGAGCGGCAGGTCGGCGGCGCGGGTCTCGCGGATCGGCTTGCCGTTGTCCCAGGTCTCGGCAATCGCAAGGCGCTCGAGATTCTCCTCCATGCGGTCGGCAATCCGGTTCAGGATCGCGGCACGCTCGGCGACGCTGGTGCGGCCCCAGGCGGCCTTGGCGGCATGCGCCGCGTCGAGCGCCGCCTCGACGTCCTGCGCGTCGGATCGCGCGATCTTGCAGACGATCTGGCCGGTCACCGGCGAGGCATTGTCGAAATATTTGCCGGAGATCGGCGCCACGAACTTGCCGCCGATGAAATTGTCGTAGCGTTCGGCAAAGGGAACTTTGGTGACGCTGAGGAATTCCACCTTGTTCATTGATCACTCCCGATGTTTGCTGCTTGCTTGTCGTCGTGTGTTCACGACTTGCGCCGACGATGATGCGGGAGGCGTTTTCTGTCAGCCCGGGCGGAAGCGATGGTCGGGCGGATCTGTCGCAGTTCTGCGACAGTCATATGGCTGCACCGGCACACTCAACCTCATCCGGAAGGAGCGCGCTCCTGCGCGGTCTCGAAGGATGGCTGCAGATGCGGCGGGGCCTGCATGGTTCGAGACGAACCGCTTCGCGGTCTCCTCACCATGAGGAGATAGAGCTCAGTGGTTCAGCTCGAACCGCTTCAGCTTCCGGTGCAGCGTGGCGCGGCTGACGCCGAGGGCCTTGGCGGCGGCGGAGACATTGCCGCCGGCGCGGAGCAGCGCGCGCTGCAATACCGCGCGCTGGCCGCCAGCAAGATGATCTCGTGCGGTATCTCCGCCGAGAAGGTCGCCGGCAGGCACCGGCTGCAAGGCCCGGCCGGGCGCGATTCCGAGCGCCACCCGGGCGGAGCGGGTCGCGCCGATCACGAGATCGTCCGCATCCACTGCAACGAGGCCGCTGCAACTTCCGTCCGCAGCTTGCGTCAGCACGATGCGGGCGTCGGCAAAAGCCTTTCGAAACAGGTCGGCCTCGATACGCTTGGCCGCCTCGCCCGTCGCGAGTGCGATCAGGCTGGCGAAGGCGTCGGTGCGGTCGGCGCGGCAGGAGGAGACGTCGAGCACGCCTGCGAGCGCCGCCTCATGATCGTAGATCGGAACGGCGGTGCAGCTCAGAAGCGTATTGCGGGCAAAGAAATGCTGGTCGCGATCGATCGTCAGCGGACGCTGCTCGACCAGGCAGGTACCGATGCCATTGGTGCCCTCGTGCTCCTCGCTCCAGAGCGCACCGGTCCAAAGGCCCCAGGACTGAAACGTCGCGTCGTCCGCCACCGTGCCACGGCGATCGACCGGCACGCCGTCGCCGTCGGCGAGCAGCACGCAGCAACCCGCGGCGCCGACGGCCTGATACAGCCGGTCCATCGCGCCTTGCGCCGCGGCCAGAAGCGGCGCGACACGCTCGCGCGCCTGGTGCAGCTCTGCTTCGGTCAGCCGCATCGGCGCGGTATGGCCGCCGGGATCGAGATGATGCAATCGGGAAGAGCGACGCCACGAGGCCACGAGCGCGGACCGAGCCGCCTGGCCTGACGCGATGGCGGCCTCGACGCGGGCCGCGTGATGCCGGGGCATTGACCCATTCATCACTGTTTCCTCCGGATGGCAGTCTATATGCTGCCGGTGCTGCCCGGTTGATCTGCGTCAACCAGGGACGACACAAGCGCCCGTTGCGGCGCGGCCGTCAAGGCGGCCGTCCGGCTCCACGCCTACGACTTTCGCTGGAATTGAGGCACGCATGCCGGTCTCGGCAGCGACTTTCGGTACCGCTTTCGAAAGCTGCGGATGCGCTACTTCGCCGGGATCATCCGAACGAGGTCGCGCGGATTGACATAGTCGAGCTGGAAGCGCGCCCGCTCGTCCAGCATGTCGGGGTCGATCTTCTCGGACCGCAGCAGCGACACCCGCTGTTCGCTCCGGGCACGCTCACGCTTGAGCTGGGCCAGCTCGCTGGTCAGCGCGATGATCTCCTGGTCGAGCTCCTGGCGCGCGGTGAGGCCGTATTTGCCGGTATAGGCGTTGACGCCGAAATAGCCGACGATGGCCGCCGCCATCGCATAGAGGGCAAGACCGGTCAGGATCGATTTCAGGCGCGCGCGCGAGACCATCTTGGGAAGATGGGACAGGTTGGTTAAGGGAGTGCTAATTTCAAGCCATCGCATATCAAACCTTCATGATCGGGAGCGGGTCCGATTGTGACGCAGTAAGAACTAGCTCAGGCAGCTCTTGCGATATTCTGCGGGCGTGATGTTCAGGTGTCTGCGGAAGATCCGGTTGAGATGGCTCTGATCGGAAAATCCGCTCAAGAGCGCAATCTCCTTCAGAGCGAGCCGATCCTTGCGCAGGTGTTGGCACGCGCGCTGCACCTTGCGGCTCAGCACATAGGCATGCGGCCGCATGCCGTAGTGCGCCTGGAATTTGCGCGCAAACTGCACCGGCGTGCAGTTGCAGATATTGGCGAGTTCCTCGAGCGTGATGTTCCTCGATATGTTCTGCTCGACATAATCCTCGATCAGCCGCGCGTGGGCTGGCCTGAAGCGCCCCTGCGCACAGGGCATCTTGAATTGCACGGAGGCATATCTTCGCAGGAGGTGCACGCTCGCCTGAAGTGCCAGCGCATCATAGCAGAGCCGCCCGCCCGGAGCTCCTTCGGACACCTCCTGCACCATGCGGTCGCCGATCCAGGTCAGCACCGGATCCTCGATCCTGAGCAGGTCGTGAAGCTCGATGCCTTCCGGATCGCGGTCGAACGCTTCGCTCGCAGTCTTCGCCATCAAGGTCGGGGAAATGTAGAAATGGCTGACCTCGATGTCGTGGCTCCAGCGCCAGTTCGAAGGCTCCGCGCGCGTTAGCAGTGTTGTGACGCCGCGGCCGACATGATCCTGCTTCCAGTGGCCGGTCACACGGCGATTCATCGACGTTGTGCCTTCGCGGTACACGACGATCAGGAAGTTCTCGTTTGGTGGGACCCAGATGTCGGATGGCGCATAGCGGAAGACGCGCAGCCGAAAGTCGGATTTGCCCACCGCCGCACTGTCCAGCATCAGCTGGCCGGGCGCGTAGCGTGGCAGCTCCTCGACCGTGATGAATTGGCCCATCGCACGAGCCTCCTCCTTGGGATTTTGTGGCGCGGTTGCTTCCGCTTCTCATTGGCCGAACGGCAGGAGGGAGCATAAGCCGGTTTTGCAGTTTGCCAAGCGAACTGTGTTGAGGTCCGGCGCCGGGCTCCGTTCAAAGGATTGTCGATTCCGTTCAAGCCGCAAAGCTCGGCCGCCGCGTAGCCTTGCTCGCGTTCCATGCAGAGCAGGAGAAGCGGCGGAACAGCCGCGGGCCAAGCGAGCCCATCCATCGCGCTGCCGGGAACGAGAATGCCGCGATGCACCAGCGCCCGATGATCTCGCGGACGGGGGACGGTCGCGTGCGCCCTGGAAACGTGAGGAGGCACCAATATGGAAACCGCAGGCAAGACCAATGGAAGCAACGGCGCGCATGCGACCGCCAGGCTCGATGCGCTCGTGGTGGGAGCCGGCGTTGCCGGGCTCTATCAACTCTATCGTTTGCGCGAGCAGGGATTGAGTGTCAGGGCGATCGACGCAGCGTCCGGCGTCGGCGGCACCTGGTACTGGAATCGCTATCCCGGCGCGCGCTTCGACTCGGAAGCCTACATCTACCAGTACCTGTTCTCCGAGGAGCTCTACAAGGGATGGAGCTGGAGCGAGAAATTTCCGGGCCAGCCGGAAATCGAGCGTTGGCTCAACTACGTTGCCGACCGTCTCGATCTCCGCAAGGACATTCAGTTCAGCACGACGGTCAAAAGCGCCCATTTCAACGAAGCAACGCAGCGCTGGCTGATCACGACCGACAAGGGCGATGTGATCGACACCCAGTTCCTGGTCACCTGCTGCGGCATGCTCTCGGCGCCCTATGTGTCGTTTCCGGGCCAGGAAACTTTCAAGGGGCGTCTATTCCACACAGCGCGCTGGCCGAAGCAGCCGATCGACCTCGCGGGCAAGCGGGTCGGCGTCATCGGCAACGGCGCAACCGGCATCCAGGTCATCCAGACGATCGCGGGCGAGGTCAGCCATCTCAAGGTCTTCATCCGCACGCCGCAGTACATCATCCCGATGAAGAATCCCAAGTTCAGTGCGGCGGATGCGCAAGCCTACAAGTCCAAGTTCGAGCACTTCACGCAGCGATTGCCGCACACCTTCACAGGCTTCGAGTATGATTTCGAGCATGCGTGGGCCGGCTTGTCGCCCGAGAAACGCCGCGAGGTGATCGAGGATTGCTGGAATGACGGCTCGCTGAAGCTATGGATCTCATCCTTCGCCGAGCTGTTCTTCGAGGAGGCGGTCAACGCCGAAATCTCGGAGTTCGTCCGCGAGAAGATGCGTGAGCGGCTCAAGGATCCGAAGCTGTGCGACCTCCTGATCCCCGCAGATTATGGTTTCGGGACGCACCGGGTGCCGCTCGAGCAGAACTTCCTCGAGGCCTTCCATCAGCCCAATGTCGAGATCGTCAGCGTCAAGAACAATCCGATCGAACGGGTGACGCCAACGGGCATCCAGACCGTCGACGGCACGGTCCATGAGCTCGATATCATCATCCTCGCAACCGGCTTCGACGCCGGCACTGGCGCCCTGACGCGCATCGACATCAGGGGACGCGGCGGACGATCGCTCAGAGAGGAGTGGGCCAGGGACATCCGCACGACGATGGGCCTGCAGGTTCACGGCTATCCCAACCTGTTCACGACCGCCGTGCCGCTGGCGCCTTCGGCTGCACTGTGCAACATGACGACATGCCTGCAGCAGCAGGTCGAATGGATCGACGACTGCATCAGGTACATGCGGGCCAAGGACCTGAAGGTGATCGAGCCGACCAAGGACGCGGAAGACGGCTGGGTGGCGCACCACGACGAGATCGCCAACGCGACGCTGATCGCGAAGACCAATTCCTGGTACCTGGGCTCGAACGTCGAAGGCAAGCCGCGCCGCGTTCTCTCCTACTGCGGCGGCGTCGGTGCCTATCGCCAGAAATGCGACGAGGTCGCGGCGAGTGGTTACCAGGGCTTCGCCGTGAACTGAGCGCGCGAAACGCGTCGACCAGATAATTCCAATCCAGACGGGAGGACGATCATGATCATGAATTTTGGCGCGACGGCAGACGCCGTTCTCGACGGCGTCGTTACCTCGACGCCGCGCGTGCCGGGCGTCGTCGCGATGGTGACGAACCGCCACCGCAACATCTACGAGGGCGCGGCCGGCAAGCGCCGTCTCGATTCCGCCTCCGACATGACGACCGACAGCATCTTCGCCATCTTCTCCACGACGAAGGCAATCACCGGTACGGCGGTCCTGCAACTCGTCGAGGAAGGCAAGCTCGATCTCGACGCGCCCGCAAAGCGCTATGCGCCCGAGATTGGCAAGCTCCAGGTGATCGATGGCTTTGACGAGAAGGGCGAGCCGATCCTGCGTCCGCCAAAACGCGATATCACCACCCGCATGCTGATGACTCACACCGCGGGACTGAGCTACGATTTCATCAACCGCACCTACAATCGGCTGGCCGAGGAAAAGGGTCAGCCAAGCGTGATCACCGCGACCAAAGCCTGCCTGATGACTCCGCTGCTGTTCGATCCGGGCGAGCGCTGGGACTATGGGACCAACATCGATTGGTGCGGCCAGATCGTCGAAGCCATCGCGGAGCAACGGCTCGGCGACGTCTTCAAGGCTCGCATCTTCGAACCGCTCGGGATCAAGGACATGACCTTCGAACTGACCGAGCCGATGCGGCAAAAGCTGGCCGGCATCCATGCGCGAGGTGCCGACGGCTCGCTGACGCCGATGGATTTCGAACTGCCGGCCAAGCCCGAAGTTCAAATGGGCGGTCACGGGCTCTACGGCACCGTCGGCGACTACATGCGGTTTATCCGCATGTGGTTGAATGACGGCGTGGGCGAGCACGGCCGCGTGCTGAAGGCCGAAACCGTGCGCATGGCGGAAAAGAACCATCTCGGCGATAAGAAGGTGACGCCGATCACCGGCGTCATTCCGTCGCTGTGCAATGACGCGGAGTTCTTCCCGGGCCAGTCCAAGTCGTGGGGGCTGACCTTCATGATCAACGACGAGGAAGCCCCGACGGGACGTCCCGCCGGCGCGCTTGGCTGGGCCGGCCTCGCCAACCTGTTCTACTGGATCGACCGGCAGAACGGGGTCGGTGGGTTCTGGGCCACCCAGATTCTCCCGTTCGGTGATCCAACGTCGTTCATCGGTTACATGAACTTCGAGACGGCGTTCTACCAGAGCCTCAGGCAGCGCATGGCGAGCTAGATCCTGCGCTCTGGGGGGGCCGCGCGATAGGCCGATCATTGATCGGCCTATTCCTTCGGGATGCAGGCCTGCTGTATGGCCGCGCGTCGTTCGGCCTCAGCCCTGGTTTTTCGCTACATGCGCAGCGAACGCATCAATGTACTGCTGCAGCACCGTCTTGAGCGAATCCTTGGTCAAATTGCCGGCCGCGTCGAAGGCATCGCCGACACCGTTGAGGTAGATTTCCGGCTGCTGCAGCAGCGGCCCCGAAATGCCCGGCAGGATGTTCTGCAGATGCTTGGCCGCCGCAATGCCGCCGAGCGGTCCCGGCGAATTCGAGATGATGCCGACCGGCTTGCCGAGGAACGAGCTCTTGCCGTAGGGGCGCGAGGCAACGTCGATGGCGTTCTTGAGGACGCCGGGGATCGAGCGGTTGTACTCGGGCGTCACGAACAGCACCCCGTTCGACTTCTGCAGCTTCTCGCGGAAAGCAAGCCAGTCCGCGGGCGGCGCGCCCTCGAAGTCCTGGTTGAAGAACGAGATGCCTGCCGGCGTGACGACCTCAAGCTTGAGCGATCCAGGCGCCAGCTTGGCGAGCGCATTGGCGATCTTGAGCGAGAAGCTGTCCTTGCGCAGACTGCCGGCGATCGTGACGATGTTGTAGGCCATGGAATGTCCTCGAGGGCTTGAGCGGGAGTGCCGGGATGGCACTTAAGCCAACCGGACCGATGGATGCAAGTGCATGAATTGGTCCGATTTGGAAACGCTGCGTTTCGCGAATGCAGCCCAAACAAATCGGGCCGCCAAGCGGCGGCCCGATCGTTCGCGCAAACGTCGCGTGCAGATCAGATCGTCGGATTCCACGCCGACGGGATCAGGCGATATTTGGCGCCGTCCTTCTCGACATGGCCGACCGATGGGAAGGAGAAGTGAAAGCCGATCACGGTCGCCTTCTCCGCTGCCGCCATGTCGTAGAACTTGTGGCGCGTCGCCTGTGCCATCGCGGCGTCGTTGTCGAACACCACGTGCCAGTCCGGATTGCGCAGGAAGAACTCCGGAATGTTGGTGACGTCGGACTGGATCAGCACCTTGGCGTCGCCCGAGGCGACTGCGAAGGAGGTGTGCCCGGGCGTGTGGCCGGGCGTTGCGATGGAGGTGATGCCGGGCGCGACCTCCTTGCCCCACTCGTACTTGGTCACCTTGGATTCGAGGCCGGCGAAGGTTTTCTTCACGTTGGCGAAGTAGTTCTTCATCATCGGATTGGACTCGGCCTTGACCGTGTTGTCCGCGCTGGTCCAGAACTCCCAGTCCTTGCCGGGCACCATGATCTCCGCGTTGGGGAATGCGAGCGCACCGTCGGCGAGGCGGATGCCGTTGGTGTGATCGGGATGCAGATGCGAGAGCAGCACGATGTCGATGTTCTTCGGATCGACGCCGGCGGCCTGCAGGTTCTGCAGCGTACGGCCGACCGCGCCCTTGCTCGGCTCGAGATTGGCGACGCCGTTGCCGGTATCGATCAGCACGAGCTTGGAGCCGGTGTTGATGAGTTGCGGATTGAACGGCACGGTGACCATGCCTTTCGGCATGTAGGCCGCCTCGCCCGCGGCCAGCGCCTCGTCCTTCGGTATGTTGACGACGAACTTGTCCGGCATCGGGAAGGTGCGCGCGCCGTCGTTGATCGAGGTGCACTCGAAGCTGCCGACCTTGTAGCGATAGAAGCCCGGCGCCTGCGTCCCAGCCGGCGGCACTGAGGCATTGGCAACAGTCGGCCCGAAGCCGGTTACGGCAGCCGCACCGAGGGCGGCAGCACCTGTGAGCAAATGACGGCGATTGAGATCAGTCATGGAGAGGTCCCCTTCTGAGCGCCCGCGGTTTTTCCGCCCGCAATGGCGGCGGAATAATCTCCCGCTTCGCTCAGAAGGCAAGACCCTCCTCCGGTGACGTGCCGTCGCACATCGCGATTATTTATTTGGGTTGATGAGGAATTTTTCGCCGGTGGCGCGTTTGGCGTACACCGCGATGTTGGCGGGATCGAGCGCCTCGGCGAGCGACACCACCCTGGTGTAGTGGCTGGCGAAGGTGGTCTTCAGCTCGGATGCCACGCGCTGGCGCAGGCGGCCGATCTCGGCCGGGCCGATCTTCTGGAGGAACGGCGTCAGCAGCCAGCCGCCGACGCCCCAGCTCAGGCCGAACGAGCGGTTCAGCTCCGTCGGACGCGTGTCGAGGCTGCCATAGATGTAGACCTGCTTGTACACGTTGGAGCCGTAGCGGCTGTACTCCTTCGCGGTCTTGTTGGCCGCGATTTCCATGGCTGTCAGGATCTGGCTCGCCAGCTTGCCGCCGCCGATCGCGTCGAAGGCGATGGTGGCGCCGGTTTCGACCAGCGCGTTGGTGAGGTCGTCCATGAAATCAGGCGCGCTGGAATCGACGACGTATTTGGCGCCGATCTTGTGCAGGATGTCGGCCTGCTCCTTGCTGCGGACGATGTTGACGAGGCCGATGCCGTCCTTGATGCAGATCTTGTTGAGCATCTGGCCGAGATTGGAGGCGGCGGCCGTGTGCACGAGCGCCTTGTGGTTCTCCCGCCGCATCGTCTCGGTCATGCCGAGCGCCGTCAGCGGATTGACGAACCAGGAGGCGCCGTCCGCGACCGTGGTGTCCGCCGGCAGCTCCATGACGTCGCGGACCTTGAGCACGCGGTACTGCGTGTACATCGCGCCGCCGATCATCGACACCGTCTTGCCCATCAGCGCCTTCGCCGCGTCCGACGATCCGGTCCTGATCACCGTGCCGGCGCCCTCGTTGCCGACCGGCAACGACTGATCGAACCTTGCCGTCATCATCCGCATCGCAGCTTCCGGCATCGTCGCCGTGATGACCGGCATCTCCTTGGTACCGGAAGCCTTGGCGGCCGACATGTCGGCCGGCCCGATCAGGAGCCCGAGGTCGGAGGGGTTGATCGGCGAGGCTTCGACGCGGACCACGACCTCATCGTCGGCCGGTTCGGGCGTCGGGATATTGACGAGAGACAATTCCAGCTCGCCGCTCTTCTTCAGCAGCGAACGCAGTTGCAGGCCGGTCTTGCCCTCGCTCATGTCGATCCTCCCCTGTCCGTCTTTTCGCGGGTCCCGGCGCCAGCTTATGCCAGCGCCTTCAGTGCCGCCTTGCCGCCATAGAGCGCCTGCTTGCCGAGCTGCTGCTCGATACGCAGGAGCTGGTTGTATTTGGCGGTGCGATCGGAACGTGCAAGGGAGCCGGTCTTGATTTGACCGCAATTGGTGGCGACCGCGAGGTCGGCGATGGTGGAATCCTCGGTCTCGCCGGAGCGGTGCGACATGACAGAGGTGTAGCCGGCCTTGTGCGCCATCTCGACGGCGGCAAGGGTCTCGGTCAGCGTGCCGATCTGGTTGACCTTGATCAGGATGGAGTTGGCGCGGCCGGTCTTGATACCGTCGGCGAGGCGCTTGACGTTGGTGACGAAGAGGTCGTCGCCGACCAACTGGCACCTCTTGCCGATCAGGTCGGTGAGCTCCTTCCAGCCGTCCATGTCGTCTTCCGACATGCCGTCCTCGATGGTCACGATGGGATAGCGCGAGACGAGGTCCGCAAGGTACTTGGCCTGCTCGGAGATCGAGCGGGTCTTGCCCTCGCCTTCATAGACGTATTTGCCGTCCTTGAAGAACTCGGTCGAGGCGCAGTCGAGCCCGAGCACGATGTCGGTGCCCGCCTTGAAGCCGGCCTTGCCGATCGCGTTCATGACGAAGTCGAGCGCGGCGTCGGCCGACGGCAGGTTCGGCGCGAAGCCGCCCTCGTCGCCGACATTGGTGTTGTGGCCGGCCTTCTTGAGCTCCGACTTCAGTGTGTGGAACACCTCGGCGCCGTAGCGCAGGCCCTCGGCAAAGCTCGACGCGCCGACGGGGAGGATCATGAACTCCTGGAAGTCGATCGGGTTGTCGGCGTGCACGCCGCCATTGATGATGTTCATCATCGGCACCGGCAGCAGGCGCGCGGAGGTGCCGCCGACGTAACGGTAGAGCGGCATGTCGAGCGAGTTCGCGGCGGCCTTGGCGCAGGCCAGCGAGACGCCGAGAATGGCGTTGGCGCCCAGCCGGCTCTTGTTCGGCGTGCCGTCGAGGTCGATCATGATCTGGTCGATCTGGGCCTGCTGCTCGACATCGAGGCCGCTCAGGGCCTCGAAGATCTCGCCGTTGACGGCGCCGACCGCCTTGGTCACGCCCTTGCCGAGATAGCGGGCCTTGTCGCCGTCGCGCAGTTCCACGGCCTCGTGGGCGCCGGTGGAGGCGCCCGACGGCACCGCGGCGCGGCCGAGCGCGCCGTCCTCCAGCACGACATCGACCTCGACGGTGGGATTGCCCCGGCTATCGAGGATTTCGCGGCCGATGATGTCGATGATGGCGGTCATGATGTCCACTTCCGTTCGTTAGAGCTGATCGGTGCCGCGGGTCTTACACGGGCCGCAAGCAAATGTGAACGCTTGGAAGAGCCGCTTCGACTGACGCATGAAGCGCCTCGGATTATGTTCGACCGTATCTGGTCCGCGTGCCCAACCTCAATCTGAAACAGTCGGGGTAACGCCATGAATCGCCGCCAGTTTCTTGCTTCGAGCGCCGCGCTGCTCATCGCCCGCCCAGGGTTTGCGCAGGAAGCCCCGTTCCGGACAAAATACTATCCCATCAGCCCGGGCATCGGCCTGCATGATCTCACGCCCGCACCTGATGGCGCGGTTTGGTTCACGGCGCAGGGTAAGGGCCTGCTCGGCAGGCTCGATCCCCGGGATGGCAGTTTCAGGACGGTCAGCCTCGGCCAGGGCGCAGCGCCGCATGGCGTGACCATCGGCCCCGATGGAGCGCCCTGGATCACCGAAGGCGGCCAGAACGCGATCGCGCGGGTCGACCCCGCCGATCTCAAGGTCACGCTGTTCCGCCTGCCGGAAAAGTTCGCCTACGCCAATCTCAACACCGGCGTGTTCGACAAGGAAGGCACCTACTGGTTCACCGGCCAGTCCGGCTATTACGGCCGGCTCGCGCCGAAGACCGGCGAGATGAATATGTTCAAGGCGCCGAAGGGCGTCGGTCCCTACGGCATCACGGTCACGCCCAAAGGCGAGGTCTGGTACGCCTCACTCGCCGGCAGCCACATCGCGAGGATCGACCTCGCAAGCGGCAATGCGACCGTGGTCGAGCCGCCGACGCCGAACCAGGGTTCGCGGCGCGTCTGGTCGGATTCGAAAGGGCGGATCTGGGTCAGCGAGTGGAACAGCGGCCACGTCTCGGTGCACGATCCCGCCAATGGCTCCTGGAAGACGTGGAAGCTGCCGGGCGAACGCCCCCGCGCCTACGCCGTCTACGTCGACGACAAGGACAAGGTCTGGCTCACGGACTTTTCGGCCAACGCCATCGTGCGTTTCGATCCCGCCACTGAGAAGTTCAACGTCCTCGCCAGCGACAAGGCCAACGCCAATGTGCGCCAGCTCGACGGCCGTCCGGGCGAGCTGTGGGGCTGCGAGTCCGGCAACGACCGGATCGTCATGATCCAGACGATCGCGGGCGGTTGACGGCAGCGGCATTTGCGTCCATCCCGGCACCCGAAACAGGATGTGACGACGATGGCGAAGAAATCCCTCCAGCTCGGCCGGGCGGTCGAGTGGCCGCACGCGCCGGAAGAAGCCCAGCTCGACCGCGTGCCCAATCCGCAAAAGGGCACCGACTATCTGGTGCGCTTCACCGTGCCGGAGTTCACCTCGCTCTGCCCGGTCACGGGCCAGCCTGACTTCGCCCATCTGATGATCGACTACGCGCCGGGCGCGTGGCTGCTGGAGTCCAAATCGCTCAAGCTCTACATCGCGAGCTTCCGCAATCACGGCGCCTTCCACGAGGACTGCACCGTGATGATCGGCAAGCGTATCGCCAGCGAGATCAAGCCGAAATGGCTGCGCATCGGAGGCTACTGGTATCCGCGCGGCGGCATCCCGATCGACGTGTTCTGGCAGACCGGCCGCGTACCGAAGGGCCTGTGGGTGCCCGAGCAAGGCGTCGCGCCATATCGCGGGCGCGGGTAGTCTCTCTGAGGCGCCTCGTGTCGAAACAAAGGCGGCCCTTGGGCCGACCGGCGACCTATCTCACTCATGATTCGTCTGGTCGCGGTCACGCGATGCATGTATGGAGGCAAAGCCTGCGACCTCACCCGTTGGCTCCTCGCATGTCCGCCTCAATGCTTGGAGGTGCGCGTTCGTTGAAGCGCGACCGATAGGCCTGAAGATTCTCCATCACACGTTGCACATAGATGCGCGTCTCAGTGAAAGGGATACGTTCGACCCAGTCGACTACATCGACGGTCGGATCGCGAGGATCGCCGTAGCGCGCGATCCATTGCTTGACGCGCCCGCGCCCGGCATTGTAGCCGACGAGGGCAAGGACGTGGTTCCCATCATATGTCCTGAGAAGATCAGCGAGTTCGGCCGATCCGAGTTGCACGTTGTAGGCTGCATCGGTTCGCAGCCTTCCGGGATCGAATGCGATACCCAGCCGGCGGGCGATCGTGCGGCCTGCCGCGGGCGTCACCTGCATCAGTCCCGAAGCCTTTGCCGCAGATTGTGCGCGCCTGTCGAAAGCGCTTTCCGCCCGCGCCACTGCGTAGACGAGACTTGCAGCCGCGTTCGGGCCGACGGGGACATAGTTGGGCAGGCCGAAATTGGGAAACGCATACCGCTCGAGCGCAAGGCCACGCGCCAGTGCGCTCTTGCCGACTGCAAGCGTGGCGCGTGCATCCCGCCTCCTGGCGACGGTTTCGGCCAAGAACGCCAGCAGGCCAATATCGGCGGAACGGCCGACGTCGGCGACGAACGGGATCACCAGATCGTTGTTGCCTGTCGCGTAGAGTAGTTCGACTGCGCGAACGAGATCGTTTTGAGACAATTTTGCGCGCTCTCTCGGACCAAGGCCTGGCGGTCGAGGCAACGAAATTGCGCGGCGACCCAACCGGGCGCCGGCCAATTGGCCGTAATAGGCGGCGGTGCGTCTCGACGCGGCGGCATAGTAGCCCTGCGCCTTCTCGCTATGCCCGCTCGCCTCTGCAGCACGTCCGAGCCAGTACGCCGCACGCGCGAGCGAGGTCGGATGGGTCGTCATCCCCGAGATGCGGGCGAAGTGCTGCGCGGCCACGTCGGGGTCGTTCAGAAATCGTAGCGCGATCCAACCCGCCGTGAACGATTGATCGACGCGGAGGCTCTCCCTGGAAGGGGAAGCGGCATCGCGAGCAATTCGGTAGGCAATCTGCGCCTTGCCGTCGTCGAGCAGTCGGCGCACCAGGATGCGGCGCTCGACCCACCAAGTATCCGCATGATCGGCAACGGATATGCGACGGTCGGCCGAAAGCAGCAGTTGTGCAGCCTCTGCAATGCGGTCGTTGCGACGAAGCCACTGGACGCGGGTGAAAAGCAAGGCAGGATCAGCACCTGCAATCGCCGATGCCGCATCGAGTAAGGCACCGCTGGTCTTGGCGTTTCGGATTAGGGCTGCCCTCGCCTTCACAATTGTGCGGTCGGCGGAGGTGAGGCGGTTCGCCGCACGCACGGCTCCGGTGATGTCGTCCGCGTAAAGACGCGAGTCCATCCGGGCCCTGTGATCGACGGCGGTGAGGAGGTGCCCGAACCGCGTTAGTATCTGCGTCTCATACTGAGCGGAGAAACTGCCTTTATGCCAGGCAGCCCGGACGTATTTTCGGGCTTCGGCTTGATTACCGCGCTCCGACAAGGCTCGTGCAAGCGCAAGTTGGCCCAACGGCCCCAACGGTTTCCGCTGAGAGAAGAACGTCAGGACGGTTCGGGGCTCGCGCCGCTCGAACCAGAGCCGGGCCTCCGCACGTCTTCGAAAAAGATCGAGGCTCGGCCACGACGGATTGGCGCGCATGAATGAGGCGTAACGCTCAAAATCGATGGCATCGTAATTGGAACGCAGGATGACCCACTCCGCAAGCTTTCGGCTTGCCCGATCGCTAATTCGCTCGCTGCGTTCGATCGCCATCGCCACCCTCCCGTGACGGGCAAGACGAATTGTCTCTTTCAAGCTGTCGAGACCTGTAGCAGACGGCGCATCCGCCGTCGGATGAGCGGGACGAGACCTCGGCCTAGGATGCTGCGAAGTCGGCGCAACGGTCCGGGAACGCGTCGCCGCTTTCGTCGATGAGAGAAGCCGGCTGATTGCATCGGGAGCCTCGGCATGCGCCTTCGGAACGCCAATAGCGGCCGAGCCGGCAACCAGCAGCGCCACGCTCGCAAGGAACGAGATTCGGATGAAGCCAACGCAATGCATCTGATGCATGAAGCTCTGCTTGAATTGTGAGGAGCCGGGAGAGATCGAACTCAATATCGAACGGCGGCAAAAGCTTGGCGAGCCTGCAAGGATGGTTAACTACAGCACGCGAAGTGCCCGATGCCTTTCGATCCCATGGTGTCCTTTGTTCTCTACCGTACAGAACTCGATCACAATTGGCTCGCGCCCGGTGTATCCAATGTTTCGCGCAAGCGGGTGCTCGGGAGTCATCTCTACCATCGGAATCCTTGCGGCATTATCGGTAGAAGGACCGGCACGTGAACGCGTCGAGACGATCAAGAATTTCCAAATGGAGGATGTGCGATCAGCGGCTGCTGCGAAGCTTGATCAGGGCCGAAGCACTTCTCGTATCGATCTTGCTTGGAGGCTTGCTCGGCTCGGCGTCCGGCTCCGAGCTTGGCGACCGGAGCGGCCTTCCGATACCCCGCTTCGTCTCAGTCAAGAGCAAGCCGGCCAACGTCCGTGCGGGACCCGGCGTCGACTATCCCCTGCGATGGACGTTTGTTCGCCGGAATCTGCCCGTGGAGATACTCGCGGAGTTCGGCAATTGGCGACGCATCCGCGACGCCGATGGCGAAGAAGGCTGGATTTTAGCCGCATTGCTGTCCAGTCGGAGGACCGCGTTGGTTGCTCCCTGGTCAGCAGCCAAGCCGGTGCGGCTTCGGAAGCATTCCAGATCGAACGCCGCGGTCAACGCCGTCGTCGAGCCGCGTGTTCTCGTCAGGGTGGATACGTGCGCTGGTAGGTGGTGCTACGTTCGAGCAGAGACTTTCTCGGGTTACGTTCTGCAATCCAGACTGTGGGGCGTATATCCCGGTGAAGTGTTTTGAAGAGCGGGAAAGATCATGCGGCAGATCCGCGCGGCGCAACTCCGCACGAGCACACCGTTCATCTCACATTCACTCGCGAACGTAACACTGGCGACGGGGGCGCTTGCAAGGATACTTCATGAAGAAACTCTCTCGTTGTCTCGCTGTGGCCGTTCTGCTCACTGTCGGAGCCTTTTCCGCTCCCGCCAACGCCGCTCCGGCGAATCCGATCGCTCCGGCCGCAGCCTCCGACCTGATGCAGGTCCAGCATCGCCATCACTCTCACCATCGCCATTGGTATCATCCTCGGAAAGTTTGCAAGCTTCGCACCGTTGTGAAACGTGGCTATCACGGCCGACGAGTCGTGACGCGGGTGCGCGTCTGTCGGTAGTTGCGCGATCTCAGTGGGCTGCTGCGCGAACAGCGGCCCACTCGTACGGCGGACAGTTCAGGAGAGCGGAAGCGCGCGTATGCGTTTGATCTTCCGTCGGTGCGAAAACGTACCAACAAACGCAGATGGCGTTCGCGTCAATTGGTCACGTCCGTGAACGATGAACGCGCGCTATTTGAAGCATCACGAGGATAACGAGGATAACTCTTGGGATCTCTCTCCGCTATCGCGCATCCGCCGGCGCGCGCTGCTTGAGCAGCTGCGCGCAGACGAGGCCCAGCACCACCATGATCGCGGCGCTCACTAGCAGCGTCGGCATCTTGCCGGCGTGCTGGAGCCCGAAGCCATAGGCGAGCGGCCCCACGGTCTGCCCCATGAAGAAGAAGAACGAATGCAGCGACAGCGCGGTGGCACGCGCCTCGACCGAAAGCTCGCTGGCAAAGACCTGGAGACAGCCATGGGCGATGTAGAAGCCCCATCCCATGACGACGAGGTTCAGCGCCTGAACCTCCCAGCGCGGGCCGAAGGCCACGGCGACGAGCTGCGAGGCCACCAGCGTCATGCCCGCGATCATCATGCCCTTCACGCCCAGCCAAGGCAGGAGGCGCGACACCGTCAGCGTGTAGAACAGGCCGCCGACCGCAAAGCCGGCGATGACGATGCCGGCGATCGACAGCGAGGTCTGGCCGAGCTCGAACAGGAACGAGGCGATGTAGGGAAACAGCCCGAGCACGCAGCAGCCTTCGATGAACACCGCCGAGTAGCAGACATAGGCGTTCGGGTTGGTGAAGATGGTGCGATAGCCGGCCTTCAGCGCCGACAGGCTCGTCTTCGGCGGATGCTTGACCCTGGCGCCACGGAAGCCGGCCGCAACGGCGATCGAGGCGACGATCACGAGCGCGCCGAGCACCGCCAGCACGCCACGCCAGCCGAGGAAATCGCCGATCAGGCCGGAAGCCGAGGCGCCGAGCAGATTGCCGGTCATGGCGCCGGCGAGCGTGCGGCTGATCGCGACCTGGCGTTTGTCGGGCCCGACGAGATCGCTGGTGAGGCTCAGCGCCACCGGAAACACGCCGCCGGAGCCGATGCCGGCGAGGATGCGGGTCGCGAACAAAACCGAGAACGAGGACGAGAGCGCGCCGAGGATGTTGGCAAGGCCGAGCAGCGCGAGGCAGCCGATCATCAGCCGCGTCTTGCCGAACAGATCGGCGGCGGCGCCGATGATCGGCTGGATGATCGAGAAGGTAAAAGCGAACACCGCGGCAAAGCCCGCGGCGGTGGCGATGCTGACGCCAAAATCCTCGGCGACGTGCGGCAGCACCGGATCGAGCGCGCGCGCCGAGAGCGCAGCGGCGAAGCTCGCGCCTGATATGACGTAGAGCGCTGTCGGCAAGCCGTGATCGTGCGGCCGCGCCTCGCCTTCCTGCATCAGCGCGGTTTCTTTGCGAGCGCGTCGAATGCCATCAGCCTGGCGATCAGCGCCTCGAATTCGCGTAGCGGCACCATGTTCGGTCCGTCCGAGGGCGCGCGGTCGGGATCAGGATGTGTCTCGATGAACACGCCGGCAACACCGACCGCAACGGCCGCGCGTGCGAGCACCGGCACGAATTCGCGTTCGCCGCCCGAGGAGGTCCCCTTCCCGCCGGGCTGCTGCACGGAATGGGTGGCGTCGAAGATCACGGGCGCGCCGGTGGTACGCGCCAGGATCGGCAGCGCGCGCATGTCGGAGACCAGCGTGTTGTAGCCGAAGGAGACGCCGCGCTCGGTGACGAGCACGTTGGGATTGTCGGCGCCGGTGATCTTGCTCACGACATTGGCCATGTCCCAGGGTGCCAGGAACTGGCCCTTCTTGACGTTGACGACCTTGCCGGTTGCGGCCGCAGCGAGAAGGAGATCGGTCTGGCGGCACAGGAAGGCGGGGATCTGCAAGATGTCCACGGCCTGCGCCACCTCGGCGCATTGCGTGGCCTCGTGCACGTCGGTCAGCACCGGCAGGCCGAGCGCGGATCGGATCTCCGCGAAGATCGGCAGCGACTGGGCGAGGCCCAGCCCGCGCGCCGCCGATGCACTGGTGCGGTTGGCCTTGTCGAAGGAGGTCTTGTAGACGAGGCCGATGTTCAGCCGCGCGGCGATCTCCTTCAGCGCGGAGGCGACCTCCAGCGCATGCTGGCGGCTCTCGAGCTGGCACGGTCCGGCAATGACCGAGATCGGCAGATCATTGCCGAACTTGACCGTGCCAATGGTGACGACCGGCGCCGCTGACTTCGAAGAGCTCAAGACAAATCCCTCGTTTCGGCGCGACCATAGCCCCCACGAAGGTCGGATCAACCCTATTCGGTCCGGGCGGCCCGAATATCAGGGTTGCGCCGGGGCCGCCGGCGCCGCCCTTGCATCGGCAGGTTCCTACTTCACGGCCGAGAAGGCAGTCGGCGTCAGGAGCTGGCTGACGATATTGCCGACGATCTGGCCGTCGGCTTCACTCTCGGCGCGCGCTTTCATCCAGTCCGGATCGGTCATGAACTTGCCCCACTTCGTCTCGCGCTCGGCAAGCGACTCCCAGGCCAGGAAATAGGTCAGCTCCTGGTTCGATTCGCCGATCAGCGTCGTGAAGAACCCGGCCTGCTTGATGCCGTGCTTCTCCCAAAGCTTCAGCGTGACGGTCTCGAACCGCCTCAAGAGCGCCGGCAGGCGGCCGGGCACGCAGCGATAGACGCGCATTTCGTAGATCATTCATGTTCCTCCCTGAACAGGTCCGGCGGTTATAGCGGCTGGCCCCGACGGTGTCTTGAGCCCGGCCCGGCCGCCCCTGTGGCGTTCTGCGCATGGCTTGAGCTTCCGGCGCTGCATCAGACTCCCGCAATGCTGCCGCAATGATCGGGCCGCTAGAAAGGCTCAGTTGCGGTTCGGGTGCCTGCTACATGCGGATTTTGCTCGTCGAGGATGAAGCGGAGATGGCCGGCGCGCTGGCCTCGGCGCTGAAGCGCTACGACATGGTGGTGGACCATGCCCCGACGCTCGCCGAGGCGGAGGAGGCCATTTCCGCCGACGTCCATGCCGCCGTCCTGCTCGACCGCCAGCTTCCCGACGGCGATGGCCTTGCCCTGATCCCAAAGCTCCGCGCGCGCGCCGACGGCGTACCGATCATCGTCCTGACTGCGCGCGGGGAGCTCGCCGACCGCATCGCCGGGCTCGACGGCGGCGCCGACGACTATCTGGCAAAACCGTTTGCAGTCGAGGAACTGCTGGCGCGGCTGCGCGCAGTGCTGCGGCGGCCCGCCGGCCTCTCCCCCGAAATCATCCGCGCGGGCCGCCTCGCCTTCGATGTCGGCCATCGCGAGGCCAGCATCGACGGCCAGCCGTTCGAGCTGCCGCGCCGCGAGCTCCTGGTGCTGGAAGCCTTGGTTCGTCGCATGGGCCGAACCGTGCTGCGCTCGGCGCTGGAAGAGGCGGTCTACAATTTCGACGACGAGATCCAGTCGAACGCGCTCGACACGCACGTCTCGAGGCTGCGGCGAAAGCTCGCGGAAGCCGATGCGGGTATCGAGATCCACGGCATTCGCGGCGTCGGCTATCTGCTCAAGAAGTTGCCATGAGCGAACACGACGATCCCTATTGCTTGCGCTCGCGGCTGAGCTGGCGCCTGCTCTCGCTTCAGGCCGCGATCCTGGTCGCGCTGGTTGCAATCGTCCTCGCCGGCCTTTGCGCCTCCGGCTTCGTGCTGGCCGAGAGGGACGAGGACCGCGTCATCGATGTCGTCCAGCGCGCGCTCACGCGCGACGCGCAAGGCGGATTGGCTTTGCGGCCGACGGCCGAGCTGAAACAGTTGCGGAGTGAGACGCCAGACCTCTGGTTCCTGGTGCGCGACCGGCTGGGGCGTTCGCTCAGCGAAGGCTCCGTGCCGGCCGAATTCGCTACGATCGGCGGTGGTCTCGACCAAATCAGCCAGGCGCGGCTCGGCTGGCAGCTGCTCGAGGACGATCCGCGCAAGCCGGCGGCGCGGCTGAAGCGGGTCGACGCCGACGCCGGCAATGTGCAGATCATCACCGCAACGCAAGGACGTCTCACCGGCGCCAAGGCGCTGTTCACGACCTCACTCGCGTTCCTCGGCATTGCCCTGCCCGGCCTGCTGCTGATGGGAACGGCGACGTTCATCGCAACGCCGATGATCGTGCGGAGCACGTTCAGGGGGCTCGATTCTGCAGCGGACGAGGCACGGCGCATCGATATTCATCAGCGCGGCGCGCGGCTTCCGGTGGAGCGGATCCCGCTGGAGGTGCTGCCGCTCGTGACCGCAATCAACGACGCGCTGGCGCGGCTCGACCAGGGCTATACCCGCCAGAGGCGGTTTGTCGCGGATGCGGCGCACGAGCTTCGCACACCGATCGCCATTCTGAACACGCGGCTGGAATCGCTTGCCCCAGGACCGGACAAGACCCGCCTGCTGGAAGATTCCGCACGGCTGGCGACGCTCGCCGACCAGCTGCTCGATATCCAGCGGCTCGACCGTTGCTGCCATCCCTTCACCAGCGTCAATCTCGCCGCCGTTGCGCAAAGCGTCGCCGCCGACCTCGCGCCGCTGACGATTGCCGCCGGCTACGAGCTGGCGCTTGATGCGCCGGCGACACCGGTCGAGACGACAGGCGATGCGGCAGCCCTGGAGCGCGCATTGACCAATCTCGTGCAGAATGCGATCCAGCACGGCCCACGCCGCGGCGCGATCGGGATTCGCGTCAGCAGGCCCGCGACTATCGAGGTCACGGATGAAGGCCGCGGAATTCCTGCCGATCAGCGCGAACAGATCTTCGAGCCGTTCTATCGGCTGACGCCGCTCGATCGCGGCGCCGGCCTCGGCCTCAACATGGTGCGCGAGATCGTGCAACTGCATGGCGGCCAGGTCTCCGTAGCGGACGGGCCGGAGGGCGGAGCCTGTTTTCGGATGACGCTGCCGCCGGTCCGACTAAGTTGATTCAATCCGCGTTCGCCGCTGAAGCGCAATGCAGTCGCAATGCACCTCCGCAACATTGCATCCGTCTCACCTCTGATCTTTCGAGGTGCAAACCAAGATGCCGGAGTGCGCATGCCCAACGATTTCCTTTCCTTCTTCCTGTCCTGGATGTCGTCCCCGCGTCGGATCGGCGCAGTCGCGCCGTCGGGTGCGGCGCTCGCCGATCTCATCACGCGCGAGATCAGCGCATCGACTGGGCCGATTCTCGAGCTCGGGCCCGGCACCGGCGCATTCACCTACAAGCTGCTCAAACGCGGCGTCCGGCCGCAGGATCTCACGCTGATCGAATACGGCTCCGACTTCATGAAGCTCCTGCAAGTGCGCTTTCCCGGGGCGCGCGTGCTGTGGATGGACGCAGGCCGGCTTACGACCGAGCCCCTCTATGACGGCGCCCCCGTCGGCGCGGTCGTGAGCGGCCTGCCGCTGCTCAACATGTCGCGGCGCAAGATCATCTCGATCCTCAGCGGCGCGTTCAGTTATGTCCGTCCCGGTGGCGCCTTCTACCAGTTCACCTATGGCATGAGCTGCCCGGTGCCGCGGCCCCTGCTCGACCGGCTGGGCCTGCGCGCAAAGCTCGTTGATCGCGCCTTGCTGAACGTGCCGCCTGCCGCCGTCTACAGGCTGACGCGGCGGCCACAGATGAAGTTGATAACGGGATCGCTTGCGCCTCAACCATCAGCGCGGGTCGCGCCGGCGCCGATGCATCACGCGCGCGACCACTCCGCCGCGCGCTGAGCGGTTAGACCAGCCGCGACTGCACCATCGCCGCCTGAATGAACGAGGCGAACAGCGGATGCGGCTCGAACGGCCGCGACTTCAGCTCGGGGTGAAACTGGACGCCGATGAACCAGGGGTGATCCTCGTACTCGACGATCTCAGGCAGCACGCCGTCGGGCGAGAGCCCCGAGAATTTCAAGCCGTGCTGCTCGAGGCGATCCTTGTAGGCGGTGTTGACCTCGTAGCGATGGCGGTGGCGCTCGGAGATCTCGGTGGCGCCGCCATAAACCTCAGAGACGCGGCTGCCGCGGTTGAGCGCGGCGGGATAGGCGCCAAGGCGCATCGTGCCGCCGAGGTCGCCGGCCTGCGAGCGCTTCTCGAGCTCGTTGCCGCGCAGCCATTCCGTCATCAAGCCGACCAGCGGCTCCTTGGTCGGGCCGAACTCGGTGGAGTTGGCGTCCTCGATACCGACCAGGTTTCGCGCCGCCTCGATCACCGCCATCTGCATGCCGAAGCAGATGCCGAAATAGGGAACGTCGCGCTCGCGTGCGAACTGCGCCGCCTTGATCTTTCCTTCCGCGCCACGCTGGCCGAAACCGCCGGGCACCAGGATGCCGTTGACGTGCTCGAGGAACGGCGCCGGATCTTCCTTTTCGAAGATCTCGCTCTCGATCCAGTCGAGATTGACCTTCACCTTGTTGGCGATGCCGCCATGCGAGAGCGCCTCGATCAGCGACTTATACGCATCCTTCATGCCGGTGTACTTGCCGACGATGGCGATGGTGACGTTGCCTTCGGGGTTGCGGATGCGCTCGTTGATCTCCTGCCAGCTGCGCAGCTCCGGCGGAATGCGCGAGGCGATGCCGAAGGCGGCGAGCACTTCGTCGTCGAGGCCCGCGTTGTGATAGGCCTCGGGCACGGCGTAGATGTTGTCGACGTCGCGCGCCTCGATCACGGCGCTTTCGCGCACGTTGCAGAACAGCCCGAGCTTGCGCCGCTCCTCCTTCGGGATCTCGCGGTCGGTGCGGCAGAGCAGGATGTCCGGCTGGATGCCGATCGAGCGCAGCTCCTTCACCGAGTGCTGCGTCGGCTTGGTCTTGAGCTCGCCGGCGCTCGGGATATAGGGCAGCAGCGTGAGGTGGATATAGACCGCGTGATCGCGCGGCAGCTCGTTCTTGAGCTGGCGGATCGCCTCGAAGAACGGGAGCCCCTCGATGTCGCCGACGGTGCCGCCGATCTCGACCAGCACGAAGTCGTAATCGTCATTGCCGTCGAGGACGAATTCCTTGATGGCGTTGGTGACGTGCGGAACCACCTGGATGGTCGCGCCGAGATAGTCGCCGCGACGCTCCTTGGAGATGATGTCCTGGTAGATGCGCCCCGTCGTGATGTTGTCGGCCTTGGTCGCCGGCCGGCCGGTGAAGCGCTCGTAGTGACCGAGATCGAGATCGGTCTCCGCGCCGTCATCGGTCACGAACACTTCGCCGTGCTGGTACGGCGACATCGTTCCGGGATCGAGGTTGAGATAGGGGTCGAGCTTGCGGAGGCGGACCTTGTAGCCCCGGGCCTGCAGCAGGGCACCGAGTGCCGCTGAAGCCAAACCCTTGCCGAGCGAAGAAACCACGCCGCCGGTGATGAATATGTACCGCGCCATGGGACTTAACCTCTAATCCCCTAAATTCGATTCGCCAAAGCGATTCGTATTCCGCCCCAAAAGATTTCGCGGGCCTGTGGGTGAGCCAGAACTAAGAGTGGTGACAGTGCCTTGATGGGGATTGTTGATGCAGGACGGTAGCAGCCGGCCTGCATGGCCCCCCTGCTTTATTGCGAGCGCGGCACCTGCGGACCTGACGGCGCCTGGTTCTGCTGCTGCTCGTCGGCCTTCTTCAGCGAATCCAGGATGCCGCCCGAGGTCGGCGGCGCGATCGGCGATCCGCCGGCCGGCTGGGTCTGCGACGCAGGCGTGCCAATGATCGATGACGGCTTGCGGTCGTAGCCGGCGTACCAGGACAGGAACAGACTGGTGAGAAAGAAACCGACGGCCAGGATCGCGGTGGTCCGCGTCAGAAGGTTCGCAGTGCCGCGGCTCGACATGAAGCCGGCGCCCCCGCCCATACCGAGCCCGCCGCCTTCCGACTTCTGGAGCAGGACGGTGCCGATCATGACGGCGACGATCATGAGGTGGATGACGATGACAACGGTCTGCATAATATCCTTCCGTCACAAGCGGACGGCGCCTGACGGCGGCCGATCGCGCTTCGCGGTTTTCCTGAAGTTGCGCGGTGTTACACGATCGGGAGGGGTATTGCCACCCCCGATCGGATCCGAACCCAACGGTTTGAACGAGCCGGGTAGCGCTTAGTTAGGACAGCCGTTGGCGATCGCAAGGAAATCGGCCGCTTTCAGGCTAGCGCCGCCGACCAGCGCGCCGTTGACGTTTTTCACCGCCATCAGTTCGGCCGCATTCGAGGGCTTGACCGATCCGCCGTAGAGGATGCGCATTCCGGCACCTTCGGCCTTGAACCGGGAGATCAGGAATTCCCGGATAAAGCCATGAATTTGCTCGACATCCTTGGCGGTCGGCGTCAGCCCGGTGCCGATCGCCCAGACCGGCTCGTAGGCCACGACCAGATTGGCTGCAGTGGAGCCGTCTGGCAGTGAACCGTCGAGCTGGCTGCGCAGGACGTCCAGGGTTTGGCCGCCATCGCGCTGGCCTTGCGTCTCGCCGATACAGACGATCGCCGTCGCCCCGGCGCGCCAGGCGGCTTCGGCCTTCTGTCGGACCAGAGCATCGCCCTCGCCGTGGTCGGCGCGGCGCTCGGAATGGCCGACGATGATGGCGGTTGCGCCCGCATCCACCAGCATTTCGGCGGCGACGTCGCCGGTATGGGCGCCGGAGGCCTTGGGATGGCAGTCCTGGGCCCCCACCGCGACCGTCTTGCCGCGCGCCTTGTCGGCGAAGGCGGCGACCAGGGTCGCCGGCGGGCAAACCAGCAGGTCGGCCTTGCCAGCTACGTCTGCCGCACCGTTGAGCATGGCGTCGAATTCGGCAGCCTGGGCTTTCAGCCCGTTCATTTTCCAGTTGCCGGCAATCAGCGGTCGGATGGCGTCGGTCATGTCAGGATCCAGCGAAATGAGGTTTGTGGATGCGCTAGCAGAGCTGTCGCGGCAGTTCCAGATTCTTGTTTTGACGCGTTTTCTCGAAGCGAACCGGGTCCACTTCGCTGGAAAACGCTTTGGGGCCTTTAACCGCAGTCTCGAGCGGCCGCGTGACGCGAGGTTGCGGGGGGAAAGCCGCCACTTTATGATGAACTATCAATTTGGTGACGCGCTTTTGCGGAATCTGCATTAAGACGCGCGCTCCGTTCCCCTCCTGACCAAACAAGTTGGACCAAATGCTTCGAGGAATGCGCAAGGCCTCATCAAACTGGCTCGGCAAGACCATCATGGCCATTGTGATGGGCGTGTTGATCATCAGTTTCGGCGTTTGGGGCATCGCCGACATCTTCAAGGGCTTCGGGCAGTCCACGGTGGCCAAGGTCGGCAGCACGGAGATTTCGCTCAACGAGTTCCGCCAGATCTACACCGACCGCCTGCAGCAAATCAGCCGCCAGTTCGGCCGGCCGTTGACGCCCGACCAGGCCCGCGCCTTCGGCCTCGATCGACAGGTGCTGCAGCAGACCATCGCGGAAGCTGCGCTCGACGAAGAGGCGCGCCGGCTCGGGCTCGGCCAGTCCGACGAGCAGATCCGCCAGGTCATCATGAACGATCCCAACTTCAAGGGCGTCGGCGGCAATTTCGATGCGAACCGCTTCCAGGCCGTGATCCGCAATTTCGGCTATACCGAGCAGCGCTACGTCGCCGAGCAACGCAAGGTGTCGCTGCGCCGCCAGATCACCGGCACGATCGGCGCCGGCCTTGAGCCGCCGAAGGCCATGATCGACATGCTGACGCGCTACCAGAACGAGCAGCGCGCCATTGAATTCGTCAAGCTCGACGCCGCGCAGGCGGGCACCATCGACGCGCCCTCGCCCGAAGCCCTCGCCACCTATTTCGAGGATCACAAGGTCCAGTTCCGCGCGCCCGAATACCGCAAGATCGCCTTCGTCGTGATCTCGCCGGAAGACATCGGCAAATGGACCGAGGTCTCCGACGAGGACGCCAAGAAGGTGTTCGAGCAGCGCAAGGACCGGCTCGGCACGCCGGAGAAGCGACAAATCCAGCAGATCGTGTTTCCGAACGTCGCCGAAGCGCAAGCCGCACGCGAGCGTCTCGTCGGCGGGCTGTCGTTCGAAGACCTCGGCAAGGAGCGTGGGCTGAGCGCCTCCGACATCGACCTCGGGCTCGTGACAAAGTCTTCGCTCACTCCCGCGGTCGGCGACGCCGCCTTCGCACTTCCCGTCGGTGAGATCAGCCAGCCGATCCAGGGCGCTCTCGGCACCTCCATTGTCAGGGTCGACAAGATCGAGCCGGGCAAAGAGGCGGACTACGCCAGCGTTGCCGGCGAAATCAAACGCGAGATCGCCACCGAACGGGCCCGCGTCAAGGTCGCAGATCTCCGCGACAAGATGGAAGACGAGCGCGGCGGCGGCTCCAGCGTGATCGACGCGGCGCAGAAGCTCGGCCTCACCGCCGTGACCATCGACGCCGTCGACCGTTCCGGCCGCGCCCCGAACGGCCAGCCGGTCGCCAGCATCCCACAGGGTCTCGACGTGGTGTCGCAAGCCTTCAACACCGACGTCGGCGTCGACAACGATTCGATCTCGTTCAAAGGCGGCTATGTCTGGTATGACGTGCTCGCCATCACGCCCTCGCGCGACCGCAATCTCGACGAGGTCCGCGACCAGGTCGAGGCGCGCTGGCGCCAGGACCAGATCGCGGCCAGGCTGAAGGCCAAGGCGACGGAGATGGTGCAGAAGCTCGAAGCAGGCGGCAAGCTCGCTGACGAGGCCGCCGCTGTTGGCGCCAAGGTCGAGACCGCGACCGGCTTCAAGCGCGACGACTCCCCCGCCGGCGTGCCCGCCACCGTCGTGTCGGCCGCCTTCCGCACCGCCAAGGGCGGCGTCGGACAGACGGCCGTGAGCGGCGGCAGCGAGGTCATCGTCTTCCGCGTCACCGACATCGTCGACCCCGCGGTCGATGTCGCCTCCGACGCGGTCAAGAAGCTGAAGGAGAGCCTCGACCGGGCCCTGACCGAGGAGCAGGTCGCCTCCTACGTCAACAAGCTCGAGACCGACATCGGGACCACCATCAATCAGGCCGCCTTCGCGCAGGTGACCGGCGCGAACCAGTGAGTTGAAAGCACGCGATGGACGACCTGAAATCGATCATTGGAAAAGTGGCGACCGGCGCCAGCCTGTCGCGTGACGAAGCCGCTTCCGCCTTCGACGCCATGATGTCGGGCGAGGCCACGCCGTCGCAGATGGGTGGCCTGTTGATGGCGCTCCGCGTGCGCGGTGAAACCGTGGACGAGATCACGGGCGCCGTTTCCGCCATGCGCTCCAAGATGCTGACCGTGACGGCGCCGGCCGAAGCCGTCGACATCGTCGGCACCGGCGGCGACGGCTCCGGCTCGGTCAACGTCTCGACCTGCGCCTCCTTCATCGTCTCGGGCGCCGGCGTGCCGGTCGCCAAGCACGGCAACCGCGCGCTGTCGTCGCGCTCGGGCGCCGCCGACGTGCTGGCCTCGCTCGGGGTGAAGATCGACCTGAAGCCGGAGCAGGTCGGACGCTGCGTGCGCGAATGCGGCATCGGCTTCATGTTCGCTCCCGCCCACCACCCCGCGATGAAGAACGTCGGCCCGACCCGGGTCGAGCTTGCGACGCGCACGATCTTCAACCTGCTCGGCCCCCTGTCCAATCCGGCCGGCGTGAAGCGGCAGATGGTCGGCGTGTTCTCCAGGCAATGGGTGCAGCCGCTGGCGCAGGTGCTGAAGAACCTCGGCTCGGAATCCGCCTGGGTCGTGCACGGCTCCGATGGCCTCGACGAGATCACTCTCACCGGACCGACCTTCGTCTCCGCTCTCCACAATGGCGAAATCCGGAATTTCGAGGTGACGCCCGAGGAGGCCGGACTGTCGCGTTGCGAGGCCGGTGCGCTCAAGGGCGGCGACGCCGATGCCAATGCGATCGCACTGCAAAGCGTGCTCGACGGCAAGCCGAGCCCCTATCGCGACGTCGCGCTGATCAACGCCGCGGCCGCGCTGGTCGTGGCCGGCCGCGCCAAGGACCTCAAGGAGGGCGTCGCGATCGGCGCCCGCTCGATCGACAGCGGCGCGGCCAACGCGAAGCTGAAGCACCTGGTCGCAGTCTCCAACAGCTGAACCGCGCATGCCCGACATCCTGACCAAGATCGAGACCTATAAGCGCGAGGAGATCGCGGCAGCGAAGCGGACGCGTCCGGTCTCCGCCGTGGAGGCCCAAGCCAGGGCCGCATCCGCGCCCCGTGGTTTCCTCCGCGCGATCAAGAGCAAGGTTGCCAACGGCGACTACGCGCTGATCGCCGAGATCAAGAAGGCCTCGCCCTCCAAGGGTCTCATCCGCGCCGATTTCGACCCGCCGGCACTCGCAAGAGCCTATGAGGCGGGCGGCGCGGCTTGTCTGTCGGTGCTGACCGACACGCCTTCATTCCAGGGTCATCTCGACTTCATGGTGGCGGCGCGTGCGGCGACCTCGCTGCCGGTGCTGCGCAAGGATTTCATGTTCGACACGTATCAGGTGGTCGAGGCGCGCGCGCACGGCGCCGACTGCATCCTGATCATCATGGCGGCGCTCGATGATGCCGCCGCGAAGGATATCGAAGACGCCGCCCTCGCCTTTGGCATGGACGTGCTGATCGAGATCCATGACCGCGCCGAACTCGAGCGGGCGCTGAAGCTGCGGTCGCCGATGATCGGCGTCAACAACCGCAACCTGCGCACCTTCGAGACCACGCTTGCGACCAGCGAGGCGCTGGCGCCGCTGATCCCTCGGGACCGGCTGATGGTCGGCGAGAGCGGCATCTTCACGCCAGAAGATCTTGCCCGGCTCGAGCGCGTCGGCATAGCGACGTTCCTCGTCGGTGAAAGCCTGATGCGGCAGGCCGACGTCGCTGCGGCGACGCGCGCGCTGCTCGCGCGCAGCACGAAGGGCACGCGCTGACATGGCGCGCAAGCCAGCCAAGACGAAGCCAGCCAAAGCCAAGGCCGGCCCTGCCCTCACCCATATCGGCGCCTCCGGCGAGGCGCGGATGGTCGACGTCTCGGACAAGCCCGCGACCGAGCGGCTTGCTGTCGCGGAAGGCCGCGTCGTCATGACCAGGGCGACGCTCGACCTGATCGTATCCGGCAACGCCAAGAAAGGCGACGTGCTCGGCACCGCGCGCATCGCCGGCATCATGGCCGCCAAGCGCACATCGGAGCTGATCCCGCTCTGCCATCCGCTCGCGCTTTCGAAGGTGACGGTCGATATCGAGCCTGACGTGAAATTGCCGGGCTGCCTCGTTCGGGCCAGCGTGAAGGTGACGGGCCCGACCGGCGTCGAGATGGAGGCCCTCACGGCCGTCTCGGTCACCTGCCTCACCATCTACGACATGATCAAGGCGGTCGAGCGCGGCGTGCGCATCGAAGACATCCACCTGGTCGAGAAGCTCGGCGGCAAATCCGGCCACTACCGTGCCTGAAACCGCTTGCTTCGGCGAACCACCTCTCGCGCGGCGCACATCGATTGCTTTTGAGCGCGGCCTTTCATGTTGCGTTAACCGCGCTTCCTAACTTTGCCTCCACACCGTTCCCGTAAACCAACGGATGTTTCCAGGGCCAAGAATTGATCCTGACGTGTGCCCGGCAATGACCCAGCATGATGACGAAATTCGGCAGTCGCCTCTTTGACCAAGCCTTCGTGCGCGGCGGACCGATCCGCTGGCTGGTGGTGGGCGGCACGCTGCTGATCGCGGCCATCGCCATCGGCTCTGTCCTGATGGCGCAGAATTTCCGCGAGCGGGCGCTGCGCAACTCGGGCCGCGAGCTGGAAAACACCGTGCTGCTGCTCGCTCATCATTTCGATCAGCAGTTGCAGGATTTCGCGGTCATCCAGAAGGATTTCGTCGACCACGTCCGCTCGAGCGGAATCACGACCGGGGAAGACTATCGCAAGCGCCTTTCGGGCGAGGACGTCCACCGGCTGCTGCGGTCGAAGATCGAGGCGCTGCCCTACATCGGCGGCGTCAACGTCACCGATGCCGAAGGCAATCTGATCAATTCGTCGACGACATGGCCGGCTCCCAAGGTGAACGTGGCCGATCGCGCCTACTTCCGCACCTTCAAATACGACCCTTTTTCGCCCGATGTCCTGATCGAGCCGCTGCATAGCCGCGTCTCGGGCGCATGGACCATCCTGGTGGCGCGGAAGATCGTCGGGCCGAGCGGCGAGTTCCTCGGCGTCGTCGGACGCGGGATCGAACCGGCCAACTTTGAAAAATTCTTCGCCTCCGTCGTGCTCGGAGACGGCGCGACGATCTCGATGCTGCATCGCGACGGCACGCTGCTCGCCCGTTATCCCCATTCCAGCGAACTGATGGGACGTAATTTCAAGACCGGTTCGTTCGCCCATCAGAGGATTTTCAGCCTCGATCACTTCGCCGGCCGTTTTACGAGCCCCGTCGACGGCGAGGACCGGCTGATCTCCGCGCGTGCCCTGCCGCACTTCCCGATCCTGATGATGGCCAGCACGACGCGGGCGGCGGCCCTGGCGGACTGGCGCGAGCAGATCGGCATCCTGATCTCGGTCGCCGCCTCTTCCGCGCTCGCCATCGCAGGCGTGCTGATCGCGATCGTGCGCAAGCTGCTGAAGCAGCACCGCCTTTCGCGCGAACGGCTGACTCTGGAGAAGCAGCGGCTCGACCGCGCCGTCAACAACATGACGCAGGGCCTCCTGCTGTTCGACGCCGAGCAGCGGCTCGTGGTCTGCAACCAGCGCTACATCGAGATGTACGGGTTGTCGGCCGAGATCGTGAAGCCCGGTTCCAGCTTCCACGACATCATCGCCCATCGGAGGGCAACCGGCTCGTTCACCGGCGACGTCGACGCTTACGTCGCGCTCGTGCTGAAGGACATCCATGTCCGCAATTCCATGGTGGTCGATACTTCCGACGGCCGCTCGATCCACATCCTCAACGAGCCGCTCGCAGATGGTGGCTGGGTCGCGACCCATGAGGACATCACGGAGCGCCGTCGCATCGAGGAGCGCATCACCCACCTCGCCCATTACGACGCGCTGACGGACCTGCCCAACCGCACCATGTTCCACGAGCATCTGCGCGACACGCTGGCCGCGGTCCGCGACGGCGAACAGATCGCGGTGCATTACATCGACATCGACGAGTTCAAGGGCGTCAACGACGCGCTCGGCCATCTCGTCGGCGACGAGCTGTTGAAATCGGTAGCCGCGAGCCTCCAGCGCTGTGCAGGCCCGGCGGACTTCGTGGCGCGACTCGGCGGCGACGAATTCGCCATCGTGCAGAGCGCGGTGATGTCGCCGGACCAGGTCGACGAACTCGTCGCGCGGGTCTTCGAGGCCATCCGCACGCCGTTCGACTGCATGGGCCATCATCTCACCACCGACGCCAGCATCGGCATTGCGCTTGCGCCGGAACACGGAACGGTGCTGGACCAGATCCTCAAGAACGCGGACATGGCGATGTACGCGGCGAAGTCCGCCGGACGCCGGACCTACCGCTTCTTCGAGCCGGAGATGGACACCAGGGTCCGCGAGCGCCGTCAGCTCGAGAGCGACCTGCGCCACGCCATCGCCCAAGGCGGGTTCGAAGGCGGGCTCGAGGTTCATTACCAGCCCTGCCTCGGCCTGAAGGATGACCGCATCACCGGCTGCGAGGCATTGGTGCGCTGGCGTCATCCCGAGCGCGGCATGGTCTCGCCGGCCGAATTCATCCCGATCGCCGAGGACACCGGCCTCATCAACGAGATCGGCGAATGGGTGCTGGCGACCGCGTGCCGGGACGCGGCCACCTGGCCCGACGACATCCGCCTCGCCGTCAACGTCTCGCCGGTGCAGTTCAAGAGCGGCACGCTGGCGCTGAAGATCATGGCGGTGCTCGCCGCCTCGAACCTGCCCGCGAGCCGGCTCGAGCTCGAGATCACCGAAGCAGTCCTGATCCGCGACGACGACGCCGCGCTCGCGATCCTGCACCAGCTCCGCGCCATCGGCGTGCGCATCGCGCTCGACGATTTCGGCACCGGCTACTCATCCCTGAGCTATCTGCACCGTTTCCCCTTCGACAAGATCAAGATCGACCGCTGCTTCGTCGACGACATCGCCCGCCCCGACGGTTCCGCCAGCATCGTTCAGGCCGTCGTCAACCTGGCGACCTCCCGCCGCATGACCACCACAGCCGAGGGCGTCGAGACCGAGGAGCAGCGGCGCCTGCTGCGCACCCTCGGCTGCTCCGAGATGCAGGGCTATCTGTTCAGCGCCGCCAAGCCCGCCGACAAGATGCTGGAGCTGTTCGCGCTGCATCGCAGCCGGCTCGCCCGGCGCGAAGGCAGCGAGGGCCGCCGCCGCGAGGCGGGTTAGATCTTCCGCCGCGGATGGAGACTCCGAGGATGCCCGCAAAAAGAACTGCCCGGAAGTGGTCATCCACTCCCGGGCGATCCGTATCTGGAGGTCGTCAGATCTAGTTCGGAACCGCAGCCTTCGACGCCGGTTTCGAAGCGACGGCATCATTCGCGGTGACGCCATGCAGAAAGTCGAACGCTGCGTGCAGGGCCTTGTCGTCCTTCTCTTCCGGCGGGACGTAGGACTGCGATCCGGTCTGCTCGGTGCCGTCGGCAGCCGACAGATGGCCCCGCATCTGGGATTCCGCCATGGTGTCCATCCGGCCCTTCAGCTCGGGCGGCACGTCCTGCAGGATCTCGATGTCGGGAGCGATGCCCTGGGCCTGGATCGAGCGGCCCGACGGCGTGTAGTAGCGCGCCGTGGTCAGCGCCAGCGCGCCGTTGCCGGAGCCGAGCGGAATGATGGTCTGCACCGAGCCCTTGCCGAACGAGCGCGTGCCGATCAGTGTCGCGCGCTTGTGGTCGTGCAGCGCGCCGGCCACGATCTCCGAGGCCGAGGCCGATCCGCCGTTGATCAGGACCACGAGCGGCTTGCCCTTGGTGAGATCGCCACCATGCGCGGTGAAACGCTGAGTCTCTTCCGGATTGCGGCCGCGGGTCGAGACGACCTCGCCCCGCTGCAGGAAGGCGCTCGACACCGACACGGCCTGATCGAGCAGTCCGCCCGGATTGTTGCGCAGATCCATCACGTAACCTGCGAGCTTCTCCGCCGGGACCTGCTTGGAGATCGACGCGATCGCCTTCTTCAGTCCGTCGGTGGTCTGCTCGTTGAAGGAGGTGACGCGGATATAGCCGATGTCGCCGTTCTCGACGTGGAAGCGCACCGGGCGCACATGGATGATTTCGCGCGTGATCGAAACGTCGAGCGGGGCGTCCGCGCCCTTGCGCACGATGGTGAGCTTGGTCTTGGTGTCGACCGGGCCCTTCATCTTGTTGACGGCCTGCTCGAGCGTCATGCCCTGCACCGCCTCGCCGTCGATCTTGCTGATGAGATCGCCGGACATGATGCCGGCCTTCGAGGCCGGCGTGTCGTCGATCGGCGAGACCACCTTGACGAGGCCATCCTCCATGGTGACTTCGATGCCGAGCCCGCCGAACTCGCCGGAGGTGGTCTCCTGCATCTCGGTCCAGGCCTTGGCGTTCATGTAGCGCGAGTGCGGATCGAGCGAGGTCACCATGCCGGTGATCGCGCCCTCGATCAGCTTGGCGTTGTCGGGCTTCTCGACATAGCTGGCCTTGACCCGCTCGAACACCGCGCCGAACAAATTGAGCTGGGAATAGGCATCGTCCGCGGTCGCTGCTGCACGCGCCGCCCATACTCCGCTGTGCGGGCCGGCTACCAGAAGAGTCAGACACGCTCCGGTGAGCGCGCCGAGGGGGAACAGCAGGGTTTTCCGCATGGATCACGTAGCCTTTTGCTTGGCGGTTCTCTTCGGGTTGGGAGCGCCATGCACAGCAAATGGCGATCCAGCCCACTTCTCACAATACCATTCCGGTTTCTTCAAGGCCGGGATGCCACGCTGGCGGGTATACGAAGAAATCCCTTCGCCTTGGCCTAAACTTTTGGCAACGTTCCGAAACTGTTTCGCGCGAAGCGGAAACCGGTCGGGCCGCCCACGCCTCGCAGCTATGCGATTTTAGGATGGTTTTGGAGGGCCGGACGCGATAGGCGATGACGATAAGACTTCAAATTCTCGGGAGGACAACAATGAACGAAGCGCCCCGCATCCGGACTGAAAGGAACGTCGAACTCGGCGCCAGCAACGAGCCGTTCCAGAACCTGCACGAGTTCATCCGGAAAGCGCGCGCCAACCTGAACCAGAACGCCTGGGACTACATCGTCGGCGCGGCCGAGACCGAGACCACGATGCGCCGCAACCGCATGGCGCTGGACGAGATTGCCTTCCGCCCGCGCGTGCTGCGCGATGTCCGCAAGGTCGACGGAGGGGTCGATCAATTCGGCCGCAGGATGCGCCTGCCGGTGGTGCTCGCCCCGGTCGGCGCCCTCGAGATCTTCGATCCGGATGGCGCGGCAAGCGTGGCACGCGCCGCCGGCACTTTCGGTGCGGCGCACATGCTGAGCTCGGTGTCCGAGCCAGGACTGGAGAAGACCGCCGAAGCCGCGCCCGACGCGCTGCGCCTCTATCAGCTTTATGTCCGCGGCGACGATGCCTTCGTCGCCGATGTCGTCAGCCGGGCCGAGAAGAACGCCTATGCCGCCTTCTGCCTGACCGTCGACACCGCCCATTACAGCCGTCGTGAACGCGACATCGCCAAGCGCTACGTTCGCGAGAGTCGTCTGCGCGCCACCGGCGGCGATTTCCAGAAGGGCCTGGAGTGGCGGACCGTGAAGATGATCAAGGACAAGTTCAAAATACCGCTGATCCTCAAGGGCATTGCCACGGCAGAAGACGCGCTGATCGCGCTCGATCACGGCGTCGAGTGGATTTACGTCTCCAACCATGGCGGCCGCCAGCTCGACCACGGTCGCGGCGCCATGCATGTGCTGCCCGAGATTGTCGATGCCGTGAAGGGCCGCGCCAAGATCATGGTCGACGGCGGCATCTGTCGCGGCACCGACATCGTCAAGGCAATCGCGGCGGGCGCGGATCTCGTCGGCATCGGGCGGCTGCAATGCTGGGCGCTGGCAGCGGCGGGCGAAGCCGGTGTCACCCGGATGCTGGAACTGCTCGAGGACGAGGTGCTGCGCTGCCTTGGCCTCCTGGGCGCCACCTCATTCGCCGAGATCGACAAATCCTGCCTGCATCCGGCAACCGCCACCAACGCCCCCAGCGTGTTCAGCGCGTTCCCCCTCTTCGACCACGAGCCCTATCGCTACTGACTTGCCGATACTGAAGTGAAAAGGACGCAATGACATCGCTTTCTCCCGGCAGCGCGGATGCGCTTCTGTTCGACCTCGGGCGCGTCGTGCTCGACATCGACTTCTCCAAGGCGATCGCCTGCTGGGCGGGACATGCCTGCTGCGAGCCCGAGGCCATCGTCGCGCGCTATGTGCGTGACGAGGCCTACCGCCTGCACGAGATGGGCAAGATCAGCGACGAGGATTATTTCGCCTCGCTGCGCGCGTCGCTCGGGATCGGCATCTCGGACGCGCAGTTCCTGGAAGGCTGGAACGCGATCTTCGCAGGCGAGATGCCCGACATCGCCGAGCTGTTGCCGCGTGCGGCGAAGCAGATGCCGCTCTATGCGTTCTCCAACACCAATCGGCCGCATGTGGACTATTTCTCGAAGGAATACGCCGGCGTGCTCGGCCATTTCCGCGAGCTGTATCTGTCGTCCAGCATCGGCCTGCGCAAACCGGATGCAGAGGCGTTCGACCACGTCGTCGCCGCGATCGGCGTGCCGGCCGGTCGTATCGTGTTCTTCGACGACCTCGCGGAGAACATCGAGGGCGCGCGGGCGCGAGGTTTGAACGCCGTGCACGTGACGTCGCCCGGCGACGTGGGGAACGCGTTGAGGGCGCTTGGCATTTGAATGCCAGGCAGTCGCCGCGACAGGTCACGTCTGGGCCAAATTTGCAGGAGAGGAGGAACCGGAGCCGCTCTGTGCATTTTTGTACGGAGTTCCGGGAACGGAATACCACCCTTCGGACTCATGAGTCGGTTGGGATTTCTACATCGGACGGATCGACGTGCTGGGCAAAACCTATCTCACCAAGCAGGCCTCTCTCCTGCTCGAATTCGCCAGAACTACCTCGGATTCTGACCTTTCCGCCAAGCTGATCAGCAAGGCCGCCGACCTGAAATCTCTGGCTGATCCGATACCCGACAAGGATCAAGGTCCCAAAGCTCCCGACGTCGCCATGGGCGTCAGTCCGGATGATCCGACCGGGAGTTGAGCGATGCTGGCCGTGGCACTCGTCCTCCTCGTGCCCGCCATGGCCATCCTCATGCTGGTCTGTCTCGCCTTCCGGATCATGCCCCGGCGGATTTGAGTCACCTCAGACGTCCGAGTGCTCGCGTTCCTGCGCGGGATGCTGGATTGTGAGAATGACGATTTCGCCAGCTTCTTCGTCCAGCCGGTAATAAGCCAGATAAGGGTACCGCCGCGTCACCAGCTTGCGTACGCCCTCGACCTTCTGTGGTCTCCCAAGCCGCGGAAAGCGAACGAGATTTTGAAGCGATTCAAGGATCGCAGCACGCACGCGCAACGCGGCTCGCGGGCTGCGCTCTCTTACAGTCGGCAATGCTAATCAGATCTTGGGATGCGCGTGGTGTGAATCTGAGCTTCATCCCTCGAAGCGGCGGAACGCGGCTTCGACCTCGGTATCAGACGCAAACTGCCGGAGGTTCGCTTGTGCGAGCCCCTCAAGGACTGCCGGAAGATGGTCGGGATCGATTTCCTCGGGCTCCCCTGCGTTGCCGGTCAGAGCCAACATCGCGCGCGCGATCTCATCCTGGCTATCCGCAGGAAGCTGCCGCACGGCGTGGAGCGCCTTTTCGAGCAATTTTGTCATCAGTATAAGTTAAGGCGACCTTGCGCCGAAAGGAAGTGCGTCTTCGACTGAGCGCCCCTTTTGCGTCAGCTCCTCCGCTCGGCTAGAACCATGCCGACCCAGTCCCGATTTGTTGCGGAGTTCGCCCGTGGCCCTCATGCCGGTTTCTGACGCGCTTGCCGCGGTGCTGGCGGATGCAGAGCCGCTGCCTGAAGAGATGGTTTCCCTCGATGAGGCCTACCATCGCGTGCTTGCGCGCGACGTCGCGGCGCGGCGCACGCAGCCACCGCAGGCCATGTCGGCGATGGACGGCTATGCCGTGCGGGCGGCCGATGCGGCAACGGTCAATTCCAGGCTCGCGGTGGTCGGCGAGGTCGCGGCCGGTCGCCCGTTCGCGGGAAGGGTCGGCCCCGGCGAAGCCGTGCGGATCTTCACCGGCGGCGTCGTTCCCGACGGCGCCGATGCGGTCGTGATCCAGGAGGACACTGTCGCGGAAGGCAAGCTCGTCACGATCAAGGAAGCCGCGATTCCCGGGCGGCACATCCGCCCCGCCGGTGTCGACTTCCGCGAGGGAGACGTGCTGCTCCGCAAGGGAAGCCGTCTCACCGAGCGCGATCTCGCGCTGGCTGCCGGGATGAATCACCCGCATCTCGCCGTCCGCCGCCGTCCGAGGGTCGCAATCCTCGCCACCGGCGACGAGCTGGTGATGCCCGGCACCACGCCCGGACACGGCCAGATCGTCTATTCCAATGGCTATGCCCTGCACGCGCTCGCCCGCAGCGAGGGCGCCGAGACCATCGACCTCGGCGTCGCCGCGGATACGCTGGAGGCCACTTCCGCCGGCATCCGTCTCGCCCGGGAGAGCGGCGCCGACATCCTGATCACGACCGGTGGTGCCTCGGTCGGCGACCACGATCTGGTCCAGCAGGCGCTCAAGGACGAAGGCATCTCGATGTCGTTCTGGAAGATCGCGATTCGGCCGGGCAAGCCGATGATGCACGGACGGCTCGGCGCAATGCGCGTGATCGGCCTGCCCGGCAATCCCGTGTCGTCCTACGTATGCGCCTTCCTGTTCATGGTGCCGTTGATTCGCGCCCTGTCGGGCCGATCAGTGATTCATCATCGCCGCGAGCGCGCCGTGCTGGGCCGCGATCTCAGTGCCAATGACCAGCGCGAGGATTATCTGCGTGCGCGCCTGGAACAGCATGACGACGGCACGCTCGTCGCTCTTCCCGTCAGCCATCAGGACTCCTCTCTGCTTGCGAATCTCGCTGCGGCAGAGGTACTTCTAGTGCGCGCACCGTTCGCGCCGAGGGCCGAGGCCGGCACGCCTTGCGAGGTGCTGCGCCTGCCCGCCTGAGCTGCATGGCCACACGCATCGCGCGAGCTTCGCTCTATTCACCGTAAATTAAGCAGTTGCGGAACACATATCGAACATATAGTGTCCGTTCATGATTTGTTTCGAGGATGTAGCGGCTTATCGCTGACTTTCTCGTCTCGGACTTGAACGACATCAACCGGGGGATTTTGGTCGAGATGTTGACGCGCAAACAATACGAGCTTCTGCGATTCATCAGCGAACGTCTGAAGGAAAGCGGCGTGCCGCCGTCCTTCGACGAGATGAAGGATGCGCTCGACCTGCGCTCGAAGTCAGGCATCCACCGCCTGATCACTGCGCTCGAGGAGCGCGGCTTCATCCGCCGCCTGCCCAACCGCGCCCGCGCCATCGAGGTGATCAAGCTGCCCGAGCTGCAGGCCGCCGCCGGCAGTCGCCGCGGCTTCACGCCGAGCGTCATCGAAGGCAATCTCGGCAAGGTGCGCGCGACCTCCAGCCCGCCTGTGGACGAGGGCGAGCGTCCCGTCGCGGTGCCCGTGATGGGCCGCATCGCGGCCGGCACGCCGATCGAGGCGTTGCAGACGCGCAGCCACACCATCAGCGTGCCGCCCGACATGCTCGGCTCGGGCGAGCACTACGCGCTCGAAGTACGCGGCGATTCGATGGTCGAGGCCGGCATCCTCGACGGCGACATGGCGCTGATCCAGCGCAACGAGAGTGCCGATACCGGCGACATCGTGGTGGCGCTGATCGACGACGAGGAGGCCACGCTCAAGCGCTTCCGCCGCCGCGGCGCCTCTATCGCGCTCGAGCCCGCCAATGCCGCCTACGAGGTCCGCATTCTTCCGCCGAACCGCGTGAAGATTCAGGGCAAGCTGATCGGGCTTTACCGCAAGTACTGAGCGGACGTTCGATATCTATCGGAGCGGATCACTGTCCGCTTCGGCTGGATGGTTTTTCCGGTTCTGCTCAGACTGTCCGGCACCCTCTTTCGCCGTCACGCCTCGACACGCCGCACGACGCAGCATCGCTTCGCAGCCTGAGAGTGCGAGGACATGTGATGCGCCAGATCGTTTCATGGACGATATTGCGGCGCCGATCGCAGCATCGGCGACGTAAGCCGTTGCCATACAATCGCACCGCCATTCGGCAAGCGAGCGAGCGTCGGCGCCCGCGAGGCGCTGACACGCGCCTTCCGAATACACAGGTGTCGGTTTTGTTCCTATCGAATCCGGGAAAGATAATGTGATCGTGGCATGCGGCGCCCAGCCGCAGATTTGCCTACAACGAAGCAGAGCGTTGCGTGCTTCCACCCTGATAGAGGCCTGCGCCTCCAAAAGAGGTGCGGGTTGCTATCTTCGCATGAGGAGCACCCAATGTGTGACTACAGCCTGCATGCTGTCGCGACGCGCCCCGCCGAAGTCGGCGAGACGATCGTCACGACAACCTTCCGTGGCACCTCGACGCGCGGCTTCGCCTCCGAAGCCGATCTCTCCGTCGCTGTCTGCTTGCTGCCGGGAACGGAGCTCGCTTTCGCCGACAACGTCCGTTACGACAATCGCTGGATCTGGACGCGCACCGTGAACTCCCGCGTCGGCAAGTTCGGCAAGATCGACCCGCACATTCCCGACCGCCATCATGACGCGATCGAATTCCCCGACGGAAAATACGTGCTGGTGACACAGCTCGTCGAAGGCCAGCGCGCGACCGTGCTGCAGCTGCCGGTGACCCAGCCGGTTGGCGAACGCGAGCACAAGCCGCAGACCGTCGCCGACACGCGGTCCACGATCACGCGCCTGCCGATCGGCTGACGTCGTCGCCCCCGGCCGATGGTCGTGGGCCTGGAATGAAATGCCATCGCCGGCCGAGGCCGGCGAGATGGTATGGTTTGCGTCCTGCGAAATCCCGTCGGATCGACCTTCCCCGCATCGCTCCTCAATCGTCCGCCTGCAAGTCCGTCTCCGATGGCGTTGCGTCCCGGTTGCGGGCCACGGCCGTCTTCGGCGCAAGGCTGCCGTCGAAATCCCCCTCGCCGGCGCCGGCCGGCAGCCAGGGGCGGCTTGTGCCTCTCGCCCTCACCGCCCGAACCGAGAAGCCGTCACCGCTCTGCGTCAGAGCCAGCGCGCCCTGACTGGCGAGCCGTGGCCTGTCGACCACCATCGCCGCGCAATCGGGCGGCGTGGGCCGCGCCGTCACCACCAGCGCGGCGCGCCTGCAATCATCAGCCAGAGCGTCGATGCGCAACGCCAACGCGACAAGCCGTCCATCCGCGAGCGGCGTCACGCAGCCGGACTCGTCGCACGACACACCGTCGGCCAGCGAGGCGCTGCCGGCATCGCGCGGATCGGCATCGGCGGCCAACCACTCCCTCAGCAGGAAGCCATCCTTGCTGGCGCGGATCACATGCAGCCGCCCGTCCCGGCCCCGCACGGCGACGCTCGCGCCATCCCCGGCAATCAGGATGTCGGGCTGCCGCACCGACATCGCCCAGAGGATCGCGGCAAGCAGCACCAGGGCACCGGACCAGCGCAGGGGCGTGCGCAACAGCCCCATCACGATGATCCCGAGGCTCGCCGCGATCAGCGGCGCGATCCCGAATGCGGGAATGCGGCCGACTGCGCCGGGCAGTGCCGCCACCCAGCGCGAGACCGCAACCATCCACTCGATGCCGATCCCCATCAGCCACCAGAACGCGCCGTCGAGCCCGAAGGGCGCCGCGAGCAATCCCAGCAGCCCCGCCGGCATCACCATCGCCGAGACCACCGGCATCGCGCCGAGATTGGCGAGCACGCCGTATGGCGTCACGCGGTGGAAGTGGAAGGCGGCATAGGGCGTGGTCGCAAGCCCCGCGATCAACGAGGCCAGGAACAGCATCGCGATCTCGCGGCCGCCCCACAGCGCGATCCGCGCCGTTGCGGAATGATCGGGCGATGCCAGCAGGTTCGGCATGCCGATCTGCACCAGCGCCACCAGCCCGAGCGTTGCCGCAAAGGACATCTGGAAACTCGGATGAACCAGCGCCTCCGGCGCGACGGCGAGCACGATCAGCGCGGCCACCGCCAGCGTCCGGAACGTGATGGCGCGGCGATCGACCATCACGGCGATCAAAACCACCGCCGTCATGAAGAACGATCTCTGCGTCGCGACCTCGGCGCCGGACAGCAGCAGGTAGAACGCAGCTGCAACAAGCGCCGCGGCTGCCGACCATTTCTTGATGGCGAAGCCAGCCGCCAGCCCCGGAATCAGCGCCAGCAGGGCGCGAACCGCGAAGAACACGACGCCGGCGACGACCGCCATGTGATAGCCGGAGATCGACAGCACGTGGCCGAGCCCCGAGACGAACATCGCGTCGTTGACGGGCGCGGTGATCGCGTCGCGCCGCCCCGTCAGCAGCGCGGTCGCAATCGCGCGATTGTCGCCTTCGAGCGTCGCACGGATGCGGGCATCGATCGCATCGCGCAGGCCCTGCATGAAAGCCGCGTAGCGCAGCCGCAAGCCGACGGCATCCGGCGGCGGCGCGGCCGTGATCGCGCCCATCACGAAGCCGGAGGCGCCGATGCCCTGGAAGAACATGTCGCGCGAGAAATCGTAGCTGCCGGGGCGCACCGGCGAGATCGGCGGCAGCAGCCGCGCCTTCAATTGCACGAAGCTTCCGACCTCGGGCGCAGTGCCCTTGCGCACCGACAGGCGCACGCGCTCGAGCTTGACGTCGCTGCGCTGCGCTTCCATCGCGCTGACGCGCAGTACGAAGCGATCGGTGCGCTCGCGGATGTCGCGCGCCTCCACGAAGCCGGACAGCGACACCGAATAGAGCGGCCTGGCCAGCACGGTGTGGGCGATGCGCGCCGTCTTCCAGGTCGCGACGGCAAAACCGGCCGCGACCGCCGCGATCATGATCGCCAGGGCAAACAGCCGGCTCCGTCGCAGCAGGACCGCGCCAAGCGCGAGAACGGCCGCCGTCGCGGCAACGACCCACAACACCGGCTCATGATCGGCGGCGAAATACAGCGCGATGCCGCCACCGAAGGCGACCGGCACCCAGGGAAGCAACCGGCCTGGGCCGGCCTCGGCGCGGGCCCATTCGCGCAGCGTTCCGACGATTGCCGGCCAGATGCCAAGGCCCGCCGGGACAAAGCCGCCGGCGGGCGCAGTGCGGCCGACCGGCCACGTCCCGGCAACTCCCTGGGAGCGTACTGGCCGGCCCGCCTCCGCCATTCCCCTGCACCTTACGATACGCGACGGGTACGGAGGCTACTGGAACGTGCGACTGCGCGAATGGCGATTATATACTTGACACCACAAAACGCAAGGGATAGATTCCTTGACATAGATCACGAACAAACCGCGACCCGAGAACAAACCATGTCTCAGTTCAACGCGCCGCACTTCCAGAGCCACGAAGCGGCCCGCGCCTATCTTGAGGCGATCCGCTGGGGCGCTGAGCGCGTTTGCCCGCATTGCGGCACGGTCGGGAAGTCTTACGAAAACAAGAAAAAGCCGGGCGTCTATCGTTGCGCCTCCAAGGAATGCCGCAAGGACTTCACCGTCACGACCAAGAGCGTGATGGAAAGCAGCCATATCAAGCTGCACGTCTGGCTACAGGCGTTCTATCTGATGGCGTCCAGCAAGAAGGGCATCAGCTCCCACCAGCTCCACCGTGCGCTTGGCGTGACCTACAAGACGGCTTGGTTTCTCACCCATCGCATCCGCGAGGCAATGCGCGCGGGCGGCCTGCTTGCCCCTATGGGCGAAGGCGGCAAGGTCGTGGAAGCCGATGAGACCTTCTATGGGTTTCTAGAAGGCCAGCCCAAGACGGGCCGCCGCGCGTGGTCGAATAAGAACGTCGTCTTGACGCTGGTGGAACGCGGCGGTTCTGCTCGCAGCTTCCACGTTGACGGCGTGCGCGTTGGCGATCTGATGCCGATCATCCGCGAGAACTTGAGCCGGGAAGCTCAGTTGATGACGGACGAGCACTATTCGTACAAGTACATCGCGGAAGCTGACGGCCTCGACCACTCGACCGTCACCCACAGCAAGGACGAATACGTCCGCCGTGAAGGTGACAAGGTGATCTCAACGAACACGGTTGAGGGCTACTACAGCATCTTCAAGCGCGGAATGAAGGGCGTGTATCAGCACTGTTCTGAGAAGCACTTGCACCGCTATTTGGCTGAGTTTGATTTCCGTTACAGCAACCGCGTTGCGCTCGGAATTGGCGACGGAGAACGTGCGGACCTTGCCGTCAAAGGCGCGGCTGGCAAGCGTCTGACGTACCGGCAAGCTAACTGAGCGCGATCTATCACGCGTAGCTCGCCGAATCTTGCGCAAACGTGCCAAAATAAATTCGACAAAACGACGCAAGACATTGCGCGACTAAGTATCTAGGGTTACAGGTGGAAGGCTTGAATATGTCAGCAATGCTGTCTATTTAGACTTCCTTAATGCAACTCACGGCGGATTGACGCGTTGCCGCTTGTTTGAGAAGACAACCCCAGAATGAGGGTGAAGCCATGTCGGACGGATTGAAGGTTGTAGTGTTTAAAGAGGCAGAGCAGTGGGTTGCTCAGTGCCTTGACCATGACGTGTGTGTCCAAGGCCCCGACCTTGAGACTGTGCGCTCGCGCATGCATGTAGCCCTCACTGCCGAAGACGACCTGGAATCGCTGCCGAAGGCTCCCGAACATTTTTTTAAGCTTTGGGACCGGAAGTCTGGCTTTAGCGAGAACGGCCGGACAGACGGCATGACCTATGAAATGGCCTTGTGCGCCTAGCCTATGAGCGCCTTCCCCTTTGGCGGGCATCCGCAACTAGGCGCTTACATAGATTGGCTACGTACCAACCATAACGGTACTGCTCAAAGTGGCTACGCCGTCGATCAAAGCGGCGCGCCACATTCCCTGACCAAATTGCGCCTGCCAAACGGCAAGTCTGTCGTCGTGGTGGGCGTTGGTCAGATGGAGTATTTGGTGCCTTCGATGGTTGGATACCTAGACCGTCGCTTAGGCGTTAAATCCCCCTGGTTTAGTGTTTAGCGCGGGCTTTCCCGGGCTTTTTCTTCTTTGGCTTACGAACCTTCGGCTTTTCCTTCAGCGGCTTGGCCGGGGTTATGAGCGCACCGTGAAGCGCATCCTCGAAGCGCTTCTGAGCTTCGGCTTCACTATACTGGTCGTCCGGCCGTGGTTTGCGCACAGGATTCCTTGCATTTTTCCAAGGATTTACCTATAGTATCGGCGTGACGCCGCATCAGTGGGCTAGACCGATGCAGCGCCACGCCTACACTATGGTGGTTGCATAACAACCTCCTTTCGGGGCTTACCGTGACCGCCCCGTTTCGCGCCGCTTATGCCCGGGGTCGCACCCAGACATTCCCCTCTGCATCAGTGTCACGGCCTCATGCAGACGGATTTCAGACGGCGGGCCTAGCCCGCCGTTTTGTTTTGCCACGGTAAGACAAGAGCCTCTTGGGAAGGCCTCGCTTCAGCGCGGATGTTGTCCGCGTTGCGAATGTTGTCCGGCAGGCCGGCCTTGTTGGCGACGAGCCGCCATTTCCGCCGAAACTCATTTCCGGAATACGGGCGGTCGTTTGCCTCGCAGATAATCATCGGACCTGATGTCGGCATGGCCGGAAGCTTTTCGAGCTCTTCCAGCACCATCGGCAACTTGGTTAGATCAACCTCATGCGGAATCTTCCGTTTGACCTTGTCTACAGTGGTGAAGCGCAAAATCAGCTTGTCGTCCACGTCTGACCAGCGCAGCCCGCGAACCCACTTTTCGTTGCCCCATACGATGGTCGAGGGCGTCGGATCTGAAAGCGGAATCCACTCGCCGATGACATCGACCTGACGCAGCTTCAATTCAAACTGAATGGCCTGCGCTAATGCAATCGACGGCCAACCGATCTCATGGGCCTTACGGCGTACAGCCGTAGCGTAGTCGGCCGTCATCGGCACCAAGCGCGCCTGCGCGGCCGGGAAGCGCAGCGTCCGCATAATGTGAGCGAAAGGGATGCAGCGGGCGTCGCCTAAGGTGGTTGCTCCGAAGCCCGACAGAAGTCGCAGCTTGGCCGCTAGAGCGTGGCCCATGGCGATCTTACCGCCTTCGGCCCACTGGTGGTAAAAACCCATGATCCTGTCGGCAGTCAGACCCTCGACTTCATAGTGCCCGAAGTCAGAAACGATCTTGTTGAGGTTGCCGTCGTACCCATTCCGGACCTTGTGCTTTAGCTTGAAATAGGGTGATCGCTCATCGGCGCGATAGCATTTCACTAGCCCGGCAATGGTCCCATCGAAGCAATGCTTGGGGGAGGAGTTTATAGTTAAGGAGGGGTTACCAATGACCGGCGACCCCGTCGTGATCCCCACGGCTGCTAGCGGAATTTTGAGTTCGTGAGCCAGCGCTTTGAACTGCGCAATCTTTTCCAGCCGCGCCCGAAGGGCGGCTTCTTCCTCTTCCAGAGAGGCAAAGGTGGGCTGGGGTTCGCGATCCATGGTTCCAGCTTATAGGCCGGCAACCACGGATCGGTCAAGAGCGCGGACAACAGTGGTGAGGCCACCTATAGCGGCTGTGGTGCCAAGTATATAATCGCCGCGCGAATAGCGGTACAGATCGGGAACAGGCGGCGTAGCGCGCTACTTTTCCTCTTCCATCGTCACCGCGACCGAAGCTTTGGCCGACAGCCGGACCTTGTTGCCTTCGACGTCGGCAACGAGGCCCTTGTCGATGAAATGATGGTGACCCTTGTGGCTGCCCTCGCCGCTGTCCTTCTTGGTCAGCTTGATGCGGTTGCCTTCGACGCGATCGACGGTGCCGACATGGACGCCGTCGGCGCCGATCACTTCCATATGTTCTGCGATGTTCTGCATGGTGGGCTCCTGTTGGACCCACCCCAACGCGCGGACGGAGTTTCGGTTCGCATTTTCTGTCATTCCGGGCTCGCGACTTCGTCGCGCTCCGGAATGACGACACCAATGGAATCGCGCGACCGCTAAATCAGCGGAGCCTGCGACGAGGCGTGGTGATTGACGATCTTCCAGTCGCCATCCTCGCGAATGAGGACCCAGCTCATCTTGACGACGAGATCGTCCCGCTCGCCGGCGAGATCGAACGCGATGGTCGCGGCCATGTTGATCAGATCGGGGCCGGCCTGCGCCGCCTGCACGTCGGAAAAGGCCGCGCTCGGCTTGCGCCACCGCGGCAGCCCGTTGAAATAGTCAGCGACGCCGCCCCTGCCCCGATAGAGTTTCGGGTTGGAGCCGAAGAAGAACGCGTCCTTCGCATAGAGCGACGACAGCGCGGCGGCGTCGAGCTTGGCAAAGCCGGCGCACCATTTCGCGATGACGGCGGAAACGATGGCGTCGGCTTCGCTGCTCATTGCGCATCAACCTTTCGCGACTTCCTTCGCGAACGTGTCGCGCAGGCCGATGGTGCGCGAGAACACCGGCTTGCCCGGCGTCGAGTCCTTGTCATGCACGAAGTAGCCCTGGCGCTCGAACTGCATCGGCGCGGTCGAATTGCTCTCCGCAACGGAAGCCTCGACCCGCGCCTCAGTGAGGATCTCCAGCGAATTCGGATTGAGGTCGGCCGCGAAGTTCGAAGCATCCGGGCTCGGATTTGCGAACAGCTGGTTGTAGATGCGGATCTCCGCCGGCTTCGAGGCAGCCGCCGGCAGCCAGTGCATGGTCGCCTTGACCTTGCGGCCGTCGGGCGCGTTGCCGCCCCTGGTCGCGGGATCGTAGGTGCAGCGCAGCTCCACCACCTCGCCCTTATCGTTCTTGATCACGCCGGTGCACTTGACGAAATAGGCGTAGCGCAACCGCACCTCGTTGCCCGGCGACAGGCGGAAGAACTTCTTCGGCGGGTTCTCCATGAAGTCGTCCTGCTCGATGTAGAGCTCGCGGCCGAACGTGATCTTGCGCGTGCCGGCGCCGGCATCGTCGGGATGGTTGATCGCCTCGAGCTCCTCGGTCTGCCCTTCCGGATAGTTCTCGATCACGACCTTGAGCGGCTTCAGCACGGCCATGCGGCGCTGCGCCGTGCGGTTAAGCTCCTCGCGGATACAGAACTCCAGCATGCCGACGTCGACGACGCTGTTGGCCTTGGCGACGCCGATGCGCTTGACGAATTCGCGCAGCGCGGCCGGCGGCACGCCGCGGCGGCGCATGCCCGCCATGGTCGGCATGCGCGGATCGTCCCAGCCCGCGACATGGCCGTCGCGGACGAGCTGGGTCAGCACGCGCTTGGACAGCAGCGTGTAGGTCAGGTTTAGCCGCGCGAATTCGTACTGGTGCGGCTTCGACGGCACCGGCAGCTTCTCGATGAACCAGTCGTACAGCGGCCGGTGATCCTCGAACTCCAGCGTGCAGATCGAATGCGTGATGCCTTCGATCGCGTCCGACTGGCCATGCGCGTAATCGTAGCTCGGATAGATGCTCCACTTGGTGCCGGTGCGCGGATGATGCGCATGCAGGATGCGGTACAGCACGGGGTCGCGCAAATTGATGTTGCCTGCGGCCATGTCGATCTTGGCCCGCAGCACGCGCGCGCCGTTCGGGAATTCGCCTGATTTCATGCGGCGGAACAGGTCGAGGTTCTCGTCCACGCTGCGGTCGCGGAACGGCGAGTTCTTGCCGGGCTCGGTCAGCGTGCCGCGCGAGAGGCGGATCTCCTCCTGGGTCTGGTCGTCGACATAGGCGAGCCCGTCACGGATCAGCTGTTCCGCCCATTCATACAGGCGGTCGAAATAATCCGAAGCGAAGAACAGGTTCTTGCCCCAGTCGAAGCCGAGCCAGCGCACGTCGGCCTGGATGGAATCGATATATTCCTGTTCCTCCTTGACCGGGTTGGTGTCGTCGAAGCGCAGATGGCAGCGACCCGGAAACTCCTGGGCGATGCCGAAGTTGAGCGCGATCGACTTGGCGTGGCCGATGTGCAAATAGCCGTTCGGCTCCGGCGGGAACCGGGTCACGATCTCCCTGTATTTGCCCTGATCGAGGTCGGCCTGGACGATGTCACGAATGAAATCGCGCCCAACCTCAGTCGCCACCGGTTCTGTCATCACGAAAATCCTGTAGGGAAATCAGCGGCCCTTCTGCCAAATTCGCGTGGCTGAGCCAAGGCCTAGCATCTCCGCCGTCGGGCTTTAGTTATGCTCCGGTCCTGCTATACACCACCGCCTCCAATGCATAGGCCCTGCCAAGAATGACCGATTCCGTCGTCACCCGCTTCGCTCCCTCGCCGACCGGCTTCCTTCATATCGGGGGGGCCCGCACGGCGCTGTTCAACTGGCTCTATGCGAAGAAGCACGGCGGCAAGATGCTGCTCCGGATCGAGGATACCGACCGGGAGCGCTCCACCGAGGCCGCCATCGCCGCCATCCTCGACGGCCTGAAATGGCTGGAGCTCGGCTGGGACGGCGAGGTCATCTACCAGTTCGCCCGCGCCGCCCGCCACCGCGAGGTCGCCGAGCAGCTGCTGGCCGACGGCAAGGCCTACCGCTGCTACGCCACGGCCGAGGAGCTCGCCGCCATGCGCGAGAAGGCGCGCGCCGAAGGGCGCACCCGCCTCTATGACGGCATGTGGCGCGACCGCGATCCCGCGACGGCTCCGAGCGACGTGAAGCCCACCATCCGCCTGCGCGCGCCGCAGACCGGCGAGACCGTGATCGAGGATCAGGTTCAGGGCCGCGTAGTCTGGCAGAACGAGAACCTCGACGATCTCGTCCTGCTGCGCGGCGACGGCAACCCGACCTATATGCTCGCCGTGGTGGTCGACGACCACGACATGGGCGTCACCCATGTGATCCGTGGCGACGACCACCTGATCAACGCCGCGCGGCAGAAGCAGATCTACGATGCGATGGGCTGGGCGCTGCCCAGCATGTCCCACATCCCGCTGATCCATGGCCCGGACGGCTCGAAACTGTCCAAGCGCCACGGCGCGCTCGGTGTCGATGCCTACCGCGCCATGGGATATCTGCCGGCGGCGCTGCGCAACTACCTCGTCCGGCTCGGCTGGAGCCATGGCGACCAGGAGATTTTCTCGACCGAGGAGATGATCGCGGCATTCGACCTCGCCAGTGTCGGCCGCGCTGCCGCCCGCTTCGATTTCGCCAAGCTGGAAAACCTCAACGGTCACTACATCCGCCATGCCGACGATCAAGCACTCGTGAAGATGTTCGAGGATGTGCTGGACCACGTGCCCGGACGCAGCGAGCTCAAGGCCAAGTTGAACGACACCACGCGCGCACAGCTCCTCAAGGCCATGCCGGCCCTGAAGGAGCGCGCCAAGACTCTGATCGAGCTGATCGACGGCGCCCATTTCATCTTCGCCGACCGGCCGCTGGCGCTCGATCCCAAGGCGCAGGCGCAGCTGACGCCCGAGAACCGCAAGCTGATCGGCCAGCTTCATTCCGCGCTGGAGAAAGTCGAGACCTGGAGCGGCGCCGCGACGGAGGCCGCGCTCCGCGCCTTTGCCGAGGAAAACAGTCTCAAGCTCGGCGCCGTTGCCCAGCCGCTGAGGGCGGCGCTTACCGGGCGGACGACGTCGCCTGGTATATTTGAGGTTTTGGACGTGCTGGGACGCCAGGAGAGCCTTGGCCGCCTCAAAGACCAGTCTACGACGTAAGTCGATCATGCGTGCGGCGATCTTGCAGCGCACACAGCAATAATATACCCATCTCCCCCGTACATTCTGGAACTTCCGGCCTGCCCCCATGATCTTCCCAGGGGCCTCCGGCTCCGGCCCGTTTCACCACACATCGGGGACCTACGATGGACGCAAAACCAAGCAACAAGACCGCTACGCTGACGGTAGGAAACAAGAACTACGAGCTTCCGATCCTCAGCGGCAGCGTCGGGCCCGATGTCGTCGATATCGGTAAGCTCTACGGCCAGTCCGGCCTGTTCACCTACGATCCGGGCTTCACGTCGACCGCGAGCTGCCAGTCCAAGATCACCTATATCGACGGCGACGCTGGCGTGCTGGAATACCGCGGCTACCCGATCGAGCAGCTCGCCGAGCATGGCGACTTCCTGGAGACCTGCTATCTCCTGCTCTACGGGAACCTGCCGACCGCCTCGCAGAAAAGGGATTTCGACCACCGCGTGACTCATCACACGATGGTGCACGAGCAGATGGCCCGCTTCTTCCAGGGCTTCCGCCGCGATGCCCATCCGATGGCGATCATGGTTGCGGCCGTCGGCGCGCTCGCCGCATTCTATCACGACTCGACCGACATCAACGATCCGAAGCAGCGCATGATCGCCTCCATGCGCATGATCGCGAAGATCCCGACCCTGGCGGCGATGGCCTACAAGTACACCGTCGGCCAGCCCTTCATCTATCCGAAGAACTCGCTGGGCTTTGCCGAGAACTTCCTGAACATGTGCTTCGCGGTGCCCTGCGAGGATTACAAGGTGAGCCCCGTGCTCGCCGACGCGCTCGAGAAGATCTTCATCCTGCACGCCGACCACGAGCAGAATGCCTCGACGTCGACCGTGCGCATCGCCGGCTCTTCCGGCGCCAACCCGTTCGCCTGCATCGCGGCGGGCATCGCCTGCCTCTGGGGCCCGGCGCATGGCGGTGCCAACGAAGCCGCGCTCAACATGCTCTACGACATCGGCACGGTCGACAAGATCCCCGAGTTCATCGCCAAGGTGAAGGACAAGAACTCCGAAGTCCGCCTGATGGGCTTCGGTCACCGCGTCTACAAGAACTACGATCCGCGCGCCAAGATCATGCAGAAGATGTGTCACGCCGTGCTCAAGGAGACCGGCCATGGCGACGATCCCATGCTGAAGGTGGCGATGGAGCTCGAGAAGATCGCGCTCAGCGACCAGTACTTCATCGACCGCAAGCTCTACCCGAACGTCGACTTCTATTCGGGCATCACGCTGAAGGCGATGGGCTTCCCGGTCTCGATGTTCACCGTGCTGTTCGCCGTCGCCCGCACCGTCGGCTGGATCAGCCAGTGGAGCGAGATGATCGAGGATCCGCAGCAGAAGATCGGCCGTCCGCGCCAGCTCTACACCGGCGTGACCAAGCGCGATTACGTGCCGATCGGCGATCGCAAGTAAGACCTGAGCCGGTACGGCTCACGAAACGGCGCCATCCCAGGATGGCGCCGTTTTTGTTCGTGACGGTGCTCGCAGAGCGAATGTGGGAGCGTACCCTTCACCCGTTGGCACGCTTCGCATTGCCCACGCGACGAGACCGGTTGTTGTCGCGCACTTGCTGCGGCGCCTTCGTACGGGCCTTCGAACAGAGCGCGCGTCGCCCTCTCCTCAACATCGACCAGAGAGCAGACCGAGCGCCGATCGACGACGTGTCTGCAGCGGCGGGCGCAGCGCCGTTGTTCGTGCCTTGCAAACTCGTGGACATCGAGGCCTGCTTTGGAATTGACGCCGGCCTCGCGGAGGGCTTCTTCCTCGGGTCCGCGCCGCTGTCTGCCTCAGCAGATGGCTAGTTGACAGTCCTTCGCAAAAGAAACTAGTGTGATTGCGACGGTTCTCCCTCGGGAGATCAATAGGGAATACGGTGCGGGGATGCCCCAACGCCGTGGCTGCCCCCGCAACTGTAAGCGGTGAGCCTTCGCCAAATGCCACTGGGCCCGCGGGCTTGGGAAGGCGGCGACAGGCAACGACCCGCGAGCCAGGAGACCTGCCGTCAGTCGTGGTCACACGCGAGCACATTGGGCGGGGTGTCCTGGTGGGTGTGGGTAGCCGTCTTTCGGGGCAGCGACCAGACTGCGTTCGCGGTGACGTGCCACGTTATCGCGAGCCAATCGATGACCTCCCGTACCATTGTCTCCCCGCGCCATCGCCGCGCGTTGCTCCGTTCAGTTGCATTCTCCTGTCTCGTGCTGTCGACCGAGGGCTGGGCACAGTCCGCAGGGCCGGCCCAATCGCTCGACCCCGTGGTGGTGCAGCCGCCAGAGAGGCAACCGAATGCCAGCAACAATCGAAGCAGGGACGCAATGCGCGCTGTGCGCTCACGCCAGCAACGCGGCGCGTCCGTCGACGCGCGGGCTCCGACCGCGAGCCCGGCCGGACCCGCGTTCGCCGCACCGACGCTCAACCTCACCGGAGCGAGCACGGCCGGCAGCCGGCTTGGGCTGACGCGCCTGCAGACGCCGGCCAGCGTGGAGGTGATCTCGGCTGAAACCATCGCCGAACGCGGCCAGCAGAGCATCCTGGACGCGGTGACGCAAAACGCCACCGGCTTCACCGCGAGCCCGGCGCCGGGCAACGGCGGCGTCTCGTTCAATACCCGCGGCTTTACGGGCCTCGGCTCCGTGATGACGCTCTACGACGGGACTCAGCTCTATATCGGCGCCGGCACGGTGACCTTTCCGTTCGACACCTGGTCGACCGAGCGTATCGAGGTGCTGCGCGGCCCTGCATCGGTGATGTATGGCGCGGGTGCGGTCGGCGGCGCCATCAACATCGTGTCGAAACTGCCGTTGTGGATCCCGCGCAACCAGGCCGAGATCTCGCTGGACACCAACATGGAGCGGCGGATTGCGGTCGACAGCGGCGGTCCGATCAGCAAGGACGTCGCCTATCGCATCACCGCCACCGGCAACATGTCGGACGGATGGGTCGATCGCGACAACACCTCGAACGTCGCGCTTCATGCCGTGGTCCAGGTCAGGCAGAACGAAGACGTCACCTGGACGCTGTCCACGGATTACGGTGATCGCAACCCGTCGCGCTACTTCGGCACGCCGCTGATCAACGGCAGGCTCGACGAGTCGCTACGCTTCAAGAACTACAATGTCAGCGACAGCCACATCCGCTACCAGGACAGCTGGAACCAGGTGAAGACCGACTGGCAGGTCGCCGATGGAATCTCCATCCACAACACGCTCTACTACCTGAATTCCAAGCGTCACTGGAAGGACGTCGAGAGCTACGCCTATGACCCCGCCACCGGCCTGATCAACCGCAGCGATTACATCGAGATCTTTCACGATCAGCAGCAGGTCGGCAATCGCATGGATGCGAAGTTCCGCGGGCATGTTTTCGGGATGGCCAACGAGTTCCTGGCAGGCTTTGACGTCAACAGCATCAATTTCACCCACATCAACAATTCGCCCTACGGCGGCTCGTCATCCGTCAACCCGTACAACGTCGTTTCAGGCGTGTTCAACAGCACGAACGCTACGACTCCCGGTTACGGCAGCGTGACCAACCAGTACGCTCTATTTGCCGAGAACAGGCTGTCGGTCACAGAGCAACTCTCCCTGATTGCCGGCATCCGTCAGGATGAGCCGACGGTCACGCGCACCGACTATCGGGTGCCCGCGAACAGCTTTGAAAAATCGTTCTCCTCGACGACCTGGCGCGCGGGTGCGGTCTATACGCCCGTCAAGGATCTCGCCTTCTATAGCCAATATTCCACCGCGGTCGATCCGGTCGGAGGGATCATCTCACTCTCGTCCGCCAACAGGAATTTCGATCTCTCCACCGGCAAGCAGATCGAGATCGGCGTGAAGCAATCGTTTTGGGGCGGCCGCGGCGAATGGACCTTGGCCGGCTACGAGATCGTGAAGAACAACCTGCTGGCCCGCGATCCCAACATTCCTTCGCTGACCGTCCAGGTCGGCCAGCAATCATCGCGCGGCGTCGAAGCAACGGTCGGATTTCTGCTCGATTACGGCTGGCGGATCGATGCCAACACCGCGTTCCTGCGCGCGAGGTATGACGACTTCGTGCAGTCGGTTGGCGGCGTAGCCGTGAACTATGCCGGCAACGTACCGGTCAACGTCCCGCAGACCGTCTCCAACATCTGGGCGACCTGGGCTTTTGCGCCGAATTGGTCGGCCTATGCCGGCGTGCAGATCGTCGGCAAGACCTATGCGGACAATGCCAACACGGTGACGCGCCCAGCTTATAATGTCGTCAATGCCGGTGTGCAGTGGAAGCCCGATCTCAACACCACCGTGTCGTTCCGCGTCTACAATCTGTTCGATGAGGTCTACACCACGTCGGGCGGCACCAACCAATGGCTGCTCGGCATGCCGCGCACGGCGCAGCTCGCGGTCAACGTGAAGTTCTGAGCGTGGCACGCTCCCTGAGACGCGTCCTCCGGCGGTGGCTGTATATCGGCCATCGCTGGGTCGGCATCGTCACCTGCCTGTTCTTCGCTATGTGGTTCATATCGGGCGTGGTGATGATGTACGTCGCCTTTCCGAGCCTTTCCGAGAAGGAGAGGCTGGCAGCGCTCCCTGACATGCAGTGGGCGAAAGTGGCGCTGTCGCCGGACGACGCGATGAAAGCGGCGGGCGCCACCCACTATCCGCGCGATCTCCGGCTGTCCATGCTGGCGGACGAGCCGGTGTATCGTATCACCGGCTGGGAGGGCAAGCGGCAGGCGATCTCTGCAGCCGACGGCCGCGTCATCACGGGTGTTTCCGAACAGCAGGCGCTCGCCGTCGCGCAACATCATCCCGCGAGCAGATCACCGCGTCTCGAGGAGATCGTCGATCGCGACCAATGGAGCGTAACGGCGCGTTACGATCCACTGCGCCCGCTCTACTTGATTGCGCTCGGCGACGATGCCGGCACCAGGCTCTATGTCTCCTCGCGCTCCGGGGAGATCGCGCTCGACACCAACCGCACCGAACGCACCTGGAACTGGCTCGGCTCGATCCCGCACTGGATCTACCCGACCGTGCTGCGCAAGGATGGCCCGCTGTGGCGGCTCGTCGTGCTCTGGATCTCCGGCATCTGCCTCATCGTCGGCGTCACCGGCATCTGGATCGGCATCCTGCGCGTGCGGCTGAAGCGGCGCTATGCGAGCGGCAGGATCACGCCCTATCGTGGCTGGATGGCGTGGCACCACGTCACGGGCCTGATCGCGGGCATCTTCGTGCTGACCTGGATGTTCTCCGGCTGGCTTTCGCTCAACCCCGGCGAATATTTCGCAAGCCGCAACACTAGCCGCGAGGTGCTGCAACGCTATGCCGCCCATGATGCGCCGACGATTGCGACGAAGCTGCCGACGCCGCAATCCCCCGCGGTCGAAGCGCGCTTCGTCTGGCTCGATGGCAGCCCGATGATGATCGTCGCATCGCGTGATGGCACGCAGAGGCCGCTGGATGTGACGTCGGGCCAGACGACCGCAATCCCGCAGGATCGCCTTTGGACCGCCGCAGCGAAGCTGCTGCCGCAAGCCCGCCTGGCGGAGCGCAGGGTGCTCGAAGAACACGACTCTTACTGGTACGCGCATCATCACGACCGCGAGTTGCCGGTGCTGCGCGCCGTGTTTGATGATGACGCAAAAACATGGTTTCACATCAGCCCTGTCACCGGCGACGTCATCGGCCGCGCCGACAACAGCCGTCGCACCTATCGCTGGCTGTTCAACGCGCTGCACAGTTTCGATTTCCGATTGCTTCTGATGCATCGCCCGGCCTGGGACATTGTGGTGTGGCTGCTGTCCATCCTTGGCACCGTCGTCTCTGTGAGCGGTATCGTCGTCGGCTGGCGCTATCTGCGCCATTGAAGCAAATCAGACTATCGGAAATGTCGGCTTCGGTTCATCAGCCGTTGATTGTGAGCCAATTGAGCTTCCGCTGGGCCGTCGCAAGCAGACAGTTGACGGCGTCCGCCTAACTCGTTCGCCGCCCCTTGCACATAGTCGCCAGCACGATGTCGGCGGCGAGCACGCTCGGCGATGTGTTGCCGGTGGACATGATCTGATCGAGCCGGGCGAAGGCCTCGACCTGCTGCCGGCGCAGCGGAGACTCCGTCAGCAAGTCCCGAAGCGCAGGTGCCAGTTTCTCCGGCGTGCAGTCCTCTTGCAAATATTCGGGAATGACATCCTTGCCGATGACGAGATTGGCGAGGATTACCGAGGAGACACGGATCGCGCGGCGCAGGATGAACGCCTCGATCGCGCCGACGCGATAGGCCGTCACCATCGGAATGCCCGACAGCGCGAGCTCGAGCGTCACCGTGCCGGATTTCGCCAGCGCCGCATGGGCGATACGGAAGGCGGCACGCTTCTCGTTCTCCCCGATCACGATCTCCGGCTTGACCGGCCAATTCGCGACGCCCTCGCGGATGGTGGCTTCAAGATGCGGCATGGTCGGCAGCATCAGCTCGAACGTGCGCCCCTGCGCCTGCAACCGGTCGAACGTCGCACCGAACACGTCGAGGTGATGCCGGATCTCGCTGCGGCGGCTGCCGGGCAGCACCAGCAGCACCGGCGGCGTGCCCGCGCGGCGCTTCTGCTCCTCTGCGTTCGGCCGCAGCGAGGACAATTGCTCGATCAGGGGATGACCGACATAGCTGCAGGGCGGCCCACCGAGCTTGCGGTATTCCTCCGGCTCGAACGGCAGCAGGCCGAGCACATGGTCGACATAGCCGAGCATGGTTCGTGCGCGGCCCGGCCGCCACGCCCAAAGCTGCGGCGAGACGTAATCGACGATCGGGATTCCCGGACTGCGCGAACGCACGCGCCGGGCGACGCGATGGGTGAAGTCGGGGCTGTCGATGATGACGAGGACGTCCGGCGCGGCCTCGGCCACGGCGTCAGCGGTCTTTCGGATCAGCCGCAGGATCTTCGGCAATTGCTGCACCACCGCGGCAAAGCCGACGATCGACAGCTCCTCGATCGGAAACAAGGATTCGAGCCCCTCGCGCGCCATGGTGCGGCCGCCGACGCCGACGAACTGCACGCCGTCACCGAGCCGCTGGCGCAGCACCTTCATCAAGGCGCTGCCGAGCCGGTCGCCGGATTCCTCCGTGGCGATCAGGAAGATCTTGCGCATGGGATCGCGCCCCTGCATCACGCGGGCAAGCCGATGATGAAGAGATATTTTGCGTCGGCAAGCGCGATCATCGCTTGCGGCTCCGCAGCGATGGTGTTGCCGGCGATGACGGCGATGCCCGCAAGGCCGGCGGCCGCGACGCCCTCGATCGTGCGCGAGCCGATCGTCGGCAGGTCGAAGCGCAGATCCTGGCCGCTCTTCGGCGCCTTCACCAGCACGCCGCGGCCCGTGGCGGCGCGGATGCGGCCCTCCTCACGCAGCCGCGCGACGCGGGCGAGCAGCGCGTCGGTGCCCTCGATGTCCTCGACCGCCACGACATGGCCGTCGATCACCACCGCGGCCTGGCCGATGTCGAACGGACCGAGCGCGGTCAGCACCGCGCGCCCGCGCTCGATGTCGGCCTTGCTGTTGTCGCTCGGCCATGCGCGGCTGATGCAGCCCTCGGGCATCAGGAGATCCGGTGCGACGTCCTTGATGCCGACCATGCGAAAGCCGTCCTGCTCGAGGATGCGGCCGACACCGGACAACAGATGATCGTCGCCGCCGCGAAAGGCGCGGATGACGTTGCCGAGCAGGCGCAGCGTCTTGACGTCGAAACGGATCTCCGACAGCGAGGGCCGCACCAGCGTCCCGATGAAGATCAGGTCGCGGCACCCCTCCTCGCGGAACAGCCGCATCGCGCGGCCGAGCTGGCCGACCGAGATCCAGCGATGGCGGTACTTCTCCACCCGCTGGGGATCGCAGGCCCCGCGTAGCGGAAACAGCACCGGCGTGATGCCGTGCGCGGCGAGCGACTCGGCGACCGCGAACGGCATGGCCCCGCCGCCGGCGACGATGCCGACCGGCGACGAAATCTCCGGAGCCGCCGATGTCATGTCCGCGGCCATCCCGAACTCACTTCGCGATGGCGGGAAGACAGAGCGGGCGCTTGCCCTTGCCGATGAAGTCGAGGATTTCGGCGATCGCGGGGTCTTCGCCAGCGAGCGGACGCGCCGCCTCCAGACGCTCGGCGAACGTGCCAGCCCCGTGGAAGAGCTTCTGGTAGAACGCGCGCACGGTCGCGAGCCGCTGCTTGGTGAACTTGCGACGCTTCATGCCGATCAGGTTGAGGCTCTCCAGCACCGCATATTGGCCGTTGACCAGCCCATAGGGGATGACGTCGTCGCGCACACCGCAGACACCACCGACCATGACATAGGAGCCGATGCGGGTGAACTGGTGCACCGCAGACAGGCCGCCGATGTAAACGGCATCGCCGATCTCGCAATGCCCGCCGAGTGTTGCTGACGTCGCGAAGATCACGTTGTCGCCGACCACGCAGTCATGGCCGACATGGCTGTTGTTCATGAAGTAGCCGCCGCTGCCGACGCGCGTCAGTCCGCCGCCCTTGATGGTGCCGACATTCATCGTCGCACCTTCCCGGATGGTGCAGCCAGAACCGATCTCGAGCCGGGTCGGCTCACCCTTATAACTGAGATCCTGCGGGGCGCCGCCAAGCACCGCGAACGGCGAGATCACGCAGCCATCGCCGAGCGAGGTGTGGCCGATGACGGTGACTTGTCCGATCAACCGGCAATTCGCGCCGATCACGACGTTCGGGCCGATGATGCAATAGGGTCCGATCTCGGTGCCCTCGCCGATCACGGCGCCGTCCGCGATCCGTGCGGTGGGATCAATCTTGCTCATCAAGCCAATCTTACTCGTCAAGAAGGTCTGGTTATATGTTGAAGTCGCTTGGTTTTCCGGTGGTTAGCGCGACTTTGCCCGATCTGTCCAGTGACGTATCATCTCGGCGTATTTCAAGTGCCGGATGAAGGGGTCGGGCCGGATCATCAACACGTTCATGCGGAGCTTCAACTATCGTGGTCAGGGCTCTGGTCCTTCTGCTTGTGCAGCTCGCCGGTACATCGATCGTGTCCGAGACGGTCGAGACCGGTGAACGCCGGCTCATCGATCTCGGCACGTTCGAGTGCCGCGACATCACCAGGAGCACGGTGCTTCAGCGGGTCTGTTACGATCGCGCGCGGCAGGATCTCGTCGTCGCGAGCCACGGCGCCTATGACCGCTATTGCGGCGTGACGGCCGACACGGTCGAACGCCTCCTGGGCGCGCCGTCCATGGGCCAGTTCTTCAACCAGAATATCAGGCGCGGGACGGCCGGCAGCCGCTACGATTGTCCCGCCTGAAGTGCCTGCGGGAGCACTTGGCCGCTCAGTCCGTCAGCATGGCGCCGACGTCGGCCTCCGCGACGACCTGCCCGTTGACCTTGGCGTCGCCGTGAAACCACCACATGGCCTTGCGGCGCCCGAGCGAGCGCATGTGATATTCGATGGTGTCGCCGGGCAGCACCGGCTTGCGGAACTTGCACTTGTCGATGGTGAGGAAATACACCGCCCGCGGCTTCTCGGTGCCTTCGACCGACTTGATGCCGATCACACCCGCGGTCTGCGCCATCGCCTCGATCATCATGACGCCGGGATAGACCGGCCGCTCGGGGAAATGCCCCTGGAACGCCGGCTCGTTGAAAGTGACATTCTTGATGCCGATGCCGCTGTAATCGGCGCGGATGTTGATCACGCGGTCGATGAGCAGCATCGGAAAACGGTGCGGCAGGGTCTGGAGGATCGCGTTGATATCCACCAGCTCGAACTTAACAGGTGATTCCGCCGTCATTCCCGTCCCTCGTCCTTCGGATCGGCCTTGCTGTCGCGTACCAGGCGCTCCACCGCGATGATCTCCTTGAACCACTGCTTGGTCGGCTTGGCGAAATGCCCGCCCCAGCGACCGCCCGGCGGAATGTCGTCCTTCACCGCGCTCATGGCGGTGACCTGAGCCCCGTCGCCGATCTTGAGGTGATTGTTGATGCCAACCTTCGCTCCGAGCGCCACGTTGTCGCCGATGGTGAGGCTGCCGGCGAGGCCGATCTGGGCCGCCAGCAGGCAGTGCCGGCCGATCGTCACATTGTGGCCGATCTGGACCTGATTGTCGATTTTGGTCCCCTCGCCGATCACGGTGTCCCGCAAGGACCCGCGGTCGATCGTCGTGTTGGCGCCGACCTCGACATCGTTCTGGATCAGCACCCGTCCGGTCTGCGGCACCTTCAGATGGCCCTCGGGGCCGAAGAAGATGAAGCCGTAGCCGTCCTGGCCAATCGAGCAGCCGGGATGGATCAGCACGTTGTTGCCGATCAGGGCGCACTGGATCGCCGTGCGGGCACCGACATTGCAGTCCCGGCCGATCTTGACGCCGGGGCCGATCACCGCTCCGACGCCGATCACCGTGCCGCTGCCGATCTCGGCGTCCGGGCCGATCACGGCCAGGGGATCGACGATCACGCCGTCCTCGAGCCGGGCCGAGGGATCGATGATCGCCGAGGGCGCGATACCGTCATTGCCGACCCAGGATTGCGGCCGCAGCGCGTCGCCGTGCCATTCCCGCGCGATCCTGACGAAGGCGCGGAACGGCTGCGCCACCCGCAGCACGGCCACATGTCCGGGCACCTCCGCCTCGAAACGCGGACTGACCAGGCAAGCGCCAGCCCTGGTTGCCTTGAGCTGATCGGCATATTTGAGGTTGTCGAAGAATGCCAGATGCATCGGGCCGGCTTCGTCGAGCGACGCGAGGCCCGTAATGACATGGCCGCCCCTTTCGGGGTCGACCAGCTGCGCCTTGGTCAGCGTGGCGATATCGGCCAGCGCTGTGGCAGGCGGTTTCGTGAAGAAGATCGGCTGCGCCATTCCACCCCGTCGCGGTCCGGCTTCGGCATGAAGCGGTCTGGCCGCATCATGCCTCATGTCTTGGATTGGCACGATCCCTTTCGGAAACCGGCTCCAGTGATCCGGATCGTGCCGTGCTGATCGAACTAGAACGTGGTGCCGCCGCCGAACCGGAACTCCTGCGTGCGGTCATACTTGCCCTTCGTGAGCGGCACGGCGTAGTCGAACCGCAGCGGACCGAATGGCGACTGCCAGATCAGGCCGACACCGACCGACGTGCGGACCACGCTGCTGTCGTCAAACACGAGGCCGGTGCAGGTGCCCGCTGATGACGGATTGATCGTCGACGGGATACAGCCGGGCGCATTGACCTCGTTGGTCGTGGTCCAGCTCGTTGGCCCCTGGTAATCAAAGAGGCCGCCGGCATCGGCATAGACCGCACCCTTCAGACCCACTTCCTTGGGCAGGAACCAGAACGGCATCTGCAGTTCGAGCGAAGCACCCCAGTACTTGGTGCCGCCGAGCGCGTCCTGGGTGCCGAAGGGATTCAGGTCGCGCGGGCCGATGCCGTTCGGGGCAAAGCCACGGACGAGGTTCGGGCCCATCTGGAAGTGGTCGAGCATGCGCAGGTCGCTGCCCACCTTGGTCAGAATACCGCCCTGGAGACGGACGATGCCGACAATGTCCGACACCAGCGGAGTGTAATACTTTCCGTCCGCCACGGTCTTCAGATAGGAGACGTCGCCGCCGACGCCGGCGAAATCCTGCCGGAAGTCGATGAGCAGACCGTCGGTGGGGTTCTTGTTGTTGTCCAGCGTGTTGTAGGTGAGCGTATAGCCGAGCGCTGAGGTCAGGGTCTTGCCGTTGGCAAGCTCCTTGCGCACCGGCAGCGAGGCTTCGCCATCGTTGTAGCAGCCCAGGCCGTTCGTCGACGCAAGGCTGATGCCGTTGGCATTGGCAAAGGCCGGGCTCGGGTTGAACAACGGATTCGCGCTGCCATCAGGCAGGAACTGCACGTTGTTACAGTTCGCCAGGTAGCTCGGCAGCGTGATTTCCTGCTGGTAGATCGAATAGCGCAGCTGGAGCGCCAGATCTTCACGCAGCGAGAAGCCGAGGCGCGGCGAGAAGCCGAGCGTCTTGGTGCCGTAGGAGATGTAGCTGTTGGCCAGCTGCTCGCGCTGATAGAGGTCGAGGCCGAGCGCGACGCGGTAGTCGAGCAGGTACGGCTCGACGAACGACAGCGAGTAGCCGCGGGCGTACTGGCCATAGGTCACCGACGCCTTGGCGAACAGGCCGCGGCCGAGCAGATTGCGCTCGGAGACCGACACTTCGGCCAGCGCGCCGTCGGTGGTGGAGTAACCGCCCGAGATCGAGAAGTCGCCAGTCGATTTCTCTTCCATGTCGACGATCAGGATGACGCGGTCGCTCGACGAGCCCGGCTCGGTCGTGATCTTCACGCTCTTGAAATAGTCGAGGTTCTTCAGGCGCCGCTCGGCACGGTCGACCAGCGCGCGGTTGTAGGCATCGCCTTCCGAGATGTCGAACTCGCGGCGGATCACGTAGTCGCGCGTGCGGGTGTTGCCGCGCAGGTTGATGCGCTCGATATAGGTGCGCGGGCCCTCGTCGATGTTGAAGACGACGGACACCGTGTGCGCCTCGAAGTTGCGGTCGCCGCCGGGCCGGACCACGGCGAAGGCATAGCCGCGGCGCGAGGCCTCGATCTGCATCTCCTCGACCGACTTCTCGACCGATTCGACGTTGTAAAGCGAGCCGACATTGACGCGCGAATAGGCGCGCATCGAGGTTGGATCGAAGTTCGGAATGCTCGAGCGGAAGTTGACCGCGCCGACGCGGTACTGCGCGCCTTCCTCGATCTTGAAGGTGACGTTGAAGCCCTTCTTCTCCGGATCGTATTCGGTGAGCGCGGCGACGACCTGGACGTCGGCGAAGCCGTTCTTGAGGTAGAAGCGGCGGATCAGGTCGCGGTCGGCCTCGACGCGGTCGGGATCGTAGATATCGCCGCTGGCGAGGAAGCTCAGCAGGTTCGATTCGCGCGTCTTGATGACGTCCCTGAGGCGATAGGACGAGAACGCGTTGTTGCCGACAAACTCGATGGACTTGACGCCGGTCTTGGCGCCCTCCTCGATCACGAAGATCAGGTCGACGCGATTGTTCGGCTGCTCGATGATCTCGGGCGTGACGCGCACGTCGTAGCGGCCGGACCGGCGATAGATTTCGGCAATTCGCAGCGTGTCGGACTGCACCATGGCGCGGGAGAAGGTGCCGCGCGCCTTGGACTGGACTTCAGCTGAGAGTTGCTCGTCCTTGATCTTCTTGTTGCCCTCGAAGGCGAGGCGCCCGATCACCGGATTTTCCACCACGGAGACGATGATCTGGCCGCCGGGGCCGCGGTTGATCCTGACATCCTGGAACAGGCCGGTCTCGATCAACGCCTTGAGGCCGTCGTCGACGGCAGCCTGATCCAGACGGCCGCCCGGACCCGGCCTGAAATAGGAGCGGATCGTCTCCACCTCGACTCGTCGATTTCCTTCGACGGAAATCGACTGGACGGTCTGAGCGAATGCAGACGAAGACACGAAAACAGCCCCAACCGGGGCAATCACCGGCGCGCCGAACATGATCAGGGTTGCGAGCAAGCCCCCCCGGAGTCGCAGTCCAAACTTCATCGCGCAACGCGCCCTTATCATTCCCTGCCAGACCCAACCCCAACGCCGGTCTGGAGATTCCCCAAGTTCAGGCCGCTTGTAGCCAATTTCACCGACGGCGCAAACGGCCGAAAGCGCCGTGATTTCAATTTCATTCCGGGACGTTGCTGATCAGCAACGCCACAAAAAAGCCTCTATCAGGAAGCGGCCATCCGCAGGATGTCGTTGTAGGTCGCAAACACCATCAACATCAGCACCAAGCCCAGCCCGATTCGGAACCCCATCTCCTGGGTTCGCTCGGACAGGGGCCGGCCACGGACCACCTCGGCCGCGTAGAACATCAGGTGGCCACCATCGAGCAGCGGGATCGGGAACAGGTTCAAAAGGCCGATCGAGACCGACAGCACCGCGCAGAGATTGATCACGAACTGGAACCCGGCGCTGGCCGCCTGCCCCGACATCTTCGCGATTCCCAGGACACCGCTGACCTCGTTCGGATTGCCCTGCCCGACGAACAGGGAGCCCAGGAACTTGAAGGTGCTGGTGATGATGAACCAGACCTGCTCGACCCCGATCTTGAGCGCCTCAGCGACGCCGACCGGCGCGGTCGAGGCCTCTCCGGCCTGCGACTTGTGCTCGATACCGAGCACGCCGAGACGATGGCTGTTGCCGAACGGATCCTTGCGCTCCAGCAGCGCCGGGGTCGCGGTCAGCGAGACGATGGCGCCGTCGCGCTTCACCTGGAACGCAAGCGCCGAACCCGCGTTCATCGCAACGATTCGCTGCATGTCGGCAAAGCTCTCGATCGGCTTGCCGTCGATCTGGATGACGACGTCCCCGACCTTGAAGCCGGCCGCAGCCGCCGCACCATCGGCGACGACGCCATCGACACGCGCGATCGTGCTCGGCTTGCCGTAATAGAGGGCCATGCCGGCGAAGATCAGCGCGCCCAGGATAAAATTCGCGATCGGTCCGGCCGCGACGATGGCCGCGCGCGGGCCGACCTTCTTGTGATGGAAGCTGCCGGCGCGCTCCTCGGCCGTCATCGCCGCGAGCGTCTGTGACGACGGTGTCGAGGCCTCGCTCTCGTCGCCGAAGAACTTGACGTAGCCGCCGAGCGGGATTGCCGAGATCTTCCAGCGCGTGCCGTGGCGGTCGTTGAAACCGACCAGTTCAGGTCCGAAACCGAGCGAGAAGGTCAGCACGCGAACACCCGCCCAGCGCGCGACCAGGAAATGGCCAAGCTCGTGGAAGAACACGACGATGGTCAGGACGAACAGGAAGGGAACTGCGTAACCGAGGAGCCCATGGCTCAACGTATTGAAACTATGGACGAAAAAGTCGATCATCGATTTCCCTCACCCAGCGCCGCAAGGCCCTGGCACCGAACCAACTAGGATGCCTTTAAGGCAATTTGAGGCAATAGGGCGGCAGCCCTATTTCGCGCAACATGGTCAACGGAAATTGCATCGTCGGCGGACGTCAGGGGCGCCTGGTTCCCACCTTTGATCCAATCGTCAAGGGTCGCCTCGACCAGCCGGGCAATCGCGCCGAACCGGATCTTGCCGGCGATGAAGGCGGCGACCGCAACCTCGTTGGCGGCGTTGTAGACGGTGGTCGCCCCCTTCCCTGTCCGGAGCGAATCGTAGGCCAGCCGCAGTCCGGGGAAGCGCTCGAAGTCCGGCGCCTCGAAGGTCAGCTGACCGATCTTGGCGAGGTCCAACTTCGCCGCCGGTCCCTTGATGCGATCGGGCCAGCCGAGGCAATGCGCGATCGGGGTGCGCATGTCGGGCGCACCGAGCTGGGCCACGACGGAGCAGTCGGAGAACTCGACCATGCCGTGAATGATCGACTGCGGATGAACGAGGACATCGATCTCGTCGGGCGCAAGCGCGAACAGATAGGATGCCTCGATCACTTCGAGCCCCTTGTTCATCATCGAGGCGGAATCGATCGTGATCTTCTGGCCCATGCTCCAGTTCGGATGCTTCAGCGCCTGCTCGAGCGTGGCCTGCTCGATGTCGGCGGGCTTCCAGGTCCGGAACGGACCGCCCGAGGCCGTGATGATGACGCGGACCAGTTCATCGCGATTGCCTGAGCTCAGCGCCTGAAACAGCGCATTATGCTCGGAATCGGCCGGCAGAATGCAGGCGCCAGCCTTTGCCGCGCGCTGCATGAAGAAATCGCCGGCGCAGACCAGACACTCCTTGTTGGCGAGCGCGACATGGGCACCGCGATCGACAGCCGCCAGCGCCGGCTTCAGTCCCGCAGCACCGCTCACGGCCGCCATCACCCAGTCGGCCGGACGCGCGCCCGCCTCGATCACCGCGCTCTCGCCGGCGCCGCATTCGGTGCCGGTGCCCGCCAGCGCGGCCTTGAGTTCGGCGAGCTTGGAGGTGTCGGCAATCGCGACATAGCGCGCGGAGAATTCCCTGGCGAGCTTGGCCAGCGCCGCGACATTGCCGTTCGCCGTCAACGCCTCGACACGATAGCGCTCGGGCGAGGCGCGCAGCAGGTCCATCGTGCTGTCGCCGATCGAGCCGGTGGCGCCGAGAACCGTGACGCTGCGGACGTCGGACGCCGCAAGCCTGTTGTTACGCAATGGGACCGCGCTCATATCCTCACCAAACCATAAGACCGCTTCCGGCGCTATGCACACCGTGGCGGAGAAAGCCGATAATCCATGCCGCCAGGATGGCAGCGACGAAACCGTCCAGGCGGTCCATAAGCCCGCCATGGCCGGGAATTAAGTGACTGGAATCCTTGACCCCGAAGCGCCGCTTCACCGCGGATTCGAAGAGATCGCCGAGTTGCGATACCACCGACAGGACGGCGCTGACGAGCAGCAGTGGAACCACCTTTCCGATGCCGCAGGCAGCAAAGCCGGCCGCAACCGCAAGGCTCGCCGCAAAGCCGCCGAGCGCTCCGGACCAGGTCTTTTTCGGGCTCACGCGCGGCCACAGCTTCGGCCCGCCGATGCTGCGGCCGGCAAAATAGCCGCCGATGTCGGTCGCCCACACCACGAGCAGCACGAACATCAGCGCGGCGAAACCGTTGACGAGATCCTGCCGCAAAAGGATCGAAGCCAGTAGCGCCGCCGACGCATAGGCAAACCCGGTCGCCGCCCAGAGGAACTTCCTCCGCGCAATCAGCGTCACGATCGCGCCGCCGATGAAGCCGCTGATGACGGCCGTCTTGAGGGCGCCGAAGGCCGTGCAAAATCCCACGATGGCAATGACGATCGTCCCCGCGCCCGTCAGCGCGACCGAGCTCGCGCCCACCACCATCAGCCATTCGGCGAACAGTCCGATCGAGACCAGGGTGACGAGAAGGGCCCAGAGCCAGCCGCCGGCATAGGCGAGCGCAATCGCGAGCGGCGCCAGCACCAATCCTGCGAGGACTCGCAGCACGAGATTGCTCGGGGCAGCCTGAGAGCCCGCCGGTGCGGCGTCCGGTTCGCTCACGAGGCGGTTTTCGCGACCAGGCCGCCGAAACGGCGTTCGCGCCTGGCAAATTCGGCAATCGCGCTTTCCAGCGCCGCCTTGTCGAAGTCGGGCCAGTGGATCGGCACGAACACGAGCTCGCTATAGGCGGCCTGCCACATCAGGAAGTTGGACAGGCGCTGCTCCCCGCTGGTGCGGATGATGAGATCGGGATCGGGAATGGCGGGCGCGTCGAGATGCGCCCCGAGCGTCTCGGCGTCGATCGTGGCTGGGTCCCGCTTGCCCTCAGCGACTTCGCGGGCAAGCCTCTGCGCCGCTTTCGCGATCTCCTGCCGCGAGCCGTAATTGAAGGCGACGACGAGCGTCAGGCGCGTGTTGTCGCGTGTCAGCTCCTCGGCCTCGTTGAGGAGCCCGCAGATGTCGCTCTCGAGCCCTTCGCGCTCGCCGATGATGCGAACCTTGACGCCGTCGCGATGCAGGCTCGCCAGATCGTTGCGGATGAAGCGCCGCAGCAGGCCGAACAGGTCGCCGATCTCGCTCGCCGGTCGTGACCAGTTCTCCGACGAGAACGAGAAGATGGTGAGATAACGAATGCCGAGCTCGTGCGAGGCGCGCACCACACGGCGCAGCGCGTCCACACCGCGACGATGCCCCTCCGCGCGCGGCAGTCCGCGCGCGGCCGCCCAACGGCCGTTGCCATCCATGATGATGGCGACATGCGCAGGCACCTCGGACCGGTCGGGCCCTTCCGTTGCTGGCGCGGCGGCGTTGGACATTATGGCGGCCTCAAAGCATGATCCGGAAAAGTGCGAAGCGGTTTTCCGAAAAGATCATGCGCAAACAATAACCTAAAGCGCGATGACCATTCATCGTGCTTTAGACGGTGAGGATTTCTTTTTCCTTGGCGGCCAGCAACTGGTCGATCTCGGCGATGGTACCGTCGGTCGCCTTCTGCACCTCGTCGGCGTGACGCTTCTGATCGTCCTCCGACATCTCGTGATTCTTCTCGAGCTTCTTGAGCACGTCGAGACCGTCGCGGCGGACATGGCGCGCGGCGACCTTGGCAGCTTCGGCGTATTTGTGCGCGACCTTCACCAGCTCCTTGCGCCGTTCCTCGTTGAGCTCGGGGATGCGCAGGCGCAGCACCTGGCCCTCGGTCGCGGGCGACAGGCCGAGATTGGAATCGACGATCGCCTTCTCCACCGCCTTGACCATCGACTTGTCCCAGACCTGCACCGAGATCAGCCGCGGCTCCGGCACGCTGACGGTGGCAAGCTGGTTCAGCGGCATGTGGCTGCCATAGGCCTCGACCTGAACCGGATCGAGCATCGAGGCGGAGGCGCGGCCGGTGCGCAGGCCGCCGAGCTCGTGCTTGAGGGACTGGACGGCGCCCTGCATGCGGCGCTTCACTTCGTTGAGGTCGAAATTACCCGTGGGCATCACGTTTCTCCTTCAAAATCCCGGCGACCGCTCCGCGCCCTTCCCTCGGGGCCCGCAAGACGAGCCGTCAGCCGGCGACGATGGTTCCGTGGCCGACGCCACGCAGAATCGCGCCGATCGACCCCGGCTCCGCGATCGAGAATACGATGATAGGCAGCGATGTCTCGCGGGCAAGCGCGAAGGCGGTCGCATCCATCACCTTGTAGCCGCCCTCGATCGCCTGCGAGTGCGTCAGACGGTCGAACCGCGTGGCGGTCGGATCCGTCTTCGGGTCGGCGGAGTAGACGCCGTCGACATTGGTCGCCTTCAGGACCGCCTGCGCCCCGATCTCGGCGGCACGCAGCACCGCGGTCGTGTCGGTGGTGAAGAACGGATTGCCCGTCCCGCCGCCAAGCAGCACGATCCGGCCCTCGGCCAGGTATTTGTGTGCCGCAGTGCGGGTAAACAACTCGGAAATCTCTGGCATGACGAAGGCCGACAGCGTCCGCGCCGGCGTACCCTTGCGCTCGATCGCCGCTTCCAGCGCGAGGCAGTTCATCATGGTGGCGAGCATGCCCATGGTGTCGCCGGTTGTGCGCGACACCCCGCGGGAGGAGACCTCGACGCCGCGGACCATGTTGCCGCCGCCGATCACGACCGCGACCTCGGTGCCGAGATGGCGGGCCGCGATCAGATCGTCCACAACCCGGTCGACGGTCGGTTGATCGATGCCAAAGCCTTGCTGTCCCGCGAGATATTCGCCGGACAGCTTGATCACGACGCGACGGTAGACCGGATCAGTCATGAGCACCTTCCTTGTCCGGGCGCCGCTTCCGGCGGCACGCCGGAAGGAACGTTCCGGCGCTTACTTCTTGCCGCTGGCCGCGGCGACCTCGGCCGCGAAATCGCTTTCCTGCTTCTCGATTCCCTCGCCGAGAGCATAGCGCACAAAGCCGGCGATCTTCACAGCGCCGCCGACCTTGCCCTCGGCCTCCTTCACCGCCTGCGCCACCGACTTGCCGGTGTCGTGGATGAAGGCCTGCTCGAGCAGGCAGACTTCCTTGTAGTAGGTCTTGAGGCCGGACTCGACGATCTTCTCGATCACGTTCTCGGGCTTGCCCTGCTGGCGATACTTGTCGGCGAGCACGTCCTTCTCGCGCTTGACGACCGCCGGATCAAGACCGGACGGATCGAGCGCCAGCGGGTTGGCGGCGGCGACATGCATCGCGATCTGGCGGCCGAGCGCGGCGAGCTCGTCGGCCTTGCCCGGCGATTCCAGTGCCACGATCACGCCCATCTTGCCGGCGCCGTCGATGACGGCCCCGTGGACATAGTGCGACACCACACCCTGGCTCACTTCGAGCTGGGCGGCGCGGCGCAGCGTCATGTTCTCGCCGATGGTGGCGATCGCGTCATTGATGGCGGTTTCGATCGTGACGTCGCCGACCTTGGCGGCCTTGATCTTCTCGACGTCGGCGCCGACGTCGAAGGCAACCTGGGCGATCATCTTGACGAGGCCCTGGAACTGGCCGTTGCGCGCGACGAAGTCGGTCTCGGAATTGACCTCGACCACGACGCCCTTGGTGCCCTTGGTGAGCGCGCCGATCAGGCCCTCGGCCGCGACCCGGCCCGACTTCTTGGCAGCCTTGGACAGACCCTTCTTGCGAAGCCAGTCCTGCGCCGCTTCCATGTTGCCGTCGTTCTCGGTCAGTGCGGCCTTGCAGTCCATCATGCCTGCGCCGGTCGACTCGCGCAGATCCTTGACCATCGCCGCTGTGATCGTTGCCATCGTTGAAATCCTTTGTGCCTGCCGGTTTGCCGCAGCGTGGCATCTTAGCGCCCCGCCGCGGTCCATCTCAGCAATTTGCGTCAACTGAAATGGTGGCCGGATCCTATCCGGCCAACCCATCGCTCTTTTTGACTATTCCGCTTCCGCGGTCAGCGCCTTGGCCTTGGCCACCCAGGCGTCCGCACGGCTCGGCAGACCGACCTCTTCGCCGATCGTGTGCGCGGTGTCGTGGTCGAGCTCGGCGAGCTGCCAATAGTGGAAGATGCCGAGGTCGTTGAACTTCTTCTCGATCGCACCCGACACGCCCGGGAGCTTCTTGAGGTCGTCGGCGGTGCCGCGGGGACCCGCGAGGCCCTGGAAGCCGCTCGACGAGGGCGCCGGCAGCTCCTCGGCGACCGGCTGAGCCGCGGCGCCGATGTCGATGCCCGAATCGCCCTGGGCGCGCGAGATGCCGTCGATCGCCGCACGCGCGATGAGATCGCAGTACAGCGAAATGGCGCGGCCCGCGTCGTCATTGCCAGGCACCACATAGGTGATGCCCTTGGGGTCCGAATTGGTGTCGACGATCGCGGCGACCGGGATGTTGAGCCGCTGGGCCTCCTGGATCGCGATGTCTTCCTTGTTGGTGTCGATCACGAAGATCAGGTCGGGCAGACCGCCCATGTCCTTGATGCCGCCGAGCGAACGGTCGAGCTTGTCGCGCTCGCGCTGAAGCGTCAGGCGCTCCTTCTTCGTGTAGGAATTGGCTTCGCCGCCCGAGAGCACGTCGTCGAGGTGACGCAGGCGCTTGATCGAGGCCGAGATCGTCTTCCAGTTGGTCAGCGTGCCGCCGAGCCAGCGCGAATTGACGAAGTACTGCGCGCAGCGCTTGGCCGCGTCCGCAACACCGTCCTGCGCCTGGCGCTTGGTGCCGACGAACAGGATGCGGCCGCCCTTGGCCACCGTGTCGCTGACGGCCTGGAGGGCCTGGTGCAGCATCGGCACGGTCTGGGCGAGGTCGACGATGTGAATGTTGTTGCGGGTGCCGAAAATGAACGGAGCCATTTTCGGATTCCAGCGGTGAGACTGGTGACCAAAGTGCACGCCAGCTTCGAGCAGCTGACGCATGGTGAAATCGGGTAGCGCCATCGTTCTAATTCTCCGGTTGGTTCCTCCGGAAACGTGTGAGCAAAACGGAGCGTTCTCGCCCCGGTTGCCACCGGACGGCCTTGCGAGCCATGTTTCCGTGTGAGATGGCGCGCTATATAGCGCCATTTCGGCCAGAAGCAAGGAAATAAGGGGCCGTCCGCAAGCTCCTGTCGCTTCCGGTCGTCCCTACCCGTTCAGCCTCCTAGCATTTCGGCTGGCCAGGCGGACAGGTCTTTGGTGGCGGGCCGGCTGGCCGTGCCGGCGGATGCGGCGCCGCACGCGGCGGCGCGGCCGCCATGGGAGGCGGTGCAGGCCGCGCGACCGGAGGTGGCGGCGGCGCGGGCCGTGCCATCGGAGGCGGAGGTGGCGCAGGACGCGCCATCGGAGGCGGCGCCGGTCGAGCAACGGGCGGCGGTGGCGCCGGTCGGGCCACGGCCACGGGCGGAGGCGCAGCGCGCGGCGGCGGGGGTGGCGCGACTCGCGGCGGAGGCGGCGGCGTCGGCTTCGCCAAGGCCTGAGGATGCGGTGGCGGTGCGACAGGCCTGGCGGCCTGCGGCGGCGGTGCGGGCCGGTGATCCCGAACTCCGGACGGCCCCCGCGCCGCCACTGGCGGCGGTGGCGGTGCCGCGGGTTTGACCGTGGGCGGGACAACCGGCTTGCCGTGGGCCGCGCTCGGCGGCAAAGCGCCCGACTGGGACCCGGCCGGCCTGCCGCGCAGGTCAACCTCAGGTGGCGTCGTCGGCCCCGGCGGCCTGGGCAGGCCTGCGGACGGCGGCGTCGAGCTTCCGGGAGCCGGTGGGTGGTTGGGCGCCGTAGCGGTTGCCGCGTTCGGTGGTGCCGGCGGGGCGTTGCCGGCGGGCGGCGTCGCGGTGGCAGCGGATCTGCCATGAGGCGGAGCAGCGCCGGGCGCGCCCCCTGCCCCGGCCGGAGGCGGTCCGCCCGGAGTTCCCGGCACCGGCAGCGTGTTGGCCTGCGGCAGCTTGGTGGCCGCCGGTGCTCGAGGTGTCGCAGCAGGGACGTTGCCGGCGGGTGCCGTCGCTTCCGGACTGGGCGTGCCGCGCGGCATGACGGCGCCGGGCGCCGGGCCCGCCGGGGGACCGCCAGGAGTTCCCGGCAGGGTATTGGGTGCCGGCAAGGTATTGGCTTGGGGCAGCCTGGCCGCAGCCGGCGGCTGCGCTGTCGTGGCAGGAGCGACATTGGTTGGAGCCGGTGCCGCGATACCCGGTCTCACCGTCGGCCGGATCGTCGCGCTCGGCGGCATCGGCGCCTTGCCCTGCTGGATCAGTGCGGCGCGCTGCACGACTGCCTGCGGCACGGCGGCACCTGCCGGCGTGGCGCGGCCGGCAACCGCCGGGGCCAGATTGCCCGGACCGGGCGCCGGCCCCGCGGCCGGCGGCGGCGCGGGCGGACGGTTGATCACGGTGTTGATGACCGTGGTGTTGTGGATGTTCTGAAAGATGATGTTGTTCGGCGGCGGCGCGACATAGACCGGCGGCCTGACGAACACCGGGATCGGCACGAACACCGGCTGCGGCAGCACGAACAGGCCGACCACAGGCAGCGGCGGCGGCAGCACGACGAAATCCGGCGGCGGCGGCGGCAGATAATAGACCGGCGGCGGCGGTGGCGGCGCGAAGCCGAAATCGGGATCGCTGAAATACAGCACCGGACGGTCGACATAGATGACCTCTTCCGGCGGCGGTGGCGGGACGTCGTAGTCCAGCATCGTGAAAGTCGGCGGCGGCTCGAGCGGCGCAGTCAGGATCGCCAGCCTGCGCCGGGCATCGCCTGCATGCGGCCCCCGCGGGTAGCGGCGCAGATACGACCAATAGGCGTCCGGCGTATCGGCGCGATAGGTTCGTCGCCAAGTGATCGCCTCGCGGCGCGCCGCCACGATCGCCATGACGCGCTTTGCGAGCGGGTCATTCGGATAGGCCGCGAGAAACTCCTCATAGGCCGCCAGCGTGTCGCGCTCGAGCGCGGCGGCATAGGCATCCTGCACGCCGAGATCGCGGATCGGCTTGTTGCGGATCGCGGCGACCTGGTCGGGCGTGGTCTCCGGCGGCGGCGCGTCGGGCCCACGCTCGAAGAACGAGAATTGCGCCGATATCTTCTGCTCGTTCCAGGGCACCTGCGCGCCCTTGGAGGCCTCGTTGACCCGCAGGCGGACGCGGTCGAACACCTCGGGCAGCGGCAGGCCGCCGGTGCGGATCATCTCGGCGAGCGACTGGGCATAGATGCCGTAAGGCCCCGGTTCCTCCGGCGCCACCGTGCCGGGCGCGGCGTTGAAGGCTATCAGCATGTTCGCCTCGGGCTCGACCAGCGCCAGGCCGCTCGCGATCGGCTGACCGCCTTCGATGAAGGGCTGCGCGCGCGCCGCGTCGAGCACGACGATGCCGGCCTTGAGCGGAACGGATGCGAGCTGGCGCGCATAGTCGCTGATGCGCAGGGCTTCGGTCGGTATGTCGGTGTCGCGGGTGATGCTGGAATCGACCGGGATGAAATAGTTCTCGCCGGCAAGCTGCACGCCGTAGCCGGCGAGATAGATCATCGCGACCGTGCCCGGTCCCGACGCCTGGGCCTTCTGGATGAAATCGCGCAAGCTCTTGCGCAGCGTGTCGCCGTCGAGATCGCGCGCGCCGACCACGTCGAAGCCCGCCGCCTGGAGCGTCTGCGCGATCAGGCCGGCATCGTTGGCCGTCGTCGCCAGCGGCGATTTGGCGTAGGCGCCGTTGCCGACCACGAGCGCGAGGCGCTTTTCCGGCTGCTGGGCGCGCGCCGGTTCCGGTACGCCCGCGGCGAAGGCCAGGATCGGCAGCAGAAGGCAGATGAAGGCTCTGAGCGTCCCACGCATGGCTTGCTCGCCCGCTATTGTTGTCGAGGTCCGGCACGCATGAGGCGCGCAGCCGGCTGAACGGCGGTTGAACGAAAGGCTTGAACGACGAAAAGCTTGGATTGAGGCGGTGCCATGGCCGCCCCGTCGCCGGCGTCAGCCTCACCGCGACGATCTCGCGACACGGCCCCTCGCCCGCGGATCACTCGGCCAATTTCAATTCGGCGACGGTCGCCCGCGCGGCCGCCTCATCAACGGAGACCGGCCCCGGATTTTTATACGCCGACGTCATCGCGAGGGGGAGCCCGTATCCCAGCAGTCCGGTGCTCGCATTGGCGATCACCGCATTCTTGCGGTTGCGGTTTCGGGCTCAGCCCTGGGCGACCAACTCGACGCTTCCCGTCCTCAGCCGATAGATACCGCCGACAACCTTGAGCTTGCCCTGCTCGGCCGCTGCGTTGAGGATCGGGGCGGCCGATTTCAGCTTGGCGACGTTGTCGAGGACATTCTGGCGAATGGCGTTGTCGAGCGCATTCCCGCTCTGCTGAGCCGCCGTCTTCACCGCCGGCGCGATCGCGGAGACCAGCGTGGGGATGTGCCCTGGCAGCGGCTTGTCGTCCTTCAGCGACTTGATGGTCGCATCGACGGCGCCGCAATTGTCGTGGCCGAGCACCAGGATCAGGGGCGTTCCGAGCACCGCGACGGTGTATTCCATGCTGGCGACGGTTTCGTCCCCCGCAAAGTTTCCGGCGACGCGGCACACAAACAGGTCTCCGCGTCCACTGTCGAAGGCATATTCGGGCGCGATACGAGAATCGGCGCAGCTCAGCACGGCCGCGTAGGGATTCTGGCCGCCGACCAATGCCTCGCGCTCATGCTTGAAGTCGTGGCGGCGCGACACGCCCGACACGTAACGCGCATTGCCTTCCATCAGCCGCTTCAGCGCCGCATCGGGCGACAGCACGTTCTGCGGTTTCGGCGGCGCCTTCTTCTCCTTGGCGAAGGCGGCCCCGCCGAACGCCGCCGCCGCAAGCGCCGACGTGGCAAGGAGCATCATGGAGCGTCGGGAGGGAGCAACAGGTTGATGCAGATTATCGGAGCATTTGTCGCACATGGTTGTTGTCCTTCCAGGTTTCTCGTCAAACGAGATCGTCGAGCCGACAACTGATAGCTGCGCTCGAGCGACTTCGAAACCACACGCGGCCCAAATAGTTAAGCTTTGGTTTGCGGCGGTGCCGGCGACCTCAGAGCTGCTGCACGTCCACCACGCCCGCGACCGCCTTGATCGCACCGGCGATCTGCGGCGAGACCTTGAAGCGGCCGGGCAGCTTCATCTCGACCTCGGTCTCGAGGTCGAGCATCATCACCAGCGAGACCTCGCCGTCGCCGTTGGAGCGCGGTGCAATGCCGGGACTGCCGACCTTCGGCGCGCCACCGTTCGAGGCCGCCATGTCGGGCCCGGCCAAACGCTTGGCGATCGAGTCCAGCGGCTTGGTGTCGCGCAGGAAGATGCGCAGGCCCTTCTGCGTCTTGGCCGCGGCGTCATCGAGCGGCTCGGCATGCAGCACGCGGGCGCGCACGTCCTCGCCCTGAAGCTCGGCGCCCAGTTGCAGCAGCACGGCCGCGCCCGGCTCCAGCACGTCGCGATATTGTGCAAGGCCTTCCGAGAACAGCACCGCCTCGAAATGGCCGGTGGGATCGGACAGCCCCATGATGCCCATCTTGTTGCCGGTCTTGGTGCGCCGCTCCATGCGCGAGACCACGGTGGCGGCGACCTTGCCGGCGGTGGCGCCGGTCTTCACCGCGCGCGAGAATTCGGCCCAGCTCTGCACCCGCAGCCGCTTCAGCACGGTCGCGTAGTCGTCGAGCGGATGTCCCGACAGGAAGAAGCCGATCGCGTCGTATTCGCGGCGCAGCCGCTCCGCCGGCAGCCACGGCTCGACCTGCGGCAGCATGATGGTCGGCGCGTCCGCCGACATGCCGAACATGTCGTTCTGGCCAATGGTCGCGGCCTCGTGGGCGCGCTGGCAGGCGGCGAGGATCGAGTCGGCACCGGCAAAGACACGCGCCCGGTTCGGCTCAAGCGTATCGAAGGCGCCGGCGGCAGCGAGACTTTCGATGATGCGCTTGTTGATCGCGCGCGGCGAGACCCGGGCAGCGAAATCGGCGAGCGAGGTGAACAGGCCGCCTCTGGTCCGCTCCGCGATGATCTGCTCGATCGCCTGGATGCCGACGCCCTTGAGCGCTGCGAGCGCGTAATAGATGGTCTTCTCGCCGACCTCGAAGGTCGCGCCCGACCGGTTGATGTTGGGCGGCTCGACCTTGATGCCGAGACGCTGCGCCTCGGAGCGGAATTCGGAGAGCTTATCGGTGTTGTTGAGATCGAGCGTCATCGACGCGGCGATGAACTCCACCGGATAATGCGCCTTCATGTAGGCGGTGTGGTAGGACACCAGCGCGTAAGCCGCCGCGTGGCTCTTGTTGAAGCCGTAGTCGGCAAACTTCGCCAGGAGTTCGAAGATGGTCTCGGCCTGCCCCTTCGGCACGCCGTTCTTCACCGCGCCCGCGACGAAGATGTCGCGCTGCTTGTCCATTTCGGCGCGGATCTTCTTGCCCATGGCGCGGCGCAGGAGGTCGGCGTCGCCGAGCGAATAGCCGGACATCACCTGCGCGATCTGCATCACCTGTTCCTGGTAGATGATGACGCCGAAGGTCTCTTTCAGGATCGGCTCCAGCACCGGATGCAGATATTCCGGCTCCTCGTCGCCGTGCTTGCGCGCGCAGTAGGTCGGGATGTTCGCCATCGGGCCCGGGCGATAGAGCGCGACCAGCGCGATGATGTCCTCGAAACGGTCCGGGCGCATGTCGATCAGCGCCCGCCGCATGCCCTGGCTTTCAACCTGGAACACGCCGACGACGTCGCCCCGGGCCAGCATCTGGTAGCTCTCAGCATCGTCGATCGGCAGCGTGGCGAGATCGACATGGATGCCGCGCGGCTCGAGCAGTTTGACTGCGACGTCGAGGACTGTGAGCGTTTTCAGGCCGAGGAAGTCGAACTTCACGAGCCCCGCCGGCTCGACCCATTTCATGTTGAACTGGGTCACCGGCATGTCGGATTTGGGATCGCGGTAGAGCGGCACGAGCTCGCTCAACGGGCGATCGCCGATCACGATGCCCGCCGCATGGGTCGAGGCGTGGCGCGTCAGGCCTTCGAGGCGCTGCGCGATGTCGAAGGCGCGCGCCACGATCGGATCTTCATCGCGGAACGCCTGGAGCTTCGGCTCGCTCTCGATGGCGGCAGCCAGCGTCACCGGTGCCGCCGGATTCTGCGGCACCAGCTTGGTCAGCTTGTCGACCTGGCCATAGGGCATCTGCAGCACGCGACCGACGTCGCGCAGCACGCCGCGCGCCTGCAGCGTGCCGAAGGTGATGATCTGCGCAACCTGGTCGCGGCCGTAGCGCTCCTGGACGTACTTGATCACCTCGCCGCGGCGGTCCTGGCAGAAGTCGATGTCGAAGTCCGGCATCGAGACGCGTTCGGGGTTGAGGAAGCGCTCGAACAGCAGGCCGAACTTGATCGGATCGAGGTCGGTGATGGTCAGCGCCCAGGCGACCAGCGAGCCGGCGCCGGAGCCGCGGCCCGGCCCGACCGGAATCCCTTGCGACTTCGCCCATTTGATGAAGTCGGACACGATCAGGAAGTAGCCCGCATATTTCATGCGGGTGATGACGTCGAGCTCGAAGGCGAGCCGCTTGGCGTAGGTCTCTTCCGTCGTGCCCTGTGACAGGCCGTGGACGCGCAGGCGGTTCGCGAGCCCCTCCTCCGCCTGGCGCTTCAACTCGGCGGCCTCCACCGCAGCCGCATCCGAGCTCGACGCGGCGCCGACGGTGAAGAACGGCAGGATCGGCTTGCGCGTCATCGGCCGGAACGAGCAGCGCTCGGCGATCTCCACCGTCGAGGCCAGCGCCTCCGGGATGTCGGCGAACAGCACCGCCATCTCGGCGCGCGTCTTGAAGCGATGATCCGGCGTGAGCTGCTCGCGTTCGGTCTCGGCGATCAGCCGCCCGCCGGCGATGCAGAGGAGCGCGTCATGCGCCTCGTAATCGTCGGTCGCGGCGAAATACGGCTCGTTGGTCGCAACCAGCGGCAGTCCCTTGGCGTAGGCGATGTCGATCAAGCCGCTTTCGACGCGCCGCTCCTTCTCGGTGTTGTGGCGCTGCAATTCGACGTAGAGGCGGTCGCCGAACAGGCCGGCCAGACGCTCGCAGCGCTGCGCGGCGAGCTCGGCATGACCGCCGGCGAGCGCCAGCGAGATCGGCCCGTCCGGTCCGCCCGTCAGCGCGATCAGCCCTTCGGTCTCGCCCCCGAGCCAATCGAACTTGATGAACGGAGCATGGCTGTCCGGCGATTCCAGGAACGCGCGCGAATTCAGCCGCATCAGGCTGCGATAGCCGCGCTCCTGCGCTCCCAGCAGCACCACCCGCGACGGCCCCATCGCGTTGCGCGCATTCGGATCCTGATCGCCGAAATCGATGGCCAGCTCGCAGCCGACGATTGGCTGGATGCCGGAACTCGCCATCTTGTCGGAGAACTCCAGCGCACCGAACAGATTGTCGGTGTCGGTCAGCGCCAGCGCGGGCTGGTGGTCCTTCTTCGCAAGCTCGGCGAGCTTGGCGATCTTGATCGAGCCCTTGAGCAGCGAATAGGCCGAGTGAACGTGAAGGTGAACGAATCCGGCGCTCGGCATGGTCGCGTGACGGCCTCTTGCAGATGAAATGGAGCGGTCGCCAACGCCGGGAGATGTCAGGCAGATCAAACGAGGATCCTGCATCGCCCGGCCGACTCGCCTCGCAATGGTGGGGCGTCACTGCTCCAGAGTCCACGCCGGAGCGGCCGATCGGCCAAGTCGTCCCGCTTTTCCCCAAGCGGCAGCGGCACGCTCGCCGGCCTAGAGCTGGGGGATCACCTGCGCCCAGATCGCGATCATCCCGACGAACAGTGTGATGGACGCCAGTGCGGCGGCTTCTTCCACGAAAACCCTGAACATGGCCTGCTCCCTTGTTGGAACGTATGAAGAACATTGTTCTTCTTTTGTTCAGGGGAGTCAAGCGGTCCGAGACCGCGCGAAACGGGATGGTTAACTCGCTGAATGTACAAAATAAAAAAAGCCCCGGCCGAAGCCGGGGCTTTCGTCAGCCGCTCGCGTTGAGCGAGCTGTCTTAGTAGCGAGCCAGCATCGGACCGCCGAACTTGTAGTTCAGGCGGACGAGGCCCATGTCGACGTCCTGCTTGATGCGGTCGACTGCACCACTGGCGAAGGTGACATTTTGGTCGCCGAGGAAGATGTGGTTGTACTCGACGCCGACTGTCCAGTTCGGAGCGAAACCGAACTCCAGGCCTGCACCAACCGTGCCGCCCCAGCGGGTCTCGTCCGCGTTGTCGATGTTTGCTCCCGTGGCAACGCTGTAGACGTCGTACTTGTTGCTGACAACAGCCGCACCACCCTTCACGTAGAGCAGGACGTTGTTCCAGGCATAGCCAACCTGACCGGTGATGAGCCCAAATGCGTCCATCTTGGTCCGGTTACGATTGCCGGGGGCGATCAGGCTGATGTTGTCGCCGGAGAAGTCGGCCCAGTTGCCCTGGCCTTCCACACCGAAAACGAACTGGCCGGTCTGAAAGCGGTAGCCGATCTGGCCACCGACCGTGCCGCCGGTCGAGTTGTGCGAACCTTCAGGACCGAAGTTGACGAGGTCCCACGACGTATCCGCCGAACCGCCACCGCCGTTGACGCCGATGTAGAAACCGCTCCAGTCGTAAACGGCAGCGATCGCCGCCGGCGGAGCTTTGGTGTAGGGCCGCGCCGCGAGGTCAGCAGCCATCGCCGGTGCAGCCGCGCTGAGCGCGACGAGGCTGACAGCGGCAAGCAACAAACTCTTCTTCATTTGATTCCCGTTCCAGTTTCTTCAGTAGGCCCCCGGGCCGTGCGCAATGTCTTAGCAGTGGACGACGGAATTGCTGTAACCGCGACGCAACAGTTTAGTCGAAAGGACCTCGCTCGTTAACGAATGTTTATCAGCGGGTGTGCGGAAACCCTATGAAACAAGTGTTTTCACGAGTTCCAATGTCGACTAGAGGACATAAGCTGCATGTGCGCGTAACGGCACCGCGCGCACATTCGCGTGATTGGAGAATCGAAATGCGCGATCGAGTTCCCTTGCCTATTGTCGCCACATTTTCGCTCGCATTCGTCACATTTGCATTCGCATCTGGTGCAAGCACACCGGCGCACGCATTCGGCAAAAATCATCCATTCTGCCTCACCGGTGATGAATGGCCGGGACTGAGCAATTGCAGGTTCGACACCTACGCGCAGTGTCAGGCGAGCGCATCCGGTCGCGCGCTGACCTGCATCGCCAATCCGTATTTCGTCGGACAGAGCGACGATCCATACGCGTATCAAAATCGTCCGCGCGCACAGACGCCGGGCTACTTCCTGCCACGCTGAGATGCGCCGCGCCCACCTCGCGCTCATCGCGATCGCCCAGCTCTCGGCCGGCGGACTTGCGCATGCACAGACCTACGATCCGAGCTATCCGGTCTGCATGCAGATCTACGGCCCCGTCGGCTATTTCGACTGCAGCTACGCATCGCTTGCGCAGTGCCGCTATCTCGCGGTCGGGCGCTCCGCGAGTTGCGTGGTGAATCCGTATTTTCCGTCGCACAAACCGGCGTCCCCTCACCGCCCGAGACGCCCCGCCGTTCGCGCCGGATGATCAAAGCCGTTCGGCTGATGCCGGGCATCCCGTGACGGAGCCCGTTGCATCCCCTCAGCTCTGCCAGGGCGTGCTGCGGATGCGCGTGCACGCGTTCGGCTTGCGGAAGCCCGGATCGTGATCTTCGATGTAATCGAAGTTGACCGTCCCGAACGTCGTCTGCGGTTTCTTCAGCGCTGAGCAGGTCTGCACCTTCAGGAACTCGTTCTTGAAGTCGCCGCGCGGGAACGCGGAGATCACCTGGTCGCGCTGCTCCGGCGTGTACTCGTCATATCCGATGCCGACGACGTCGACCAGGACGCCTGCGTTGGTGAGCGCGATCTCCGGTCTCATATATTGCGGAATGCCGGGGGTGGTGTGTAGCGCGATCGCTTCCCACACCAGGTCGGCTTGCGGCTCGGCAATACCGCGGGCCCGCAGAAAGTCGCGCGCGGCGTCGGCGCCGTCGACCTCAAACCGCATGGTCTCGGTGTGGTAGTGATCGACGAGACCGAGGTCGTGAAACAGCGCCGCGACATACAGCAGTTCGGGATCGAACTTCAGCTTCTGACGCAGCCCCTTGATCGCGCCGAACACGTAGACGCGAACCGAATGGTTGAACAACATCTCGCCTTCGTAGCTGCGCACCAGCTCGGCAGCCTCGCGCGCCAATTGACTGTCGGGAATTTTGACGCCGGAAATCACCCTCGTCATTTTCAGGCTCCTGCTCTCTGTTTCGGCTGATGCCATTCGCCGTCAGGCGGCACTCTCGAGCACGGCCTGCGGCGTTTTCCGGAAGCTGATCGACATGCGATTGTACGCATTCATCAGGCTGATCGCGATCGTGAGATCGACGAGCTCGCGCTCATTGAAGACCTTGCGGGCGGCTCGAAAGGCATCATCCGGAACATTGGTCTCGGCGACGCGGGTAACCGTCTCGGCCCATGCGAGGGCGGCGCGCTCGCGTTCGTCGAAGAGATTGCCGGCCTCCGCCCACGCCTGGACCAGCGCGAGCTTTTCGGTCTTCACGCCGGCCTTGAGCAGGTCGCGCGTATGCATGTCGAGGCAATAGGCGCAGTTGTTGATCTGCGACACGCGGAGATAGACCAGGGTGACCAGCGTCGCGGGAAGCCCGCTTTGCATGACATAGCCGTAGACACCACCCAGCGCCTTCGCGCCTGCCGGAGCAACGTGGTTGTAGTCGAGACGTTCACTCATCTGCTTGCTCCTTGATGATCGGAGGGATGAACACTCCCCGTTACCCCCTTAGGTGTCCCTGCTCTGGTCTACGAAAAAGTACCAAAAATGTGCAAAAATCGTGTACCATGCAGGCATGACCAAGCCGCTGCGCCTGGAGCTGGATCGATCTGCGAAGACGCCGTTGGCCGAGCAGATCCACAGGGGAATCAGGGCCGCCATCGAGAGCGGCGTGCTCGCCCCGGGCGCGCGCTTGCCCTCCTGGCAGGATCTGGCCGCCCAGCTCGGCGTCGCGCGCGGCACCGTGCGGGTCGCCTACGAAAAGCTCTCATCCGCCCAACTGATCGTCGCAAGGCGCGCGACTGGAACGCATGTCGCGGACCGGCCACGGTTTCCGGTGCGGCGGGACAAGGCCCCGGCCCCAGGCTCGTTCATGGAGATGTACCAGGAGCTCACGGCCGGGCCGGCGATCTTCCAGATGGGCGTGCCTGCGCAGGAGACCCTTCCTGCGACGTTGCTGGCGCGGATACGCGCGCAGGCGGTCCGCATCGAGATGAGCGCACCGGCGATCTATCCTGATCCGCGCGGTGAGCCGGCGTTGCGGCGCGAAATCGCGGCCTACCTTGCGCTGGCGCGCGGGATCGAATGCGCGCCCTCCCAGATCATCATCACCGGCGGATTCAGCGGAGGCCTTGGCCTGACGCTTCGCGTCCTCGGCCTCGAGCAGAAGAAGGCCTGGATGGAGGATCCGGGTTTTCCCTTCACCCGGCACGGCCTCAAGCTCGCACGAACATCGATCGTGCCGATCCCCGTTGACGCCGACGGCATCGATGTCGATTTCGGCCTGAAGCATGCTCCTGATGCGGCACTGGTGGTCGTGACGCCAGGGCAGCAGGCGCCGCTCGGAGCGACATTGTCGCTGGCAAGACGCTCACGCCTGCTCGACTGGGCCACGCGAAGCAAGGCGTGGGTGATCGAGGATGACTATCTGAGCGAGCTTCAGCTCAAGGGCCGGGCGACACCGGCGCTCGCCTCGCTCGACCGCGCCGGCCGCGTCATTCACATCGGCTCTTTCAGCAAGACCGTGACTCCTGCGCTGCGTCTGGGCTTTGTCGTTGCACCGGCCGCTCTGGCGGCGCGATTTGCCGAAGTTGCGGCGTGCCTCGCGCCGGCGCCTGGACCCGCGGTGCAGCTCGCGCTGGCCGATTTCATCAGCGACGGCCATTATCTGCGGCATCTTCGGCGCACGAAACGGGTCTACGCAGCACAAGCCGATGGCTTGCTGAAATACCTGCGCCCGCGCACTGCCAACGTTGCGATTGCCGGATTGGCGGCGGTCCTGCGGTTGCCGGAGGGAGCACCCGATCTGGCCATCGCCAGGGAAGCGGCACCGCTTGGCCTCGCGCCTACGCCGCTATCGCTCTGGTCTGCGTCAAAGGACACAGCGCGCCCAGGACTGTTGCTCGGTGTCGCAATGTCTCCTCCTAAGAAGATCGAGGCGTCCTGCGATCGGCTCCTTCGGATCATCGATCGACTGACGTGATCAACGCGCGTCGGCAACGACGGAGGTGCACTCCCTCTCCCGCTCGCGGGAGACGTGAACACCCTGCGGCGACGTGCTCAACACTCGTCGAGCAGATTGCGAATTTTGGCGGCCAGTTCTTCGATCGCGAAGGGCTTCGACAACAGATGCTTGCCGGCGTCGAGCATGCCGTTGTGAACGATCGCATTGCGCGTGTAGCCGGTGGTAAACAACACCTTCAGGCCGGGATGTCGTTTCGACAATTGTGCCGCGAGTTCAGCGCCGGTCATCTCGGGCATGACGACATCCGTAAACAGCAGATCCGGAACGGTGCCGTCTTCGATCGTCCTGATCGCCTCCATGGCGCTCGCAGCTTCGATGACGGTATAGCCGAGCTCGCGCAGGCTTTCGGATGAAATGCTGCGAACGCGCTCGTCGTCTTCCACGACGAGAATCGTCTCGTTCTGATGGCTTGCGCCGGGATGGATGACCCCGCGCGACGAGTCCGGGATTGCCTCCTCGCCGATGAAACGTGGAAGGTAGATCTTCACGGTCGTGCCAACGTCGACTTCCGAGTAAATTTTGACATGGCCGCCCGATTGCCGCACGAAGCCGTAGACCTGACTAAGTCCAAGGCCGGTGCCCTTGCCCACGACCTTGGTCGTGAAAAACGGATCGAAGACCTTTCCCAGCATGTCCTCCGGAATTCCTGTGCCGTTGTCCGTAACAGCAATGAGAACATACTGCCCGGGCGCCAGTGCATATTCGCGGGCATATTTTCGATCTATCGACGCGTTGCTGGTTTCGATCGTCAGCCTGCCGCCTTTCGGCATCGCGTCGCGCGCATTCACTGCGAGATTGATGACCGCGCTTTCCAGCTGGGCGGGGTCGGCCTTGACACGCCAGAGACCCGCAGCGAGGACCGTTTCAAGGTGGACCAGTTCGCCAAGCGATCGCTCGAGCAACTCGCTCATCTCGCCGACCATCCTGTTGATGTCCAGGACCTCCGGCGCAAGAGGCTGCTGACGCGAGAACGCGAGCAGCCTTTGCGTCAAGGTGGCCGCACGGTTTGCGCCGTCGATGGCACCCTCGAGGAAGCGGTCAACGTTGACCTCGCCCTTGCTGAGCCGCCGCTTTGCAAGATTCAGGCTACCCAGTATCACGGCCAGCATGTTGTTGAAGTCGTGGCCGATTCCTCCCGTCAATTGCCCGACGGCTTCCATCTTCTGCGATTGCCGCAATTGCTCCTCGGCCTTCATGCGCTCGCCGATCTCATCGGCGACACGCTGCTCAAGCTCGGCATTGAGCGCCTCGAGCCTGGTCAAGAGCCGGGCGTTGTCGATGGCCGTAGCGGCATGACCGGCAATGCCGAGCAATGCGGCCTCATGCTCTTCGTGGAATTGACCTACCTCCGCATGACCGAAGAAGAGCCCACCGAGTACTTCGCCGCTTCGCGAGATCACGGGGACCGCCAGGTAGGAGCGGACCGGTAGATGCCCCTGGGGCATGCCTTTGCGCGGCGCGTTGTTGCCATAGCGCGGGTCCTGCAGAATGTCCTCCGACCGCACCACGCCGGTCCCCTTGAACGTCGGCTCGAACACGGCCGTATTGCGCGGCATCGGAAAGTTCTCGAAAGCGGATCGCGGCGCGCCGGACAACGCATACAGCATGTAGCTGTCGCCGTCCGCCGCCACGACGTTGTAGAAAAAGGCCCCGAATTGCGCGCCGGTCAGCTCGACGCCGGCATCCGTCACGATCTGAACGATCTTCTCGAGATCACGTTCGCGGGCAACCGATGCCCCTGTATCGTTGAGTATCCTGAGATGACGTTCCGTTTTCTTCTGCGCGGAGATATCCAGCACGGTCCCGATGAAGCGGGTAGCCTGGCCGTTGGAAAAAATTGCGTGGCCAGTTGCGGCGATCCAGCGCTCGACGCCGTCCTCGATCCCGACGGTTCGGTATTCGATGTTGTAGCTCGCCGGAGAATGAGGTTTCAGAGCGGCCGATACAGCCTCATGGGCGCGCTGCCGGTCCTCGGGATGAATGCCCCTGAGGAATGATCCTTCATAGCTGACATCGGCGTCAGGTGGGAGGCCGAACACCTCCTTGCAGCGGCCGTCCCATCGGAGAATGTCGTTGAGCGGATCGTAGTCCCAGGTGCCGATGCCCGCTGCCTTGTTGGCGAGGACCAGCCGTTCGGCAGATTCCCGGGCTGCCTGCTCCGATCGGACGCGCTCGATGTGCGCCCACGATCGCTCCGTCACCTCGGTGAGCAAGGCAAGCTCTCGCGGCGTCCAGAGATGCGGGCCCCGGTGATGTATCGCCATCAAGGCCGTCAGTCGCCCTTCCTTCACCAAGGGCATGCAAATGGTCGAACCTATGCCGATGCGCTGGAAAGCGGCGGCTTCCTCCGGCGCGATCTCCTTCAGATTGTCGTTGATGACAAGGGGCCTGCCGGCGCTCAGCTCTCGCACCGCCTTCTCACCGAAGTCGGCAAGGCTATAGTGCCCCAGGATGTGCATCGCGCCGGGGGCTGCCCAGTCCCCGCGTATGGTGAAGCCGTCTTGATCAGGATCCATGTCGGCATAGGCGCAGTTCGAGACGCGGAGATGCTCACCGACCATCCGCGTCGTCACCGCCATCACGCCGTCGGCATCGCCGACCTTGGCCGTCTCCTTGTTGAGGGCGTCCAGGAAGAGCAGCCGGGCTTCGTTTTCGCGCACGGCCGTTTCCGCACGGCGGCGTTCGACCGCAGTGCGCGTGCGCTCGGCGACGTCGCGGATGAGGTCCAGCTCATCAGGGCTCCATTCGCGCGGCGCGGCATTGTTGAGGTACAACAGCGCCACAACCCCGTCGGGCTCCGAGATCGGCATGTTGACGAGTGCACGTGCAGAGATCGCCTCGAGAGCACGGGCACGGTCGCCGACGCGAGGGTCTTTCTCGGCATCGGCGCAGACGACCGTTTCGCCCCGCTTCAGGTCTTCGATGTAACTGCCATAGTCGCGAAAGCGCAGCACGCCGGCCAGGCTCGAGATCCCGGGAGCGTTCCAGTCGCGGGCGATCGTGATGGTTTCGGCGGAGGTATCGACGGTGCCGTAACCTGCCCGGCTGACATTGAGGCTGCGGCCGAGCAGCTCAGCCGCGGCATAGGCGAGATCGTCGGGGTTGCCGATTTCTCGAATGTAGTCGCCGAGGGTCGCCAAGACGGCATTACGGTCGGCCGAGAGCAGCCCGGTCGCTGTCGTCATCGGTCTTCCCCGGACACTTCCCTGCCTCCACTCAATAGGCTGATGAAACGGTATTCCGCGTTGCGCAGTTCAATTCGATCGGGGCAGCCCGACCTGACGTCGATGTCGATTGACCGACCAAATAACCCCCCGGTGACACTTGGGTTCCCCGGGCCCTTGGGATCGGGCTGAAGGCGATTCATTGCGCTCGGAACGAGATCTGCAGCGGTCGTATTCGAAAGCCTGAATGGCTTCGAAGACAGACGCTCTATTGAATCGGTGTCCGTCCTACACCGGCGTATAGATCACGAGCTTCAGCGCGGGATCGTCGTTGGCCTGGAAGCTGGTGTGCTCGAAGTGCAGCACGCCTTTGGTCGGATGGTTCATGGTCTTGCGGCCCGAGATGGTGCTGCGGATATCGTGTGCCTCCCACCATTTGACGAATTCCGGACTGCCCTGGCGCAGTCGCGTGAGCAACTCCGTGAAGGCGGGATCGCCGGCCCAGACGTCGTGGGTCGCGCGAAACATCGCCACCATGGCCCTGGCGACATCCGCCCAGCCGGCGCCGTAGGATTTTCGCGTCTGCTTGTTGGTCATCATGAGGAGCAGCGTGTTGCGATCCTGCTCCGGCAATCGCCCGAAGGCGAAGACGTCCTCGGCCGCCTCGTTCCAGGCCAGCACGTCCCAGCGGCGCCCGGTGATGTAGGCCGGGTGGTGCAGGCTCTCGATCATCCGCCGGATCGGTGGCGGCACGATTTCGCGCGTGAACGGGCGCTTGTCTCCGTCGCGCGCCAGCGCCCTCAGGTGCGCGTGCTCGGTCTTGCTGAGGCGCAGCGCGCGGGCCAGTGCGTCGATCGTGGTGACGGACGGGCTGACCGTGCGGCCCTGCTCGAGGCGGATGTACCAATCGACGCCGATGCCGGCGAGCTGCGCGACCTCCTCGCGGCGCAGCCCCGCGGTACGCCGGCGCCGGCCCATCGGAAGCCCGACGGTCTTCGGCGACAGCTTTTCGCGGCGGGATCTCAGGAAGTCGCCGAATTCAACCCGGCGTGGATCGGCCATGACGCGTGTCCTGCAATGGAGGGCCCAACGAATACTAGGATAATACCAGGCCTTCCTGTCCGCTCCAAGGCAGCGCATAGGGCTTCACCCGACCTTGAGGTGAACATCATGAAAGCTGCCGTGCTCAAATCCTTTGGATCGCCGCTCGTGATCGAGGACGTTCCGGACCCAACCATCGGCACCGGCGAGGTGATCGTCGACGTCGTCGCCACGCGCGTGCTGTCCTACATGAACGAGGTCCTCGACGGGACGCGCAATTATGCGCTCGACCTGCCGATCGTGCCGGGCCCCGGCGGCATCGGCCGGGTCCGCGCGATCGGTCCGGACGCGACCAGGCTTGCCGTCGGCGACTGGGTGTTCTGCGACCCGACGGTGCGCTCGCGCGATGACTCCGTTGCACCCGATATCGCGCTGCAAGGCCTCACCGCCGCCGGGCCCGGCGGCATGCTGCTGCAAAAGCACTTTCGCCATGGCTCCTTCGCCGAGCAGATGCGCCTGCCGACCGAGAACGTCAAACGCCTCGGTGCAATCACCTCGGAGGAAGCGACGCGCTGGTGCGCGCTGGGCACGCTGCTGGTGCCCTATGGCGGCTTCCTCGCCGCAGATCTTCGGCCTGGCGAGACCGTGCTGGTGAGCGGCGCCACCGGCAATTTCGGCAGCGCTGCGGTATCCGTTGCGCTCGCGATGGGCGCGGCCTGCGTGGTGGCGCCGGGCCGCAACGAAAAGATCCTCGCCGACCTCGTCCGTCGCTTCGGCGACCGCGTGAAGCCGGTCAGGCTCACCGGTAACGAGAACGATGACCGCGAGAGCATGAGGCGCGCCGCGACGGGCCCGATCGACTGCGTGTTCGACATCATGCCGCCTTCGGTGAGCCCGACCGTCGTGCGGGCGGCGGTCATGACGGTGCGCGCTTACGGCCGCGTCGTGCTGATGGGCGGCGTCGGCATGGCGGGCGGCGCGGGCCTCGAGCTGCCCTACCCCTGGATCATGCGCAACTGCATCAGCATCCACGGCGTCTGGATGTACCCGCCGGATGCGGCGAGCCGCCTGATCGCGCTGGTGCGCGCGGGGCTGCTCAGGCTTGAGGAGTACGAGGCGACGGTCTTCGACCTCGACCACGCGAATGAAGCGGTAGAACACGCCGCCGCCAATGGCGGACCGTTCAAAATGACCGTGATCCGCCCTTGAGCCCTGGGGCGGCGGCCGAGCCCCGTCGCCGATTCCTTTCGTCAGTCCCGCCAAGCACTTGGCTACTGTGCATGGGGTTGTTTTCGTAGTTTTGCTAGTCGAGCTCGACCACCTGGCCATTCGAGAGCGAGACTCGCCGGTCCATGCGGCCGGCGAGCTCCATGTTGTGGGTCGCGATCAGCATCGACACCCGCGTCGCCTTCACCAGCTGCATCAGCGCCTGAAACACGTGATCCGCCGTGTGCGGGTCGAGATTGCCGGTCGGCTCGTCCGCGAACAGCACGCGCGGCGCGTTGGCGACCGCACGGGCGATCGCAACACGCTGCTGCTCGCCGCCGGACAGTTCGGCCGGGCGGTGGGTGATGCGGTCGCCGAGGCCGAGATAGCCCAGGATCTCCTTGGCGCGCTTGACGCTCTCGGACTTCTTCAGGCCGCGGATCATCTGCGGCAGCATGACGTTCTCTAGCGCCGAGAACTCCGGCAGCAGCCGGTGCGACTGGTAGACGAAGCCGATGTCGGTGCGGCGAAGCTGCGTACGCTCGATGTCGGGCAGCTGCGAGGTCGGCGCGCCCGAGACATAGACCTCGCCGGAATCGGGCGCTTCGAGCAGCCCCGCGATATGCAGCAGCGTCGACTTGCCCGAGCCCGACGGTGCCACCAGCGCGACCGACTGGCCTGCCCACAGCGCCAGATTGGCGCCATCGAGGATCGTCAGCGGCACCTCGCCCTGCAGGTACTGCCGCCTTATCTCGTGGAGATAAATGACCGGTACATCTTCCGCCCCCTGCTGCTGCTCCATCAGCCCCTCACTCGTACCGCAGCGCTTCGACGGGATCGAGGCGCGCGGCACGCCACGACGGATAGAGCGTCGCCAGGAACGACAGCGTCAGCGCCATGACGACCACCGCCGTGGTCTCGCCGACGTCGATTTCAGCGGGCAGCTTCGACAGGAAGTAGAGTTCCGGCGAGAACAATTCGGTGCTGGTGAGCCAGGACAGGAATTGCCGGATCGATTCGATGTTGAGGCAGATCACGAGGCCAACGCAGAAGCCGACCAGCGTGCCGACCACGCCGATCGAGGCGCCCGTGATCAGGAAGATGCGCATGATCGAGCCCTGCGAGGCGCCCATCGTGCGCAGGATCGCGATGTCGCTGCCCTTGTCCTTCACCAGCATGATCAGGCCGGAGACGATGTTGAGCGCGGCGACAAGCACGATCATCGTCAGGATCAGGAACATCACGTTGCGCTCGACCTGGAGCGCGTTGAAGAAGGTCGAGTTGCGCTGCCGCCAGTCGACCAGGAATACCGGCCGACCCGCCGCCTCCGTCACCGCCTTGCGAAAGGCGTCGATCCTGTCCGGGTTGGTGGTGAACACCTCGATCGAGGTCACGTCGTTGCTGCGGTTGAAATAGGCCTGCGCCTCGGCCAGCGGCATGAACACGAAGCCGAGATCGTATTCGGACATGCCGATCTCGAACACGGCGACGATCTTGTACGGCTTGATCCGGGGCGTCGTGCCCATCGGCGTGACCGCGCCCTTCGGCGCCACCAGCGTGATGCTGTCACCGGCATGCAGCGAAAGCTGGTCGGCGAGGCGCCGGCCGATTGCGACGCCCTGCCCGTCGTCGAAGCCTTCGAGCGAGCCCTGCTTGATGTTCTTGGCGATCGAGGTGAGGTTGTTGAGATCGTCGGAGCGGATGCCCCGCACCAGGACGCCCGAGGCATTCCATGGCGACGACGCCAGCGCCTGACCATCCACGACGGGCGCCGCGAGGCGAATGCCCTCGACCTGGCTGATGCGCTCGGCGACGTCCTTCCAGTCGGTCAGCGGCGATTCCAGCGGCTGGACCAGGATGTGACCGTTGAGGCCGAGGATCTTGTCGAGCAGCTCTTTGCGGAAGCCGTTCATCACGGCCATCACGATGATCAGCGTCGCAACGCCCAGCATGATGCCGAGAAAGGAGAACCCGGCGATGACCGAGATGAATCCCTCCTTCCGCCGCGCACGCAGATAGCGCGCCGACAGCATCCACTCGAATGGCGCAAAAGGCGCAGTTTGCACGGTTTCGGTCATGGTCTCATCCATCGCTCGATAATCCCATGATTCGGGGTCAATTGTGGCCGGATTGGCGGCCGCGATCTCGGGCGATGAACAATATTCAGCCGACCAGCCTTATCAGCCCACAAGTCTTGCGACCGCGTCGGCAGGCGACATCGTCTCGCGCGCGCCGTCGCTGCGTCGTTTGATCTCGACCTTGCCGTCGGCGAGCCCCTTCGGCCCGATCATGATCTGCCAGGGGATGCCGATCAGGTCGGCGGCGGCGAACTTGGCGCCGGCGCGCTGATCGGTGTCGTCGTAGAGCACGTCGACGCCCTTGGCCGTGAGCTCCGCATAAAGCTTCTCGCAGGCCGCGTCGACCGCGGGGTCGCCCTGCTTGAGGTTCAGGATCGACACGCGGAACGGCGCGACGGCCTCCGGCCATTTGATCCCGGCATCGTCATGGCAGGCCTCGATGATGGCACCTAACAGGCGCGAGACGCCGACGCCGTAGGAACCACCATGGATCGGCACGTCGACGCCGTCGGGACCTGCCACCAGCGCCTTCATCGGCTCGGAATATTTGGTGCCGAAATAGAAGATCTGCCCGACCTCGATGCCGCGGGTGTTGACCCGCTTGTCCGCGGGCACTTCCCGCTCGAAGCGCGCGGCGTCGTGAACGTCCTCCGTCGCCGCATAGACCGAGGTCCATTGCTTGATGATCGGCGTCAGGTCGCCGTCATAATCGACATCCTCGCCCGGCACCGGCAGGTCCAGCACGTCGCGATTGATGAAGACGCCGGATTCGCCGGTCTCTGCCAGCACGATGAACTCGTGGCTGAGATCGCCGCCGATCGGGCCGGTCTCGGCGCGCATCGGGATCGCCTTCAGCCCCATCCGCGCGAAGGTGCGCAAATAGGCCACGAACATCTTGTTGTAGGCGACGCGCGCCGCGGCCTCGTTGAGGTCGAACGAATAGGCGTCCTTCATCAGGAACTCTCGGCCGCGCATCACGCCGAAGCGCGGGCGCTGCTCGTCGCGGAATTTCCATTGGATATGATAGAGATTGAGCGGCAGGTTCTTGTAGGACTTGACGTAGGCGCGGAAGATCTCGGTGATCATTTCCTCGTTGGTCGGTCCGTACAAGAGCTCGCGCTTGTGGCGGTCGGCGATACGCAGCATCTCCGGGCCATAAGCATCGTAGCGGCCGCTCTCGCGCCAGAGGTCCGCGAGCTGGAGCGTCGGCATCAAGACCTCGATCGCGCCGGACCGGTCCTGCTCCTCACGCACGATCTGTTCGATCTTCTTCAGCACACGGAAGCCGAGCGGCAGCCAGGCATAGATGCCGGCCGCCTCCTGCCGGATCATGCCCGCGCGCAGCATCAGCCGATGCGAGACGATCTCCGCCTCTTTCGGATTTTCCTTCAGGATGGGCAGAAAGAACCGCGACAACCGCATGGTAATACTCTGGGAATCAGTGATCGTCCGCAGTGAAACCGGATTGAGAGCGAAAATACAAGGCCGGGAATGAGGAAAAGCCGCTAACGCGGCGAAATTCCTTGTCATTTTTCCGTCGACTTCAGGTTCAGCTTGAAGCGCTGCTTGCGAAGGCGACGTTCGAGGGAGGGCCGTCACGAGAGCCGGCAGCGGCAGCCCGAGCCGACCGAGGCACGTGAAGGCCAACTCGCGCCAGCCAGATCAGCGCGTTCAACCCGACATCCGCACGACCGTGGCTTGCGCGTCTCAAGGGAGACGTGCGCCGCCACCGGTGAAGCGGCGAGCGCAGGCATCAGGGTCAGGTAGGTTCGCTCCGATAAATTCAGTCTCCCGGGAACCCGGATCGGCCTCACTTCATCTTCATTCCCGAGTGATCCGGCATCTTCTTCATGTCCATGTGACCCGAGTGCCCCGCATCGCCCGGAGCCTGCGCGCCGACGCCCTGGACGTCGAGAGAGACGGCGACCTTGCCGGCCTTCTCGAATTGCAGCGTCACGGGCACCTTGTCGCCCTGCTTGAACGGCGCCTTCAGCTCCTGGAGCATCAGGTGATAGCCGCCGGGCGCGAGCTTCACCGTCTTGCCGGGATCGATCGCCAGTCCCTTGTCGAGCTGGCGCATCTTCATCACGCCATTGTCCATGGCCATCTCGTGGATCTCGGCCTTGCCGGCGATATCGGCGGACACGCCGATCAGCCTGTCCGCGGCGGTTCCCTTGTTCTCGATGATCAGATAGCCGCCGGCGACCTTGGCGCCGCCCGGCGTCGCACGGCTCCACGCCTGCGAGATGACGAGATCGCCGGCCTTGACGTCGTCGGCGATCGCCGGCGCTGCACAGAGTGCAAGAGCGAACGCAGCGAGCAGCACATCCTTCAGCCTTGTCTTCATATCGGTATTTCCTTTGCAGATTGATTTTCAGTGTTTGGAGAGCTGCTGCGCCGACCATTTCTCCAGGTCGGACATTTCGGCGGAGCCTTCGATCGTCGTGATGCTCCCGTCCCGAGAGATGAGCATCGTCCTGGGGATGTCGCCCTGCCAGGCAGGATCGATCTCGAACCGCAAGCGCTCGACAAAGCCGTCGTTGAAGATGAAGTTCTCGGTCGACGACAGCCCCGCCTTGTCGAGCATCGATTGCGTCGCGGCCGGCAGGTTCGGCACGAGGTCCGCGCTGACCGTGACGACATCGATTTCGGGATGGTCCTTCGCAAACTTCCCGAGCAACGGCAACTCGACTTTGCAGGGCCCGCAGGTCACGCCCCAGAAATGCACGAGCGTCGGACGGTCGGCATGCCCCTTGAGCAAGCTTTGCCAGGTGCCTCGTTCGAATGGCTTGAGCACCGGAGGTGCCCCGAGCGCAGACGCTGAAGCGATCAGGATACCCAGACCTACAATAGCTGCAAATCGACGTCTCATCGTTGGTCCTCGATCGCTGTGAGCCGGTAGCCATCCGCTTTCGTCATCCATGACAGGTAGACCTGTCCGCCATTCGAGACGAGCAAGGGATGGTCGGATGTGTCGGTCGTGCTCGATATCGCCGTCGGTGGCGACCAGGTCTCGCCATCGTCATGCGAGATCGTCATCTGGACCGCGGTCTTCTCGCCATCGAATTCCTTCCACACCATCACCGTCCCCGCCGGGCTCGCGAGCACGAAGGGGCGCGTCGGACTACGATCCGGCCGCCCCAACGCCATCGGCGCAGAGAACGTGCGACCCTCGTCGCGCGAGTGGGCGTAGAATAATCCCTTCCGCGCTTTCCCGTTCGTGTACCAGGCGACGTGATAGGTTCCATTCGGACCGATGGTGAGGCTCGGCCCGTGGTGCGGGCAGGCATTGATCTGCCAGTCGTCGTTGCTGACCCGATGGATTTCCCCTGGCGTCGAGACGTCGGTGAACGTCATGATCGCGTGATCGCGCACGCCCCCCTCGAAGATGTTCCTGAAGATCACGGCCGGCCGTCCCGGGGCCGCGAACGCTATTCCCAACCGGCAGCACTCGCAGGTGCCGTCCCGGGCGAGATGGGCCTCGGTGTAGGTGGCGCCGCCATCGCGAGACGAGGCAAAGAACAGCGCTGCTCCCTCGTACTTCCGCCCCGCCTCTCTTGCGGGAACACGATTGCGCTTGTCGAGCCAGGCTGCGAAGACCGTTCCGTCCTGATCGAGCGCCAGCGCTTCGAAACGCTGGCTCTCATTGCTTGCGGTGATGGGTTTCAGCTCCGCGAAGCTCTTTCCGCCATCGGCCGAACGCGTGTAGAGCACCTGGCCGTTGAAGGCTTCGTCCCTGAAGATCGAGAACGCAACGGCAATGCCGCCCTTGCGATCGACCTCGATCTTCGGCCGCGCATCCGGTCCCCAATCGAGGTTCAGCCGCTTCGTCGTGACCTGGACGGGGATCGAGAAATTGCGGCCCGCATCCTGCGAACTCGCGACCGAGACCTGCCCTCCCGCCATCCAGACCAGCCACAGCGTTCCGTCCGGAGCGAATGCGGGCGTCGCCTTGGTTGCACAGCGCAGCGTCGGCTCCTCGCACGCCGCTTCGGACGCATGCGGAGCACGCATCTGCCCAAGCGCCGCACCTTGCAGCAATGCGAGAGCGACGATCCCGAGCAGGCCAGTTCGGATCATGGCCCTGTTCCCTTCGAGAACCCCGATCATTTGAACGCCACCTTCATACCCGCAACGAAGGCGCGCGGCGAGCCGGCATAGATCGATCCTGTGGTGTTTGCGAGCACACTCGCAGGATTTTGAAGGCCAGCCGCCGTCACCGTGTTGGCGATGTTGTTTGCCGAAGCGATGTAGGTCCGGTCGAATACGTTCCTGACCTCGAGAAACAGGTTCAGCGATCTGAAGGTGTCCGACACCAGATCGGTCTTGTAGTGAACGTTCAAATTGACCAGCTCATAGCCGGGTGCCTTCAGCAAATTCGCATTGTCCATGTAGAAGGAGTCCTTCCACTGCAGTTCGACAAAGCCTCCGAGGCCCGCAAGCGGCCCGGCGAACTCGTCATATCCAATGCGCGCCGTCAGCTCGTTGGGCGAGATGCCGGGAATCTTGTTGCCTGCCCGGTTGAAGCTGAACACCGCGCCATTGGTGATGTTTTCGACATACTCGGTGTAGACCTCGTCGAGATAGGTGTACGCCGCCGTGAACCGCCAGCCCGGATAGAACTTCCAGTCAGCGGCCAGCTCGATGCCGCGGTGCTCCGACCGTGGCGCGTTGAACGAATAGGATATGCCAGCAATCGGAGTCGCCTGACTGACGATCTCGTTGCGGAAGAACTCGTAGAAGCCGGTCGCGCTGAGCTTGAGCGTGTTGTTCGGCGTCCAATCGAAACCGAGGTCGTAACCTAGATTCTTCTGGGTTTGGAGCTGCGTATTGTTGCCGGACAAACCCGTCGGAAGGACGAAGAGGTTCGAAACCTGCGGAGTGCCGTATCCCGTGGCAACTCGTCCGCGGAAGAGCCATTCGTTGTTGAGATTGTACAGCAGCGCCAACTCCGGCGCAGCATTTTGAAACTGCCGGTCCGCGGTCGTCAGGGTCGTTGTGGTGATGCCGGTGGGACCTGCGTACGCATACGCGGTGTTTGTCCCCTTCAGTAGGGTGGTCTCCCAACCAATGCCGGCGACCGCCGTCAGCGAGGTCGTCAGCCTGAGCTCTTCCCTGGCACGCACACCATAATTGGTCGTTTCGCTGAAGAGATTGCTCGAGAGCCTGCCGAGCGTGGCATTGCCCCCCGGCATCACATATCGCGTATCACTCGACGCCGTCAGGGTATTGTAGAAGGCGCCGAAGAACGTGGTTGACTCCATCCCGAGGATCTCGCCGCGCTTGGTGAGATCGCTCATGTAGTTGTACGACGGAAAATCTCCGATCGAGCTGGTCTGTCCAGTTGGCTGGCTGATGTTCCTGTCGTCGAACACGAACTGGTTGCGCCACGTCATCGTGTTGTCGAAATCGTGCTCCCACCGGCCGCCGACGATGGTCCGCCGGTCGTTGCGGCCGAGGCCGGCCTGCAGAGCCGTCTCCGTGCCGGTCCCGCCAGTTGCGTTGAAGCCGTTGTTGAACAGCCTGACCGTCCCGCATCCCGGCGCGGCGGTGGCACCAGTAGCACATCCCTGCTGGAACGGGTTGAGGTCGTACTGGTTCAGCGACTGCCGGATCGGCAATCGCGTGCTGAGGTCATTGTTGATGATCTTGACCGTGAAGCGGTCATCCGGCGTCGCCTTGAGCGTGCCGAGGAAGTTGACGGTCTGCGTGTTGAACCAGCTGTTGCCGATGTAGCCATCGCCCCGCACGTCGCTCGCGAACAGCGAGCCCTCGAAATTCCCGACCTTCTTGCCGGCGGCGAGGTAGTTGTTGAGATAACCGTAGCTGCCGCCGTCCACGCCATATTCGACGCCGTCAATCGTGCCGCCGGGCCTCGTCCGGAAATTCAGCGCGCCGCCGGTCGCGTAGTTGCCGTAGAGCGCCGACGACGGGCCGCGGATCACGTCGATCGCGCCATAGGCGTGCGGATCGATCAGGTCGCTCCGCGACAGGCCGTCCGGCTGCGTCACCGGAAAGCCATCGTCGAAGATCACGAGATTGCGGATGGCGAAACCGTTGCGGGCGTTGGATCCGCGAATCGAGATTCCGAAATCACGGGGACCATTGCCCTGCTTGATCGAAATGCCCGGACTGTCCCGCAAGACGTCGCTGACCGAAAACGCCGGGCGATTGTCGAACTGGCTGCGATCGATGGTCGTCGCGGTCTGGCCGGCCGGCGATTGATTGAGATCAGCCCGCGCCGCGCCGGCAGACGCGGCCAAGTTTTGGGCCGGCGCGCTGGCGGTCGCGTTCTGCGCAACGGGTCTGGCTGCGCGTCCCGCCGAAGCTGAGCGCAGTCGCGATGGCCGGGCGGTAGGTTTGGGACGCGAAGGCTGCGGCGCCTCAACCGTCACCGCGGGAAGCGATTCCGAGGCGCCTTGGGCCAGCGCGTCTGAGCCGATCGAGGACACCAGCCCGCAAAGCACGGGCAGGCTCGCGCGGCTGATCGCACGAATGCGTAACATCTCTTGAATTCCTGACATCCGGCACGTCGGCCGGTCCATTACACACGCCATTGGCACGGCAACAGCGCACGCCAATGGTTCGGTTTGTCGCTACGTCAGGAAAATCGAGGGGGTGCGCGAGCCTGGGCGCTCGAGCCCTTGTAAACAGGGATGGCGGGCACATCCGCCGCAAGCCACACCACGCGTTCGGCGCGACGGAAGGGAGTGGCGAGGGCAACCTGCGGAGGCGAATCGAGCGTCGCGTTGGCCTGGGCCAGGCAGCACAGGGCGCATGCGCCGGCATGCGCGGTCGGCGTGCGGGTCGGATCGTTCGGACCGCCCTGCTCGCTCGCGCTGTGGCAGATGACGGCGGCGGAAAGCGGATCGGCCATAGCCTGGCCGGCCGCCCAGCACGCGGCAATCGGCGCCAGCACCTGCATCACCAGGGCGAGCAGGACGATGGGTAGGAATTTCTGTAGCCGTGCGCGCATCCGCCGAACCATTCGTTCGTCAGCCAACTAAACACTGCAGTCAGGGCCGAGTCGAGATCAGTTCCGCCGCCGTCTTGGCCCAGCGCAAATTTCTCGAAGACTGTGGTCGGCGCGCTCCAGCACCGGCGCCGGTCCGCGATTTAAGGCAGGGCAACCATCCCGCCTGTCCACAAATTTCTTATACTTGTCATATATTTAGATGACTTCGAGCTCGATCGTTTCGTTAATTGCTCGAATTTTGAACATTCGTTGCCGAAAATGATGACAAGTGAGAAAAGTTGATCTAGCATCCCCCTTGCTCAGGCTGGCCGCGAGGCGAAGTCTGGTGGTCCAAGTCTCGGGAGGAGCCCCTGGCGCGCAAAACGCAGCGTCGCCCCGTCAATCAAGAGCAAATCTTAGAATCGGGGATAATAGGGTCGACACAATTTTCGAGCGGGGCCAGGGCCCCGCTCTTTTTTTACCCGCGCGGCTGAACTGCCGATGAACATCGCCTCTCATCCAATCCTGGACACCGCGCGGCCGCATCACGCTCCGCCCGTTTACCAACGTCTGTTCGAGCTGCATGCGGAAGCGCAGGCGATGTTCCGCTCGAAGGCAGCGAGTTGGCGAGGGATCGACGCTCGCATTGACGATCCTCGACTTCGCCGGTGAGCGCCGCACGATACTTACGGCACGCCGCGTCGTCAGAAATGCGCTCCGCGATCCGCTCGACGTAAATGGACGCCGGAGATCGCGCAGGCCTGGGATAGATTGCTCGCGGATATCGACGCATGCGCCGCCGCTCCGGCCCGACGCTTTGCGCTGCACCAACGGTGGCTTGCTGCGATCTCGCGGTTGATTGCAGATTGAGTGCCAACAACTCTTGTGAGAGACTTTCGGAGATCGGTCGCGCAAGCAATGACGCGCCGACGACAAAATACATGGGAGCGAGCGATGTCCGGGACGAAAGATTTCTCGACGACGAGGCGCGATCTTCTCCAGGCGGCAGCGACCGCCGGCGCCGCAACTGCCATCCTCGGCAGCATGGGCATAAACCCCGCACTGGCAGCCGCGGTCGGACGCAGCGAGAAGCCGCTGAAGGCGGCGTTCTCTAACGCGGGCCTGCAGGCGACCTGGTGCGCGCAAGGCAAGCAGGCCGCGGAATTCTGGGGCAAGCTGTTCAACGTAGAGGTGACCTGGTTCGACGGCCAGCTCGACGCCGTGAAGCAACGCGCGGCGATCGACAATATGGCCTCGCAGAAATGGGATTTCGTCGCGATCCAGGCCTTCGGCATCGGCACCCTCACCCAGCCGGTGCAGAAGATGATCGACGCCGGCACGCCGGTGATCGACATGGACACGCTGATCGCGCCGCTCGACCAGATCAACGTGCACTCCTTCCTCGCGCCCGACAACGAGTTCATGGGCGCCTCGGTGACGCAGGCGCTGTGCAACGCCATGGGCGGCAAGGGCAAGATCATCATGACGCAGGGCGCGCTCGGGCATACCGGCGCACAAGGACGGGCCAAGGGCTTCAACTCGGTGGTCAAGCAGTTCCCCGGCATCGAGGTGCTCGACACCCAGCCGGCCGACTGGGACGTCTCCAAGACCGCCCGCCTCTGGGAAACCTACCTGACGAAATATCCGCAGATCGACGCGGCCTTCTTCCACAATGACGACATGGCGCTCGCCGCCGCCAACATCATGAAGGCGCGGGGCCGCACCAACATCCTGATCGGCGGCGTCGACGCCATGCCGCCGGCGATCCAGGCGGTGAGCGAGGGCCGCATGTTCGCCACGGTGCGCAATCCCTCCTGCCGCATCCATGGCGGCGCCATCATTGCAGGCGTGTCGGCCGTGGTCGGCGGCGAGAAGAGCGGACAGGGTATCCCGAAGAACGTCGTCACCGACGGCCCGGTCGTGACCAAGGCCAACGCCGCCGGCATGCAGTGGATGCAGGATCACTTCCTGATCTGAGCCTCCAGATTTTTCATGAGCGTGGGACAAAAGCCCATCCTGGAACTGCAGGGCATCACGAAGAGCTTCGGCGGGGTCGAAGCGCTTCGTGGTGTCGACTTCGCGCTTTATCCCGGCGAGATCCATGGTCTCGTCGGCGAGAACGGCGCCGGGAAAAGCACGCTGATGAAGATCATCGCCGGCGTGCACACCGAATTCTCCGGCCGCTTCCTAGTCGACGGGAAGGAGATGCATTTCCGCTCGGCCCGCGATGCGCACGCCGCCGGCATCGCCATGGTGCATCAGGAGCTCAGCGTTGCGCCCGACCTGACGGTCGCGGAGAACGTCTTCCTGGGCAACCAGCCGACCAACGCACTTGGCCTCGTGCAATGGCGGCGGATGGCGCGGGAAGCGGGCGAGCAGCTCGCCCGTTTCGGCATCGACGTCGACCCGATGGCGCGGCTCGGCGATCTCCCGATCGGGCTGCAGCAGTTGATCGAGATCGCACGCGTGCTGTTCTCCGGCGCGCGCATCGTCATCCTGGACGAGCCGACCTCCGCCCTCTCCCCGCCCGAGGTCGAGCGGCTGTTCGCCACGCTCAAGCGGCTGCGCGAGGGCGGCACTGCCATCGTCTTCATCTCGCATTTCATCGAGGATATCTTGCGCGTCTCCGACACGGTGACCGTGTTCCGCAACGGGCGGAAGGTTGCGGAGACGGCGAGCGCCGCGACCAGCAAGGGCGCGCTGATCGAGGCCATGATCGGCCGCGGCGGCGAGGCGCTCGAGCATAGCTACACCGACGATCTGATGCTGCCGCAGCCGAGCGACGGCAAGGTCGTTCTCAAGGTCGATCAGCTGTCGCTGTCCCGCAGCCTTCAGGACATCTCGTTCGAAGCGCGCGCCGGCGAGGTGCTCGGCATCTACGGCTTCATGGGCTGCGGCCAGCAGGAGCTGTCGCGTATCCTGTTCGGCAAGCTGAAGCCGGACGGCGGCACGCTTGCCGTCGAGGGCACGCCCAAGTCCTTCGCCAGCACGGCAGCAGCGCGGCGCGCCGGCGTGGCGCTGGTGCCGGAGAGCCGGCGCGACATGCTGTTTCACCAGGAGCCGGTCTACAAGAACATCTCGATCAGCATTCTCGATCGCATCTCGACGCTGCTGCTCAAGCCGGCGCGGGAGCGCGACATCGCCAAGCGCCAGGTCGAGCAATTGCAGATCCGGCCGCCGGTGGTCGGCCTCGATCTCGGCATGCTCTCGGGCGGCAACCAGCAGAAGGTCGCCCTCGCAAAATGGCTGACCTATCCGCCCAAGCTCCTGGTGCTGTGCGAGCCGACCCGCGGCATGGATGTCGGCGCCAAGAACGACGTCATCAACATCGTCCGCGACCTCCGCGCCAGGGGGCTCGCCATCATCGTGCTGTCGACCGAGCCGGAAACGGTGCTGTCGCTGGCCGATCGCATCCTCGTGCTCAAGCGCGGCACAGTGGTGCGGGAATTCAAGAACGAGCCGGTCAGCAAGGACCGCCTGCTGGAAGCGGCGTGACGGAGAAGCACATGAGCAGCGAGACGGCTTTGGCGGCGGGACGGAGGGCGCGGGGCCTTGCACCCTTCCTGCGCTCGCAGATGCGCAACATCGCCCCCTTCCTGACGCTGATCTTCCTGACCGCCTTCTTCGCCTTCGCCAGCCCCTCCTTCGCGACGCTCGACAATCTCGGCAACATCCTCACGCAGGTGTCGATCACCGGCATCATCGCCGTGGGCCTCACTTTCGTGATCCTCTGCGCCGAGATCGACCTGTCGATCGCCGCCATCGCCAACGTCACCGGCATCGCGGTCGCCTACTTCACGCTGCAGGAGTCCTACGTCAACATCGCCAACGTCCCGCTGCCCGGCGCGGTCGCGATCATCCTGTCGATCCTGCTCTGCGCCCTGCTCGGCCTCGTCAACGCGCTGGGGCTGACCGTGATCGGCATCCCCTCCTTCATCATGACCCTGGCGATGATGCAGATCGCCGCCGGCATCTCGGCGCTGCTGGTGCGCGGCCAGATCGCCTACAAGGTGCCGAGCCTGATCACGACGCTCGGCTCGGGCTCGATCGGTGGCATCCCCTGGATCGTCATCGTCGCAGCCATCATGCTGCTCGGCGGCCATCTGGTGCTGACCTACACGCGCTTCGGCCGCTACGTCTACATGGTCGGGGGCAACCGCGAGGCGGCGGAATATTCCGGCCTCAACGTCAAGCTCATCCTTGGCGCCGTCATGGTGATCTCCGCGGTGTGCTCCGGCATCGGCGGCATGCTCGGCGTCGCCCATTTCGGCAGCGCGCAGCAGAACGAGTTCGACACCTATCTGCTCGACTCCATCGCCGCCGTCGTCGTCGGCGGCACCAGCCTGTTCGGCGGCCGCGGCGGCATCGGCAACACCATCGTCGGCCTGTTCGTGCTAGGCGTCCTCAACAACGGCCTCGACCACGTCAACATCGACAGCTTCCTGAAGATCCTGATCCGCGGCCTGATCCTGCTGGCCGCGCTGGTCATCAACGTCTACGCGCAGCGCTTGAGGGAAAAAGCGGCGGAGTAGACGGCCGCCAAAGCAAAAATACGAAAACAACCCCATGCACAGTAGCCGGGGCCAGCGGAATCAATGGCTTATCGGTGACCTCGCAAAATTACGGATTTTGCGAAGTCAATTTTGACTCGTCGGGCAAAACAGGGGTATGTTGACATGATGGCGGCGGCGTCGATCGGTCGCCGCTTCCCCCTCATTGCTGACCAACGTATTGCGAGTGTTCGACCGCCTCGTCCAACATGTCCCTTCACTCCGATTTCCAGCATCGCGCCTTATTGCATTTAGGAACCACTTGGTCTATATTGCCTGAATGATGGCTACCAATTCTCAACTCCCCGTCGGTCGCCCCCGTGAGTTCGATCTCGACGATGCGGTAAGGCGCGCGATGCAGGTCTTCTGGGATCGCGGCTATCACGATGCATCGTTGTCCGACCTCCTTGCCGGAATGGAGCTTTCGAAGGGCAGCTTCTACAAGGCTTTCGGCGACAAGAAATCTGTCTTCCTGCACGCCCTCAAGCTCTATACCGACGAGGGTGTGCGGAACGTCCAGGAGGTTCTTCGATCGGATCCTTCGCCAAAGGAGGCAATCCGCAACGCTCTCGTACGGTATGCGGATTTGTCTTCTGGAAGCAAAGGTATTCGCGGGTGTTTCGCTGTCTTGACCGCCGCTGAGATGTTGCCGGGAGATCCGGAGATCGCAGACCTGATCAAGCGTCTTTTCGCCAGGCTTCAAGATCTGTTCGCCGCCACCGTCGCGAAAGGGCAAGCTGCCGGCGAAATCAGGGATGGTCGCGACCCCCGTGTTATCGCGCACTTCATCGTCGCCCATGCGCAGGGCATGAGGGTTCTTGGAAAAGTTGGATCACGTCGCGACGACATGCTGAAAAATATCGATCTCCTGATGGAGACCGTTTTTTAAAGCCAAATAGGGAACCGATCGGTTCCTATCGCAGTTATACCGAAGGCCCGCTTTGCGACCTAGGAGGTTCAATGCTCGAAGATCTCGAGAGCCGCCGGCCCGACCGCGGCACTGGCTCGAGCCGATTGGGATTTTGCCGGGCGTGTATTTGTCACAACCGGATTCCGTATCGTCAACTTGGCTTTGCCTTCCTTTCGAGAGGATTTCGAAGCTTCGGCGTTGCTCATGCAGCTCGTCATATCCGGTCAGACGGGCATAGGTTCAGGAATTGATATGACGAACTCACACGCAAGGCACTTTGCACGCATCGCAGTGATCGGCGCAATAACAGTCCTGCTGTCGGGTTGCGCCAGCAACAGGGGTCTGGTTCAGGCAGATTTCAGCCGCACGCCTGCCGAGTACACGCAGCTAACCGACGGACTTCACACAATACCAGCAGTCGACATATCCGCCATTGATCCAGAAATGTTGCGCCAGCGCGTGGACTACCCGACGGGTGAGCCGGTCGGAACGATCGTCGTAGATACGGCAGCTCGTCATCTCTACTTGGTGGAGGGAGACGGGAAGGCGATGCGTTACGGCATTGGCGTTGGCAAAGAGGGTCTTGCCTTTGCGGGCACGGCCATCATCAAGCGAAAGGCAGAATGGCCGCATGGGAGCCCAACCAAGAACATGATGGATCGGGAACCTGCGCGGTATCGACATCTCGCCAGCGGGATGGTGGGCGGCCTTGGCAATCCGCTCGGTCCCCGCGCTCTATACCTCTATCAGGGCGATCGGGACACATTGTTCCGGATTCATGGAACGACTGAGCCTGAGACAATCGGCGGCGCCGTTTCAAGCGGATGCATTCGACTGATCAACCAAGACATCATCGATCTCTATAGCCGCGTCAAGATTGGAAGTCGTGTCGTCGTGATTCAGCGCAGCCGGGGGTTGGATTCTTGAGCGCGACTTCGACAGCAAAGACTTGGCCTGACCATCAGGCATCAGGTCGGGGTGGCTCGTCGCCAACCGTTGCCCCGATCTTGTCGAGGACGGCTGTGCCGATCCAGCCGACGGGACCGCTCCAACGAGGACTTCGAAGATGATTACGATGCTGGTGACCTATGCGGGCGATGAGCAAACGCCGTTCGACCGCGACCATTGGACTGAATTGCACTTGCCGCTCGTGCGCGAAAGCTGGGGACCTTATGGGCTGGTCAGCGCCGGCGGGTTTTTTCCGCGAGGCGATGGCGCTGGGCTCATCGCGGTTGCTGTCGTCAACTTTCGCGACGAAGCCGCCATGGAAGCGGCGCTCAATTCGCCGGAGACCGCACGGGTCATGGCTGACGTCGACATCGTCACCGCCGTTAAGCCGCAGCGCAGCATCGTGAAGCCGCTCTGACGGATTCGTGGCGGCAATAGCTTGGCATCCTGAGAGGCAACCCGGAGAAAAGCTCATGAAAACTTGGCTCATCACAGGCTGCTCGAGCGGCTTCGGCCAGCGGCTCGCGCTCGCTGCAGCACAGCGCGGCGATCGGGTCATCGCGACGGCCCGCAATGTCAAGACAATCGAGGACATGGCCGAGCCTTTCGGCGGCCGCATGATCACTTTGCCACTCGACGTGACCGATGGGGCGGCAGCCAAGGCGGCGGTCGCAAAGGCGGTCGAGACCTTTGGAGGGTTTGACGTGCTCGTGAACAATGCCGGCTACGGACTGTTCGGCGCGATCGAGGAAGGCACGCCCGAGGAATACCGGCCGATGTTCGAGGTGAACGTCTTCGGTCTGATCGAAACCACCAGAGCCGCTCTGCCCGTCCTGCGACGTTCGGGCGGAACGATCGTCAACATGTCGTCCGGCGCGGGCATCGCGGGTGGCGGCGGCGGAGGTTATTACAACGCCGCCAAGTTTGCCGTGGAAGGGATTTCCGAAGCGCTCGCCGGCGAGCTGCAGCCCTTTGGCATACGCGTGCTGATCGTCGAACCCGGGCCGTTTCGCACCGATTTCCTCGGCCGTTCGATCACGATGGCGGCCAACGAGATGCCGGAATACGCCACGAGCTCGCGCAGGCATTATCGCGAAACCAACAACGGCAGTCAGGCGGGCGATCCCGACAAGGCGATCGCGGTCATCCTGCAGGCCGTCGACGCCGATGACGCCCCGCTTCATCTGCCTCTCGGCCCGGTCGCGCACGCGATCGCCGAGCGAAAGCTGGCTGCCTTCCGCAGCGATATCGACGCCTGGCGTGACGTCTCGATCGCCACCGATTTCGACCAGCCCTGAACGCTGGAAGCGAGCTCTGTCTGAACGTCAACATCCGACTGGAAAGCGATCATGATCGCAACTTTGAAGGGGTTTACCCAGCAGCTGGTGCCGGTGAACGGCATCAAGATCAACGCCGTCACGGGGGGGTCAGGCCCGCCAATCCTTCTGCTTCACGGCTGGCCTGAAACATGGTGGGAATGGCACAAGGTGATGCCGCTGCTGGCCGGGCATTTCAGCGTGGTGGCCATGGACCTGCGCGGCGCGGGCTTTTCCGACTGCCCGCAGAGCGGATATGACAAGGCGACGATGGCGCGCGACGCGCACGACGTGATGGTTGCCCTTGGGCATGAACGCTACGCCGTGTGCGGACACGACATCGGCGGAATGGTCGCCTTGCCGCAGTCCGCCATCTATCGGGAGGCTGTTACCCACTTGGCCGTCCTCGACGTTCCGCTTCCCGGTTGGACCGGATGGGAGGCGACGGCCGCAAGACTCTGGCACTTCGGCTTCCATATGAACCGGGACCTACCCGAGCGCCTGATTCATGGCCGCGAATATGACTATGTTTCGACCTTCATGGCCGAACGGTTCTACGATCACAGCAGCTTCAATCCGGCGGACATCGAGATCTACGCCAAGGCAATGGCGCTTCCTGGCCGCACGCGCGGCGGCATGGAATGGTATCGCGCCTTCACCGCCGATCATGCGACTGCGCTCGAGTACAAGAAGCAACCGCTCGAGATACCGGTGCTTGGCCTGGGTGGGGAGCATCGTTTCGGTGCACAGATGGTGCCGATGCTCAAGGAGTTCGCCACCCATGTGAGGGGCGGCTCGATCGCGCGGTGCAGCCACTATGTCGCGGACGAGCAGCCAGATGAAGTCGCAGCCGCGCTGATCGAGTTCCTCGAGGCCAATTGAAACTCCGCGCCCGCGCCGTCGCAGGTCCGGCGGCTTGCGAGGGTGCGGGCGATTGCGCCGCAGAAGCGCGATGAATCGAACAAACAGCAAAGGAGACTGTCATGACCACACCCGTCATTCGCGGCGTCAATCATATCGGCATCACCGTGCCCGACATCGAGGCAGCAAAATCGTTCCTGGTGGAAGCTTTCGGCGGCCAGGTGATCTACCAGTCCTTCGGACCGCAGGATCCGCCGCGGCAGGGACCCGAATTCGAACGGGCCGTCGGCGCTTTTCCCGGAACGGTCGTGCGTGCGCAGGCGATGGTCAAGATCGGAACCGGACCCGATATCGAGCTCTTCGAGATGCACAGTCCCGAGCAAGCCGAGCCAATCCGTGCCAGTGACTTCGGCATCACGCACTTTGCTCTCTGCACCGACGACATCGACGCATCGGTCGCGCGCTTCGAGAAGGCGGGAGGCACACCCCTCACCGCGCCGCGCGCCATTCCCTATGCAACCGAGAAAGGTCCTGGAAACAAGGTCTGCTACTGCCGCATGCCCTGGGGCACGACGATGGAATTCATCACCACGCCGGACCGCATGGCCTATCATGACCAGACGGATCTGCGCAGGTGGCAGGACGAGGACTGAGCAGGGCGCGAAAAAGAATGCGCGTCAGTTAAGTCGCGGCGTCGGGCCGCAGCCGCGAGAAGCGGAAATTGCAGTGGCTGGCGCCGCCGGCCAGCGTCTGTGTCCTTTCCAGGCGGATGCCTCGCGCGGCGTAGGCGACGAAGTCGAGGCCGCAGATGTTCGGCAGGATCTCCGTGTCGCCGCGGCGCGCCGCGAGCTTACAGAAGCCGCAGGCCTTGTAGTCGACGCCGAATTCGAAGCTGTCTTGCGGACCCGGCTCGACGAAATCGTAGACGAAATCTTCCGGAAACTCGGTTTGGTGAGCCTTTGTCACGCTCCTTGCCGCCTGTTCGCGCATCAGGGCCCGGTTCTCCGGCGACATGAACTGACGCCCTGCGGCGAGACGCTCGGCTTCGGGAATCGTCAGCAGTTGCGCCTTGTAGGTTTCCCGCTCGATCTCGCCGATCACGGGCACCGGCACGCCGTGGCGCCGCAGCACGCGACTGATGGCCATGAAGCCGGTCAACCGCATGAAGAAATCGCTCATTCGGCTTGCGGCGCCGCCGACATAGGGCATCTGAGTGAGGACGACCGCGAATTCGTCCATCACCTCCCGCCTGATTGCGTCGATATCGGAAAGATGCGCACGCTCACGGAGCATCGCTTCGGCAAGGTCTATTCGCTCGTGCATGGCGGCTTCCATCGCTTGCCGGTAGGTCTGGTAGAACGGATGAATTGCGGCCATTGGACACCCGATATGATTGGCTCATTGCAACGTCGACGACGCCGCTCATTCCGCGGCGATCGCCTCGATCTCCAGCAGCCATTTGCTGTCGACGGTCTCGACGACGACAACGGTCAGCGCCGGCTGATGCTCCCCGAGCACTGCGCGCCGTATGACGCGGTTGGCGACAACTTGACTGCGGTCGGTCAGGAAGGTGTTGACCTTGACCAGGTGCTCGATCCCGAGACCTGTCGCGGCGAGCACTTCCCTGACATTGCGCCAGGCCTGCTCGCATTGCGCCTCGAAGCCGTCAGGCACGGTGCCGTCGGGCTTTTGAGGCACCTGGCCGCTGATGAACAGCAGGCGGCGATGCTGCTGCAGCTCGAGTCCCATGCAGTAGCCGCCGGCGGGCGGGTGAACCGTTGCGGGATTGTGGCTGACGATGTGAGCTGGTGACATGGCGTTCCTCCGGATTTGCGCGCAGACCGTAGCCGGCGGCATCACGCTAGCGCAAAGCATCATTGCTGCGGTTCAGCCCAAGAAAATCTATTGCAAGGGCGCGGCCTATCGGTGTCAAAGTGCAGTTGCGATGACCTACGCCCTTCCCCCGCTCAACGCGCTCCGCGCCTTCGAGGCCGCCGCGCGCCATCTCAGCTTCAAGCTCGCCGCGCACGAACTGCACGTCACGCCCGCGGCGGTGGGGCAGCAAGTGAAAGCGCTGGAGGCGCGGCTCGGCGTGCAGCTGTTCGAGCGGCTGCATAAACAGCTCATCCTGACCGAGGCCGGCCAAGCCTATCTGCCCGGGGTCTCCGAAGGCTTTCGCCACATTGCCGAGGCGACCTCGCAGCTGAAGCCGGCGGGTGCGGTGCTGTTGCAAGCGGGGGTCCACGGCAGCATCGACCTGCGCCGCCTCGAACTTGCGGCGTTTCGCAGCGCACATGCAGAGATTGGTTTGCGCGTGCTGCAACCGGCCGGCCTGCACGAGCTCGTCGAGGGCAAGGTGGACGTGCTGATCGCCCGCGGCGAAACCGCTCGCAAATCGCCGCCCGCGTCTGGTCGGCGACGTCGGGAGTTGACGGGCCCAACATTGCGGGCCGAGGCCCAAGGCTGCGTTCAACTCACCGCATCCTTACCCGTACAGAGAAAAATCGTGGTGAACTTCCAGGGCGCGTCATCGTAAACTCGCGCCCCAGTTGGAACGCGGATGAGGTCCGCTCAGCTCCCGATAGCCGCGCAGAAGCCGGCCTCACCAGACGTCGGAGTTGGGCCAAGAGCTGACATCTTGCGTAAGCACGTCTGGTAGCACATAACGTGATGAAACGTCTCTTGGTTGCGCGCGGAGATTGAGTTAGCCTAACCCGGGATCGCCGAATGGGTAGTTCGGGTCATGCCGCAAATCGCTTCAAGCCTTGCGATAGCAATCGGGGTATTGGTCGCGGCCTTGACGGCGATCGATTGGTTTCTCCTGAAGCACCACAAAGAATGGATCAGAGGAAAAGCCAGCACATTGTGGATTTGGCTTTCGTATCAACAAGCTCTTCCGATGCTGAGGCATATAGAGAGCAATCGAACATTCGTCGGAGCGGCAATTCTTGGCTTCTGCCTACCTATAGTCGGCAACGTCCTCCTCCTTATCCTTTTAGAAGTAGACCCGACTTTCGCAGTAACATTTCTCATAGTCGGGACAATTGGATGTGGGGTATTATTCCTAATATTCAGAGGCGTGATTTTCGCCATTTGGAATCGGTTGTTTACCGATGGACAAACGGGCAAGTATATCCTGAGGGCAATAGTCTGCGCTGCCATTTCGTTTGGTGCGGCTTTTCTGCTTTCCGAGATATTGGCTGATCAGATAGAAAAAGCTTCGAGAAGGCCGCTTTTCGAAGGCCTTTGGTTCCTTCTCATTGCAATGATCGGGGACTATATTGCAGTTACATTGGCATGGATGGCAGTCGTGGTACTGCTGTACGCTGCGTTTATCTACTCGCTGATAGTCTGTTATAAAATATTGCAATTCATCACGCTGAGGATAGTTGAGAAGGAAAATGGTCCGGTCTTAGCACTAGCTGGCCTTCTGACAGCGCTCGGCGCAATCGCCAAGGCTCTTATGCCAGCTTCGCCTTGAGGTCACGTTGCAATGTCGAGTTCGGCTTCGGGTCATTAGCGGCGGTCAGCGCAACCCTGATGCCATGTCCGCTGTCCCGTAGAAAGCCGATATGCCGGCGACTCGTCTCTGGTCAGCTTGGGGCACATCCGAAGTAATGGTTTGGGCTGTTCGGCGCAACTGGACGCCGGTTGATCTGATCCGATGGTTCGCGGCGGCTGAGAAATCAACCAACGCGAGTCGCCTCCTATCCCCCGGCCAACTTAGCTTTCTGTGCCTCTTCGATATGCCGCCGCTGATCGAGAAACGCCTGGCTGGACCGCGTCTTGTACAAATCCAGATTCTCGGTCTCGTCGGCCTGCAGCGTGATCGCCGCATCGACATAGGCGAGCCGGTGCGGATCCGACTTGACCTTGCGCGCCAGCCGGTGGAGGCGCAGCGCGAGCGAGGCCCATTGTACGGCCTTCACGGCGGTGTCCGCGGCAAAGCGAGGATAAAACGACCAGGCCGGCTCGACCGGCAGATGCGGACGGCGCTCGTCGCGGCTCTTGAGCCGCAGCACTCCCCCTTCGAGCGGGTGGACGCGCTCGATGGGATGGTAGCCTTTGAAATAGAGCGCGTAGGTGCCGATCTTGCCGACATTATTGCCCGTCGCCGCGGCACGCCGCATCAGCGTCTCGATGTGCTCCCAGCTGTAATAGGTGCTCCAGGCGAGCTCGTAGGCCCGCTCCCAGTCCGCCTTGGACATGGCGAGGTGGTCCGTCGTGACGTGATCCAGGTCGTATTTGTTGAGGTCCGCATCCATCGCGACACCCTTCAAATAGAGCGTCTTGTGGTCTTCCGAGCCCGGCAGCGGCGTCAGGAAGAAGAACTCCAGCATGTCGATCGGCAGCTCATGCTTGATGATCTCGATGTCGCGGACGATCGATTCCGGTGTGTCGTTGGGAAAGCCAATAATGTAGCCGCCGATGGTCATGATCCTGGCCCTCTTCCAGGCCAGCATCATCTCGCGATAGTCGGTGATCTTGTTCTGCCGCTTCTTGGCGCCGAGCAGACTGTCCGGGTTGATGTTTTCGAGGCCGATGAAGCATCGCCGGACGCCGGCCTTGGCGCATTTCTCGATGAAGTTGGGCAGCTTGTGGCAGAGCGTGTCGACCTGGATCGTGAAACGGAGGTCCCAGCCCTCCTTCTCGCGCAGCGCGATGATCCGGTCGAGCAAACTTTCCCAATCCTTGTTGCGCGCAAAATTGTCGTCGGTGAGAAAGAAGGCGAAGACGCCCTGAGCGACGTTGGCCCGGATCACGGCCTCGATGTCGTCGGCGCTGCGGCGTCGCGACTTGCGGCCCTGCACGTTGATGATGGTGCAGAACGAGCACTGGAACGGGCAGCCGCGCCCCGCGTCGAAGCTTGTGGTGTGGCCGATGACCCGTCCGATCTGCTGGCGGGGAATGATCGGCAAAGGCTGGCTCTCCAGGTCCGGCAGATCGTCGATGTAGTTGTAGAGAGGCTGCAATCGCCCGGCGACCGCATCCTGCAACAGCCCATCGAGCCGTCCCTCGGCTTCGCCTGCGAAGACCGACACACCGAGGTCCATCATCTCCTGAACGCCGGCATCGCGCTCCGGCAACATCGAGAGTGTGCCGGACACATGGAAGCCGCCGATCGCAACTTGGATTCCGAGCTTGCGAAACTGTCTCGCCAGATCGAGCGATCGGGGAAACTGGTTGGACTGGACCCCGACCAGCATCACCATGCCGGCCTCCGCGGCCTTGATCGCGCGCGCCAGATCCGCGACACGCACCTTCCAGTTGGTCTCATCGATGGCGTCGATCTCGATGTTGCAATCGGGCCCGAGAACCCCGCGTTCACGACAATCGAGCGCGATGCCGTAAAGGCAGGCTAGTGAATTCGAAGGCAGGCCGCCGCGCCACCATCGAATGACATAGCCTTCGTCGTCGTAATGTGACGGCTTGATCAGAACAAGCCGGAAAGTCTTGCTCTTCCTCATGAGCAAGGGTAGCTTGATCTCGGTCAAAGGCCAACCGGTTTCCGTCAGCTCCTCGCAAAAGACGACGAGCTGTGGCACGAAAACATCCGGTCAGCTAACCGCAGACGGGCGCTATAGCATGTTCGGCACAAATGGGGCTGCATCCTCGCCAGCTAAAGCATGATCCGGAAAAGTGCGAAGCGGTTTTCCGGAAAGATCATGCGTAAACAACAACCTGAAGCGCGATGACGATTCATCCAAATGTCATCGCGCTTTAGTGCGCAAGACGTCCGCTCCGGGGCACGTGCGATAATGCTCTGATTGATCCCAAGATTCCCCTGACATATTCGCCTTTTGTGAGTACACGCCGTGGTGGAATAGACGCGACTTTCCCCTTTGGCGCATCAGCCCGGCGCCCGGGCGCATCGAGCGAGCATGCCGACGGGACCCCTGATGGGCCCGGAGAAGCTCCGTCTCAGCCGGACAATTCCGGCTGCCAATCCCGCAATTTTCGCGCAGCGCCGGTGACGTCGGCGATCGTCCGAAACGCTGCCGTCTCCACCATCATCGCCCGCGCCAGCCGCACGGCACGCGCCTCGCTCATTGCGCGCCTCCGCGGGTCCTCGATCAGCTCGAAGTCGATGTTGTGGGCGAGGCCGAAGATGCGGCGGATGATCTTGGCGGCGGCGAAGCCGACCATGTCGGCGAACAGGCGCTGCATGTAGGCGTGGCGCTCGGCCTCGAGACGTGCGGCGCCCTGCTCACCGGCGAAGAGGGAGACGGGATAGGCGTCGCCGGCGGCCCCACCGCGCCAGAGGTCGAGGAATTTGCGCGCGAACTCATTCCAGACCTGCGCGACCGTCTCCAGCATCCAGCCTTCGAATGCCTGCCGCTCGCCCGGTGCGCGCTCATGACCGGCGGATGCAAAGTAGGCCATCAAGAGGTTGGCCAGCACCGCGCCGGCGTCGAATCCCATCGGACCGTAGAAAGCAAACTCCGGGTCGATCACCCGCGTCTCGTTCTCCGTCACCATGATCGAGCCGGTGTGGAGATCGCCGTGGATCAGCGCCTCGGGGCTCGCCATGAACTTCAGCTTCAGCCGCGAGATCGCGACGTGAAGGTCAAGGTCCTCGCGCAAGGCCGCGGCCAGACCATCGAGATATGGCTCGGTCCAGCGGTTCTGCTCCGCGATGCGGTAGGGATCTGTGAAGATCAGATCCTCCGTGATCTTGCACAGGGCGTGGTTGCCGGCAAAGGCCGCGATGCCCTCCTTCTTCTGGGCGGCGGAGAGCGCGAGGTCGGAGGTGAAGAACAAGGTCCTTGCCATGAACGTGGTGATGTCGTCCACGAAGCGCGGATATCGCGTTCCGGCGACCAGCCCCTTGCGCATGATGATGTGAGGTTCGAGCAGCTCCATCACCGTCAGCGCCAGCCCGTCGTTGTGATGCAGCACGGCCGGCACGAGGCTGGGCGCGAGTTCAGCCTGCCGCGTCAGCGCGAGATATTCGTAGTGAGCGCGGGACAGCGGCAGCGGCCAGCTTTCTCCGACGAGACGGACATAGGGCAGCGCCTGCTTCACCGCGATGCCGCCGCGCGCACCCTTCACGATGAAGACGAGATTGAGATTGCCGTCGCCAACCTCGGTGATCGCCCAGGAGGACGGTTCACCACCAAGTCCGGCCGCAAGCGCGGGAACTCGGGCGACGTAATCCCGCAGGTCGGGTTCATGGAGAATTCGATAGTCTCCCTGCCCCGGATCAGCCAATGGTCGGTGCGCTGAACTCATGCCGGTCCCCCCGTGCCGGCGCTGGAGCAGTTGTCCACTCCCGTTTCAGGAACTCAAGCCGGCCTGTTCTTTGACCGCCATCTTATCCATAAGGGGCGACCGGCCGCTAGCGCGACTCCTGCCGCGACTTGCCGCAGCGTCTCAAAGGCGCTGCGCCAGCCAGATGGTGTGCCCACCGCAATCGGGGTCCTCGACCACATGCGACACGACGCGGAATCCATTCCGATCCAGCAGCGAACGATATTCGGCCGGATCGAGGCTGGCATGATACAGCGGCTCGCCGCCGAACGCTCCGATCGCCTCGCCCTGGGCCGGGCCGCTCGTGAACATCAGCGCCGCATCCGGCCTCGCATGGTCGCGAAAGATCGGGAACATGCGGCGCTGGTCGTCAAAACAGAGGTGGAAGAAGCTGTCCCAGGCAAGGATGCCGCCAAATTGCCGTCCCAACGCAAGCCGGCGCATATCGGCAACGATCCATTCCAGCTTCGGAAAACGCTGTCGGCACGCATCGATCATCGCCGGCGAGGAATCCACCCCCGTCACGGCATGATCGAGCCCGATCAGGTATCCCGCCATTGGCTCTGCCGAGCCGCAGCCGAGATCGAGGACGGAGCCGGCAGGCGGCAGCAGCGCACGGAAACGGTCGAGCCAGGCCTGCTCGAACAGCCCGCTCCGGGCACGGCTCTCGATCCAGTCCGATGCCTTGCGCTGATAGAGATCGATGATGTGGTCGGCGGCGTCCGATGCCATTCGAGAACTCACGCGCTTCGCTCGCGACTGGAGCATGATCCGGAAAAGTGTGCAGCGGTTTTCCGAAAAGATCGTGCTCAAACAACAACATAAAGCGCGATGACGATTCATCCCAATCGCATCGCGCTTTAGAAGGTTTCCCGCTCCAGGAAGCTGGAGCCGATGTCGGCCTTCCTTTTGATCGGATCGAAATCACAATAGACGCCGTCCGCCACCAGTGTGTAGCTGGCGCTGACGTTGTATTTATCGAGCTTGACCGAACTCAGGCCGATCACCGAGGTGCTCTTGCCTCCGTTCCACCTGAACGGCGTCGAGCTCTTGGCCTGCTCGCAGGCCATCACCGCTTCGTTGAAGACAGAGCCCTCGACGAACGCCTTCAGGGTGCGGACCTGCACGGCCATCCTCCATTCGAAATAGCCGACGGCACCAAGGCCGGCGACGATCAGCACCAGAAGCGCGACGACAATACGTTGAAAAGTCATTCGATGTCCCCCCGGGCGCACCCCAATCACGGATGTTCTGCAAAGCACAAAAGGGTAGCAGAAATCCAGCCTGCTGCCAGACCGCTGCACAAGGGAGACAAATCCCAGGGGGCGCGCCGACGCGGCGTGCCCCCTTGGCTGCACTGTTCACCGGGGCACGAGGCCCCTCTATCCGCTCACGCCGCGTGCGGGAGGAAGAGTTGAGGCTGAGCCTGATCTACGGGATTGGTGATGATCGAGCCACCGTGGCCATCCGCCGCAAGCGCGAAATCCGCGGCACTGTACTGTCCGAGTAGCTGCAGCGACGCGCTATGGATGCCGTCGGTGATCGTCAGCGTGCCCCCGGTGTTGCCTTCGTTGGCGGTGTAGCCAAGGGAAGTCGCTTCGCTGAAGGCGATGTCGCCGAGCTCGAGCTCCACGCCATCCTGCCATCCCGAGATGGTCCCGCTGAATGCCGACGACTGGTCGAGAACGAGCTTTCCGGAAGCGCCACCGAACGTCACGTCGGTGAGCGTACCGCCAGTATGGACGTATTCGAGCCCGTGCGCACCGATCATGGTGCGAACAGCATTGCCTCCTGCGCCGACATGCTGCGTGCCGGACACGATGGTGGTGTCGCTCGCTGTGCCCCACACATACTGCGCGCCGCCATCGATGATCGTACCGGTGGCGTTGCCCCAATCGATCTGCACGCTGCCGGCCTTGAGGATGGTGCCGCTCACCAGGCCGCCTGCGTAGACGAGTTGCTCGCCGCCATCGTTCACGGTGGTGTGCGAGGCTGTGCCATGGACGGCTTGCACCCCGCCACTGCCGATCACGGTCAGGTCGGCGCTGCCATCATAGACGATCTGCTTCCCGCCCTCAATCGAGGTGCCGGCAACGGTCCCACCGGTGTAGATGTCCTGTTCGCCGCCCGCGAGGATCGTGGTCGTCATGGCGGTGCCGCCGTTTCCGATCACCTGGAGACCTGCGATCCTGGAGCCGCTGGCCGTGCCGTAGACGTAATCCGAAGCGCCGCTCGCCACGGTGCTGCCCTGCTCCGTCCCCCAGTTGATCTGCGCACTGCCGGCCTCAAGCCTGATGTCGACGACCGTGCCGCCCGCGTAGACTTGCATCTGCGCGCCGCTTCCGATGACGTAGTCCGTCGCCGTCCCGTAGACGTATTGATGGCTGCCGGCGTCAAACGTCCGTCCCCCCGCAGACCCGAACACGTAGTTCGACACGCCGGTGTTGCCGGCCGCATCGGTGACTACGAGATCGACGGCGGTGTTGAATTGCTCCCAGGACAGGCCAGCGCTCCAGGCACCGCTGCTGTCGACCGTCGTCGTCGTGCTCCAGCCGCCTGCCGACGTTCCGTCGCGCAGCGTGAGAGTCTGGCCCGCCGCGTCGGCATCCACCGAGCCGGTGACTGTGGCAGTCCACGGGCTCGCCGACGACACGGCTGACAACACCGGCACCGGCCTGATGGTATCGACCGAGAAGACCTGCGCCTTGACTTCGGCGCCGCTGGCGTCCTGCCAGGTCACGACGAAGCGACCATCGGCATATCCGGCGATCGAGGGATGCGACTGATCGGAGGCCGTGCTGGTGTTTACCAGTTGTTCGCTTCCGACCTTCCGCCCATCCGCGGTGAACACCTGCAACTTGATGCTGCTGCCGCTGGCGTCCCCGCCCGTACCGCTCCAATCCTGCCAAGCGATGGCAAAGTCGCCGTTGCTGAGAGCGGTAACCGTCGGCGTGAACTGCGAGTTGGCGGTCGTCGTGTTGACGAGGAACTCGCCCCCGATCTTGCTGCCCTCGGCGGTGTAGAGCTGCGCCTTGATGGCGCCGCCGCTGCTGTCGCCGCCCACCTGGCTGAAATCGTACCAGGTCACGACGAAGCCGCCGTTGGGCAGCGCGGAGATCGTTGGCTTCAACTGGTCAGAAGCGGTCGCCGTATTGACCAGTTGTTCGGAGCCGACCTTGCTTCCATCCGCCGCGAAGATCTGAGCCTTGATGCTGGTGCCGGCGGCGTCGCCCAGCGTGCCGCTGGAATCTTCCCACGTCACCACGAAGCCGCCATTGGCGAGACCGGTCACCGTCGCATTGGCCTGATCGCCGCCGGTCTCGGAATTGACGAGCAATTCGGGACCCGACTTGCTCCCATCGGCCGCGAAGACCTGCAGCTTGATGCTGGTGCCTTCGTCGTCCCCGCCCTCACCGCTGTCGTCTGTCCAGGCGACGGCGAAGCCGCCATTGGCCAGTGCGGACACAGTCGGCGAGAACTGCGAATAGGCCGTCGCGGTATTGACGAGCGTCTCCGATCCAACCTGCGCACCGTCGGCGCCAAACACCTGGGCCTTGATGCTGGTGCCCTCGCCGTCGCCGAGCGTCTGGCTGTTGTCGAACCAGGACACGACGAACCCGCCGGTAGACAGGCCCGTGATCACGGGCGCGAGCTGGTCTGCGTCGGTCTCGGTGTTGATGCGGAATTCGGACCCGATCTTGCTGCCGTCGGCGGCATAGATCTGCGCCTTGATGCTGGTGCCACTGGTATCTCCCAGCACCCCGCTGGAATCATCCCAGGTCACCACGAAGCCGCCGTTGACGAGGCCGGTGACGGTGGGCGCCTGCTGGGCGCCGGTCGCGTTGGTGTTCACAGAGAATTCGGAGCCGACTTTTACAACGGGAGCAGCCATAGGACTGGATCGCTTTCATTCAAACGGGGCCGGCTGCGGACAACGCAGCGCGGCAACAGGTTGCGAGAGCGTTCGTATTGCATCGCAGCTTATCATATTTTTGATGATATGTTATGTTTTGTGTGAACAAGTCGTCGTCGTCCAAGACCGCGCCGGATTCTGACTTCAGCTCGTACGATTGGCGCGAGAGACGGAGACGCCGCCATTTTTCGCGAGCCGCGTCCTTTCCAGGAAAATCAAAGGCCGCGCTCCGACGGCGGAATCGCCGTCGAAAGACGCGGCCCTGCGAAGCGGAGTTCGCACCAGCGAACTCCGCGCAGTGACGGCTCGAGATGGTGTCGTCAGGTCCGCCGAGCGGTCAGCCATTCGCTGCGCTCGATCGGACGGTAGACCATGCGGATCTCGCCGACAGCACCGAAGAAGCCGTCGGCCAGAACGCCGTTCCACCAGCCTGCACCGAGGATCCAGGGCTGAGGCGAGTTCTGCGAGCGCAAGCCGATCGCCGCGTTGCCCACGTTGCGCAGCACCGGCGCGCCGTCGATGTACATCGTGGTGGTGAGCGTGGCGGGATCGTTCACGATCGCGAGGTGATACCAGGTATCGCGAATGATCTCGCCCGACCAGTTCGTCTGCGCATAATGCGAGACGGAGGCAGGCACCACCTCCCACTGCACTTCACGCAGGTTCGAAATGGCGAACAGAACGCTCGACGCCTCCGGATCTCCGCCCCAATAATTGCCGGGAACGTTGCCGCGGTTCCCGACGCGGCCGAGGATGTTGCCCCATTTGTGCAGGTTCGCGGTCCACCCGGCCGGTATCTTCACGAAGGCCTCGACCGTATAGCCGTTCCAGAAGCTCCGGCCGTTCAGCGATGCACCTGCCGCCGTAAGGAAGGCGTTGAAGCGACCGACCGTATTGTCGGTGTTGAGAAACACCACGCTGCCCGCGGCCGAGGACAGACGATGCTTGTCGGTGGTCCACACGACGTCGCCGAGTTGCGCCGAGGCGATGAGCGCGGCGCGGGCCAGATTGTTGCCGCCCGCCACGTCGGGGATGATCCCACCGACCGGAATGGCCTGTCCGTCGACGATCGTGGACGGGACGCGCCAGTGCGCCACCGTGTCGGCGACATGCGGATAGTCCTCGGTGTCCGCAGGCGGCACCACGGCGGGCGTCGGCGGTTCGACATAGCCGGCCAGCAGGTCGGCGCGCACGGTGGGCAGAATTGCCGGACCAGTCAGCGTCTTGCTCGGACTGAACCGGGTGAATTTGGCGAAACGGTTCTTGAAGTTGATCGGGATGGAGAAGCTGTTGTTCACGCTCGTGAGTTCGGCATGATCGAACTGGTTGAGCGTGTTCTTCGGCTTCTGCACCACCCAGGGCGAAAACGACATCACGTCGATCTTGTTGTTGGTGAAATCGACCTCGTACAGGCGCATCATGGCGTTGCCGCCCTGATAGTCCATCTGATAGTCGACGACCATCTGGTGGACCGGATTGCCGAAATTGTTGATCTTCGCAAGATACGCAGCGCCATGGTGATGGCCGTTCAGCGTCATGAAGATCTGGTCCTTGTCGCGGATCAGCTTTTCCCACAGCATCTTGCCGTAGTCGGTCTCCAGCGGGGAAAGGCCGTCGCTGTCAATGGCAAGCAGCTGGTGGTTCGACAGAATCACGGGCAGCGTCGGATTGCGATCGATCACGTCGCGGGCCCAGGCGATGGCGCCGTCCGATGCGCGCCAGGACAGCGAGAGCACCATGAACTTCACGCCGTTGGCCTGGAAGATGTGATACTCGTGAAATCCGCTGCTGTCGCGCTCGCGGAACGTCGACTGCTGCGCGGCCCTGCTGCTCGGGAACCACTTCAGATAGGGTTCGGCATTGAGGCTGCGCTGGGCATCGGTGCCTGAGTTCTGGTCCCACGGATTGTGATAGTCGTAGTCGGCAACGACGTCGTGATTGCCGGCGAGGATCGAATACGGCACTTTTGCGTTTTCGAGTTTCGTCATCGCGGCGTCGGCGACAATCCACTGGTTCGGCTTGCCCTGCTGGTCGACCACGTCACCGAGATGGATGACGAAGCGGATGCCGTATTTCGCCGCATTGTCGGCGATCCACTGGGTCTGGGCGTCGAAGGGCGTCGAACCGTAGGTCTTCTGGAATTGCTGGCTCTCGTCGGTCGTCGCATAGCGCGAATAGAACTGCGTGTCGGGCAACACGGCAATCGAGAAGCTGTTCAATGACGGAGTGGTCGTCTGCGCCTTTGCCGCGCCCATGGCCAGCATGGAAAGGCCCGCGGCGCCCTGCAGGACCGCGCGACGGTCGATCAAATGGCGCGAGGAATTGTTGCTGCCGGAATGATCGTTCCCGGCGTCGATATCGTCATTGCTCATCGGAGAGTGCCTGTTGCTACGGTCGCGACTGCGACGGTGGCCGGTCTTTAGCGATCTCGATTAACATTTAAATTAAGAAAATGTATCATTACATATGTTAACATCGAAGCCGCCCGGCGAACGCCGAAGCAGGGCTGCGGCGCGCATCGAAAGACACCCGGAGGCGCAAAGACGCGCAGCGTTTCGGATAAGGATGTGTGTGCCGGCGCACGCGCTCAGATCGGGATGCACAGGCATCCGCGCGCAAGTTCGGAGACGGCCACTCCGGACAACCGCGGCATCTTTATCCCGAGCTGCCCCGAGAGTTAGAACGGCATGCCCATCAACTTGGTCAGGCGTTCAAGCTGGAAATATCCGGCATGATAGGCCGCCAAGCCGAGGCCGTAGATCACCGCCGAGATGATCGTGGTCCAGATCAGCTTACGCCCCATCCGCGTCAGGATCGGCGCGCCGGGGTCGGTGCCGGGTGCACCGACGCCATCCTCGTGCTGGCTGCGCACGCCGAAGGGCAGCGTCAGGAACAGCGCGACCCACCAGATGACGAAGTAGATCGCAAGCGCGGTCGAGATCTGAATGGCCATGGGGCGGCCTTACGCCTGCTCGATCTCGACCAGCGCGCCGGAAAAGTCCTTCGGGTGCAGGAACAGCACCGGCTTGCCGTGAGCGCCGATTTTCGGCACGCCGTCGCCCAGCACCCGCGCACCCTCCTTCACCAGCGTGTCGCGCGAAGCGATGATGTCGACGACCTCGTAGCAGACATGGTGGATGCCGCCGTCGGCGTTGCGTTCGAGGAACTTCGCAATCGGCGAGGCCTCGCCAAGCGGCTCGATGAACTCGATCTTGGTGTTGGGCAAGGTCGCGAACACGGTGGTGACGCCGTGCTCGGGCAGCGGAACGGCTTCCGAGATCTCGGCCCCGAACGCCGCTCCGTAAATCTTTGCGGCCTTGACCGCGTCCCTGGTCGCGATCGCGACATGGTTGAGGCGACCCAGCATGGTTTCTTCTCCCTCAGCGCGTGATCCGGACAGGCGGCGGGCCGCCTCCCCGAAGATGCTGACACAATTACACCGTCAGTACGTGTACCAGACAGGGAGGCTTTTTGCCCCAATGTTCGTTGATCACGGCCCGGACCGCGCGTCGCACCGACTCGCCCAAGGCGTCGGCATCGCGGCGGCGCGCCTTCGGCAGGCCCTCGATGGTGGACATCACGGCATCGAAGACGATGTCGTCGAAGAGCTCGCCGGCCCTGTTCTTCTCTGGGATGCCGACGAGATCGACTTCCGGATCGTCGGCCAGTTCGCCCTGCGCCGTCATGGCGATGGCGACGAAGGCGCAGCCGGAAAAGGCCATGCGGCGACGCTCGATCACCGCGCGGGACTTGGAGTCCTCCAGGATCGTGCCGTCCTTGTAGAGACGCCCCGACGGCACCTCGCCGACGATGCCGGGATCGCCGGGGCCCAGCTTGACGAGGTCACCGTCGCGGCAGACCAGCACGCGCGGCACGCCGGCAGCGCGCGCGAGCTTGGCATGCTCGTGCAGATGCAAGGCCTCGCCATGGACGGGAATCAGGAGTTGCGGCTTCACCCAGGAGATCAGGTCGCGCAGCTCGTCGCGGCGGGGATGCCCGGAGACGTGGACCAGAGCGTCGCGGTCGGTGATGATCTCGATGCCCTGGAGCACGAGATTGTTGACGATCGAGCTGACAGCCTTCTCGTTGCCTGGGATGGTGCGCGAGGAGAAGATGACGCTGTCGCCGCGGTTGAGCGTGATCTCGGGATGGTCGTCGTTGGCGATGCGTGCCAGCGCCGCACGCGACTCGCCCTGGCTGCCGGTGCACAGGGCCAGCACCTTGTCCGGCGGAAGGTGGCCGTAGACCTCGGGCGAACGGAAATTCTGCACGCCGTCGAGATAGCCGGTCTCGCGGGCGACCTGCACCACGCGCTCCATGGCGCGGCCGACCACGACGACCTCGCGGTCGGCAGCCTTCGCCGCCTCGGCAACCGCCTTGATGCGGGCGACGTTGGAGGCGAAGGTCGTGACCGCGACGCGGCCCTTGGCTGACTTGACGAGGTCGATGATGGTCCGGGCGACCTCGGCTTCCGACGGCGAGCGGCCATCGCGCACGGCGTTGGTGGAATCGCCGATCAAGGCGAGCACGCCCTGCTCGCCCAATTCGCGCAGCCGCTTCTCGTCGGTCGGCGCTCCAAGGGTCGGAGTCGGGTCGATCTTCCAGTCGCCGGTATGCAGCACGATGCCGGCTTCGGTGTGGATCGCCAGCGCATGCGCTTCCGGAATCGAATGCGCGACGGGAATGAACTCGACGTTGAACGGGCCGATATCGACGCGTCCGCCGGACGGGACCACGGTGACGGGGATCTCAGGCGCATTGCGCTCGGCAGCGCATTTCGCCTCGAACAGTGCCGCGCTGAATTTGGTGGCGTAGATCGGGCATTTCAATTTCGGCCAGAGATCGAGGATGGCGCCGAAATGATCCTCATGGGCGTGGGTCAGCACGAGGCCCATCAGGTTCTTGCGCTCCTTCTCCAGGAAGCTGATGTCGGGCATGATCAGGTCGATGCCCGGCAGATGCTCCTCGTCGCCGAAGGACACGCCGAGATCGACCGCGAGCCAGGCGCGCTGGTGGCGGTTGCCGAGGCCGTAGATCGACAGGTTCATGCCGATCTCGCCGACGCCGCCGAGGGGCGCAAACACCAGTTCGTCGGGCCTTGCCATCACGCAGCTCCCACGGAGGCGACGGGGCCGAAGAACACCTCGCCCGCGGCCACAGGCACAAGGCGGCCCTCCGCGGTGCGAACGATCAGGCAGCCGGTGTCGTCGATGGTGTCAAAAATGCCTTCCAGCGTCGTCGCTCCCGTGTGGATCGCGACCTTCTCCCCGAGGCCGGCAGCGCGCTCGAGCCAGAGCTTCCGGATCTCGGCAAAGCCGCGGCCATTGTCCCAGATGCCGCGGAACTCGACCCAGGCGTCCGAGAGAGCCGAGAACAGCTCCTCGGCGCTGATCTGGACGCCGAGCGCCGCCAGCGACACCGCGGGCGTCGGGGTGCCCTCGGGCGCTGCAACCACGTTGGTGCCGATGCCGACGACGATGGCGAGACCGTTGTCGACGGCCTCGGCCTCGAGCCCAATGCCGACCAGCTTCTGGCCGCCGGCGAGCACATCGTTCGGCCATTTCAGGGCGTAGCGGGGGCGGCCCTCGCCGAGGCGGAGCGCGGCCTCGAGGCTCACCTTCTCCAGGGCAGCCTCCTCCGCCAACCCGGCGGCAAAGCCCAGCGTGGCGGCGACGGCGGGGGCGACGTCCATGACTTCGAGGATGCTGGCCGCGAGATTGCCGCGCGGCGCGATCCAGGCGCGCTGGCGCCGGCCGCGGCCAGCTGTCTGTTCCGAGGTCACGAACCACATCGGGCCACGCTCGCCAGCCCTGGCGCGCTCGATCGCCTCGGTATTGGTCGAGCCGGTCCGCTCGAAAGCTGCGAGCTTGTAGCCCGCCGACAGTGCGCGAGGACCGAGCGTGAAAGCCATCCTAGAACAGCGACTTTGCCGCGGCGGAGGCGACGCTCACCACGGGACCTGCGAACAGCGCAAACAGGATGTTGAACAAGCCCGCGACCGCCAGCACCGTCCGCACTTCGATGCGCACCGGATCGACCTGGCCGGCCGGCTCGTCGAAGTACATCGTCTTGACGATGGCGAGGTAGTAATAGGCACCCACCACGCTGGTCAGCACGCCGATGACGGCGAGCGTGAACAGGTTCGCCTTGATGGCGGCGACGAAGACGTACCATTTGGCGAAGAAGCCGGCGAGCGGCGGGATGCCGGCGAGCGAGAACAACAGCATCGCGAACATGAAGGCGAGCAGCGGATTGGTCCGCGACAGGCCGGCGAAATCGCTGATCTGCTCCACCGCCTGGCCGTTGCGCCTCATGGCGAGGATGATCGAGAACGAGCCGAGCGTCATCGCGACATAGATCACGATGTACATCAGGACGCCCTGCGCGCCCTCGACCGTGCCGGAGGCGAGGCCGACCAGCGCGAAGCCCATGTGGCCGATCGACGAATAGGCCATCAGGCGCTTGATGTTGGTCTGGCCGATCGCGGCGAACGAGCCGAGCGCCATCGAGGCGATCGACACGAACACCAGGATCTGCTGCCACTGCGAGACGATGCCGGGGAACGCGGTCAGCGTCACGCGGGTGAAGACGGCGAGCGCGGCCACCTTCGGCGCCGAGGCGAAGAAGGCGGTGACCGGGGTCGGAGCGCCCTCATAGACGTCGGGCGTCCACATGTGGAACGGCACCGCCGAGACCTTGAAGCAGAGGCCGACGAGCAGGAAAACGAGGCCGAACAGAAGGCCGACATTCGAGACCGTGGCGGTCGCGGCGATCCCGGTGAAGCTCACCGTGCCGGTGAAGCCGTAGACCAGCGAGGAGCCGTAGAGCAGCATGCCCGAGGACAGCGCGCCGAGCACGAAATATTTCAAGCCGGCTTCGGTCGACTTGGCATTGTCGCGGTTCGAGGCGGCGACGACGTAGAGCGCGAGCGACATCAGCTCGAGGCCGAGATAGAGCGAGATCAGGTCGCCGGCCGAGATCAGCACCATCATGCCGAGCGTCGAGAGCAGCACCAGGATCGAATATTCGAAGATGCGGCGCGACGGGTCGGACAGGAATTCGGTCGACAGGACCAGCGTCACCGCCGAGCCGATCAGGGCCAGGATCTTCATGAAGCGGGCGAAGTCGTCGACGATGAAGCTGCCGCCGAAAGTCACCTGCTTGCCCGCGGGCTGCATGTAGACCAGCGCGCCGACCACGATCAGGAGCACCACCGCCAGCGACGTGACCGTCCTGGTCGTCTCCTGCCCGCGATAGGCGCCCAGCATCAGAAGCGCCATCGCGCCGACCGCGAGCACGAGCTCGGGCAGTACCGGCGCCAGTTGATAACCTGCAGTCTCAAAGCTCATGGCGATATCCTGACCTGCCCGATCACTGGAGCAGTGCGGCGGCCTTCATGGCCGTCACAGCGGTGTTGTAGTTGTTGACGAGTTGCTGGACCGAGGCGGCCGACATGTCGAGCACCGGCTTCGGATAGACGCCGAACAGGATCGTCAGCGCGATCATCGGGAACAGAATCACGCACTCGCGCAAGGTGAGATCCTTCATGCTCGCCAGCGACGGCTTGGCCAGCGCCCCGAACACGACCTTGCGGTAGAGCCACAGCGCATAGGCCGCCGACAGGATCACGCCGAAGCTGGCGAAGAACGCGGTCGGGATCGAGACCTTGAAGGTGCCGAGCAGCGTCATGAACTCGCCGACGAAGCCGCTCGTGCCGGGCAGACCGACAATGGCCATGGTGAAGACCATGAACGTCATCGCATAGAGCGGCATCCGGTTGACGAGGCCGCCATAGGCCGCGATCTCGCGGGTGTGCAGACGGTCGTAGACGACGCCGACGCAGAGGAACAGCGCGCCGGAAACGATGCCGTGCGAGATCATCTGGAACACGCCGCCGGCGACACCCTGCATGGTGCCGGCGAAGATGCCCATCGTGACGAAGCCCATATGCGCCACCGACGAGTACGCGATCAGCTTCTTCATGTCCTCCTGCATCAGCGCCACCAGCGAGGTGTAGATGATGGCGATGGCCGAGAGCGTAAAGATCAGCGGCGCGAAGTCGTGCGAGGCCAGCGGGAACATCGGCAGCGAGAAGCGCAGGAAGCCGTAGCCGCCCATCTTCAGCAGGATCGCGGCGAGCACCACCGAGCCCGCGGTCGGCGCTTCGACGTGCGCGTCGGGCAGCCAGGTGTGCACCGGCCACATCGGCATCTTCACCGCGAACGAGGCGAAGAAGGCGAGCCACGCCCAGGTCTGCAGGGACCGAGGCACGGCCGTGTGCATCAGCGTCGGGATGTCGGTGGTGCCGCCGTTCCAGTACAGCGCCATGATGGCGAGCAGCATCAGGACCGAGCCGAGCAGCGTGTAGAGGAAGAACTTGAACGAGGCGTAGACCCGGCGCGGACCGCCCCAGACGCCGATGATCAGGAACATCGGGATCAGGCCGCCCTCGAAGAACAGGTAGAACAGCACGAGATCGAGCGCCGAGAAGGTGCCGATCATGAGCGTCTCCAGGATCAGGAACGCCATCATGTATTCGCGGACGCGGCTCGTGATCGCCTTCCAGCTCGCGATGATGCAGAACGGCATCACGGCGGTGGTGAGGATCACCAGCGGCAGCGAGATGCCGTCGACGCCCATGTGATAGGTGATGCCGGTGGCGAGCCAGTTCGCCTTCTCGACGAACTGGAAGTCGGGGTTGCTGGGGTCGAAACGCATGACCAGGATCACCGACACCGCGAAGGTGATCAGCGTGGTCCACAGCGCGATCCAGCGCGAATTGCGCCGGGCCGCCTCGTCATCGCCGCGGCTGAGATAGACGATCAGCGCGCCGACCAACGGCAGGAACGTCGTGACCGAAAGTATGGGCCAGGTTGTCATTTACTGGCCTCCAAAGCCGAACATGAACCAGGTGATCAGGCCGGCGGCGCCGATCAGCATGGCGAATGCGTAGTGATAGAGATAGCCGGTCTGGATCTTCACGACGTTGCGGGTGACGTCCAGCACGCGGGCCGAGACGCCGTCGGGGCCGAAGCCGTCGATGATGAAGCCGTCGCCCTTCTTCCAGAGCTGGTAGCCGATCCACTTCGCCGGACGGACGAAGATGAGGTCGTAGAGCTCGTCGAAGTACCATTTGTTGAGCAGGAACTGGTACAGCATCGGCTGCGTCTTCGCGAGCTCGACCGGCAGATAAGGCCGGCGGATGTAGAACAGGTACGAGACCAGGAAGCCCAGCACCATCATCACCGTCGGCAGGAAGGCGATGGTCTGGGGGATGTGGTGCATCTCCTCGATGATGTGCGGGTTCATCTTCACGGATTCGCGGAAGAACTCCTCGATGCCGTGACCTGCGAACAGCTCCTTGAACGGCAGCCCCGCGACGAACGAGCCGACCGCGAGCACGCCGATCGGGATCAGCATCCAGATCGGAGCCTCATGCGCGGCCTCGTAGTGATGCTCGTCATGCGGCTCGCCGTGGAAGGTCTTGAAGATCAGGCGCCAGGAATAGAACGAGGTCAGGCCGGCGGCCACGACCGTCATCAGGAAGCCGTACACCGCGAACGGATTGTGCGAGGCGTAGGCGGACTCGATGATCGCGTCCTTCGAGAAGTAGCCGGCAGTGAGCGGGAAGCCGGTGAGCGCCAGCGTGCCGACCACCATCACCGCATAGGTGTAGGGGATCTTCTTCCAGAGGCCGCCCATGTTGCGGATGTCCTGCTCGTGGTGCATCGCGTAGATCACCGAGCCGCTCCCTAAGAACAGCAGCGCCTTGAAGAAGGCGTGCGTGAACAGGTGGAACATGCCGACCGAGTAGGCCCCCGCTCCCATCGCCACGAACATGTAGCCGAGCTGCGAACAGGTCGAATAGGCGACGATGCGCTTGATGTCGTTCTGAACGAGGCCGATGGTCGCGGCGAAGAACGCGGTGGTGGCGCCGAAGAACATCACGACGGCCTGGGCATTCGGGGCGAGCTCGAACAGCGGCGACAGGCGCGCCACCATGAAGACGCCGGCGGTGACCATGGTCGCGGCATGGATCAGCGCCGAGACCGGGGTCGGGCCTTCCATCGCGTCCGGCAACCAGGTGTGCAGCAGGAACTGCGCCGACTTGCCCATCGCGCCCATGAACAGCAACAGGCAGGTCAGGGTCAGCGCATCGGCGTGCCAGCCGAGGAAGTTGACGGTCTTGCCGGTGAGGCCGGGCGCCGCGTGGAAGATGGTCTCGAAATCGGTCGAGCCGACCAGCATGAAGATCGCGAAGATGCCGAGCGCGAAGCCGAAATCGCCGACGCGGTTGACCACGAAGGCCTTGATCGCGGCCGCGTTCGCCGACGGCTTCTGGTACCAGAAGCCGATCAGCAGGTAGCTCGCCAGGCCCACGCCTTCCCAGCCGAAGAACAGCTGCACGAGGTTGTCCGCCGTCACCAGCATCAGCATGGCGAAGGTGAACAGGCTGAGATAGCCGAAGAACCGCGGCCGGTTCGGGTCCTCGTCCATGTAGCCGATGGAATAGAGGTGCACGAGCGAGGACACGGTGGTCACCACCACCAGCATCACGGCGGTGAGCGTGTCGACGCGCAGCGTCCACCAGACCTGGAGGTCGCCGGAGAAGATCCAGGGCAGCAGCTGGATCCTGTAGTCGTGGTGCATGAAGCCGACATCGACCAGCGTCATCCAGGACAACGCCGCCGAGACAAACAGCAGCGCCGTCGTGATCAGCTCGGCCGCGCGCGAGCCCGCCGCGGCAGGCTCGGTCGGGCCGTGATCGTCGTGGGCATGGTCGTCATGGCCATGGTCGTCATGGGCCGCCGAGGCGTGAGCGTCGCCGTGGCCATGCCCGTGGTCGCCGTGATGCTCGACCTCGTCGCCCGAGGGGTTGCGGGCATGCGCGCCGAACAGCGCAATCAGGCCGGCCAGAATGGCGCCCAGCAGAGGCAGGAAAACGATTGCCTGAACCATTTGAGAGCTCAGCCCTTCATCAGATTGACGTCCTCAACCGCGATCGAGCCGCGGTTGCGGAAATAGACCACCAGGATGGCGAGACCGATCGCAGCTTCAGCAGCCGCAACCGTCAGCACCAGCAGCGCGAAGACCTGGCCGACGATGTCGCCGAGGAAGGTCGAGAACGCCACGAGGTTGATGTTGACCGAGAGCAGGATCAGCTCGATCGACATCAGGATGACGATGATGTTCTTGCGGTTCAGGAAGATGCCGAGGATGCCGAGCGTGAACAGGATCGCGCCGACCGCCAGATAATGTCCGAGCCCGATCGTCATTTCACCCACTCCGCCGCATCGGCGTCCGAGAGCCCCTGCCCCGGCGCCACCTTGCGCATCGCCATCGCCATCTCGGGCGTGCGTGCGTTCTGAACGTTGATGTCCTGCCGCTTGACCTTCGCCTTATGGCGCAGCGTCAGCACGATGGCGCCGATCATGGCGACCAGCAGCACCATGCCCGAGAGCTGGAAGTAGTGGATGTACTTCGTATAGAGCACGAGCCCGAGCGCCTCGGTGTTGGAGACGTTGGCCGGGATCGCCGCCGTGATCGTCTTGGAGACGCCGGGATTGATGACCCAGAAGCCGACCGTGAGCAGCAACTCGAACAGGAAGATGCCGCCGATCACGAGGCCGACCGGCAGGTACTCGATGAAGCCCTCGCGCAGCTCGAGGAAGTCGACATCGAGCATCATGATCACGAACAGGAACAGCACCGCGACCGCGCCGACATAGACGACGATCAGCATCATGCCGAGGAACTCGGCGCCCATCAGCACGAACAGGCCGGAGGCGTTGACGAAGGCCAGGATCAGGTACAGCACGGAGTGCACGGGATTGCGCGAGACAATCACCATCACGGCCGAGGCGACGCAGACGCCGGCGAACAGATAGAAGAACAGCGCGGGAAGGATCATCGAGAAACTCCCGTCATTCCGGGGCGCGCGCCAGCGCGAACCCGGAATCCAGAGGTTGTGGCGCGAGATTCCGGGTTCGCGCTTCGCGCGCCCCGGAATGACGAGGAGATGGCGGGAAGGATCATGCCCTCACCTCACCGGTACGGCGCGTCGAGCTCGATCGCCTTCGCGATCTCGCGTTCCCAGCGGTCGCCGTTGGCGAGCAGCTTGGCCTTGTCATAGAACAGTTCCTCGCGGGTCTCGGTCGCGAACTCGAAGTTCGGGCCTTCGACGATGGCGTCCACAGGACAGGCCTCCTGGCAGAGGCCGCAATAGATGCACTTCACCATGTCGATGTCGTAGCGCACGGTGCGGCGGGTGCCGTCGTTGCGGCGCGGGCCGGCCTCGATGGTGATGGCCTGCGCCGGGCAGACCGCTTCGCACAGCTTGCAGGCGATGCAGCGCTCTTCGCCGTTCGGATAGCGGCGCAGCGCGTGCTCGCCGCGGAAGCGCGGCGAGATCGGGCCCTTCTCGAACGGATAGTTCAGCGTCGGCTTCGGCTGGAAGAAATAGCGCATGGCGAGGAAGAACGCCGAGACGAACTCCGACAGCAGAAGCGAGCGTGCAGTGGCGTTGACGTTGATACCCATGACGGCCCTCACTTCGGCGCGATGCCGGCGAAATGCAGCACGCCGGCCACCACGATCACCATCACCAGCGACAGCGGCAGGAACACCTTCCAGCCGAGGCGCATCAGTTGATCGTAGCGGTAGCGGGGCACGATCGCCTTCGCCATCGCGAACAGGAAGAACATGAAGAACAGTTTCAGCGAGAACCAGATGATCCCCGGCACCCAGTTGAAGGGCGGCAGGTCCACCGGCGGCAGCCAGCCCCCGAGGAACAGGATCGTCGCCAGCGCGCACATCGTGACGATCGCGACATACTCGCCGAGCATGAACAGCAAATATGGCGTCGAGCCGTATTCGACCATGAAGCCGGCGACGAGCTCGGATTCGGCTTCGACGAGGTCGAAGGGCGGACGGTTGGTTTCCGCCAGCGCCGAGACGTAGAACACCACGAACATCGGGAACAGCGGCCAGACATACCAGTTCAGGATGGTGAGCTGCGGCAGCCCGATCAGGCTGGCGAGGCCGCGCGCGTGCTGGGCCTCGACCACGGCCGACAGGTTCAGCGTGCCGGCGCAGAGCAGCACCGTGATGATGACGAAGCCGATCGAGACTTCGTACGACACCATCTGCGCCGCCGAGCGCAGCGCGGCCAGGAACGGATACTTCGAGTTCGACGACCAGCCGGCCATGATGATGCCGTAGATCGACAGCGACGAGATCGCGAAGATGAAGAGGACGCCGACATTGATGTCGGCGATCACCCAGCCGAGATTGGTCGGGATCACCGCCCAGGCGGCGAGCGCGAGCACGCAGGACACCAGCGGCGCCAGCAGGAATACGCCCTTGTTGGCGCCGGCCGGAATGATCGGCTCCTTCAGCACGAACTTCAAAAGGTCGGCGAAGGATTGCAGCAGGCCCCACGGGCCGACCACGTTCGGGCCGCGACGGATCTGCACCGCCGCCCAGATCTTGCGGTCGGCGAGCAGGATGTAGGCGATCGCGACCAGGAGGACGACGAGCACCAGGACGCTCTGCGCGACCATGATGATCAGCGGCCAGAGGAAACCGGTCCAGAATGCGCTTTCGAAGAATTCCATCAGATCACGCTCACTCCGCTGCGGTCAGCATATGCCCGGAGGCGAGGCGCGAGCATTCCGCCATCACGGCGGATGCACGCGCGATTGGGTTGGTCAGATAGAAGTCCTCGACCAGGGGCTTGAACGGCGCCTTCTCGGGCGAGCCGCCCTTCCCCGCCAGCTTCTTGATCTGGTCGGCGGAGCCGGCCTCAATCTGGTCGAGACGGATCAGATGCGGCACGGCCTTGAACATCGCCTGGCGCAAGGCTTGAAGCGAGTCATAGCCGAGCTTCTTGCCGACCGCCTCGGACAGGGCGCGGATGATCGCCCAATCCTCGCGGGCTTCGCCCGGCGGGAACGCGGCGCGGCCGGTCATCTGCACGCGGCCTTCGGTGTTGACGTAGATCGCGGACTTCTCGGTGTAGGCCGCGGCCGGCAGGATGACGTCGGCACGGTGTGCGCCGCGATCGCCATGGGTGCCGATATAGACGACGAAGGTGCCGTCCGGCGCCTTGATCTCGTCGGCTCCCAGCAGGAACAGCAAGTCGAGCGTGCCGAACGTCGTCATCTGCGCCGCGTTGAGCCCGCCCGCCGTGGCGGAGAAGCCGATGTCGAGCGCACCAACGCGCGAGGCGGTCTCGTGCAGCACGCCGAAACCGTTCCAGCCGTCCTTCACCGCGCCGACATTGAGCGCAAGCTTGGCGGCGGCAGCGAGGATGGCAGCGCCGTCGTGACGGGCGGCCGCGCCCGCACCGACCAGGATGATCGGATTCTTGGCGTTCTTCAGCACGTCCGTGAAGGAGTGCTTGCCGGCCGCGAGCTCGCCGAGCGTCTCGGTGCCCGCGCCGAGATGGTCATAGTCGTAAGTGAGGTCGGCCTTGGCGCCGATCACGCCGACCTTGAAGCCGCCGGCACGCCAGCGCTTGCGGATGCGGGCGTTGAACACGGCCGCCTCTTTCCGCGGGTTGGCGCCGATGATGAGCAGCGCATCCGCCTGCTCCACGCCCGCCAGCGTCGGGTTGAAGATGTAGGAGCCGCGGCCGAGCGCGGGATCGAACGCATCGCCGCCCTGCACCGCCAGATTGCTCGAGCCGAACCTGGCGAGCAGGTCCTTCAGCGCGAACATCTCCTCGACGCCGGCGAGGTCTCCGGCGATCGCGCCGATGCGCTTGCCGTCGGTGCGCGCCGCCTTGGCGGCGATCGCGGCAAAAGCCTCGGTCCAGCTCGCCGCGCGCAGCTTGCCGGCCTCGCGGATATAGGGCCGGTCGAGCCGCTGGGTGCGCAGGCCGTCGACCACGTGACGGGTCTTGTCGGAGATCCACTCCTCGTTCACGGCCTCGTTGATGCGCGGCAGAATACGCATCACCTCACGGCCGCGGGTGTCGACGCGGATCGCCGATCCCAAGCCGTCCATGACGTCGATCGACTGGGTCTTGCCGAGCTCCCACGGACGCGCCGCGAACGCATAGGGCTTCGAGGTCAGCGCGCCGACCGGGCAGATGTCGACGAGGTTGCCCTGCAGTTCCGACGTCAGCGCGTGCTCGAGATAGGTCGTGATCTCCATGTCCTCGCCGCGGCCGGTCGCGCCCATCTCGGGGGCGCCGGCGACTTCCGCCGAGAAGCGGACGCAACGCGTGCACTGGATGCAGCGGTTCATCGAGGTCTTGACCAGCGCGCCGAGATATTTGTCCTCGACCGCACGCTTGTTCTCGGCGAAGCGGCTGGTATCGACACCATAGCCCATCGCCTGGTCCTGGAGGTCGCACTCACCGCCCTGATCGCAGATCGGGCAGTCCAGCGGATGGTTGATGAGAAGGAATTCCATCACGCCTTCGCGCGCCTTCTTCACCATCGGCGAACGGGTGGAAATCTCCGGCGGCTCGCCCTTGGGGCCCGGACGGCAGTCGCGCACGCCCCAGGCGCAGCTGGCGACCGGCTTCGGGCCGCCCTTCACCTCGACGAGGCACATCCGGCAATTGCCGGCGATCGACAGCCGCTCGTGATAGCAGAAGCGCGGAATCTCGGCACCGGCCGCCTCGCACGCCTGGAGCAGCGTGTATTCGGCGGGGACATCGATCTCCTTGCCGTCGATGATGAGCTTGGTCATGTCTCTTACTCCGCCGCGACCATGTTCACGGGATCGCGCACGCCGATATCGTCGATGTCGGCCTTGTGCGAATACTGGTCGATGCGCGCTTCGATCTCGTGACGGAAATGCGTGATCAGGCCCTGGATCGGCCATGCCGCCGCGTCGCCGAGCGCGCAGATGGTGTGGCCTTCGACCTGCTTCGTCACTTCAAGCAGCATGTCGATCTCGCGCTTGTGGGCGCGGCCCTCGGCCATGCGGGTCAGCACCCGCCACATCCAGCCGGTGCCCTCGCGGCACGGCGTGCACTGGCCGCAGCTCTCGTGCTTGTAGAAATAGGAGATGCGGGCGATGGCGCGGATCAGATCGGTGGACTTGTCCATCACGATCACGGCAGCGGTGCCGAGGCCCGAGCGCAGCTTGCTCAAGCTATCGAAATCCATCGGCGTGTCGATGATCTGCTCGGCCGGCACCATGCGCACCGACGAGCCGCCGGGGATCACGGCCTTGAGGTTGTCCCAGCCACCGCGAATGCCGCCGCAATGCTTCTCGATCAGCTCGCGGAACGGAATGCCCATGGCTTCTTCGACGTTGCAGGGCCGCTCGACATGGCCGGAGATGCAGAACAGTTTGGTGCCGACGTTGTTCGGACGGCCGATGCCGGCGAACCACGCCGCGCCGCGGCGCAGGATATCAGGCGCAACGGCGATCGACTCGACGTTGTTGACGGTGGTCGGGCAGCCGAACAGACCGACGTTCGCCGGGAACGGCGGCTTCAGGCGCGGCTGGCCCTTCTTGCCTTCGAGGCTTTCGAGCAGCGCGGTTTCCTCGCCGCAGATATAGGCTCCGGCGCCGTGGGCGACGTAGATGTCGAACGGCCAGCCGTTGACGTTATCCTTGCCGACCAGCTTGGCGTCGTAGGCCTGGTCGATCGCAGCCTGCAGGTGCTCACGCTCGCGGATGAACTCGCCGCGGACATAGATGTAGCACGTGTGCGCGTTCATCGCGCAGCTCGCGATCAGGCAGCCCTCGATCAGGAGATGCGGATCGTGCCGCATGATCTCGCGATCCTTGCAGGTACCAGGCTCGGACTCGTCGGCGTTGACGACGAGATAGCTCGGCCGGCCATCGGTCGATTCCTTCGGCATGAACGACCATTTCAGACCGGTCGGGAAGCCTGCGCCGCCGCGGCCGCGGAGCCCCGAGGCCTTCATCTCGTTGATGATCCAGTCGCGGCCCTTGTCGATGATGTTCTTCGTGCCGTCCCAGGCGCCGCGGCGCCGCGCGCCCTCGAGCCCCCAATCGTGGAGGCCGTAGAGGTTCTTGAAGATGCGGTCCTTGTCCTCGAGCATATCAGTGCTTTCCGATCAACGATTGGACTGCTTGTAGGCAAGTCCGGCGGCGCAAATACCAAACGTCAGCGCCCAGAGCGAAGCCGATTCCAGCGATGCGTTCAGGCCGAAGCGCTGCAGCAGGAAGATGAAGGCGGCTGCCACCACGGCATGCATCGCGATGAAGCCCCACTTCTTCATGGCACCGCTCCCCTGCATTGCCGGCGACGAGAGATCACGCATCAGGTGGTCTCCTTCAGCGTGGTCGGTCCGGTGATCGGCGCCGAGAACTGGCGGCCGTTCTGCGGACCCGGCTTGGGCGGGTTGCCCGAAGCAAAACCGTCGAGCACCTTGCCGAAGCTTTCCTTGGTCAGGTCCTCGTAAGTATCCTTGCCGATCAGCACCATCGGCGCATTCACGCAGGCGCCCAGGCACTCCACCTCTTCCCAGCTGAAATTGCCGTCCTTGGAGAGATGGAAGGGCTCGTGATGGATGCGGTGCTCGCAGACGTGGATCAGATCCTCGGCGCCGCGCAGGCGGCACGGCGTGGTGCCGCAGACCTGGACATGGGCCTTCTTGCCGACCGGGGCGAGCTGGAACATGGTGTAGAAGGTCGCGACCTCAAGCACGCGGATATAGGGCATGTCGAGCATGTCGGCGATGACGCGGATCGCGGCTTCCGAGACCCAACCGTCGTGCTGCTCCTGCGCGCGCCAGAGGATGGCGATGACGGCGGAAGCCTGGCGTCCGGCCGGATATTTCGCGATCTGCTGCTTGGCGAATGCGAGGTTCTCCTCCGTGAACGCAAAGCTCGCGGGCTGGACTTCCTTCGGTGCTAATCGGCGAACGGACATCTCTCATCTCTCACTGCATACGGCGCGCGGTTTTCGCATTCAGGGCATCAATCCTGTCCTGCCAGAATGCGCTTGCGGTGCCGAAAACGTTGTAGCCGACGTGGGTCGAGACCTTGATGCGGTCGAGGATCGACAGCTCGGTCACGGTCTCCATGCGGTTGCTGCGCGGATCGAACACGATCAGCTTCAGCGGGGTCTGTTCGAGGATGAAGCGCGACACGGCATGAGAGCGGTCGCTGCCGTGTTCCTCGCACATGATGACGCTGTCGGCCTCGAGCAGCCGGGCGCCGCCCTTGATCGCCTCGATCTCGACGCCCTCGACGTCGAGCTTGATCAGGTATTTGCCGGTGGCCGCGACCTTGCCGTCATCGATGAGGTTGTCGAGCGCGATCACGGACACTTCTTCACCGCCCGCCGACGGATCGCCGGCGATGCTGAAGGCCTCGTGCTTGGTGCCGGACAACCGCGCGGTGCCCCGGGTCGCGCCGATGGCGCATTTCATCGTCTCGAAGCGGTTGCCGTTGATGCGGGCGTTGTTGGCGAGCTTCGGATAGTTCTGCCCCGACGGCTCGATCGCGATCGCCTTGTGCGAACCAAACGGCTTGCTCGACACCAGCACCGACCAGTAGCCGTAATTGGCGCCGCAATCGAGCAGCGTGTAGTCGACGTCGATGGAGTCGGCGAACAGCAGCTCGAGCTCGTCCTCGTAATTGTAGGAGCGGTTGAGCAGCTTGCTCCAATAGCCGTCGCCGTAGGGGAATTCGAACACGGCATCGGGATTGAGCCTGATCGCGATGTTGCGCTCCGGCAGCGTCCTGCGCAGCAGATTCGCGCAGGCTATGTAGCCCATGTGCGAGAAATGCGAGGAGATCTTCGATCCCGTCACCAGCGCCAAGGCAGCCGTCCGCTCCCACAGGTTGGCCCCTTCAAGGGCCCCCGAGGCACGGTCGAACTGGATTGGCGCCTGCTGCCCCATCACCGATCGACCTCTCCGAACACGATGTCGAGCGAGCCGAGGATCGCCGAGACGTCGGCGAGCAGATGGCCGCGGCAGATGTGGTCCATGGCCTGCAGATGCGCGAAGCCCGGCGCGCGGATCTTGCACTTGTAGGGCTTGTTGGTGCCGTCGGAGACGAGATAGACGCCGAACTCGCCCTTGGGCGCTTCGACCGCGGCGTAGACTTCGCCGGCCGGCACGTGGACGCCCTCGGTGTAGAGCTTGAAGTGATGGATCAGCGCTTCCATCGAGCGCTTCATCTCGCCACGGCGCGGCGGCGCGACCTTGTTGTCCTCGACGACGACGGGGCCCTTGCCCTCAGGCGCGTTCAGCTTCTGGATGCACTGCTTCATGATGCGCACGGACTGGCGCATCTCTTCCATGCGGATCAGATAGCGGTCGTAGCAATCGCCGTTCTTGCCGATCGGAATGTCGAAATCCATCTCGGCATAGCACTCGTAGGGCTGCGACTTGCGCAGGTCCCAGGCCGCGCCGGAGCCGCGCACCATCACGCCGGAGAAGCCCCACTCCCAGGCCTCCTTGAGCGGCACCACGCCGATGTCGACATTGCGCTGCTTGAAGATGCGGTTGGCGGTGAGCAGCCGGTCGAGGTCATCCACGACCTTGAGGAACGGATCGCACCAGGCCTCGATGTCGTCGACCAGCTTCTGCGGCAGGTCCTGGTGCACGCCGCCGACGCGGAAGAAGGCTGCGTGCATGCGGCTGCCCGAGGCACGCTCGTAGAACACCATCAGCTTCTCGCGTTCTTCGAAGCCCCACAGCGGCGGGGTCAGCGCGCCGACGTCCATCGCCTGCGTGGTGACGTTGAGCAGATGCGACAGGATACGGCCGATCTCGCAATAGAGCACGCGGATCAGCTGGCCGCGGCGCGGCACCTCGATGCCGAGCAGCTTTTCGGCCGCGAGGCAGAAGGCGTGCTCCTGGTTCATCGGCGCGACGTAGTCGAGCCGGTCGAAATACGGGATCGCCTGGAGATAAGTCTTCTGCTCGATCAGCTTTTCGGTGCCGCGGTGAAGCAGCCCGATATGCGGATCGACGCGCTCGACCACTTCGCCGTCGAGCTCCAGCACCAGGCGCAACACGCCGTGCGCAGCCGGATGCTGGGGGCCGAAATTGATGGTGAAGTTACGGAGATTCTCGGGTTGCTCGTTCATGATCAGACCTTCGGCCCCGCCTTCTCGTCACCGGGCAGCGGATAGTCCGCCCCTTCCCACGGCGAGAGGAAATCGAACTTGCGGAATTCCTGATTGAGCCGGACTGGCTCGTACACCACCCGCTTCTCCTGGTCGTCGTAGCGGACCTCGACGAAACCGGTCGTCGGGAAATCCTTGCGCAGCGGATGGCCCTCGAAGCCGTAATCGGTAAGGAGGCGGCGCATGTCGGGATGACCGACGAAGAACACGCCATAGAGGTCGTAGGCCTCGCGTTCGAACCAGTCCGCACCCGGGAATACGTCGATCAGCGACGGCACCTGCGTGGTCTCGTCCGCCTGGGCCCGGAGCCGGATCCGCGTGTTCAGCGTCGGCGACAGGAAGTGATAGATCACGTCGAAACGCTTCTCACGATCGGGATAGTCCACCGCCGTGATGTCAGTGATGTTGACGAAACGGCAGTTCGGATCATCGCGGAGGTACTTGACCACCTCGACGATCTTGACGGCCTCGACATCAACCGTGAGCTGGTTGAAGGCCACCGTATGACCGGTGGCGGCGCCCGGAAGCGCGCTAACGATCGTCTGCCCCAGGGCGTCGAGCTTGGCGTCGTCCATGACGTAAAACCTTAGCGTTCGATGGTGCCGGTGCGCCGGATCTTCTTCTGCAGCAGCAGCACGCCGTAAAGCAGCGCTTCCGCCGTGGGCGGGCAGCCCGGCACATAGATGTCGATCGGCACGATACGGTCGCAGCCGCGCACGACCGAGTAGGAATAGTGATAGTAGCCGCCGCCATTGGCGCAGGAGCCCATCGAGATGACGTAGCGCGGCTCGGGCATCTGGTCGTAGACCTTGCGCAGCGCCGGCGCCATCTTGTTCGTCAGGGTTCCCGCCACGATCATCACGTCGGACTGGCGCGGCGAGGCGCGCGGCGCGAAGCCGAAACGCTCGACGTCGTAGCGCGGCATCGACACCTGCATCATCTCGACCGCGCAGCAGGCAAGGCCGAAGGTCATCCACATCAGGGAGCCGGTGCGCGCCCAGGTGATGAGGTCGTCGGTTGCTGCCACGAAGAAGCCCTTGTCGGACAGCTCGGAATTGACCTCGAGGAAGAACGGATCATTGGCCCCGACCGGCTTGCCGGTCGACGGATCCAGGATGCCTTTCGGGGCCGGCGCAACAACCGGACCGGCGGACGGTGCAGGGGTCAATCCCATTCCAGTGCTCCCTTTTTCCACTCATAGGCGAACCCGACCGTCAGCACGGCGAGGAACACCACCATGGACCAGAAGCCGGTCGCGCCAAGCTTTCCGAACGCCACCGCCCAAGGAAACAGGAACGCCACCTCGAGGTCGAAGATGATGAAGAGGATGGCGACCAGATAGAAGCGGACGTCGAACTTCATGCGGGCGTCGTCGAAGGCGTTGAAACCGCACTCATACGCCGACAGCTTTTCCGGGTCCGGCTGCTGAAACGCCACGATGAAGGGCGCGATCAGCAGCACCAGGCCAATGAGGCCCGCTACCCCTATAAAGACGACGAGTGGTAGATAGTTCTGAAGAATGCCGCTCATTGACGAGCCCTTTTTTCCGCAGCCTCGGGACAGCCACGGATTCGTCCGATTTGGAATTATTCTGAGCCTTAGCGCAGTGCACCAATGGGCGCAAGACACGCTCTTTTCAGGCCCTTTGCCGCTCCCAGAACGGTGAAAATCCCGGAATCACCCCGCGGCTGGTATGGAGCAGATCGCCTGCCCCAGCAAGGGCGGTCACGGTTTCGCAGGTCAGCAGTTCTGAGATCGCGGCGCTCGGGCCGGGACAGCTATGCGCGATGCGCTGACGACCAAAATGCTCGGCTTTCTTGGTACGGAAGCACACTCAAATCCCGGCAATGACTGCCGCAAGGCCCCACCGCCGCCGCAGCAGCAGATTTTGCCGACGGTCTTCCAGAGCAGCGCAGCCAAGGGAGCCGATCATGACGCCGGCCGCGATCAGGACAGGCGCCGCGGAAGACACTATCCACAGCTGCGAGCGATGGGAAGAGCCATGCGTCACGACGAGGCCGGGTCTCGTCTGGCGAATGCGTCGGCCCGCGCTCCCATTCCGGACCGGCCGCGAGCGCGGCGGCGGCGACCCGGTCGGTCGCTCGCGCCGCGCCCGGATGAGCTTCGGGCTGGGGGGCATAGCCCGCAGGCTCATCGATCTCCGGACGGAAGATCGGCGATCGGACGGCTGGACGGAGTAGAAGGACGATCGCGATCGGCTGGTCCAATTCTCGGAGCCTGCCGCCACAACGTCCCGCCCCCGCCTGACCTCACCACTTGTAGGAGACGCTGGCGGTGATGCGCCGGCGATCGCCGTAGAAGCAGGACGTGGACGATGCACAGCTCGCGACATAGATCTTGTCGGTCAGGTTGACCACGTTCAGCGCCGTGCGCCAGTTCTGCCATTCATAATGGAGCGCGAGGTCGCCGAGCACGACTGCGGGAACCTCGAGCGTATTGGCTGTGTCCGCCCAAGACGAGCCGATGTAGCGTACGCCACCGCCGAAGCCGAACCCCGCGAGCGGCCCGTCCTTGAAGGTGTAGTCGGCCCAGCCCGACACCAGGAGTTCAGGCGTGTTGGTCGGCGTCTTGCCGACGAGCGCCGGATTGAGATCCTTGCTGGTAAAGAGATCATAGGCCGTGAAGGCACCGATCAGCTTCAGCTCCTTCGTGGCGTTGGCCACCGCTTCGAGCTCGATGCCGCGCGAGGTCACTTCGCCCGTCTGGTTCTGCAGCGTGGTGATCACCGGATCGGTGGTCGGCACATTCTGGCGTTTCAGATCGAACACCGAGGCGGTGAAGTAGCCGTCAAATCCCTTCGGCGCGACCTTCACGCCGATCTCGACCTGCTTGCCGGTCTCCGGCACGAACAGCTGGTTCTGTGCATTGAGACCGATGATCGGGTTGTAGCTGGTGGCATAGGAGACGTAGGGCGCGATGCCGTTGTCGAAATTGTAGATCAAGCCTGCGCGACCGCTGAAGCGGCTGTCGTTGTTGCTGGCGAGCGTTGCGCCTGTGTCGCGGGCGACCTGCGTCGTCTCGACCCAGTCATTGCGACCGCTCAGGACCAGCGTGAAGTTGCCGAGCTTCATCTGGTCCTGAAGATAGGCGCCCGCCTGCTTCTGCGTGATCTGGAAGTTGCGGAACGGTGCGCCCGCGAGCGGGATGTTGATACCATAGGCCGGATTGAAAACATTGATCGACGGAACAGTGCCGAAGTTGAAGGCCTGGTAGTCGTCGATCTGATAACCCTTCAGATCGACGCCAAACAGCATCGTGTGCCTGATCGGGCCGCTGTTGAAACGATACTCCAGCTGGTTGTCGAGATTGGCCTGGTTCGCGGTGTTCTTCGCATACCAGTTATAGCGGCCCATCGTCGCCGTATTGATGTTGTCCCAGCCGTTGCCGATGTAACCGCGATAGGTCAGGTCGATATGCGCAAATCGCGCATTCTGCCGGAATGTCAGATCGTCGGTGAGATTGCGCTCGAACTGGTAACCGAGCATCTCCTGCTCGCGCGTGAACTTGTCCACGCTGGGATCGCCGACGAAGAAGCTGGTCGGAATCTTTCCGAACGGCGCGTTGGTCACCGTGCCCTGGTAGGGCAGGAAGTTGATACCGCGGGTGTCCGTCTTCGACGCCGACGCAAGGACCGTGAAGGTCGTATCGGCATCAGGCTTCCAGGTGAATGACGGTGCGATGAAGTAGTTGTTATCAGGCGTGAAGTCCACCTGCGTCCCGCCGTTCCTGACCTCGCCTACGACGCGGTAGAACAGCTTTCCGTCCTGGGGCTGCGTTGCCACGGGGCCGCCGACATCGAAGCCGACATAGGCGTTGCCGAAGTTGTTGACGCCGGTCTCGATGTAACGGATCGGCTCGGCCGGCGGCATCTTGCTGATGACGTTGACGATGCCGCTCGGGCTCGATCCGCCATAAAGCACGGCGGACGGGCCGCGCAGCACCTCGACGCGCTCCATGTTGGACGGCGGCAGCCGCCAGCTCGCATAGGACGTGTAGAACAGTTGCAGGCCGTCGAGGAACAGCCCGATGTCGTCGGACTTGAAGCCGCGGATCAGCCACCAGTCGTTGCGGGTGTCCGCGCCGAATGTCCCTGCCCGCACGCCCGCGGTGTAGCGCAGGGTTTCGTCGAGCTTCATCGGCTTCTGGTCGCGGATCTGCTCGGCGCTGATCACCGACACGGACTGCGGCGTCTCCATGATCGGCGTGTTGGTCTTGGTGCCGGACGAGCTGCGACCGGCGACGTAGCCGTTCACCGGGCCCCGCGGCGTCTCGACGAAACCGACATTGCGCTGCGGCTGCTGCGGTCTGTTTCGAGTGGCGACCTGTTCCGACGCCCGCGGCAGACGGCGCTGAGGGGTTGCGGCCGCGCGGCGACGCGCTTCCGGCGCGGTGACGGTCACCGCCGGCAGGTTCTGCGCGCCACTCTGCGAGGAAGATTGTGCGAGCGATGCCTGCGGCATCAGGACCCAAGCGGATGCGGTCGCCAACACGGCAGACCGCAGCATTCCAAGACTGTTCAACGCGCCACCCCAAAGCTGCATGTGTGAAGCAACATGCCGCCTGTCCCGAAACGGCATGCGCTTGCGGTGACGCTTATGTGAGAGCGCGCGGAATCCCTAATTGAAAGCTTCTTAGAGAAACTCTTAGAAGTGCTCCAACATTTCCCGTTATTGCAGCGAGATCAGCGCGCATTCTCCTCGCTCTCGAGCATCCCGGCGGCGATCGCCGTGAGCTCATCGACCTGTCGCAGCACTGCAGGGAGTTCGGTGCGCTTGATGCCACCGCGATCAGGGAGGTCAGGTTCTCGCCGCAACTTCGGACTTCGGATTTCACGATCAGCTTGCGCGGCAACGGATCTGCGAATGTGGGGCTGATCTGTTCCTGTCCTGGCCGACGGCCTCGAAGCCGCTGTTCGTCCGGCCCCGCTTCCGGTCCCCGGACGAAACCGGCCGGGCGGAGAGATGAAACCATTTTGCGGAACCCGCGAAACGATCCGGAAACAGATCGTCCTTAAGACAGAGCCATAGACGGCGGCAAAGCCCGTCGGGAGGCTCAGATGAACCACTCAATTCACTCCGCTGATCGTGCGACCCACCTGAAAATCGTGGTGGTGGCGCTGGTAGCCGGTATCGTCGTGGCCGGCTTCGGGATCGCAGCCCGCACCCACGCCGATTACGGCCAGACGGCACAGTCGACGCCTGTGATCAAGGCCGGCAAGCCGGTGGCGGTCACGAGCGCGGGGACGTCGGAGATCCGCTGATACGTCCCTCTTCCGGGCTGACCAATGGCCGCCCCCGGGCGGCCTTTCTGTTTTCCAGGGCAATGCTTAGCCGAGGCAAGCTGGTAAAGCGCAACGTCCTTGACTTCACCATGTCCCCCCTTTAAGTCCCCCCTCGTTCCGCGCGCGTCGAGCGAACCACGCGGGAGTAGCTCAGTTGGTTAGAGCGCCGGCCTGTCACGCCGGAGGTCGCGGGTTCGAGCCCCGTCTCTCGCGCCATTTTGGCAATCCCTTCATAGCCTTAGCCCGAATTTCTCGACGCCTGTCGCATCTGCCGGCGTCCGGCGGGAACTCTCGGCATAGTCAGCCCACGTCCGAATCGTCTACGCCTTCCGAGACTTGGAGGGATCCCCGCGCGTTTCCGGCTTTTCCGGGGCTTCCTGTGGAATCGAGGAGGCCAGTCATGGCTAAGAAGGATTCGGCGAAGAAGGCAGCCGCTCCCGCGACCATCACGCTCAAGCACCTCGCCGCCGACATCGCGGAGCGCCAGGACCTCTCGAAAAAGCACGCCGAAGCCGTCCTGACCGATATGGTCGACCTGATCACCAAGCACCTCAAGAAGGGCGACCGTGTCCGTATCGTGGGCCTTGGCATCCTCCAGGTCCGCAAGCGCGCCGCCCGCACCGGGCGCAATCCCGCCACCGGCGAAGCGATCCACATCAAGGCCAGCCGGAAAGTCGCATTCCGCCCGGTGAAGGAACTGAAAGAGGCGATCTAGCGCTTACGATTCATTAGGCCTGATCGGAGCTCGTTCGGGCCGCATCGTGGCCGGCTTTTCTGATATACCGCCTGCTTCCCTCAATCTCGGCGGTTCGACCAGAAATGTCCTCTCTCACCTTTTCGCACACCGTGACCGAGCGCTTCCTGCGCTATGTCACCATCGACACCCAGTCCGATCCGGAATCCCCCAGCTCCCCCTCGACCGAGAAGCAGAAGGATCTCGGCCGCGTGCTCGCCGCCGAGTTGAAGGCCATGGGGGTCGAGGACGCCCATCTCGACGAATACGGCTATGTCTACGGCACCATCCCGGCCAACACTGACAAGAAGGTGCCGGTGATCTGCTTCTGCTCGCACATGGACACATCGCCCGACGTCACCGGCAAGGACGTCAAGCCGCAAATGGTGAAGAACTATCGCGGCGGCGACATCGTGCTGCCCGGCGACACCAGCCAGGTGATCCGCCTTGCCGAGCACCCGGCGCTGAAGAACCAGATCGGCAACGACATCATCACCACCGACGGCACCACGCTGCTGGGGGCCGACAACAAGGCCGGTGTCGCCGAGATCATGGATGCCGCGCATTTCTTCATCAACAACCCCGATGTGAAGCACGGCACCATCAGGATCCTGTTCACGCCGGACGAGGAGATCGGCCGCGGCGTCGACAATGTCGACATGAAGAAGCTGGGCGCCGATTTCGGCTACACCATGGACGGCGAAAGCGCCGGCTGCGTCGAGGACGAGACCTTCTCGGCCGACGGCGCCACCATCACCATCAACGGCGTCAGCGCCCATCCCGGCTACGCCAAGGGCAAGATGGAGCACGCGATCAAGATCGCCGCCGCCATCGTCGAGCGGCTGCCGAAGGAAGGATGCTCACCGGAGACGACCTCGGGCAAGCAGGGCTTCCTGCATCCGATCGGCATCGAGGGCGCGCTGGAACAGGCGACGCTCTCCTTCATCGTTCGCGACTTCACCGAGGAAGGACTGAAGGAGAAGGAGGCCCTGCTCGAGGGCATCGTCAGGGACGTGATGAAGGACTATCCGCGCTCGGCCTACAAGTTCGAGGTCAAGGAGCAGTACCGCAACATGAAGCAGGTGATCGATCGTCACCCGCACGTTGTCGAATACGCCGTCGAGGCCATCCGCCGCGCCGGCCTGCGTCCGATGCGCACCGCCATCCGCGGCGGCACCGACGGCTCCCGCCTGTCCTTCATGGGCCTGCCCTGCCCCAACATCTTCGCCGGCGAGCACGCGTTTCACTCGCGGCTCGAATGGGTCAGCCGGCAGGACATGGAAAAGGCGGTGCAGACCATCGTCCACCTCGCCATGATCTGGGAGGAACGGGCCTAGCGCCCCTCACCGTCGTAAATATTGAAATGGCCGGGCTATGCCCGGCCATTTGCATTGAGACTACGGCACCGGCATCGCGCGCGGAGTGCGGTGGAAGCGATTTGAACTCGCCATCCAGTTCGGCAACGGTGCGCCGTCGCGGTGCCGCCCACCGGCGGCGGCCGCCGCCCACGCCACCACCGCTCCGATCAGGGTCGCGGCTGCGACCGAGAACGCGACGATGATCGAGTTGCGCCGCGCCCGGTTGATGGCCGTCCTGGACTCCGCGATCAGCGCATCGACCCGTTTTTCGGAATCGGGCGCCGCAAGACCCGTGAGCGCGGCCACCTGCTGCACGAGATAGGCCCTGTCGTCGCTGGTGACGCCGCTGTGGCTGGACGACGTCATCAGGATGCGTCCCGCTTCGGCGCGCGGTTCATGAAGGTCGGTGTTGGGCGGGCGACGCGGGGCGCGGAACAGCTTGTCGAGCTCATAGCTCAACAGGGGCTCGGCCGCGGACGTGTTGCCGGCCGAGCTGCGCAACGGCGAACGGTCAACCACCGATGCGCCAAGCAGCGCGAGCAGAGCCGCTCCGAGCAGTACCGCAAGCGCCCAGGACGTCAGCCCATGCAGCCCGTCCCGCCGCTCGCCGTCGTCGTCGATGGTCGCCAGCGCGGGTGCCGGCCGCGTTGTTCGTCCGGCGATGTAGCCGCCGAAGCCGAAGCTGATGACCGTCTGGATGATCAGATACAGTCCGGAGAGCAGCGCCAGCGCAGCGGAGGCATCGCGCCAGGTCGGCGAGGCCGAACTGACACCAAGGCCGATCGCAACACCAAAGCTCAGCAGGATGAACGACATTGCGCCCGCCGCAAGCGCACCTGCGAACACCGAACTCCACTGGACGGTTCGGGGAGCCTCGTCCTCCAGCCCGCCTTCCATGATCTCTTCGCGCACAAGAGTTTCGACCGTCATCGCGGCGCTCTCAGCGCAGGCCGAAGAACGACAGGATCGCCATGATGACCACGATCAAGCCGATCAAGTAAATCAGTCCGTCCATTGTTGGTCCTCCTCGTTTCTTCCGGTCGCTAATCGCGAGGTGCGAGGAACGTTCCTAATTGGACAGAGCGGCGGGAACGAACTGCGGAATGGATGGTTATCGGCTCAAGTCCCAAGGATAGAGATTGTGAGCACACAAGGCCTCAGCCCGTTCGTTCGGGCTGGGGCCTTTTCGCGTTGCAACCAGCTTGCTCATGCCTGTCCTATGTTAACGACGAAGGGGCCGGGATCATCAAAGATGCGATCGGGGCGGACCCTCCAGATCAGGAGCACCGCGTGGATCGCAGAACCGCGTGCCTGCATCAGGCGAATGCATTCCGGGAGAAGGCCCTCGCCGATCCCGAGCACCACGACCAATGGATCGACGAAGCCATCAAATGGCTGGAACGGGCGATGGAAGCGAGTTGTCACGCCGTGATTACCGTGACGGCGGACGACGTTCCGGAGGCGGCCACCGAAGCCATGTCCCCGCATCCGCGCGTCGTGACGCGCCAATAGATGTGCCGGCGACGTAAGCGCGCTGCGGCAATTGTTCCAGTGACGTAACAATGTTGCGGGTCGACACTGTTCCCGCGCTTATGCTAGGCCGGGCACAGACCGCAACCAGAGAGACGTCGTGCTCGCAAACCGCCAGCCCTCAGGATCCCGCCGCCCGCGCAACTGGCGCGGGCTGCTGTCCGTGCTGATCGCGGCCGTCTATCTGTTCGCGAGCGCGCTGCACGGCTCGCATGACATCGACGTCACCACGCCCGGCGGCGGATCGGAGATCGTGGCGGCCCTGGATGGCCCCGCTGGCCACAGCGACCACAAGGTCATCGGCAGCCATCATTGTCATGGCTGCTTCTCGCTCACGGTGACACAGCCGGCACCGTCGACCGCATCGGTCGCGCTTGTTTCCGCACCGAGCCCGCAACGTGCGCCCCGGCTCGCCGGAATTGTCCTCGACACCGACTCGCCGCCTCCCAAACATATGGCCTGAACGGATTGGTCGGGCGTCCCGCGCCCATTGGGTTCATCCTTTGCAGGTCGGCTTGATGTTGTTCAGAGGAATGGCCGCGCGCCTGGCGTGCGCGGCGGCGTGTCTGATTGCCGGACTCGCGATTGCGCCGTCTCACGCCCAGACTTTGACGATGCGGAGCGCGTTGTCGCGCGCGCTGGCCGCAAGCCCGCGCCTGACGGCGGCCGAGCGCGACGTCGGCATCGCCACGGGACAGCGCATCCAGGCGGGTGCCCTCTTCAACCCGGAACTGTCCTACGAACAGGACGATTCCTTCGGCTCCGGCAAATATCGCGGGACGCGATCGGCCGAGACCACGCTGCAGATCAGCCAGGCCTTCGAGCTGTTCGGCAAGCGCGATGCGCGGATTGCCGCAGGCGTCGCCGGCGTCGAAGTGGCCGCGATCCAGCGCAAGGCCGTCAGGCTGGAGGTGCTGTCGGAGACCGCGATCGCCTTCCTCAGCGTGCTCGGCGCGCAGCGGCGTATTCAGATCCTCGACGAGCAGATTGCCGCCATCGACCGCCTGACGCCGCTGTTGCGCCGCCGCGTCGAGGCCGGCGCCTCCTCGCCCGCCGAGACCGGCCGTGCCGAGGTCGCCTCCGCTCTGGTGAAAGCCGACCGCGAGCGCCTCAAGGCGACGCTGGCCAGCGCCCGGCGCGAGCTTGCGGTGCTGATGGGCGATCCAGCCGCGAAATTCGGCGAAGTGTCCGGTCGGCTTGACACCACGGGACGCCCGCCTTCGTTTCGAGCGGTGGTTGCCGCCATCGATGCCAATCCGCAACTGGTGCGCTGGACCGCCGTTTACGCGCAGCGCAATGCCGAGCTGCTGCTGGCGCGGCTCAAACCCTATCCCGACGTGCGGATCGCCGCCGGCTGGCGCCACTTCAACGAAACGGGCGACGATGCGGCGCGCCTGACCGTCTCCGTGCCGATCCCCGTGTTCGACCAGAACCAGGGCAACATCCTCTCGGCGCAGGAAAGCCTTGCCAAGACCAGGGCCGAGCGCGAGGCCAACCGCAACACGCTGATCGTGATTGCCGGCCGCGCCTATGACTCGCTCCAGGGCTCGCTGCGCGAGCTCGCCGTGCTGCGTGAGACCGCGATCCCCAAGGCCGTCGAGGCGTCCGAGGCGATCTCGCAAGGTTACGGCCAGGGCCGCTTCACCCTGCTCGAAGTGCTCGACGCCCAGGCCAGCGTCACCCAGGCGCGGCTGCGCGAGCAGGAGGCGTTGCAGAATTTCCATGCCGGCGTTGCGATCATCGAAGGCCTCGTCGGCAATCCCTTCACGCTGGCGCGGGAGAGCGCACGATGAGGACCTTCTCCACCCTTCTCGTCGCCATCGTTGCCGCCGCGCTCGGCGCTTACGGCTATTCCCTGCTCGCCCCGGCCAAGCTCGCACACTCCGAGCATGCCGAGCATTCCGAAAAGAAGCCGAACGACCATGTCGAGCAGGACGAGCACGGCGCCGACCGCATCCGGATCTCCGACGTCAAGCTCGCGGCCGCGGGCGTCACGCTGGCCGAAGCCGCGGGCGCCACGCTGACCGACACCCTCGCCTTCAACGGCATCCTGCGCGCCAACCAGGAAGCGGTGGTGCAGGTGACGCCGCGCTTTCCGGGCGTCGTCAAATCCATCCTGAAGCGCATCGGCGACAAGGTCGCCAAGGACGATCTGCTCGCAGCGATCGAGAGCAACCAGAGCCTCACCGTCTATGAGCTCAAGGCGCCGTTCGCCGGCACCATCATCGAGCGGCAGATCTCGCTCGGCGAATACGCCTCCGAGCAGAAGCCGGCCTTCGTCGTCGCCGACCTCTCCACCATCTGGGTCGATCTGTCGATCTACCGGCAGGACTTGAGGCGCGTCCGCATCAACGACGAGGTGCTGATCGATCCCGACGACGGCCGCGGCGAGATCAAGGGCACGATCTCCTACATGGCGCCGATCGGCAGCAGCGAGACCCAGACCGCGCTGGCGCGCGTGGTGCTGCAAAATCCGGACGGGCGTCTGCGTCCCGGCCTGTTCGTCACGGCGCGGCTGATCCTCGCGGCCCGCAACGTCGCCGTTGCCGTGCGCCGCAGCGCGATCCAGACGCTGGAGAACAGGACCATCGTGTTCGTGCGCGAGGACGGCGACAAGATCGAGGCGCGCCCGGTCGAAACAGGGGATTCCGATCCGAGGTTCGTCGAGATCAAGGCCGGGCTCGCGGCCGGCGAGCACTATGTCGCGGAGAACAGCTTCGTCGTGAAGGCGGAGATGGGCAAGGGCGAGGCCGAACATGATTGAGCGCCTCATCGCCGCCTCGCTGCATCAGCGCTGGCTGGTCCTCCTGCTCGCGCTCGGCGCCGTCGCCTTCGGGGCCTGGAATTTCCAGCGCCTGCCGATCGACGCCGTGCCCGACATCACCAACGTCCAGGTCCAGATCAACACCCGCGCGCCCGGCTATTCACCGCTCGAGACCGAGCAGCGCATCACCTTCCCGGTCGAGACCGCCATGAGCGGGCTGCCGAAGCTCGACTATACCCGCTCGCTGTCGCGCTACGGCCTCAGCCAGGTGACGATCGTCTTCAAGGACGGCACCGACATCTATTTCGCCCGCCAGCTCGTGGGCGAACGCATCCAGCAGGTGAAGGACCAACTCCCGGCGGGCGTCGAGGTCGCGATGGGACCGGTCTCGACCGGCCTCGGCGAAATCTTCATGTATACCGTCGAGGCCAAAGCGGGCGCCAGGACGCAAGGCGGCCACGACTATTCGCTGACCGATCTGCGCACCGTGCAGGACTGGATCATCCGGCCGCAGCTCCGCAACGTGCCGGGCGTGGTCGAGGTGAACACCATCGGCGGCTTCGAGCGGCAATTCCACGTGCTGCCGGACCCCGGCAAGCTGATGGCCTACCGGCTCGGCTTTCGCGACGTCATGACGGCGCTGGCCGCCAATAACGCCAATGTCGGTGCCGGCTATATCGAGCGCAATGGCGAGCAATATCTGGTGCGCTCGCCGGGGCAGGTCGGCAACATCGCCGAAATCCAGGACATCGTGATCGGCTCGCGCGGCGGCAATCCCGTCAGGATCAGGGACGTCGCGACCGTGATCGAAGGCCGCGATCTGCGCACGGGCGCGGCGACGCGAGACGGCGAGGAAACCGTGCTCGGCACCGCCATGCTGCTGATCGGCGAGAACAGCCGAAGCGTCGCGCGCCGGGTCGCAGCCCGCATCGAGGACATCGCCAAATCGCTGCCCGAAGGGGTCGTGACGCGGACTGTCTACGATCGCACCGATCTGGTCGAGGCCACCATCCGGACGGTCAGGAACAATCTGCTCGAAGGCGCGGCGCTGGTGGTGGCCGTGCTGTTCCTGATCCTCGGAAACATCCGCGCCGCACTGGTCACCGCCTGTGTCATTCCGCTCTCGATGGCGATGACGATCACCGGCATGGTCGAGACCAAGGTCAGCGCGAACCTGATGAGCCTGGGTGCGATCGACTTCGGCATCATCGTCGACGGCGCCGTCATCATCGTCGAGAATTGCCTGCGCATGCTGGCCGAGGCCCAGCGCGAGAAAGGCCGCCTGCTCACGCTCCCGGAGCGGCTGCGGGCGATCCAGCGCGGGTCGAGCGAGGTCATCAAGCCGAGCCTGTTCGGAACACTGATCATCGCCGTGGTCTACCTGCCCGTGCTGACGCTGACCGGCGTCGAAGGCAAGATGTTCACGCCGATGGCGCTGACCGTGCTGATGGCGCTCGGTGCCGCCGTGCTGTTCTCCATCACCTTCGTGCCGGCAGCCGTTGCCATCTTCGTCACCGGCAAGGTGTCCGAACACGAAAACCTGTTCATGCGGGTCGCCAAGCGCGCTTATCTCCCCCTGCTCCGCTTTGCCATCGACAACCGGGCCGCGGTCGCCGTCATGGCCGTGGTCATCGTGGTTGCGAGCGGCATCGCCGCTTCGCGCATGGGCGGCGAGTTCATCCCAAGCCTCGACGAAGGCGACGTCGCGCTGGCGTCGATCCGGATTCCCGGCACCAGCCTCACCCAGTCGCTGGACCTGCAGAAGGCCTTGGAGAAGCGCATCAAGCAGATCCCGGAGGTGAAGGAGTTCTTCACCCGCATCGGCACCGCGGAGATCGCGACCGACCCGATGTCGCCGGCGCAAACCGACGGCTACATCATGCTCAAGCCGCGCGCCGAATGGCCCGACCCGGACAAGCCGAAAGCCGAAGTGATCGAGGCGATCGATCATGCTGCTGACGAGATTCCGGGTAGCGCCTATGAGATCTCCCAGCCGATCCAATTCCGTGTCAACGAGCTGATTTCCGGCGTGCGCAGCGATGTCGGCATCAAGGTCTTCGGTGATGACCTCGACATCCTCCAGGGCGCCGCAAAACAGGTGGAGGCCGCGATCCGGGGCATCCGCGGCGCCAGCGACGTCAAGATCGAGCAGGTCGCGGGCCTGCCGATCCTCACCGTGCGGCTCGACCGCCGGGCGCTCGCCCGCTACGGCCTCAGCGTCGCCGAGGTGCAGGGCATCGTCGAGATCGCGGTCGGCGGGAAGTCTGCCGGAAAGCTGTTCGAGGGCGACCGCCGCTTCGACATCGTCGTGCGCCTGCCCGAGCATCTGCGCGGCAATCTCGAGGCGATCCGGGCGATCCCGATCCCGCTGCCGCCCGGAGAGGAGGCCGCGGCCAACACGCCGCTCCGAACGGCATTATCCGCCTCTTCCGTCACCCCGATGCGCTATGTGCCGCTGTCGTCGGTCGCAACCGTCGATGCGACGCCCGGGCCCAACCAGATCAGCCGCGAAAACGGCAAACGGCGCATCGTCGTCACCGCCAATGTCCGCGCCCGCGACCTCGGCTCCTTCGTGGCCGAGGCCGAGGCGGCTGTGGCCGAGAAGGTCAAGCTGCCGCCGGGCTACTTCATCGGCTGGGGCGGACAGTTCGAGCAGTTGGTCTCCGCGACCAAGCGGCTCACCATCGTCGTGCCGGTGGCGTTGCTACTGGTGTTTCTGCTGCTGTTCATGGGCATGGGATCGGCGGCGGATGCGGCGCTGGTGTTTTCAGGGGTGCCGCTGGCGCTGACCGGCGGCGTCGCGGCGCTGCTGCTGCGCGACATTCCCTTGTCCATCAGCGCCGGCGTCGGCTTCATCGCGCTGTCGGGCGTCGCCGTGCTCAACGGGCTCGTGATCATCGCCTTCATCGAGCGTCTGCGCAGCGAAGGGCACTCCGTCGTGGACGCGGTCCGCGAAGGCGCACTGACGCGGCTGCGGCCCGTGCTGATGACGGCGCTCGTCGCCTCCCTCGGCTTCGTGCCGATGGCGCTGGCCACCGGCGCCGGCGCCGAGGTGCAGCGGCCGCTCGCGACCGTGGTGATCGGCGGCATCATCTCCTCGACCATGCTGACGCTCCTGGTGCTGCCGGCGCTCTACGTGCTGTTCCGCCGTGACGCAGTCGCCGAAGCGTCTAAAATGGCGGCTGATTTGGCGGGTTCCGGGGAGCGCTAGGCTTGGGCAGTCACGATCACGGTCATCACCACCACGATCACGGCGGCCATGCTCATGAGTATGGCCACGCCCATGTCCATGCGCCCGCCAGTTTCGGCAAGGCGTTCGCGATCGGCATCTCGCTCAACACCGCGCTGGTCGTGGCCGAGGCAATCTACGGCTATATCGGCAACTCCACCGCCCTGCTCGCGGACGCCGGTCACAATCTTTCCGACGTGCTCGGCCTGGTGGTGGCCTGGGGCGCCTCGATCGCAGCGCGCCGCGCCCCGAGCGGCCGCTTCACCTACGGCCTGCGCGCCTCCACGATTCTAGCGGCACTTGCGAACGCGGTGTTCCTGCTGGTCGCGACCGGCGCGATCGGCTGGGAGGCCATCCTGCGCCTGCAGCAGCCGGAGCCCGTCGCAGGCGTTACGGTGATGGTGGTCGCCGGCATCGGCATCCTCATCAACGCGTTTACCGCCATGCTGTTCGCGAGCGGCCGCAAGGAAGACATCAACATCGAAGGCGCGTACCTGCACATGGCGGCCGACGCCGCGGTGTCGCTCGGCGTCGTTGTCTCGGCGGCGCTGATCATCTGGACGGGCTGGCTCTGGCTCGATCCCGTCACCAGCCTCGTCATCTGCGCGGTAATCCTCTGGAGCACGACGAGCCTCTTGCGCGGCTCGATCGACATGTCGATGGCGGCCGCGCCCAAAGGCACCGACCTCGCCGCGATCAGGGCCTTCCTGCTGGCGCGGCCCGGCGTGTCAGGGATCCACGACCTCCACGTCTGGCCGATCTCCACCACCGAGACCGCGCTGACCTGCCACCTCGTCATGCCAACAGGCGCGGACGACGCATTCCTGATGCAGACGGCGCAATTGCTCAAGACATCCTTCCGCATCGGCCACACCACGCTTCAGGTCGAGACGCATCCCGACAACGGCTGCGCGCTGGCGCCGGATGACGTGGTGTAGGATCGCAAATCCATCCACGTCGTCTTCGTCGCTTCGCTCCTCGCAATGACGGGCGTGGAGAGAGCGCCGAGCCCTACCTCGCCTTCGCCGTCACGATCCAGATCGCACCTTGCAACTCGACGCTCTGCCCGTTCAGGAACGGCGCGAGCGTCTCGCGGATCGAGGCTTTTGCGGCCTCATGCGTCTCCGGCGGATGGCCCTGGAGCGCGCGGCTGGCCGGACCGATCTGCAGCGAGCCGTCGACGGCCGCATCGAGGCCGCCGCCGATCGCGATGTCCATGGCGAGATTGTGCGGCTCCATCGCCACATCGACGAAGCCCGCGCCCTTGAGGATGCGCATCACGCGCTCCTCCGAAGCGAAGGCGAACGGGCCCGGCTCCTCCGGCCCGACCGGAGGCATTTTCGGCACGTGCTTGTAGACCGCCATCAGCGGCGCCATCATCCAGGGATTTTCCTTCGGCTCGCGCCAGCAGGCGAAGGCGAGCCGCCCGGATGGCTTCAGCGCACGGCGCAGATTGGTGAAGGATGCGATTGGATCGGCGAAGAACATCACGCCGAAGCGCGAGGCCAGCAGATCGAAGCTCGCCGGCTCGAACGGATAGACGGTCGCATCCGCCAGCACGAAATCGAGCGGCAGGCCCTTCGGCGCAAACGCGCGCGCCTGCGACAGCATCGGCTCCGACACGTCGAGGCCGAGCGCAAAGCCATCCGGCGCCACGGCCTTCGCGAACGCCACCGTCGTCGCACCGGATCCGCAGCCGACGTCGAGAACGCGCTCGCCGGGCCTCGGCCTGGCGCGGTCGATCAGCACGTCGGCAATGGGGCCGAGCAGGTTCTCCTGCGCCGCATGGCGGTCGGCCCAGCGCTGCCCGCTCGGCCCGTTCCAATAGGCGATCTGGTCGGCGTTTTGCTCGTGTCCGCTTGGCTGTTCCATTGGGGCCTCCATCGCTGCGCTGCGAGGTCATACCACGCCGGAAACAGGTCAGGCGGTCAACTGAGGTCGGGGCGCAATGTCACCGCCCCCTTGCTCCAACACCCGTGGCAAGGCTAAAGAGGCGCCGTGGGGCGGTTAGCTCAGCTGGTTAGAGCATCTCGTTTACACCGAGAGGGTCCGCGGTTCGAATCCGTGACCGCCCACCAAGCTTCCCTCTTCGTCCGCTACGGCTCAGAAAGCCCGACCTCAATCCCCCGGCCTTCCCGGCAGCAGCGGCACGGCGTCGATCCACACCGCCGCCGATTGGCACCAGATCTGCCTGACGGGGCGCAATTTGTCGCGCTGGCGGATGCTGCCCCAGCGGACGCCCCAATCGTCGGCCTGGTCGCCCTCGCCGCTGGTGAACAGCGGGGAACCGCAATCGGCGCAGAAATGCTGGAAGCGCATCCGGCCGTTGTCGCCGCGCTTGCCGTAGATCTTTGGCGTGCCGGCGGTCAGGCGGACATCGGCCGCGGAACAGATCACGGTAACCCGGAACGGCGAGCCCGTCAGCGTCTGACAGTCCCGGCAATGGCAGACCGAGACGGCCTCGGGGTCGATCTCGGCTTCAAAGGTGATCTGCCCGCAATGGCATTGCCCGTCGACGTGCATTGCCTCCTCCCCTTCCCCCAAAACAAAAACGGCGCCCGAAGGCGCCGTTTTATCATCTTTCACTGAACCTCAGTGCGCGGTCAGGCCGCCGGCGGCCTCGTCGCCATCAGGCTTCACCGTCACCTTGGTGTCCTCTTCCCAAACGATCGGCACCGGCTTCCTCACCAGCGCCTTGGCGATGACGTCGTCGAGACGCGAGACCGGGATGATCTCCATGCCGCCCTTGATCGCATCGGAAATCTCCGTGAGATCCTTGGCGTTGTCCTCGGGGATCAGCACCGTCTTGATGCCGCCGCGGGCCGCAGCCAGCAGCTTCTCCTTCAGGCCGCCGATCGGCAGCACGCGACCGCGCAGCGTGATCTCGCCGGTCATCGCAACATCGTGGCGGACCGGGATGCCGGTCATGACCGAGATGATCGCGGTGGCCATGGCGACACCGGCGGACGGACCGTCCTTCGGCGTCGCGCCCTCCGGCACGTGCACGTGGATGTCGCGCCGGTCGAACAGCGGCGGCTCGACGCCGTAGTTGATCGCGCGCGAGCGGACGTAGGACGCCGCCGCCGAAATCGACTCCTTCATCACGTCACGCAGATTGCCGGTGACCGTCATCTTGCCCTTGCCGGGCATCATGACGCCTTCGATCGTCAGCAGCTCGCCGCCGACATCGGTCCAGGCAAGGCCGGTGACGATGCCGACCTGCGGCTCGCTCTCGATCTCACCGAAGCGGTACTTCGGCACGCCGAGCAGCTCTTCCAGAGTCTTCTCGGTGACCTTGACCGACTTCTTCTTGGAGATCATCAGCTCCTTCACCGCCTTGCGGGCGAGTGTGGAGAGCTCACGCTCCAGATTACGCACGCCCGCTTCGCGGGTGTAGCGGCGGATCAGAAGCAGCAGCGCGTCGTCGTCGATCGAGAACTCCTTGGAGTCCAGGCCGTGCTTGGACACCGCGTTCGGGATCAGGTGCTTGCGCGCGATCTCGACCTTCTCGTTCTCGGTGTAGCCCGCGATCCGGATGATCTCCATGCGGTCCATCAGCGGGCCGGGAATATTCAGCGTATTCGCGGTCGTGATGAACATCACGTTGGATAGATCGTAATCGACCTCGAGATAGTGGTCGTTGAACGTCGCGTTCTGCTCGGGGTCGAGCACCTCGAGCAAGGCCGAGGACGGATCGCCGCGGAAATCGGCGCCCATCTTGTCGATCTCGTCCAGCAGGAACAGCGGATTGGACGACTTCGCCTTGCGCATCGACTGGATGATCTTGCCGGGCATCGAGCCGATATAGGTGCGGCGGTGACCGCGGATCTCGGCCTCGTCGCGCACGCCGCCGAGCGAGACGCGCACGAATTCGCGCCCCGTCGCCTTCGCGATCGACTTGCCGAGCGAGGTCTTGCCGACGCCGGGAGGTCCGACGAGGCACAGGATCGGGCCCGTCAGCTTGTTGGCGCGCGACTGCACCGCGAGATACTCGACGATGCGTTCCTTGACCTTCTCGAGCCCATAGTGATCCGAATCCAGGATGGCCTGTGCAGCCTCCAGGTCCTTCTTCACCTTGGACTTCTTGTTCCACGGAATCGACAGCAGCCAATCCAGATAGTTGCGCACGACGGTCGCTTCCGCGGACATCGGCGACATCTGGCGCAGCTTCTTCAATTCATGCTGCGCCCGCTCGCGCGCTTCCTTGGAGAGCTTGGTCTTGGAGATCTTCTCTTCGAGATCGGCGAGCTCGTCGCGACCATCGTCGTCGCCGAGTTCCTTCTGGATCGCCTTCATCTGCTCGTTGAGATAATACTCGCGCTGGGTCTTCTCCATTTGTCGTTTGACACGAGAACGAATCCGCTTCTCGACCTGCAGCACCGAGATCTCGCTCTCCATCAGGCCCAGCACCTTCTCCAGGCGCGTAGTGACGGACAGCGTCTCCAGGATGCCCTGGCGGTCGGCGATCTTGACTGCGAGATGCGAGGCAACGGTGTCGGCGAGCTTAGCGAAATCGGTGATCGCCTGCACGACGCCGACGACCTCGGCCGAGATCTTCTTGTTGAGCTTCACATAGCTCTCGAAGTCGGACACGACCGAGCGCGCCAGCGCTTCCGCCTCGACCGACTTCGCGTCGGTGTCGGCGAGCGCGACCGCGGTCGCCTCGTAATAGTCGGCGCGATCGGTGTACTTCGCCACGCGCGCACGCTCGAGCCCTTCGACCAGCACCTTCACGGTGCCGTCCGGAAGCTTCAAGAGCTGGAGCACGCTGGCAAGCGTCCCGGTCTCGTAGATGGCATCGGGCGCCGGATCATCATCGGACGCGTTCTTCTGCGTCGCGAGCATGATCAGCGCATCGTTCTTCATCACCTCTTCGAGCGCGCGGATCGACTTCTCGCGGCCGACGAAGAGCGGCACGATCATGTGCGGGAAGACGACGATGTCGCGCAGGGGCAGCACGGGATAAGCGTGCGTTTCGCCATGGACGATGGTTGGCCGGGGTTTGGGATTGGTCATGGCCTTTTCCTTTTGCTTTGCCCCCTTGCACGCAGCCCGCTGATCATGCGCAACCGCCACAAGGTGCCGAGGTGATCCGCAGAACCGATCGGTCCTCTACGAGTTGGACCGGCTCGCCGGATGGACTGAGGCGAATCTTGAAGAGAATTTTCGCTCGCCGCCGACATTAGGTGGCTATCGACCCGGGGGGTGTCAAGTCATTGAAAAACGCGCGCCATCAGGCGCTTACGCACGCAAACAAGCGACGCAACACCGGCTGCGGAGATACAGTTCCGCAGCCCCATCTTGAAGAGAGGATTGGAGCGCTCCAGCGCCGCCGGATCAGGCGCTGGCGTTCTCGACGGCGCGATCGGATCGATCGGCATAGATGTAGAGCGGACGCGCCGTTCCTTCCACCACTTCGCGGGAAATCACGACTTCTTCCACACCTTCCAGGCCCGGCAGGTCGAACATGGTCTCGAGCAGGATCGCCTCGAGGATCGAGCGCAACCCACGCGCGCCGGTCTTGCGCTCGATCGCCTTGCGGGCGACCGCACCAAGCGCCTCGTCGGCGAAGGTCAGCTCGATGTTCTCCATCTCGAACAGCCGCTGGTATTGTTTCACCAGCGCGTTCTTCGGCTCGGTCAGGATCTTCTTCAGCGAGGTCTCGTCGAGGTCCTCGAGCGTCGCCACGACCGGCAGACGGCCGACGAACTCGGGGATGAGGCCGTACTTCAGGAGGTCCTCCGGCTCGACGTGACGGAAGATCTCGCCGGTACGGCGGTCCTCCGGGGCGAGCACCTGGGCCCCGAAGCCGATCGAGGTCGACCGCCCGCGCGCCGAGATGATCTTCTCGAGGCCGGCGAAAGCGCCGCCGCAGATGAAGAGGATGTTGGTGGTATCCACTTGCAGGAACTCCTGCTGCGGATGCTTGCGGCCGCCCTGCGGCGGGACCGAAGCCACCGTGCCTTCCATGATCTTGAGCAGCGCCTGCTGCACGCCCTCACCCGACACATCGCGCGTGATCGAGGGATTGTCGGACTTGCGGCTGATCTTGTCGATTTCGTCGATATAGACGATGCCGCGCTGGGCGCGCTCGACATTGTAGTCGGCGGCCTGGAGCAGCTTCAGGATGATATTCTCGACGTCCTCGCCGACATAGCCGGCTTCGGTCAATGTCGTCGCATCCGCCATCGTGAACGGCACGTCCAGGATGCGGGCGAGCGTCTGCGCGAGCAGCGTCTTGCCCGAGCCGGTCGGACCGATCAGCAGGATGTTCGACTTCGCGAGCTCGACGTCGTTGTGCTTGGTCTGATGGTTGAGGCGCTTGTAGTGATTGTGCACCGCGACCGACAGGACCTTCTTCGCATGGCTTTGGCCGATCACGTAATCGTCCAGCACCTTGCAGATTTCCTTCGGCGTCGGAATCCCGTCGCGCGACTTGACCAGCGAGGACTTGTTCTCCTCGCGGATGATGTCCATGCAGAGCTCGACGCACTCGTCGCAGATGAAGACCGTGGGACCCGCGATCAGTTTGCGGACTTCGTGCTGGCTCTTGCCGCAGAACGAGCAATACAGCGTGTTCTTGGAGTCGCTCGTGCCGACCTTACTCATTCCTGTCTCCGTCCGCGGTTCGATCCCGTTCCGCTCGATCGCTCCATTCCGACACGAAGGCCGGCATGAAGCTTAAGTAGAGCAAATTCCGTACCAAAAAAGACCTTACGCATCACATCCCGTGCGAATCACGGTCACTCGATTCTCCCGCGATCATAGCCGATCAGTCGTAGCCAACCATGCTGTCACCCGACTATCAAGAATTCGCTAATCGGACGTCGCCGGCTACCCGTGACAATACCGTGATTTCCGGTCTTGGCACGGACGAAGTGATCGAAATCACCCCGGCGTTGCTGGATTGCCACGAAAAGAGCACGAAAGCGGAACCTTCTGCGTGTCGCAGAGCGCAAAACCGCGCTTTGCGACGCGTCACCCGCGCCTAACGCGGACGCACCCCGACGGGTCCACGGCGATCTGAGGGACCGCCGTGACGAGCCCGTAGTGCTACGGAGCCTTCGCCTGCGCCGGCTCCTCGGCACGCTTGTCGATGACCTTGTCGACCAGGCCGAACTCCTTGGCGTCGTTCGCGGTCAGGAACTTGTCGCGTTCCAGCGCATCCTCGATCGACTTGTAGGTCTGGCCGGTGTGCTTCACGTAGATCTCGTTGAGCCGCTTCTTCAGGTTCAGGATTTCCTGGGCGTGCAGCATGATGTCGGTGGCCTGGCCCTGGAAGCCGCCGGAGGGCTGGTGGACCATGATGCGCGCATTCGGCAGCGAGAAGCGCATGTCCTTCTCGCCGGCGCAGAGCAGCAGCGAGCCCATCGAAGCCGCCTGCCCGGTGCACAGCGTCGAGACCGGCGGGCGGATGAACTGCATGGTGTCGTAGATCGCAAGGCCCGACGTCACCACGCCGCCCGGCGAATTGATGTACATCGAGATTTCCTTCTTCGGATTTTCCGCCTCAAGGAACAGGAGCTGCGCGACGATCAGCGTCGACATCCCGTCCTCGACCGGGCCGGTCACGAAGATGATGCGCTCCTTCAGGAGGCGCGAGAAAATGTCATAGGCGCGCTCGCCACGGTTGGTCTGCTCGACCACCATGGGCACGAGGTTCATGTAGGTTTCAACCGGATCGCGCATGAGTCACCTAGTGTTTCTAAGAGGCGGACATCGCCGATCTTGGCTGCCAGTCGCACTGGATATGCCGGAAGGCCGATGGACGTCCCGTGATGCAGGAACTTGGTAGAGGTAGAAGGCGTAGCGACAGATATAGCCCAATTCGCTCCTGACAAGTGCGGAGCGTATTAAGGCTTAATCCTCGAGGCAGTTGAAGCTGATTCGTACAAAGAGGCCCAGCCGGCCATCTGGCTAGCTGGGCCCCTTCGCTGATCATCCTTAATGGAAGACTGTCCCTGCGCCCACTCCGATGCAATCGGAACGGGCTCTGGATTCAGTTCTGACGCGTTTTCTTGACGCGAACCGGTATCCACTTCGCCCGAAAGCCTTCAGGCTGCGGTCTTTTCCGCGTCGTCGTCCTTGTAGAGGTCCTCGCGCGAGACCTTCTTCTCGGTCACGTTGGCGAGTTCGAGGATGAAGTCGACGACCTTGTCCTCGTAGATCGGGGCACGAAGCTGGGCCAACGCCTGGGCGTTGTTGCGATAATAGTCCCAGACCTCCTTCTCGCGGCCGGGCATCGAGCGCGCGCGCTCGATCACGGCGCGGCCGACCTCGTCGTCGGTCACGGTGATCTTGTTTTTCTCGCCGATCTCGGAGAGCACGAGGCCAAGCCGCACGCGGCGATCGGCGATCTTGCGGTACTCTTCCTTGGCGGCGTCCTCCGTGGTGTCCTCGTCGGCGAAGGTCTTGCCGGCGGAATCCATCTCGGCCTTGACCGAGTTCCACATCAGATTGAACTCCTCGTCGATCAGCGAGGGCGGCGCCTCGAAGCGATGCGCCTCGTCGAGGCGGTCAAGCAGCGCGCGCTTGACGCGCTGGCGCGTCGCGGTCGCGAACTCGGCAGAAAGGCGCTCGCGCGCGGCTTCCTTGAGCTTGTCCAGCGATTCCAGGCCTAGCGACTTGGCGAATTCGTCGTCGATCGCAAGGTCCTGCGGCGCCTCGATCAGCGTCGCGGTGGTCTCGAACTCGGCCGGCTGGCCGGCGAGCTTGTCGTTCATGTAGTTCTTGGGGAACGACACCTTCAGCGTGCGGGTCTCGTTCGCGCCGATGCCGATCAGCTGCTCCTCGAAGCCCGGGATGAAGGTGTTGGAACCGATCAGGACCTGGATGCCTTCGCCGGTGCCGCCCTCGAAGACTTCGCCGTTGATGCTGCCCTTGAAGTTGATGGTGACGCGGTCGCCGGAGGCTGCCTTGGCGCCCTCGCCCTTGTCGGCAAAGGTGCGGTTGGTATCGGCGATGCGCTTGATCGCTTCGTCGACGTCGGTGTCGGTGACGTCGGCCACGGGCTTCTCGACCTCAAAGGTCTTGAAGTCGGCGAGCGCAATCGCCGGCACGACTTCGATCGCGACCGTGTAGGTCAGATCGGTCTTGCCGCTCAGCAGCTCCTCGACCTCGGCCTGCTCGCTCGGCATGGTGATCTTCGGTTCGGTGGCGAGACGGAAGCCGCGCTCGGAGAACAGCTGCGTGTTGGTGTCGCGGATGGTCTGGTCGATGGTCTCGGCCATCACGGAGCGGCCATAGACCTTCTTCAGATGCGAGACCGGGACCTTGCCCGGGCGGAAGCCGTTGATGCGGACCTTGTCCTTGAGGTCGACGAGCTTGGCGCCGGCCTTGGCATCGAGATCAGACGCGGGAACGCTGATCCTGAACTCGTGCTTCAAGCCTTCCGAGAGGGTTTCTGTGACCTGCATGGCGTCCAATCTTCTTCTCGTTCGGTCCCGGCACGTCGCGCGTCGGGACGCTGTCATTAATCGATCCGGCGCGAGGCAAACGCCTCACCACCGGTGTTCATCGGACCGGCTCCAGACGGACGATCGTCCGCAGAAGCAGGTCTCGTAATCCGTGCAAACGCGATAAGCGCTTGGTGCGGGCGGAGGGACTCGAACCCCCACAACTTTCGTCACTGGAACCTAAATCCAGCGCGTCTACCAGTTCCGCCACGCCCGCGTGAATTTGCATCAAGACCGGCCGCGATGCCGCGGGCGGCCGGGCTTATAGCATGTGCCTGACTGTTCGCAGCAAAAAAATGGCCGGTTGGAGGCATGCTTCAAGTAGGCACGATGGCTGGACTTATCCAGCGCGTCATGATCCGGATCGCCCCATGAAACCGCGGATTCTCTACCCGACCCGACGTGAGGTTTTGACCGGTCTAGGGGCCTCGGCGGCCGGGTTGATGACCGGCGGCGCAGGGCCGCTCGTGACCGCCCAACTCGCGCTTCTGGCAAGGCCGGCAACCCTGGCTTCGAAGGCGGGACAACCAGCCACAGCAATCTGGGAGCTGGCCGCCGTAAGCCATCTCGGGACCGTCCGTCTCAAGCGCGGCGACCGATGCGAAGTGGTGTTTCGCAACGACCTGCCTGTGCCACTTGCGCCGGTCTGGTACGGCCTCAATGGCGCGACTGCCGCAGACCCGCTGCGAGGGCGCGCGCCCGCCGCACCGGATACGACCGAAACATCAATCATTTCAACACCAAACGCGGGAACCCTGCTGGCGGACTTCCGTCTCTTCGAGGGCAGCCTGAAGCAGCCCGCGCGCCCGCTCCCGATCATCGTGGCCGAGACCGGCCGGGTTGCCGCCGACCGTGACGAGATCCTGTTGATCGAGGAATGGCGTCTGCGGCCGGATGGCACCGCGGTCCCGCCGGGCCAGGACCCGAAGGACGCGACACCGCTCTACACGGTCAATGGCAGAACTTCATTCGAACTCTCAGCCGCGGCCAATGAGCGGCTGCGACTACGCTTCATCAACGGCTCCCAACGTACTGTTCTCGCGATCAAATTGGGAAGTCACGAGGTCCGCGTGATGGCCCTGGACGGCCAGCCGGCCGAGCCGTTCCCCGCCCGAAATGGCGCCCTGGTGCTGGCCCCGGGGGCGCGAGCCGACGCATTCGTGGATGCGGCGACATCGGCCCCATTCCTGCTCCATGACGGCAAGGAGGCGCGCCAGGTCGGAAGCCTCGTCATCTCCGGGAAGCTGGAGCGCGCGCCGCTGTTGCCGCCGCAGCCGCTCCCTTCGAACGACCTTCCCGAGAAGCTCGATCTGAGAGGCGCCCTGCGGTTCGATGTCGCGCTTGGCGCAGCCGACGCAGCCTGGACGCGGCCCGCGAACTTTTCCACGGCCTCCGCCCCCATCTTCCGCGCCAAGACCGGCCGCACCGTCGTGCTGACGCTGAAGAACTCCGGCCCGATCGCCACCATCTTCAATCTGCACGGCCACCCCTTCCGCCTGCTCGACACGCTCGACGATGGCTGGAAGCCCTATTGGCTCGACACGCTCGCGATCGAGCCCGGACAGACCCAGCGCATCGCGTTTGCGGCGACCGCGCCCGGGCGATGGCTGATCGAATCCGTGGTGACCGATTGGGCCGCACCACGTCTGGTGCGCTGGTATGGGGTGGAGTGAGATTTTGTAGGATGGGTAGAGCGCAGCGAAACCCATCGCCATCGCGCTCAGACTTGAGATGATGGGTTTCGCTGCGCTCTACCCATCCTACCGCCCGTAGCGAACCGCTCAGTACTCCACCCCCAGCGCATCATAGATGCGCCGGTGCACGGCCGGCAGGGTCTCGGTGAGGTCCTCGGCGATCAGGCCCGGCCCCGCCTCGCTTGCCGCCTCGCCGTGCATCCACACGCCGATGCTGGCGGCCTCGAAAGCCGGCACGCCTTGCGCCAGCAGCCCCGCGATGATGCCGGAGAGCACGTCGCCGGCACCGGCCGTGGCCAGCCAGGGCGGCGCGTTGGCGGCGATGGTGGCGCGGCCGTCAGGGGCGGCGATGGTGGTGTCCGGGCCTTTCAGGAGCACGACGGCGCCGGAGCGTTCGGCAGCAGCGCGGACGCGCTCGAGCTTGGAGCGGCCGGGATGCTTGTTGCTGAGATCGGAGAACAGGCGCGGAAACTCTCCCTCGTGCGGGGTCAGCACCACCACACTGTCCTGCGAGGACTTGATCGATTCGAACAGGCGCTCGGGGGTCGCGGCAAAGCTCGTCAGCGCATCCGCATCGAGCACCAGATGCCGCTGCGCGTTGAGAGCGGTGTGAACGAGGTCGCAGGTGCGCTCACCGATGCCCGCGCCGGGACCGATGATGCAGGTATTGTAGCGCTTGTCGCCGAGCAGCTCGCCGAACTCGATGGCGGTGTCGACGGGGCGAACCATCACCGCAGTCAGCGCGCCCGCATTGATCGCGAGCGCATCGCGCGGGCTCGCCAGCGTCACGAGGCCCGCGCCGGCCCGCAGCGCTCCGCGCGCGGCGAGCCGCGCGGCGCCTGTCGCTGCCGCATCGCCGGACACCGCCAGCACGTGACCCCGCGCATATTTGTGGCCATCGATGCGCGGCACCGGAAAGGCGGCGCCCCAGAGGTCCGGATCGTTCTCGAAGGTCTGCGGCGCGATCTCGTCCAGCACCTGCGCATCGATGCCGATGTCGGCGACGCGCACGCGGCCGCAATGCATCCGCCCGGGCAGAAGCAGATGCGCCGGTTTCTTGCGGAAGAAGGTGACGGTCTCGGTGGCGTTCACCGCCGCCCCCATCACGGCCGCGCTGGTGCCGTTGATGCCGCTCGGCAGGTCGACCGCGAGCACCGGAGCACCGTTGGCGTTGATCGCCTCGATCATTTCGCGCACCTCGCCGTCGACGGGACGGCTGAGACCGGCACCGAACAGCGCATCGACGATCAGCGCAGGCTTTCCGATTGCCTGGGGGTTGAACGGAAGCACCGGATGCTTCCAGCCGCGCGCCGCGGAGGCCGCATCGCCCTGGAGCTGATCGCGCTCGCACATCGGGATCACCGAGACCTCCCGCCCCTGGGCGGCGAGCTCGGCGGCGGCGACAAAGCCGTCGCCGCCATTGTTGCCCGGGCCGGCCACGATCAGGATCGGCCCCTCCTCCACCAGCGCATGGGCGGCCTTGGCGACCGCCTGGCCTGCGCTCAGCATCAGCTCGAAGCCGGGCGTACCGGCCGCAATGGCGAGCTGGTCGGCGCGCTGCATTTCGGCGTTGGTCAGAACTTCCATGCCACTTCCTAGTACAATCGCCTGTTCAACAGGCACCTTCCGCGCCGCTCCGACGGCAAAAACATTAATCTGCACATATATTGAACCGTTTGCCTATTTCGTAGTCTTCGGTATTTTGTGCAGATCGGCGCCACCACCCAGGATGCTCGTTAAAAGGCTGATAACGCTCCAATAACCAGGGCATTTGCAACTTGGCATAGACCCTGCTTTCGAGGAAGCCGCTTCGGTTCGTCGTGCTCACTGGCATCTTACAGAGTGTGGCCGACCGTTGTTGCCGGACTGGTCAGGGATCCCGGCATAGAGAGGACAAGATCGTGCGTTGAGAAATGCGCATCCTGACGAAGACGTTGCTATTTGATCGAGAGGCCGGGAGTCGCGCAGTGAAGAAAATCGAAGCCATCATCAAGCCATTCAAGCTAGACGAGGTGAAGGAAGCGCTTCAGGAAGTCGGTCTTCAGGGCATCACCGTCACTGAAGCCAAGGGCTTCGGCCGGCAGAAGGGTCACGCCGAACTTTACCGCGGCGCAGAATACATCGTCGACTTCCTGCCGAAGGTAAAAATCGAGATCGTGATCGGCGACGATCTGGTCGAGCGCGCCATCGACGCGATCCGCCGCGCCGCGCAGACCGGCCGCATCGGCGACGGCAAGATCTTCGTCTCCAACATCGAAGAGGCGATCCGCATCAGGACCGGCGAATCCGGGCTGGACGCTATCTGAGCCGGGTGCTATCCCGCGTTTTGCGACACTCCGACAAGAAATAAGGCTGCTTCGGCGGCCTGATTTCGTTTGTGCGGTCGCGCAAAACTCGCCCAAAGCGAGAACGAGTTTGCTCATCTGGAAACCGATCCGCAGAGCCAAAAGGGGTATGCATGAAGACCGCCAAAGACGTCCTGAAATCGATCAAGGACAACGACGTCAAGTACGTCGACCTGCGCTTCACCGATCCGCGCGGCAAGTGGCAGCACGTCACGTTCGACGTCAGCATGATCGATGAAGACATCTTCGCCGAAGGGACGATGTTCGACGGGTCCTCGATCGCCGGCTGGAAGGCGATCAACGAGTCCGATATGTGCCTGATGCCCGATCCGGTGACCGCGACGATCGATCCGTTCTTCGCCGAGACCACCATGGTCATCACCTGCGACGTGCTCGAGCCGACCACCGGCGAGCCCTACAACCGCGACCCCCGCGGCATCGCCAAGAAGGCCGAGGCGATGGTGAAGTCGATGGGCGTGGGCGACGCCGTGTTCGTCGGCCCCGAGGCCGAGTTCTTCGTGTTCGATGACGTGCGCTTCTCGTCCAGCCCCTACAACACCGGCTTCCGCCTCGACTCCTCGGAGCTGCCGACCAATTCCGACACCGAATATGAGGGCGGCAATCTCGGCCACCGCGTCCGCACCAAGGGCGGCTATTTCCCGGTGCCGCCGCAGGACTCCGTGCAGGACATGCGCTCGGAGATGCTCGGGGCCATGGCCAAGATGGGCGTCAAGGTCGAGAAGCATCACCACGAGGTCGCTTCCGCCCAGCACGAGCTCGGCATGAAGTTCGACACGCTGACGCTGATGGCTGACCACCTCCAGATCTACAAGTACTGCATCCACCAGGTCGCGCACATCTACGGAAAGACCGCCACCTTCATGCCGAAGCCGGTCTATGGCGACAACGGCTCGGGCATGCATGTGCACCAGTCGATCTGGAAGGACGGCAAGCCGGTGTTCGCCGGCAACAAATATGCCGACCTGTCGGAGACCTGCCTCCACTACATCGGCGGCATCATCAAGCACGCCAAGGCGATCAACGCCTTCACCAACCCCTCGACCAACTCCTACAAGCGTCTGGTCCCGGGCTATGAGGCCCCCGTGCTGCTCGCCTATTCCGCGCGCAACCGCTCGGCGTCCTGCCGCATCCCCTACACCGCTTCGCCGAAGGCCAAGCGCGTCGAGGTGCGCTTCCCCGATCCGCTCGCCAACCCCTATCTCGGCTTCGCCGCGATGCTGATGGCCGGCCTCGACGGCATCAAGAACAAGATCGATCCGGGTCCGGCGATGGACAAGGATCTCTACGACCTGCCGAAGGAAGAGCTGAAGCAGATCCCGACGGTATGCGGCAGCTTGCGCGAGGCGCTCGAAAACCTCGACAAGGACCGCGCCTTCCTCAAGGCCGGTGGCGTGTTCGACGACGACTTCATCGACGCCTATATCGAGCTGAAGATGACCGAGGTCGAGCGCTTCGAGATGACCCCTCACCCGATCGAGTTCGACATGTACTATTCGGGCTGATCGGCTCGAACGCTTTCCGACAGGCAAGAGGCGCTCCGAAAGGGGCGCCTTTTCGTTTTGGACGTTGCGGCAAGCCTATCGCTACGGGTTATTTGGCCGCGGCATGAAGTGGTCGAGCAGGCCCGTCGGCAGCGGAAACACGACCGTCGACGACCGCTCGCCGGCGATGTCGTGCAGGGCCGCGAAGTAACGCAGCTGCATCGCCTGGGGCTCCTGCGCGAGGATCCGGCCGGCTTCGACCAGCTTTTCGGCCGCCTGCTGCTCGCCCATCGCGTTGATCACCTTGGCCCGCCGCAGGCGTTCCGCCTCGGCCTGTTTGGCAATCGCGCGAACCATGGTTTCGTTGATATCGACGTCCTTGATCTCGATGCCGGTGACCTTGATGCCCCAGACGTCGGTCTGCTTGTCGAGGATCTCCTGGATGTCGGCGTTCAGCCTGTCGCGCTCGGCAAGCATCTCGTCGAGCTCATGCTTGCCGAGCACCGAACGCAACGTGGTCTGGGCGAGCTGGCTTGTCGCCGCCATGTAGTCACCGACCTTGATGATGGCGCGCTCGGGGTCGACGATGCGGAAGTACAGGACGGCGTTGACCTTGACGGAGACGTTGTCCCGCGAAATTACGTCCTGCGGCGGCACCACCTGCACCATCACCCGCAGATCGACCTTGACGAGCTGCTGCACGATCGGCACGAGGAGAATGAGACCCGGGCCCTTCACACCGGTAAAGCGGCCGAGCGTAAAGATCACGCCACGCTCGTATTCGCGCAGGATTCGAATGGCCTGGGACAGAAGCACGATAACAAGCAGCGCAAGCGCCGCATACGTCAGATATTCCAGCATCATGATGTACCTCCCTCGCCTGTCCGGGCGGGTGTGCGGCGTATCAGCAGCGTCAGATCGACGACATTGGCGACCTCCACCGTCTCTCCGGGCTTGAAGGTTTCGGCGCCGCGGGCCTGCCAGCGCTCACCATGGGCGAAGACATGACCTTCGTTCCCGTTCCAGTCGAGAACCTCGGCGGGCAAGCCGCGCATGGCCTGTGCGCCGACCAGCGCAGGAGCTTTGCGGACGCGCCGTAGCGAACCAAGCACGATCAGCGCAAAGCCGCTGAACACGACCGCAGTAGTGCCGATCACCCACCAGGACAGTTGGTATCCAGGCGCCTCGCTCCTGAAGAGCATCATTGCTCCCAGCACGAAAGCGATGATCCCGCCGAAGCCGACCACCACGGTCGGGTTGAAGGCTTCGACGGTGAGAAGCACGAGTCCCACCAGCATCAGGGCGAGACCGGCATAATTGATCGGCAGCAAATTGAGTGCGTAGAGGCCGGTCAGCAGGCAGATCGTGCCGACGACTCCCGGCGCGGCCGCACCGGGAGATACGAACTCGAAGATCAGGCCGTAGATGCCGACCATCAGGAGAATGAATGCCACGTTCGGATTGGTGATGACTGCCAGGAAGCGGGATATCGGTCCGGGGTCGATGGCTTCGACGACAGCATCCTTCGTTGCGAGGCGTTGCGTCCTGCCGCCTGCGAGCTCCACCACGCGGCCATCAACCTGTCGCAGCAATTCAGCCTGATCGCGCGCGACGAGATCGATGGCATGTGCCTCCAGCGCGCCGTTGGCAGAGAGTGTTGCGGCCTCGCGGACCGCCTTCTCTGCCCAGTCCACGTTGCGGTTGCGCAGCTCGGCGAGGCTGCGGATGAAGGCGACGGCATCGTTCGTGGCCTTCGCCGTCATCGCGTCCTTCGGCTCATCCTTCTTGTCTTTGCCATCCTTGTCGGGGGTGCCGCTCGGCAGGCCCGGCAGCGGCCCGCCAATCTGGACCGGCGTCGCCGCACCGATATTGGTACCTGGTGCCATCGCCGCGATGTGGGTCGCATAAAGGATATAGGTCCCCGCACTCGCCGCATGGGCGCCGGAGGGAGCGACGTAGCCAATGACAGGGACCGGCGAGGCGAGCACATCGGCGATGATCTCGCGCATGCTGGAATTGAGCCCGCCGGGCGTGTTCATCCTCAGAAGCACGACCTCGGCGCGCCGTGCGCTCGCCGTGGCCAAAGCCTCCCGCACGTAGCTGGCTGACGCCGGACCAATCGCCCCGTCGATCGAAACAACAAGGGCTACGCGCTCGCTCTCCTCCGCTGAGCTGGGAAGGAGGCAGCAGATCAAAGCCACGACGGTGATCGCCGCAACGAGGGCCGCCTTCATGGTCTGCACGGCACGGGCTCCCTTGCAGAGCATATGGTGGTCCCCTCGTGAACCTCAATGTTGCGCGTGGAAGCCAACGTCGCGATTGTGCAACGCAATGCAAATGGCCGTGCAGGACGCCCCCGCGCCGCGTCTCGGGGCGTCGGGCAAGACACCCCGTCAAGCCCGCCCTGCAGAAATATGTTAATTTTCCGAATTTCGGATTTGTGGCATACATCCGTCATCCCGGCCCTTGCCAAAGGGGCGCTTCGCGATCGTCACGAGATGCGGGCCGAGACTGTGAAGGTGTGCCTGCTGATTGAAAACCAAGTGAGAGTCCGATGCAGTTCCCGGAGCCTGTCATCGGGTCGCAATGACGGCAGGGCGACAGCGTGCCCGCCCCTCCGCACCGTACCGGCCGCCTACGCCGCCGCCTTTTGCCGCGCGGCCAGCGCCTCGCCAAAGGCCTCGAACAGCTTGCGGTTGATCGGGTTGTGCTGCGGGTCATACTCTGCATGCCATTGCACACCGAGCGCAAAGGCCGGGGCTTCAGCGATCCGGATCGCTTCGATGGTGCCGTCCTCGGCGACGCCCTCGATCAGAACGCGCTTGCCGGGATCGAGGATGCCCTGGCCGTGCAGCGAATTGACCCGGATCTTCTCGCAGCCGAGAATCCTTGCGAACGCCCCGCCCGGCGTCAGCTCGACGTCATGGCGGTCGGCGAACACCACGGTCGGATCGGGGTGAATCTCGCCGTTCTCGAGCCGGGGCATGCGATGGTTCATGCGGCCCGGGATCTCGCGGATCTCGGGATGCAGCGAGCCGCCGAAGGCGACGTTCATCTCCTGGAGACCGCGGCAGATGCCGAACAGGGGGATGCCGCGGGAGACGCAGGCGACGGAGAGCGCCAGTGCCACCTCGTCGCGGTGGATGTCGTAGGGCTCGTGCTTCTCGCAAGGATCGACGTTGAAACGGGTCGGATGCACGTTCGCGCGGGCGCCGGTGAGAATGATGCCGTCCACGGTATCGAGCAGCGCCGCGATATCCGTGATGTCGGGCGAGCCCGCGAACATCACCGGCAAGCCGCCGGAGACCTCAGCCACGGCGCGCAGGTTTCGCTCGCCGACCATCTGGACCTGAAATCGATTTTCGACGCGATGGGAATTCCCGATCACGCCGACGACCGGCTTTCTCATCTGTCGTTCCGCGCCTCCAGGTAAGAAGATTCCGCCAACATGCCCCTCCGATGGAACAAATTCAACAGAAGGGATCGCGGGACGGCAATGCTATTTTCGCGCAAATACCCGGACTGGAGCGCCGTGGCAGGCCGGGCGGCGGCGAGTCCGATCGCTCGGAGGGGACTTACAGCCCGGCGTTGGCGGCCAGCGCGCCGATCCGGCGCGTGTCGCGCTTGATCCGCGCCAGGATTTCGCGAAAGAGTGAGCTGGCGCCGCCTCCCTCGAAAAGGACCCAATGTGACGATTCCCAGAGATGAACGGTCCCGGACCCGCACCAACCTGGCTGGGGATCAGGCCTGGGCGATTTCGGTCGGAGGCATCGGCGTCGTGCTGTTCACCGCACTGCTCGCCTTCACCTGGTATTTTGCGGCGACGCTGCTATTGATCTTCACCGGCATGCTGCTAGGCCTCGGCCTCAACGCGCTGGTCCATGCGCTCGGCCGCCGGGTTCACCTGCCCCACTCGGTCCGACTTGCGATCGTCTGCGTCGCGCTTGCCCTGCTTCTCGCAGGCATCGCCTATTTGGGCGGCGCCACCATTGCCGAGCAGGCCTCGCTGCTGAGCAAGACCATCAAGTCGCAGATCGTCAATGTCAGGTCCTTCCTCGAGAACCACGGCATCGACACCAGCTACTTCGATCTCGGCAATGCTGCGTCGGACTCCTCCGCCAATACTTCGTCGGAGGCGACATCCCCGCCAGCGGCGCCCTCGCGCGGCCCCTTGCCCAGCGCCGGCGCGCTCGCCTCCAGCGGCGGGGCGATCGTCAGCCAGACCTTCAAGCTGCTGCTCGGCACCATTCACGGCGTCGGCAACATCTTCATCGTGCTGTTCCTGGGCCTCGCCTTCGCCGCCCAGCCCGGCGTCTATCACGACGGCCTGCTGTTCCTGGCACCGGCGAGGCACCGCACGCGTGTCGCCCTCGTCATCGACCGTATCAGCGAAACGCTGGAGCGCTGGCTGATCGCCCAGATCGTCGTCATGATCGCGGTCGGCGTCGTGACCTGGATCGGGCTTGCGATCATCGGCATCCCCGGCGCGTTCATCTTAGGGATCCAGGCGGGCCTGCTCGCCTTCATCCCCACCGTCGGAGCCATCATCGCCGGCGTCATCGTGGTGCTGGCAAGCCTCGCCTCGGGCTGGATCCCGGCCTTGTCGGCCTTTCTCCTCTTCATGGGCGTTCACGCCATGGAGAGCTACGTGCTGACGCCGATCCTGCAGCGGCAGGCGCTCGACATCCCGCCGGCCACGCTGTTCGCGTTCCAGATCTTGCTCGGCGTCGTGTTCGGCATCTGGGGCCTCGCGCTGGCGCTGCCGCTGGTCGCCATCGCCAAGGTCATGATCGACCACTTCAAGACCTATGAGGCGCCGCCGCTCGCCGAGGCGGCGTAGAGCATGATCCGGACAAGCGCGCAGCGGTTTTCCTTCGCGACAAACGCGAAACGCGTTTGCGCGGAGATCATGCTCCAGAAATAGAGCCGCTCAGGTCGTCAGCACGGTCTCGGTGTGCTCGACCTCGGGGGGCGAGGCAAAATACTGGCCGACGAGGCCGCGCCATTCGGTGAAACTCTCCGAGCCGCGGAAGTCGACGGTGTGGTTCTCCAACGTCGCCCACTTCACCATCAGCCGGTAGCGCTGCGGCTTCTCGATGGATTTGTGCAATTCGAAGCCGTGAAACCCCTTGGAACCGCCGAAGGCGGCCTTGGCCTTGGCGACGGCCGCCTCGAAATCCTTCTCGCTGCCCGGCTTGACGTCGATTTGCGCGATCTCGGTGATCATCGGTTTCCACCTTTTCATTCGATCGGCGTGTCTACCGCAGACGGCGACAAAGAAAAAGGCGCCGCGACGGCGCCTAGCTCCCTGGAATATGCAGGTCTCTTGAATGCAGGCCTGTCAGGCGAGCAGCAACACGGTGCCCGCAACGATGAACACGCAACCGACGAACATTGCGAACGGCCAATAGCTGCGGTGCTGGCCATAGCGCCCCTGCGCGCGACGCTCGGCGATCAGCGCCGTCTCGTATTCATCGGCGGTCGAGAAGAGACAGGCGAAGCCTCCGCGTGCGGAGGCCGCGGCGGCTTCGAGCGACATCAGGGTGATTTGCGGATTCTGTCGACGGATCGATTCCATGGCCGCAATGGTATGGAATCGAACGGTAAACAGAGGATTACCGCAAGGCCCTGCGATCAGGCGGTGGCCGGACGCGCCTGCGGCGCGCCGATCCGTGCCGCGCTCTGGCGGCGCCAGTTCTCCAGCGACAGTGGCAGCTCCTCGGCCGCCTCGACGCGGTTACGGCCGCCGCGCTTGGCCTGGTAGAGCGCGGTGTCGGCCGAGGCCAGCAGCACTTCGAGCTCGGTGCCGGCCGGACCGCCGGCGACGCCGATGCTGACCGTGGTGTCGACCGGGCCCTCGTCGACCACGACGCCGGAGGTCTCGAACGCTTCGCGCACGCGCTCGGCGACCAGCACGCCCTCCTCCAGCGAACACGGCAGGAGCGCGGCGAACTCCTCGCCGCCGATGCGGCCCGAGAGGTCGGAGATGCGCAAATTGCTGACGACGACGGTGGAGAACAGCTTCAGCATCTCGTCGCCGGCGGGATGGCCGAAGCGGTCGTTGATCGACTTGAAGTGGTCGATGTCGAAGATCATCACGGTCACGGGCCGCCCGGCCTTGGCCTCGCGCTCGATCACGCGCGCGCAGGCTTCCGAGAAGCCGCGGCGGTTGAGCATGCCGGTCAAAGGATCGGTGGACGCTGCGGTCCGATGCGCGGTGACGGTGCGCTCCGACACCAGCATGAAGATGACGAATACGGTGCCGACGGCGTAGAGCACGAGTTCGACCGCGAACACAGTCACCCAGATGCTCGATGAAAAGCCGGCATCATGCGGGCGCAAGAAGCTGCCGATCAGGATCGGCAGCATCAACACGCAGCCGTGCATCACCGGAATCACGAAGGCGGGCCAGCGCCGTTGCAGGCTCTTGCGCCGTTCGGTCCAGAGCTCGCTCGCAGTCAGCGCCGCGTACACCGAGACGATGCCGGCACCGAGGAGCATGCGCAGCATGGACGCGGCGGGATCGAGCAGCGTCGCAGCAGTGACCCAGGCGAGCGCACCGAGCACGAGACCGGGCCAGTTCGGCTTGCGGCCGTGGAAGACGCGCGCCGCATTCCACACCATGCCGCAGGCGACGAAACCGACGGCGTTCAGCGCAAGATAAATATGGGGACCCAGCCTGTCGCCCGCCGCGGTCCACAGCGCGACCGAGGCGGCACCGAGCAGATAGGCGGTGCCCCACCATTTCAGCGCGGGGCTGTTCTCCTGCTTGCCGAAAAACACCATCATGGCGCCGAGCAGTGCGGCAACCATGGTGGCGACCAAATAGAGCGTGATGCTATCGAGCGACATCATGTCGGCCCCCTCTAGAACATAGCAGTTACGCGATCGGAACATCCGATTTGCGCGCCCTTCCGAAAGGCGACGCTAGGTCCGGCGAGTTCCATTCAGGTTTTCGCGGATCCCTAAGTTTTCGGGAAACAAGCCATCAATTTGCATACAAACGAACAGCAAAAAGGGCGCTGAAATCAGCGCCCTTTTGCATCTCATTGAAGCCGCTTTCGCGGCGAATGCGACAAAAGCGATTAACGCTTCGAGAACTGGAAGGAGCGGCGGGCCTTGGCCTTGCCGTACTTCTTGCGCTCGACCACGCGCGAGTCGCGCGTGAGGAAGCCGCCCTTCTTGAGCACGCCGCGCAGCTCCGGCTCGAAATAGGTGAGCGCCTTGGAGATGCCGTGACGGACCGCGCCGGCCTGGCCGGACAGGCCGCCGCCGGCGACGGTGCAGATCACGTCATACTGGCCCGAACGCTGGGCCACCGAGAACGGCTGCTCGATCATCATGCGCAGCACGGGACGGGCGAAATAGACCTCGACCTCGCGCGAGTTGACGGTGACCTTGCCGGCGCCCGGCTTGATCCAGACGCGGGCGACCGCGTCCTTGCGCTTGCCGGTGGCATAGGCGCGGTTGAACTTGTCGACCTTCTTCTCGTGCTTGGGCGCCTCGGGCGCTGCCGCCGTCTTGAGCTGCGAGAGCTGGTCGAGCGACTGGATGGATTCGGCCATGTTATGCGGCCCTCGTGTTCTTGCGGTTCAACTTGGCGATATCGATCTTCTCGGGCTGCTGCGCCTCGTGCGGATGATCGGCCCCGCCGTAGACGCGGAGGTTGCCCATCTGCACGCGGCCGAGCGGGCCACGCGGGATCATGCGCTCGACGGCCTTCTCGAGCACGCGCTCGGGATGACGGCCCTCGAGGATCTGGCGCGCGGTGCGCTCCTTGACGTGGCCGACATAGCCGGTGTGCTTGTAGTAGGTCTTCTGCTCGCGCTTGCGACCGGTGAGGACCGCATGCTGCGCGTTGATGATGATGACGTTGTCGCCGCAATCGACGTGCGGGGTGTAGGTCGGGAGGTGCTTGCCGCGGAGCCGCATGGCGACAATGGTGGCGAGACGGCCGACGACCAGACCCTTGGCGTCGATCAGCACCCACTTCTTCGTCACCTCGGCCGGCTTTGCCGAAAAGGTTTTCATGTCAGAATTTCCGTGAGGGAGACATCGGCGCGAACACCGCACCGGACTGCGCGGTTTTCTAGAGAAGAGACGCGCAACGGTCAATGCCCAATGGCGGAAATTACTTTCGTAAAATCAATTACTTAAAATTACGGTGTTATAATACCCGCAAAAAGTTCAAACATTTGGAATGGAATAGGTCGAGGTGACATGGGCAATCGGATCGGGGGAGGTGCCGGACAGCAGCTTCACTTCTCCGACTGCCAACCGCTTGCCGAGCTTGAGCAGCCGCGCCTCGGCCAGCACGTCCTGCCCAGGCTGGCCCTTGCGCAGGAAGTTGATGTTGAGATTGGTGGTGACCGCGAGCCCGACCGGGCCGATGGCGGACAGCAGCACCACGTACATGGCGAAATCGGCAAGCGCCATCAGCGTCGGGCCGGATACGGTTCCGCCCGGCCGAAGCATCTTCTCGCTGAAACGCTGCCGCAACAGGCAGGTCTGACCATCCGCGCTTTCAATGGTGATGTCGTCGCCGCTGAACGCCTGGGGAAATTCGACGCGAAGGAACTGCTCCACGTCCGCCACGCTCATTTTCGCTAACGCCATGCTGTTTCCCACCCTCGCTTCATGTCCCCTGTTACATTAAGTTATCTGCGTCATCCAAATGCAATAATCTAACGGAAACGCTTCGATGTCCGGCCAGGCAGCCCGCGCTCCCTCCCCGCAACCGCCGATCCTGCTGCGCGAGACCGCGGGCCCCATCGCCGTCCTCACATTGAACCGGCCAGTCGCGCGCAACAGCCTGTCGGCCGCGATGATCGCCACCCTGCATGCCGAGCTCGACGAGATCCGCGACGACAAGGCCGTCCGCGGCGTAGTGATCGCGGCCAATGGTCCCGCGTTCTCCGCTGGCCACGACATGAAGGAGCTCACCGCACGCCGCACCGATCCGGATCGCGGCCGCGCCTTCTTCGCCGAGATGATGAACGCCTGTAGTGCGATGATGCAGGCGATCGTGCACCTGCCGAAGCCGGTGGTCGCCGCCGTCCAGGGCATCGCGACCGCGGCCGGCTGCCAGCTCGTCGCGAGCTGCGATCTCGCGATCGCCTCCGAGGTGGCGAGCTTTGCGACGCCCGGCGTCGACATCGGCCTGTTCTGCTCGACGCCGATGGTGGCGCTGTCACGCAACGTGCCGCGCAAGCAGGCGATGGAGATGCTGCTGACGGGCGAGCCGATTCCCGCCGTGCGTGCCCGCGAGATCGGGCTCGTCAATCGCGTCGTTCCCGCCGGCACCGAGCGCGAGGCCGCGATTGCGCTGGCGCAGAAGGTTGCGTTGAAATCCGCCTACACGATCAAGCTCGGCAAGGAGGCGTTCTACCGCCAGGCCGAGATGAGCCTTGCGGACGCCTATCGCTATGCGGCAGAGGTGATGACCGAGAACATGATGGCGCGCGACGCCGAGGAAGGCATCGGCGCGTTCATCGAGAAGCGCACGCCGACATGGCGGGATGAGTGACCCCGTCATTGCGAGCGCAGCGGAAGCAATCCAGAACCTCTCCGCGGTGACAGTCTGGATTGCTTCGCTGCGCTCGCAATGACAACGAGAAAAGACGAGCGATGAACCACGACGCCTATCCCGACAATTACATCCGCGGCATCCTCAACAGCGTGAAATCGATCGCGATGGTCGGCGCCTCGCCGGTCAACGTGCGGCCTAGCTATTTCGCGTTCAAATATCTGGCGCAGCGCGGCTACGACATGATCCCGATCAACCCCGGCCATGTCGGCAAGGAGCTGCTCGGAAAGCCGTTCGTCGCCTCGCTCTCCGACCTCGGCCGTCCCGTCGACATGATCGACATCTTTCGCAATTCCAGACACATCATGCCTGTCATCGAAGAGGCGCTCACGCTCGATCCGCTGCCGAAAGTGATCTGGATGCAACTCGGCGCGCGCGACGATGCCGCGGCGGCAAAGGCGGAGTCGGTCGGCATCAAGGTGGTCATGAACCGCTGCCCGAAGATCGAGTATGGCCGGCTGTCGTCCGAAATCTCCTGGATGGGCGTGAATTCGCGCACGCTCAGCTCGAAGCGGGCGCCGGCACCGACGCAGGGCATGCGGCTATCCCTCAATCGGACGAGTGTCGGCGGCGGCGATACCGCAGCATCGGACCGCGCCGCGAAAAACAAGAGCGAACAGAGCTGACGCACTTGCGAAGGATTTCTTTCGCGAACGCGACAATGCGCAGCACGATCATTCCGATGTGAAGCCGCGCCTTGACGGCAGGCGCGGCGCCGATCAGCATGCCGCGCGATTTCAGACCACGAGAAACAGGACGCCCAAATGAGCGATCGCCTTCCGGGATTTTCGACTCTTGCCGTGCATGCCGGTGCGCAGCCCGACCCCACCACCGGTGCGCGCGCAACGCCGATCTATCAGACGACGTCCTTCGTCTTCAACGACGCCGACCATGCCGCCTCGCTGTTCGGGCTGCAGGCGTTCGGCAACATCTATACCCGCATCGGCAATCCGACCAATGCCGTGCTCGAAGAGCGCGTCGCCGCGCTTGAAGGCGGCACGGCCGCGCTTGCAGTGGCCTCGGGCCATGCAGCGCAGGTCGTGGTGTTGCAGCAATTGCTGCAGCCCGGCGACGAGTTCATCGCCGCGCGAAAGCTCTATGGCGGCTCGATCAACCAGTTCACGCACGCCTTCAAGAGTTTCGGCTGGAATGTGGTATGGGCCGATCCCGACGACATCGCGAGCTTCGAGCGCGCGGTGACGCCGCGCACGAAAGCCATCTTCATCGAGTCCATCGCCAACCCCGCCGGCAGCATCACCGACATCGAGGCGATCTCGACGGTCGCACGCAAGGCGGGCGTACCGCTGATCGTCGACAACACGCTGGCCTCGCCCTATTTGATCCGCCCGATCGACCATGGCGCCGACATCGTCGTGCACTCGCTGACGAAATTCCTGGGCGGCCACGGCAATTCGCTCGGCGGGATCATCGTCGATGCCGGCACCTTCGACTGGTCCACGGGCGGCAAATACCCCATGCTGTCGGAGCCGCGGCCGGAATATCACGGTATCCGCCTGCAGGAGACCTTCGGCAATTTCGCCTTCGCGATCGCCTGCCGCGTGCTCGGCCTGCGCGACCTCGGACCGGCACTGTCGCCCTTCAACGCATTCATGATCCTCACGGGAATCGAGACGCTGCCGCTGCGCATGCAGAGGCACTGCGACAACGCCAAGGCGGTTGCCGAATTTCTTGCCGGCCACCCCGCGGTGGCCTCGGTCAGCTATGCCGGCCTTCCGAGCGACAAGTACAACCAGCTCGCCCGCAAATATGCGCCGAAGGGCGCCGGCGCGGTGTTCACCTTCAGCTTGAAGGGCGGCTATGACGCCGGTGTCAGCCTGGTGTCGAAGCTGCAGCTGTTCTCGCACCTGGCCAATGTCGGCGACACCCGCTCGCTGGTGATCCATCCGGCCTCGACCACGCACAGCCAGCTCGACGACGCCGCCAAAGTGAAGTCCGGCGCCGGCCCCGACGTGGTGCGGCTCTCGGTCGGCATCGAAGACAAGGAAGACCTGATCGCGGATCTGGAACAGGCGCTGGGGGCTTGAACTTGGGGTCGTTCCGGGGCGGTGCAAAGCACCGAACCCGGAACCTCGAGATTCTCAGGTGCGCAATTGCGCACCATAGTTCGGTGCTTCGCACCGCCCCGGAATGACGGCGGCCGTCTTGGCTGCCGTCAGTTAACAGTCATTAACCACATCTGCCCCATACATCGTCTTTGGATCGCCCCTTTTGATTCGGAGCCGACGATGCTGCGCTGGATGGTACCTGCCCTGGCGGCGATGCTGACGGTTTCCAGCACGCTCGCCGCTGATCTGCCGGCGGCGCCGAAGCGGCGCGCCGCCGTGCCGCCGCAGGATCCGGCGCAGGTCTATGTCGAAACCGATCCGGATGCGCTGATCTCGCCGGCCTATGGCATCGGCAGCTACATCCGCAACCTGCCGGGTACGCCGCTGCTGCCGGGCTCCCACGCGCTGCCGGGCTATTACGGCCGCCCATGGAGCTACGATTATCAGGGCGCGTATTACGGCGGGAAGCAGGTCGATTATTTCTGGCGCCTGCCCTACGCGTGCGGCGTTTACGGCTATTGCTGATCTCCGATCAGCCGGGCTGACCGACCGGAACCGCGCGCGGCTGGGCCTGCGCTGATTGCCGCGGCGCCAGCCGTTCGACCTGCATCACCGCAAGCGTCAACACCACGATCGCAACCGCCTGGTGGGCGAGCGCGAGATCGATCGGCACCTGGTTGAGCAGCGTGAGGATGCCGAGCACAGCCTGCAGGCTCACGGCCGCAAACAGCCACAGCGCACCGCTCGCCGCCGACCCTGCGCGCGAGCGCACCGCGTCGATTGCGTGCAGCGCCGCCAGCGCGACCACCAGATAGGCGGTCATGCGGTGCTCGAACTGCACGGTCAGCACGTTGTCGAACATGTTGCGCCACCACGGCGTCTCGAACCACAACCGCTCCGCCGACGGGATGAACGCGCCGTCGATCTGCGGCCAGGTGTTGTAGACGCGCCCGGCGCGCAGGCCGGCGACCAGCGCGCCGAAATAGATCTGCACGAAGGTCACGACGAGAAGCAGCGCGCTCGTGAGCCGCAGCCGTGCCGGCGCCGAGATCTGGGGCCGCTCCTTGAGCCGCCGCACCGTCCAGACGATCCCGGCGAAGATCAGAAGCGCGAGCACCAGATGTGTCGCCAGCCGATATTGCGAGACCTCGACCCGCCCGGTCAGGCCCGAGGCGACCATCCACCAGCCGACCGCACCCTGCAGACCGCCGAGCGCGAACAGCAGCCACAGCCGCCGCTTCAACTCGCCCGACAGGCCGCCGCGCCAAAGGAAAAACAGGAACGGCAAGAGATAAGCGATACCGATGAAACGCCCGAGCAGCCGGTGGCTCCACTCCCACCAGAAGATCTCCTTGAACTCGGACAGGCTCATCCCGGCGTTGAGCTCGCGATATTGCGGGATCTTCTTGTAGGCCTCGAACGCCTCGGCCCACGCCGCTTCCGACAGCGGCGGAACACTGCCCGTGACCGGTTTCCATTCGACGATCGAGAGCCCGGATTCCGTCAGCCGCGTCGCGCCACCGACCAGCACCATCAGTGCGATCAGCGCGGCCACTGCGATCAGCCACCAGCGCACGGCGCGATGCGGTTCGGACGGGGTGGAAATCGTCGTCATTCGGAGCAAAAACCAGGCTTGAACCGGACTGCGTGCCCCTTATAGTCCCCCGCTCTCTCAGTGCAAGTTACGCGAAAGCAGCAAGCTCCCGCCATGACGATCCGCACCCGCAAGTTCCTCGGCGCCATCCTGCTCCTGGTGCTGGCCACCGTCTGGTCCCTGCTCGGCATGGCGGCCGCGCAGATGCCGTGGATCGCCGAGTCCGGCTGGCGGCAGGCGATCTACTATGTCGTGGTCGGCATGGGCTGGGTGCTGCCCGCGATGCCGATCGTCAGCTGGATGCAGCGGCCCGACCGCGTCAAGTCCACGCGTTAAGTCCGGCCCATCACGCTGCCAGTCGGTTTCACCGGCGCAAAGGCGACACCCGACGCCAGCACGCGCATCATCCGCAGCGAACGCACTCGTCCGTCCCAGGAAATCCGCGGCAGCGCGCGCAGATTGGTGCGCCCCTCCGCGTCCACGATGCCCGGGATCGTCGACACAGCGCTGGCAAATCCGGCCTCCTCCGCCATCACGACGTGGCTGCGCCGAAACGAAGAGCGATCGCCGAACGGGAAAGCGAAATGCCTGATTTCGCGCCCAAAAGCCGCTTCCGCGACGGCCTTGCCCATCGTCATCTCGCGCAGCGCGGCGGCATCCTTCATGTTGGCGAGAACGGGATAGTCGACGGTCGCGCTGCCGATCGTCACGAGCGGATCGGCAGCCAGCTTCGCCAGGTCCTCCCAACCCATCGACGCCTCGCGCGAGAGCGTGGCGAGGTCGACCCTGTAGCGCGTGCAGAGATCGGCAATCGCGGCCGACAGTTCCGCTGGCGGCAACGAGCGCAGCCAGCTCTCCAGATACGAAAACAGCGCCCGCTTCTCGGCATTGTCGGCGACGGTGAAACGCTGCTCCCGGTCGCCCATCATCAGGCTGATCCGGCTCTCGCGCGCGATCACCTGTTCGAGACCGAGCCACCAGGCTTCGCCGACGCCGTCGGGAAAGGCGGTGGGCACGTAGATCGTGAAGGGTACGGCATGGCGCGTCAGCACCGGATAGGCGAAGTTGATGAAGTCCCTGGGCGCACCATCGAAGGTCAGCGCCACGAAACGACGCTTCTCCGGCAGCGTCACGGCGCGCCGGCAGACCTCGTCCATGCCGAGGAAATCGTACCTCCACCGCTTCAGCGCACGAATCGCGCGGTCGAGAAATTGCGGCGTGATCTCGTTCGCGCGCAGCGGCTGAAATCCGCGCCGCCGCGGCCGCACATGCGCAAAGCGCAGGATGACGCCGGCACCGCGACTGTGCAGCATGGCCCGGCCAGTGAACCAGGCCAATTCAAGGCGCAGCCGTTCCAGCCAACTGTCGTCGGATGCCAAATTCCCGCCCTTCGCGCTCGCCGGCGCCCGTTCCCCTCTCCCATCGTCATTACCCTTTGTTGACCTTTGTTTGCAAAGGTCGGCCACAGGCCGAAATACGTATTTTAGATTTCTCGACAGGTTTCGCGAATGACCATGGCTGCGGCGATGCAAAGCCGGACGGCAGAAGCGCCAGCGCGGTCGAGAGCGAGCCGTATCGCGCAGGTCGATATCGTCACCGATCTCGCCGAGGCCGGGGCGAGCTGGCGTGCCTTCGAGGCGAACGGCCATCTCTTCACGCCCTACCAACGCTTCGACCTGCTCAGCCCGTGGCAACGCCTGGTGGGCGCCCATGAAGGCGCGCGGCCGTTCATCGTGATCGCCCGCGACGCCGAGCGCCGCCCGCTGCTGCTACTGCCGCTCTCGCACCGCCAAAGCCACGGCGTGCGCACGGCCTGCTTCATGGGCGGCAAGCACACGACCTTCAACATGGGCCTGTGGAACGCCGAGTTCGCGGCACAGGCCGCCATCGCCGATCTCGACGCACTGCTTGCGCCGCTGCGAGAGCATCTCGACGTGCTCGTGCTGACGCAGCAGCCGCAGCGCTGGCACGACCAGCAGAACCCGTTTGCGCTACTGCCGCGACAGAGCGCGATCAACGGCTGTCCGCGGCTGGTGATGGAGCCTGGCGGCCCGCCGGCATCGCGGATCAGCAACTCGCTCCGCCGCCGCCTCAAGAGCAAGGAAAAGAAGCTTCAGTCGCTCGCCGGCTATCGCTATCACCTGGCAACGTCGGACGCGGACATCAGCCGGCTGCTCGACTGGTTCTTCCGCGTCAAGCCGGTGCGGATGGCGGAACAGAAGCTCCCGAACGTCTTCGCAGAGCCCGGCGTCGAACAGTTCGTCCGCAGCGCCTGCCTTGCGCCGCGCAGCGAAGGCCGTGTCATCGACATCCATGCGCTGGAATGCGACGAGGAGGTGATCGCGATCTTCGCCGGCGTCGCCGACGGCGAGCGCTTCTCGATGATGTTCAACACCTACACGATGTCCGAGCACGCCCGCTACAGCCCGGGCCTGATCCTGATGCGCTACATCATCGATCGCTGTGCCGAACACGGCTACCGCTCGCTCGACCTCGGCATCGGCTCGGACGAGTACAAGCGAATGTTCTGCAAGGACGACGAGGAGATCTTCGACAGCTTCGTGCCCCTGACCTCCCGCGGCAAGCTCGCGGCGATGGCGATGTCCTCACTCAGCCACGGCAAGCGGCTGGTGAAGCAGAATCAGATGCTGTTCGACATGGCCCGGCGGCTGCGGCAGGCGTTCGGGTAAGCCCTCTCCGCGAACGTCGATATCGTAGATTCCGAGTGCGCGGAGAGAGAGAGCGAAAAGCCTACGCAGCCACCACGCGCGGCGCTTCCATCGCATCCGACGGCTGCACCGGCTTGCTCAGCATCGTCACCTCGCTGAAGCCGACCTCCCTCAGCTGCTCGCACATCAGCGTGCGGGCATCAGGTGCCATCGACGCATCGGGCACCACGACGGCGCGGGCATGCGCCGTCAGCAGTTCGGCCGGAAGATCGGAGGCGCTGCCGGCATCGATGAGCACGTGGTCGTAGGCGCGCAGCAGCGCGTCGATCGCGAGCGCCACGCGCGGCGATTGCAGCAGGCTGCGGTCGAAGCCGGGACGGCCGGCCATGACCAGATGCAGCCGCGAGAGCTTGTCGCGGGTGATGACTTGCGCGAACGAGGCCTCACCCTGCATCAGTTCGGCCAGGCCCGGCGCCGAAGCATCGACGGACACCGCGGCGATCGTCGGCGAGGACGCGGCGAGATCGACGACGACGACGCGGGCATCGCGCGCCAGGTGCCGGGCGAGCGTCAACGTCGACAGCGTGATGGCTTCGCCGGGCGCAGTGCCGAGCACCGTGACCTTCTTCGCCGCCGCGCCCGCGGCACGCAGGCGGTCGGCGAGCTGCTCGATCTCGGCGAACTCGGTCACAGCGGCATCGGCCGGGATCTCCGGCTGAAGCGGCGCCGGCTCTTCCGTGACGGGTTCGACGACCGGCTCCATCACCACTTCTTGCCGAGCCACCGCCGGCTCCCGCCGAACCGCTGCCGGCGCGAACACGGCTGCCGCGCGCGGCGCGGTCTGGCGCAACAGCTCACCGGTGACGACGACACCGGACGAAAGCAGCAGCGTCGCGATGGTCGCGATCAGCACGATCGGCAGCTTCTTGGGATAGGCCGGCGTGTTCGAGACGATGGCGCGCGAGATGATGCGGCCGTCCGTCGGCGCGGTATCGATGGTCTCGCGGGTATTGGCTTCGCGGTACTTGGCCAGATAGGTCTCGAGCAGGTCGCGCTGCGCCTTGGCTTCGCGCTCCAGGGCGCGGAGCTGGACGTCCTGGCCGTTGGTCGAGGCCGCCTGCTTCTTGAGCTGCTCGAGGCTCACGGTCAGGCCATCGACCCGGCCGCTGGCGATCCGGGCGTCGTTTTCGAGCGAGCGCGAGATCTTGGCCGCTTCGTCGCGGATTTGATTGTCTAGGTCGCCAAGCTGCGCCTTCAGCTCCTTGATCCGTGGGTGATTGCCGAGCAGCGTGGACGACTGTTCGGCGAGCTGCGCGCGCAGCGTCACCCTCTGCTCCGACAGCCGGCGCATCAATTCGGAGTTCACGACCTCGGACGCCTCGATCGGCTTGCCGCTCTGGAGCATCTCCTTGATCAGCCGCGCCTTGGATTCCGCATCCGCCTTCATCGAGCGCGCATTGTTGAGCTGGGTGTTCACCTCGCCCATCTGCTGGTTGGACAGCGTGGTGTTGTTGGTCCCGACGAACAGGCTCGACTTGGAGCGGAAGTCCTCGACCCTGGCCTCGGCCTCCGAGACCTTCTTGCGCAGGCTCTCGATCTCGCCGGCCAGCCACTGGCTGGCGTTCTTGGCCTGCTCCTGGCGCACGCTCTGCTGGAGCACGAGATAGCCGTCGGCGATCGAATTGGCGACGCGGGCGGCAAGCTCGGAATCGGCGGACTGGAATTCGATCACGATCACGCGCGACTTGTCGACCGCGTAGGCCTGGAGGCGTTCGTAGTAAGCATCGAGCACGCGCTCTTCCGGCGTCATCGAGAACGGATCGCGGGCGATACCGATGAGCGCGGCAAGCGACTTCAGAGGCGAGACGCCTTGCAGCACCGGGTCGAATTCGGGGCGTTCCGCAAGCTTGTTCTTCTTGATGATCTCGCGCGCGAGATCGCGCGACAACACCAGCTGCACCTGGCTGGTGACCGCCTCGGCGTCGAGCGCCTGTCGCTCCTCGGTGCGGTCGCTGTTCGGGCGCAGGAACACGTTCTCGCGGCCGTCGATCAGGATGCGGGCTTCAGACTTGTAGCGCGGCGTGACGAGATTGACGACAGCAAGGGACGCAACGAGCGCCAGCACCGTCGGCACGATGATCCAGCTGCGCTTGCGCGCCAATGCCGCTCCAAGCGCGCGCAGGTCGATGTCGCCGGATTCGACTTGTGCCGGCTTCGTGACGACGGGCGCAGGGCCCGCTTCAACCTCGGCTTCGATCTTGGGCTCGATCTTGGGCTCGATCTTGGCCTCGACCTTGGGCGCAGGCTTGGGTCTGGACTTCGAGACTGCCCGCTCGATCACCGCCTTGGCCTTGCTGTCACGCCAGAACGCTAAACGCATCGAACACTCCCGCAGGGCAACGCTGCGACTCTACCTCAACCGAGGCGATTACACTCCATTAAGGTTGCCGCTGGGTTAATCGCGACGGACGGCGGCCGGCCACGCGCGCTCGTCACCGTTTGTTAACCACGAGGACCCTTAATCCCTCACGATTATTTCGTGAGAATTGTTCGGCAGTCGCCGGCGAGCTGGTTTCTAACATGTCCCCTTCTCCCGACCGGCCACTTCGCATCCTGCACGCCGTGCGTGCTCCGGTCGGGGGTATCTTCCGCCACATCCTCGACGTCGCCAACGGCCAGGTCGACCGCGGCCATCATGTCGGCATTCTCGCCGACAGCCTCACCGGCGGGGAGCGAGCGGACAAGGCGCTTGCCGAGCTCGCGCCTCGGCTGAAGCTCGGCGTGCACCGGCTCGCGATCCGCCGCGAGCCGTCGCCCGACGATGTCCTGGTATGGCTTCGCATGCGGCGCCTGATCGCCACGCTCAAGCCCGATGTGATGCACGGCCACGGCGCCAAGGCCGGCGCCTTCATCCGCATGCGGCGGCGCTCCGACGACACCATCCGCATCTACACCCCGCATGGCGGTTCGCTGCACTATCCCCTCAACACCTTCAAGGGCGAGTTCTACGCACGGCTCGAGCGCGCGCTGATGGATTCGACCGACCTGTTCCTGTTCGAGAGCGCATTTGCCCGCGACACCTATCAACGCATCGTCGGCACGCCCAAGGGCGTGGTGCGTTGCGTCTTCAATGGCGTCACCCCCGAGGAGTTCGAGCCTGTCGTAACGGCCGACGATGCCACCGACCTCGCTTATGTCGGCGAGTTCAGGCACATCAAGGGCGCGGATCTGCTGGTCGATGCCGTAGCGCAGCTGCATGCGGGCGGCAGGAAGGTCACGCTGACGCTCGGCGGCGACGGCGAGGAAACGGCGACGCTGAAAGCGCAGGTCGAGAGGCTCGGCCTCTCCAACGCCATCCGCTTCATCGGCCACGTCAAGCCGCGCTACGGCTTCTCCAAGGGGCGGCTGCTGGTCGTCCCCTCGCGCGGCGATTCCATGCCTTACGTCGTGATCGAGGCGGGTGCCGCCGGTATTCCGATGATCGCATCCCGCATCGGCGGCATTCCCGAGATCTTCGGCGCCGACAGCCCCGCTTTGTTTGCACCGAGCAATCCCGAGGCCATGGCGGAGGCGATCGCCGCAGCGCTGGACGATCCGCAAACGACCGCGCAGCGCGCGGCGTCCTTGCGCGAGCGCATCTCGGCACATTTCTCGCAAGCCGCGATGGTCGAGGGCGTGCTCGCCGGCTATCGCGACGCATTTACCGAACACTAACCATTCTTAAGTCCCGCTTTAGAGAATCTTCCGATTTGTTCGATAGTCCAAGGTCCAGGGGACGCTCGCCCGGGCGCTCAACGCCGTGCCGCGGGCTTTGGAATGGACGTGGACGCCCGTGGAACCGCTCAACGCACGCTCGATGCTCGACGCCGCGACCAGCGCTGCGGCGAAGCCCGCTGACCAATCTTTCGTCGAGCGCCGTCGCCGGCTCTCGCCGGCAGCGCTCGAAGTCGTCAACCAGAAGGTCTCCCGCGCCTATTCGCCGGTCGTGATCACCGGTTTCGTCCGTCTGGCCGATTTCGTGCTGCTGAGCCTCGTCGGCATTGCGCTCTATGTCGGCTATGTCATGCCGCTCTCCGGCGCCTTCAGCTGGATCTATCCCGCCGAGGTCGTCGCCGTCGCGGTCGCCGCCGTGGTCTGCTTCCAGGCCGCCGACATCTACCAGGTGCAGCTGTTCCGTGGTCAGCTCCGGCAGATGACCCGGATGATCTCGTCCTGGTCCTTCGTCTTCCTGCTGTTCATCGGCATCTCCTTCTTCGCCAAGTACGGCAGCGAAATCTCGCGGCTCTGGCTTGCCGCCTTCTACTTCCTCGGACTCGCCGCGCTGATTGCCGAGCGTCTGGTGCTGCGCGCGCTGGTGCGTGGCTGGGCGCGCCAGGGCCGGCTCGACCGCCGGACCATCATCGTCGGCTCCGACAGCAACGGCGAGCAGCTGGTCGAGGCGCTGAAGGCGCAGGAAGACTCCGACATCCACGTGCTCGGCGTGTTCGACGACCGCAACGACAGCCGCGCGCTCGACACCTGCGCCGGTGCGCGCAAGCTCGGCAAGGTCGACGACATCGTCGAGTTCGCCCGCCGCACCCGCGTCGACCTCGTTCTGTTCGCGCTGCCGATCTCGGCGGAAACGCGCATCCTGGAGATGCTGAAGAAGCTCTGGGTGCTGCCGGTCGACATTCGCCTGTCCGCGCACACCAACAAGCTGCGCTTCCGTCCCCGCTCCTATTCCTATCTCGGCGAGGTGCCGACGCTGGACGTGTTCGAGGCGCCGATCACCGACTGGGATCTGGTGATGAAGTGGCTGTTCGACCGTCTCGTCGGCAGCCTCGCGCTGCTCGCAGCGCTGCCGGTGATGGGACTGGTGGCGCTGGCGGTGAAGCTCGACAGCCCCGGCCCGGTGCTTTTCCGCCAGAAGCGTTTCGGCTTCAACAACGAGCGCATCGACGTCTACAAATTCCGCTCGATGTACCACCATCAGGCCGATCCGACCGCTTCGAAGGTCGTGACCAAGAACGATCCGCGCGTCACCCGCGTCGGCCGCTTCATCCGCAAGACCAGCCTCGACGAGCTGCCGCAGCTCTTCAACGTGGTGTTTTCAGGCAATCTCTCGCTGGTCGGCCCGCGGCCGCATGCGGTGCAGGGCAAGCTCCAGAGCCGCCTGTTCGACGAAGCCGTCGACGGCTATTTCGCCCGTCACCGCGTCAAGCCGGGCATCACCGGCTGGGCCCAGATCAACGGCTGGCGCGGCGAGATCGACAACGAAGAGAAGATCCAGAAGCGCGTCGAGTTCGACCTGTACTACATCGAGAACTGGTCGGTGCTGTTCGACCTCTACATCCTCCTGAAGACGCCGATCTCGCTGCTGACCAAGAACGAGAACGCGTATTGAGTTTCCGTCATGCCCCGCCTTGTGCGCAATTGCACACTGGGGCGGGGCATCCAGTACGCCGCGGCGCCAGCTGTTCTCTCCAATGGGCGCCGCGGAATACTGGATCGCCCGGTCAAGCCGGGCGATGACAGCGGTATGAGTAGCGTACGAGTAGCGTGAGCGTGTGATGGCGTATGCGGCGACAGCCGGTGAAGTGAACGTTGCCGCACCGGCTGCCCCCGGCGTGCTGGCGCTGCAGCGCGCGCTGGTGTGGCTGGTCGGCGCCTCCGGCGCGATCGTCTTCATCGAGCCCAGCCCCTACGAGATCGCGACGCTGCTCGCGACGATCGTCTTCTTCGCCACCGGCCTGCGCCTGAAGCTCGTGCTGATGCCGCTCGTGCTGATGCTGGTCCTGCTCAATGTCGGCTACACCATCAGCGCGATCCCGCTGTTCGAGCAGTCCGCGGTGGTGACCTGGATCGCGACCTCCTGGTACATGGCTGTGACCGTGGTGTTCTTCGCGATGGTCATTTCGGAGGACACTGCGGCGCGGCTCGACATGCTGCGCCGGGGTCTCGTGGCGGGCGCGATGGTCGCCTCCCTGTTGGCGGTCGCCGGCTACTTCCACCTGGTTCCCGGCGGCAACGACCTCCTGACGCTCTACGGACGCGCGCGCGGCACGTTCAAGGACCCCAACGTGCTCGGCGCCTTCCTGATCCTGCCGGCGCTGTTCGCGCTTCAGAGCGTGGTCTCGGACAAGTTCGGCAAGGCGTCCCGCAACGTCATCGCTTTCGGTATCATGTCGCTGGCGATCCTGCTCGCCTTCTCCCGCGCCGCCTGGGGCGGATTGGTGCTGACCTCCGCCTTCATGCTGGCGCTGATGGTGCTGACCAGCCGCACCAATGCGCAACGCTCGCGCATCATCGTCATGGCGATCGTCGCCGCGGTGCTTGGCCTCGCGCTGATCGCGGTGCTGCTGTCGTTCGATTCCACCGCCGAGATGTTCAAGCAGCGCGCGAGCTTCGATCAGAGCTATGACGAAGGCCGCTTCGGCCGGTTCGGCCGGCACATCCTCGGCGCGGAGATGGCGCTTGACCTGCCGTTCGGCATCGGCCCCTTGCAATTCCACCGCTACTTCCCCGAGGACACCCACAACTCCTACCTGAACGCCTTCATGTCCGGCGGCTGGCTTTCCGGCGTGTGCTATCCCGCGCTGGTCTTCACCACCGTCATCATGGGCTTCAGGCACATCTTCGTACGTGTACCCTGGCAGCCTGCCTATCTCGCGGTCTTCTCCGCCTTCCTCGGCACCGTCGGCGAAAGCTTCGTGATCGACACCGACCACTGGCGGCACTTCTGGATGATGCTGGGCGCGATGTGGGGCATGATCGCAGCGGCGCAGGCCTACAAGATCAAGGCCGACGGCGAAGCGCCTTCAGCTTGAGATAGGGACGCTCTCTCGAGGCTGACAGCTTCTGGAGCGTCGCGGTTCGGCGCCGCATCATCGCCCAGGATATTCAAATGGACGTTGCGCAAAGGTCTGGTCAGGCATCTGCAATGCTCACTTCCTGTTCGAGCTTCTTGCGCAGCGCCTTGATGAGGCGGCCGGCGGTCTTGATCTCTTCAATCGGGAGACCTTGTACCAGCGAGTTGATCTTGGGGTCATACAGGCGGATGGCAGCGTCGTAGGTCTTCAGTCCCTTGTCAGTCATGACCACGAGATGGGCGCGGCGATGATGTGGATTGGGTTCAAAGGTGACGAGCCCTTCATGGGCCAGGTCATTGACGATACGCTGAACGTTCTGGCGGTTAGCGCCGAGGTCGCGGGCGAGCCAGGCGACCGGCTGCGCACGGTCCGCGCCAACGATCGCCCCCAGAATCTGCCAGCGGGCGCTGGTCAGTCCGAGTGGGGCGACCAAGCGATCGCCCCACGTCAAGGTCAGGTTATTGACCCTGAATAGGTCGAGAACGAGATCGGTCATGGCGTCACCCGCCGGAGATCGCTTGATAGCGCGCATAATGACTCCATAAATCCTGATTGACATTATAATGTCAATTAGGCTATCGCTGGCGCCGACTTTCGACACCATGATGTCATATTGGACCAAACGCGAGAGTTTGTCATGCCCGTGATGCGCCACGCGATCCAGCCTCCCCCACCGAATGCCGTTCTGAGGCCGCCGCTTCTCCGAGGGGCGGGCCCGATTTCTGCGTCGCACGAAGCGGTAGCAGCGGAAATCTTACGTCATGAAACGCGCCCCGCAGAGGGCCGGGTCACGTTCGCAGCGGTCGCATCGCGCCCACCAGTGTCGCCTCGGGGCTCGAACGATAACCATCATCCGGAGAAGGGAAACAGGCCGTGATCAAGATGATTCATCCCATTGCAGGCGGGACCGCGCTTCTCACGATCTCGACTTTCTGGCTCTCTACTGCGTTCAGCGAGCTCTTCGCGTCCCAATCCGCCATCACTGCCGTCAAGACTGCCATACCATGGGGCTTTCTCGTGCTGATCCCTGCGCTTGCGGCGACGGCCGGATCAGGCCTTGCGCTGTCACAGGGGCGGCGAGCCGGCCTGATCGGCGCGAAGATCAAGCGAATGCCGCTGATCGCGGCCAACGGCCTTCTCGTGCTTGTCCCCGCCGCTTTCTTTCTCGCGCACAAGGCCAAGGCCGCCGAGCTCGATGCAGTCTTCTATGCGGTCCAGGCTCTTGAGCTTGTCGCCGGAGCTGCGAACATCACCCTGCTCCTGCTCAACGCGCGAGACGGCTTGAGAATGAAAGCCCGGTCCTGCAACAGGTGAGAAAGGCGAAGGCTCACTTCTCCACCCTGAACGTCAACCCGGCGTGATCGACCAGCCGCTTGATCAGCTTGTGCTGCATCGCCGCGCCCGGCGTCCAGAAGCCGCCCGGAACATCCGTCGCATCACGCAACAAGCAGATCGCACATTCGGAGATCATCTTGGAGGTCGAGCCGTAGCCGGGATCGCGGTCGCCGGTGACGCCGGCGCGAACCTGGCGTCCGTCCGGTGCGATCGCGACGTAGAGCAGATCGAACAAGCCGTTCTCGCGCTCTTCCTTCGACGGGCCCTCGCCCGGCTTCGGCGCGTTCGGGCCGGTCTTCTCGGCGTTGACCGCCATCACGCGCTTGGCGTTGGCTTCGCCCTTCTCTCCGGGACCAGTCAGGACCATCTCGTCGTAGACGAAGTCCTTGCCGTAGGGAAAGCCCATCAGCATGTTGGAACGATGGACGTTGCGGGTGTTGATCAGCGCCATCATGAACGGGGCGGCCCAGGATTGCAGATCCTCCTCGTAAGCCGCCCTGTTGCCCTTCGGCTGCTTCGGGCCGGTGAAATCAGGCGTCAGCGCAAAATGGTCGTTGAGAATGGCGACGAGGCTGAGGTCCTTGGCGACCGCATCGAAGGTCGCCTTCGCACTGGCCGCTGTGCCGCCTGACAGCGTGCCGCGCATGTCGCGCACGCGGCCCTTCACGCGCGCGGCCGGCGCGCCGAACACGCGCCTTGCTTCCTCCTGCACGAAGAACGTGCCGAGCTCGAACGGCACGGAGTCGTAACCGCAGGAGAACACGATGCGCGCGCCGCTGGCCTTGGCCGCCGCCTCGTACTTGTCGATCATCTGCCGCATCCAGACCGGCTCGCCGCAGAGATCGAGATAATCCGTGCCGGTGGCGACGCAGGCCGCGAGCAATTCCTCGCCATAGAGCTGATACGGACCGACCGTCGTGATCACCGACATCGTCCGCTCCGCCATCGCCTTCAGCGACGCCGCATCCGACGCATCCGCCGCGATCAGCGGCGTATCCGCGGGCGCACCGATCGCGTCGCGCACCGATTTCAGCTTGTCGAGGCTGCGGCCCGCCATCGCCCATTTCAGGGACTTGTCGTCCTTGTAGTGCGCCGTCAGATATTCGGCGACGAGCTGGCCGGTGAAGCCGGTCGCGCCGTAGACGACGATGTCGAATTTCGCAGAACTCATGGTCGGCCTTTACTTCTTCGCGTAGCTCACGCCCATGCCGGCACGGACGTCGCTTTGAATGCCATAGGGCGGGATCGGATAGCGCAGGCCGTTCCTGGCCAGCGCCTTCATGCCTTCGACTGCCTTGGCGAGATGCGACGGCTTCAAGGCCATCAGCATCTCCTCGTCCGGCACGCCGCCATAGCGCCGTTCGGCATAGCATGGCAAGGACAGGCTGGGCTCCCCGGTCTTGAGCGCCCGCCCCCAGGAATCCGCGCATGCGGTCTCGCCGACCACGCCCCATTCGAACTTCTTGTAGCCGGTATATTGCAGCCCGTTGATCAGGATGATCATCTGCCCCGGCGTCGCATAGACCAGGCAGATGTCGGGCGGATCGAGCCGGCCGCTCGCCAGCGGACTGACGGCGAGCGCCTGATATTGCCCGAACGGAACCACATCCAGCGCCTCCTGGCGCTTGCGCGCGTCTTCCGCCGTACCATGCCAGACCCCGACATAGTTTTCGCCGGCGAGCCACTTCTCGTCCTGCGGCGCAAGGCCGATCACCGCACGGCATTGGCTACCTACGAGGTCGTCGGCGGTGATGCCGACGGTCCAGCCGAGGCGCGCGGCCATGCTGACGATCTGATCGGTGGTGTGAATTGCGTTCGGACGCCGGATCTTCGGGATCGCCTCCATCTCCGCGACGCTCGCGAACAACTTCATGCCGATCACATTCGTCTTCAGCCGCAGCAGGCTGTTGAGATCGGCGACGAGGCCGGCAAGATCGATCCTCTCTGCGCTCTGCTCCTGCATGGCGGTCCCTCCCGGCCGGCGATCGCCCGCCGTGTGTTGTTGTTTTGCGGTCCTCGTTCTAGTCCTTGCCCGGTCCCGGAAGCAACTCGCCGGTCCGGCCCATCAGACGGTAGACCACGAGGCCGATCCACTCGCGGACGGCGACTTCGGTTCGGCCCAGCCCGTCCGCTCCGACATTGGTGAAGGAAAACAGATCGTCTCGTCCCCCCATCCGCCAGTCCACGGGATAGGCCTCGACGTCAAATCCGGCCTTGCGGAAGATCCCCATCGAGCGCGGCATGTGGAAGGCCGACGTGACCAGGAGCCAGCGCTCACCCGGCCTTGGAGCCACCAGTTGCTTTGTGAAGATCGCGTTCTCCCAGGTGTTGCGGGAGTCGCGTTCGAGGATCAGGCGCTGCTTCGGTATGCCGAGATTCTCCAGGATCGGCGCAGAGTAGTCGGCCTCCTTCGCGTCGGTCGAAACCAGGTTCGCTGAGCCTCCGGTGAAGACGATACGCGCGTTCGGATAGCGCCGCGCGAGCTCGGCCGGCGCGAACAGACGATCGGCCGCGTGCGCGACGACGGGCGTGCGGTGCGCTGCCGACAGATCGGTGTCGACGGAGCCGCCGAGCACGATGATGCCGTCCGGCGCGCCGCGCGACGGATCCCACGCCGGAAAGCGCGACTCCAGCGGATAGATCAGGAGATTGCCGAGCGGCGAGAACGCGGCGAGCCCCAGCACCACCAGCGTGATCACCGCAAGCCTGCGGCCGAGCGCGGCAAAGCGCGTCGCCATCAGCACGACGGACAGTATCCCGAGCTCGACCAGGAGATTGATCGGGAGCAGCGCGACGCCGAGGGTCTTGGAAAGAACAAAGAACAGGGGAGCCTCGCTGAAATCATCGTGCCTGTCTGTGCAGGGCTTGACCGGCCATGCCATCTTCAGAAATCTTCTTGAAAGAGGATCGATCGTCGGGTCAAGCCCGCGGCCGATGAAACCAAGCGGACGCGGCAAATGACCCATCATCACCTGCATTCCAGCCCCGAAACCTGCCATTGGGGCTTCTTCGAAGCCGCGCTTCAGCCCGTCCTCACCATCGCCAGCGGCGACGAGGTGACGGTCGACACCATCAGCGGCGGACCCGACATGCTGCCCGACCGAGACAAGTTTCACATTCCGCCCGAGATGCACGAGGTTCATGCGAAGAACGAGCGCATGCTGCCCGGCCACATCCTCACCGGTCCGATCGCGGTCGAGGGGGCCGAGCCCGGCGACGTGCTCGCGGTCGAGATTCTCGACGTCCAGCTCCGGCAGGATTGGGGCTGGAACATGATCAAGCCGCTGTCCGGGACCCTGCCCGACGATTTCCACGAGACGCGCATCCTCAACATCCCGCTCGACCGGTCGCGGATGACCGGCCGCATGCCGTGGGGCCTCGACCTGCCTCTCAAGCCGTTCTTCGGCGTGATGGGCGTTTCGCCGCCTCCGGCCTGGGGCCGCATCTCCTCGCTGATCCCGCGCGCGATGGGCGGCAATCTCGACAACAAGGAGCTCGGCGCCGGCGCGACGCTGTATCTGCCGGTGTTCGTTCCGGGCGCGATGTTCTCCTGCGGTGATGGCCATGGCGTGCAGGGCGACGGCGAGGTCTGCGTCACTGCGATCGAGACCGCGCTCCAGGGCCGCTTCCGCCTGACGCTGCGCAAGGACCTCAGGCTCGACTACCCCCGCGCCGAGACGGCGACGCACTACATGACCATGGCCATGGACCCCGACCTCGACCAGTGCGTGGTGCGCGCGCTGCGCGACATGATCGCGCTGATCGGCGAGACGCGAAATCTGTCGCGCGAGGACGCCTACACGCTGTGCAGCCTGGCCGCCGATCTCAGGGTGACCCAGACCGTCAACGGCGCCAAGGGCATCCATTGCATGATCGAAAAGGCGATCGTGCACGGCTGAGCCCGCCGGGCCCTTCCCCGACCTGCCGACATCAAGCCGCCGCCCGGTCTTCCCCGCGGCGCGCCGCGCCGTGTTCGATTCCCAAGTGATTCCAACAAGGTGAGCGGCTGCCTCGGCGCTGATTTGACTTCCACCCCCGAACCTAAATAGAGTCTTAATCGTTACTTTTATGTACCCGAGTAAGAGGCTAGCGTTCGGCCATGGCCACCGAAAAAGCCGAGACTGACCGCATTCCCGTGACCTTGGCGCTCTCGACCATCGCCTATCTGGAGAAGCTGGTGAGACAGGGCACCCACGGCACCAGCGTTCCCGGCGTCGCACGGACATTGATCGAGGAAGGCATCCGTCTCGCCATCAAGGACGGGCTTTTGTCGATCCGCGACAATGGCAGGACGTGAGTGCGCGCCCGACGTGAGGCGGACGGATCTCGAGCTGGCGGATGGCCGACATCTGCAACCTGGGATCGTTACACATGCCTGTTCTCTCACCAACCTGGACCGACGAACGCATTGAACTGCTGAAGCGACACTTCGAGGCCGGCCTTTCCTGCCGCGAGATCGCCGCCGACATCGGCGTCAGCCGCAATGCCGTGATCGGCAAGCTGTCCCGGCTGAATCTGACGCGCGGCCGGGCGGTCGACGACCGCAAGGATCAGGACAGGGGCTTTGCGCCGGCGCGCACGCGGAGGGCCGTGCCGCGGCTGCAATATGAGATGCTCGCTACGATCTATGGCGAGAGCGATGGCCCCGCGGCCGCGTGCCCCATCGACGAGGCCAATCGCTGCTCGCTGCTGGAATTGTCCGAGAATCGCTGCCGATGGCCGATCTCGACGCCGGGCGAAGACGATTTCTGCTTCTGCGGCAACACGGCTCCCGACGGCCAGCCCTATTGCGCCGGTCACAGCCGCCTCGCCTACCGGCCGAACACGCGCGCTCGCGTGATGCGCGGCTGATGCCGCGCCGTGCTTCAGACAACAAAAAACCTCCGGCGGGGCATCACCGGAGGTTTCTGGAGGCTTAGCGTGAAGCTAAGAGCCGCAACTTTCGTATTTGGCTGAAAGCCATATAGCTTAGTAACTCAGGTAAGTAAATAAATCTGAGAGCGATCGAATCGCATGGCTCGTCTTCGTCTCCTGCAAAGGCCGCCGGATTTTCCGAACGTCCCTCCTTGCGGAAAAAAGCCCCGGCGGTTTTCCCGCCGGGGCTTCATCAAGGTCGAAACCTTCGAGCTTACCAGTTGCGCTGGGCGCGCAGCAGGAGGCTGTAGGTGTCCTGGTCCTTCAGCTCGTAGGCCGCAGCCGGCTTGGCGACGTTCGTCAGCGCTGGGGTCGTGATCACGCCCGAATACTTCTGGTCGAGATGGCTGTAGACGAAGTCGGCCGAGAAGGTCAGGTTCTTCACCGGCGTCCAGCGGGTGATGACGCCCACCTGACCGATGTTGAAGTCCGGATTGCAGGTGCCGGTCAGGGTCGCGAACGCGGCGCTGCCGCAGATCAGGCCCTTCGCCGTGCTGTTGTAGTTGACCGCAGCCCACGCGCCGTAGAGCGCCGTATTCCAGTACGGGCTCCAGTTGTGGGTGTAGGCACCACGGAAGCCGTAGGTCTTGGTCAGCTCGAGCTGGCCGCCCGGGCCGAACACCGCGTCAGAGACGCCGGCGAAGCCGATGCTCTGGTAGGCGGCGTTCGAGCTGCCGAACATCGAGTAGCTGGTCGCGGCCAGCTCCTGGAAGTTGTAGCGGCTCGCGCCTTCGGTGTAGACGCCCGAGACGTTGATCACGTCGCCGGCGCCGGTCGGAATGTTCTTGATCGAGAGAGCGAGCTGAACCGCCCAGCCCCACTTGTCTTCGGGATGACCGGTGACTTCGGTCGCACCGTAATAGCCGGTATGGTTGTCGTGCGCGGCGACTGACGCCTGGAACAGGCCCCAGGCCTGGTCGACGCGGACCGCGCCGACGATGTCGGGGGAACGGGTGCCGCCGAAATCGCTCGAGCCGTAGGCGCCGCCGAGAACGCCCGAGGTCGTCATGCCCGCGGTATTCCAGATGTTGGTCTGGAAGATCTGCGTCTGATCCTGCACCGAGAACGTCGCCGTCACGCCCTGGCCGAAATCGGCCGTGTAGGTGATCTGCGGGACGCCGTTGGTGGTGCCGCTGCCGCCGACGAGCTGGTCGAAGTTGTTGCCGGGATAGTTGATCCAGGGGGCGTCGAACTGCGACACCGACTTGCCCAGGGTGAAGCCGGCGAACTGGATGAAGGCGTAGTAGACGCCGAGCGCGCCGCCCGAGATGCCGCCGTCGGATCCATTGGCGACAGGGGCTGCCCCGGAGTAGGTGGTCGCGCCCGTGGCAGAACCGGCGCCGGCATAGCTGCCGGTGGTCCAGGTGAAGACCGCGTCGAAATAGGTGCGGACGACGCCGTACTCGGTCGCGGTGCGCGTGTCGATGTTGAGATCCTCACGAGCGCGCATCGAGTAGTAGTTGGTCAGGCGGTTGTCGGCCGCGAACACGCCGTTGTACTGGGCGCTGTAGTTGCCGCCGGCGTTGAGCGCCACTTCGGCGCGCAGGTAGCCGCCCAGCTTGATGCAGGTGTCGCTGCCCGGGATGTAGTAGAAGCCCGCACCATAGAGCGAACAGATCTTGACGTACTCGACCGCCTTGGCCTTGACCGGAAGATCGGCCGCCTGGACTCCACCGACGGCGATCAGACCCGCCGCAGTGCCGAGCAAAAGGCTCTTCACCACTTTCATTTAAAACCTCCAAGTTGCTCATTTTGCGGAGACCGGACCGTGAGGCCCCCCAGATCCCCGTCTCTCTCAAATCCGCTCGGCCGCTTTGCGCTTTCGGACACACCCGCTTTTCGAGGCGAGGGACGTGAGCGAACCACCTGTAACGGGACGATCGAGTACCCCCCACCGTCGCGGCCAATATGCCTGCGCTGTTCCGCTAATCAAAATAGTTTATTAGCTCAGGTTACTGGTTTCGCCAAACCTGTGCCCCGGCCGCAACACCCGGGGCGGGCAAATCTGCTGAGCCGGTCATCTTTGTGGTTTTGGTGACAAAATTACCCTGCTCTGCACTTGCGTCAGAGCAGGCTTGCGTGGACTATGACATTCCACGAACACCGACCTGAACAACCGGTTCACGGAGTGACGCTGTGTCCGCGACGAGGAAAGAGGGAGCGCGCCTGCGCACCATCGGCAACCTGGATATCATCAGGCGATTCACCTGGGAGATATCGTCGATCAACCTGTATCTCGAGGAGCTGCGTCAGTTCTGGGCGAGGACGCTCGGCATCAGCGGGCCGCAATGGCTCATCCTGATGGCCATCTCCGACCTCGACAAGGACGACGGCATCCCGGTCAACGTCGTGTCCAAGCTCCTCCACGTCGATCCGTCCTTCGTCACAACCCAGTCCAAGCTGCTCGAAAAGAAGGGCCTGTTGCGCCGCCGCCCCTCGCCGACCGACGCCAGGGTGGTCCGGCTGTCCCTGACCGACAAGACGCAGAAGCACCTGGCGAGCCTCAACGAGCAGTACAAGACCATCAGGGAATTCGTCTTCCAGGAATTCGACGAGGCCGAGCTCACCGAATTCACCACCAAGCTCGCGACGCTGAAGAGCCGTCTCGAAAAGGCCTGTGTCCGCCTGAGCCTGGACTTCTGACGCCCGGCCCGATCCGGGCCACCGCCGCTAGATGCGCGCGGCGGCACCGAGCCGCGATTCGAGCCAGTCGAAGATGTATTCGTTGGCAAGGCTGGGATTGTCCGCATGGCCCTGTGCCGCGCCGGTCTCGGCCGCAGTGAACACCTTCAGCATGACGTCCGAACCGCCGAGCCTGGAGTTCCGGACGATCTGGCGCGCCCGATCGGCCTTGAGCCAACCGTCCTCGCCGAGCGTGATCAGCACCGGGCACTCGGCGCTGGAGGCCATCAGCGGCGCATGCGGGACCGGGACGATGCTGACGTCGCTCATCGCGAATCGGCTGGCGAAGAAGGCCCGCTCGTGCAGGTCCCACAGGCCGCCGTCGCAGACGGCGGCGGCAAGCCGCGGCTCCTGCAACACCGCGCGCGAGACGAAGGACGAGCCCCAGCCATCGGCGATGATGCCGACGCGCGCGAAGTCGACGTCACCGCGCGTCTCCAGATAGTCCATGACGCCAGGGATCGCGCTTTCGAGATCCCGGCGCCGCAACAGCGCGTCGAGAAAATCGTCGCGCTGGTCGCCGAAGAGGTCGATCGCCAGCATCGAGAAACCGCGCTCGCGCGCATGCGGCACGAGCTTGATCAGGAACTCTTCCTTGCGGTGACCGGGCTCGCCGATGCAGATCACCGTCGGAGCCCGCCCGCCGGCTGACGGCGAAGGAAGGAAGTAGCCCTGCAGCGAATGCCCGTCGAGCCAGGGTATCGTCACGACTTCGCCGGCAGGGCTGCGCGCGGCGAGGTAGCGCCGGGCGCAATCCTGCATCGCCAGCACCGCGACCCAGCGGCGCTCATCCGCCAGATCGAGCGGCATCGCCGCGGCACCATAGTAGTTCATCGCGCGCAGCCAATTGCGCTGCGCGCTCGCCCTGTGGCCCTCCGCGAACGCGGCCTCGGCGCGTTGCCGATTGGTTTGCGCCAGCTTCTTCCACTCGCGATGCCAGGACCGATCGTCGCCCCGCTTCAGCTGTCGCGCGATCATGAGGCATTCCGCGATCGTGGCGCCGCCCTCCTGGGCCGCAGTCAGCAGCCGCGTGAACTCAGCGGAAATGTCCTCTCGTTCCGGGCAAAGGGTCCAGTCGTCGGAGAGGCATGCTGGTATCATCTGGAGCTACGCTCGATCGTCGCGTTACCCTCATCAATTAAACGATTTCAGTCCGCCAACCAAGCGGCCGTGCGCCCGACGAGAGGCGTTTCAGATCACCATCGCTTGAACATCGTCATGTCGCATGCGTGACATACCGACAGGTCATGGAGCGGGTGAACATTGGCAAGAGGTGGCACGCAAGTTTGCCTGCGCATCTCTTGCCATGATGATCATCATGCTTACATTCGTACCCGCTCGGAGACCGTCTCAACCAAGCCGCCAGCCCACCTCCTGCACGAGACTTTCGTAGAAGGCGCGGTCGTAAGCCTGCCCCGGCGTGGCGCGCACGCGCTCGTCGAGACGTTTTGCATCCTCGCCGACGAGGATGCGCCAGCGCTCCGCCTTGACGCCGTCGAGAATGATCTTCGCCGCCTGCGCGGCCGTCGTCGGCGCATCCTCCAGAAAGCTGCGGGCGCGCTCGGCGAACACCGCCTGGATGTCCTCGTCCGACATCTTGTCCGCATCCGGCACGCCGGCCGCCACCATGCGCTTGCGGGTCAGCGCCACCTCGTCGTCGCTAAGCCGTTCCGAGCCGTCCGCGCTCTGCACCTTGCGCGAATTGGAGACGATCGAGGTGCCGATGTGACCGGGCATCACCACCGAGCATTTGACGTGCGGCGCGTGCAGGCGGAGGTCGTTGATCAGCGCTTCGGTGAATCCCTTCACCGCGAACTTGGCCGAGCTGTAGGCGGTGTGCGCCTGGTTCATGCCGATCGAGGCCCAGAAGCCATTGACGCTCGCGGTGTTGACGATGTGGGCCTCGTCCGCGGCAACCAGCATCGGCAGGAAGGTGCGCACGCCGAGATAGACCCCGCCCCAGCAGATGTTGAAGGTGCGCTCCCACTGCTCGCGCGTGTTGGTGAACAGGCTGCCGCCGCCGCCGATGCCGGCATTGTTGAACAGCAGATGGATCCTGTCCGTCTTCTGCTGCTCGGCGAGCTCGTCGCGAAAACGCTTCAGGTGATCCTCGATCGCGACGTCGGCGACATGCGTCGTGACGCGCAGGCCCTGCGGCAGCTTCTCGGTCTCGCAGAGCCGCTTGGTCTCGGCCATCGCGGCCTCCGAGACGTCGCACATCGCGACATTGCAGCCTTCGGCGACGAGCTGGCGCGCGAGCTCGCGCCCCATTCCCGTGCCGCCGCCGGTGATGACCGCGATCTTTCCAGCAAAATCCTTCATGGGACTTCGGTCCCTCCCCTTGTCGGTATGTTTCTTCGTCACGGCGCGCCGCTCAGCGGGCCGCGCGCAAAACTGTAGCAGCGCCGCATCCGCAAATGAAAGCGGATCGGCGATGCAATCTTCGGCGTTATTTCGGCGCGCGGATTATCGCTGTTCCGGCGCGGTCAGCACGCGGTTTTAGCTTTGTGACAGAGTCGCTTGCGGCGCATCCTTCGAGACGCCCGCCTGAGGGCGGGCCCTCAGGATGAGGGCGGAGTATGGGGCCGCAATTTCAACGAACACCACTGCCCCTTAGCCTCACCCTGAGGGACCGCTGCAAGCGGTCGTCTCGAAGGGCGAGGCGCTTGCTCCGTCGTCCCCCGAAGCAGGTAGCGTGGAGCTGTAATTCCCGATCCCGTATTTGTCCGGCTTCGGTTTAGGGGCAATCTTTTTACAATCCGAATCGTCAAATGGACAACGGACGCTGGCTCGAGTCGGCCATGCCAGCGTGTCGTTTGCGTGCAACAGGCTCTGGCACTCCGCTTGCATCCTCCTCGTGGTCAGAAACAACCGATGAGGTGACAGGAATGTTCGTGACCGTCGTTGCCGTGCTCTGCCGGCTTGGCGCAGCCAGTTCAGGCAGTTGCGTCGAGGAAATCGTGACCGACAGCAACATGACGCCCGAGATTTCGATGATGCAGTGCGCGGTCGGCGCACAGGCACCGCTCGCGAAATGGATGGGCGAGCATCCGATCTATCACGCCAATTGGCGCCTCGAGCGCTACAAATGCGTGCCGGGTCACTACGAGATCAAGGGCCACGCCTGACGGCCCCGCAAAACTACTGATCCGGATACGACGGATCGAGGAAACGCCCCGGAGGCCGCCTCCGACAGGCCCTGCAAGCGCCAGTCCGATGCGACGGCGCGTACTGTGACAACGGTCACATCCGCTAAGTCACCGCCCGCTAAGTCACCGCGCGCAAAATCATCGCCCGCGCGCGCCGTCCCTCCGGCGTCGGCATCAGCGCATAATTGTGAGGCTGGTCGCGCAGCAGATGCAACTCCACCGGCACGCCCACCGCCCTCGCCCGCTCCGCCAGATCGACGCTGTCGGGGTAGAGCAGATCGCGCGTCCCTGCGAAGATCGTCATCGGCGCGAGGAAACGGAAGGTGCCGTTGAGCGGGCTGACGAAGGGATGGCCGATATCGAGCTCGCCGGCGTAGAGCCGCCCCGCTTCCACGATCCCCGGAATGTCCTGGATCGGATCGCGCTTTGCGATCTCGATTTGCTCGGGACGGCTGATCGAGGCATCGGCGGCTGGCGAGATCAGCACCATCCGGCTCGGCTGCCGGTGACCGTGATCGCGCAGCCATTGGCAGGCGGCGAGCGCGAGACCTGCGCCGGCGGAATTGCCTGCTACCGTGACCTTTGCGGTGCCGGCGTCCTCCAGCAGCATCCTGAGCAGTTCGGCCGTCGCCGGCACGACGTCCTTCGCGGTCGCGCGCGGCGCCAGCGGATAGATCGGCACGACGCAACACACGCGCGCCTTGCGCGTCATCTCGCCGACGAAGCGCCAATGCGCCGATACGATTTCGTTGATGTAGCCGCCGCCATGCAGGAACATGACGTAGTTGCAGCCCTCGTGGCCTGACGCCGGCGCGGTGTAGTACACCGGCCATCCGCCCATCTTGGTCAGCGTCACCTCGACGCCGCGGCCGAGTCCCGTCGGCTCGAACGAGGCCGGCTCCAATGCGAGCTGCTGCACATGCGCCTGCACGACTTCTGCTGATGCGAGCTGCTGCTTGTACGGGAGCTGTCGCAGCAAGAGGTTGAAGGCGCGGCTTTGCAGGCTCGGTGCGGGATCGCGCCGGGCCGGCGGGCCGGACACGCAGCCACCAGGACAGAACTGCAAGGCCGACACGATCCTGGCAACGCTCATGGCCACATCCCCATCTGGCGCGTTCGCGACGGCGACAAGGAGGCTTGCCGACCCGCCAATATGTTCCGCTATAATGCGAGCATTCACTCGCTTTTCCTACTCGCATTCAGATCACAAGGCCGTGGCCCGCAAACCGCCCACAAGACCCCGGAAAAAAGCCTCGCAGCAGCGATCCCGCGCCACGGTGGATGCGCTGGTCGAGGCAACTGCTCGCGTTCTGGTCAAGCAAGGCTTCGAGAAGGCGAGCACCAACCGCATCGCCGAGATCGCCGGCGTCAGCGTCGGCTCGCTCTATCAATATTTCCCCAGCAAGGAGGCGCTCGTCGCCGCCGTGATCGATCGTCACAACGAGGAGATCATGAGGCTCGTCCGCACCGTCTTCGCGGAAGTCGACGACCTGCCGATCGAGAAAGCCGTGCGCCGCCTCGTCACGGTGGCGATCGAAGCCCATCTCGTCGACCCGGACCTGCACCGCGTCCTCGCCGAGCAGATTCCGCGCTCCGGCCACCTTGCGGAGGTCGAGGCCTACAGCCAGGAAATCCACGCCCTCGTGCGCACCTATCTCGAACGCCACCGCAAGGAGATGCGCAGGATCGACCCTACGCTCGCAGCGTTCATGTGCGTGAGCACGATCGAAGCCATCGCGCACAACACGGTGCTGAACGGCGCCGAGATGCTGTCGGAGAAGACGGTGAAGGTACTGGTGGACGAGACGACAAGGATGGTGGTGGGGTATTTGAGGTAGGTGGACGTCAAGCCAGGGCGCTTATGATGCTCCGCAACGCCGATCATTTCGGCGGGCAGACGAAGGCCGTCAGGCTTCCTTCTTTTTCACGCTGATATTCCCGTCGCCCTCGATATATGCCTCTACGACGTCCGAGGGGCTCGCTATGCCCTCCTCGCGAAGTTTGCTCATCAGCTCATCCATCGTCACCAGTTCCTGCCGCATGTGGCGGCGAAGGACCTGTCCGTTTTTGATGAGCAGGAGCGGCGCCGGCCGAGCAAGCCGCTCCACGAAAGGCACGTGATACCCCACCCAGTCGATGGCAAGATTCCAGAAAATGATGGTGGCAACGAGCACGATACCTTCCGTGATCGAATGGTATTCACCCGCCATGCCATTCTGCGCCGCGTCCGCCAGCAGGACGACGAGAAGCAGATCGGGGATGCTGAGCCCGCCGGTCTGTCGCTTCAAGATGAACCGCATCAGGGTGAAGATGCCAAGGTACATGATGGTGCCGCGCACGATCATTTCCACGACGGAATGCGTCGGGACGAAGATCTCGCTCCACGATAACTGAAACATGTTGCCCTCGTACCTAAATGGAAACATCTGATGCCGGGTATCCAAACTCTTATCGGACCCGAACGGTTTCGGAGTTGCGAGGAGGATGGTGAAGAGTTGAGCCTCTAGGCTGCAGCTCGATCGTCATTGTCCCCCGGACGATCCGCTCCTTCCCCTGTCCGACGCGTCGATTCGGAAAAACCATATGACTCAATGACATCGCTACTGTGCATGGGGTTGTTTTCCGGCGTTTCGATGTACCGCCCGCCGCAGGCCCCGCTTCTGGTCACAGGCATCCCGTCGCGGCCCGGAGCAGGCTCCGCGCCGACGATCATCCATCCAACAGATGCTTTGAAAAAATGGTCGGAGCGAGAGGATTTGAACCTCCGACCCCTAGTCTCCCAGACTAGTGCGCTAACCGGGCTGCGCCACGCTCCGAACGTCGTTCCATTAGCTAGGATCGGCGCGATGCGCAAGGCGAGGTCACAGCATTTTGGTGCCTCGCCCAAAGCACGCGGAACTGCCGGCAAGCCGGTGGGACCACCGCCCCTACCCGTCCTTCAGCGCCTGATCCAGCATCTCGCGGCAGGCGACGAGGTCGGCGAGCGCCCGGCCCAGGCGCTCCCGGTCCAGCGCGCTGGGGCCGGCGGGCGCAGCAGCGGCGCCGCCCTTGCGGAAGGTGGTGAGGATCTCCTCGTCGTCGACCTCCGTGAAGCGGAAGTCGATGCCTTCCTCTTCGTCGCCCTGGTAGTCGTCATCGTCGGTGTCGGTGATGCCCTTGATGGGCGCCTCGTCCTCGGGCTCCATCAGGCTGGCGCCGATGGCGTCCTCGATGGCGCCGAACGAGACCGCGGCCGCGCTGTCGGCGAGGCCCTGCACCGATTTGACGCCGTGCTCCTTCAGGATCCGCTGCACCCCGCGGATGGTGTAGCCCTCGCCGTAGAGCAGCCGGCGGATGCCCTTGAGCAGGTCGACGTCGTCGGGGCGGTAATAGCGGCGGCCGCCGCTGCGCTTCATCGGCTTGATCTGGGAGAACCGGGTCTCCCAGAACCGCAGCACGTGCTGCGGAATGTCGAGTTCCTGCGCTACTTCGCTGATGGTTCGGAACGCATCCGGCGCCTTGTCCAAATGCCAAATCCTTTGCGAAAGGGTTACGCCTCTTGTTGAGCCTTGCTGGTGGCGTCGCCATTGGCGCGGTGCTGGCCGTTGATCCGCTGCTTCAGGATCGCCGACGGCTTGAACACCATGACGCGGCGCGGCGAGATCGGCACCTCGGTACCGGTCTTCGGATTACGGCCGATGCGCTGCCCCTTCTTGCGCACCATGAAGGACCCGAACGAGGACAATTTCACCGTCTCGCCCTTTTCGAGGCAATCGGTGATCTCCTTCAGCACGAGTTCCACGAAAGCGGACGATTCCGTGCGCGATAGCCCTACCTTCTGGTAGACGGCTTCGCAGAGATCGACACGCGTTACGGTTTTACTTTGATCGGTCATCGCCCTGCCCCACATCACGGCGAACAATTGTTGTCTGAAATTATGAGGTTACGACACGGCGGTCAACAGCGCTCATCAATGCAGACGCATCGATAATCGGCACTGATTCCGGCAAAATTTTATCGACTGCGGCTTACCAGCGCAGCAGCGCCGAGCCCCAGGTGAAGCCGCCGCCCATCGCCTCCAGGAGAACAAGGTCACCCTTCTTGATGCGGCCGTCCTTGCGCGCCTCCGACAGCGCCAGCGGGATCGAGGCCGCGGAGGTGTTGCCGTGGCGGTCCACCGTCAGCACCACCTTTTCCGGCGCGATGTGAAGCTTGTGGGCGGAGGCGTCGATGATTCGCTTGTTGGCCTGGTGCGGCACGAACCAGTCGATGCTGTCGGCATCGAGCCCGGTCGCCTGGAAGGCATCGACGATGACGTCGGTGATCATGCCGACCGCATGCTTGAAGACCTCGCGGCCCTCCATGCGCAGATGGCCGACGGTCTGGGTCGAGGACGGGCCGCCGTCGACGAACAGCTTTGCCTTGTGGCGGCCGTCGGAGCGCAGATGCGTGGTCACGACGCCGCGATCGGTCGCGGCATTGCCGGGCTGCTCCTGCGCCTCCAGCACCACCGCCCCGGCGCCGTCGCCGAACAGCACGCAGGTGCCGCGGTCGTTCCAGTCGAGGATGCGCGAGAAGGTCTCGGCGCCGATCACCAGCGCGCGCTTGAAGGCGCCGGTGCGCAGGAAATTGTCGGCAGTGGCCAGCGCGAACACGAAGCCCGAGCACACCGCCTGGAGGTCGAAGGCAGCGCCATGGTTGATGCCGAGCCCGTGCTGCACGGCGACAGCCGTCGCGGGGAAGGTGTTGTCCGGGGTCGAGGTCGCCAGCACGATGAGGTCGATCGACTGCGCGTCCATGCCGGCATCGCTGAGTGCGGCCTGCGCCGCCTTGATCGCCAGGTGCGAGGTGAACTCGCCCTCGGCCGCGATGTGCCGCTCGCGAATGCCCGTGCGCTGAACGATCCACTCGTCGGAGGTGTCGATGCGGGCCGCCAATTGGGCGTTGGTCACCACCTGCTCCGGCAGATATGAGCCGCAGCCGAGCACGACCGAACGAATTTGAGTCACGAAACATCCTCCGGCGCGGGCTGCACGAAACTGAGTGCACCACCCTCGCGGTTGAGCATCTGATTGATCTTGTTCAGGAGATCGTAGTGAGCCATCTCATAGCCAACATCGATCGCATAGGCAAAGCCTTCGGCGTTGGTTCCGCCGTGGCTCTTGACCACCACCCCCCTCAGTCCCAGCAGCACGCCGCCATTGGACTTGTTGGGGTCCATCTTGTCGCGCAGGGCCTGGAAGGCGCTGCGGGCGAAGACATAGCCGAGCTTGGAGAGCCAGCTCCGCTGCATCTCGTTACGGAGCAATTCCGCCATCTGCCGGGCGGTTCCCTCGGCGGCCTTGAGCGCGATGTTGCCGCTGAAGCCCTCGGTCACGATGACGTCGGCCAGCCCCTTGCCGATGCCGTCGCCCTCGACGAAGCCGATATAGTCGAGCTCCGGCAGGTTTCTCGCCCGCAGGATCTCGCTGGCCTCGCGGATCTCCTCGTGGCCCTTGATCTCTTCGGCGCCGATGTTGAGCAGCCCGACCGTCGGCCGCTTCTTGTTGAACAGCACGCTCGCCTTGGCTGCGCCCATGACCGCCATCGACACCAGATGGTGCGCATCGCCGCCGAGGGTGGCGCCGAGGTCGAGCACGACGGATTCGCCGCGCATGGTCGGCCATATCGCGGAGATGGCCGGGCGGTCGATGCCCGGCAGCGTCCGCAGGTGGAAGCGCGCCATCGCCATCAGTGCGCCGGTATTGCCGGCGGAGATCGCGACATCCGCCTCGCCCTTCTTGACTGCATCGATCGCGAGCCACATCGAGGAGGACTTGCGGCCGCGCCGCAGCGCCTGGCTCGGCTTGTCCTCCATGCTGACGGCGACGTCGGTATGGACGATCCTGGAGGCGGCTTTCAGCTTCGGGTGCTTGTCGAGCTCGGGCTCGATCCTGGCGCGGTTGCCGACCAGCAGGAACTCGGTATCGCGATGCCTGCCCAGCGAGATGGCGGCGCCCGGAATGACCACGGCGGGGCCGACGTCGCCCCCCATGGCGTCCAGCGCGATGCGAACCTTGCTTGGCATGAAAGTCCTGGAAACCTGGTCTGGTGCGGTCTTGAGCTAGCGGGGCCGCGAAATGGGTTCGCCACGGACATGGCGATCGGTCAGGCGCCTCGCCGCACCCGGACCGGGGCGCGACAATAGCGTTTTGTTACCCCGAAACAACCTCTTGCCCCCAGCCTTTTGCATTTGGGGCGATACGGCCACGGCCCCCGGATTGAGCAGGAAAGACATTGAAATCAGAAGGATAAATGCTTCTTTCAAACCATCAAGGGAAATGCCTCGCGTCCCCTCGCAAGGCGGGCACAAGCGGAAATGCCCTATGGCCCCTTCTTCTTGTCGTGAAGCGCCTTCAGTGCCGCGAAGGGATGGTCCTCGGGATCGGGGGCGGCGACCTCCGCCTCGAACACGGCCCCCTCCTTGCGCGGATAGGGATCGATCGCCAGGAACAGGGCGTCGGTGGCGAGCCGGCCGAGGTCGATGATGCCACCAGCGATCGGCTCGGGAGGATCGGCGACCGTCGGCGGCCCCTCATCGTCCTGCCCCTCCTCGATCAGATCGGCCAGGCGCCGTGCCTCTGCCTCCGGGGCGAACATCAGGTCGACCTCCTCCTCGATCTCGCTCTCGATCGGATCCAGCGTGACGACGCAGGTCTGGCCGATCCGGCCGCGAACAAGTCCCGTGACCTGGACCCGCCCACCGCTTTTCGGCACGACATCGAAGCTGGCATGCGCGGACAGGATCTCCCGCACGCCCGCGAGCGCTGCCATGGCCTGCCGCTCGGCCGCTGAGGCCTCAAGCTCGCGATGCAGGCCTGCTTCAGGGATCTGCGCAACGATGACGGGCGCCCGCCAGGGATCGGGCTCGGATCCGGCATTCGGTCGACTCATGGCGTGACATCCTCAGGGAGCGCTGGAGGAAACTTGAAGGAGGCGCGCAGCAGCGCGGCATCGTCGGTCCGGCTAAGTTCGGCCTCACTGGCCCGGGCATAGGCCGCGAGCTGCTGCGCCTGGCCGAAGCCGGTCCCGTTCAAGATATTCTTGCAGATCGCCGATGCCAGCGCCTCGCCGCCGCCTTCCATGGCCTGATCATAGGCCTGGACGCGGCCGTAGAACGCCTCGCCGAAGGCCCGCATCCGCTTCGGCACGGTCTGGTCGCCCACACCCATCTCGCGCAGATTGTCGTCCATGTCCTCGCAGAAGCGGTCGAACAGCGCCTGGGACAGCTCCGTGGCGCCGCCAGTGCCGCCTTGGACCGCGCGCAGGCGGCGCAGCAGCAGCCAGAGATGCAACAGCAACAGATCGAAACGTCCGTTAACCGTATCGGGCACGCCCAAGTCACGGTAAAATATGGGTTCTCGCGCCTGCGTCACGATCATGCCATAGATGGCTTCAATGGTGCCCGGCGGGGTCAGTCGGGGTTTCCTGAAGTGATTGAACGGCCAAAGCATTGTGGTTTCCGCAAGCGGGCGCGCGCGTGTTGCATTAAGACGCCCAGCCCGGTACTTCAGCGCCTCGCGCGACGCAAGGGGACGGAATCAGTTCCGCTATGACGACAACGAACAAGACCAGCCTGCGCGCGAACCCGCGGCGAGGCCTCCATGCATGCTGGCGCGGCTTGCGCATGCTCGCTGCCGCGACCGTGGTCGGCGCGGCACTTGCGGGCTGTACGGGCGAGCAGTTCCAGAAGGGTTACATCCTGCCGCCCGGCGCGCTCGAGCAGATCCCGATCGGCGCAAGCCAGGACCAGGTGCTGATCGTGATGGGCACGCCCTCCACGGTCGCGACCCTCGACGGTGAGGTGTTTTACTACATCTCGCAACGCTCGGAGCGCCCGGTCGCCTTCATGAACCAGAAGGTGGTCGACCAGCGCGTCATCGCGATCTATTTCGACAAGAACCGGCGCGTGCGCCGGCTTGCGAATTACGGCCTCCAGGACGGCAAGATCTTCGACTTCATCAGCCGTACGACGCCGACGTCGGGCCAGGAGATGAGCTACCTCGCGCCGCTGTTCAAGCTGCTCAGCTTCAATTGAGACTCCACAGCGCTTTGGCGCGGAGTCGATAACGGCTCGCGCGGAAAAAATGCGTCCAACACGCAGCCGGAGCCCTTCCAATTCCGTGGGAAGGTAAATCGCTCCGAGCTGCGTCGTCGTGCCGCTCTGCGCGCGCCACTTGCCGTCGCACGCGACTTGCGGTCACACGAGCTGTTCCCTACGGTCCCTGCAAAGCAAGAAGCAGGGAGTGGATTCGTGCCTAAGCCTTTGTTGTCCCGCCGTCGCGTGCTCACCGGCGCTGCCGGCCTTTCAGCCGCAGCCATACTTCCGCGATCGAGCCTCGCCGACTGGAAGCCCACCGAAAACGTTCGCCTCGTCGTGCCGGCTGCGGCCGGCGGCTCGACCGACGTGATGGGCCGGCTCCTGGCCGCGCATCTGCAAACCGCCTGGGGCCAGTCGGCGGTCGTGGAAAACCGCTCGGGCGGCGGCGGCACCATCGGGACCGCCGAGGTGGTCCGCGCCAAGCCGGACGGACACACCATCCTGATCGGCAATCCCGGTCCGAACGCGATCGCCTACAGCATCTTCAAGAACCTCACCTACAAGCCCGACCAGCTCCAGCCGGTCTCGAACATGATCCGGATCCCGAACATCGTCTCGGCGCATCCGAAGACCGGCATCAAGTCGATCCCCGAGCTCATCGCCTATCTCAAGGCCAATCCGGACAAGCTCAGCTACGCCTCTTCGGGCGTCGGCCAGAGCCCTCACCTCACCGGCGCCTGGTTCCTCCAGCTCACCGGCCTGAAGATGACGCACATCCCGTTCCGCGGCGCCGGACCCGCGCTGCAAGCGGCCCTCGCCGGCGACATCCAGATCCTGTTCGACAACCTCTATCCGAGCCTGCCTCAGGTGCAGAACGGCACGCTCAACGGTCTCTGCGTCACCACGACCGAGCGCAGCGACCTCGCGCCGAACCTGCCGACGATGCGGGAAAGCGCGCCGGAGCTGGCGAGTTTCGACATCTCGTCCTGGTTCTCGGTGTTCCTGCCGAAGGGCGTCTCACCCGAGGTGCTCAACGCGCTCAATCTCCAGGTCAAGGCGATGCTGGAGCGCGACGACGTCAAGAAGCAGATCGCAGCAATGGGCGCCCGCGCCGACTACGGTACGCCGGAGCAGTTCGCCGCCTTCCTGGACGCCGAGACGAAGAAGTTCGCCGGCATCATCCAGAAGGAAGGGCTGCAGATGGACGTGCAGTAGGTCTCTCTTCCGTCATTGCCAGCGTAGCGAAGCAATCCAGTCTCTCTCCGTGGAAAGACCCTGGATCGCTTCGTCGCAAGAACTCTTCGCAATGACGTGGTGAGAGGGTCCGGCCACCAAAACAAAACCCCGCGGCTCGCACCGCGGGGTTCTGTTTTGCAGAGTTGGCGCCGCTCAGTGCGCCAGGATCGCCAGCAGCAGCAGGGCCACGATGTTGGTGATCTTGATCATCGGGTTCACCGCAGGGCCCGCCGTGTCCTTGTAGGGATCGCCGACGGTGTCGCCGGTGACGGCCGACTTGTGGGCGTCAGAGCCCTTGCCGCCGAAATGACCGTCCTCGATGTACTTCTTGGCATTGTCCCAGGCGCCGCCGCCCGAGGTCATCGAGATCGCGACGAACAGGCCCGTCACGATCACGCCGAGCAGCATTGCGCCCACGGCCGAGAACGCCGCCGACTTGCCGGCCGCGCCGCCGCCCGCGATCGCGTAGATCACGAAGTAGACGAAGATCGGTGACAGCACGGGCAACAGCGAGGGGATGATCATCTCCTTGATCGCCGCCTTGGTCAGCAGGTCGACCGCCTTGCCGTAGTCAGGCTTGTCGGTGCCCTGCATGATGCCCGGCTTCTCTCGGAACTGGCGTCGCACCTCCTCGACGATCGCGCTCGCCGCACGGCCCACGGCCGTCATGCCCATCGCGCCGAACAGATACGGCAAGAGGCCGCCGAACAAGAGGCCCACCACCACGTAGGGGTTGTTGAGCGAGAAGTCCGGATTGACGCCGGCGAAGTAGGGATGCTGCGCGGAGCCGGCAACGAAGAACTTGAGGTCCTGGTTGTAGGCCGCGAACAGCACCAGGGCGCCGAGACCGGCGGAGCCGATCGCGTAGCCCTTGGTCACCGCCTTGGTGGTGTTGCCGACCGCGTCGAGCGCATCGGTGGATTTGCGCACCTCCTTCGGCAGGCCCGCCATCTCGGCGATGCCGCCGGCGTTGTCGGTGACGGGACCGAAGGCGTCGAGCGCGACGATCATGCCGGCCAGCGCCAGCATGGTGGCGGTCGCGATCGCGATGCCGAACAGGCCGGCGAGGCTGTAGGTGACCAGGATGCCGGCGATGATCACGATCGCGGGCAGCGCGGTCGCTTCCATCGAGACGGCAAGGCCCTGGATCACGTTGGTGCCGTGACCGGTCACCGAGGCCTGGGCGATCGACTTCACCGGACGGTAGTCGGTGCCCGTGTAGTATTCGGTGATCCAGATGATCAGCGCGGTGACGACGAGGCCGACCACGCCGCATTCGAACAGCGCCATGCCGGTGTAGTCGACGCCCTCGAGCTTGCCGAAGCCGATCAGGTAGTAGATCACCAGCGCGATGCCGATCAGGGACAGGATGCCGGTCGCGATCAGGCCCTTGTAGAGCGCGCCCATGATCGACTGGCTCGGCCCGAGCTTGACGAAGAAGGTGCCGATGATCGAGGTGATGATGCAGATGCCGCCGATCGCGAGCGGCAGCGTCATCATGTTGGAGAGGATCGCCGTCTTGGCGAAGAAGATGGCCGCAAGGACCATGGTGGCGACCGCGGTCACCGCATAGGTCTCGAACAGGTCGGCAGCCATGCCGGCGCAGTCGCCGACATTGTCACCGACATTGTCGGCGATGGTCGCGGGGTTGCGCGGATCGTCCTCGGGAATGCCGGCCTCGACCTTGCCGACGAGGTCGCCGCCGACATCCGCACCCTTGGTGAAGATGCCGCCGCCGAGACGGGCGAAGATCGAGATCAGGGAGGCGCCGAAGCCGAGCGCCACCAGGGCATCGACCACGACGCGGCTATCGGGCGCGAGCTTCAGCGAGTGGACCAAAAAGCCGAAATAGAGGGTCACACCCAGCAGCGCGAGACCCGCCACCAGCATACCGGTGATCGCTCCGGCCTTGAAGGCGAGCTCGAGCCCGCCGGCGAGCGACTTCGTCGCGGCCTGGGCGGTACGCACATTGGCGCGGACCGAGACGTTCATGCCGATGAAGCCGGCAGCGCCGGACAGGATCGCGCCGATCGCAAAACCGATCGCGACATAGAGCCCGAGGAAATAGGCAAGCAGCACGAAGATGACGATGCCGACGAGACCGATCGTGGTGTACTGGCGCCGCAGATAGGCCTGTGCGCCTTCGCGCACGGCTCCTGCGATCTCCTGCATGCGCGGCGACCCCGCATCCGCGCTCAACACCGAAGACGTCGCCCAAATCGCGTAGACGACGGAAAGCACTCCGCAGAGCACTATCAACCATAATGCTGTCATGTGATTTTTGCCTCAGATCCTTGATGTACCCCCGGCGCCTTTTATTGTCCGTCGTGCGGTGCGGCGCCTTGATTTCGAACAAGGCCGCCCCTTGCCCAAAAGGGGCGGCCTTAGTCGGTCGCGAGCTTGCCAAAATCAAATAGAGGGTGCAACGCCGGATAAGGCCGAAACCGTCGATCTCGGCAGGTATTTAGGACCGAGTGCTGAGAACCAAGATGCCGGCTTGGAGCAATTCCTAGAAGTGGCTGTAGGACAGCCGCGTCAAGAGCAGGTCCTGGCCCTTCCCGTCCAGGAAGCGCGGCCGCTCCTGCCCCTCCACGATCATGCCGATCATGGTCACCGCAACGCCCTCGGCCCGCCCAGCGGCCATCAGCGCCTCGCTTTGCGCCGGCGGAACGGTGCACAGCACCTCGTAGTCATCGCCCCCCGCAAGCAGCGTCTCGACGCAAACGACGTTGCTTGCGAGCAGGCCGGCCGCCACGGCCGAGAGCGGCACGCTTGTCACGTCGACCGAAGCCGAGACCCCGGACGCTGCACAGAGTTTGGCCAGATCGCCAGCGAGACCGTCGGAGACGTCCATTGCTGCGGTCGCATGATCGCGCACCGCCTGCGCCAGCACGTTGCGCGGCTGTGGCACCCGATAGCGTGAGACCAGGGCTTCCCTCGCGGCAGGATCGGACGCGACCGCTGCGGCAGCGGCACCGCCTTTGAGCACGTCGAGGCCGAGCGCGGCATCGCCGATCGTTCCCGTCACGAGGATGCAATCCCCTGGCTTTGCACCGGTGCGCCCGACCATCCGCCCCTGCGGCACGCGGCCGAAGGCAGTGATCGAAATCATCTGCGGGCCCGGCGTCGACACCGTATCGCCGCCGAGCAGCGGGCATGCGAATGTCCTGGCGTCCTCGCCCAGCGCGTCCGCAAACGGACGGAGCCAGGCATCCTCATGGCTGCGCAGCGCCAGCGTCAGCACGAAGCCGGCCGGCACCGCGCCCTTGGCGGCGAGATCGGACAGGTTCACCCGCAGCGCCTTGCGCGCGATGGTGTCGGGCGGATCGTCGGCAAGATAATGCACGCCCTCGACGACGGCGTCAGTGGTGACGACGATGTCCTCGCCGGCTGACGACAGGACTGCGGCGTCATCGACGAGCCCGAATGCGCCGGGATCGGTCGCGAGCGGCTTGAAGTAGCGCGCGATGAGGGAGTCTTCGGCGGAGGGATTGTTTGCCATCAGCGCCAGCCACGTCCACCGCTGTCATCGCCCGGCCAGTGCGCAATTGCGCACTAGGACCGCGCGATCCATTATTCCAGAGACTGTCGTGTCAGCCCGATAGGCCGCAGCGTACTGGATCACCCGCCTTCGCGGGTGATGACAGCGGAGTATGGAGCAGTCGTCTCGCATCACTTCACCGCCCTCGCGGGAAACTACCCCCGCCCGAACTCGTCGCCGCGAAACTGCCGGCCGATCTGGTCGAGCACGGCGTTCACCATGCCGGTCTCCTCGCGGTCGACGAAGGCATTTGCGACGTCGACATATTCGGAGACCACCACCCGGCCCGGCACGTCCTTGCGGTGCTGGAGCTCATAGGCTCCGGCCCGCAGCACCGCCCGCAGGATCGCCTCGATCCGCTTCAGGGGCCAGCCTTTCGACAGCGCCTCGTCGATCAGCGGATCGAGCTTCTTCTGGTCGCGCACGACGCCCGAGACCACGTCGCGGAAGAAGGCGGCTTCGGCCGGCAGGTAAGTATCGCCCTCGACCTCGTTGCCGAGCCAATGGCTCTCGAACTCGGCGAAAATGTCGTTGATGCCGGCACCTGCGATATCCATCTGGTACAGCGCCTGCACGGCTGCGAGCCGCGCCGCACCGCGCCGGTTGGCCTTCTTCTCGACAGCTCCTGCCGGCTTTTTTGTGTTATCGGCCATGGCTTCAGGCCTGCGCCAGGCGGCGCTTGATGCGCAGCATCGCCAGCGCGGCGCGCGCGGCGTCGCCGCCCTTGTCGAGTTCGCTGGCGCGCGCCCGCGCCCAGGCCTGCGCCTCGGTGTTGACGGTGAGGATGCCGTTGCCGAGCGGCAGTTTTCGCGCCACTGCGAGGTCCATCAGCGCGCGCGAGGATTCCTGCGACACGATCTCGAAATGAATGGTGTCGCCGCGGATCACGCAGCCGAGCGCGATCACCGCATCATAGGGCTTGCCGTTCGCCGCCGCGGCATCGACCGCGATGGCGACAGCCGCCGGGATTTCCAGCGCACCGGGAACCGTGATCACGTCATGGGTCAGGCCGGCCGCCTTCAGTTCAGTCACCGCGCCATCCAGAAGCGCGTCCTGGAGATCGTCATAGAACCGCGCCTCGACTACAAGCGCGCGCGCGCCGGAAATGTCGGTCTGGTCCTTCAGGGGTGCGCGCCGCGCGTCTGCCATCGTTCAATCCGTTTCGAAAGGGGTCGGCGCTATGTAGTCGCCGGAAGCATGTAAGCCAAGTTAGAAACCGTCATTCCGGGGCGGCTCGAAGAGCCGAACCCGGAATCTCGAGATTCTCTGGTGCGCAATTGCGCACCAGAGTTCGCTTCGCGCCCCGGAATGACCGGCTTTGCCGGTCACTTCATCTCCGTCAGCCGGGCCGCGTAGCGAGCCATCAGGTCGACCTCGATGTTGACCTCGTCCCCCGCCTTCCAGTCGCCGATCGTCGTGACCGTCAGCGTGTGCGGGATGATCAGCACCGAAAAGCTCACGTCCTTGACCGTATTGACCGTGAGCGACACGCCGTCGAGCGTGATCGAGCCCTTGGTGGCGATGAACCGCGCCAGCTCCCGCGTGGTGGAGAGCTCGAACCGCGCCATGTCGGGCAGATCCTCGCGGCTGAGAAGCGTCGCGATGCCGTCGGCATGGCCGGCGACGATATGGCCGCCAAGCTCGTCACCGATCTTGAGCGCGCGCTCGAGATTGAGCCTCGTGCCCAGCTTCCAGTGCTTTGCCGTCGTCAGCGCCAGTGTCTCGGCGGCCGCATCGACGTCGAACCAGGTCCTTTGAGCAGAGCCCTTGCCGCCTTCCACGCCCGAGGCAACCACAGTCAGGCAGACGCCGTTGCAGGCGATCGAGGCGCCGTCGGCAATCGTGCCCTGATCGTAGCGGCAGGCGATGCGCAGGCGATGCAGCTGCCCCTGCGCCGTAGGCGTGAAGCTGACGATCTCGCCGATATCGGTGACAATGCCGGTGAACATTAGGCGCGCTCGTAGATGGTGAGAGTATCCTTACCGAAGGTCTCGCTAGCATGAACCTTGTAGGCCGGCGAATGCGTGATTTTCGACAGGGGCAATGCATCGAGCGCATCGACACCGCCGGGGCCCACCGTTTCCGCCCCGCGGAACAGCCAGATCTCGTCGACGAAATCGGCCGCAACGAAGGACGCGGCGACACGGCTGCCGCCCTCGACCATCAGCCGCGTGATCCCTTTCTCGGCCAGTGCGTGCAGCACGGCCGCAAGATCGAGCCCGGACGTGCCCTTCGGCGACACGCGAATGAGCTGCGCACCGGCCGCGCCGAGCCGCATGGCGGCGGCAGCCTCGGCGAGCTCGGACCCCACCACCCAGAGCGGCGTCTCGCGCGCGGATCGCACGAGCTGGCTCGATGCGGGAATGCGCAGGCTCTGGTCGAGCACCACGCGCACCGGCGAGCGCGCCGCCATGCCCGGCAGGCGGCAGGTGAGGAGCGGATCGTCCGCCAGCACCGTTCCGATGCCGACAAGGATCGCGTCACTGCGCGCGCGGAGGAGATGTACGCGGTCGCGCGCGGCTTCCCCCGTGATCGCGAGCGGCTTGCCGCCGGCCGCGCCGATCTTGCCGTCGGGCGAAACCGCGAGCTTGAGGATCACATGAGGGCGGTGATCCCTGATACGGCGGAAATGGCCGGCATGGTCGAAGGCAGCCTCCGCCGCGCAAAGACCCACATCCACATCGATGCCGGCGGCACGCAGACGCGCATGCCCCTGGCCTGCGACCTCAGGATTGGGATCCTCGATCGCCGCCACCACCCGCTTGATGCCGGCAGCGATCACCGCATCGGCGCAAGGCGGCGACTTGCCGAAATGCGAGCATGGCTCCAGCGTGACATAGAGCGTGGCGCCGGGCGCCGCCTCGCCTGCGCGCCGCAACGCTTCAGGCTCGCCATGCGGCCGTCCTCCCGGCTGCGTCCAGCCGCGGCCGACGATGACGCCGTCCTTGACGATGACGGCACCCACGGCCGGATTGGGCCAGGTCCGCCCCTGCCCGCGCCTGCCCAGCGCGAGCGCCAGCTCCATGAAACGGCGATCGGCGTCCTTGGCCTCGCGGGCCTTCTGCGCGAACTGGTCTTCCAGGATGCGGAAGATCATTTGCGGATCGCGGCGAGCCGCGCTTCCTCCTCACCGGAGAGCTCGCCGAGCACGTTGGCGAAATCCTTGGCTTCGCGGAAGTTGCGGTAGACTGAAGCAAAGCGCACATAGGCGACGTCGTCCAGCGTGCGCAGATGCTCCATCACGGTCTCGCCGATCACCTCCGAGGAGATCTCGGCCTCGCCCCCGGTCTCGAGCTCGCGCACGATGGTGGAGACCATCTTCTCGACCCGCTCCGGCTCGACCTGCCGCTTGCGCAACGAAATCTGCACCGAGCGCATCAGCTTGTCGCGGTCGAACGGCACGCGGCGGCCGTTGCGCTTGATCACCGTGAGCTCGCGCAGCTGCACGCGCTCGAAGGTGGTGAAGCGGAAATTGCAGGCGACGCACACGCGCCGCCTGCGGATCACGGACGAGTCCTCGGTCGGACGCGAGTCCTTTACCTGCGTATCCAGACTGTTGCAGTTCGGGCAGCGCATCCAACGAGACCTCTATTTTCGCATGATCTTTTCGGAAAACCGGAACATACTTTTCCGGATCATGCGGCGCCTTACTGGTAGATCGGGAACCGGTCGGTGAGCGCCTTGACCCGTTCCTTGATCGCAGCTTCCACCAGCGGCGCCTTGCCGTCGGAGGATTGCGCGATCGCGTTGAGGACCTCGGCGATCATGCCGCCGACCTGCTGGAATTCGGCCACCCCGAACCCGCGGCTGGTCGCGGCCGGCGTGCCGAGCCTAATCCCTGACGTGACGAAGGGCGATTCCGGGTCGAACGGAATGCCGTTCTTGTTGCAGGTGATGGCCGCGCGGACCAGTGCCTTCTCCGACACGTTGCCCTTCAGACCCTTCGGCCGGAGATCGACCAGCATCAGATGATTGTCGGTGCCGCCCGAGACGATGTCGAAGCCGTGGCTCTTCATCGCTTCCGCCAGCGCCTTGGCGTTCTCGACGACATTCTTGGCGTAGACCTTGAAGTCCGGCCGCAGCGCCTCGCCGAGAGCGACCGCCTTCGCCGCGATCACATGCATCAGCGGACCGCCCTGCAAGCCCGGGAAGATCGCCGAGTTGAACTTCTTGGTCAGCGTCTCATCATTCCACAGCATGAGGCCGCCGCGCGGACCGCGCAGCGACTTGTGTGTCGTCGTCGTGGTGACGTGCGCATACGGCACCGGCGAAGCATGCACGCCGCCGGCGACGAGGCCGGCGAAGTGGGCCATGTCGACCAGGAGGTACGCCCCGACGCTGTCCGCAATCTCGCGGAAGCGCTTGAAGTCCCAGGCGCGCGAATAGGCCGAGCCGCCGGCGACGATCAGCTTCGGCTTGACCTGCTCGGCCTGCCTGGCGACCGCATCCATGTCGATGATCTGGTCCTCGCGGCGCACGGTGTAGTGCGCGGCCTTGAACCACTTGCCGCTCATGTTGACGGGCGAGCCATGGGTGAGATGGCCGCCGGCGGCGAGATCCAGCCCCATGAAGGTGTCGCCGGGCTGCAGCAGCGCCAGGAACACCGCCTGGTTCATCTGGCTGCCGGAGTTCGGCTGCACATTGGCAAAGCCAGCGCCGAACAGCTTCTTGGCGCGATCGATCGCAAGGTTCTCGGCGACGTCGACCCACTCACAACCGCCGTAGTAGCGCGCGCCCGGATAGCCTTCCGCATACTTGTTGGTCATCACCGAGCCCTGCGCTTCCAGCACGGCCCGGCTGACGATGTTCTCGGAGGCGATCAGCTCGACCTCGTGGCGCTGCCGGCCGAGCTCGCCCTTGATGGCGGCGGCGATTTCCGGATCGGCCTGCTCGAGCGAGGCGGTGAAAAACGAATCGGGCGCGGAGGCGGTTTTGGGTGCGGTCATCTTGCGAATATCTCCACCCCCGCAGCCTTTTGGCGGGCTACGGACGGGTCTGGTGTGGCGATCGGAAGCGGCGAGCGCGATCTACCACATCGCCCGCAACAGGCCAAGTAGTTGCGGGTCGAGCCTGATATTTATGCAAGATGTGGTGGGGGATCGGAGGTTTTCGGCGCGGGAGCGGTTCTATGGAACCATTCCTCTGCAATATCTCGACAGGGCCGATGGGGCCTCATCTCACGCCAAGAGCCACCGGCCCGGCCCAGTGCCGTCTCACAGCCCCGTATAGCCCGCCTTCACCGGGTCCACGCTGCCGTCGAGCTGGCGCAGGTAGGTCAGGCCGCACACCGTCAACCTGTGGGGGTCCTTCTCGCCGGCTTCCATCAGGATGTTGAGGTAGTTCGTGACCTTGACACGCGCCTCCTCGCTGGCCGCGGCGGTGCGGTTGGCGAGCAGGTCATAGGTGTGCATGATGCGGTCGATGGCAGCTTCCATGGCATCCTCTGGTTGGTCGCGATTTTGGGAGTTTCGATCAGGCAACCGCCTTGGCCTCGATCTGCGCCTGGAACCGGGCAATCGCCTTGTTGGCCAGCCTGATCTTGTTGAATTCGCCTTGCTGGAGCAGCTTGACGATGACGCCGAGCAGGCGTTCGTCAGTGACGAGCGTGTCGGGGATCGCGCCGGAACGGCGAAGGTAATTCGCGGCGATGCCATAGGCCTCGCTGACGAGTTCCACGTTCATCGCCCGAAGCCCGCGCTCGACCAGCATCGACATCTCTCCGATCCGAAGGAGATAAGCGCCCAGCCCGGAACTGGTTCCCCACGGCCGGCACATTTTTTCGCAGGTGCGAGAACACAAAACGCACCGGTCCGGAGAATCCGGGCCGGCGCGCTTGGGGAGGTCAGGCACGTTCGGGAAGGCTGCCGGTCTTGTTGCGGGCCGGCTTGACCTTGATCCCTTCGGAAAACTCAGAGGCGATAGAGGATCTGGTCGGTCCAGAACCGCTCGAGGCGGTGCAGCGACTTGTTCAGGGTCGCAAACTCGTCGCCGGAGATGCCGCCGACCTGCTCCACCGTCTTGACGTGCTTCTGGTAGAGCGCATCGACGATGCGGCGGACTTCCTGGCCCTGCGGCGTCAGGCGGATGCGCACCGAGCGGCGATCAACGCGCGAGCGCTGATGATCGAGGAAGCCGAGCTCGACGAGCTTCTTCAGATTGTAGGAGACGTTGGAGCCGAGATAGTAACCGCGCGTGCGCAGCTCGCCCGCGGTCAGCTCCTTGTCGCCGATGTTGTAGAGCAAGAGCGCCTGGACCGAGTTGATGTCCGCACGGCCGCGGCGATCGAATTCATCCTTGATCACGTCGAGGAGCCGGCGATGCAGCCGCTCCACCAGAGTCAAAGCTTCCAGATAGAGCGACTGCACCGAACCCTGCTGGCCGGAGACGCGCTCTGCGGTATCTGCCGCAGTTGCGACGGCTTTCATCATGACACTTCCCCTGTTGTCGTTTTTATCGACACTTATTCGACGAAACTTGTGTCCCGCCTGATAGGTGCAACTTAAGGGGGCCGTTTGAAGATCGGCTTAAATAAGAGAATAAAGAGATCATGAATTTAAGACAGTGAATTGCGGATTAAGCCTGTGCCACAAGGGCTTTTCGCAACCGTCTGTTGACCCTCGCAAGGTCCTGTTCACCCTCCGTCCGCCCCTGTTGTCGCATTCCAGAACAGCCCCGCCCCGTTTCGAAACGCGCGCGTAACGGCTGTGGCGAAAGCGGCTGGTTAGCGAAAACTTACGTCGAATTTTACGCAACCAACGGTCAACCAAACGCGCACAACTCCGCAAGCGCCACTCCCGTGTCCCGGACAAGCGAAGCGAAGATCCGGACCCAGAGCTGCAAGCGAGATGTCGGAGAGATGGGCCCCGGCTCTGCAACGCAGAGCGCCGCAAGTGCGCCGCGCTGCATTGCGTCCGGCGCACGAGAATTTGCGCGCGACGCGACGCCTACGGCGGCCGTTCGCGCGCGGCCATCCAGGCGAGCGCGAGATAGGCGGCGAGCATGAAGACCTCGACGCCGACCACGACGAGGCTGCCGCCGTAGATACCGGGGAACATCAGCTCGATCACGGCCATCGACACCACGGTCGTGAGCCACACCACCGCGCCCCAGGGCGTGGCGAGCCAGAGGCCGACCGCGGCCACGAGCTCGATCACGGCGAAGTAGACGGTCGCGGCCTGCCAGGCCATCGACTGGTTCTCGAACGCCTCGTCCTCGCCGCCGACGAACCCCGTCACCTGGGCCCAGTGATAGAGACCCTTCAGGATCGAGAGCAGCGCCATCACCCGCAGGAACAGCACCAGCCGGCGCGTCCAGACATTGTCATCGGACTGGGTGCGCTCCGAGGAGATCGCCGCCACCGACAACGCGTTCTCTCTGGCATTGTCTCGGGCGGCGTCCCTGGCCTGGGCGCCGTCGCGGGCCGCATCGCGGGTGGAGATCTCGGACATGGCCCCTTCTGGCTGCTTCGCCCCGCAAAATCAATCGGCTGCCAAGTCAGTTCAATTCTGCCTTGCGGCAGGTCAAGCCGCGGTGACGGGAACCGTGCGAGCTGGTATAAGAATAATTCCAGCCGGAGGAAGAGTGATGGCGATCAAATACGGACGTCCGATCGAATTGCGCGAGGTTTCGCGCCGGGATAGCACCGCAGTGCCCCATGCCCTCGATCTGACCGTCCGTCCGCGCCGTAACCGCAAGGCCGAGTGGGCCCGGCGCATGGTGCGCGAGAACGTCCTCACCACCGACGACCTGATCTGGCCGCTGTTCCTGATCGACGGCCACAACAAGCGCGAACAGATCGCCTCGATGCCGGGCGTCGACCGCCTCAGCGTCGACCAGGCCGTGCGGGAGGCCGAGCGCGCGATGAAGTTGACCATCCCCTGCGTCGCGCTGTTTCCCTACACCGACCCCTCCTTGCGCGACGAAGAAGGCTCGGAAGCCACCAACCCGGACAACCTGGTCTGCCAGGCGGTGCGTGCGATCAAGAAGGAGTTTCCGGAGATCGGCATTCTCTGCGACGTCGCGCTCGATCCCTTCACCAGCCACGGCCATGACGGCCTGATTTCCGACGGCAAGATCCTGAACGACGAGACGGTGGCGGTGCTGGTGCGCCAGGCGCTGGTGCAGGCCGAGGCGGGCTGCGACATCATCGCCCCCTCCGACATGATGGACGGCCGTGTCGCCGCGATCCGCGAGGGGCTGGATCGCTCAGGTCTGCTCGACGTGCAGATCATGGCCTATGCAGCCAAATATGCCTCCGCCTTCTACGGCCCGTTCCGCGACGCCATCGGCTCGGCCAAGGCGCTGACCGGCGACAAGCGCACCTACCAGATGGACAGCGCCAACACCGACGAGGCGCTGCGCGAGGTCGAGCTCGATATCGCCGAAGGCGCCGACATGGTGATGGTGAAGCCCGGCATGCCCTATCTCGACGTGGTCCGCCGCGTGAAGGATACGTTTGCGATGCCGACCTTCGCCTACCAGGTCTCCGGCGAATACGCGATGATCGTGGCCGCCGCGAACAACGGCTGGCTCGACGGCGAACGTGCCATGATGGAGAGCCTGCTCGCCTTCAAGCGCGCCGGCGCGGACGGCGTGCTGAGCTATTTCGCGCCGAAGGCAGCGGAGAAGCTGCGGACGCAGGGGTAAGCTCAAGCTCCATCTTCGGTGTCGTCCCTGCGAACGCAGGGATCCATACCGCGTGATCCATCTATGGTACACACTGGTCGTACAGACGAAGGATGAACTGCGAGTCTTCGCCAAACTCCTCCCTGTGGTTATGGATCCCCGCGTTTCGCGGGGACTAGACCGAGGATGTGGCGCCGATGTCAGCCTCCGACCATCAGGCCTTCCCCGCCCCCGAATCGCCGGAATATTTCGGTTTGCTGACGCTCGCGCGCCCTTGGCACGGGCATGGTCTGCTCCCATGTCGTGACACGAGGGGTTTTCCTCCCGGGAGGACGGACGATGTCGTATGACTCGAGTGATTCAGGCGTCTGGCGCAATGACGGCGGGGTGCAGCCGCACGCCTACGACCCCTACCTGCATCCGGAACTGTTCCGCGGCGTGGCGACGCGGCGCGTTTTTGCGTTCCTGATCGACATGGTCGTGATCTCCGTTCCCGTGATCCTCGGCTACGTCTTCATCGCATTGTTCGGCGTGGTCACCCTGGGCATCGGCTGGGCCCTGTTCTGGATCGCCTGGCCCGCCTCCGTCATCTGGGCCATCGTCTATTACGGCGCCTGCATCGGCGGTCCGTCGTCGGCGACGATCGGCATGCGGGTCATGGACCTGGAATTGCGCACCTGGTACGGCGCGCCCGGCTACTTCGTGCTCGGTGCCACCCATGCCGTGCTGTTCTGGATTACGGTCTCGTTCCTGTCGCCCTTGGTGGTGCTGGTTGGCCTCTTCAACGGCCGCCGTCGCCTGCTGCACGATTTCGTGCTGGGCACGGTCGTGATCAACAATTCCGTCCGTGCTCCCGTGCCTCAAGCGGCAAGACCGTACTGATCAAGAACCTATCAACCAGGACCGACTAAGCTGAGTGATCTGACCTGCCGAGCAGACCGATTGACCAGGGGCTTTCGTAGCGCGATGCTGATGCTCAGTTCGGAGGCCCACGACGTCCCTTGACCCAGCACTCGCGCGACACCCCCCAATTTTACCTCACGGCGCCCTCGCCGTGCCCCTATTTGCCCGGCCGGCATGAGCGCAAGGTGTTCACGCACCTCGTCGGCGACCGCGCTGGCGACCTCAACGACCTCCTGACCCACGGCGGCTTCCGCCGCAGCCAGTCGATCGCCTACCGGCCGGCCTGCGACCAGTGCCGCGCCTGCGTCTCGGTCCGGGTGATCGCCAACGAGTTCCGGCCCTCCCGCAGCTTCCGGAAGGTGATGGCGCGCAACGCCGACATCATCGGCGAGCAGCGCAGCGCAGTGCCGACCTCCGAGCAATATTCGGTGTTCCGCGCCTATCTCGACGCCCGCCACCGCCACGGCGGCATGGCCGACATGACCGTGCTCGACTACGCCATGATGGTCGAGGACAGCCACGTCGAGACCCGCATCATTGAGTACCGCAAGCGCGGCCCCGACAGCGGCATCACCGGCCGCGGCGAGGAACTGATCGCGGTCGCCCTGACCGACGTGCTCAGCGATGGTTTGTCGATGGTCTATTCGTTCTTCGAGCCGGGCCAGGTGGGCCGCTCGATGGGCACCTTCATGATCCTCGACCACATCGCGCGCGCCCGCCGGCAAGGCCTGCCTTACGTCTATCTCGGCTACTGGATCGAAGGCTCCAAGAAGATGGACTACAAGGCCCGCTTCCTGCCGCAGCAGCGCCTCGCCCCCTCAGGCTGGCTGCGCATCGACGCGCAGGGGGATGCGGCGTCCGAGCCGCAGGATTAAGAAGCGGTGGTCGTCGGGGTGCCGGCAAGCACAGGCATGCGTTTCCCATCTGCACTTCCTGCCATCTTCGCACTGTCGTTGATCGTCCCGTCGAGCATCGACGCTCACGCCTGTGAAGCCGGCCGCAAAGAGTATTTTGGCCGCTGCATTGCGGTGACACCTCCGCCCCCGAAGCTTCGAACGTTCCTCAACGACTACGGCCAGCCAATCAGCAAGATCGGCGAGATCGCCGATCTCTTCGCAGCGGACGTTCCCCTGTTCGACAAGCCCGAGCCTGGCGGCAAGATCATTCACACATGGCGGCACCCGAACGCCGACGTCGAATCCGAAGCCCGGATAGACGGCGTTCTTCCCGATTTTTATCTCGTGACCGTGAGTGTGTACGAGGGCCCGACATCATGCGGGATCGAGGAGTTCAAGCAGAAGGGACCGAAGACGACGTTGCGGGGCTACGTGCCAAAAACCAGCCCCCAGGACCTGCCGTCCCTCTGGAAGTTCAAGCACATGAGCGGGCTCTGCTAGCTAGCGGCCACGCCCCGCAAGCTCCGCACGGTTGCCGGCATCAATCTTGACATCCTGCGCGCTAGATATACATATTCGTTTGCGTATATCTAACGGAGGTCACATGCAGGTCGCCAAGTGGGGAAATAGCCTTGCGGTCCGCCTTCCCGCCACCGTCGTCGAGGCGCTTCAGCTGAAGGAAGGCGACGAGATCGAGATTCACGTTGCGGGGGAGCGGGAGTTCGGCGTGGCGCGCAAGCCGGACCGTGCCGAGTTGCTAAAGCGTATTCGTGCCCTTCGCGGCAGCCTTCCTGTCGACTTCAAGTTCGACAGAGATGAAGCGAATGCCCGTTAGCTTCTTCGACACGAACGTCCTCATCTATCTCCTGTCAGGCGACGCGGCGAAGGCTGATCGAACCGAGCAAGCACTTTTGGGCGGAGGCGTGATCAGCGTTCAGGTGCTCAACGAACTTGCCAACGTAGCCCGCCGCAAAATGCGATTGTCATGGCAGGAGACCCACACCCTCCTGGACTCATTGCGCGGTCTGCTTACAGTTTATCCTGTCACGCTGGATATCCACGATACCGGCCTGGGGCTCGCCGAACGCTATGGAATGCAGACCTACGACGCGATGATCGCTGCCTCTGCGCTCCACGCGGGATGCCAGACATTGCTATCCGAAGACTTCCAGCATGGAATGGTCCTGAAGGAAGGCCTTCGCATCACCAATCCGTTCGTGTGAGACACTCTCCCAGGCCAAACCGCCCGCAAAGCGACCGTCTCACCCGAACAGCGTATCGGCGAGCAGCTTCATATTCAAAACCACAATGACGCCCGCCACGATCCAGGCGATCGCGGCGACGGATTTGGGTATCGCGAACTGACCCATCTTGCGGCGGTCGGAGACGAAGCGAACCAGCGGGATCACCGCGAAGGGCAGCTGCATCGACAGCACGACCTGGCTGAACACCAGCAGGTCTGCCGTGCCGCGCTCGCCATAGATGGCCGTGACGATGATCACGGGAATGATGGCGATGCCGCGCGTCAGCAGGCGGCGCGCCCAGCTCGGCAGGCGCAGGTCGAGGAAACCTTCCATCACGATCTGGCCGGCGAGGGTCGCGGTCACCGTCGAGTTCAGGCCGGAGGCAAGCAGCGCCACCGCGAACAGCGTCGAGGCGATGCCGAGGCCGAGCAGCGGCGACAAGAGCTCGAAGGCCTGTCCGATCTCGGCGACATCGGAATGACCGCTCTTGTGGAAGGTCGCGGCAGCGACGACGAGGATCGCGGCGTTGATGAACAGCGCAAGCATCAGGGCGATGGTGGAGTCCGTCGTCGCCCATTTGATCGCCTCGCGCCGGCCGGTGTCGTTGCGCTCGTAGGCACGCGTCTGCACGATCGAGGAGTGCAGGTAGAGATTATGCGGCATCACGGTCGCGCCGATGATGCCGATCGCGATGTAGAGCATGTCGGAATTGGTGAAGATCTCGGTCTTCGGCACGAAGCCGCGCAGAACCTCCGCCACCGGCGGGGCCGCAGCCACGATCTGGATCGCGAAGCAGACCGCGATCACCGCCAGCAGCGCGATGACGAAGGCTTCCAGGAAACGGAAGCCGCGGTTCATCAGGAGCAGCAGCAGGAAGGCATCGAGCGCGGCGAGCAAGGCGCCGCCGATCAGGGGAATGCCGAACAGCAGTTTCAGCGCGATCGCGGTGCCGATCACCTCGGCGAGATCGCAGGCGATGATCGCCGCCTCGCAGGCGATCCAGAGCAGGAAGTTCACCGCCGGTGAATAGGTGGCGCGGCAGGCCTGCGCGAGGTCGCGGTCGGTGACGATGCCGAGCCGCGCGGCCAGCGACTGCAGCAGGATCGCCATCAGGTTCGAGAGCAGGATGACCGAGAGCAGCGTGTAGCCGAACTTCGACCCGCCGGCGAGGTCGGTCGCCCAATTGCCGGGGTCCATGTAGCCGACCGAGACGAGATAGCCCGGACCGACAAAGGCGAGCAGCCGCCGCGACCAGTGGCCGGCTCGCGGAACCGCGACCGTGGCATTGACCTCGGCGAGGCTCTTGGTGGTGGGCGCGTCGGCACGCCAACCGGCGGATTCGGGGTTCAGGTGGGGCGATAGGGCATCCATGCCGGCACAATACTCAAGTTCTTTCTTATTGCAACTCATTTGCAACTGCATCTAGCCGCACCGTTCACGCCCAGGCCTGTTGCCGGTCGCGCCTGTTGTCGGGAAGCGGGTGGGCCCAGTGGTCGTCAGGGTGAACATTGGCGCCAATTCGCCTTTGCAGGATATGAGCCATGTCAACGCCCCCTCGCCTCCCTGACACCTTCAGTCGCCTCGCCTGGTCGAATCTCGCGGCGCAATCGGCCGAGCAGATCGCGCTCGCCGCGGCGCCCATCGTCGCCGTGCTGACGCTCGGGGTGGCCGAAGGCCAGACCGGCCTGCTGCAGACCGCGCTCACCCTGCCCTTCGTCCTGTTCGCCATCCCTGCCGGCGTGCTCGCCGACCGCATGTCCCGCCGCAGGCTGATGGCGAGTGCCGAGGCGTTGCGGGCCGCAGCGCTCGCCGCCATCGTGCTCCTGCTGGCGCTGGGGGCCCTCGACCTGCCGCTGCTGGCCCTGCTCGGCTTCGCTGCCGTGTGCGGCACCGTCGTCTACAGCGTCGCCGCTCCGGCGCTGGTGCCCTCGCTGGTGAGCTCGGAGCTGTTGCCCGCGGCGAATGCGCGGATCGAGCTCGCGCGCACCATCGCCTTCGCCAGCGGCCCTGCGCTCGGCGGCGCGCTGGTGGGATGGTGGGGCGCCAGCCCGGCCTTCGGCTTTGCTGCGGCACTCTCGGCGATCGCGGTCGTGCTGCTCTCCGGCATCTACGAGCCCGCGCGCGGGCCGGCGCCGCGACGCCATCCGCTCCAGGAGATCCGCGAAGGCGCGGCCTTCGTGTTCCACCATCCGCTGCTGCGGCCGGTGTTCATCACCCAGTTCATCTTCAACACCGGCTGGTTCCTGCAGATCGCCGTGTTCGTGCCCTATGCCGTGCGCCATCTCGGATTGACGGCGGCCGGTGTGGGCGCGGTGCTGACGATGTACGGTGTCGGCATGGTGATCGGCGCGCTCCTCGCCACCCGCGTGATGCAGCGCATTGCCTTCGGCACCGTGGTCGGACTCGGCCCCGTCACCGGCTTCGTCGCCGCATTGGTGATGGCGCTGACGGTGTTGCTTCCCTCGCCGTGGCTCGCGGCCTTGAGCTTCTTCCTGCTCGGCGTCGGTCCGATCCTGTGGGTGATCTCGACCACGACGCTGCGCCAGTCGGTGACGCCGCCGCGCCTCCTGGGACGCGTCTCCGCCATCAACATCATGAGCTATGGCGCCCGTCCGCTCGGCTCGGCGCTGGGCGCTATCGTCGGCGGCCTCTGGAGCGCGGAAGCGTGCCTCTATCTCGCCGCCGCCGTCTTCGGCCTGCAGGCGCTCGTGATCCTGCTGTCACCGGCGGTCGCGCTGGACCGGCAGCCGGACATGGTGGGGGACGAAGTAGCGGCGCGGTGCTAGCTAGATCGTCGCCGCGAGCTCAATTCGCCAGGTAGCGCTCGTAGCTCCCCGTCACCGGCTCGTTCGCGTCGACCTCCGGATCGAGCGTATAGAGATCCTGCGCGCGTCCGATGCCGCGCAGGGCGTAGCGGCCGGTGGAGACGAGATAGCGGCGGCCGGCGGCATCGAGGCCACCATAGAACTCGGATGAGGCCAGCAGCTCGCGGTCGACCGAGCGGCTCATCGAGGCGATGCGGCTGACCTCGTTGACGGTCGGGCCGACCACGGTGAAATCGAGCCGGTCCTCGCTGCCGATATTGCCGTAGAAGACCTCGCCGACGTGCAGGCCGACATAGGCCGACGTGGTCGGACGGCCCTCCGCCGCCCGCCGCTTGTTCAGCGCAGCGACATTCTTGCGGAACAGGTGCTCGGCCCGCAGCGCGGCCCGCCGCGCATCCGCCATATCCTCGCCCCAGAACATCGCCAGCACGCCATCGCCGATCAGTTTCAGCACGTCGCCGCCGGCGTGGTGGATCGCGTCGATCACGGTCTGCGCATAGTCGTTCAGGAACGGAATGATCTCATCGGGGCCGATGCTCTCGCTGATCCCGGTCGAGCCGCGCAGGTCCGAATACCACAGCACGGCATTGATGCGCTCGGTGACGCCGCGGGAGATGCGCCCGCGCAGCACCTGCTCGGAGGCATCGCGGCCGAGATAGACCCGGCCGAGCGTGCGCACGATGTCGACCTGCTGGGCCGACTTGATCGCGAGACCCAACACCGGCACGAGATCGCGCAGAGCCTCAAGCTCCAGTCCGGAGAACCCGCTCTCGCGGCGGGTGGTCCAGCAGGAGTAGAGGCAGTCCATCAGGCCGAGCGCGCCATTCTCGCCGAACCGATGCACGAAGGCGAGATAGTGCTTGTGGCCCTTCTCGGCGAGTTCGCTGATCTGCGAAAAATCCATCGACGGCGCATCGGCGAGATCGATCACCATCTCGTCGTGGCCATTCTCGAGCATGTGGAAGAACACCGAGCGGCGCCAGCTCCTGGCGGCGTCGCCGTCTGCGGTCGAGCCGTATTCGAAGGCATCGCTCTCGTTGCTGGGCCGGTCGCTCCAGCGAAAGCCGCGGCCCTCATAGATCGGATGCAGCGTGTCGATGACGACGAGGCCACGCGACAGTTCCAGCCCCTCGGCGCAGCAGCGCTCGCAGAAGCCGCGGAGCAGCTCGTTTTCGGGCAGGCCAGTCAGCCCCTGGCCGGTCAGCCAGTTCATCAGCCCAAGGCGGGAGGTCAATTGCATACGCCATTATGGCGTGCATTCGTGACGAGCGAAAGGCGCAGGCCCGCATGTGCACCAGGCTCCCGTCCCCCGCAGGTCGAATATGTCGCAGCGCCGGTTGACGCCCTCGCCGCGCGAACGGCAAATGTCGGCGATGATGACTTCGTCGGCCGAAATCGGAAGCCCGCGCGGATGACCCGGCGCCAGCTTCCGGTCATCCTGGCGCTCGGCACCACGCAGACGCTGGCTTGGGCCTCGAGCTATTATGTGCCGGCGCTGCTCGCCGATCCCATGGCACACGACCTCGGCGTCTCCTCCAACTGGATCTTCGGCGCGTTTTCGGCCGCGCTGGTGATCTCGGCCATGCTCGGCCCGCGCATCGGGCGGCAGATCGATCTCGTCGGCGGCCGTCAGGTGCTGTCGGCCTCGAACCTGATCATCGCTGCCGGCCTCGTGCTCCTTGGGTTCTCGCAATCGATCGCGGTGATGGCGATCGCCTGGCTCGTGCTCGGCATCGGCATGGCGATGGGGCTCTATGACGCCGCCTTCGCAGCTTTGGGGCGCATCTACGGCACCGAGGCTCGCCGGCCCATCACCGGCATCACGCTGATGGCGGGCTTCGCTTCCACCGTCGGCTGGCCGCTCACCGCCTGGGGCATCGCCCATATCGGCTGGCGCGACACCTGTTTTGCATGGGCCGCCGCCAACGTCCTGATCGGCCTGCCGCTCAATTTCTTCATGCTGCCGGCGATCAAGGGCGCGAAGCAGGCCGCGGCCACGGCCGCGAAGCCGCATTTGCCGCTCGACCGCACCATGATCCTGCTGGGCTTCATCTTCGCGGCGGTCTGGACCGTCACCGGTGCGATGGCCGCGCATTTCCCGCGCATCCTGGAGGCGACGGGGGCGACGCCGGCCGAAGCCATCGCGGCCGGCGCACTGATCGGCCCGGCGCAAGTCGGGGCGCGCATGCTCGAGGCCGGCTTCCTCAGCCGCTTCCATCCGCTGTGGTCGACGCGCCTCGCCTGCGTCACCCACCCGCTCGGGGCCGTGATCGTTGCGATCTTCGGCGGCGCTGCGGCAAGCGCGTTCGCGCTGTTTCACGGCTCCGGCAACGGCATCCTGACGATCGCGCGCGGCACGTTGCCGCTGTCGATCTTCGGCCCGAAGGATTTCGGCTATCGTCTCGGCATCATCGGCGCCCCGGCACGGATGGCGCAGGCCGTGGCGCCGCTCGCCTTCGGCCTGCTGATCGACCTCATGGGCGCCAAGGTGCTGATCGTCTCGTCTGCGCTCAGCCTCTCGGCGCTCGTGGCGCTGTTTCTGATCCGCCCCGAGCGGCCACCGGATTGACGGCGCAGCCGCTTTCGCGCAGAAGCGAGCCATGAGCGACGATGCCGGCCCGCCCCGCACATTCAAAGGCCTTCTGCGCTGGGCGACCACGCCGCCACAGGCCTGGGGCGTCTATCTCCTCGCCCTCCTACTGGTCTGGCTGCTGTCGTTCTATGCCGGCACGCTGAAACCGAAGAAGACGCCGGAGGCGAGCCCGCCGACGGCGACCGCGCCGTGGAGCTAGGCCGCTTTTGCCTCGCTGGTCGCAATCCAGATACCGGCGAACACCGCGACCAGCCCGACCAGAAGATTTCCCGTGATCGGCTCGCCGATCAGCAGCGTTGCCAGCAGAGCCGCGGCGATCGGATTGACCGTCATCGTATTGGCGACCCGGGCCGGCGTCGCCCGCGCCAGCGCCATGACCCAGAGGATGAAGGCGAGAGCGCCGCCGCCAATGCCCAGATAGACGCCGGCAATCCACTGCGCCGCCGTGAAGTGCGAGAGCGCCGCAAAGCTGCCGTTCACCAGGCCAACAAGCACCAGCATCCCGGCGCCCGCGCCCATACCGACGGTGAGAAAGCCGAGCGTGCTGGAGCGCTGCATCAGCGGACGCGACAACACGTTGTAGAACGCCATGCAGAACACGGCGCCGGTCATGATCAACTCGCCGCGCCAGGCGCCGGGCGGGCTCTGCGCGAGGCCCGCGGCAAGGGCCGCCGCCACACCGAGCACGGCGATGCCGACGCCCGTGATCTTGCGCGCGGACAGGCGCTCCACGCCGAGCAGCGCGCCGACCATCATGGTGTGGAGCGGCAACGTCGCCAGCGCGAGACTGGCGCGCGCGGCGGTCGTGTAGGAGACCGCGATGTTATAGAGGATGAAGAACAGGCCGAAGAAGCAGAAGCCAAGCAGCATCACCACCGGCCAGTCGGGCCGTTGCGGCCACCGCACGCCGAGCAGAAGCGCGCAAGGCAACAAGCAGAGGAAGCCGATCCCCCAGCGCAGGATCGCGAGCAGGATTGGATCGGCGCTGTCGACGAGATAGCGCGTAATGGCCGCAGCGCTCCCGCCGAAGCTGCTCGACGCCAGCGCGATCGCAACTCCGGCCCACTCGCCCACCGCCATCTCCCGTCACGGAGTTCCTCCGGAGCGTTAGCACGTCGCTGCTGCCAGCCTGGTGGCAGCAGCACAACGCGGCGGGTCCGTTCGCGCGGCCCGTCAATGCGGGCAGGTCTCGACCTCGACCGTGACGTGGCTGAGGCCCTTCAGCCCCGCGAGCCGCCGCTTGTAGACGGCCGGCTGCTTCGGCTTGTCCGACACCACCGAGAGCAGCACGGCACAATGGCCGGGGCCGACCTGCCAGAGATGGAGGTCGGTCACGCGGTCGTCGCCGACCTCCATGCGGGCCCGGATCACCCGCTCCAGCTTCTCGTCGGCGCGCACGTCGAGGAGCACCGCCCCCGATGACTTGATCAGGCCGAACGCCCAGCTCGCGATCACGACGCTGCCGATCAGGCCCACCGCCGGATCGGCCCAGACCCAGCCCGAATACATGGCGACGGCGAGCGCTGCGATCGCCAGCACGGAGGTCGCCGCATCGGTCATGACATGGACATAGGCTGCGCGAAGGTTGTTGTCGTGGTGATGATGATGGCCGTGATGATCGTGGTCGTGGCCATGATCGTCGTGGTCATCATGTGCATGGCTATGGTCGTGACCGTGATGGTGATGATCGTGGCTATCGCGCAGCAACCACACGCTTGCGAGATTGACGCACAGGCCGAGGGCAGCCACGGCCATGGCTTCGCCATAGACGATCGGCACCGGCGTGAACAGCCGCAGCACGCTCTCATAGGCGATCTCGACTGCGATCAGACCCAGGATGATCGCGCTGGCGAAGGCGGCAAGATCCCCGAACTTCCCGGTGCCGAAGGCGAAATGCGCATTCCCCAGGTGGCGGCGCGCGAAACGATAGGCGAAGGCGGCAATGCCGAGCGCCGCCGCATGTGTGCCCATGTGCCAGCCGTCGGCCAGCAGCGCCATCGAGCCGAACAGCGAGCCTGCCACGATCTCGCCGACCATCATGACCAGCGTCAGCACGACCACGAACCAGGTGCGGCGTTCGTTCTCGTCATGCTTCTCGCCCAGGAACGCATGGTCATGGGTCCATTGTTCGATGGAATGGGAATGCATCGAATTCTCCCGAAGATTCAGCTCAGTCGGGGCGCAATATAGACGGCGGGCACCAATTTTCTAAGGTCCAATCGTCCCGCGGATTGACAGTGCAATTTAGTTTCGCTGTAATCTGTGCCATGGGGATTTGAGCGATCTCCCCACGAGGCGACAGGCCCAAGCATCGCGTCCCGTTCGTTTCTTGCGAGGACGCATCATGTCAACATTCACGACCATCTCATCTGACAAACTGGCACGGCTGATCGGCACGGCGAACGCGCCTGCACTGATCGATGTGCGCACCGAGGAGGATTTTGCCGCCGACCGGCGGCTGATCCCCGGCTCCATCAAGCTCAGCCACGACGATGTGACGGACTGGGGCCGCGCCTTCGCGGGCCGCCGCGCCGTCGTTTCCTGCTTCCGCGGCGAGAAGCTCGCGCAAGGCACTGCGGCCTGGCTGCGCCAACTCGGCGTCGAGGCCGAGACGCTGGAGGGCGGCTTCGAGGGCTGGAAGGCGGCCGGGCTGCCGCTGGTCGATGCCCGCAAGCTGCCGCCACGCGATGCCGAGGGCCGCACCGTCTGGGTCACGCGGGCGCGTCCGAAGGTCGATCGCATCGCCTGCCCATGGCTGATCCGCCGCTTCGTCGATCCCAGCGCCGTGTTCCTGTACGTAGCGCCGTCGGAAGTGGTGGGGGTGGGCGAGCGCTTTGGTGCCGCCCCCTTCGACATCGAGAACGTGTTCTGGAGCCACCGTGGCGAGCTCTGCACCTTCGACGTGATGATCGAGGAATTCGGGATCGCAACGCCGGCCCTGCTTCGCCTCGCGACGCTGGTGCGCGGCGCCGACACCGCGCGGCCGGATCTGGCGCCGGAGGCACCGGGCCTGCTCGCGGCCTCGCTCGGGTTGTCCCGGATGTACGACGACGACATCGAACAGCTCGAAGCCGGCATGCTGCTCTACGACGCCTTCTACCGCTGGTGCCGCGACGCCACCACCGAGACGCACAACTGGCCGACCAACAAGGTGAAGGCGTAAATGGACATCCGTAACGTTCAAGCAGGAGCTGACGCCGGTCACGGCGTCAGCTTCAACGAGGCCTTTCGCGTCTGGCTGCGCGTCGCCTGTCTGAGCTTTGGCGGGCCTGCGGGCCAGATCGCGGTGATGCACCGCATCCTGGTCGAGGAGAAGAAGTGGATCTCCGAGGGCCGGTTCCTGCATGCGCTGAATTACTGCATGTTGCTGCCGGGACCTGAGGCGCAGCAGCTCGCGACCTATGTCGGCTGGCTGATGCATCGCACCGCCGGCGGCCTGATGGCGGGCGGGCTGTTCATCCTGCCCGGCATCATCGCCATCATGGGCCTCAGCTACATCTATGCCGCGTTCGGCAATGTCAGCTTCGTCGAGGCACTGTTCTTCGGCCTCAAGGCGGCCGTGCTCGCCATCGTCGTCGAGGCCGTGGTGCGCGTCGGCAAGCGCGCGCTGAAGAATCGCGTCATGATCGCGCTCGCGGCCGCGGCCTTTGTCGCGATCTTCTTCTTCGCGGTCGCCTTCCCCATCATCATCTTTGCCGCCGGCCTCATCGGCTATGCCGGCGCGCGAGCTGGCCGTCCGGAATTCGCGCCGGCCGGTCACGGCCCTGGCGGCAGCACCGCTGCGATCGACAGCATGCTCGGCGAGGCCGTGCCCGATCACGTCCGCCCCAACACGGCGCGCGCGATCCGCGTCGGTGCACTGTGGCTTGCGCTCTGGCTTGTCCCGGTGATCGCGCTGCTGCTGGCCTTCGGCCAGGCCAACGTATTTAGCCAGATCGCCTTGTTCTTCTCGAAGATGGCGCTGGTCACCTTCGGCGGCGCCTACGCCGTTCTGGCCTACGTGGCCCAGCAGGCGGTCGAGCACTATCACTGGCTGAAGCCGCACGAGATGCTGGACGGCCTCGGCATGGCCGAGACCACGCCGGGCCCGCTGATCATGGTGCTGCAATTCGTGGGCTTCATGGCGGCCTATCGCGACCCGAGCGGCCTGTCGCCGATGCTCGCGGCCACGCTCGGCGGCCTGCTCGCGACCTGGGTCACCTTCACGCCCTGCTTCCTCTGGATCTTCGTCGGCGCGCCCTATATCGAGCGCCTGCGCGGCAACACGGGCCTCGCCGGCGCGCTCAGTGCGATCACCGCCGCCGTGGTCGGCGTGATCCTCAACCTCTCGATCTGGTTCGCGCTGCACATCCTGTTCCGCGAGACCGTGCCGGTGCATGCGTTTCCGCTGAACTTCGACATGCCGGTGCTGACGAGCGTGGACATTCCCGCGCTAGTGCTGGCGATCGCGGCGGCGACGGCGATCTTCCGGTTCAAGCTGGGCATGCTGACGGTGCTGGCGGGAAGCTGCGCGGCGGGGGTGGCGCTGCGGCTGGCGGGAATGATCTAGTGAGAGGAGAGCGCCGTTACCTTGCATGTTCCGGGTGGTCGATGATCCGGCTTAGCGTCAGGCTGCGGTGTCCAGTTGACCGAGCGCGGCCTTGACATCCTTGGCAGGCGACAGCCCGAACAAGCGCCCATATTCCCTCGTGAATTGCGAGACGCTTTCGTAACCTACCCCGAAGGCCGCGCTGCTCACGTCAGAGCCCTCCGACAACATCATCCGACGCGCCTCGATGAGCCGCAACTGCTTCTGAAATTGCAGGGGACTGAGTGATGTAATCGTGCGGAAGTGCTGGTGAAACGAGGAAGGACTCATGGCAGCCGCTTCCGCCAGGCGCTCGATCCGCAGCGGCTTTGCATAGTCAGAACGAATGATCGCCACGGCGCGCGCGATGCGTTGCGCGTGGCTGTCGGCGACCCCGAGGGCCCTTATCGCCGCGCCGTGTCGCCCAGCCAGCAGCCAATAGTGGATTTCGCGAACGAACTGAGACTGCAGAACCGGCAAGGATGACGGACGTTCGAGCAGCCGCATCAAGCGAAGCGCGGCATCGGCAACCTCGGATTCGGTCGGATCGACGCGGACGGGAATGCCTTGCTGCTCGGGAGCAAGGTTCATCTCCACGATCAGGCTCGCGATCACCGCCGGGTCGAGCTCAACGACCAGGGAATAATATGGGAGCTGCGCACTGGCGCGGGTAATCTGGCTCACCGTCGGCACATCCGCCGAGATCAGGAGCGACTCTCCCGCGCCGAAATCGAAGGTATGCGCTCCCATCGTCACGCGTTTTCGGCCCTGCAGGACAAGCGCAACGAGCGGCCGATTGATTGCGTATTGGAGCTGGCCCCGCGTCGCTGCCCGTATGGCCGTAAGGCCCGGAATCGGCGTCCTGGCCGTGCCGTTCTGGTCGGAATGCAAGTCCGCATAGCGGCGAACAGTTTCGAGCAAAGTCGTCGTCATTTCCGCGAATTTATACCAGCCGCGGGCCACGGCAACCGGACATGGCCGGACTGCTTCAACTTTGGGCATGTGAATTGATCGTTCAACGCAGCGTCGGCCCCGCCTGAGCGACGCTCGCGGCCATTTGGAGGAATAGGCAAGAAGGCTCAAGGATCCGGCAACTCGAATGCTGCGGTGTCTGCCACCTTCGCCGTGTCAAACGAAGGAGACATCACATGGCAAAAATTGCAATCGTCACCGGTGCGAGCCGCGGCCTTGGCCGCAACATGGCCGTCAACATCGCGCGCAAGGGCAGCGATGTCATCATCACATACCGGAGCCGTGCGGACCTCGCGGAGAGTGCCGTTTCCGAGATCGAGGCGCTGGGACGCCGGGCCGTGGCCTTTCAATTGGACAGCGCCGACGTCGCCAAATTTCCCTCCTTCGCGCGAAGACTGGGCCAGACGCTGAAGGAGACATTTGGTCGCGAGAGCTTCGACCACCTCGTGCACAATGCCGGCGACGGCCTCTTCGCTCCGCTCGGCGAGACCACCGAGGCTCAGTTCGATCAGCAGATGAACCTGCACGTCAAAGGCGTATTCTTCCTCACCCAGGCCTTGTTGCCGCTGATGGCAGACGGTGGCTCGATCGTCACCATCGGCAGCGGCTTGACGCGTGTCACCTATCCGGGCTTCGCCGTCTACACCATGGCGAAAGCCGCCGCCGACATGATGGCGGTCTGCATGGCCAGGGAACTTGGGCCGCGTGGCATCCGCGTCAACAGCGTTGCGCCCGGCGCGATCGAAACCGACTTCGGTGGTGGCCTGGTACGTGACAATCCCGACGTGAACAAGCAATTCGCCGCCATGACTGCGCTGGGCCGCGTTGGCGTCCCGGATGATATCGGTCCGATGGTCGCGAGCTTGCTGAGTGAGGACAATCGCTGGGTTACGGGGCAACGGATCGAAGTATCAGGCGGCCAGACGATCTGAACGCCGAACATTGCCTTTGCGACATGCAAGGGTCGCTGTTTGAAGTGTGAACTGGAGAGCGATGGCCTCCCCGTTTGCGCCGTCGCTGCGAGCCAACGGGCGGACCCGTTGGCTCGCAATGACGTGGGAGCCGCTCGCCCCACACTCGGTGTCATCGCCCGGCTTGACCGGGTGATCCAGTACTCCGAGACGGGCGTGATCGAGAAGAAAGGCCGCGGCGCACTGGATGCCCCGGTCGAGCCGGGGCATGACACCGTTGTTGTCGCACTACCGCATCATCATCCGCGCGACCGCTTCGCCGATCACCACAGTGGTGAAATGCGTATTGGCGCGGCAGTCGGACGGCATGATCGAGGCGTCGGCGACGCGCAGGCCCGTGATGCCCTTCACCGTGCCATCGGGGTTGACCACGCCGTCGGGGTTGCCAACGCCGCTCATCCGGCAGCTGCCGGCGGCGTGCTGGATGTCGCCGGTCTCACGACGCAGCACCGCGTCGAGTTCGTGATCCGGCAGGCTAGCTGCCTGCGGCAGCGTCAGGTCGGTGTCGGTCAGCCGGATCCAGTCGGCGATGCCTGACAGCGCCGGCTGGGTGGTGATCACGGCGAGGCGCCTCACCGCATCCATCATCCGCAGCATGTCACGGGGATCGGCCAGCATGTTCTCCTCGACGACGGGATCGATTGTGGGATCGGTCGAGGCGAGCTTAAGCGTTCCGCGAGAATACGCGTTGAACAGCCCGGCGCCGATCGCCCCTGCTACCCCGATGCCGCGGTGATTGAACGCGATCAGGATCATGTCGCGCTTGCCGCCGTTGGCGAGGCCCGACGAGTAGGTCACGCAGCAATTGGTGTGGCGCGTATCGGGATCGGTGGGACGAAGCTCCTCCCGGAGCTGGATGGTGGCACGAAACAGCGGGTGGTCGAAGAAATGGCGGCCGACCGGCAGATCGCGCGCGACCGCGATCCCCATCGCCCGCAACTCCTCGGCGGGGCCAATGCCCGAGCGCAGCAGGATCGCCGGACTGTGAATGGCGCCGGCACACAGCACGATCTGCCGCGCGCTGATCTCGCTTGTGCCCTGCCCCTCGATATGAACGCGAACACCGGTCGCGCGGCCGTCGCTGATCAGCACGCGATCGACCAGCGCATGGCCGCGGATCTCCAGATTGGCGCGACCGCGCGCGGGCTCGAGATAGCCCTCATTGGTGGTGATGCGGCGGCTGTCGCGGCTGTTGATGGGATAGCAGGCGACGCCCTCGCCGCCCGGGCCGTTGACATCGGCACACCAGGGATACCCGGCCGCGAGCGCCGCGTCGCGCAGGCCGCGATCGATCGGGCCCCATGTCTCCGGCGGCGCGCGATAGACCGGCAACGGCCCGCCGCGTCCGTGGCCGTCGGCATCGCCGAATTCCAGATCATCCTCGATCACGGAGAACAGCGGCATCACCTCCTTCGCCGACCAGCCGATGCAGCCATTGGCCGCCCATTCGTCGAAGGCATCGGCAACGCCGCGGATGGCGATCTGGCCGTTCATCATCGATGAGCCGCCGAGCCCCTTGCCGCGCCAGTAGAAGCGAGGCTCCTGCCCCGCCACCCGGCGCGTCAGAAGGTCAGGCCATTGCCATTTCTCCTGGTATTCGCGCTTGTGGATGATCGGGATGGGATTGGGCGTCCGCACCTCCCATGGCGCCTCATCGGCGCGCCAGTCGCGCCCCGCTTCGAGCAGCAGGACGCGCCGGGCGGGATCCTCGGACAGCCGTGCCGCAACGGCGGCGCCGGCGGAGCCGCCGCCGACAACAATGACATCGTACATCGCGTTACTTCTCAACGTTCCAGAACACCGGGATGGCGGACGGTATCAGACCGCGCAACGTCGCGCGATAGGCAGCCGGCTGCGCGAACTGGCCCCAGGGAATCGCGGGTGCCTGATCGTACATGACGGCCTGGATCTCGCCCGCGATCTTCTTGCGGTCCTCCTCGGCCGGCGCCTTGGCGAAGGCTTCCAGCAACGGCGTGATGCGCGCATCGCATTGCCAGCCGGTGAAGTCGGCGCAGTTGAAGGCAACCATGACGTTGGTCAGCGGCGAACCCAGATCGAAACCGCCGGCGTGAACGCCGTAGACGCTCCAGCCCTCCTTCTTGGCGCGGCGCGCCAGCACGCTCGCCCAGTCCATCACCTGCAGATCGACGTTGAAGCCGGCTGCCTTGAGCCGTTCCGCAAGCACCTGCGCCGAGACGCGCGGGGCTTCGAGATCGTTGGCCTCCATGACGACGACGGGCTCGCCGGCATATTTGGTCGCCTTCAGCGCGGCTTTCGCCGCTTCGATCGAGGGCTTCGCCGCGGCCTCGGTGCCGGCCTTGCTTTCATAGGTGGTGCCGCACGTGAAGAACGTCGCGCAAGGCGTGGCGTATTTGGCATCGAGCCCGAGCGCATCCAGCACCTCGCGCTGGTCGACCAGCTTCCACAGCACGCGCCGGATCGCGGGATCGTCGAACGGTTTGGACGCGGCGTTGAGGCGGTAGGCGCCTGCGAACATGTTGCCGCCGGTGAAGTTGACGAGCTTGACGCGGGAGTTCTTCTCCAGCTGCGGCAACAGATCGAACGGGGCGTATTGCATGAAGTCGACTTCGCCGGCCTGCAGCGCGGAGGCTGCGGTCGCACCGTCAGGAATGACGCGGACCTCCAGCGTGTCGACATTGACTCGCTTGCCGCCGGCGAGGAAGTCAGCGGGCTCGGGGCGCGGCACATAATCGGCGAACTTCTTCAGGATCATGCGATCGCCGGTGCGGTGATCGGCCTTGCTGTAGACGAAGGGACCCGAGCCGACGATCTCGGTGATGCGCTGGTCGCCGGGCGTCTTGGCGATGCGCTCGGGCATCATGAAGGCGACGGGGCTGACGGGATTGCCGAGCGCGTCGATGACGAGACCCGACGGCTCCTTCAACGTCAGCACGAAAGTCTTGGCGTCGGTGGGCTCGAGCGACGCGGTGATCGCGAAGATGCGGCGGCCGAGCGCGCTGCGGGTGCCCCAGCGGCGCAGCGAGGCCACGCAATCGGCGGCCGTAACCGGCTGGCCGTCGTGCCACTTCAGGCCGTCGCGCAGCGTGAATGTGTAGGTCAAGTTGTCGGGCGAGACCTTCCAGTCCTGCACCATCTGCGGTTTGATGTCGCCCTTGGAATCCTTCGCAAACAGCGTATCGAACACCATGTAGCCAAACGTGCGCGTAATATAGGCCGTGGAGAAATGCGGATCGAGGGTGACGATTTCCGCCTCGAGCACCGCGACGAGATTCCCCGCCGCATGCGCCGGCGCCGCGGCCAGCGCGAGGCCGAACAGCGCGGGAATCATAGACTTGAGTTTGAACATTGGTTTCTTCTTGCCTTGGCGAAACGGTTACGGTCGCCAGCAAAAAGCAATGTTCGTGCCCACACGGCAGAAGCACGTATGCGCACACGGCTATCAGCCGCGCGTTTGCGGGATGCGCACTTCTGGGTTGGAGCGCGACTCCATCGCATCCCGTCATTGCGAGCGCAGCGACGCAATCCAGACTGCCGCCACGGCAAGACTCTGGATTGCGTCGCTGCGCTCGCAATGATGATGTGGATGCAGTTGCGCACCAATCTCGTGCCCCGGACGCAGCGCAGCGCTTCTTCAGCGGTGCGTTGCTGAGCCGGGGCCCATGCCGCCGAACATCGTCCGCGCAACATGGGTCCCGGCTCTGCGCGGCAATGCAAGCGCGTTGCAGCGCGTCCGGGACACGGGACCGTCCCTACCCGATGCCCCGGCCGAACTTGTTCGACTTCGGAAAACCCTTCGGAGGCAGGCGGCCGGCGTCAGCGCGGGTGCCTTGCCACTCGGCGAGCTCCTTCATGGTCGCGGAGAATTCGCGACCGGCGGAGTCCTTCCAGGTCAGGCCGGCCTTGGCGTCGAACACGGCAATATCCGAGAGGCCGCCATCCTTGTACTTCTGCAGGCGAACGCCGCGGCCGCGCGCCATTTCCGGCACCTGGTCGAGCGGGAAAACCAGCATCTTGCGGTTGTCGCCGATGACCGCGACGGTGTCGCCGAGCACTTCGGTGATCGCGCGCGCCTCGTTCGGCATGTCGACGTTGAGGACCTGCTTGCCCTTCTTGGTGGTGCCGACGCAATCGTCCTCGTTGACGACGAAACCCTGGCCCTCGTGGCTCGCGACCAGGAATTTGCGACCGCCCTTGTTGACGAACAGCGCGACGGGCGCCGCCTCCTGCTCGAGGTCGATGAACAGGCGGATCGGCTCGCCGTGTCCGCGGCCGCCCGGCAGCTTCGCGACGTCGAGCGAGTAGAACTTGCCGTTGGTCGCGAACAGCAGCAGCTTCGAGGTCGTCTCGGCGAAGAACGCAAAGCCGAGCTTGTCGTCCTGCTTGAAGGCAAGGCCCGAGAGATCCTCGACATGGCCCTTCATGGTGCGGATCCAGCCCTTGTCGGAGACGACGACCGTCACCGGCTCGCGCTCGACGAAGGCCTCCTCGATCGCGGCGAGATCGTGCTCGGGCGCGTCGGCAAAGGTGGTGCGGCGCTTGCCGAGCGGCGTCTTCGGCCCGAACATGTCGCGGACCTTGCCGACCTGCTCGCTGACCTTCTTCCACTGCTCAGGCTCGGAGGCCAGCACCGCATTGATGCCCTTGAGCTCGCCGCGGAGGTTCTTGTCCTCGGTGCGGATCTCCATCTCCTCGAGCTTGCGCAAGGAGCGCAGGCGCATGTTGAGGATGGCTTCGGCCTGCACCTCGGTGAGCTTGAACGCCTTCATCAGCTCGGGCTTGGGCTCATCCTCGGTGCGGATGATCTTGATCACCTTGTCGATGTTCAGATAGGCGATCAGGAACCCGCCCAGGACCTCCAGCCGGTGCTCGATCTGCGCCTTGCGATAATTGCTGCGCCGGATCAGCACGTCGCGCAGATGGTCGAGCCATTCGCGCAAGCACTCGGCCAGGCCGACCACCTTGGGCACCTTGCCCTTGATCAGCACGTTGAGGTTCAGCGGAATCTTGTTTTCGAGCTCGGTCAGCCGGAACAGCGATTCCATCATCAGCGCGGGATCGACGTTCTTCGACTTCGGCTCGATCACGATGCGGACGTCTTCGGCCGACTCGTCCCTGATGTCGCCGACCAGCGGCAGCTTCTTCTGGTCGAGCAGCTCGGCGACTTTCTCAATCAGGCGCGACTTCTGCACCAGGAACGGGATCTCGGTGACGACGACGACCCAGGTGCCGCGCGCGCCCTCCTCCTGCGTCCACCGCGCACGGACACGGAACGAGCCGCGGCCGGTGGAGTAGGCTTCGGCAATGGCCTGCTTGGAATCGACGCAGATGCCACCGGTCGGGAAGTCCGGGCCCTTCACCCACTTCATCAGCGCCTTGGATTTCGCGTCGGGCTTCTCGATCAGATGCAGCGCGGCGTCGCAAAGCTCGGCGGCGTTGTGCGGCGGGATCGAGGTCGCCATGCCGACCGCGATGCCCTGCGCGCCGTTGGCGAGCAGGTTCGGGAAGCCGCCGGGCAGCACGACGGGCTCTTTCGACTGGCCGTCATAATTGGCGCGGAATTCGACACCGTCCTCGTCGATGCCGTCGAGCAGAAGCCGCGCGACGTCGGTCATGCGCGCTTCGGTGTAGCGGTAGGCGGCGGGGTTATCGCCGTCGATATTGCCGAAATTGCCCTGGCCGTCGACCAGCGGATAGCGCGAGGAGAAATCCTGCGCGAGGCGCACCATGGCGTCGTAGATCGCCTGGTCGCCGTGCGGATGGAACGAGCCCATCACGTCGCCGACGATCTTGGCGGATTTCTTGAAGGCTGTGCCGGGGTCGAGCCTGAGCAGTCGCATGCCGTAGAGGATGCGCCGGTGCACCGGCTTCAGGCCGTCGCGTGCGTCCGGGAGCGCGCGGTGCATGATGGTGGAGAGCGCGTAGGCGAGATAACGCTCTTCCAGCGCCTCGCGCAGCGGCACCTCATGGATCTCGGCCGGTTCTTCCGGCGGAACGATTCGTTTTCCCATGCCGCCCGGTTAAACCGTGGAAGCGAATCGGGCAAGGATCGAATGGTTCCCTGTGGGCGGCCTAGTGGCCTGCCCAGCCGGCCGTGAATGTCTGGGTTTTGGCTTGACCAGGCGTTTGGGCGGGTGCCGGCGCATTGCTCACGCAGCGGCGGGCGGCCTCGATCTCAGCCTCGGTCGCGCCATGGGCCCGCGCCCATGTCTCTGCGGCGGCAGCAGAATATTTTGCCACATAATACCGGACGACCGTGCAGGAAGCCCGGCGAAACAAGCCGGGTTGCGGCTCGCCGGCCATTGCATCGGGCGCAAACGCAAACAGCGCCGCGGAGAAGGCGAATCCCCTGATCAACATTTAGGCTGTCCCCGTTATGGAACCTGAAGGCGAACTCGACCGGCCCGATTTGGTTCCTGGGAACTTCATGCCATCTGGCAATGCAGAGTCCCGATGAGCTCATGGCGCGGGAATCGCCGCCCTCGCCTGCTGCCGTATCAGGGCGTTGATGAAGCCGGCCCGCGCATCGGAATGGCCCTGCCCGCGCGGCTCCAGCACGTGACGCAGCAGGAACAGGCCGGTGAGCCGGAAGCCGTCCTGGAGATCCTGATCGGTGAGATCGCTCGCGGTCTCGCCATGGCGCAGAAAGGCCGGCAGCCGCAACAGCCGGTCGCGCCACGGCTCGCCCGCGCCGCGCGACACCGCGCCGCCGGATTTCGGCGAGACGTAGATCAGGTCCGCGGTCTCGCCGGTCACCGCGCAATTGTCCAGCGCCAGGCCGAAACCCAGCTCGGCGAGCATCGCCAGCTCGAAATGGATCAGATGCACGGCGGCGCTGCCGATGTCGTCGAAATCGTCGAGCGAATGTTCGAGCAACGCAAAGATCTCTTCGTGCGGATCGCGCTCCGGCAAGAGCCGCGCAACCGAGGCGAGATGGGTGACGCCATAGACCCCATGGGACGATGCCAGCAACGTCGCCGCACGCAGCTTCAATCCCTCGACGGCATAGGTCCCGAGATGCTCGTCGAGCCGCGCCCGCCACACCGCGCTGACGCTGTTGCCGGGCTGCAAGAGGGGTCGCATCCGCGAGCCGGCGCCGCCGCGGACGAGGCCGAGATGCCGGCCATGGGCGCGCGTCAAGAGCTCGACGATGGCGCTGCTCTCGCCATGCCGCCGCACCCCCAGCACGATGCCCTCGTCGGTCCATTCCATGGGAGAAGCCTACAGGATTCCAGAGCCACTCGCACGCACTCGTGCCCCGGACGCAACGCGGCGCGCAATCGACGCGTTGCCGAGCCGAGGTCCATTTCTCCGCACATTCCTGGGTCCCGGCTCTGCGGCACAGCGCTTGCGCGCCGTACCTTGTCCGGGACACGGCGATTCACGCGTTGAACCAGCCCTGCGCATCGCCGGTGAAGGAGAAATAAAGGCCGATCGCGGTCAGCGCGCAGGAGACGATCTCGATGGCGCTGTCGAGTTCCAGGCCCCTCTCCCCGATGATCTGGCCGAGCGAGATCACCGACAACACCAGGGCCGCCGCCAGCACCCAGCGCGGCCAGTTCTTGCGCCGATGCGCGGCCAGCCAGACGAAATAGACCAGCAGCAGGATCATGCCGCCGGCGAGCAAGGTCGCCGTCATGATCATCTGCTCGGTCATCTCGGTGTTGGGCGTGCGGTCCTGCGCCGCGACCGAGAGGGCATCCAGCATCAACGATGCATAGAGCAGCGCTTCGAAGCGCCGGACGTTGCTGGGCACGCTCATCGGATACCGATCTTTTCTTGGTTATTCCCTGGGGAAGTCCAGGCCCATCTCGCGGTAGCGATCGGGGTCGTCACCCCAGTTCTCGCGTACCTTGACGAACAGGAACAGATGCACCGGCACGTCGAGGATCTGCATCAGTTCCTTCCGCGAATCCGCGCCGATCGACTTGATGGTTGCGCCGCCCTTGCCGAGCACGATCTTGCGCTGGCTTTCGCGCTCGACGAAGATCGTCTGCTCGATCCGCACCGAATGATCCTTGCGCTCCTCCCACTTGTCGGTCTCGACCGTGGACTGGTAGGGCAATTCCTGGTGCAGCTTCTGATAGATCTTTTCGCGCGTGATCTCGGCCGCGAGTTGCCGCATCGGCGCGTCCGACATCTGGTCCTCGGGATAGAGGAACGGGCCCGGCGGCACCATTTCCGCGAGCGTCTTGCGGATGTCGTCGACGCCGTCGCCCGAGATCGCCGAGATCATGAAGGTCCGCGCGAACTTCATGCGCTCGTTGGCGGCTTGCGCCAGCGCCAGCAGCTTCTCGCGCTGGACCAGATCGACCTTGTTGATCACCAGGATCTTCTCGTGATTGACGCCGGCGGCCTTGGCGAGGATCGCCTCCGCTTCCTCGTCGATCCCGGTCTTGGCATCCAGCAGCACGCAGACGAGGTCGGCATCATGCGCCCCGCTCCAGGCGGTCGAGACCATGGCGCGGTCGAGCCGGCGCTTGGGCGAGAAGATGCCGGGCGTGTCGACCAGGATCACTTGCGCATTGTTCTCGATGACGATGCCGCGGATCAGCGCGCGCGTGGTCTGCACCTTGCGCGAGACGATCGTGACCTTGGCCCCGACCAGCGCGTTGACCAGCGTGGACTTGCCGACATTCGGCGCGCCGATCAGCGCAACGAAGCCGCAGCGCGTACCAGTGGGCGCCTCGCCGCTTGCTTCAGCCGTCATTGCCGCCGCCAACGCCTTCGCGTTCGATCATCACTGAAGCTGCCACCTTCTCTGCCGCGCGTTTGCTGCCGCCGATGCCTTCCGCCGGCGCCAGCCCCGGCAGATCGACTGCCACGCGGAACTGCGGGTCGTGATGCGGGCCGGTGCGCTCGACCTCGCGGTAAACAGGCGTCGGCAGCCCCTTCCCTTGCGCCCATTCCTGCAGCACGGTCTTGGGGTCGCGCAAGGGACGGCGCGGCTTGTGCATGCGCTCGGTCCAGTTGCGCTTGACGAATTCGGCTGCCGCCACATGGCCGCCGTCGAGGAAGATGGCGCCGATCACGGCCTCGCAGATGTCCCCCAGCACGCTCTTGCGCAGGCGCGCATCGGCGCTGGATCCGACCGATCCCAGCTTGATGTCGTCGACCAGACCGAGCGACTTGGCGACGTCGGCGCAGCTTTCCTTGCGCACGAGCTCGGCCAGACGCTTGGACAGCTCGCCTTCGTCGGCGTTCGGGAAGGCGTGATAGAGCATGTCGGAGACGACGAGCCCGAGCACGTGGTCGCCAAGGAATTCCAGCCGCTGATAGCTGTCGCCGCGCTTGCGTCCGGACTTCAGCGCCGAGACATGCGTGATCGCCTGCATCAGGAGGTTCGGGTCAGCGAAGCTGTGGCCGATGCGCGCCTCGAGCGCCGCGTTCGCATCCGTGGCCTTGGCCTTGCTGCTCCGCGCCCGCTTCTTCTTCGCAGGCGCCTTGTCTGCAGCCGTCTTGGTCGCAGCTTCCCCTTCGGGGCCCGCTTGCGCCTCGGTCGGTTGGGTCGCGATGTCCTTGGCTTCGTCTTTCATCGGACGATTTTGAAGAAACGATTCCAGCGTACCGCCCACGGCCAGCGCCAGAACATCCAGGCATGCTCGCCTTCGGCGATGGAGAAGAAGATCATCTGGGCGCGGCCGATCAGATTTTCCTGCGGCACGTAGCCGACCTGGCCGAGGAAGCGGCTGTCGGTGGAGTTGTCGCGATTGTCGCCCATCATGAAGAAGTGGCCGGGCGGCACCGTGTAGACGTTGGTGTTGTCCATGTAGCCGTTGTCGGCGCAGTCCAGCGTCTCATAGGACACGCCGTTCGGCAGCGTCTCCTTCCAGCGCTTCACCCGGGAGATGCCGCCGCCTTCCGAGCCGCAGGGGTCTTCGCCGACATATTCGCTCATGCGCTGCCGCTCGACCGGCGTGTCGTTGATGTAGAGCAGCCCGTCGCGCATCTGGACGCGGTCACCGGGAAGGCCGATCACGCGCTTGATGTAGTCCGTGGAATCGTCCTTCGGCAGGCGGAACACGACGATGTCGCCGCGATTCGGATCCGAGCCCCAGATTCTCCCCGAGAACAGCGGCGGCGAGAACGGAATCGAATAGTGACTATAGCCGTAGGAATATTTCGAGACGAACAGATAGTCGCCGACCAGCAGCGTCGCCTTCATCGAGCCCGACGGGATGTTGAAAGGCTGAAACAGGAAGGTGCGGATCACCAGCGCGATCAGGAGAGCATGAATGACGACCCGGATCGTTTCACCGACGCCGCTCTCAGTTTTCGTTCCTGAAGTCACGCTCATTGCTCTCTCAATTCCGGCCGGCGGTCACAGAGCGCCCTCCTGGCGCGAACAGCCCTTTGCTTCGCGGCCCATGGAGATTGTCCTGATTCTGATAGTGAGGGCCAATTCCGGCGTAAAGCCGAATTCGCCCAAGCTGATTTGCGACGGCGGACTTTTAGACGGTTGTCGGAGGCCACGCAATCAAGGATCGCATCAAAACTGAGTAAGATATTGATTTCACGTATGAATTATAAAATGAAGCGGATATCCTCACGGCTTCGCAGGCGGCACGGCGGAAATGATGACAAAGGCCTGCGCCAGCGGCCAGTCGTCGGTGATCGAAACGTCGATCCGCGCCTCGAATCCGTCCGGCGTCAGGGCCTGAAGCCGGGCCAGCGCGCCGCCGGTCAGCTGCATGGTCGGCCGCCCCCCCGGCAGGTTGACCACCCCCATGTCGCGCCACCAGACGCCGCGCCTGATGCCGGTGCCGAGCGCCTTGGAGCAGGCCTCCTTGGCGGCGAAGCGCTTGGCGTAGGTCGCCACCACCATCTTCTCGTTCTTGGCGCGCCGCTCCGCCTTGGCCCGCTCGGCCGCGGTGAAGATGCGGTCGAGGAAGCGCTCGCCATGACGTTCGATCACCTTGGCCACGCGGGTGATGTCGATCAGGTCGGACCCGATGCCGATGATCATGCCCGGCTCCGGCCACGGTCCATCGCCGCGCGCATGTTGCGCACGGTTTCGGCCAGACCCACGAACAGCGCCTCGCCGATCATGTAGTAGCCGATATTGAGCTCCATGATCTCAGGCAGGGCCGCGATCGTCTCCGCCGTGGCATAGTCGAGCCCGTGACCGGCATGGACCTCCAGACCGGCGGCCTTGGCCAGTTTCACCCCCGCCACGATCCGCCGCCATTCGGCCTCGGCCTTGTCGGCGTGGCCGTCGACGACGGCGTCGCACCATGCGCCAGTGTGGATCTCGATCACGGGCGCGCGCAGCCGTGCCGCCGTTTCGATCTGGGCGGGGTCGGCGGCGATGAACAGCGAGACCCGGATGCCGGCATCGTTCAGCCGCGCGATATAGGGCGCGAGCGCGTTGTGCTGGCCGACCACATCCAGCCCGCCTTCCGTCGTCACCTCCTGGCGCCGCTCCGGAACCAGGCAGACCGCATGCGGCTTGGTGGCGAGCGAGATGCGCAACATGTCGTCGGTTGCCGCCATCTCGAAATTGAGCGGCTTGGAGATCTCCGCCTTCAGCCGCGCCATGTCCTCGTCGCGGATGTGCCGGCGATCCTCGCGCAGATGCGCGGTGATGCCGTCGGCGCCGGCCTCGATCGCGAGCAGCGCCGCGCGCACCGGATCCGGATTGCGGCCACCGCGCGCGTTACGCAGAGTCGCGACATGGTCGACATTGACGCCGAGGCGGAGCGGAGTTGCGGGCATTTCAGGACTCACGAAATCAGGGCGACAGGCGCATATGCAAGGCGCCTATCCATTAACACGTTCGACTTTGGCGACGACCGCCTTCGCGCGCAACTGAGCCAGGATCGCGCTCAGGTGCTTCAGATCGTAGACTTCGAGATCGATCGTCGTCTCCGTGAAGTCCGGCGAGCGGCGCTGCATGCTGATGTTGTCGATGTTGCCGTCGTGCTCGGCGATCACGGTTGCGATCTGCGCCAGCGCGCCGGGCTCGTTGACGTTCTCGACCCTGATGCGGGCCGGGAAGCGCTGCGGCGCGGAGTCCTCGATGTCCCAGCGGACGTCGAGCCAGCGCTCCGGCTCCTCCTCGAAATCCTTCAGCGCCGGCGCCTGGATCGGATAGATCGTGATGCCCTCGCCCGGCGTGACGATGCCGACGATGCGGTCGCCGGGCACGGCGCCGCCATTGGGAGCAAACTTGATCGGCAAGTCGGAGTTGATGCCGCGGATCGGGATCGCGACCGGGCTGCGCGGCGGCTCCGAGGCGCCCTTTTCCTTGAGCTTGGCGGCGAGGCCCTTCTTGACGCCGTAGCGTGCGATGCGCTCCTCCTTGTAGTCCGGATACATCGCGCGCGCGACGTGGGAGGCCTTGATCTCGCCGCGACCGACCGCCGCCATGACGTCCTCGATCGAGGTGCGCGCGAGCCGCGGCAGCGCGCCCTTGAGCTTGTCGTCGGCATATTCGATCTTGGCGCGCTCGAACAGGCGCTCGACGATGCGCCGGCCGAGGCCGACATACTGGTCGCGCACGGCGGTGCGCGTGGCGCGGCGGATCGCGGCGCGCGCCTTGCCGGTGACTGCGAGCGTCTCCCAGGCCGACGGCGGCGCGGATTGCGCTTCCGAGGTCAGCACCTCGACCTCGTCACCGTTCTGGAGTTCCGAGGACAGCGGCGCGAACTTGCCGTTGATCTTGCAGCCCACCGCGCTGTTGCCGACGTCGGTGTGCACCGCATAGGCGAAGTCGATCACGTTGGCGTGTCGCGGCAGCGCGATCAGCTTGCCCTTCGGGGTGAAGCAGAACACCTGGTCGTGGAACAGCTCGAGCTTGGTGTGCTCGAGGAATTCCTCGGGATTGGCGCTCTCGGAGAGGATTCCGATGGTGTGGCGCAGCCAGGCGAACGCGTTGGACTCGCGCTTGAGGTATTCGGTCGGCGAGCCCACGCCTTCCTTGTAGAAGACATGCGCGGCGATGCCGCGCTCGGCGATCTGGTCCATCGCCTCGGTGCGGATCTGGAGCTCGACGCGCTGGTTGCCGGGGCCGATCACGGTGGTGTGGATCGAGCGGTAGTCGTTCTGCTTCGGCGTCGAGATGTAGTCCTTGAAGCGCCCCGGCACGACCGGCCAGGTGGTGTGGACGATCCCGAGCGCGCGATAGCAGGCCTCGATGTCGTTGACGACGAGGCGGAAGCCGAAGATGTCGGACAATTGCTCGAAGCCGACCGACTTGCGCTCCATCTTGGTCCAGATCGAGAACGGCTTCTTGCGGCGGCCATAGACCCTCGCGCCGAGGCCCCGGTGCCGCAGATTGTTGGAGAGCTGGTCCTCGATCTCGCCGATCAAATTGCGGTTGCGCTCGGCAAGCGCGTCGAGCCGCTGCATCACCACCAAATAGGCTTCGGGATCGAGGGTGCGGAAGGACAGATCCTCCAGCTCCTCGCGCATTTCCTGCATGCCCATGCGTCCCGCCAGCGGCGCGTAGATGTCGAGCGTCTCCTCGGCGATGCGCCGGCGCGATTCCGTCGGCACGAATTCCAGCGTGCGCATGTTGTGCAGGCGGTCGGCGAGCTTGACCAGAAGCACACGGACATCATCAGCAATGGCCAGCAACAATTTGCGCAGGTTCTCGGCCTGCTTGGCCTCGCGTGACACCAGCTCGAGCCGCTTCAGCTTGGTCAGGCCCTCGACCAGCGCACCGATCTCCGGCCCGAAGATCTGGTCGATCTCGGCCCGCGTCGCCTCGGTGTCCTCGATCGTATCGTGCAGCAGTGCTGCCACGATGGTGGCGTCGTCGAGCTTCAGGTCGGTGAGAATGGCCGCCACTTCGAGCGGGTGCGAGAAATACGGATCGCCCGAGGCGCGGGTCTGCGAACCATGCGCCTTCATGGCGTAGACATAGGCGCGGTTCAGCAGGTCTTCGTTGGTGTTGGGATTGTAGGATCTGACGCGCTCGACGAGGTCATATTGACGCATCATGCGCGCGCGGGGCCTGGCGGGGCGCGCGACCGGCGCAGTCGGGGCCACGGCAACCGATTCGGTTGCGGCCTGCATCTGCGTGGATCTGCGGCGCCGATATACCATTCCGTCCTGCTTTCAAACGGGCCCGAGGCGGTCCGTTGTATACATCCTAGCTCCGATCGCGCGTGTGTCCGATCAATTCAGTGACAGGCGCAGCGCCAACCGGCAACGCTATGGTAACCACGAAAACGTCAACAAAAGCAAAGGCCCGAACAAGGGTTCGGGCCTTTGATAAGATCACAAGCAGTCGATGATCACGATGGAGGAATTACTCGTCTTCCTCGGGCTGCTCCTCGGGAGGCGCGAGGCCTTCCAGGCCCTTCAGCAGCTCTTCTTCGGTCATGCGCTCCACGGCGACCTCGGTATCGTCCGCATCGACGCTCGCGCCTGCGGAACCGATCAGCGGCACCGTATCCGGCTCGGGCTCGTCCACCTCGACGAACTTCTGGAGCGAGTGCACCAGCTCCTCGCGGAGATCCTCCGGCGAGATCGTCGTCTCGGCAATTTCACGCAAAGACACAACTGGGTTCTTGTCGTTATCGCGGTCAACCGTTAGTTGTGAACCGGACGAAATCATGCGGGCTCGGTGGGCGGCCAGCAGGACCAAGTCAAACCGGTTGTCGACCTTGTCGATACAATCTTCTACGGTGACGCGAGCCATGGACTGTCGCTCCGTTGTGGGTGGGACGAAATATGTGGATGATTGGGGCTAGTTATAGGGGCCGGGACGATTTCGCAAGGCTAATTTGTGATTTGGTCTCGCCAAACGGCTCTGCTAACGCCACATTGGGGCTGGGACGGGGTTTTCTGGGCTGCCATCGAGGGCAGCCCCGGGTGTATGCAAGTCCGCCATAACTATACCTTGATTGCCCCGACTTCTCCGGACTTGCGGTTTCGACGGGTCTCAGCGGCACTTTAGAACTGCGCGGCTTGCTGTCGCCGCGCCAACAAAAAAACGATCAATCACGAACACTACGCGAGCAAACTGAATGTCACCTTCTCCTACCAACAAGATCGCGCTCTTCATCGATGGGGCCAATCTCTACGCGACCGCGAAAACGCTGGGCTTCGACATCGATTACAAGCGTCTACTGAAGGAGTTTCAGGGCCGCGGCACGTTGTTGCGGGCGTTCTATTACACCGCCATCATCGAAGACCAGGAATACTCCTCGATCCGCCCGTTGATCGACTGGCTGGATTACAACGGCTACACCGTCGTCACCAAGGCGACCAAGGAATTCATCGACGCCTCCGGCCGCCGCAAGGTCAAGGGCAACATGGACATCGAGCTTGCCGTGGACGCCATGGAGCTCGCCGAGCATATCGACCAGATGGTGCTGTTCTCGGGTGACGGCGACTTTCGCTCCCTGGTCGAGGCCGTGCAGCGCCGCGGCGTGCGGGTCACGGTGATCTCCACCATCGCCAGCCAGCCGCCGATGATCGCCGACGAGCTGCGCCGCCAGGCCGACGTCTTTACCGACCTCGTCGAGCTGCAATCCAAGCTCGGCCGCGATCCGTCCGAGCGCCCCGCCCCGCGTGACCGCGGCGAGCGCGGCGAGCGCGGCGAACGCCACCACGCCCCGCAATTCCTCCAGCGCGCAACCACGATTTCGCCGAGGGGCGGCGATGAAGACTTCGAGGAGTGAGGCGGCCCGGTCAAGCCGCCAGCCTCTCGCCGTCGTTCCCGACCGTGACTGTCCGCTCTGTCCGCGCCTGGTCGCCTTTCGCGAGGCGAACCGCACACGCGAGCCGTCGTGGCACAATGCGCCGGTTGCGCCCTTCGGCGACCTCGAAGCACGCCTCCTGATCGTGGGCCTCGCGCCTGGAATGCAGGGCGCCAACCGCACGGGACGGCCCTTCACCGGCGATTATGCCGGCGACCTGCTCTACAGCACGCTGATCGAATACGGCTTTGCCAGGGGGACCTATCAGGCGCGTCCCGACGACGGCCTGAAACTGGTCGACTGCCGGATCGCCAATGCGGTGCATTGCGTGCCGCCGCAGAACAAGCCGCTGCCGGTCGAGATCAACACCTGCCGCCAGTTTCTCGTGGCGAATCTGGCGTCGATGCCGAACCTGCGCGCGATCGTCGCGCTCGGGCGGATTGCGCACGACAGCGTGCTCAAGCCGCTGAATCTGAAGGGCTCGCAAGCCCCCTTCGGCCACGGCGCAGTGCATCAGGCAGGCCGGTTCAAGCTCTACGACAGCTATCATTGCTCGCGCTACAACACGAACACCGGCGTGCTGACGCCGGACATGTTTCGAAGCGTGTTCGCGAAGGTGAAGGCCGGTCTCGATTAGGGCCGGATGGAGTCAGGCGGTTGCGATCCCCGCAGCTGGCTCGCATCGATTCGACCGAAATCATTTCACCCTGGGCGGGCGATCTGGGACTTGGTGGGATTGGCCTTCAGCCAGCCGAGCACGTCGCCGGCGTTCCGGTCGGGCGGGAACACCGGGTAGAACACATGCGTGATCCTGGCGTCGTCGATGACAAGCGCGAGACGCTTGATCAGCGTCAGGCCCGCGACCTCCATGGTCGGCAGGTTCAAGGCGCGCGTCAGCGCCAGCTTCTCGTCCGAGAGCACCGGGAACGGCAGATGCAGCCGCGAAGCCATCTCGGTCTGGTAGGCGTTGCTCTGGGTCGAGAGGCCGAACACGTGCGCGGCGCCGGCGGCCTTGAGCTCGGCGAACAGATCGCGAAATGCGCAAGTCTGCGGCGTACAACCGCGCGCGCCGGGGATCATGTCCCAATCGTCGACCAGCGCGATTTTGCCGGGCTCGCCGGTGCGGGGATAGGCGAACACCACGGTGCGGCCGCGCAACGCCGACAGCGTGACCGACGTGTCGTCGGTCGCGAGCAGGCCGATCGCCGGCAACGTCATGCCCTCGAGATGCGCGGCGCCGCCGTCGTCGGCAGGCGCGGGAATCTGGCTCCAGTCGACCTCGAGCAGGTTCCGTTGGTTCATCTCCTCATCCCCTCGCCCGCATCAGCCGGCCCTTCTCCCGGCTCCAGTCGCGCTTCTTCTCGGACTCGCGCTTGTCGTGCAGCTTCTTTCCCTTTGCAACCGCCAGCTGCAATTTGGCGCGACCACGCTCGTTGAAATAGAGCTTGAGCGGGATCAGCGTCATGCCCTCGCGGTCGACCGCGCCCATCAGCTTGTTGATCTGACGGCGGTGCAGTAGCAGCTTCCGCGGCCGCTTGGGCTCGTGATTGAACCGGTTTCCTTGCAGATATTCGGGAATGGTGGCGTTGATCAGCCAGATCTCGCCGTTCTTGGAATCGGCATAGGATTCCGCGATCGTGCTCTTGCCGTTGCGGATCGACTTGACCTCGGTCCCCGTCAGCGCAATGCCCGCCTCGATCGTGTCCTCGATGGCGTAGTTGAAGCGGGCCTTGCGATTTTCCGCCATGACCTTGATCGGACGTTCGTTCTTGTCGGCCATGACGGATAAAACCTGATTGAGATGCGCGCGGAATCTAACAGTTCGGATGAAGCGCGCGCGTCACTTCTTGAGGAGATCGCGGATCTCGGTCAGCAGCTCGACCTCGGCCGACGGCTTCGGGGGAGCGGCCGGCGCCGCTTCTTCCTTGCGCTTCAGCGTGTTGATGGCGCGGATCACCAGGAACAGCACGAAGGCGATGATCATGAAGTTGATCGTCAGCGTGAGAAAGCTGCCCCAAGCCAGCACGGCGCCTTGCTTTTTCGCGTCAGCTAAGTTGGTGGCTGTGACCTTCGCCGACAAGGGGGTAAAGTAGTTCGAGAAGTCGAGGCCGCCGGTGACGGCACCGATGATCGGCATGATCACGTCGCCGACCAGCGAGTTGACGATGGCGCCGAAGGCCGCACCGATGATGACGCCGACCGCGAGGTCAACGACGTTGCCTTTCATGGCGAACTCGCGGAACTCCTTGAGCATCCGCCTGCCCCTTTCCTCGACCGCGCTCATGAACGCTCCCCGGACAAGCTAGCGCCTCAGTTGATCAGACCCGCGTGCACCATCGCGCTGCGCACGGCAACGCGGGTCGGCTCGGAGACCGGCACCATCGGCAGCCGCAGCGTCTCGTCCAGCTTGCCGAGCAGCGACATCGCGTACTTGATCGGCGCCGGATTGCTCTCGATGAAGAGGTTGTTGTGCAGCGGCATCAGCTTGTCGTGGATCGCGAGCGCCGCCTTGGTGTCGCCCTTCTGCCAGGCGGCGTGGAACTCCGAGCACAGGCGCGGCGCGACGTTCGAGGTCACCGAGATGCAGCCATGGCCACCATGGGCCATGTAGCCGATGATGGTGGCGTCCTCGCCCGAGAGCTGATTGAAGTCCTCGCCCATCGCAGCGCGCTGCTGCGACACGCGAACCATGCTGGCGGTGGCATCCTTGACGCCGGCGATGTTCTTCAGCTCCCACAGCCGCTTCATGGTGTCGACCGACATGTCGATCACCGAGCGCGGCGGGATGTTGTAGATGATGATCGGAATGCCGATCGCGTCGTTGATCGCCTTGAAGTGCTGGTACATCCCTTCCTGGGTCGGCTTGTTATAGTAGGGCGTGACGATCAGCACGGCGTCCGCACCCGCCTTTTCGGCGTGCTGGGAGAGCTCGATCGCTTCCTTGGTCGAGTTGGAGCCGGCGCCCGCGATGACCGGCACGCGGCCCTTGGCTTCAGCGATGCACCATTCGACGACCTTCTTGTGCTCGTCATGGCTCAGCGTCGGGCTCTCGCCGGTGGTGCCGACCGGGACCAGGCCGTTGGTCCCCTCCGAAATCTGCCAATTGACCAGGGAGCGGAACGCCGCCTCGTCCAGCGAGCCGTTTTTGAACGGTGTGACCAAGGCGGTGAACGACCCCCGGAACTTCGTCTTGGCTGCCATGGACTTCCTCCGTACGCGGCTATCTCTTGAGCAAGCCCCATTCATATCGGGTCTATACTGCCGGTAAAAGGCCCGCTTCCGGCCGAGGGCAACGTTTAGGCCGCGATTTTGCCGCGGTGATGGTGCAAATTGGCCCGAGGTAAGCGGCTGTTGGTATTTTGTCCGCATATTCAATCAAACTTAGCTAGGTCTTGAGCCACTTCACTGATTCGGGGCGACGAAACGCCGTGACCTCCTTTGCACGTGCCGCATGGCGATCCACCGGTCTGGTCGTGTGCCTGACGGCAGGGCTGTCGCTGGGTTGCGCCGCCCTCGCCAAGTCCAATGAGACGACCGCGGAGACCGGCAGCAAGGAGACCGCGAAGCCAGCCGCCAAGGACGCCGCGAAGGGACCGGCCAAGGACTTGAGCAAGGGCTCGAACAAGGGCGCGGCGAAGGAAACAACGAAGGAAACAACGAAGGAAACAACCAAGGGCACGGTCCAGGGAGCCGGCAAGGACGCAGCGAAGGGCGCGAGCAAGGGTGGCACCCCGGCCAAGGAAGGCGCGAAGACGCCTGCCAAGGATGCTGCCGCCAAGGATGCTGCCGCCAAGGAACCGGCGAAGGACAAGCCGAAACCCGCGACAGCGGTCTCCTCGCCGAAATCACACCCGGCGAGCAACGGATCGCCGCCAAAATCCGCAAAGCCCGCAAAGTCCACACCCGTGACGGCCACCGACAGGCCCACCGCTCTGGCCGCCGCCAGACCGCTCGCAGCTCCCGTCCTGGCCCCCGCGACCCGCCAGCATGCGGCGCCACGCAAGCCGGTCATCCCGGCCGCGATCGCGGCGACATCGTCGACGTCGCAAGCCGACAAGGACACGCTCGAGAGCGTCATCGAGCTCGTACGCAAACGCAAGGCCGGCGACGCCACCGATGCCGCCGCCCGCATCTCGGATCCGGTTGCGCGAAAGCTCGCCGAATGGATCATCCTGCGCAGCGAGGACAACGGCGCGACCGTGGAACGCTATCGCGCCTTCATCTCCGCCAATCCGACCTGGCCGTCGCAGACCTTCCTGCGCCGGCGCCTCGAGGCCGCGATGTGGGACGACAGGCGCGACGATTCGGTCGCGTGGTCGTGGTTCGAGAACGAGTCTCCGATCTCCGCCAAAGGCCGCTTCACGCTCGCCAAGGCGATGTTGGCGCGCGGTGACCGCGCCAATGCCGAGCGGCTGGTGCGCGAGGCCTGGCGCAGCGATCCGATGTCGGAGGACACCGAGAACAACGCGCTCGACCAGTTCGGTGCCCTGCTGACGCCGGGCGACCAGAAGGCGCGGATGGACACCCTGCTCTACGGCAGCGAGACCGAGGCGGCGCTCCGCGCCGCAAGGCGCCTCGGCGCCGGCTATGTCGCGCTCGCCAAGGCCCGCATCGCCGCCGTCAAGAAAGCGCCGAACGCGCGGGCGCTGCTCGACGCCGTGCCGCGCGAGCTGCACAATGACCCCGGCTACACCTTCAGCAAGATCCAGCTCCTGCGCCGCGAGGAGAAGTTCGCTGAAGCCGCCCAGCTGATGCTGTCGGCGCCCAAGGATCCGGGGCGCCTTCACAATCTCGACGAATGGTGGATCGAGCGGCGCCTCCTGGCGCGCAAGATGATCGACACCGAGGAATTCCGCACGGCCTATCTGATCGCGCGCGATGCCGCCCTGCCCTCGCGCGACATCTACAAGACCGAGCAGGAGTTCACCGCCGGGTGGATCGCGCTGCGATTCCTCAACGACCCCGCCACCGCCACCCAGCATTTTGCCCGCATCGGCGTCGGCAGCGTCAATCCGACCGCGCTGGCGCGCGCCGGCTATTGGCAGGGCCGCGCGGCCGAAGCGATGGGGCGTCAGCAGGAGGCGCGCAACGCCTATGCACGCGCCGCCGAACAGTCGACCAGCTATTACGGCCAGCTCGCCCGGGCCAAACTCGGCCTGCCGCAGATCGAGCTCAACAGCCAGCCGCGCGGGCGCGGCGCCGAGCGGCTTGAGATCGTGCGCGCTGCGCATCTGCTCTACGAGCTCGACGAGCGCGAGCTCGCGGTGCCCATGCTCGCCGACATGGGCGAGAACGGCGATCCCGAAGCGGTTGCGGGCCTCGGCGAGCTCGCCCAGCGCTATAGCGACGCGCGCGGCATGCTGCTGGTCGGCAAGGGTGCGCTCAACCGCGGCCTGCCGTTCGACTTCTACGCCTATCCCGTCAACGGCATTCCGCAGTTCACGCCGATCGGCCCCGACGTCGAGCGCAGCATCATCTATGCGATCGCGCGACAGGAGAGCGCGTTCAATCCGCGCGTGGTTTCGCCGGCGCAGGCCTATGGACTGATGCAGGTGACGCCGGACGCCGCCCGCTACGTCTGCAAACGCCACGGCGCGACCTACGACCTGGGGCGGCTGAAGAACGATTCGGTCTACAACGCCACGCTCGGCTCGGCCGAGCTCGGCGGATTGCTCGAGGATTATCGCGGCTCCTACATCATGACTTTCGCCGCCTACAATGCGGGCCGCGGCAGCGTGAGGAAGTGGGTCGCGCGTTACGGCGATCCGCGCGACCCGAAGGTCGACGCGGTCGACTGGGTCGAGCTGATTCCGTTCTCCGAGACGCGCAACTACGTGCAGCGGATCATGGAGAACCTTCAGGTCTACCGCGCCCGTTTCGGGGGCGGCACGCGGTTGCAGATCGAGGCCGACCTGCGGCGGGGCGTCGGAAGCGTGGAATGACGCCTCCCCTTTCCGACTCGCGGCCGAGCATGGGGGCGAGCGCCGCCCTCGTCAGGACCTGAGTCGCCGAGGCATAGCCGGCGACCGAGCACGATCCTCAGCGAGCCCTTCCGACGCGCACCGTGAGCGCTACGACGGTTGCGTCCTGGTCGGCACGCTCGCCGGTGCCGCGGCTGGCAGATGAAGGCGCTCTGGCTCCTGCTTCATGAGCCAGAGCGACGGGGCGCTTGTACGGCTGGGCCGGGCACCGGCAGGCCTTCACTGCACGCTTCTGTCGGAGACGGCTTGCAGCGCCCTCCCCTGCACAGTGGCTTCCATCAGGTCGCAATAAAGAACGACGAAATCAACGGAGAGCGGCGCACCAGCTCAGCCCAATACGCGGAGAGAACCGGCACGACAGCCAAAAGAAAAACCCCGGCGGTTGCCCGCCGGGGTTCTCTGTCAGGTCGTTAGACCGAACTTACCAGTTGCGCTGAGCGCGGAGGAGCAGGGTGAACGAGTCCTGGTCCTTCATCTCATACACTGCAGCCGGCTTGGCGACAGATGCGGTGCCCGGGGACGCAATCAGGCCCGAGTACTTCTGGTCCAGACGGGTCCAGTTGAAGTCGCCCGAGAAGGTCAGGTTCTTCACCGGGGTCCAGCGGGTGATCAAGCCCACTTGGCCAATGTTGAAGTTCGGGTCGCAATTGCCAGTCAGCCCGACCAATCCCACCATGCCAGCGCAGATGGTTGCCTTGCCCAGTGTGCCGTAGTTGACAGCCGCGTACGCACCGTAGATCGCGGTGTTCCAGTAGGGATTCCAGTTGTGGGTGTAAGCACCGCGGAAGCCCCAGGTCTTGACGCTTTCCTGCGAACCGCCGGTCACGAACACCGTATCAGGAGCATTGGCGATGCCAAGGCTCTGATAGCCGAAGCCCGAGTTGCCGTACATGGCGTAGTTCGTTGCCGCCAGGCTCTGGAAGTTGTAGCGGGTCGCACCGTCGGTGTAGACGCCCGAAATGTTGATCGTGTCACCCGCGCCGGTCGGGATGTTCTTGATCGACAGAGCGAGCTGAACCGCCCAACCCCACTTGTCGTCGGGGTGGCCAGTGACCTCGGTCGGGCCGTAATAGGCGACATGGTTGTCATGCGCAGCAACCGACGCCTGGAACAGACCCCAAGCCTGGTCGACACGGACCATACCGACGAGGTTCGGCGAACGCGAGCCGCCGATGGCGTTGGAGCCGTAGCCTCCACCAACCAGACCAGCAGCGGTAATGCCGCTCATGTTCAGATTGCCGGCCTGATAGTAGGCCGTCGCATCTTCCGCCGAGAACGACGCCGTGATGCCCTGACCGAAGTCAGCGGTGTAGGTGAACTGGTTGACACCAGTGACCGTGCCGCTGCCACCGACGAGACCGTCGAAGTTGTTGCCGGGATAGTTGGTCCAGGGCGCGTCGAACTGCGACACGGCCTTACCCATGGTGAAGCCGGCGAACTGGATGAAGGCGTAGTACACGCCGAGCGAACCGCCAGCGACGCCGCCGTCAGACGGATTGCCGACGCCACCGACGCCACCGGCTTGGCCCGCGCCGGAGTAGACCGTGCTGCCCGTGCCGGAGCCGGTGCCGGCGTAGCCGCCCGTCGTCCAGGAGAACGTCGCATCGAAGAAGGTGCGGACGACGCCGTATTCGGTCGCGGTGCGCGTGTCGATGTTGAGATCTTCACGAGCGCGCATCGTGTAGTAGTTGCTGAGGCGGTTGTGCGCCCCACCGACGCTATTGAACTGGCCGTTGTAGACGCTGTTGGTGTTCAGCGCGACTTCAGCACGCAGATAACCACCCAGCTTGATGCAGGTGTCGGTGCCCGGGATGTAGTAGAATCCGGCTCCGTACAGGGAGCAGATCTTCACGTATTCGACCGCCTTGGCCTTCACGGGGAGATCGGCTGCCTGCGCTCCGCCCACGGCGATCAGACCCGCCGCTGAGCCGAGCAAAAGGCTCTTAACCAACTTCATGTTAAACCTCCAAGTTGCTCTTCAGGGAAGGTCACTGACCGGACGGCCAATTCCCAAACCCCCTCTAAATCACCGCTTTCAGATCCCTTCGCGCCTTCGGACACACCCGCATGAACGCGAGGGACTTAAGCGAAAGACCTAAACGGGACGACCTCGGGATGCCCCCCTCCGTCGCTCAGCCACAATTACCGAACGCCCTTGCACACACAACAAGAGAACGCTCCGAAACGGGCCGATGAAGCGTGTTTTCCAACGGGTGTTGCACAAATAACACGCAGATGTGATCAAAGCGCCCTCGCAACCTATTGTTTACATTAGCATTTTTTCGACGGTTCCATCTGCCATCAAAGTTCCCCACATGAGGCGCCCAGCCGAGACGTCGGCCTGGAGGGGCTTTGACGACCTCGAATCGTGGAATCAGAAACGAGACTCAATGAGAGGGTATCGACCGCCCCGCGGCGGCCAGTCGGATGCAAGTTGGGGCACCTGCTACGCCTGAGACGGCCGGCAGACACTCTCTGTAGGGGCGGGATTATTGGGAATCGGGCCGACAGCTGGGCGAGCCAAGATGCGGGCTGCCAAGTCTCTATAGCTCCTTCTCGCGAGCCATTGAATTTGCAAGCAAATCGGCTTCCGACGTGAGCAAGGACGTTTCCATGCGGGGAACACCCTTGCAATGTGCCCGAGGTTCAAGCCTCGCGTCCGCTCTCGCAGCGCCACACTCTCGCCGCGACGACAGCCGCCTTGCGGCGAAGATCACTGGGAATATTCGAGCGAAATCACACGCTTCTAAATTGACCGGCCCAAGTAATTAGAGGCATAAGGCTCGCACCGGAGAGGTGGCCGAGTGGCTGAAGGCAACGCTTTGCTAAAGCGTCATACGGTCTCAAGCTGTATCGAGGGTTCGAATCCCTCCCTCTCCGCCACCCCGCCGATTCCCCTCTACAGCGCGATATTGCCGCATGAAACCATGTGGACTGGCGAGCAGTGTAGAAGGCGTCCTTGTCAGAGGCTGAGGAATGACCTGACCGTCATCGGCCGGACTGATGCTCAGCAATGAATTTTATCAGCCAGCTTTGACAAGGAGAGAGATCATCGAAATTCGCCAATTGCATCGAGGTCGGCTTATCGACCACATCCAGCTCGTGGTGCAGGATCTCAAGGCCAGCCGGGATTTCTACACTGCCATTCTGGCTGTGCTGGAGATTCCAGTTATCGACACCGCCGATGGATATTTCTGGGCTGACGAACTCGTCGTGTCTTCGGCAGAAAGCCCGGCGGCGCTGGGTGTTCTGACAGGACGACACCACCTTGCCTTCCAGGCGAGGGACCGCGCGACAGTGGATGCCTTCCACAACGCGGCGCTGACCCATGGCGGGCGCGACAACGGTGCGCCCGGCGAGAGAGCCTATCATCCCGGATATTATGCGGCTTTCGTGCTCGACCCTGATGGTAACAACATCGAGGCCGTTTTCCACGGCGAGGCGAAGCGCAGTGCGCCGTCGGTGGTGGTGGATTTTTAGGGTTTAGTCCGGCGCACTGCTCTGCGTTGCGGGATTGGATCGCTGCCGGATATCCTGTGATATTCAACCCGGACTGGATATACGGTGGCGAACAGCACGCCGGCGAGAGCCCGGCCCACGGACGAGCATCGGGAGTTCAGCTCGATTCGCGTGCTCCTTAATATATGTGTGCGCGCACCTAGATGCCGGATCGCCATACCCGCCAATGCGAGGGCGATATCAGCACAGCCTCGCCGGCCCAGACGTTGAACCAGACGCCGCCCTTGCGCCGGCACGGGAAGGACCAGGACACAATTCCCGTCTTGTGCAGACGCCCTAGTTCCAGATCGCACTCGTCGGGAGCGATCTGGATCGGAAGCCATCGTCCATTCGTGTCTTGGTCGCCCATGCCGTCGGGTCTTATGCGGCGGCACGACAAGCACAATTGATTCAGCGCAACCGGGCCCACCCGTGCAAACACGGGTCGGAGGCGGTTCTCATCTCAGTGCGCGGAGACCCAGGCCCTCGCCTCGCGCTGGGCGATGGAGATCTCGGCATCCGACATCTGTCCGGCGACCTCCTGGCGCAGCGCCACCGCGTCCTTGCGGCCCTTCAACGCTGCGAGGTTGAACCATTTGTGCGCGGCGACGAGATCGACGATCCCGGAGCGACCGCTCGCCCAATAGATCCCGCGCTCGAACAGCACGTCCGACAGCGCGCTCGCGTCGATCGGCGTCGCCGTCTCGAGATCGAAAGTACCCTGAAACATCACGCATCCCCTTTGTTCTTATGCCGCCTCGTCCCCCGAGCGCGGCTCCCGTCCGAAATACTGCTCAACTCTTCCCCGAGTCTTCTTGCCCATGCCGTTTGCCGGCTTGTTGGAGGTGATGATGGCGGGCAAATTTGAATGGCAGTTTAAGTATCGCGATGAAGCAGGCGTAAACGCGAGCGCGCGAGGCGCGTACGGGAAATTCAAAAAGTCGCTGATTTGCAGGCACTTCTGCAATTCGTCAGATTCGGTTTACCCTGGGATTTTGGCAGATCGATAACCATCGCGCGCGGTGGCGCGTGCTACGGCTCCAATTCATGGAGCGGCGCGCCGTCGTGGCCGCACCCACCTGTCATTCCTCGCGCAGGCGGGGAATCCGATACGCTGCGGCCCATCGTTTCAACCACGACCGTCTCGGCGTATTAAATCGCCCGGTCGGAGCCGGGCGATGACACCGCGCCTGGAGAAGCGGCACGCAGACGGCGTGCAATCATGCACGGCCCTCGCCTGCACCAAGGCGGCGCGGCCACGTCGCGGTCAGATCAGCAATGTCGGGGGGAAAGGAATGCCGGCAATACCCCGGCCTCATGAGAACGAGGGCGTCGGCGAACACGTCAGGACCAGATTCCACTTCGGCCCGAAGGCCTCTCGTGAAATTGCGGAGCTCCTTGCCGGAGAACCGCACCGAACGAAGAAAACTCGTTTCTTCTGCCGGACCGCGAAAGAGAACGGTCCGACCGTTGACCTGATGTCTCGCCGACACCCTCTATCGTCGACCAGAACCCTCTAGGAGGCGCTGATGACGTGCCGGCTATCTGGAGCCGGCAACTTCAGAAGCGAAGTTACTTCTTCTTCTTCGCGACCTTGCGGGTCTTCTTCGCAGTCTTCTTCACTGCGCTCTTCGCCTTCTTCGCCTTCGCCTTCTTCGCTTTCTTGGCCATGTTGCCCTCCGATGTGTGAGATGGCTTTAATCGCTGCGTGCACTCGGGGATCGAATGCACTTCATCCCGAATACACCAACACGAAGAAAAAAACAGCGTCTCGCTTAAAGAAGTGTTGACGGCGCAACGCGCGTGCGCTTGGCGAGCGCGACGCAAACGCACCGCACGAGGTGTACCTGCGATCGAGGAGAACACGCGTAGCGCCGACCTTCGCGACTGATGCGATTGCAGAAAAACACTATGCAGCAAGTATTTTTCTGCACGCGCGCATCGCACGCGATCGACGCGATGATGTGCATCGCCATTCCCCCCACTGTCTCGCAGAGGCACTTCGCGGACTCTGAGTCGCGAATTTTGGCAACGAAAATATTTTCATCCTTAACGGCGCAAACGCTCGTCTGAGCGAGTGCAAGCCGCCGTTTTGCGCGAATCGCGTGACGGCGATTCGGTGGCTGCGGCACTGTCGATCGGGATGAAGTTTGCCGCCGAGGATGCGCGCGAGCGTCGCACCGAGAGCAGAAAGCGAGGCGGCGAAGCATGTCCGCCACCTCGTTAGAACGCGTGAGGCTAGAGGCCGAGCTTGGACTTGAGCAGGTCGTTGACGCTCTGCGGGTTGGCCTTGCCGCCGGACGCCTTCATCACCTGGCCGACGAACCAGCCGAGCGACTGCGGCTTGTCCTTGACCTGCGCCGCCTTGTCCGGATTGGCCGCGATGATGTCGTCGACAACCTTTTCGATCGCGGAAAGATCCGTCACCTGCTTCATGCCGCGGCTTTCCACCAGCGCGCGGGGATCGCCGCCTTCCTGCCAGACGATCTCGAACAGATCCTTGGCGATCTTGCCGGAGATCGTTCCCTCGCCGATCAGGTCGATGATCGCTGCCAGCTGCTCCGCATTGACCGGAGAGCCCGTAATGTCCCGTCCTTCCTTGTTGAGACGGCCGAACAGCTCGTTGATCACCCAGTTCGCCGCCAGCTTGCCGTCGCGGGCGCGATTGGCGAGCTTGTCGAGCACCGTCTCGTAGAACACCGCACTCTCGCGCTCTGCGACCAGCACGCTCGCGTCGTAAGCCGACAGGCCGAAATCGGCGACGAAGCGCGTCTTCTTCTGGTCCGGCAGCTCCGGCAACTTCGCCTTCAACGCGTCGACGAATTCCTGGCTGAACTCCAGCGGCAGCAGGTCGGGATCGGGGAAGTAGCGGTAGTCATGCGCCTCTTCCTTCGACCGCATCGAGCGCGTCTCGCCCTTGTTGGGATCATAGAGCCGCGTTTCCTGGTCGATCCGGCCGCCGTCCTCGAGGATTTCGATCTGGCGCCGCGCTTCGTAATCGATCGCCTGGCCGATGAAGGTGATCGAGTTCATGTTCTTGATCTCGCACCGGGTGCCGAGCGGCCCACCCGGCTTGCGCACCGAGACGTTGACGTCGGCACGCAAGGAGCCCTTCTCCATGTCGCCATCACAGGTGCCGAGATAGCGCAGGATCGAGCGCAGCTTGGTGACATAGGCCTTGGCCTGCTCGGCGTCGCGGATGTCCGGCTTTGACACGATCTCCATCAGCGCCACGCCGCAGCGGTTGAGATCGACATTGGACATGGTCGGCGACCGGTCGTGCAGCAGCTTGCCGGCGTCCTGCTCCAGATGCAGCCGCTCGATGCCGATGCTGACGCTGCGGCCGCCGTCGAGCTCGACCAGCACCTCTCCCTCGCCCACGACCGGCGACTTGTACTGGCTGATCTGGTAGCCCTGCGGCGAGTCCGGATAGAAATAGTTCTTCCGGTCGAACACCGAACGCAGATTGATCTTCGCGTTGAGACCGAGCCCGGTCCGGACAGCCTGCCTGACGCATTCCTCGTTGATGACGGGCAGCATCCCCGGCATCGCGGCATCGACCAGCGACACGTGCGTGTTCGGCTCGCCGCCGAATTCCGTGGAGGCGCCGGAGAACAGCTTCGCGTTCGAGGTCACCTGGGCGTGGATCTCCATGCCGATGACCATCTCCCAGTCACCCGTGGCGCCCTTGAGAAGCTTGTGCGTGGCCGTGCTCATGTCCTGCTCCCGAGCAGCGTGGCAGCGATCCGCTCCCACTCTGCCTCCAATGAATCCTTTGCCGTGGGCTGGCCAGCCTGGCGGTACCAGTAGCCGGCATTGCCGAGGTCGCCTTCGACGCGGTGCAAGTAAGCGTGCACCCAGGCGGCGTCACGGCCATTATCGTCCTGAACGATCTTGTGCGCGCGGTCCCAGTCCCCCTTCGCAGCCCACCAGAGGCCGGCGAGCGGCGCGTTCAGATCCGGCGCGGGCGCCGCGCCGCCGAGGCTCGCGATGAAATCAGCGACATTCACCACCACCTCGCGGGCGTGAAGCGGCCGGCGGCCTGCTCGATCACCTCGCCGAGCGAGAACAGCGTCTCCTCGTCGAACGGACGGCCGATCAATTGGAGGCCGAGCGGCAGGCCCTGCGCGTCCTTGCCGGCGGGCACGGCGATGCCCGGAAGGCCCGCCATGTTCACGGTCACCGTGAAGATGTCGTTGAGGTACATCTCGACCGGATCGGCGCCGCCCTTCTCGCCGACGCCGAAGGCTGCCGACGGCGTTGCGGGGGTGAGGATCGCGTCGACGCCCCTCGCGAAGCAGTCCTCGAAATCCTTCTTGATCAGCGTCCGCACTTTTTGCGCGCGCAGATAATAGGCGTCGTAATAGCCGGCCGAGAGCACATAGGTGCCGATCATGACCCGGCGCTTCACCTCGGCGCCAAAGCCCGACGCGCGGGTATTCTCGTAGAGTTCGATGATGTTCTTGGCCGGCTCGCGCAGGCCGTAGCGGACGCCGTCATAGCGCGCGAGGTTGGAGGAGGCCTCCGCCGGCGCCACGATGTAATAGGCCGGCAGCGCATATTTGGTGTGCGGCAGCGAAACTTCGACCAGCTCGGCGCCGGCCGCCTTCAGCCAGGCCGCGCCCTCGCTCCAGAGTTTCTCGATCTCGGCCGGCATGCCGTCGAGACGATACTCCCGGGGGATGCCGATCTTCATGCCCTTCACGGACTTGCCGATCGCGGCCTCGTAATCCGGCACGGGAATGTCGACTGACGTCGTATCCATGGGGTCATGGCCGGCCATCGAGCGCAGCAGCATCGCGGCATCGCGCACGCTGCGCGCGATCGGACCGGCCTGGTCGAGCGACGACGCGAAGGCGACGATGCCCCAACGCGAGCAGCGGCCATAGGTCGGCTTGATGCCGACGGTCGCGGTGAACGCCGCCGGCTGGCGGATCGAGCCGCCGGTGTCGGTCGCGGTCGCGCCCATGCACAGCAGCGCCGCCACGGCCGAGGCCGAGCCGCCGGACGAGCCGCCCGGCACCAGCGTGGTGTTGCTGCCGTCGCGCCGCCAGGGATTGCCGACGGGGCCGAAGCAGGAGGTCTCGTTCGACGAGCCCATCGCGAACTCGTCATTGTTGAGCTTGCCGAGCATCACCGCGCCGTCGCGCCAGAGCTGCGAGGTGACGGTGGACTCATAAGTCGGCACGAAATTGCCGAGGATCTTCGAGCACGCCGTGGTGCGCACGCCCTTGGTCGCGAACAGGTCCTTGATGCCGAGCGGGATGCCCGCGAGCGGGCCGCCCTCCCCCTTGGCGATCTTCTCGTCCACGGCCTTCGCCATGTCGCGCGCGCGATCCGGCGTCTCCATCACGAAGGCGTTGAGCACGCGCGCGGCTTCGATCGCGGAAAGATGCGCGTCGGTCAGCTCGAGCGACGTGAAAGTCTTGTCGGCGAGACCCTTGCGGGCCTCGGCGAGCGTCAGCGATGTCAAATCGGTCATTTATTGATCGGGCTGCAGAAGAACGGAGACAGGGTCTTGTCGTTGGCCGGGTCGTCTTTCTTGGCGGCGGCTTTCGCAGCGGCCTCGATCTCGTCGAGCACGGCATTGACGGCGACATTGGGGTCGGCGGCCTTGCCCTGCCGCTCCATCTTGTCGAGATAATTCATGTAGGCCTGATAGGCCTTCTCATCGTCGCATAGCAGGCACATCGGACAAGGTCCTAAAAGTTACTCGACAACCTTCGGCACCAGGAAGAAGTGCCCCTCGGTCGCGGGCGCGTTGGCAACGATATCGTCGGCGATCTCGCCGTCATCGACCACGTCCTGCCGCTTCTTCATCTGCATCGGGGTGACCGAGGTCATCGGCTCCACGCCCTCGACATTGACCTCCGAGAGCTGCTCGACGAAAGCGAGCATGGCGTTGAGTTCGCCCTGCAGATGCGGAACCTCGTCCTCGGAAACCGCAATGCGCGCCAGATGCGCGATGCGGCGGACGGTAGCGGCGTCGACGGACATTATATAAGGCCTCTCACGGCAAAACCCAGCACGGTAAAACCTGAGTGCCGTATAGCAGAGGCCGGTTTTGCGCCGCAACCGGCGAAGGCCGGGATGGGCATTGGTTGAATCGGTGCGCGCCCAGAACCCGACTCACCTCTCCCGTAGGGAGAGGTCGGATCGCATCGAAGATGCGAGCCGGGTGAGGGGCTTAGGTCTCACTGAGCGCCGCGGCCCCTCACCCGGATTGCTGCGCAATCCGACCTCTCCCCGTTGGGGAGAGGTGAACCACGGTCCAGCCGGCTCGCCTGATTTCACGCCCGCTTCAGCCGGCCAGCGCTTTCAGGCGAGCCAAGGCCGATTTGGCGAGATCCCGGGTCAACTCGGCGGCGGGGACCTCGCGGCCGAGCGCGATGGCCTGCCCCGCCCAGAGATTGGTAAAATCCACCCTGCCCTGCTTTTCGGCAGCCGCCTTCAGCGGCCCAAGCGCGGTCGCGGCATGGGGAAACGGCGGCGCATCCGGCGAGACCGGGCCGGCCTCGCGCATCAGGCGGTTCTGGACGCCGCGCGCCGGCCGGCCGGTCATGACATTGGTGATGACGGTGGAATCGTCCCGCGCCTCCGCGAGCGCCTTGCGGCCGCCCGCGCTGACCCTGGATTCCGGACAGCGCAGATAAGCGCTGCCGATCTGCACGCCGGATGCGCCGAGTGCGAAGGCCGCGGCGATGCCGCGTCCATCGGCGATGCCGCCCGCCGCGATCACCGGCACCTTCACGGCATCGGCAACCTGCGGCACCAGCGCGAACGTGCCGGGCTGTTCTGCGATCCTGTCGGTGAGGAACATGCCACGATGACCGCCCGCCTCGGCGCCTTGCGCGATCACGGCGTCGACGCCGCGCTCCTCCAGCCAGACCGCTTCCTTCACCGTCGTGGCGGAGGAGATGACGCGGCAGCCGGCCGCCTTGACGCGCTTGAGCAGCGCCTGCTCCGGCAGGCCGAAATGGAAGCTGACGACCTCCGGCTTCAGCTCCTCGACAACCTCGCAGAACGCCGCGTCGAATGGCGCGCGGTTGGCCGCGGCGATCGGTGCTGCGGGATCGAGACCATGCTCGGTGTAATAGCTCGCGAGCCGCTGCTTCCAGCGCGCTTCGGCCTCGGCTGTCAGCTCGACCGGCGTGTGGCAGAAGAAGTTCATGTTGACCGGCGCCTTCACGCGCTGGCGGATGAGACCGACCTGCTCGCGCGCCTTCTCGGCCGACAGCATCGCGCATGGCAGCGAGCCCAGCGCGCCGCCTTGCGCGGCCGCAATCACCAGCTCCGCATCCATGGCGCCGGCCATCGGCGCCAGCACGATCGGGAATTCGGTCTTGAACAGATCGATCAGTCGACGGTCAGGCCACATGGTTTGTTCTCCCGCGTTCTTTCTTACCCTCCCCTGGAGGGACCCTGGAGGGGGAGGGTCGATCGCGCAAAGCGCGAGCGGGGTGGGGTGACAGTCCCTCCACGGAGAAGCTGCCCGTGTGGAGAGATCACCCCACCCCGCTCCGCATTTCGCTTCGCTACATGCGCAGCGACCCTCCCCCTCCAGTGGAGGGTGAGGAATTCCGGGCCGCTGTCACCGAATTGCGTTTTCCCTCTAGCAACTGCTCGGTCTCCACGACAATCCGCTCGACGATCTCGGCCGCCGGTGGGATATCATGAATCAGCCCCACGGCCTCGCCCGCGATCACGGCCGCGGTGTCGAAGTCGCCGGCGGCTTTTGCCGCGGCATAGTCCACCGCAACTGCGGCGACATTCTGCATCAGCTCGACCTCGCGGCCGATCCAGCGCCGGGCGTGATCATTGATCAGGCACCGCCCGGTGAAGGGCGCCGGCCAGACATTGTTGCGCGAGAGATCGAAGATGATGCCGCGCACCGTGGAGCCGCTGTTCGCCGCACAGATGCGCCGCTTCGCCTCCTCAGCGCCGTCGGCCTCCCGGCTCGCATAGAAGCGCGTGCCGAGCAGCACGCCGCTCGCGCCCAGCATCATCATGGCGGCGAGCCCGCGCCCGTCGGCGATGCCGCCGGCCGCGACCACCGGCACGCGGCCGGCGGCAAGATCGACGATCGCCGGCACGAGATCGACGGTGGTGCGCGAGGAACCATGCCCGCCCGCCTCCGTTCCCTGCGCGATCAGGACATCGGCGCCGGCATCGAGCGCCTGTCGCGCCATCGCCTCGTCCTGGACCTGGCAGATCAGGCGTGCACCGGCGGACTTGATCTTCGCTGCGAACGGCGCGGGATCGCCGAACGACAACATGATCGCATCTGGTTTTGCAGCGAGCGCGACATCGAGAAGCTCGGGCCGCTTGGCGAGGCTCCAGGTGATGAAGCCGATCCCGAACGGCGCCCGCAGTTCGGCGAGCTTCGCAGTCTCCTGCTCCAGCCACGCTCGCTCGCCATAGCCACCGCCGAGAATGCCGAACCCGCCGGCGCGGCTCACAGCCGCGACCAGGCGACTGCCGGCGACGACATCCATCGGCGCCAGCAAGATCGGATGCGCGATCTCCAGCAGCGTGGTTAGCGACGTCGTCATCGGCATGGCTTCTCCCCGATCTCTGGACAGCGAGACTAGGCGCGACTAGCATTCTCCAGAAATGAATTGTTGCGAACGCTGCCATCTCGAAAGCGGAACGGCGCCATGGAACTCAGCGATATCAAGACCTTCGCCGCCGTCGCCCGCACGGGCGGCATCACCCGCGCCGCCGAAGAGCTCAACACGGTGCAGTCGAACGTCACCCAGCGCGTGAAGGCGCTGGAGGCGGAGATCGGCACGGCGCTGTTCGAGCGCCACAGCCGCGGCATGACGCTGACCGGCGCCGGCAAGCGCTTTCTCCCCTACGCGCAAAAGATGGCAGCGCTCTCGCGCGAGGCCTTGCTCGCCGCTCGCGACGATGGCGCGCCGAAAGGACCGCTCGCGATCGGATCGATGGAGACGACGGCGGCCGTGCGTCTGCCGCCGCTGCTCGCCGACTTCCACCGCCGCTTCCCCGCCGTGCGCCTTTCCTTGCGTACCGCGCCGACGGCCGACCTCGTCACCGGCGTGCTTGAAGGCTCGCTCGACGGCGCCTTCGTCGCGGGTCCCATCACGCATGCCGATCTCATCGCGACGAGCGCCTTCCGCGAGGAGCTGGTGCTGGTCAGCGCACGGCGCTGGGCCTCGATGACCGAGCTGCGCGCGGGAACGCCGGAGTCCGGGCCGACCGCGCTGGTTTTCCGCACCGGCTGCACCTACCGCCAGCGGCTCGAACAGGTATTCGTCGAGTACGGCTGGCCATCGGCCGCGCGCTTCGAGCTCGGCACGCTCGACGGCATGATCGGCTGCGTCGCCGCCGACATGGGCGTAACGTTGCTGCCGCGCGCGGTCGTCGAGCGCAGCGCGATGAACGGCAGCATCGCGATCCACGCGCTGAGCCCGGCGCACGCGCGCGTCGAGACACTTTTCATCCACCGCCGCGCGGGCCATCAAACCAGCGCGCTGAGCGGCTTTGCCGACTGCCTGAAGAAGGACGACGACGTCATCGCGGCCTGACGCGACGCAGCGTTCCACTGCACGAAATTCGTCACAAATCCATCGCGTTTCCACGCTGCCCTACGCGGCAACGCAGCACATCAAAAAGCTTTGAAGCCCGCGATCATTCTACGTTAGGATGACTGACTGGCCAGCGCAAAACCATAACGAAGCCAAACATCGGCAAGAACATCGGGAGGACTATCGATGCGCAATACGCTCGTGTTGTGCTGTGTCGCTGTGTTGTCGGCGATATCAGGAACTGCAAGCGCACAGGACTGGACCAAATCGAAATGGGGGCCGAACGACGAGGTCGGCGCCGCCAACTACATGACGCCCGAGCTCGTGATGAAGGCGGCATCGCTGGTGAAGACCGGCAAGACCTACGCCCTCGGCATTCCCGTCACGCCGCAGACGCCCGCCTATCCGCCGCGCGCATTCAAGCTCACCATCGTGCAGCCCGGACAGGCCGGCAGCCCGGGTCTCGGTCCCAACAAGGCCACCTACAACGATGACATCCTCGACAGCTGGGTCGGCATCGGCAGCCAGCTCGACGGGCTCGGCCATCTCGGCATCGAACACGTCTATTACAACGGCAACAAGCTCGCCGACTTCGCCGATCCCAACGGTCTGAGGAAGCTCGGCATCGAGAAGGTGCCGCCGATGGTCACCCGCGGCGTGCTGCTCGACATGGCCGCCTATTTCAAGACCGACGTGGTCAAGGAAGGCACCGCCTTCAACGTCAAGGAGATCGAGGAAGCCGCCAAGCAGCAGAATGTCGAGATCCGCCAGGGCGACGTCGTCATCTTCCACACCGGCTGGCTCAGCCTGATCGGCAAGGACGACAAGCGCTACTCGGCCGGCGAGCCCGGGCTCGGCGTCGAGGGTGCAAAATATCTGACTGGCAAGGGTGTCGTCGCGGTCGGTGCCGACACCTGGGGACTCGAGGTGCTGCCGTTCGAATCCAAGAACGTGTTCGAGGTGCACCAGATCCTGCTCGCGATGAACGGGACCTACATCCTCGAAAACATGGATACCGCCGCGCTGGCCCGCGACAAGGGCTATGAGTTCCTATTCGTGCTGGGACAGCCGCGCTGGACCGGCGGCGTGCAGGCGATGATCAACCCGATTGCGATCCGCTGAGTTGAGATCGGGCGAGGAGCCGCTTGCCGCGCGGCAGGCCCCTCGCCCACCCCTCCGTCACCGCGGCTTCAAATGCCACCGCCGCAATGCCACCACCGCCCAGATCGCCTCGACGAGGCCGAACGGCCAGGCGCCTTGCAGGAAGCCATAGGCCGACCCCAGTGCGCAGGACGCCGCGAACAGCAGCACGAACCAGTGGCTGCGATCCTCCAGGGCATAGCAGACCAGCATCGCCGTCACGGCAAACAGGCCGAATAGTGTCAGTGCATCCATGGTTACCAGTTCACCCCCCAGCGCGACGCGTGATATGCGCTAAGCCATGCCGGCTCTTATCCTGTCCCTCGTCGATGCTGCAACCCACTGGCCCGCGCGCGGCGCGCTGGTCGGGCTCGATCTCGGCACCAAGACCATCGGTGTTGCCGTGTCCGATCCGGACCGGCGGCTGGCGACCGGCGTCGAGACGATCCAGCGCAAGCAGTTCAAGCAGGATGCCGCCAGGCTGCTGGCCATCGCCACCGAGCGCAAGGCGGTCGGCTTCGTGCTCGGCCTGCCCATCAACATGGACGGCAGCGAGGGCCCGCGCGCGCAATCCACCCGCGCCTTCGCCCGCAATCTCGCCGGACTGACTCAGCTGCCCATCGGCCTCTGGGACGAGCGCCTCTCGACCGCGGCGGTCGAGCGCGAGCTGATCGGCATGGACGTCAGCCGCGCCAAGCGCGCCGAGGTGATCGACGAGCATGCCGCGATCTTCATCCTGCAGGGCGCGCTCGACCGTCTGGCAAATCTGCGCTCGGCGCCGGGGACGGACTGATCCATGCCGGTCGTGATCGCGGCGCTGCTGCCGGTCTTCATCCTCATCGTGCTCGGTGTCGTGCTGAAGCACAGCCTGATGCGTCTCGACACGCAATGGCACGGGCTGGAGCAGCTGACCTATTTCGTGCTGTTCCCGATGCTGCTGATCCAGACCCTGGTCAAGGCCGACCTCTCCAGGGTGCCGGTCGCCGGCGTCGGCGGCGCGCTGCTGCTGTCGGCGCTCGCGATGTCGCTGCTCTGTCTCGCGCTGCGGCCGGCGCTGGCGCGGCTCGGTATCGATGGCCCCGCCTTCACCTCGATCTTCCAGGGCGCAACGCGCTGGCAGACCTTCGTTGCGCTGTCGATCGCCGCCAACATGTTCGGCGATCTCGGGCTGGCGCTCGCCTCCGTGGCCATGGTCGCGATCATCCCGCTCGTCAACGTGTTCAGCGTCTCGGTGCTCGCTCGTTACGCCGCACAGGAGAAGCGATCCCCGCGCACCATCGCCATGACGGTGATCCGCAATCCACTGATCTGGGCCTGCGCGATCGGCCTTGCCGTCAATCTGATGCACCTGCCGCTGCCAAAAATCTGGCACGAGGTGGCGGACGCGCTGAGCCGGTCCTCGCTCGCCATCGGCCTGCTCGTCACCGGCGCGGGCCTGCATCTGAAGGGCCTGTTGCGCCCCAGCCTGGGCGCAGCCATCGGCGTCGGCCTGAAGCTGGTGCTGATGCCCGCGCTCGCGCTGGGGCTCGCGGCCTGGTTCGGCATTACCGGCAACAGCCTCGCAATCGTCGCGATCTGCGCGGCCGTGCCGACCTCGCCCAGCGCCTATGTGCTGGCCCGCCAGATGGGCGGCGACGCGCCGCTGCTCGCGCAGATCATCACGCTGCAGACCATCCTGGCGGCAATCACGATGCCGATCGCGATCGCGCTGGCCTAGGATTCTGGGTTGCTTTGCTGCCCTCGCAACGACGGAGTATGAGGCCTAGCTCCCCAGCCACATCGTCAGCACCACCGCGGTCAGATTGTTCAGCGCGTGGAGCACGATGGTGAGCCAGAGCGAGCCGGAGCGATAGCGCATGTAGCCGAACCACAGGCCGATGGCGAGGACTTCGGTGAGGAAGTACAGGTCGTATTGCAGATGCACGACCGTCCAGATCAGCGACGACAGCAGGATCGCGCCGGGCACGCGCAGGAAGCTCGCCGACCAGCCGCGATAGAGGAAGCCTCGCGCCAGAATCTCTTCCGACATCGGCGCGGCCACGCTGAAGGCGAACAGGAGCAACAGGGCAGCGCCCTTGTCGCGTCCCGATTTCAACAGATCGGTCATGAAGCCTGGCGTCGCCTCGCGGCCCAGCGCGCGCGACATCGTCTCCCAGACCAGCACGATCAGGATGAGGCCGACGGCGCCGAAAAGCAGCTGCTTCCAGGACGGCCAATGCAGCGCGAGATAGTCGACAAAGGACGCCTTCTTGATGCGAATGGCGAGCCAGACCGCAAGAAGCGTCGCGGGCAGCCCCATGATGACCGAGAGCGCGAGTGTCTGGGGCTCGCGGCCGATGATTTGGAGCGAAGACAGGTCCATCGGAAGACCGCGCTGCAACGCCAGCAGAACGACGGCGCCGATCTGCCCGACGAACATCGCGACGAAGATGAAGACGCCCCACAGCGCGGTTCCCCAGAACTTCCAGACACGTGGCGCGAGGTCCGCAGGCGCCGCTGTGATCGGCGGATGGTCGGGATTGAGGGAGTCCATCAGGAGGCTTTCGTTGGAGAGCACCGTCATTCCGGGGCGGTCCGAAGGACCGAACCCGGAATCTCGAGATTCCGAGGTCGCCCTTCGGACCGTCCCGGAATGACGGAATAAACAATCACGGCAGCGCCCGCTCCAGCAGCGCGCGCACGTCGCCGCTCTTCAGCTCCACCGCGCCGTACATGCTGGCGTGATTGGCGGCAAGACGCGTGCTCGCGAACAATTCGGCATTGTGCGGCGACACGCCACTGAGGGCCGCGGCGGCGGCAAGCAGCGCCAGCTTCTCGACGGCAAGGCGCGCGACGCGCTCGCCGTCGGCGCGACGGAAGGTCTGGCCGATGAAGGTGGCCGCCTCACCGGCCCCCGGCAGGCCCTTGGTCTCCGCCGCAAGCGCTTGCAGCACCGCCATCGCCGCCTCCGGCTCGCGTGAGAGCGCGCGGAGCACGTCGAGGCACATGACGTTGCCCGAACCTTCCCAGATCGCGTTGACCGGCGACTCCCGATAGTGGCGGGCCAGGATGCCGTCCTCGACATAGCCATTGCCGCCCAGGCACTCCATCGCCTCGTAGAGAAACGGCGGCGCGCTCTTGCAGGTCCAGTATTTGATCGCGGGCGTCAGCAGCCGCATATAGGCCGCCTCCGCCGCATCATGCGGCGTGCGGTCGAAGGCGCGGCAGAGCCGCATCACCAGCGCCGTGCTCGCCTCGACATGCAGCGCCATATCCGACAGCACGGCCTGCATCAGGGGCTGATCGGCAAGATGCTTCTGGAACACGCTGCGGTGCCGCGCGTGATGCAGCGCATGTGCGAGCCCCGAGCGCATCAGGCCGACGGAGGCAATCGCGCAATCCTGCCGCGTCAGCTGCACCATCTGGATGATGGTGCGGATGCCCTTGCCCTCCTCGCCGACCCTTTCGGCATAGGCGCCGACGAACTCGACCTCGGACGAGGCATTGGAGCGGTTGCCGAGCTTGTCCTTCAGCCGCTGGAACTGGATGGCGTTGACCGAGCCGTCCGGCGCAAAGCGCGGCATGAAGAAGCAGGTCAGCCCGCCATCCGCCTGCGCCAGCACCAGGAACGCGTCGCACATCGGCGCCGACATGAACCATTTGTGACCGGTGATGCGATAGCCGTCCCCGTCACGCACGGCCCGCGTCATGTTGGCACGCACGTCGGTGCCGCCCTGCTTCTCGGTCATGCCCATGCCGAGCGTCATGCCGCGCTTCTGCCACCACGGCGCAAAGCTGGGATCATAGCTCTTCGTCGACAGCACCGGCATCACGCGCGCGAGCAAGTCAGGCTGCATCGCCAGCGCACCGACCGAGGCGCGCGTCATCGTGATCGGACAGAGATGGCCGGTCTCGACCTGCGCGGCCATGTAGAATTTCGCGGCACGAATGACCTCGGCGGCATCGCCCGCTGGCCTTCCGTCCGCCGTCCAGGTCGAATTGTGCACGCCCGCATGCGCACTGTGCGCCATCAGCTCGTGATAGGCGGGATGAAACTCGACCTGGTCGCGGCGATTGCCTTTGGCATCGAAGCTGCGCAGCTTCGGTGTGTTCTCGTTCGCGAGGCGCCCGCGATCGGCCATCGCGGCCGAGCCCCATTGCTTGCCGAACGCCGACAGCTCGCACTCCGCCGCCGCGCCGCCATTGGCCCTGACCGCTTCCACCAGCGGCCGGTCCGTGGCGAACAGGTCGACGTCCTCGAACGGCGGCGACTGGTTGAAGACCTCGTGGGTCGCAAAGCTCGGCTGGGTCATGGCGCTTCCATCGAATTTATCTCGGCTCGGGCGGTGCCACCTCTCCCGAACGGGAGAGGTCGCGCCGGAGGCGCGGGTGAGGGATTACGCTCCACCGAGGGACCTGATCCCCTCACCCGGCGCTTCGCGCCGACCTCTCCCCTCGGGAGAGGTAACTCTGCTCGCGGCTGCTTCCGTTCCAATCGAACTCTACCTTATCCGCGGCTGGATCGGGAAATCATAGGCCGCCCCGCCCGCCCCCGGCAGGGAAAAATGCCACCACTCCTTCGAATAGTTCACAAAGCCTTGCCTGGCCATCGCAGCGACCAGCCGCTTGCGCCAGGTGCGTTGCTCCGGATTGATCGACGTTACAGCGGTATGCCCCTTCGCGTCGGTACAGTCGTAGCCTGTGCCCATGTCGACGCTGCCCTCCGGCGCGCGCATCGCGACCGGCGCCGTGCAGTCGGCATAGGTCTTCGATGGATCGTATTTGGCGGAGTTGTCGGCCTTGAGATCGACCAGCGTGAGGTCGAGCGCTGCGCCCGTGGAATGCTGCGATCGGCTCGCAATATAGCCGAGGCGGAACAGCTCGGTCTTCGGAATGTTCGGGTTGTAGCGCCGCTCGGCCGCCGTCTCGTGACCGTTCTGCGACCACTTGACCATGTCGAGCGAGGCCCGCGCAGGCCGGTAGCAGTCGAACATTTTCAGCGACAGGTTCTGCGCGGCCAGTTCCTGCTGGACCGCCTTCAGCCGCAGCCCGACCTCGCGCTTCACCACGCATTCGCCCGCGCCATAGCCGGCGAGCGGACGGCCGACGAAATTGTTCGACGTGGCGTAGCGGATGTCCTGGATGATGCTGGGATCGATATCGCGCAGGTACACGAAGCCGCCGGGGAGCGATTGGGCGTGGGCCGGTGAGATTATGGTTATGGCCATGGCTATGGCCGCAATTGGAATTGACTTCACGAGATGCCTCCGCGTCGTCATGGCCGGGCTTGTCCCGGCCATCCACGCCCCTTTTTCCGGCGAGCGTGCAAGAACGTGGATGCCCGGGACAAGCCCGGGCATGACGGTGATGAGCCACCATCGACAGATCGGGGGATAACTCCCATCCCCGCCTTTGCCCCTTGCTCCCCCCGCCATCCGCCCCTATAGCTCTGCTTTTAATGACATCGAAATCGACCTTCGTCCTCGGCCACCGGCATTTGCTGGGCATCGAGGGCCTTTCCGCGGCCGACATCAGCGGCCTCCTCGACCTGTCCGAAGAATATGTCGAGGTCAACCGCCAGGTTGACAAGAAGCGCACCGTCCTGCGTGGACGGACGCAGGTGAACCTCTTCTTCGAGGCGTCCACCCGGACCCAGTCCTCGTTCGAGCTCGCAGGCAAGCGGCTCGGCGCCGACGTCATGAACATGTCGGTATCCTCGTCCTCGATCCGCAAGGGCGAGACCCTGATCGACACTGCCGTGACGCTGAATGCGATGCACCCGGACATCCTGGTGGTGCGCCATCACGCCTCCGGCGCGGTGGAACTACTGGCGCGGAAGGTTGACGGTTCCGTGATCAATGCCGGCGACGGCGCACACGAGCATCCGACGCAGGCGCTGCTCGACGCGCTCACCATCCGCCGCAACAAGGGCCGTATCGAGGGCCTCGTGGTCGCGATCTGCGGCGACGTGCTGCATTCGCGCGTCGCCCGCTCCAACATCATCCTGCTCAACACCATGGGCGCCCGCGTCCGCGTCGTCGGGCCTTCCACGCTGCTGCCGACCGGGATCGAGCGGATGGGCGTCGAGGTCGCGCGCGACATGCGCGAGGGCCTCGAGGGCGCCGACATCGTCATGATGCTGCGGCTGCAGCGCGAGCGCATGAACGGCTCCTTCGTGCCCTCGTCATCGGAGTATTTCCATTATTTCGGGCTCGACCAGAAGAAGCTCGCCTACGCCAAGCCGGATGCCCTCGTGATGCATCCGGGTCCCATGAACCGCGGCGTGGAGATCGACTCGATCGTGGCCGACGGCGCCCAGTCCCTGATCCGCGAACAGGTGGAAATGGGCGTCGCCGTGCGCATGGCCGTACTGGAAGCGCTCGCCCGCAACCTGCCGAACGCGTGATGCCGATGCTGACCGATCGCCGCCCCATCCTGCTCGCCAATGCCCGCGTCGTCGATCCCTCCAGGGATTTCGACGGCGTCGGCGACGTTCTCATTGCGGACGGCACCATCCGCGAGACGCGCCGCGGCATCGGCGCGGCCGGCGTCCCCGAGGGCACCGACATCGTCAACTGCTCCGGCAAGATCGTGGCGCCGGGCCTGATCGACATGCGCGCCTTCGTCGGCGAGCCCGGCCTCAGCCATCGCGAGACCTTTGCCTCCGCGAGCCAGGCCGCCGCGACCGGCGGCATCACCACCATCATCTGCCAGCCGGCCACCTCTCCCGTCATCGACAACTCGGCAACCGTCGACTTCGTGATGCGCCGCGCCCGCGACACCGCGATCGTCAACATCCAGCCGATGGCGGCGCTGACCAAGGGCATGCACGGCGAGGAGATGACCGAGTTCGGCCTCCTGAAAGCCGCCGGCGCGGTCGCCTTCAGCGACGGCGACAAGAGCGTGACCAACGCCCAGGTCATGCGCCGCGCGCTGACCTACGCCCGCGACTTCGACGCGTTGATCGTGCATCACACCGAGGACCCCAATCTGGTCGGCGAAGGCGTGATGAACGAGGGCGAGTTCGCGACCCGGCTCGGCTTGATGGGCATCCCCAATGCCGCCGAAGCCGTGATGCTGGAGCGCGACCTGCGCCTCGTCGCACTCACCGGCGGCCGCTACCACGCGGCTTCGCTCACCTGCATCGACTCCCTCGACATCCTCCAGCGCGCCCGCGACGCCGGGCTCGCGGTCAGCGCCTCGGTCTCGATCAACCATCTGGCGCTGAACGAGAACGACATCGGCCCCTACCGTTCGTTCCTGAAGCTGTCGCCGCCGCTGCGGACCGAGGACGACCGCCGCGCGCTGGTGGCGGCAATCGCCTCCGGCCTCCTCGACGTCATCATGTCCGACCACAATCCGCAGGACGTCGAGGTCAAGCGCCTGCCGTTCGCGGAAGCCGCACCTGGAGCCGTGGGGCTCGAGACCATGCTGCCCGCCGGCCTGCGGCTGGTTCACAACGGCGAACTGGAACTGAAGACGCTGATCCGCGCGATGTCGACCCGTCCGGCCGAGCTGCTCGGGCTAGCAGGCGGAACCCTGCGCGCCGGCAGCCCCGCCGACGTCATGGTGATCGATCCCGACACGCCCTGGGTGGTCGATCCCGCCGACCTCAAATCACCCTGCAAGAACACCCCGTTCGACGAGGCCCGCTTTACAGGCCGCGTGGTGCGCACCATTGTCGGCGGCCGGACGGTCTATGAGCATGTCTGACGTATCCGATCGTTCGACATGGAATTCCTGCCTTTGGAGCTGCCGCCATGGCGCTTGAAGCATTTCTGCCGGTGGCCTTCCTCATCGGCTACCTGTTCGGCTCGATTCCGTTCGGGCTGATCCTGACCAGGCTCGCCGGCACCCAGGACATCCGCTCGATCGGCTCCGGCAGCATCGGCGCCACCAATGTGCTGCGCACGGGACGGAAGAGCCTCGCCGCGGGCACCCTGCTGTTCGATGCGCTCAAGGGCACCGTGGCCGTGGTGATCGCCGGCTACATCGCAGGACCCAATGCCGCCATGGTGGCCGGGCTCGGCGCCTTCCTCGGCCACCTCTTCCCGGTCTGGCTCAAGTTCAAGGGCGGCAAGGGCGTCGCCGTCTATATCGGCGTCCTGCTTGGCCTGTTCTGGCCGGGCGCCGTCGTGTTCTGCGTGCTGTGGCTGGCGACCGCCTTCACCACCCGCTATTCCTCGCTGTCCGCGCTGGTGGCGGCGTTCATCACGCCCATGTTCCTGTGGTGGTTCGGCCACCTCGCATTGTCGGCGCTGACGGCGGTGCTGACGCTGCTCTTGTTCTACGCGCATCGCGAGAACATCAGGCGCCTGCAAACCGGCAAGGAAAGCCGGATCGGCGAAAAGGCCTGAAGCATGATCCGGAAAAGTGCGAGGCGGTTTTCCGGAAAGATCATGCGGAAACAACGACCTGAAGCGCGATGACGATTCATCCAAATCTCATCGCGCTTTAGAGCGTTTTCGAGCGAAGTGGATGCCGGTTCGCGTCAAGAGAACGCGTCAAACAGGAATCTGAAGCCGGAAAAAGTACGGATATCGCCGCACACCCTCCGCATTATATGCCAAATCCTGTTCGCAACTTTGGCACCGCTCGCTGCAGACAGTAGCGAACGGGTTCCATGCCTGTCATCCTGACACAGGAAACGGCGTTACGCGGTTGCTCAGAATGAGCGAGATGATTGTCGGCGCACATGACGGGGTTGGTTCGCTCAGCGCTTCCGGCAGCGCGGCAAGCCGGCTGCTCTCTGCGACCAATATCTGGTCCGATGCGCCGCCGCCCGCCCCCGCGCCCGATTCGCCGCAAGCGCCGTGGCCTGAGCCCATCGTGCAGGCCGACGCTCCGCGCGACGTCGTGGTCCCCAGGGCTGCACCGGTCGCACTCCCGCCAGCGTGTTCCGGCCAATGGCCGCCGCGAAAACTGTCGCTGGCGCTCCAGGGCGGCGGCACCTTTGCCGCCTTCACCTGGGGCGTGCTAGAGCGGCTGCTGGAAGAGCCCGACATCGCGATCGACACCGTCAGCGGCGCCAGCGCCGGCGCCATCAATGCGCTGCTGCTCGCCTGCGGCCTTGCCGAAGGCGGCCGCGAAGGCGCCCGCAGCCGGCTGAACCGGTTCTGGGTCCGGCTGATGCACGAGGCCTCGTTCCGCTCGCTGATGCTGGTCGGCGGCTTTTCGCCGGCGGGAAGCTCGGTCGCGTTCGGCCCGACTCTGCGCTCCGGGCAGTTCGATCCGTTCGATCTCGATCCGCTGCGGCAGGCGCTGGCGCGCGACATCAACTTTTCCATCTTGCACGACGCGCGCTGCCCGAAGCTGCTGATCGCGGCGACGCGGATCCGCGACGGGCAGCAGCAGATCTTCGCCAACGACGCCATCTCCGCGGACGTCGCGCTGGCCTCGACCTGTCCACCGCTGGTTCACTGCGCCGTCGAGATCGACGGCGAGGCCTATTGGGACGGTGGCTTCGGCGGCAATCCGCCGCTGCTGCGGCTGGTCCAGGAAACCGCAGCGACGGATCTGCTGCTCGTCCAGGTCACCCCGACGCGTGACAGCTATGTGCCGATCACGCTCGCCGCGATCGACCGCAGGCTCGACCAAATCGTGGCCAACGCCGCCCTCAATGCCGAGATCGCGGCGATCGCATGGGCGCAGTCCCACGAAGCCTCTTCGCTGCGCCTCACCAGGATCGCGGCGGAAGACTCCATTGACGGTCTGGCGCAGCGCTCATCGACCGATCTCGGCCGCGGCTTCATTCGCCTGCTGCACCGGAGCGGTCGCGAGGCTGCCGCGCGCTGGCTCAGGCAAGATGCGGGGGCGACGCAGGGAGCCGCGCCCGCGGCAGCCGAGCCGGCACTGGTCTGATCCCTCGCCTCACGCTGCAGGGCCTGACCTGGCCGGCGCCTCACGCAACGGCTCGATCGCCAACCGATAGCCGGAAAGGCGCGCCATCGGCGCAAGCACGGCGAACAGCAGTTTTTGTAGCCAGATCGGCACGCCGGCCAGATACATGTGATTGCGATAGGCGTGTAGCACCAGTGCGATCAGCAGGAAGTTCGGATCGCCGGCGCTGGAGAACCATTTGGGCTGCTTCGCCGTGAGCGTGACGAAATTGGCGAAGAAGCGCAGATGCTGCTGCGCCGGCGTGAACGAGACCTCGAGCTCGGCATTGCCCTCGCCGACGTTGGCGAAGTAGTGCGGTCGGCCGCGGGGCACGGTCACACCGCCGCCCGCCTCCACCACTTGCTCACGTCCGTCGACGACGATCTTGACGCGACCGCTCCTCACCGCGAAATGTTCGTCCGCGCCGGGATGGACATGCACCAGCGCATTGCCGCCGCCCGAGCCGCCCTTTTCGAGAATCACGCCGAACCGCGCGACGTCGAGATTGTCGAGCGGGCCGGAGAAGACGAACGTCTCCTTGTTGAAGGCATTGCGCAGCCGCATGCCGCGGGCGATCTCGGTCAGCATGTTATGTCTCCTTGCAGGTTCAGGAGACGCGCTGGTAGCGGCCTAGGCGATGAACGTATTGTAAAAATCCGACGCAGCGAGTTCCGTATTCCAGGCCTGCATGCGCTCGGCCGCGGCACGCCGGCAGAATGCTTCCGGCGGCACACCTGCGAGCGCGCGGAAATCGTGGATCAGGTGCGCCTGGTCGGTGAAGCCGCTCGCATGCGCGACTCCGGCCCAATCAAGACCGGCGCGATGTGCGGCGACCGCCTGCTGCATCCGCTCGATCCGCGCAAACTGCTTTGCGCTCGCGCCGGTCTCCGCCTTGAAGCGCCGTTGCAGGCTGCGCTCGCCGATGTCGAGAAGTCCGGCAAGCCTGCGCATGGAGATTGACGGATTGCGCTGGATCGCGCGCATCGCCTGCGCTGCCAGCGGATCGAGGCGGCCCGGCCCTGTCCTCGTTCGGAGAAAATCCCGCATGCAGGCAACGCGCGCAGCTGCGCTGCCGGCCTCGGCCAGTTGCTCCTCGAGCCGCGCGGCGGCGCCGGTGCCAAAAATGTCCGACAGCTCGATGCTGGCATCGAGCAAGTCGGCAGGCCTCACCCCGAGCACGCGGTCGGCCGCGTCGGCCTTGAGCCGAACCAGCACGGCGCCGACCGGGCCGCACGGCTTCAGCGTCACGGCACGGGTGTGCATGCCGTTGATGGTGCGCTTGTAGGTGCCGCGCTGCGAGGCCATCGGCGCGCGGTAGTGCACGATGACGACTGGCGACGTCGTCGGCAGCACGTTGATGGTGCACGCACGCGCGAACGCGGCGTCGGCGAGATCGACATCGCAAAACGACTCGACGATGCCGTCGAGGTCTTCGCCGGCGGCGAAGAACTGCGAGCCGGCTGTGCAGTGTGGGTTCGGCAGGATCATGCGTTCAATTGGTCGGCCCAGATGCGGCACGGCTGCATCCGCAGTGCTCACATAAAATTGAGGCGCACACTCACGCCCGCGCCAGCGCGTCCTCCAGAAACCAGGCCGCCGCAAGCGCGAGCGGATCGTTCCCGAAGCGGGCGATCACCTGCACGCCGATCGGCAGGCCGCCGACCTTCAGCACCGGCACGTTGACGCAGGGATTGCCCATCAGCGTCCAGAGCCGGTTGTAGCGGGGATCGCCTGTGGTCGCGAGCTCCTTGGCCGGCGCGGTGCCCGGCGCCGAATAGGTCAAGAGCACGTCGACGCCCTCGAACAATTCGCCGAGCTCGCGGCGGCCGCGACGGCTGATCCGGCGCGCCTCGTCATATTCCTTCGGCGTCAGATGGGCCGTCGCGTCGAGGCTTGCCCGCAGCATCGGCGCGATCTCGTCGTGACGCTCGGAAAACTCCCAGGCCAGCGCGCGATGCGCCTCGAAATCCTGGACGATGGGGTGGATACGCCAGGCCTCCTGCACAGCTTCGGGCAGATCCATGGCCTGCACGCTGGCACCGGCGCGCTCCGCGGCCTTGATCGCGGCCAGCAAGCCCTCTTCGGCCGCCGGCTCCACGCTGCCTGCGAACTCCTGCCTGACCACGCCGATCCGCGGCGCCTTCGCCGGGACGATGCCGGAAAACTCGGTGCGGCCCGTCATCGCCAGGAGTCCGCGCGCGAGATCTTCCGCGCGGGCGCCGAACAGGCCGACCGTGTCGAGCGCCCACGAATAGCACTTCACGCCGACCGTCGGCAGCATGCGGAACGACGGCTTGATCGCAGCAGTCCCGCAATAGGCCGCGGGCCGGATCACCGAGCCGCCGGTCTGAGTGCCCAGCGCCAGCGGGATCGTGCCGGCGCCGACCGCCGCCGCCGAGCCCGCGGAGGAGCCGCCCGGCGAATGGCCGGGATTGTGCGGATTGAGCGTCGGCGTCGGATCGCGCGAGGCGAACGCGGTCGTGGTGGTCTTGCCGATGATGGTGGCCCCCGCCCGCTTCAGCATCATCACCACAGGCGCGTCGGCGCGCGGCTGCCAGCCGCGATAGATCTCCGAGCCCATCTCGGTCGGCATGTTGGCGGTGTCGATGATGTCCTTGATCCCGACTGCGATGCCGCGCAGCGGCCCGGAGCCTTGCGCCTTCGCCGACTTGTCGTGGCGGACGAAGGCGTGGACGTCCTTCTCCCTGGCCTCGATCGCCGCATGCGATTGCGCAATGGCGGCGTCAGGCGAAAGCTCGCCCGCTTCGATGCGGCGCTGGAGGTCGGCAAGTGAAATCATGGCAAAACCCTTCTTATTGGGATCGCTTTTAGCATCGCAGCAAGGCCGCGCAAGCGCACGTCCCTGTTGCGCAACGCCCTCAGGTTGTTCCATGTTGCCCCTGCAAGGAGACGCCGTGGACGCCATCAATCCGAGCGTGGAGCTGACCGAGCTGGAGCGGATCGACCGCCTGCGGCTGATCCGTTCCGACAATGTCGGGCCGCGCACCTTCCGCTCGCTGGTCGATCATTTCGGCAGCCCGCGCGCCGCGCTGGAGCGACTGCCGGATCTCGCCCGCCGCGGCGGTGCGCAGCGAACGGGTCGCATCTGTAGTGCCGATGAGGCGAAGGCCGAGCTTGCCGTGAGCCGCAAGTTCGGCATCGCCTGGCTGGCGCCCGGCGAGGACGGCTATCCGGCGCGGCTGGCGATGATCGACGATGCGCCGCCGCTGCTCGCCGTACGCGGCGACACGAAAACCCTGATGCGGCCGATGATCGCCATCGTCGGCTCGCGCAACGCCTCCGGCGCGGGCCTGAAATTCGCCGGCCAGCTCGCGCGCGAACTTGGCGAAGCCGGCTTCGTCGTCATCTCGGGCCTCGCCCGCGGCGTCGATCAGGCCGCGCATCGCGCGAGCGTTGAGAACGGCACGATCGCCGTGCTCGCGGGCGGCCATGATTGCATCTATCCGCCCGAGCATGGCGACCTGCTCGCCGCGATCCTCGACCACGCAGGTGCGGCGATCTCCGAGATGCCGCTCGGCCACGAGCCGCGCGCCCGCGACTTTCCCCGCCGCAACCGGCTGATCTCGGGCGCCTCGCTCGGCGTCGTCGTGGTGGAAGCGGCGCACCGCTCGGGCTCGCTGATCACCGCGCGCATGGCGGCCGAACAGGGCCGCGAGGTGTTCGCGGTGCCCGGCTCGCCGCTCGATCCGCGCGCGGCAGGCGCCAACGATCTGATCAAGCAGGGCGCGACGCTCGTCACCGAGGCCGCCGACATCATCAACGCGGTTCAGCCGATCATGGAGCGGCCGCTGATGCATCCCGCAGGCGAGCCCGACAGCGAGCCGTTCGAGAGCGATCCGCAGGGCCATGACCGCGACCAGATCACCAACCTGCTCGGTCCGGCGCCAATCTCGATCGACGATCTCGTGCGAATGTCCGGCGCCTCGCCCGCGATCGTGCGCACCGTGCTGTTGGAGCTCGAACTGGCAAGCCGGCTCGAACGCCACGGCGGCGGATTGGTGTCGCTGCTTTAGTGGTGTGCCTTCGACGTCGTTGACTGGAAAGGCGTCATTCCGGGGCGGCTCGGAGAGCCGAACCCGGAATCCATGCGTCCACCTGGCCTGCGGCTAAATGGATTCCGGGCTCCCGCTTCGCGCGGGCCCCGGAATGACGGCATGAGCTGTCGAGTCGCAACGCTAACCCTCGTTGCGCGCATCGAACCGCGTGCGTGCTGCCGCGATCTGCACCTGATGTTCGATCGCCCACTCGCCGAGGGCCTTCACCGGCTGCTGCAAACCGCGGCCGAGATCGGTGAGCTCGTAATCGACGCGCGGCGGAATGGTCGGGAAGATCGTGCGCGTGACGAGGCCGTCGCGCTCGAGGCCGCGCAGCGTCAAGGTCAGCATCCGCTGCGAGATGCCGTTGATCATTCGCTTCAGCTCGTTGAAGCGCTTCGGCCCGTCGCTGAGCATCATGATGACGAACACGCTCCATTTGTCGCCGACGCGGGACAGGATGGAGGCGACCCCGCGGCAGTCCGCATGGTTGGGATCCGGCAACGGATCAGGCCTCATGTCCGGCCTTGGATTTGGCCTCGGCGGAGCAGGCAAATCGGTGTTCTCAGGTTTCAATGATGTGCCCATGGCTCAAAAAAGTGCGTTCTTGCGGGGATTTTGACAGTCACTCATGTAGCGCTGGTTACAAACTTATACCAGGGTGACCCCAAATGAAACTGCTCCATATCGACTCCAGCGTCCTCGGCCCCCACTCCGTCAGCCGGCAGGTCTCCGCCGCCATCGTCGACCGGCTCCGGCAGGCGACGCCCGGTCTCGACGTAACCTATCGCGACCTGACCCACACCCCGCTTGCCCATCTCTCCGGCTCCCATCTCGCGGCCGCGCAGGGCGCCCCCGCGCCGGTGGAACTCGCGCCCGATCTCGCCGCAAGCGCGGCCGTGCTGGACGAGTTCCTGGGCGCCGAAATCGTCGTCGTTGGTGCCCCCATGTACAACTTCACCATTCCGAGCCAGCTCAAGGCCTGGATCGATCGCATCCTGGTGGTGGGGAAGACCTTTAAGTATGGCGCGGCCGGGCCTGAGGGGCTTGCCGGGGGCAAGCGCGTGATCGTCGCGATCTCGCGCGGCGGCTATTACGGCGCGGGCTCGCCCGTCGCGGCGCTGGAGCACCTCGAAAGCTATCTGCGCGGCGTGTTCGGCTTCATCGGCATCCACAATGCTGAATTCATCATCGCCGACGGCATCCAGGTCGGACCGGATCACCGCGAGAAAGCGCTCGCGAGCGCGCTTCAAGCGGCCACCAGCCTCCGGGCAGCCTGACGCCGCGCCGAGATCGGCCGCCGCCGAAATGCGCGGCGGCTGACGGCTGCACGATCTGCAAAGCTGGAACCAGACGCCCTAAATGCCCAGGATCACGGCAACGAGCGAGACGAACAGGCCGATCCCGCAAAACAACGCGATGGCGACGAACTCGGACGTGTCGGAGCGCTTGGCCGGAACGGCGGATCTTTCGGTGAAGATGCGCGGCGATGAAAGCGACGAGAAAAAGCGGGCTGCTTTCGGCATGCTAGACTCCTTATAAATAGTGAGTCTGCCCCGCCCCATAAGAGGGTCTTTCCAGCTCGCGCGAAGGTTCAACACCCCGCGCAAAGGTTGGGTTCAGTCAATGATCCCGCAGGACGTCGGAACCGGTCGGCGCAACCGATAGACTGCGCCGGCCAGTTCGATTGCGCCTGGCTTGATCAGCCGCGATAGATCGGCGCGCCGCTCGGGGAGGCGACCGCGCCGCCATCGACGAAGATTTCCTGGCCCTGCACATGCGCGGAATCGTCGGAGGCGAGGAACAGCACCGTCTTCGCGACGTGATCCGTTTCACCGATGCGGCCGAGCGGCGTCGTTAGCGCGATCCGCTTCTCGAACGCCTTCTCGGCTTCGGGTGTCGCGGTCGCGGGCCCCCAGATCGGGGTGCGGATCGCGCCGGGCGCCACGACATTGACGCGGATTCCGCGCGGTGACAGTTCCGAGGCCATGATCCGCGCCATCGCCCGCACGCCGGCCTTCGCGGCACCGTAAGCGGAGTAACCGGGAATGCCGAGCACTGAGATCACCGAACCGTTGAGGACGATCGAGGCGTTGTCGTTGAGATGAGGCAGCGCCGCCTGCACGGTGAAGAACACGCCGGTCAGATTGGTGCTGATGACCTTCTCGAAGACCTCAGGCGTCGCCGAGCCCAGCGGCGTGCCGCCCGCGATGCCGGCATTGGCAAACACGATGTCGAACTTGCCGAACTTCTCCGCGCCCTGCTTGATGGCGGCTTCGGTCGCGGCGATGTCGGTGGCATCGGCGGCGAGTGCGAGCGCGTTCGGCCCCAGTTCCTTCGCGGCAGCCTCCAGCGTCTGCTTGTTGCGCCCGGTGACCACAACCCTGGCGCCCTCGGCCACGAACAGCTTTGCCGTTGCAAGTCCGATGCCGCTGTTGCCGCCCGTAATCAATGCCGTCTTGTCTTTCAGTCTCACGCTCGCCTCCATTAGTTTTATGATGAAACTAGGTTGCCATCTAGGGCATATGGTTTTATGATGCAACCACACAAGCGCGTGATGGGCGCCGGCGCCGTGCGAATGCGATAGGACGAAGGTGATGGTGAAACGAACCAGCTTCGAAGGCGATGCCTGCCCCATCGCGCGCTCGCTGGAGGCGCTCGGCGACTGGTGGTCGCTGCTGATCATCCGCGAGGCGCTGTTGGGCGTCCGCCGCTTCGGCGAATTCCAGAGCAGGCTCGGCATGGCCAAGAACATCCTGTCGGCCCGCCTGCGATCGCTGGTCGACCATGGCATTCTCGAGACCGCCCCCGCCTCCGACGGCAGCGCCTATCAGGAATATCTGCTGACGCCGAAGGGCCGCGGCACCTTCCCGATCCTGGTCGCGCTGCGGCAATGGAGCGAGGCGTTCGACGACCACCCCGAGGAGATCGCGACCATCCTGGTCGATCGTGCGAAAGGCCGCCCGGTGAAGAAGCTGGAAATGCGCGCCGAGGACGGCAGGCTGCTCAGTCCCGCCGACACCACGCTGAAGCCGCGGCCGGCGCGACGGCGGTCGGCCTGATTGCGGCGACGAGCTGCCACCACACCGTCAATGCGCGCGAACTCTGGCTAGCATCCGACCAGGGTAGCCCTGCGAACCATTTTCAGGCGATCGGCGCGTTGGCGCCGGCCGAACTCGGCCTCGTAGTTCAGATCATAGACGCAGCCGACCTTCATGGCGGCAAAGTCCGCATTCCGCTCGATCGTGTAATGACCGAAAGGCTCCGTCTTGAGATGGACGCGACCGGGCTCGAACCAGGCTTGATCGACGCCGCGATAGGTCACCCGATCGGTCCAGCCCACGGTCGCAAACCAAAGGATCAAGCCTCCGATCAATGCCACCATGATCACGAGGCTACGAACATCGTTGCGGAGCTTGTCCGCAAGGCTCGAGAGATTGGACGCGTTCTTCACATTGGCTTTGTCGTCGCCAGAACGCGATAGTTCACGCCAAACCCATCCAGCCTCGTCACGACAGCTTGCGCTTGGTCCGCAGCCGCAGATGCTCGTCGGCCTCCAGCTTGGTCATGCCCAGGAGATAATGCAGCACGGCGAGCTTGTGGCGCTCGGCGAGCTTGCGCAATGCTCCGGTCTGCTCGGCGATGAAGGCCACCGCCTCGTCCGCGCCGCCCTCCCCTGGTTCCTCGGGACGCGAGCCTCCCCGCGCGCCCGATGCGGCACGCTTCCGTTTCTTTGGCTTAGTCACCAAGACCCCACCCGAATCCATGGCCCCAGCAGCAACATTACGCCCACATCGACCGCAACTCCAAGGTGGTATTCTGCAACTTTCTCGATATGAAACTTTTCCCATCGAGGCGGCTTTCAACACCCCTCGATTTGACAGCGGAGGCCGCACCACCCATGTTCGGGTCGAAACGGCCGACCCGAGTCCTTTCGTTTTCGGCCCAAGATTTCCCCGTAAGTTACTGGAACTACATGAATATCGTCATCGTGGAGTCGCCGGCGAAAGCCAAGACGATCAACAAATATTTGGGCTCGTCCTATGAGGTTCTGGCCTCGTTCGGCCATGTCCGCGACCTGCCCGCGAAGAACGGCTCCGTCGATCCCGATGCCAATTTCAAGATGATCTGGGAGGTCGATCCCAAGGCGGCCGGCCGGCTCAACGAGATCGCCCGGTCCCTGAAGGGCGCCGACCGCCTGATTCTCGCCACCGACCCTGATCGCGAGGGCGAGGCCATCTCCTGGCACGTGCTGGAGGTGCTGAAGGAAAAGCGCGCACTGAAGGACCAGAAGATCGAGCGGGTGGTGTTCAACGCCATCACCAAGCAGGCGGTCTCCGACGCGATGAAGCATCCGCGCCAGATCGACGGCGCGCTGGTCGACGCCTACATGGCACGCCGCGCGCTCGACTACCTGGTCGGCTTCACCCTTTCCCCCGTGCTGTGGCGCAAGCTGCCGGGCGCGCGCTCGGCCGGCCGCGTGCAATCGGTGGCGCTGCGCCTCGTCTGCGACCGCGAGCTCGAGATCGAGAAGTTCGTGCCGCGCGAATATTGGTCGCTGATCGCGACCCTGCTCACCCCCCGCGGCGACGCCTTCGAGGCCCGCCTCGTCGGTGCCGACGGCAAGAAGATCCAGCGTCTCGACATCGGCACGGGTGCCGAAGCCGAAGACTTCAAGAAGGCGCTGGAGGCAGCCAGCTACACCGTGACCGCGGTCGATGCCAAGCCGGCCCGGCGCAATCCGCAGGCGCCCTTCACCACCTCGACGCTGCAGCAGGAAGCCAGCCGCAAATACGGCTTTGCGCCGGCGCACACGATGCGCATCGCCCAGCGGCTCTATGAGGGCATCGACATCGGCGGCGAGACCACCGGACTCATTACTTATATGCGTACCGACGGCGTGCAGATCGATCCGTCCGCGATCACCCAGGCGCGCAAGGTGATCGGCGAGGATTACGGCAACGCCTATGTGCCGGATAGCCCCCGCCAGTACCAGGCCAAGGCCAAGAACGCCCAGGAAGCGCACGAAGCGATCCGCCCGACCGACCTCTCCCGCCGCCCCGACAGCATGAGCCGCAGGCTCGATGCCGATCAGGCGAAGCTTTATGAGCTGATCTGGAAGCGTACCATCGCGAGCCAGATGGAATCTGCAGAGCTCGAGCGCACCACCGTGGACATCACGGCCAAGGCAGACTCCCGCACGCTGGAGCTGCGCGCCACCGGCCAGGTCGTCAAGTTCGACGGCTTCCTGGCGCTGTACCAGGAAGGCCGCGACGACGAGGAAGACGAGGATTCCCGCCGCCTGCCCGCGATGAGCCCGAACGACGCCCTGAAGCGGCAGAGCCTGTCCGTCACCCAGCACTTCACCGAGCCGCCGCCGCGCTTCTCGGAAGCATCCCTGGTCAAGCGCATGGAAGAGCTCGGCATCGGCCGGCCCTCGACCTATGCCTCCATCCTCCAGGTCCTGAAGGACCGCGGCTACGTCAAGCTGGAGAAGAAGCGCCTGCACGGCGAGGACAAAGGCCGCGTCGTGGTCGCCTTCCTCGAAAGCTTCTTTGCCCGCTATGTCGAATACGACTTTACGGCAAGCCTCGAAGAGCAGCTCGACCGCATCTCCAACAACGAGATCTCCTGGCAGCAGGTTCTGAAGGACTTTTGGACTGGCTTCATCGGTGCCGTCGACGACATCAAGGAGCTGCGCGTCGCACAGGTGCTCGACGTGCTCGACGACATGCTGGGCCAGCACATCTATCCGCCGCGGGCGGACGGTGGCGATATCAGGCAGTGCCCGAACTGCGGCACCGGCCGGCTGAACCTCAAGGCCGGCAAGTTTGGCGCCTTCGTCGGCTGCTCGAACTATCCGGAATGCCGCTACACCCGTCAGCTCGCCGCCGACGGCGAGGCGACTGCTGACCGTTCGCTCGGTCAGGATCCTGATACGGGTCGCGATGTCTGGGTCAAGGCCGGCCGCTTCGGCCCCTACATCCAGCTCGGCGAGCAGAAGGACTATGCGGAAGGCGAGAAGCCCAAGCGCGCGGGCATTCCGAAGGGCACCTCGCCCGGCGATGTCGACCTCGAGCTCGCGCTGAAACTGCTGTCGCTGCCGCGTGAGATCGGCAAGCATCCGGAAAGCGGTCTTCCGATCACCGCCGGCCTCGGCCGCTTCGGACCGTTCGTGAAGCACGACAAGACTTACGCCAGCCTGGAAGCCGGCGACGAGGTGTTCGACATCGGCCTCAACCGCGCGGTGACGTTGATCGCCGAAAAGGTCGCCAAGGGCCCGAGCCGCCGCTTCGGCGCGGATCCCGGCAAAGCGCTCGGCGATCATCCGACGCTCGGCACCGTCACCGTCAAGAGCGGGCGCTACGGCGCCTATGTCACGGCCGGCGGCGTCAACGCGACGATCCCGGCCGAGTTCGAGAAGGATACGATCACCCTGCCACAGGCGATCGCGCTGATCGACGAGCGCGCGGCCAAGGGCGGCGGCAAGAAGACCACCAAGGCGGCGAAGAAAGCGGCCAAGCCGGCCAAGGCCAAGAAGACTGCAGAGAAAACGGCGGACGGCGAAGATTCCGCGCCAAAACCGAAGAAGCCGGCCGCGAAGAAAGCCGCGGCCAAAACCAAATCCGAATCCACCAGCAAGGCGCGCGCCGCCGTGCCGTCGACCGCCAAGACGTCGCCGACCAAGGCCGCTGCCACCAAGAATCCTGCAAATACTCCGGCCAAGAAGAGTGCCGGCAAGAGTTAGAGGCTAAGTGAAACGCAAGAATGACCATGGCTTTCCCGACAGGAACGCCATCGTCGCCTTCATCAAGGCAAATCAGGGAAATGTCGGGACCCGCGAAATTGCACGCGAGTTCGGCCTGAAGAACGCCGATCGCGCCGAGCTCAGGCGCATGCTGCGCGAGCTCGCCGACGACGGCATCGTCAAGAAAAAGCGCCACAAGATCTCGGAGCCGGATACGCTTCCGCCGACGCTGCTCGCGGACATCACCGGCCGCGACTCCGACGGCGAATTGATCGCCTCCCCCGCCGAATGGGACGAGGTCGAGAGCGGCGAGCCGCCGAAGATCCTCATCGAGATGCCGCGCCGGCCAAAACCCGGCACCGCCGCCGGTGTCGGCGACCGTGCGCTGCTGCGCGTCGAGCGCTCGGAGGAGACCGAAGGCCCGGCCTGGCGCGGCCGCATCATCAAGGTCATCGACAAGGCCAAGAGTCGCATCCTCGGCGTGTTCCGCGAGCTTCCCGAGGGCGGCGGACGGCTCGTTCCCGTCGACAAGAAATTCGCCGACCGCGAGCTGAACATCGCCAAGGCCGATACAGGTGGCGCGCAGGATGGCGACCTCGTCAGCGTCGACATCGTGCGCTCGCGCGGCTTCGGCCTCGCCTCAGGCCGAGTCAAGGAGAAGCTCGGCTCGGTCAAGTCGGAGAAGGCGATCAGCCTGATCGCGATCTACGCCCATGATATCCCGCTGCAATTCTCCGCCGCCGCCGAGCGCGAGGCGGAGGCGGCCGAGCCCGCCAGTCTCAGGGGCCGCGAGGACTGGCGCGACGTCCCGCTGGTCACCATAGACCCGCCGGACGCCAAAGATCACGACGATGCGGTCCACGCGCAGCCCGACGACGATCCCAACAACAAGGGCGGCTTCATCGTCAACGTCGCCATTGCCGATGTGAGCTTCTACGTCCGGCCGGGCACCGCGCTCGACCGCGATGCGCTCGACCGCGGCAACTCGGTCTATTTCCCCGACCGCGTCGTACCGATGCTGCCCGAGCGCATCTCCAACAATCTCTGTTCGCTGGTGCCCGGCGAGCCGCGCGGCGCGCTCGCGGTTCGCATGGTGCTCGGTCCCGATGGGCGCAAGCGCTCGCACAGCTTCCACCGCATCCTGATGCGCTCGGCGGCCAAGCTGAGCTATGCGCAGGCCCAGGCCGCGATCGACGGGCGGCCGGACGACACGACCGGCCCCCTGCTCGATCCGATCCTGAAGCCGCTCTATGCCGCCTATGCCTGCGCCAAGCGCGCTCGCGACGAGCGCGATCCGCTCAATCTCGATCTGCCCGAGCGCAAGATCCTCTTGAAGAGCGACGGCACGGTCGATCGCGTCGTGGTCCCCGAGCGGCTCGACGCGCACAAGCTGATCGAGGAGTTCATGATCCTCGCCAACGTCGCGGCAGCCGAGATGCTGGAGAAGAAATCGCTGCCGCTGATCTACCGCGTGCATGACGAGCCGACGCTGGAGAAGGTCCACGCGCTCGCGGAATTTCTGGAGACGCTCGACGTCCCCTTCACGAAATCAGGCGCGCTGCGCCCGACGCTGTTCAACCGCGTGCTGGCCCAGCTCGAAGGCCATGACTACTATCCGCTGGTGAGCGAGGTCGTGCTGCGCGCCCAGGCGCAAGCCGAATATTCCTCCGAGAATTACGGCCATTTCGGCCTGAACCTGCGCCGCTACGCGCATTTCACCTCACCGATCCGCCGCTATGCCGACCTCGTCGTGCACCGCGCGCTGGTCCGTGCGCTCGGCCTCGGTGAAGGCGCCCTGCCCGACAGCGAGACGCCCGAGAGCTTGAGCGAGGTCGCCGCCCACATCTCTCTGACCGAACGGCGCGCGATGAAGGCCGAGCGCGAGACTGTCGACCGCCTGATCGCCCATCATCTCGCCGATCGTATCGGCGCAAGTTTCCAGGGCCGCGTCTCCGGCGTCACGCGCGCCGGCTTGTTCGTCAAGCTGAGCGAGACCGGCGCCGACGGATTGATCCCGATCCGATCCCTCGGCACGGAATATTTCAACTATGACGAGAGCCGTCACGCGCTGGTCGGCGCCCGCAGCCGCACCATGTACCAGTTGGGCGATGTGGTTGATGTCCGCCTGATAGAGGCTGCCCCCATCGCAGGCGCGTTACGCTTCGAGCTGCTGTCGTCCTCCGGTGAGACCGCGCCGCGCGACCGCAGGTCACCCGGTCCGCAACGCCGTCCCTCGTTCAAGGCGCAGCCCGGACGCAGCCCGGACAGAAAACGCAAGCCGGCGAAGCCGAAATCCGGCAAGCCGAAGAAGGGCAAAGGCAAGAACAAGGGAAAAGGCAAGGGACAGAAGGGCAAGGCATGGTGACGATGAGCACGGCCCCGAAGATCTGGACGCGCGAGAGCGGCCTCGTCGAGAAGCGCGACGTCTGGACGGCAATGAAGCGCGGCTTTCGCGGCCGCTGCCCGCGCTGCGGCGAGGGAAAGCTGTTCCGCGCCTTCCTGAAGACGGCGGACAATTGCGCGACATGCGGCCTCGATTTCACGCCGCATCGCGCCGACGATCTGCCCGCCTATCTCGTCATCGTCATCGTCGGCCACGTCGTGGTGCCGGGCGTTTTGTGGATCGAGACCAATTACACCACGCCGGTCTGGATCAGCTTTGCGGCCTACCTGCCCTTCACCTTCATCGCCTCGCTCGCGCTGCTGCAGCCGGTGAAGGGAGCTGTGGTCGGCTTGCAATGGGCTCTGCGCATGCACGGGTTTGACGAGAACCCGCCGGATGGTATTCCGCCTGTGTAAGCAACAAGCAAGAAACAGTTTGGGTGAGGACATGACGGATATTGCGCCGGCAGCGGAAAAGACCAGGGTCCATGAGGAGAAAGAAGCCGACCAGCATCCCTATTTCCGCCCACGGGATGCGGCGACACTGATCCTGGTCGATCGCAGCGGTGCCATTCCGAAAGTGCTGGTCGGCAAGCGCCACGACAAGGTGGTGTTCATGCCCGGAAAATTCGTCTTCCCGGGCGGCCGCGTCGACAAGGCCGACTATCGTGTGCCATGTGCTGCGCCGATCACCGCGGAGCTGGAGGCCAATCTCGCCAAGGGCAGCCCGAAGACGCCGGCCTCGCGCGCGAAATCGCTTGCCATTGCCGCGATCCGCGAGGCCTGTGAGGAAACCGGCCTGTGCCTCGGCCGCAAGGCTGAGGGAAAGGTGACGAGGCTCGACGGTCCCTGGCGGCCCTTTGCGGATGCGGGCTTGCTGCCCGATCCCTCCGGCCTGTTCCTGATCGCGCGCGCGATCACCCCGCCCGGCCGCGTCAAGCGGTTCGACACGCGCTTCTTCACCGCCGATGCCTCCGCGATCACCCACCGCGTCGAGGGCGTGATCCATGCCGATGCGGAGCTGGTCGAGCTGGTCTGGGTCGAACTCGGCTCGAAACCGCTCGCCGACCTCCATCCGATGACGCGTAACGTGCTCAACGAGCTCGACACCCGCCTTGCCACCGGCCCGCTCCGCCACGACGCGCCGGTGCCGTTCTTCCATTTCTACGGCGGCAGGATGCAGAAGGATATTTTGAGCTAGGTCCGGCGCCAAGCCCTCGTTCGTCACTACGGGACACAGCTCTCTCCTCTCGTCATTCCGGGGCGCGCGTCGCGCGAACCCGGAATCCATTCATCCACCGTCTCTGCGGTCCGATGGATTCCGGGCTCGCCGCTCCGCGGCGCCCCGGAATGACGTGCTGAGAGATCTGCAAAAAACAAAATAATCTTCCCGCCGCCCGCCAATGGCGGAGCTCCGCCGCGTCCCTATGTCTTCCCGAGCGTCACCAAGAACGGACCCCCGGCGATGGCACAACGGCAACTCAAGCTTGGCGCGTTCATGCGCCCGATCAGCATCCACACCGCCGCCTGGCGCTATCCCGGGGCTTGGCCCGACGCCAATTTCAACTTTTCGCACATCAAGACGCTGATCCGGAAGCTCGAAGCCGGCAGGTTCGACGCCTTCTTCATGGCCGATCACCTCGCCGTCCTCAACATGCCGATCAATGCGCTCAAGCGCAGCCACACCGTGACCTCGTTCGAACCATTCACGCTGCTGTCGGCGCTCTCGGCGGTCACCGAGCGCATCGGCCTGATCGCGACGGGCTCGACCACGTTCGACGAGCCCTATCACGTCGCACGCCGCTTCGCCTCGCTCGATCACATCAGCGGTGGCCGCGCCGGCTGGAACATCGTCACCACCTCGAATCCTGACGCCGCACTCAACTTCGGCCTCGACGACCACATGGAGCACGCCGAGCGCTACAAGCGCGCCCGCGAATTCTACGACGTCGTCACCGGCCTGTGGGATTCCTTCGCCGACGATGCCTTCGTGCGCGATGTCGAGAGCGGGCTGTTCTTCGATCCCCAGAAGATGCACACGCTCGACCACCACGGCAAATACCTGAAGGTGCGCGGCCCCCTCAACATCGCCCGGCCCGTGCAGGGCTGGCCGGTGATCGTGCAGGCCGGCGCGTCCGAAGACGGCAGGCAGCTGGCGGCCGAGACCGCGGAAGCCGTGTTCACCGGCGGCGGCAGCCTCGCCGACGGACAGAAACTCTACGCCGACATCAAGGGCCGCATGGAGAAGGTCGGCCGCGATCCCGAGCACCTCAAGATCCTGCCCGGCGCCTTCGTCGTGGTCGGTGACAGCGTCGACGAGGCCAGGGAGAAGCGCGCGCTGCTCGACAGCCGCGTGCATTACGACAGCGCCATCGCCTCGCTCTCCGTCATCCTCGGCACCGATGCTTCCGGCTTCGATCCCGACGGCCCGCTGCCGGAGATCCCCGAGACCAACGCCAGCAAGAGCGGCCGTCAGCGCATGGTCGATCTCGCCGCGCGCGAAAAGCTCACCGTGCGCCAGCTCGCCCAGCGCGTCGGCGGCTATGGCGGCCTGTCCTTCGTCGGGACCGCAAAGACCATCGCCGACCAGATGGAGGAGTGGCTGGTCGGGCGCGGCTCCGATGGCTTCAACATCATGTTCCCGTTCCTGCCCGCCGGCCTCGACGATTTCGTCGACAAGGTCGTCCCGGAGCTCCAGAAGCGCGGGATCTTCCGCAAAGAGTATGAAGGGGCCACCTTGAGGGAGAATCTGGGCCTGCCGCGGCCGAAAAACCGGTTCTTTGAGGGGTGATGTCTTCAGCACCACCGACAGAGAAAAGTTCTCAATAGTGGTATCGACATTGCGCGATCACAAGCTGCTGCGCGTCATCCTTCCCCTGCATGCGGTACACGAGCCGATGCTCGCCCGTGATGCGGCGAGACCACCAGCCGCGCAGATCATGTTTGAGGGGCTCCGGTTTCCCGATCCCCCTGAACGGATCTCTCTTGATGTCCTTGATGAGATCGTTGATGGCCGCGAGGATTTTTTGGTCCTCTTGCTGCCATCGGAGGTAGTCTTGCCAGGCAAGCTCGGTCCAGGCGATCAACATCTCGCTAGCCCGTCGAGTTGGGCTCGATCAGTTCATGCTCGACGAGCTTGCCTTCCTCGGCTTCCTTGATGGCGCGCAGAAGGCGCGCGGCGTTGGCCGGGCTCTTCAGAAGATGAACCGTCTCCAGAAGGCCCTCGTATTCTTCCTCTGAGATCATCACCACGCTGCGGGCGTTCTGGCGCGTCACCAAGAGGGGGGCTCGGTCATCACAGACCTGGTCCATGTAAGCCGCAAGATTTCCCCGCAGCTCCGAGTAAGAAACAGATGCCATGGCTTTCGTCTCCTCCCCACGCATTGTACAGATAATCGTACATAATATCGTACAGAAATTCGTACAAGAGCGACGATGAAGCGGCGGCGCTTTGACGCCCGATAGGCCCGATTTGAGTGGCTTTCCTGCCCTAAAACCTTGACATCGGATCGTTTCTGGCTAGGTTGCCGGCCAACGCGGGCCGTTTGGCCGGCTCCAGATTCCCCGATATTCTGAGGTTCAGAACATGGCCAAAGCGGTCACCATCAAGGTCAAGCTCGTGTCCTCGGCCGACACCGGCTTCTACTACGTCGCCAAGAAGAACTCGCGCACCATGACCGACAAGCTGGTCAAGAAGAAGTACGACCCGGTCGCGCGCAAGCACGTCGAATTCCGCGAAGCCAAGATCAAGTAAGATCGCGGGACGTTGAAGACTTTGACGGGGCCCTCACGGGCCCCGTTTTCATTTTCTCCGCGACATGTCCCGGCGAAACCAGGCGCAAAAGAGATGTGAGCTAGCCCACAGATTTTCGTTTCGAAGTATGTCAAGCTGGTGGACAGGTTTGGCAATTGAGGTGGGTAGCATTCATGGAAACGGTGAAACATTGTCGAGCCCAGTCCATTGAATGCCTCAACTTGATGCAATCAGCGCGCGACGAGACTGAAGCAAGGCTCCTCAAGTCTCTGTCGCAAAGCTGGGTCCGCCTCGCAAACCAGATTGATCGGTACAAATCGTTTCGTTCGACGCGTGACAAGCGGCCTACCGCTTAGCTACACGCGCCGCTGCACGATCCACTCCGAGCCAGGAAATCCGCGAGGCGATAGGCGTGAAGCGCCCGGCGTCAGACTTCGGAGATGACCGTCGTCCAGCTCGAGGACAAGCTTGCTCGGCGACGAGTTCACCACCCGGGTGCTGATGACAGTTGCATCACCGAGTATGATCGGCAGGTCGGTTCCTGCCGGTGGATAATCGTGCAACCCGGAATTGGTCCTCAGCCACACCTTAGCTCCGGTCTCAAGTGTCCAATGTGTCGTATGGCCCGCCCATTCCATGTCTTAGTCCCTGTGGCGAGGGGCGTGCTAGCGGTTTTGTGATCAGTCAACTTGACGTCCGACAACTCCTGGCAAGGCAGACTGCGACATGGCGTCCGATTGGGCTACGCTGGGGCGCCATTCCTGGTCATCCATGAGCCTTTCCCGTTCTGATGGAATCGGAACGGCTCTGCATTCTGGCCTTGACGCGTCTTCTTGACGCGAAGCGGTGTGCGCTTCGCTCGACAACGCAGACCTCAGCCGAAGCCCTGGACGTCCGCTCCTAACAGCGCGGCGTCCGCCAAGCTGACGAATGCGACCAGTCGCCCTGCTACGCCGTCCGCAACACCGGCGGCTGCGACGGGCGGATCAGTGCGAACGCGACCTGCACGATGCCGCCGGCGAGGCCGAGCGCGACGCCGATGCGCCAGGCCATGGTGTAGGAACCGAGCGCGTCGTAAAGCACCCCTCCCCCATAGGCGCCGAGGAAACTGCCGATCTGGTGGCTCATGAAGGCGAGGCCCTGGATCATCGCCTGCCAGCGCAGGCCGAACATCTCGGCGACCGCGCCCGCGACCAGCGGGCCGACGCCCATCCACAAAAAGCCCATGATCGCGCCGAACAGCAGCGTCGAGAACGGCGTCGCCGGCAGCGTGAAGTACCAGGCGAGCGCCAGCGAGCGCAGGATGTAGATGCCGCCGAGCAGTGCCAGCTTGTTCCAGCGCTGGCCGGCCCAGCCAAAGAACAGCGAGCCCAGCACGTTGAAGCCGCCGATCATGCCGAGCGTCTGCGCGCTCAGCATCGGATCGAGGCCGCAGATCGCCAGATACGACGGCAGATGCGTGGTGAGGAACACGAGCTGCATGCCGCAGACCAGATAGGCGCAGGTCATCACCACGAAGGAGGCATTGCCGAATGCGGTCCTCGCCGCTGCCGCCGCCGTGGCATCGTCGATCTCGTCGGCGGCCGGCTTCGGCAGCGGTATCCTATCGACGCGGCCCGCATACCAGGCAGCGGGGATCATCAGGACCGACATAATGACGAATCCGGCAAGGCCGATGCGCCAGCCGAAACCCTCGTTGAGCATCTGCCCGATCGGCGCCGACAACAGTGCGCCGAGCGAGCCCGCGCCGGAGACGATGCCGAGCACGGTGGAGCGCACCGTTTCCGGCACCGCACGCGCCGCCACCGACATCGCAATCGCCGCCGCGGTGCAGGCCAGCGACGTCCCGATCAGCACGCCCGCTCCGATCATGATGCTGACGAGCCCGTTCGCGGTTGCCATCAGCGCGAGCCCCGCAATGTACATCAGCGCGCCCGCGATCATGATCGGACGGAAGCCGTAGCGCGCGGTGAGCGCGCCGGCGGGCGGCTGCAGAAAGCCCCAGGCGAGGTTCTGCACGGCCAGCGCGAGCGTGAAATCCGAGATCGAAATGTGGATGTCATGCGTCAGCGGCTGCATGAAGATCCCCAGGCTCTGCCGCAGCCCCATGCTCAGCGTCAGCATGATCGAGGCCCCGATCAGGATCGGCAATGTCGGACGCAGGACCTGCAGCAGGGGCATTTTCTTCTCCCTCGTCGGCACGGCGCAAATGCCGTCGTCTGCTTTGTTGATTTTGGGTACACAGACCTGTTTACATAGGCTATGGATGACAGGTGCTGTCAAGCGAACAGGACGCTTAGCTCCGCATGGCTCCCCCGCCCAAACAACAGACGATGAAGGAGCGGATCCTCGAGACCGCCGACAAGCTGTTCTATCTGCAAGGCATTCGCGCCATCGGCGTCGACACCATCGCGGCCGAGATCGGCATCTCCAAGCGCACGCTCTACAACCACTTCCCCTCCAAGGACGCACTGATCGCGGCCTATCTCGAGCGCCGCTTCGTCAGCGCACGTCCCTCCGACAAGCCGCCCGCCGAGCAGATCCTCGCCACCTTCGATTCGCTGGAGCGGCGATTTGCGGCGAAAGATTTTCGCGGCTGCCCGTTCGTCAATGCCGTCGCCGAGCTGGGACCTGCGGACCGCGCCGTGAAGAAGATCGCGATTGCCTTCAAGGAAAGCCGCCGCATCTGGTTTCGCGAGCGGCTGACCGAGCTCGGCGTTGCCGATGCGGATACGCTGGCGACGCAGCTCGTACTGCTGGTCGACGGCTCCATCGCCCAGGACCTCGTGCGCGACGATCCCGCGATGGCGCGCGCCGCGAAGGAAGCGGCGAAGGTGCTGCTGCGCAATGCGGGGGTGGACGTGGGTGGTGGTGCGGAGGCGGCGGAGAAACGTCGCAAGCGCGCGCCAGACTAACCGCTGTCGCTGTATCGCTCGGTGTCATCACCCGCGAAAGCGGGTGATCCAGTATTCCAGAGACAGTGAGGCTAACCCGAGAAGCTGCGGCGTACTGGATTCCCCGCTTACGCGGGGAATGACAACGGAAATTGTGGAGGAAGCGCGGACGCCTGACTACTCGTCAGGCCCATTTCGCGACCTTACCAATATGCTCCTGTTTTGCCCGACGAGTCAAATGACGCTGCCGCCGACGCAAGCCGGTCCGCCGCCCGCGCAAGCCATTGATCCAGCTGGCGCCGGCTACTGTGCATGGGGTTGTTTTCGCAATTTGTGTCGCAGCGGCCCTCACGCCGCGTGCGACACCACGCGATTGCGGCCGTCGTGCTTGGCGCGATAGAGCGCAGTGTCGGCGCGCTTGAGGACGTCGGCAACCGCCTCGCCCTTCCGCTCCAGCGTGGTGAGGCCGATCGAGATCGTGACCTCGATGCGCTTGGTGCCCTTGTGGATCGCGAACGGCTCGCCTGCGATCGAGCGGCGCAGGCGCTCGGCGACCATGCCGGCGACGTGCAGATCGGTCTCCGGCATCACGATGACGAACTCCTCGCCGCCGTAGCGGCAGGCGAGATCGATGCCGCGGATCGACTTGCGCACCCGCACCGCGAACTCGCGCAGCACGTCGTCGCCGGCGTCGTGGCCGTAATTGTCGTTGATCGACTTGAAGTAGTCGATGTCGAGGATCATCAGCGCCAGGGGCTTGCCGCGGATCGAGGCCTGCTCGGCGAGGGTCGCGAGATGGCTCTCCATGTAGCGGCGATTGTGCAGGCCGGTAAGCGCGTCGGTGATCGCCATCTCGATCGAGTTCTGCACGTTGTCGCGCAGATGATCGGTGTAGCGGCGGCGGCGGATCTGGGTGCGGGCGCGGGCCAAGAGCTCGGTCTTGTCGATCGGGCGCAGCAGGTAGTCGTTGACGCCGATCTCAAGGCCGCGGAGCAGCCGCGTCGAATTCTCGGGGTCGGCGATGGCCAGGATCGGCACATGCCGCGTGCGCTCCAGCGAGCGTGCCTGGCTGCACAGCCTGAGGCCGTCGAAATTGTTGAGGTCGAGCGAGACGATCAGGAGGTCGTAATTGCCCTCGGCGGCGTGGAACAGCGCCTCCGTCGGGTTCGGCTCGACGTCGATGGTGTGCTCGGCCGCGAGGATGGTCGCCAGCCGCTCGTAGGAGGACTCGCGGTCGTCCACCAGCAGGATGCGGCCGCCCTTGCCGGTGTCGGCCACGGCGCTGCGCTCCGGCGTCTGCATGCCGATCTCGAGCGAGGTGATGGCGCGCATGCGCAGCTCGTCGGTCATCATCTTCAGCCGGGTCAGCGAGCGCACGCGCGCGATCAGCACGACGTCGGAGACGGGCTTGGTGAGGAAGTCGTCGGCGCCGGCTTCCAGGCCGCGGTTGCGGTCGGCGGGGCTGTCGAGCGCTGTCACCATGACGACGGGAATGTGGTGCGTGGCGGGATCGGTCTTGAGGCGGCGGCAGACTTCAAAGCCATCCATGTCGGGCATCATCACGTCGAGCAGGATGATGTCGCATTCGGCGCGCCGGCTGATCGCCAGCGCCTCGGTGCCGTTCGAAGCGGTCATCACGTCGAAATATTCGGCGGACAGGCGGGCTTCGAGGAGTTTGACGTTGGCAGGAACGTCATCGACAACCAGGATACGCGCGGACACTTTGAACTCACTTCCTATCCGATAAAACGCCGGACCGTCTCAATGAATTTGCCGACCGAGATCGGCTTGGACAAATAGGCCTCGCAGCCGCCCTCGCGGATGCGCTCTTCGTCGCCCTTCATCGCGAATGCCGTGACCGCGACGATGGGAATGGTGCGCAGCTCCGGATCGTCCTTGATCCAGCGCGTCACCTCGAGGCCGGAGACCTGCGGCAACTGGATATCCATCAGCACGAGGTCGGGCCGCATCTTGCGAACGAGATCGAGCGCCTCGTAACCGTTGCTGGTGCCCGAAGTCTGATAACCATGCGCCTCCAACAGGTCGCGGAAGAGCTTCATGTTGAGCTCGTTGTCTTCCACGATCAGGACGGTCTTAGCCATCCCGTCCTCCTGATTGGCACGAAGCCGGATACATGTGACGCCTCAGGCGCCGCTTTCCGGCGCTTCGAAAACTGGATTCAAACTAGCCTCAGATTCGCTCTAGTTTCGTTAAAGCCGAGGGGCCACTTTCTGCGATGTGGTTTCCGGTTGCTTGCCCCGGGGTCGCAAGACTCAGGCACGAGACTCGGGCATGATGCAAAGTAGACACCGAAAGTTAACGGAAAGGCAAATCGTCCCTTTGAAAAAGCCTGTTCACAACCCCCGCGAAGTCGCTGAAATCGTTGCGATTCAGGCGTTGTCCTTCGTCGCGAGCGAGCCCGAGCGGCTGGGCCTGTTCCTGGCTGAGACAGGTGTGGGCCCGGAGACCCTCCGGAACGCCGCCTCGGACCCGAATTTCCTCCTCAACGTGCTCGATTTCGTGCTGCGCGATGACGCCACCGTGAAGGCCTTCGCGAGCGCCTCGGAGCTGCATCCGACCAACGTTGCGGCAGCGCGCCAGGTCCTCGGGGACGCGCTTGGCGACCCCTCCTGGGAGCGCGACGTGCCGTGACGGCCGCCGACCCGGCCGGGCCCCGCTGCTTCTGCCGGGATTGTCTGGCCGAACTGGATATGGAGGTGCGGCGTTGCGCGGCCTGCGGTTCCCCTCGCCTCGTCCGCCACGGCGCGCTGGCTGGCCTGACCATCGCCCACATCGACTGCGACGCCTTCTACGCGACGGTCGAGAAGCGCGACAATCCTGACATCGCCGACAGGCCCGTCATCATCGGCGGGGGAAAACGCGGCGTGGTGTCGGCCGCCTGCTACATCGCCCGCACCTATGGCGTTCGTTCGGCGATGCCGATGTTCAAGGCGCTGGAGGCCTGCCCGCACGCGACCGTGGTCCGGCCGGACATGGCCAAATATGTCCGGGTCGGCCGCGAGGTGCGCCAGGCCATGCAGGCGCTGACGCCGCTGGTCGAGCCGCTCTCGATCGACGAAGCCTTCCTCGATCTCTCCGGCACCGAGCGGGTGCACGGCATGATCCCGGCAAAGGTGCTGGCCCGCTTTGCCCGCGACGTCGAGCGTGACATCGGCATCACCGTCTCGGTCGGCCTGTCCTGCAACAAGTTCCTGGCCAAGATCGCCTCCGACCTCGACAAGCCGCGCGGCTTTGCCGCACTCGACCAGGAGGAAGCCCGTCTGATGCTGGCTTCGAGGCCGGTCGGCTTCATCTTCGGCGTGGGACCAGCGACGCAGGAGCGCCTCGTGCAGCGCGGTTTCCGCATCATCGCCGACCTGCAGAAGGCCGACGAGATCGAGATGATGCGGCAGTTTCCGAGCGACGGCCGCCGGCTGTGGCGACTCGCGCGCGGCATCGACGACCGCCGCGTCGAGCCGGATCGGGGCGCCAAGACGATTTCCAGCGAAACCACCTTCGAGACCGACATCCGCGATTTCGCGACGCTGGAGAAGATCCTGTGGCGGCTGTGCGAGAAGACGTCGTCGCGCCTGAAAAGCAGCGAACTCGCCGGCTCCACCGTGACGCTGAAGCTGAAGACCGCCGACTTCCGCCAGCGTACCCGCTCGCAGTCCATTGCGGCCCCGACCCAGCTCGCCGCGAAGATCTTCTCGATTTGCCGCGAGATGCTGGCCAGGGAGATCGACGGCACCGCCTTCCGCCTGATGGGCGCCGGCGTCAGCGCGCTGCGCGAAGGCTCAGCGAGCGACGATACCGACATGCTCGACCGCCGCGCCGCGCACGCCGAGCGCGCGGTGGACAGCCTGCGCAAGAAGTTCGGCAGCGCCGCGGTGATCCGCGGCATCGCCTATGACGGGCCGGAGAAGGCGCAGGAGTGATGACGGGTGAACGCGATCTCGACGCGCTGCTGAGTAACATGAAGCCGGAGATCCTGGACGGCATCTTCGTGTTCTGCACGCTTGCGCCCAACGTGAGCATTCCAGCCACCATCAGCCCGAAGCTGACGTTCCGCGAACGCGAAGGAACAACGCTGGTGATGCTGCACGAGCAGGCCGAGCGTGCCGGACTACGCCATGAATTTCCCTCGCGCCTGATCACCTTGACAGTTCGCTCAGCGCTTGATGCGGTGGGCTTTCTGGCGGCAATCACGGCGCGTCTGGCCGAAGCCGGCATCAGCGTGAACGCCGTGTCGGCCTTCCACCACGACCATCTCTTCGTGCCCGCCGACAGGGCCGACGAGGCGATGGCTGTTCTGCGGGAGATGTCCAAGGCGACGCACTCGTCGCCCAGATAGAGCGCAGCGAAATCAATCCGTGACTGCGATCGCCTCGATCTCGATCAGCCATTCCGGCGCGGCGAGCGCGGAGACGCCGACCAGCGTCGAGGCCGGCGGCTCCATGCCTTCGAAGAAGGCGGAGCGGGCCTTGCCGATGATCGGGCGCAGCTCCGGCTTGTAGTTCACGACGAACGTCGTGATCTTGACGATGTTGGCGTAGGTGGCCCCCGCCGCCTTCAGGGCGTGGCCGAGATTCTGCATCACCTGCGTGGTCTGCGCGGCGATATCGCCCTCGCCGACGATCCGCCCCTCCTCGTCCACCGAGACCTGACCGGAGATGTAGATGGTGCGCGCACCGGAAGCGGTGACGACGTGGGAATAAGCGGGATTGTGATGCAGGCCGCTGGGGCGGAGATGGTCGAGCTTGGGCATGGGCTGGCTCCCCGAGTTTGTGGTTGGGAGAAGCGTAGCTGGAGAGTGTGACGAGAGCTAGATGCAACGCGCAACGCTATTGCTCCGTCATCCCCGCGCGACGGCAAAGCCGTCGTCGCTGGAGGTGCGAGTGATGGGGTGCAAAGCGCCCCATCGTGAGCCTCGAAGGATGTACGGCCCCGCTGCCGCGGCCGGGCCGTCGCCCTTCGAGGGCCACTGAAGAAGCGGCCACCTCAGGGTGACGGTGATGGTGCGGAATGCGTCTTATGCAGCTGCGGCACCAGCCCTCAATTGCAGGGCTTGCTGTCCTTGACGTCGAACTTGCCCATCGCGCCGGAGATCACGAAGTCGTTGTAATCGAGCACGAGCTGGCGCGAGACGCCGTTCTCGTAGAGCTCGAACGACATCGCATAGACCGGCGTCTGCTCGCCTTCCTTCTGCTGGGCGTCGCGGTCGAAATAGCTGACAGTGACCGGCCAGCGCTTCAGCGACTTCATATGCTCGTCGGACGTGGATGGATCGGACGCGGTAGCGCGGTCGGCGGGGATCGGCTGGCCGATCACGGTCAGCGTGTTGTAGACCTTCTGGCCGTCATCGGAGCCGTCATAGACGGAGAGCTCGAGCAGCGATTTTCCTTCTTTCGCAGCGGCGATGATGCGCTGGATCTGCTCGGTCGGGAACACGATCTTGCCGTCGAGTGTGAAGCTCTTCGGCGCCGGCAGCTTCAGCTTGACGTTGATGTGGTCGCCGTCGCGCTCGGCCGAGCCGTCGACGCGGCCGGCATCCGCCTCGTTCATGCGCGTCTCGATCTTGAAGCGGTAGCTCTTGCCGGCGGCGTCCTCCCAGGAATTGGAGCGGAGATCGCTGAGCGTGACCTTGCCCTCGCCGCTGTCGAGCTCGGAGACCTGGCGGAATTCCGAGGTATAGCCCTCGCAGGCGTTCCCCGTGAAATTGTAGAGGATGCGGCCGCGGGCGCTGTTGACCGAATTGGAGCGCGATTTGACGAGGTTGAGGTCATACAGCGCCTGGTGGGCGAGGAACGGACCATTGGCGGCCAGCGCCCCGCCGCCGGGGCCAAAAGCGGCCGCCGCGAGCGCCATCACACCGAGCGAAGTCCGGAAAAGGTGCACCATGTCTGTTCCCTGAGGAAAGCGCAGATTCGACATTTTAATGACCGTTCCATTGCGTCGCAACTGAGGCCGTTTCACGTAAAGTTGCCCCTTCACGTTGGCCTGCCACAACAAAATGCGCCCCCTTCCGGTTGCTTGCATGTGACGGCACGATGGGCGAAACAGGGCGCGCCCGGCCTTCAAACGGACGCGCCGGGGCAATGATTTTGGACAACGAGGTCGGACATGGCGGGCACGGTCGAGCAGAAACTGGCAGAACAGGGCATCAAGCTGCATGAGGCCCCCACCCCCGTCGCCAACTACGTCCCGTTCGTGCGCACCGGCAATCTGCTGTTCGTCTCCGGTCAGGTCTGCTTCGACCCCGCCGGCAAGCTGATCGCCAAGGGCAAGCTCGGCGCTGGTGTCTCCATCGAAGAGGGGGCGGCGGCCGCACGCGGCTGCGCGGTGAACCTGCTGGCCCAGGTCAAGGCAGCGCTCGGCGATCTCGACAAGGTCGTGCGGGTGGTCCGCCTCGGCGGCTTCATCAACTCGGCGCCGGATTTCCTGGACGGACCGAAGGTGCTCAACGGCGCCTCCGACCTGATGGTCGCGGCCTTCGGTGACAAGGGCCGCCATGCCCGCACCACCGTCGGTGTGGCCTCCCTCCCCGCCGATGCGGCGGTCGAGGTCGACGGCGTGTTCGAGGTCGCCTGAGGCGCATGCGCGCTCCGGATTGGCTGACAGCCCGGCCGGTCGCCCACCGCGGCCTGCACGACATTTCGCGCGGCATCGTCGAGAACATGCCGGGTGCGGTGCAGGCCGCCATTGCGGGCAATTTCACGATCGAGGTCGATATCCAGCTCTCGTCCGACGGCGAGGCCATGGTGCATCACGATCACGCGCTGGGCCGTCTCACCGAGGCCACCGGGGACGTCATCTCGAAGACCGCGGCGGAGCTGAGGGCGGTCAGGTTCAGGGACACCGACGAGCGGATGATGTCGCTCAGCGACCTCTGCGCCATGGTCGCCGGCCGCGTGCCGCTGGTGATCGAGGTGAAGAGTCATTTTGGCGGCGACCGCAAGCTGGTGAAGCGGATGGCCGAGGTGCTGGCATCCTATGACGGCCCCGCGGTCGGCATGTCGTTCGATCCCGACCAGGTGCTGGCGCTGCGCGAGCTATTGCCCTCCCGCCCGCGCGGCATCGTCGCGCAACGGACCTATGGGGACGAGTACTGGGCTGACCTGACGCAGCAGCAGCGCGACAGCATGCTGTACCTTCGCCATGGCTTCCGGACCCAGCCCCACTTCGTCGCTTTCAAGGTCGATCACCTCCCGGCGCCCGCCCCCTGGATCGCCCGCAACGTCTTCGGCTGCGCCCTGCTCGGCTGGACCGTCCGCACCCCGGAGCAGCGGACGCGGGCCGGCCAATATGCGGACCAGATGATTTTCGAGGGGTTCGTGCCGTAGGGCACGGCCTGCGAATCTAGCGGTCGTGTCCCGGACAAGCTGCAACGCTTCAGCGTTGCGGCGCAGAGCCGGGACCCATCTCTCCGCGAGCGCGCTGCCACATGGGCCCCGGCTCTGCAGCGCACCGCTGAAGGAGCGCTGCGCTGCGTCCGGGGCACGCTGTGTTTTCCCACCCCTTGAACTCGCTGCTGCAATGCACGATCTTGGGGCACGATGGTATCATCCGAAATCACGCTCGAAGCCGTACCTTCGATTGGCGAGGTGCCCGCGGAGGATTGGGACGCCTGCGCCAATCCCGGCGGAAGATGCAAGGGGGCCGGCAACGGAACCTCATCCACCCTTCCAGGCGATTCCCTCGGCCTCTCAAGTCCTGCCTATAACCCGTTCGTCTCGCACGCATTTCTTTCCGCCGCCGAGAAATCGGGTTCGGCGACCATCCGCACCGGCTGGGGTCCGCGGCATCTGGTGGCCAAGGTCGACGCCCGCGTCGTCGGCGTCGTGCCCTGCTATCTGAAATCGCACTCGCAAGGCGAATACGTCTTCGACCGCGGCTGGGCAGACGCTTATGAGCGCGCGGGCGGGCGCTACTATCCAAAGCTCCAGGTCTCGGTTCCCTTCACGCCGGCAACGGGGCCGCGGCTGCTGGTCCGCGAAGGCGTCGACCGTGCGCAGATCACCGACGCCCTGGCGAGCGGCCTGGTGGCGCTGTGCGGCGTCAGCAAGGCGTCCTCGGTCCACGTCACCTTCGCGCGCGAGGCCGAATGGAAGCTGCTCGCAGAGCACGGCTTCCTCCAGCGCACCGACCAGCAGTTCCACTGGCACAACGAGGGGTTTGCGAGCTTCGACGATTTCCTGGCGACACTGAACTCCCGCCACCGCAAATCGATCAAGCGCGAGCGGCGCGACGCACTGGCCGCGGGGATCACGATCCACTGCCTCACGGGCAAGGACATCACCGAGGATGCCTGGGATGCGTTCTTCCAATTCTACATGGAGACCGGCTCGCGCAAATGGGGCCGGCCTTACCTGACGCGCGAGTTCTTCTCACTGATCGGCGAGACCATGAGCGAGGACGTGCTGCTGGTGATGGCCCGCCGCAACGGCCGCTGGATCGCGGGCGCGATCAACTTCATCGGCTCGGACACGCTGTTCGGCCGCAACTGGGGCGCGGTCGAGCATCATCCGTTCCTGCATTTCGAGGTCTGCTACTATCAGGCGATCGACTTCGCGATCAGACGCGGCCTGAAGCATGTCGAGGCCGGCGCGCAGGGCGAGCACAAGATCGCGCGCGGCTACCTGCCGCGCACCACCTACTCCGCCCACTTCATCGCCGATCCGGGACTACGCCGCGCCATCGACGATTACCTCAAGCGCGAGCGCGCCTATGTCGCGGAGGCCGGACGGGAACTCGCCGAGCTCGGCCCGTTCCGCAAGGGCGCCGATGAGGTGCCTTGACGCCTCGCCGCTGCTGGTGACAGTAAGTGCAAAATCTCGAGGAGCCGCCGAGGAGCTACCATGACCGCCTACGACACCAACAACATCTTCGCAAAGATTCTGCGCGGCGAGCTGCCCTGCTACAAGGTCTACGAGGACGAGCACGTGTTGGCCTTCCTCGACATCATGCCGCGCACGCCCGGCCACACCCTGGTGATCCCCAAGGCCCCTGCCCGTAACATCCTCGACATCAAGCCGGACGACTATGCCCATGTCGCCCGCGGCGCGCACAAGATCGCGGCCGCCGCGATGAAGGCATTCGAGGCCGACGGCATCACCGTGCAGCAATTCAACGAGCCGGCCGGAGGACAGGTGGTGTTTCACCTGCACATGCATGTGATGCCACGCCACGACGGCGTCGCCATGCTGCCGCCGGCGAGCCGCAAGGAAGACGACAAGGTGCTGCAAGAGCACTCGGCCAAGCTGATCGCGGCGTTGAAGGGTTGATCGTCACTCCATCTCGAAATCACCCTTCTGCGGCGCGGCCAGTGGCGTGAACTCGCAGCGGTCGGGCTTGAGATCGATCAGCGGTGTGTTGTCGAGGCAATCGAGCCCACGCACCAGGATCGCATTGCCCTCGATGCCGACCAGCTTCACGATCGACGTGCCGATCGGGTTGGGCCGAACCGGAGAGCGCAGCGAGAACGTGCCGCGGGTCTTCTCGTTGTTCTTCGGGCTTTGCAGGATGATGTCGCGGCGCGACTGGTCGAGCCAGTAGAGCACTTCGAGATTGCTGTAGAAATCGACGCCCTTGATCGCCGGCACGAACGGTTCGAAGATCTCGAGCCGGCATATCGGGCCATCCTGACGCCCCTGCCGCGGCGTCTCCAGGCGCGACGTCCAGGGCGTGCGGATACGGCCGATGAAGACGAGGCCGGCATCTTGCGTCGGCGGCAGCTCGATGGCGACCTCGCCTTCGCGTAACTCCTGTTCGCGAACCATATTTCAGTTCCTTGCTGTTCGCCGGCGGTTTTAGCCCAACCACCACTTGCCGGCCAGCATGAAGACTTCGCCCGTGACCACGCCGGCGAAGATCGAGCGGCGGGTCAGCAGGAAGACGACGAGCCCGGCGCCGACCGCGCCATAGCGCAGCACATCAGGTACAGTCGCAAGCGCCCCTGGCGGCTCCACCACGATCTGGGCGATGACACCGGCCAGGATCGCGGTCGCGACCGCCCGCACCCAGACCAGGGGCTCCGAGCCCTCGTCAATGCCACCGCCGAACCACAGGCCCAGCATGCGCCAGATCTGGTTCGGAACGACGCCGGCGACGAACAGCACGGCGAGCGCGTGCCAGTCGCCGATGAGCTGCGCAAAGCTCATCCGCGCACCTCCCGCCACCAATGCACGCCATAAGCGATTGTGCCGGCCACCACGCCGCTGACGAGGATGTCGAGGCCGGAGTTCATCCTTGCGGCCAGCGGATAGAGCACGATCCCGAGCGCCAGCGCGACGACGTCGGCGACCTCGCGGCTGTTGCGCGCGGTCGAGAACAGGAAGGACAGCGGCGTCAGCAGCAGGATCGCCGCTCCCAGCGTCTGGGTCAGATTGGCGGCGAGGAAATAGCCGACGGTGTTGGCGACGAGGCAAACCGAAACGAGGCCACAGCCGAGCCCGTGGACGAAGGCGATGCGCCGCTCCCGCGGCACAAGCGGCAGGAAGCGGTGGCACTCGACCCACAACGTCACCGCCGTCAGATGCGCGGCGAAGACCAGCTCGCGCCGTTTCGTGGTCGGCGTCCGCATCAGCGGCAGCACCGACACGACCATCGGAAACAGCCGAATGGCGCTGACCGTCACCGCGATCGCGGACTGGATGATGGTCGCGCCCGAGCCGAGCGTCGTGATGAGAATGATCTGCGCGGGACCGGCCCAGACGAACAGCGTCGAGGCGAGCGCCCAGACCAGGCTGAAATGGGTGTCGTGGGCAAGCGCGCCGATGCCGAGATAGGTCACGAACAGCACGATGGTGAGGATCGTCTGCGTGATCGAACGCAGTCCCCACGCAAACGCGCGCCACGGACTTTGCCATTGAGGGGAATCGAGCGGAGGAAGCGCCACGGGAGGTTTGGCCGGGTTGCGGAATCGGGCCTGCATAACGGGTGATGCAGTGACTTGCGTCAAGAAAACACGCGGCGGGGCTGGCATGCGTGCGTACGGCGCAGACCCTACCGCCGTCATTCCGGGGCACGCGAAGCGCGAACCCGGAATCCATCGGGCCGGAGAGACTGCCATGCGATGGATTCTCAGGTGCGCAATTGCGCACCATAGCTCGCGCCAAGAGGGCGCGCCCCGGAATGACGAGCGGAGAGAGACGCGCCCCTACCCCGCCACACCGCGGTTCTTCAGCACGAAGCAGGCGCCGCCTGCCTTGCGGATGCGGTTGCACAGACCATCGGCCTCGGCTCGGGTATCCGCGCCGATACGGACCTGGTAGAAGGCGCGCGTGCCGCGGCTGCGCATCACCGAGCTTAGCAGGCTCGGGTCACGCTCGCCGATCACGGCGCTCAGTTTCGTGACCGCCCTGGAATACATCGCCAGCGCCTTGTTGCGATCGAAGCCGGCCGCGAGCTGCACGCCCCAGCTCTTTGCGGCGGCAAGCTCCACATGCTGCTCGAGCTCCGCGACGAACGGGTTCGGCGCGCGCTTGAGCAGCGCCATCAGATCACGGCAGCTCGTCGGCGGCGAACTCGGCGGCCCCTTGCCGGTGCTGCCTGCCTTGGCCCAGGCATCGACGCTGGTGCCGGTGATGGCGAAGACGTAGTTGCGGGTTTGCTCCGGCATCGGGCCGGTGCCGGCAAGCCATTCCTGCACGCGGCGCGGACCGGCATTGTAGGCCGCCGCGGCGAGGCCGAGATTGCCGAACTGGTTGCGCAGCTCGTTCAAGAACTCGGCCGACTTCGGCAATGCCTGCACCGGATTGAATGGATTGAGCAGCCCGCGCTCGCTTGCAGTGCCCGGCATGAACTGCGCGATCCCTTGTGCGTGCTCGCCGTTGCGCGTCATGGGGCCGACCGCATCGGCCTGGAAGCGGCTCTCCTGCCAGATCACCCGGGCGAAGAATTCGAGCGGGAGACTGGCGTCGCGCGCAGCCGCCTCCACGATCAGGCAGATCGACTCCCGCGTGTCGCTCTCGCGCGCATCCGCGGGTTTCTCCGCAGGCTTCGCGGGTTCCTCGGCATTGGAAGGCACGACGGGGGCCGGCGTTTCCTCCGCGAGCACCGGCGACAGCACGACGGCGTGGCACAAGACTGCGATGACCCGAGCTATTCGCATGGCATTGCCGCTATCGGACAAATCGGACCTTGACTTGGAACCCCAGCCAACTAGCACAAGCGGCAGTATCAACGCAGGTTTCGCCCGAATGGTGACAATCTTTTTTGATCTCGACGGCACGCTGACCAATCCCAAGCCGGGGATCACGCGATCCATCCAATACGCGCTGGAGCGGCTCAACCAGCCTGTCCCGAGCGAGGACGAGCTGACCTGGTGCATCGGGCCGCCGCTGCATGCCAGCTTGAAAAAGCTCACCGGAACCGACGAACTCGCCGACCGCGCGCTGCTGCTCTATCGGGAGCGCTTCAGCGATATCGGCCTGTTCGAGAACGAAGCCTATGCCGGCATCATGGACACCCTCACGAGGCTTACTGCGACAACACCGCGCATGTTCGTCGCAACCAGCAAGCCTGCGGTCTACGCCACCCGCATCGTCGATCATTTCGGCCTGAAGCCGTATTTCGAGCGCGTGTTCGGCTCCGAGCTCGACGGCACCCGCGTCGACAAGCGCGAGCTGCTCCGCTATGCGCTCGACGAGGCCAGGGTCGACGCGAACAACGCGATCATGATCGGCGACCGCAGCCATGACGTGGTGGGAGCCAGGACCAACGGCATGACCGCAATCGGCGTGCTCTATGGCTATGGCAGCGAGGCCGAGCTGCGCGATGCCGGCGCGCACCATATCTGCGCCGCACATCCCGAACTGCTAGGACATTGTGTGGCTTGACGTAAGCCCGTCTTCGCGCGGCGACGCTCAGCTTGCCGCCGCCGCGATCTCCGTAGGCTCGACGGTGTCGACCGGCAGCGCGAACTGCTCGACACGCTGGTACCGCTTCTTGTTGAGCAGCAGCCGCGTCACGTCGGGCCGCGAATAGTGGCCGGCGGGGTCAGCGGCGTTCTTGGCAACGCCGATGGCGCCAAGGTCGATCTCGGCGATCAGCAGCCCTTCCCGGTCCGGCGCCAGCTTCTCGCCGATCTGGCTGCCGTCGGGGCCGTAGATCGCGGCAAACCCGCCTCCGGCATGCAGCAGCGCATGCTTGTCCGGTCGGTCGCAGAGCTCGTCGATCATGGCCTGCGACACCGTCGCGCAAGGCGCCAGCACGAAGCAGGAGCCCTCCACCGCATAGACGCGCGAGGCGGCGTTATTGACCTCGGCACCCAGCGCCGGCGCGAAGGGATCGTAGAGCGAGAAGCTCGGCCAGGCCGCGACATGCACCTGCTCGTTCTGGGCGTACATCGCGTATTTCGACAGCGGCTGCAGATGCTCCCAGCAGCACAGTGCGCCGAGACGGCCGATGTCGGACCGCGCATGCACGGCAAGGTCGCTGCCGTCGCCCTCGCCATAGACGGTGCGCTCGGCATGGGTCGGCCGCAGCTTGCGGCGCTTTGCGATGGTCTCGCCGTCGGGCCCGATCAGCCATTGCGCCAGATAGAGGCTGCCGCCATCGCGTTCGGACAGGCCTATCACGGCGGTGAGCTTTGCCTTGCGGACGGCCTCGCGCAACTTCTCGGCTTGCGAGCCGTCGTAGGACAGCGAATTGTCGAAATAGCGCTGCACGAAGCCGCGGCCGATCGCCCAGGCCGGCGAGTCCATCCAGATATGCCAGGGGTAACCGGGGATGAAGGCCTCGGGAAAGGCGATCAGCTTGGCGCCCTTTTCCGCGGCCTCCCTGATCAGGGCGATCGACTTGTCGATCGAGGCCTCGAGGTCAAGCCAGGCCGGCGCCGCCTGCACCACCGCGACTTTGTATTTCGGATGCTCGATGCCCATTCCCGCCTCCATTGCCGGTTGATCGGAAACCACGTCCGATGCAGTCTATTTGGCCAAGCCGGGCGGCCGGGCGCTCGACCACGGCGGAACAAAAACTCGACTGGGAAGGGACCGTCGGTCGGTACGGGATTTGCCTCCGGCAGGCTGGATCCCCGGCGATTTTGCGGGATGTGAAAGGGAGGCTGTCCAGATGACAATCCAGTTCACGACAGACGGCAGCCCCGGCTATCGGCGGCTCGCCCTCTGGCAGGACATCGTCTGCGACGTCTTCGTCGGCCTCGACTGCAAGTCCGACCTCGGCAGCGCCTTTCGCGGCTCGGTCACGCAGGCTTCGCTCGGCAAGGCTGCATGCTCCGAAGTCTGCTCGGACCGCCAGCACGTGTTCCGCACGCCCTCTCGCATCGCGCGCTCGGGCCAGGATTTTGTTCTCATTGCCCTCGGCAATCGCGGCAGCGGCGGCGTTGTGCAGGACGGCCGGGAGACCGTGATCCATCCCGGCGAGTTCGCGCTCTATGACACCACGCGTCCGTATGAGCTGAAGTTCAACGACGCCTTCACGCAGACCATCTTCAAGGTGCCGCGCGAGATGCTGCGGCGCCGGCTCGGCGGCACCGAAACGCTGACTGCGACGTCGTTCGGGGCCGACGCGCCGCTCGAGCGGCTCGCCTATGATTTCATCTTTCGGCTTTGCCAGAGCGCCGACGGGCTCGCCCCGGACACCGCCGCCGCGCTGTCGGAGCAGGCGGTCGATCTGCTCGCCATGGCTTTGAGCGAGCGGCTCGGCAGGACATCGCTGCCGTCCTCGACCCACCGCTCGGCCCTGCTCTACCGGTTGAAGGCGCACATCCGCGCGCATCTCTCCGATCCCGACCTCTCGCTCCCGGAGACCGCCGGCGCACTCGGAATCTCGCCGCGCTACGTTAACGATCTTCTCGCCGACGAGGACACCTCGTTCCAGCGCCATGTTCTCGCCGAACGCCTCGCCCGATGCCGGCGCGACCTCGCTTCGCCTGTGCTCGCCCACCGCCACATCAGCGAGATCGCCTTTGGCTGGGGCTTCAACGACCTCTCACATTTCGGCCGCGTCTTCCGCGAGCATTTCGGAATGTCGCCGCGCGACTTCCGGCAGAGCCAGTTGCGGCATTGAGATCCCTTTCAGTCAGCGATCCCCTGCACGACCGGGCCATCCCGAAGCAAGGCCGGTATGTGAGCGCGTGATAGGACGTAGCGCCTGCTTGCATTACCATCCGCCCGCAAGGCCGCATCGATCAACAGGCCAGCCGAGGAGCACATCGATGGAATACCGACGTTTGGGCAGTTCAGGCCTCATGGTGCCCGCCCTCAGTCTTGGCACCGGCACCTTCGGCGGCGTCGGCCGCCTTGCGGCTTGGGGCACGACCGACGCGACCGAAGCGCGGCGCCTTCTGGACATCTGCCTCGAGGCCGGCGTGTCGATGTTCGACACCGCGAATGTCTACTCTCTCGGCGAGTCCGAGCGGGTGCTCGGCGAAGCGATCAAGGGCCGCCGCGACAAGGTTCTGATCTCGACCAAGGCGACCTTCCGCTTCGGCGAGGGCCCCAACGATATCGGCTCGTCGCGGCAGCATCTGCTCGCGGCCGTCGACGGTTCGCTCAGCCGGCTCGGCACTGACTACATCGACCTGTTCCAGCTGCACGGCTTCGACGCCTTCACCCCGCCTGAAGAGGTGCTCGCAACACTCGACGTGCTCGTGCGCGCCGGCAAGATCCGCTACGTCGGCGTCTCGAATTTCTCGGGCTGGCACCTGATGAAATCGCTCGCCGCCGCCGACAAGCACGGCTTTCCGCGCTACGTCGCCAACCAGACCTACTATTCGCTGATCGGGCGCGATTACGAATGGGAGTTGATGCCGCTCGGGCTCGACCAGGGGTTAGGTGCCGTGGTCTGGTCGCCGCTCGGATGGGGACGCCTCACCGGAAAAATCCGCCGTGGCCAGCCGAAGCCGGAGGTCAGCCGACTGCCCAAGACGGCCGAGTTCGGACCGCCCGTGCCGGACGAGCATGTCTACCGTGTCGTCGAGGCCATCGACGAAATCGCGAAGGAGACGGGCAAGAGCGTCTCGCAGATCGCACTCAACTGGCTGCTCCAGCGTCCGACCGTTTCGACGCTGATCATCGGCGCGCGCAACGAGACCCAGCTGCGCGAAAATCTCGGTGCGGTCGGCTGGTCCTTGACCAAGGACCAGGTCGCAAAGCTCGATGCCGCGAGCGCGGTGACGCTGCCCTATCCCTATTGGCACCAGCGCGTGACCTTCACCGAGCGGAATCCGCCGGCGGTGTAGGACAGTTGAGCTGCATCAAGCCCGCCTGCGTCGGCCGTGACACGCTGCGGCACTCGCGAGGCTGCCGCGCCGATTTGCCATGAAGGCCGTGCGCTGGGAATGATGGACATGAGCGATGAATAGGATCGCGCCAGCGCTGCTGGCCGTTGGCGTTCTGTGGAGCACGGCAAGTCAAGCGCTGGATCTCGAACAGCGACGCGCGGAAGCATTGCTGCAACGGATGTGCGCTGAGTGCCACGCGGTCGGCAGGACGGGCAAGAGCCGGAACGAACTGGCACCGCCCTTCCGGAACCTCGGCGAGAACAAACTCTACGACCCCGACTTCATGCAGCGCCTCCAGGACGGCTACAGCAGCATCCACCGCGCCATGCCCACGGCTCGATTCGGCCGAGACGACGCCGAGGCCGTGGTAAGCTACCTCAAGACGATTCAGGAGCCACGGAAGCCGAAACAGGACTGAAACCGCGCAGGCTTTGGCTGGAACCATCCCGGGTCGGATAAGGTTGCGGACCAGCAACCGCGTCTCGAGCAAGCACGCTTCACGATGTCATCGACCACCATCGAGCATGCCGACGGCCTGCCGCAGCCACAGCGCAACCAGGCGGTGCTGACGATTGCGCTCGGCATCATCATGGCGGTGGTCGACAGTGCCATCGCCAACGTCGCGCTGCCGACGATCGCGGCCGACCTCGATGCAAGCCCGGCCTTCTCGATCTGGATCGTCAACGGCTACCAGCTCGCGATCACGATCTCACTGCTGCCACTGGCTTCGCTCGGCGAGATCGTCGGCTATCGCCGCGTCTATCTGGTCGGACTGGTGCTGTTCACGCTGGCCTCCGCATTATGCGCGCTGGCGCACACGCTGCCGCTGCTGACGGCCGCGCGCATCCTCCAGGGCTTTGGCGCGGCCGGCATCATGAGCGTCAACGCGGCGCTGGTGCGCTTCACCTATCCGCGCAGCCAGCTCGGCCGCGGCATCGGGCTCAACGCGCTCGTGGTCGCCTTCTCGGCTGCGGCCGGACCGACGCTCGCGGCCGGCATCCTGGCCGTCGGAAGCTGGCCCTGGCTGTTCGCCATCAACGTGCCCCTCGGGGCGGTGACGTTGCTGATCGGCCTGCGCAGCCTGCCGCACACCAAGCCTGCAAGCCGATCCTTTGACTGGCAGAGCGCGGGCCTGTCCGCGATCACGTTCGGTGTCGGCATCGCCGCTGTCGACAGCGTCGGTCATGGCGAGGCCGCCATCACCTGCCTCGTGCAATTCGCCATCGCCATCGTCGCCGGCGTGCTGCTGATCTATCGCGAAACCCACATGAGCTCGCCGCTCTTGCCGGTCGATCTGTTGCGCATTCCGGTGTTCGCGCTGTCGATAGCAACCTCGATCGCATCGTTCTGCGGGCAGATGCTGGCCTTCGTCGCGATCCCTTTCTATCTCCAGAGCCGCTTCGGCTATTCGGCGGTGCATATGGGGCTCTTGATCACGCCCTGGCCGATCGCGGTGGCTTTCGCGGCGCCCCTTGCCGGCCGCCTCGTCGAGCACTATCCGGCGGGCCTGCTCGGCGGCATCGGGCTCACGCTGTTCGCCTGCGGTCTCGCCGCGCTGGCCTTCCTGCCCGCAAGCCCGACCCCGTTCGACGTGATCTGGCGCATGGCGCTGGCCGGTGCCGGCTTCGGCCTGTTCCAGACCCCCAACAACCGCACCATGATCGCGGCCGCCCCGCGCGAGCGCGCCGGCGGCGCCAGCGGGATGCTGGGCACGGCGCGGCTGCTCGGCCAGACCACCGGCGCTGCACTGGTGGCGCTGCTGCTCGGACGGTATCCGGTTGAGGGCACCAGGCTGGCGCTCCTCGCCGGCGCCGGATTTGCGCTCTGCGGCGCGGTGCTGAGCATGCTGCGGCTGTCTCCCGCGGGCGCGCGCGGCGCCGAGCACGTCCGTGTCCAGGACGATCAGCGCTTGCGGGGAGACTAGAAGGCACCACGTTTGGGCTACCGCTGTTTTCGTGCACAACTGTTGCGTGACTTTACTATCCGGACCAATGACCTATTGCCCTCGCGCTCCGGTTGCGCTTCAGTGATGGCGGGACAAGGGGCATTTCATGCGTTTATTTGGAATTGTGGCGCTCAGCGTCATGCTGGGCGGCTGCGCGTCCGTCACGCGCGGCACGACCGAGAATATCAGCATTTCATCAACACCGTCTGGCGTCGAAGCCGAGGTCACAGGGCTCGAAGTGCCCACAACCTGCACAACGCCATGCGCGATCGTTGCCAAGCGCAGCGCCGACATCACGATCACCTTCCAGAAGGAAGGTTATGAATCCCAGACGGTGCAGCTCACAAAGGAAGTATCAGGCACCGGCGCCGCCGGTTTCGCCGGCAATCTCCTGGCCGGCGGCCTCATCGGCATGGGTGTCGATGCCGCGACCGGCGCTGCGACCGATCACAAGCCGAACCCGGTCATCGTGACGATGCAGCCGTCGGTGCCTGCCCGCGCGCGGCCGACCGTTCCGAAAAAGCCACGGCCGGCGGCGGCCCCAGAGGCCGGAACGTAGGGCTGCCCGCAAGCAAGCAGTCGTTCATACTCGGCACACAAGCAAAAAGGCCGGCTTTACAGCCGACCTTTTCGATTTCATCGCGTGCCAATCAAGCCTTGACCAGCGGGCCCTTGGAGGTCGGCCCCTTCGAGCCGCCGGGACCGCCCGGCTTCGACTTGCCCGGCGGACGCTTGCGAGCACCGGGCAGCTTCTCCTGCTTCGGCGTGACCGGCCCCTCGACGAACTCGAAGCCGATCTTCTCCTTGGTCTCGTCGGCCTCGTCCTTGACGAGAACGACGCGGACGTGACCGCCGCCCTTCAGCTTGCCGAACAGCACCTCGTCGGCCAGCGGCTTCTTGATGTGCTCCTGGATCACGCGGGCCATGGGACGTGCGCCCATCTGCTCGTCGTAACCGTGCTGGACCAGCCAGGACTTGGCGGGTTCGGACAGCTCGATGGTGACGTCGCGGTCGCCGAGTTGCGCTTCGAGCTGAAGCACGAACTTCTCGACCACGGTGCCGATCACCTCGACGCTGAGATGGCCGAACGAGACGATGGCATCGAGACGGTTGCGGAATTCCGGCGCGAACTGCCGGTTGATCGCCTCGTGGTCGTCGCCTTCCCGCTTCGAACGGGTGAAGCCGAACGCCTGCTTGGCGAGATCGGACGCACCCGCGTTCGTGGTCATGATCAGGATCACGTTGCGGAAGTTGACCTGCTTGCCATTGTGATCGGTGAGCCGGCCGTGATCCATGATCTGGAGCAGCACGTTGTAGAGATCGGGATGCGCCTTCTCGATCTCGTCGAGCAGCACCACGCAATGCGGATGCTGGTCGACGCCGTCGGTCAAGAGGCCGCCCTGGTCGAAGCCGACATAGCCGGGAGGCGCGCCGATCAGGCGCGACACGGTGTGCCGCTCCATGTATTCGGACATGTCGAAGCGCAAGAGCTCGACGCCGAGCGACGCCGCGAGCTGTTTTGCCACTTCCGTCTTGCCGACGCCGGTGGGCCCGGAGAACAGGTAGCAGCCGATCGGCTTCTCCGGTTCGCGCAGACCCGCGCGTGCGAGCTTGATCGAGGCGGCAAGCGATTCGATCGCCTTGTCCTGGCCGAACACGGTACGCTTGAGCGTCGTCTCGAGATGCTTGAGCACCTCGGCGTCGTCCTTCGACACGCTCTTCGGCGGGATTCGCGCCATCGAGGCGATCGTGGTCTCGATCTCCTTGATGCCAATGGTCTTCTTGCGCTTGTTCTCGGCCACCAGCATCTGTGCCGCACCGGACTCGTCGATCACGTCGATCGCCTTGTCCGGCAGCTTGCGGTCGTGGATGTAGCGTGAGGAGAGCTGAACGGCGGCCTCGATCGCCTCGTTGGTGTACTTCAGCCGGTGGTAGTCCTCGAAATACGGCTTGAGGCCCTTGAGGATCGCGATCGCGTCCTCGACGGTCGGCTCGTTGATGTCGATCTTCTGGAAGCGCCGCACCAGCGCGCGGTCCTTCTCGAAGTGCTGGCGATATTCCTTGTAGGTGGTCGAGCCCATGCAGCGGATGGTGCCCGACGCCAGCGCCGGCTTGAGCAGGTTCGAAGCATCCATCGCCCCGCCCGACGTGGCGCCCGCACCGATCACGGTGTGGATCTCGTCGATAAACAAGATGGCGTTGGGATGCGCCTCAAGCTCCTTCAGCACCTGCTTGAGGCGCTCCTCGAAGTCGCCGCGGTAGCGCGTGCCAGCAAGCAGCGTGCCCATGTCCAGCGAGAACACGGTGGCGGCCGCCAACACCTCAGGCACCTCGCTGTCGACGATGCGTTTGGCAAGGCCCTCCGCAATCGCGGTCTTGCCGACGCCGGCTTCGCCCACGAACAACGGGTTGTTCTTCTGCCGCCGGCACAGCACCTGGATCGCACGGTTGATCTCGGAATTGCGTCCGATCACCGGATCGATCTTGCCGTCCCGTGCCTTCTTGTTGAGGTTGACGCAATAGGTCTCGAGCGCCTCGCCCTTCTTCTTGGCGTCCTCGTTGCCCTTGGTCTCGGTCTCCTCGTCGACGCCGCGCACTGGGCGCGCCTCGGACACGCCCGGCCGCTTGGCAATGCCGTGGCTGATATAGTTGACCGCGTCATAGCGCGTCATGTCCTGCTCCTGCAGGAAATACGCGGCATGACTCTCGCGCTCGGCAAAGATCGCGATCAGCACATTGGCGCCGGTCACCTCTTCGCGACCGGAGGATTGAACGTGGATCACCGCGCGCTGGATCACGCGCTGGAAACCGGCGGTCGGCTTGGCGTCGTCGGCGCCATCCGTCACCAGGTTCTCGAATTCGGTCTCAAGGTAGTTGACGAGACTCGTGCGGAGCTTGTCGAGATCGACGCTACAGGCGCGCATGACCGCGGCTGCATCGGAGTCGTCGATCAGTGAGAGCAAAAGATGCTCGAGGGTCGCGTATTGGTGATGACGCTCGTTTGCGATCGCCAGCGCACGATGCAGGGATTGTTCAAGGCTTTGGGAAAAAGTCGGCATTCGCGTCCTCTATGGCCCCCACCATCATGATCGTCCTCGCCCGGTCAGGCAACAACAACCTTTGTCACATATAGTTATACAAGACCGCGGCGAAAGACCGGTTCCGCGACTCGGCGGCGACACACCTGCGGTAATTTCAATGCAAAACCCGTTCCGATTTGGGCGGGATCGGCGCCGGCGCGGAATTCCGTAGTTTTGCCGGCCGGCAACGGGACTCGCGCGCAGCCGTGACTGCAACGATCACGCCGCGACTTCGACAAGAGCCGGCTTCAAACGCGCCGCAAGGCGTCTTACTTTTTTTCCATCACGCATTGCAGGGGATGCTGGTGCTTGCGGGCAAAGTCCATCACCTGCGTCACCTTGGTCTCGGCGATCTCATAGGTAAACACGCCGCACTCGCCGATGCCGTGATGATGGACGTGCAGCATGATCTTGGTCGCCGCTTCGACGTCCTTGTTGAAGAACTTCTCCAGCACGTGGACGACGAACTCCATCGGCGTGTAGTCGTCGTTCAGGATCAGCACGCGATACAGGTTCGGCCGTTTGGTCTTGGGCTTGACCTTGGTGATGACCGAAGTGTTCGGACCCGAGGGGTTGCCCGAACGGTTCTCGTCATTGCTCATGCGAGGAGCGTCGGCGGCGGCTGGCGCGGACAGGTCGATACTGGAAGTCAATTGCGGCATGGCACAGGCGTTCAAATTCCCCACGGAAGCGCATGGCGGTCACCGCGCGACTCCGCCCTTCGGAGCCTGGCGCAGGCGCGCCGCCTTGTTGGATCGCCGCTCCCGACACATCCGGCTCGAGCCGGACCGTTCGCCAGCAATATGGGCCTGCCCACGGCTTGCCGCAAGCTTGCGGAGATCGGGCCGATGCGGCCGTGGCAGTCCCGATTCCCGGTCCGGGCGATCCTCGTCAGGTTAAACAATCCGGACCGATTTGACAAAAATTTCCGCCCGGCATGTTTAGAACATGTTGACCAGGAACCGGGCTGTTAACCCGCCTCCGGCTCCGGTTTCCTACGGTTCAATATTCTACCATTCAATGGCGTGGCGCGAAATCGGGCAACCACCAGATCCGGGATCATCGTGTCCCGTCATCACGCGCCGGCCAGGGGCACGAACTGCATCTATAGGGACACGATCATCCTGATCTCCGACGTCTCGAACGCAAAACCGGAGGTACGGCAACGCTTCGCAGATCGGCGCCCGACAGAACATCCGCCGCGACAGCGCCAACGCGGGTGAACACCGGCAGCGATCGGACTTCGAGCGAGCTGCTGCGCGCAGCACGCTGACGGATCATCGCACACAGCAAAAAGCCCGGCTGGTGCAGCCGGGCTTTTCGATTCCAGGATGTCCTGAAACGTTACTGAGCGGCCGGGGTGAACTTCGACACGATGGTCTCGACCGGCTTGAACGCCTGCTTGGCGAGGTCGCTGTAGAGGCCGGCGATCTTCTGCGATTCCGCAACGAAGGTCTCATAGCTGGAACGGGCAAAATCGGTCTGCGCTTCCATGGCCTTGTCCAGCGACTTCACGCCGGAAAGCTTCTCGACGAAGGACTTGGTGTCTTCGAACGACTTCTTCGTGTAGTCGCCATAGGCGCTGGCGATCGCCTGGAGGCCGTGCTGCACCGAGGTCGCGGAGGCAACGCACTGCTCGAACTGCTCTTTCCCGTAGTTCTGAAAGTCTTCAACCTTGAACATGTCGGAATCCTTTTCCCTGGCTCGCGTCGGGAAGCCCCGGCTCCCTGACTGTGCCCATAATTAGTGCAACGCACAATAAAGTCAAGAATCTTGTGCGACGCACAAAAACTAGATGCAAATCGCAGAGATTCCCGGGGTTTCCCGCAAGGGTTCCTTAAGCTTTTGGAAACCGGGGCCCCCTACCCTGATTCCCTGGACGTGTTCACTTCCGCAGGCGGCCAAAGCCGTTTGAGAACATCACCTTAGCCAGAACAGCGGCTCGGGTCCAACGTCCCCCGTGGCGAACACCAGCGGAGGGACAGCCTGAGCAGGTAATGATCCCGGGACCATTGGGCACAATTTCGCCTCACGGGCCGGTGATCAAGTCAGAAACGGGGACGGGGTTCCATGCTTCGTAACAACTTGTCTTCCTCGCGCTTGGCGCGGGTTGGCGTTTTGGGGCTTCTTACGGTCACCATCGCGGTCATCATCACCACCGATGCAGCGGAGGCGCGGCGCCATCGCCGCCAGCATGTGCATCACCGCGTCCAGCGCGATGTGTCCGAGAGCTCCAGCCCGAAATTCGCGTCCATCATCGTCGACGGCAATTCCGGCGCGGTGCTCCAGGCAACAAGCCCTGACGGGATCCGCCATCCGGCGTCACTGACCAAGATCATGACGCTCTATCTGCTGTTCGAGCGCCTCGAGTCCGGCAGGATGAAGCTCGACACCGAGATGCCGGTGTCCCAGCACGCCGCCAATCAGGATCCGACCAAGCTGAATCTGCGTGCCGGTCAGACCATCCGCGTCGAGGACGCGATCAAGGGCCTCGTCACCCGCTCAGCCAACGACGCTGCGGTGGTGATCGCGGAAGCGATCGCCGGAGACGAAGACGACTTCGCCCAGATGATGACGCGCAAGGCGCGCTCGCTCGGCATGTCCAGGACGGTCTACCGCAATGCCAATGGCCTTCCCAACGACGAGCAGGTCACCACCGCGCGCGACCAGGCGACGCTCGGTCGCGCCATCCAGGAGCGCTTCCCGCGTTACTATCGCTATTTCGCGACATCGACCTTCAATTGGCGGGGACAGTCGATCCGCAACCACAACCACCTGCTCGGCAGCGTCGAGGGCGTGGACGGCATCAAGACCGGCTACACCCGCGCCTCCGGCTTCAACCTCGTCACCTCGATCCGCCGCGGCAACCGCCACCTGATCGGCGTGGTGCTGGGCGGCCGCAGCGGTGGCTCGCGCGATGCCATCATGCGCAACCTGCTCGCGGAGAACCTCGACAAGGGCGCGACCGTCCACACCGTCGCCGCGGTCACGGAGCGAAACGGCGCCGAGGCCAATACCAACGTCGCCGATGCGTCGGATGCTCCGGCACGCTCCGCGCCGCAGGTTCAGGCCCCTGCTCCTGAAGCAGCCCCGTCGCGTCTCGCCTCGCGGCTGTCGACGCTGGCCGCTGCGGCTGCCGCGATGCCGCCCGCTCACGCCAGATCTGAAGCCAGCAAGCCTGAAGTCCGGCCGACCGAATCCAAGGTCGAGCCCGCGCCGCTCACCAATGGCGTGATTTCGAGCCAGCCGCTCTCCATCATCCCCGGTTCGTCCGAGCCGATGAAGCCGGTTCGGGTCAAGACGGTTCAGGTCAAGGCCGGCGCCGTGAAGGTCGCCTCCGCCGCCCCGACCCAGGTCGCCCCGCCGGTCACCAGCACCATCCCGCCCCGTTCCGACGTCGCGGAAACCTCCGGCGCCGTCGTCGCCCGGGCGGATCTCATCAACAGACCCGAGGCGGTCAGCCAGCCGGAAGCACCGAAGGCCGAGATTGCCCGGACCGAACTGCCGCGGCAGCCGGCGGGCTTCGGCACCGGCAACGGCATCCTCGGGGTTCTGCCGGCGGCAACCGCCGCTGCGCCCGCCCCCGCCGGTCCGAAGCTCGCGTCCGCCGACCCGGCGCCGCAGCCGATCCAGATGAGCACCACCAAGCCGGCTGTCACTCACAGCGGTTGGATCGTCCAGGTCGGCGCGCTCGAGAGCGAGAACGAAGCCCAGCAGCGCATCGACGCTGCCCGCAGTTCCGCCCGCGGCCTGCTCAGCAAGGCTGATCCGTTCACCGAGCCGGTTGTCGCCAAGGACAATCGCAAGCTCTACCGCGCCCGCTTCGCCGGGCTCGAGCGCGATCAGGCCGAAGCCGTCTGCCGCACCTTGAAGCGCGCCGAGATCTCCTGCATCACCGTGCGCAACTGATCTCCCTTCTTCGTTCCGAGCCAAATGCCCGCGCCCTTGCGCGGGCATTTTCGTTTTGGGGATGCGGTGATGCCGAGGCTATTCCTGACAAGGCCGTTCCACGACAACCTCTCGTCAAGGATTTACGGTTAAAACTTTACTCAAGGGATCGACCACGCCGACAATGGCGGGCATCGGGGCGACGGCAAACGGAGCGAACGGAACTCACGCGGTACGGGCGTTTGTAGCGTAGTGCCGGAGTTAGCCGTTATGCGTGCGAAGCAGAGTATCCTTGGCCTCGTTTACCCGAGCAGCGAGATACGTCGAGCCCCCCTGGTCGGGATGGAGTTTCTTCATCAGGGCTTTGTGGGCCCGGCTGATGTCGTCGCGTCCCGCTCCCGGCTGCAAGCCAAGGATCTGATAGGCTTCCTCCGCCGTCATTTTGCCGCTCGCCGCCGTGCGGCGCTGCCGCCCTGTCGCATCGCCCTGCGCGTTCTGACGCCAAGCGGGAAACCGGCGGTCCAGATAGCTTTCAAGTAAGGCCACGCTCTCGGCGTCGAACGTCGGAACCATTGCCAGCAGGCTGGCGAGATCGAAGTCGCCGAGATTGCGCCCGGCGTGAGGTCCGGCGACGATCTGGCCTGTAAGCTGCCCGGAATCGTGGTCGAGCCGCATGTCGAGGAATTGCGAGCGCGCGCGCGAAACCTGCCCTTGCGCCGGCGCCGCACCGCCACCGAACAGCCCGCCGATATTGCCGAAGCCGGCATTCGCCAGTGGCGTCCAGCCGAGCAGCCCCGCGCCGAAGATTCCGAGCGGGATCGCAACCGCCAGCTCGCCCCGCAAACCCGTGAAGGCCGCGACCGCGAGCGCGAGCACGCCGCCCCCAAACTTGAGGGTTCGCGCCAGCACCGCCGGATTGGCCGCGCGGAACATCTGAAGCAGCAGATAAAGCGTGATAACGGCGACAGCGCCGGCAATCAGAGTCATGATCGGAATATAGTCGCGCCCGCGGCAAAATGCATCGAATCCGCCGCCGCGAGCCGCGCCAGCCCGATCGCTACTTCATCTGGCCGATCAGAATCGCCGCGCCGCTCGCGGTCTTCGCCAGTTTCAGCAACGCTTCGCGTCCGCCGGCTGCATAGGCCGCAGCTGCCCGCAACAGCTCGCGCAGCTGCGCCGCCGCGCCGGGATCGAACCGGCACCAGGCGCCACCGGTCAGGCGCGCGATCTGGCGGAAGGCCTGCTCGGCGGCGGCGTCACGGCCTTCCTGAAACACGAACACGGGCACCTTGAGCATGCCGAGCTCGCCGGCCTTGGCGCAGAGCTCGTCGAGCTTTTCCTCCATGGCATCGCCGACGAAGACCACGGCCCGCACGCCGGACGCCACCGCTTCGCGCCGGGCCTCGCTCAGCACCTTGCCGATCTGGGTATCGCCGCCGCGGCAATCGATCTTGCTCATCAGCGCCGCCAGCTTGGCGCTGTCGGAGATCCAGCCCGTGGCACGGCACTCGTTGAAGCCGCGATAGTAGACCAGCCGGATGTCGAGACTGCCGAGCGCGGCGGTCTCGCGAAACATGTCGGCCTGGAGTGCGCAGGCCAAGTCCCAGGTCGGCTGCCGGCTCATCGTTGCATCCAGCGCGAAGATCAGCCGCCCCTTTGCGCCTGGCGAATGCGGTGAAAGTGCCCGCGCCTTGGCGACGAAGGCGGCGATGTCTTCCGAGGTTGAGGTCGCCGCTTGCGGCAGCGCGCCGTCTGCTTGCCCCGAGGCGGCATCGCGACTGCGCGGTTTGATGGGTTCGCCCGACATCGCTGCTTGCACCTTGCGTCAGCGACTAATGTGGTCAGCGCATGCGGTCCGGTCAATGTGCAAAGCCTCCGCGGGAAGGCCGGCGGAGGCTTTGACGATGGGTGCAGTCGAGCGGTGACGTCAGCTCTTGTAGGTCAGCTCTTGTAGGTCAACCTTTGGCGGGTGCCATCAGAGCGACCGGACCAGGCTCGAGGATCTTGGGCGGGGACGACTGCGTGTCGACCGGCGCCACTTGGCTGTCGGTCGTGCTCAGAAACTTGTCGAGCATGCTCTGGATCGAATTCTTCGCCACATCCGGACCGGTGTCGCGCATGTCGTTATGCTGGAATTCGGTCTTTACGACCTGGATGCCCGCCTTCTCGCATTCCTCGTCGGTCGGAAGCACGCCCGCATCGGTCTTGAACTGCGGATCCTGGGAGCGGAACGACAGGATCTTGAACTTGCCGGCGGTGACGAAGGGCACGCGCAGATTGTCGAGGGTGACGACCTTCTTGACCTCATCCGGATACTGCTTGGCGAAGTACATCGTGATATCGCCGCCCATGGAGTGGCCGACCATCGTCACCTTGTCGTAGTCGGCATTCGGCTGAACCTTCTTCATCTCGTGCATGGCGAGATGAATGTTGGCGACGCCGCGCAGGATCTGCGGCAGGCGGCCGACATAGAGCTCGCCGGGCTTCGTCACCATCGGAGGATCGGTCGGCAGGTCATGCTGCGGGCTCAAGACCATGTAGCCGCGCGCAGCGAAGATGTTGGCGAGGAAGCCGTACTCTGTGTTCTTGACGGTGTTGCCGTGATTGATCACGGCGACCGGCAGCGTGATCATGCCGGCGTTGGCCTGCATTTCCTTATCGCGGCGCACCGCGACGTAGACGGGCACCGGACGATTGTCGCGCGAGGCGTCGTAGAAGGTGATGGTCTCGTGCTTGATGGCCCACTTGCTCGCCGTGAAATAGGCGATGCCGCAGAGGGCACTGACCGAAACCAGAACGGCAATTCCACGCTTCATTTTCGTCCTCAGCCTCAGGCTTAGTGGCCTGAATCCCTGTTGAAAATCGTGTTCTTCCGGAGCTCTTTGGCCCCTTGTCGCCTATTCCCTAATATATGTCACAGCAGCGTGACAGGAAGGCTAAATAATGTGAAATCGCAGCCCTTCCATTGTGCGACGCACACGTTTTCTGTGCACCACATTCTCATACCACTACGTCAGGTGCAGCTCGCCACCCGACGCAACCGGCCCCTGATTGGGTTGGTTTCGCAGTCAACACGGAGTGAAAACGCGTCGAGCGCAGCCGCGGTTCCCGCAGGAACCGGCTGCCTGGATCGGGTGGAAAGTAGCAGCTTACCGCCGCCTCAGACCCCCAGGATGTCGTGGACCTCGAGCGGCTTGTCGACCTGGTTGAACCACTCGGCCCGGTTGGCCGCGCGGCGCCGACCGCGCTCGTCGAGCGGCAGCTTGAGCTGGCGGAGCAGGCTCGTCACCTCCTCCCGCGCGGTAAGATGGCCGAGATTGGGCCGCATGCCGAGCGTGGCCTCGTCGATCTCGTCGAGGGCGGTCAGGCCACGCGGAAAGAATTCGCGGTAGACGACGCGTTCGGCGAAGCCGTCGACGTAGCGGAAGCCGAGCCGCAGCGACAGATCCTTCAGACCGTCGGCGACGAGCTGCTTGTTGCGGGAGCCGAGCATCGACAGGCGGTTGCGCACGACGATCCAGTCGGTGGTTGCGCCGTCGAGCTGGCGGCGCTTGCGTCTGACGTCGCGCACCATCTCGGCATAGTGGCTCTCACCCGTCACCGCGTAGTTGGCGGGATCGACGGTACCGAGCACGTCGAAATCCAGGAAGCTGTCGTTGAGCGGAGTCACCAGGGTGTCGGCCATCGAATGGGCGAGCCGCATGAGATAGCTGTCGGTGCCGGGCGTATCGATGACAATGAAGTCGAAGCTGCTCTCGACCGCCGAGACCGCTTCCATGAATTGCTGGAACTCGGAATGCTCGTTCTCGGCGATCTGCATGGTCTCGCCGAGCTTGATGCAGCGATGCAGCGGCAGTTCGAGATCGAGCTTGGTGCGGCGGGCCCAGGCGGCACGGTTGTCGATGTAGCGGGTGAAGCTCTGCTGGCGGCAGTCGAGATCGATTGTGGCGACGCGCTGGCCGGCTTTGAGGAGCGCAACGGCGATGTGCAAGGCGGTGGTCGATTTGCCGGAGCCGCCCTTCTCGTTGCCGAGCACGACCACATGCGCCGAGCCCGATCGGCCTTGGCTAGCCTGCACAAGCATGGTGATCCTCAACGCCGCTCGCGAATATCTTCGAGTTGACCGCGTCTGCGGTCAAGTGAAATGCGTGACAGATCATGCAAATCGCAGCGCGTCCCGCTTCATCGTGAATCGCGGTGCCGTCCTTCGTCTGTTGATCCGTTCTGCAATGTCGCGACGTCCTGCGCCACCTTGCGCGGGATGCTGTGCCGCATCCGGATGCATGGCGTCCACGATCGCCACTTGTTAAGGTTAGCCGGGCGGGCACGATGCCCGCACCCGCGCCGATTCCCAATCCATCGAGTCCTGATGTCAGCAAGCCCATTGATCGCCCGCACGGTCCCCGCCCTGCGACGCGCCGTCGACAATCTCCGCAAGCGAAAGGCCACGATCGCGCTGGTCCCGACCATGGGGGCCCTCCATGACGGGCATGTGTCGCTGGTTCGCCTCGCCAAGCGGCGCGCCAGCCGCGTCGTGGTGTCGATCTTCGTCAACCCGACTCAGTTTGCCCCGACCGAGGATTTTGGCGCCTATCCGCGCACCTGGAAGGCCGACATCGCCAAGCTCGCGGCCGAGGACGTCGATATCGTCTGGCACCCGGGCGTCGAGGCCATGTACCCGGAGGGCTTTGCCACCCGCATCGTGCCGGAAGGACCGGCGCTGGCCGGCCTCGAGGACCGCTTCCGCCCGCACTTCTTCGGCGGCGTCGCCACCGTCGTCGGCAAGCTGTTCACGCAGTGCCGGCCGGACTTTGCGATCTTCGGCGAAAAGGATTTCCAGCAGTTGCGGGTGGTGACGCAGATGGCGCGCGACCTCGACCTCGGCGTCAAGGTCCTCGGCTCCCGCACCGTGCGCGAGCGCGACGGGCTCGCGATGTCCTCGCGCAACGTCTACCTCTCGCCCGAGGAGCGACAGACCGCTACCGTCCTCTACCGCGCCATGAAGGAGAGCGCCGGGCGCATCCGGTCCGGCGATTCGATCGCGCCGGCGATGGCGGGCGGCGCCGAAATGATCAAGGCCGCCGGCCTGGTGCTCGACTATTACGAGGTCCGCCATGCCGAGACGCTGGCGCCGGTCACCTCGCGCAAGGACGGGCCCCTGCGGATCCTGGTCGCAGCCAAGCTCGGCACCACCCGGCTGATCGATAATATCGCGGTCTAAAGCGCGGTGATGCCATCGCGCTTTAGGTTAGTGTTTGAGCATGATCTTTCCGGAAAACCGCTGCACACTTTTCCGGATCATGCTCATAGCAGCCCGAGATCACGCAGTTCGCGCCGCATCGGCTCCGGCATCGCCGCGATCGAGCCGGCCGCGGACTTGCCGAGATCGGCCGGAACGGAATCGTCGGTGAGATAACGCCAGCCCTGGAACGGGCGCATCGGCCGCGGCGAGACCGAGATCACTTTCGGCTGCATCACGATCCGGCAGCGCCCGATCCCGTCCTTGTCGCGGAACGGCTCGATGCCGATGATCTTTTCCCGCGCGGCGATCTCGCCCTTGATCACCCAATAGAGCGAACCGCCGGCAAGGATTTCGGCGTCGCGCTTGGGCACCATGCGGGTGATATGGATGTGACGTTGCGGCAGACCCTTCTTCTTGGCGGTCTGCATCCGTTCGGCTACCCACTCTTTCAATTCCTTGACGGAGTCGCAGCCGACGGCGAGCTTGATCAGATGGAGTGGCATGCCCAAGCATTAGCCGGGCAGCCACGCATTGGGAATGCCGATCTACTCGTTATCCGCAGCTGCCGGAGCCGGCGCCGAGGCCGGTGGCGCGAGAGGAACCGGGGCGGCAGCCGGCGCACGCGCGGCCTTCGGCGCGGGCGGTTTCTTGGCGGCGGGTGCCGCAGCCTGCGCCGAGGTTGGCGCGCGCGGCGCTGGCGGCGCCGCGTTGGCTGCAGGCGCGGCCTGGCGCGATGTCGTGGTTGGCTCCGCACTCATGATGCTCACCGGCGGCGTCGACGCAGCGCTCGGGAACTCCGCATTGGTCGGCCTGCCCGTCGGCACCGACAGCGGCAGCCCGGCAAGCGCGGCGGTGGCCGGCATCGCCGGCGCTGTTGCGGGCGTATTCCAGGTCGGCGCGTAGCGCGCGACCAGCGTGTCGTAGAGATGGGAGCCCATGTTGGCGGCGACCTGCTGCTGGTCGGTCAGCGAGCGGAACGCGGCGCAATCGAACTGCGTGCAGCCGTCGCGCACGATCAGCACATGCGCGACAAGGCCGTAGCGATCACGCTCAAGCGACTTGCGCAGCACCTTCATCTCGAGTGTCAGGCTCCTCTCCGCCGTGGCGACGTCGCCGAGCGCGGTCAGCCGGTCGATCCTGGCGGCCGTGGCGGACACGGCGGCGGCCGCGGCGTCAGGCGCGCCGAACAGCGCCTTCTCGCAGCCAGCGGCGACGGCATCGCCCGCGAGATCGTCGAGACAGGACAGTGCCGGCAGGCTCGCGATAACCGCGGCCTGTGCGCGCGCTTCGGCCGGGGCCGCCTGTCCGTCCGGACCATAGGCGCGCACGGTGGCAGCGCCCGCGATCACGATGGATAGCAGCGTAATGACTGTCAGCGCACCGTTGGCGACCGATCTGTCGGCGCGCTGCAGCGTGACCATGAGGATCAATCCGAAGAATCCAGCGGCCGCCAGCGTCATCCACATCGGGAAGGCCGGCGAGTGCCAGATTTGGTCGAGCGAAGTGGCCCATGCCCAGTTCATGCGCGACGTCCCCTCACGCGAGCAAAGAGCGAATGGTCAAGCGAGCACCGCGGGTCGGCAACTGCCCCGGCCCACCTTGTGAAGGTGAAGCGGGCCTTTTGACGGCGCGGGACACAAATCCCTGAGGGCACCAATGCGCGGGTGCGGTCAGCCGTCAGGAGAGCGCGAGCTGGCTTTCCTTGGCGACGCGCTCGAAGGCTTCGGTCGAGCTCTTGATCCGGTACTGGCAGTCGTCGCCGTCGGTCGGCAGCAGTCGGATGACTTCGTACGAACCGCTGGCAGCGGGACGCGCGACGTTGCTTGCCGTGAACAGGACGCGCGATCCCACGGGAAATTTGTGCTTCAACACCCTCTCCATTACTCAAACAGCGCCTACCTCGCCCAGTGTCCCACTGCGATGGCCGGCCGGAAACCCGGGCTGCTGTATAGCACGCGACTCGCCGTTTTGGCCAGCGCCATGGCAGCATGGCAAGCACTCAAATTTTTCAGTCATTTCAGAATGATAACGGGACAAATGGCGGGCCGATGATACCAGCGGAGTTGCTCGTTCCGCCGGTATGTCGCAGGCCGGTGTCGCACCCCCCGATCCACCGCCCCTCGCTCATTGCCGGCCTGAGACCGCCGGCCGGCGGGCCGGTCGGCAGCCCCCGCCAAAGCCTGCGGTCAGGCGTCCTCGAACTTCGCGATGACGAGCGTTTCGGCAAGCCCGTCGCGCGTCCATTCCTGGAATGCCGGCAGTGCCATCATCGTCTCCATGTAGGCCTTGGTGTCCGGCGTCACCTCGATCGCGTAGGTGCGAAACCGGTGCACGACCGGGGCATACATGGCGTCCGCCGCGCCGAAGCGGCCGAACAGGAACGGCCCGTTCGCGCCATAGCGGGCGCGGCACTCGCGCCAGATCGCCTCGATGCGCGCGATGTTGGCCTTGGCGTCCGCCGACAGCGCCACGGGGCGGATCGGCCGATGCAGGTTCATGCCGCATTCGTTGCGCAAGGCCATGAAGCCGGAATGCATCTCGGCGCACACAGAGCGGGCATGCGCACGCGCAGCGACATCGTCGGGCCACAGCTTCACTTCCGGATAGCGCTCGGCGATGTGCTCGATGATGGCAAGCGAATCCCACACCGTGATGTCGCCGTCGACCAGCACCGGCACCTTGCCGGCGCGGCTGAAGGACAGGATCTGCTCCTTGTCGGCGGGATTATCGGTGTAGAGCGGGATGAGCGTCTCCACGAACGGAATATCGTTGGCGCGGAGCGCGAGCCAGGGCCGCATCGACCATGACGAGTAGTTCTTGTTGCCGATCGCGAGTTTCAGCGCAGCCATGTCACCAGTCCTTCTTGATACGCCTTGAAGCGAGCCGCTTTTAACGCCATCGCCTGCCGCCAATCAATCGTTGCTGCACCCCCTCATGCGTGGCAATCGTTGCGGTCCGCGCCAAGAGACAGACATGAGACAGACATGAGCAGGCACTGGGTCGACATTACCGCCGTCGGCTTCTTCATCATCGAGTGGCTGGTCTACGCGCTGACGCTGGAACATTCGACCTATGGCCGCGACAGCCTGTCGGCGCGCATGAACCGCTATCGCGAGGTCTGGGTGCGCCGGATGCTCCACCGCGAGACGCGCATGGTCGACATGCAGATCATGGCCTCGCTGCAGAGCGGCACCGCCTTCTTTGCCTCCACCAGCCTGTTCGCGCTCGGCGGCGCGCTGGCGCTGCTGCACGCCACCAACGACGCCATCACGATTCTGAGCAAGCTGCCGGTCGACCTCAGCACCTCGCCCGCGATGTGGGAGCTGAAATGCGTCGGCCTCGTGCTGATCTGCGTCTACGCCTTCTTCAAATTCGCCTGGGCCTATCGCCTGTTCAACTACGTCGCGATCCTGTTCGGCGGCATGCCGCCGGCTGACCGGCGCGACACGCCCGAAGCCGAAGCCCATGTCATCCGCACCTCCCGCCTGTTCGAATCCGCCGGCCGTCATTTCAACCGCGGCCAGCGCGCCTTCTTCTTCGCGCTCGGCTATCTCGGCTGGTTCGTCAGCCCCTGGGTGCTGTTCGTGACCACGGCGGCGGTGGTGGTCGTGACCTGGCGGCGGCAGTTCGCGTCCAGTGCATGGGCCGCGATGGCGCCGGAGGTGGTGAATGGTGAGGAGTTGCGGAAGCGCGGTCATTGAAACACGTGCTGCTCTGCGTCCGCATTTAACTCGCAGACACGCCTTCGCGTTCTCGCGGCTGAATTCGCCCGAGCCTTGCTTCGTCGCTCACCCTCTCGAGCCAAGAGGGCACAGGGAAGACCGGGTGCCGGCCGGCACCCGCGGTCCGCTGCGCGAAATGCACACGCAGGAAGAACCGCACAGCAGCATACAGGTGTAGCCAATCACTCGGCCTTCCCTGCGCGATGGTCGGACGGCTTATGCCGTGCTCTCCCGGGAGCCGAGTTCGTTCTGGCCTCCCTCGCTCCCGCGAAATTCACCGGCACCGCGCCGGTTGACGCGACTGCCGCCTCCGCAAGAGCTTGACCGTAGCAACGACGGCCAGGACCACACGGTTTTGCCGTACGCGCGGCTCGCGTGACCCCACCGGCTCCGACGACGTTGTGCACGTTGCCATCGAATACCGCCGGGACGAACCTGTCAGCGCCGCTCGTCCGCACGCCGTTCCGGGCTCACGGAGAGCAATCCGCCCTGCCCTTCACATCTCGTGCACGACGCTGCCGCGTCCACCGCAAGCCCGGCTCGCGAAAACGACGACCTCATGATCGCCCCTCAAGGATGAGCCGGGATGGGCGACACATACGACAAATCCGAATTTCGGTAAAGTGGAATATTTTCACGAGAGCGGATTGACAGCGGAGCGACACAGCAAGATCCGGCTCCACGCTACCCGCCGAAATCCCGCGGGCTGAACGGCAAGTCCAGCACCTTCCATTCCCCGTACTTGTCGGCCGGCAGCATCTTGTAGGGCTGGCAGTTCTGGAGCGCGCTCATTGCGGACTTGACGATAGCCACGCCCTTCACGGACGGCGGGGCTTCGAGCAGGATCGGCTCGCGTGCCAGCGTGCCGTCGGTGGCGAACACCGTGCGCAGCTTGACCTGGACGTTGTCGGTCGGCGCGACCCCCGCCGGCAGCTTGGCGCAGCTTCTGAGGTGGCGGCGAAGCGCGGCGATGACCTCGGGTGGAAGCTTCGCGGCGATCGAATCCTTGGCGTCGCCGCCATCGTCCTTGGGGACATCTTTCAGCGGCTCCGTCGGCAGTTCAGGCGGAAGGCCCAGCATGACGCCGTATTTGACGGTGACGTCCGGCTCCGGAGGCAGATAGGCCGGCGGCGGCGCGGCTTGCGGCTGCTGCATTGCCTGAGGTGGCGGTTGCGACGGCAACTGCTGAGGCGGCGGTTGCTGAGGCTGCGGCTGCACATTGGCCTCCTGCTGCTTCTGCGGCTGCGAGGATGGCGGCTGGTTCTGCTTTGCCTCGGGCGAGGCCTGCGGGGATGGCGACGGTGCAGCAGCCTCCTGCTTGGCCGCGGGCTTCGGCGCTGCGTCGGCCTTGTCGGTAACATCCAGCTTCGGCAGCTTCAGATCGGGAAGCGGCTCCGGCGGCTTCTCCTTCGCCTCGTCCTTGGACTTCTCCTCGGCCTTCTCGTCCGCTTTGGCATCTTCCTGCCTCACCTGCTCCGGCGTGACGATGTCCACCATCACGGTCTCGGGCGGCGCGGCGTGGAACGGATGGACTTCGCTGATCAGGATGATCAGCCCCACCAGCGTCAGATGCGCGATCGCCGACGCCGCAATGTCCGTCCGTATGATCTTCCGCAGTTCCATCGACCGATCTTGGGTTGCCGCCGCGGTCCTAGCATAACGGAAGTCCCCCTCAATCCCATTTCGGCGCGAAGCCGAAATCGGTCAGGCGACCCTTCGGGCTGGCGAGCGCGGCGACCCGGCTCATCTCGTCTTCCGACAGCTCGAAATCGAAGATGTCGATGTTTTCTGACAGGCGCTCGACGCGCGAGGTACGCGGGATCGCAGCGACATTCTGCTGCACCAGCCAGCGCAGGCAGACCTGCGCCGGCGTCTTGCCGTGGACGCGCCCGATTTCGGCAAGCGCCTGGTCGGACTTGATGCGGCCCTTCGCAATCGGACTGTAGGCGACCAGCGCGAGGCCGTGCTGGTCGCAGGCCGCCCTCACCTTCGCCTGGTCAAGGTAGGGGTGATATTCGACCTGGTTGCAAACGAGCGGCTCGGCCGACAGCGCGACTGCCTGCTCGATCAGCGCCACCGTGAAATTGGAGACGCCGATGTGGCGGGTCAGGCCCATCTGCCTGGCATGCGACAGCGCGCCCAGCGTCTCCGCCAGCGGCACGTGGGAATTGGGCCAGTGCAGCAGCAACAGATCGACGCAGGGAAGCCGCAACCGGGCGAGGCTCTCCTTGACCGAGCGTTCGAGATCGTTGGGCGCGAAATGGTTGGTCCAGACCTTGGTGGTGAGGAAGACGTCGTCGCGGCGCACGCCGGAGGCGCGCAAGCCGTCGCCGACCTCGCGCTCATTGTCGTAGACCTGCGCGGTGTCGATGTGACGATAGCCGAGCCGCAGCGCCTGCTCGACCACGCGCGCGGCAGGCCTGCCGCTCAGCTCCCAGGTCCCGAGCCCGATCGCCGGGATTCTGGCGCCATTGGCCTCGACGAACAGCATGAGGAATCCTCTCTGTTGCGGCAGCCCGAAATATCAGTATGGACCCGGCCGATGATGCTGCCAACGGACGCCGCAACGATCGGGGCGAATATTCAGGTGCAAGACTAACGAGAGGTGTGCGTCAGACCTTGGCGAGCGCCTGGAACACGGTGTCCGGCGCATGCGCGATCACCGCGAGCAGCGCGCGGGCAGGCCCCCGTGGAGCGCGCTTGCCCTGCTCCCAATTGCGGATGGTCTCGACGGGGACGCCGAGCTTGGCGGCGAACTCCATCTGGGTCAGGCAGGCGCGGCGCCGCAGATCGCGCACCGCGAGCGGGCCGGTATCGCCCGGCGCGGCATTGGCCGCAGGCTGGACCGGAAATTCCTGCCCATCCCGCAATTCGACGATCCGTCCGTCCGCCTTCAGCCGCAACCGCATGCCCATTCCCCCAAGCACAGCGATGATGCAGCAGGTCGCTTAAGTTCGGATTAAAGGGTCTCGCGCCCCCGGACGCAGCGCAGCGCCTCTTCGGCGGTGCGCTGCAGAGCCGGGGCCCATATCGCCTCAGTGTCGTGCCGCTTTCCGTTGGGTCCCCGTTCTGCGCAGCAACGCGAAGGGGCGTTGCAGCGCGCCCGGGATACAAGCGCGAGGGGCCGCTACTTCAGCCCGAACCACAGGGTCGCGATACCGAGGAAGGAGAAGAAGCCGACCACGTCGGTCACAGTGGTCACGAAGGTGCCCGACGCCACCGCCGGGTCGGCCCGCACGCGATCCAGCGCCATCGGGATCAGGATGCCGCCGAGCGCGCCGGCGACGAGGTTGCAGATGATGGCGAGCCCGATGACGATGCCGAGGCCCGGGATCTTGAACCAGGCCACCGCGGCAATGCCCGTGATCACGGCGAAGGCGAGGCCGTTGACGAGGCCGACCAGGGCCTCGCGCATCACCACGCGCCAGGCGTTGGAGGAGCCGAGTTCGCGCGTCGCCAGCGCCCGCACCGCCACCGTCATGGTCTGGGTCGCGGCATTGCCGCCCTGGCTCGCCACAATCGGCGCCAGCACCGCGAGCGCGACCATCTTCTCCAGCTGCCCCTCGAACAGGCCGAGCACGGAGGACGCCAGGAACGCGGTGGCGAGGTTCACCAGCAGCCAGTTGAAGCGGCCGCGGGCGATGGTGAGGAATGTGTCCGACAGCTCTTCGTCGCTGGTGACGCCGCCGAGCGCCTTGAGGTCCTCGTCGGCCTCCTCCTCGATGACGTCGACGACGTCGTCGACGGTGATGACGCCGACGAGGCGGTCCTGGGTATCGAGCACGGGCGCGGCGACGAGATTGTACTTGCCGAACATGCGCGCCACCTCTTCCTGGTCCTCCAGGACGGAGACGCGGCGGCGGTCTTCGTCGGTCAGCTCGGTCAGCGCCACCGGGCGGCGCGTGCGCAAGAGCACGTCGAGCGGCACCGCGCCCAGCCAGTGCTGGTCCTTGTCGACGACGTAGATCTCGTAAAAGCGGTCGGGCAGATCCGGCGTCTCGCGCATGTAGTCGATCGCCTGGCCCACCGTGAAATCCTGGGGCACGGCGATGAACTCGGTCTGCATCCGGCGGCCGGCGGAGTTCTCCGGATAGAGCAGGCTGCGCTCGAGCGCGACGCGCTCCTTGAGCGGCAGCTTTTCGAGGATCTGCTCCTGCTCGGCCTCGTCGAGGGTTTCCAGCAGCTCGACCGCATCGTCGGATTCGAGCTCGCGGACGCCCTCGGCGACCGTCTCCGGCGGCAGCTCCTCGAGGATCTCCTCGCGGACGGCCTCGTCGACCTCGTTCAGGGCCGAGAAGTCGAAATCGCGCCCCGTCAGCTCGACCAGGCGGACGCGGTCGTCGGGCTCCAGGGCACCGATCAGATCGCCGAGATCGGCCTCGTGCAGTTCGGCGACACAGGCACGCAGCGCAGCGCTGTCGCCAGCCTCGATCGCCCGGGCAATTTCTTCGACGAATTCGTGCCGAATTTCGCCGTTCTCATTGCGCATCGGCACGTGGTCGAGTACCGAATCCGAGGCGGATGGGGCAACGTCCATATGTTCATCCATGGCGCGCCTCGCCGGTTGACAGGTTGGAACCAGTGGTCTGAGCTGATGGCTCAGGCAATACCCACAAGGCAACTCTGGGCGCAATGACAAAGATGCTTGGATTGAAATGGACATCGATGACGGCGGGCGCGATCGTTGCGGCCCTCACCGGCATTGCCTCGACCCATGCCGCCGAGTGCCCGCGCAAGGATGCGCTCGGCACTTCGCGCATCCTGACCGTCGACGCCAAGACGTATCCGCGCGTCGGCTTGAAGAGCTTTCCCCAGACGCTGCCGCTGGCGGATCACGAGGTCGTGCTGACCTTCGACGACGGGCCGTACCCGCCGACGACGTCGAAGGTGCTGGCGGCGCTGGCGAACGAGTGCGTGCGCGCGACCTTCTTCCTGATCGGCCAGCACGCCGCAGAGTTTCCCGACATGGTCAAGCGCATCGCCCGCGAAGGCCACACCGTCGGCCACCACACCTGGTCGCATCCGTTCATGGCGCATATCCCGTTCGACAAGGCGATGGCCGACCTCGACCGCGGCATCGCTGCCGACGAGATGGCGCTGCACGGCACCTCGACGACGACGCCCTCGACGCCGTTTTTCCGTTTTCCCTATTTCGAGTCGACGCAGGCAGAGCTCGACCTGCTCCAGTCGCGCGGCATCGTCGTGTTCGGGGCCGATCTCTGGGCGAGCGACTGGGAGGAGATCACGCCGGAGCAGGAATTGAAACTCGTCACCGACCGCCTGGCAGCGAGCGGCAAGGGCATCATCCTCTTCCACGACAACAAGGTGCGCACGGCCGCAATGATGCCGGCCTTCCTGCGGTATCTGAGGGAGAACGGCTATCGGGTGGTCCACGTCGTACCGGCGGGCACGTCACAGAAGAGCGCCGATGCACATTGATGCCGGAATGTCACGCCAGCGCAAAATGGGGTGATCCTGGCCCAATTAACACTCTGTTCATGCTACCTCCTGCAAAGATGGTTGGGGCATCGCCCCTGAACCATTCCGGGGCGTCTCCGACCTACTAAGGCGGCAATCACGCACGAGGGCAGACGAGGTTCATGATCGGAATTGGCGTTGTTTTGCGGACGCGATCGTGGATCGTCCTCTGTCTGGGAATGCTGACTGTCGGCGCACCGGCGGCCTTCGCGGCCGACTGTCCCGGCCACCCGGACGCCCTCGGCACCTCCCGCACCCTCGTCGTCGATCCGCGCGAGCATCCGCTGATCGGCACCATGCAGTACCGCGAGACGTTGCCGCTGAAGGACCATGAGGTCGTCCTGACCTTCGACGACGGTCCGATACCGAAATATTCCAACCAGGTGCTGAAGATCCTCGCCGACGAGTGCATCAAGGCGACCTTCTTCATCGTCGGCAACCAGGCCAAGGCCAATCCGGACGGCGTGCGCAAGCTGGTCGCGGCGGGTCACACCGTCGGCACCCACAGCATGGACCATCCGCTGACCTTCGACCGGATGCCGATCGACAAGGCCGAGGCCGAGATCAACGGCGGAATCGCGTGGACCTCGGCCGCGATGACCGATCCGTCCCAGCTCGCCCCGTTCTTCCGCATTCCCGGCCTGATGCGCGCCGAGGGCGTCGAGAATTATCTGATCTCGCGCGGCATCCAGGTCTGGAGCGCCGATTTCCCCGCCGACGACTGGCGGCATGTGTCGTCCGACCGCGTCTACCAGCTCGCGATCCAGCGGCTGGAGGCCAAGGGCAAGGGTATCCTGCTGCTGCACGACATCCAGGCCCGCACGGTGGCGGCGCTGCCCAAGATCATCCGCGACCTCAAGGCGCGCGGCTATCGCATCGTGCATGTGGTACCCGCGACCGCCGAGCGGCCGGCGACGCCGACCACGACGGTGGAATGGCTGCTGCATCCGCCGACCGAGACGACGCCGATCGCCCGCTGGCCGCGCGTGCCGCAATTCGTGTTCACGCAGACCCGGACGCTGCCGGCGCCCGCTCTTGCCGACCTCAATGCGCAGGCCGAGCATCAGCCGCTGCTGCCGCTCCGGACCATGGCGCAGGCCAATGTCGCAGCCACCCTGCCCGTGCCCGGCCGCGCGCTCTTTGCGATCCCCGAAGGCTCGGTCGAGGTGCTGCTGTCGACGACCCTATCTCGGCGTGCCGCGACGCGGCTGGCGATGGCGGCCGAGGCAGCTCGTGCGGTCAAGGACAAGGCTGCACATGCCAGAGCAGCAAAGGGCAAGGCGGCCAAGCTGCAGGGACGGCGCACGGCGCATGCGGCGGCGGCACCGGATCATGCCGAGCAGCCCAAGGGCACGACGGCCAAGGGCACGGCAACCACGGGCGCTGCACCCAAGGGCCCGGCATCCAGGAGCGCCACCACCCGCCCGACCCGCGTCGCCAGCCTGAAGAAGCGCGCCTGAGCCCTCACTGCCGCATGATCGCGGCGACGCAGAGCAGCACGATCAGCGCCAGGAAGAACAGGTCCATATAGGACTTGAGCTCGCCATCGCGGCGCAGCCGCGCCACGTCGGCGACGACCTGCCTGCGCACCGAGGCACCGCCTGAACCGTCACTGATCGAAGCCTGCAGGCGCTTGGTCTCGGCCTCCAGCTTCTCGATCTTCTGGAAGAAGTAGAACGCACGCAGCGTCGAGGCGGCGCGCATGCCGGCATAGACCAGCACCAGGATCGCCAGGATCGCCCGGTTCGGATACTTCTCCATGAAGTTCAGGCTGAAATAGACCACCGCCATGAACGCGAAATTGGTGAGGAAGCGGTAGACGAAGCTAAGAAAGGCCATGCTGGCTCGAACCTTTGCGGGGGCGCAACTCGATCGTGTTGCGAAATTTCGGGATGGGGGACCCGGACCGGAACGGCCGGCCTGGATGCGGCAGCGGCCCGTCTACGCCAAGTTTGTTTCAACAAAGATACTATCGCCCCGAAACTTGCCGCCTTTTAGCCAGACGCGGCCACAACACAGGCCGGAATATGGCCGATCGGATTGCCCGCGACGGCTCAATGGCGATTTGGCCGAAGTCGCGGTAAACTGCCGGCCGCCGCCATATGTGGGGTCTGCCGATGCCGAAGAAGGGAATCACGGGCCACGACGAGTGGGTTCTGACCGAGGCGCTCGCAACCGCCCTCGTCGCGCTGGAGCAGCTCGCACCGAAGCACCAGCCCAACGCGCATATGGACGACATCCGCAAGCTGCTCGCGAACGGCAAGGAGCCGGCGGCGGTGAGCCTGCACCTCGCCCAGGCCAAATGCCGCCTGTTTCCCGAGATCGACCCGCTGGAGATCTACCGGGAATACGGCATCGGCGAGGAGTATGGCTGAAGAGGCGCCGTTCGAGGAACCGAAAGGCTTGCACGGGCAATGCGCTAATTCTGCGAGGTCCTCAGCAGCGGGCACTCGCTCTGGCTCAGGGGAAGATAGGCTTCCTCGGCCGGAATGGTCTCGACCACATTGTAATAGTCCCAGGGGACTTTCACGTCCGCAGGCTTTTTGACCTCGACGAGATAGAAATCGTGCACCAGCTTGTTGTCGGCGCGCAGCCGCGCGCCAGGCGCATAGAAGTCGTCCACGGGCATCGACCGCAGCTTCTCCAGGACCGCGTTGGTTTCATCCGTCCCTGCGGCAGCCGCGGCCCTCAGGTATTGCAGGACGGCCGAATAGACGGCGGCTTGTGGCGCGGTCGGCATGGCGTTGTGAAGCCTGTAGAAGCGCTGCCCAAAGGCCCGCGTTGCCTCATTGAGAGCCCAGTACCACGCAGTGACCGTCGTCAGGCCCTTGGCGGTTTCGGCACCCATGGCGTGCACGTCGGTCAGGAACATGAGTTCGGCAACGGCCTTCTGCGGCCCCATGTTCATTCCGAACTCATTCCATTGCTTCATCGAGGTCACGAGTTGCTCGCCAGCATTGGCGAACGCGACCACTTTGGCCTTTGAGGCCTGGGCCTGGAGCAGGAAAGAGCTGTAGTCGGCATTTCCCAGCGGATGAAAGACCGCGCCGAGTGACTTGGCACCGGTCGCCGCAAGCACGCGCTGAGACACTTCGACCATATTGCGCCCGAATGCATAGTCGGACGCGATGAAGAACCAGCTGTCGTATCCTTGCGACACCAGCTTTCGGACCGAGCCGGCGACCAGATTGTAATTGTCGTGCAACCACATCAGACCGGTGCGTGAACATTGCTTGCCGCCGATTTCGGTGGTCCCGACCGCCGAGTAGATGACGATCCTGTTCTTGTCGCGCGCGATCGACTGGATGGCGAGCGCGACCGCCGAGTTTCCGACGTCGGCCACCATGTCGACGCCATCCACGTCGAACCATTTGCGGACGATCTGGGCGCCGATATCCGGCTTGTTCTGGTGGTCGGCGACGACGATGTCGACCTTCAGGCCCGGCGCGACCTTCTGGAAATCCTGGACCGCCATCTTCGCGGCGACGACGGAGCCGGGTCCGGCAAGGTCGGACAATGGTCCCGCCTGGTCGTTGATGATGCCGATCCGGACAACGTCACCGGAGAAATCGGCGGCCAGGCTCCGTTCGGCTAATGCGACCGGACCCAGCGTCAGGATGATGCCGAAGACCGACCGGCAAAGTCGGATGTGCCATGACTGCAACGCCCCAACGTGATCCACCATCTTCCCCTCCGCTCTGCCACCGCGACGACTGTCGGCGATGATTGCCTCGAAACGCCGCGCTATCCCTCCTGATGAATGGCTCTCCTGACGAACTCCAGACGCCTCGCCTGCGCGGGCGCGACCAGCTCCTTCATCGCAGCAACGATCGCCGCCGGTGCGGTATCCGGCGAACCGGCCCGGAAAGGCGGTACCGGATTGTACTCCATGCGCAGCTGGATCATTTCCGCAGCCGCGCGGCCTCTCAACATCGAAACCAGCGTGAGCGCGAAGTCGATTCCGGCGGTGATGCCGCCGCCCGTCATGCGATTGCGATCGATGCAGACCCTCTCGCGCGACACCTCGGCTCCGAAGAGCGGCAATGCATCGGTCGCCGTCCAGTGCGTGGCCGCGCGATATCCCTTCAGGAGACCGGCCGCACCGAGAACGAGCGAACCCGTGCAGACCGAAGTCAGGTATTTTGCGTCCCGCGCCTGCGCTTTCAGAAACGCAAGCACCTCCTCGTCCAGCATCAGCTCGTCGGTGCCATAGCCGCCCGGGACGCAGATCACGTCGAGTTGCGGGCAATCGGCGAAGGTGATGGTCGGCGTCAGCGCAATCACGGAATCGCTCGGCACGGGCTCGATGCGTTTCCAGATCAGATGCACGGTCACGTCAGGCAGGCTGGAGAAGACCTGCGCGGGACCGGTGAGATCGAGCTGGGTCACGCGGGGAAAAACCAGAAGACCGATCTGCAACGGACCCGACATATTCAACCTCGACATCGCGCTTGACGATGGCAGCCTGCCATGTTGGCCTTGGGGGCGGAAACGGCGTAATTCCCTCATTTTTGGACGCGTTCATGATCGGCTTTCTGATCTTTCCCGAATTCCAGTTGCTGGATGCCGCCGGCCCGATATCGGTGTTCGAGATCGCAAGACGCCGCACGCCGCATGCGCCGCGTGTGATAACGGTTGCCACGAAGGCCGGCGCCGTGCGCAGTTCGTCGGGCACCGAGATGCTCGCGCGCAACTTGCGATCGGCAAGCTCGGTCACGACGCTCTTCGTGGCAGGTGGCGAAGGCGTCGAGGACGCGGCGCGCTGCAAGACGACGATTGCATTCATTCAGAGATTGGCGCGCCGTGGCGTGCGTCTGGCCAGTGTCTGCTCGGGGGCCTATTTGCTCGCCGAGGCGGGAGTCCTGGATGGTCGTTGCGCGACCACGCATTGGTCTTGCACCCGTGACTTCATCGGACGGTACCCGAAAGTCCGGCTCGAGCCGGACCAGATCTTCACCCGCGATGGCGGCGTGTGGACATCGGCCGGAATCACCGCAGGAATTGATCTGGCGCTCGCCATGATCGCCGAGGACCACGGTGAAGAGATTTCGCAAGCGACCGCCCGGCAGCTGGTGCTGTACCATCGCCGCGGCGGCGCACAATCGCAGTTCTCGACCTTGCTCGAACTGAAGACGCCGAACGGCCGCTTCGGCAACCTTCTTTCATGGGTGCGGGAGAATCTGGATGCGCCTCTCACGGTCGAGGCACTTGCCGAGCGCGCGGGCCTGAGTTCACGGCATTTCGTCCGCTCCTTCATCGCCGAAACCGGATCCACGCCAACGAAAGCCGTCGAGCGCTTGCGGGTCGAGGTGGCACGGGAGCGCGTGCAGTCCTCCGGAGAAGCGATCGAGCGCGTCGCTCAAGCCACCGGCTTTCGCGACCCCGAGCGGATGCGCAGAGCCTTCATCCGCGCATTCGGTCAGCCGCCGAAGTCCCTGCGGCGTTCCGCCCGAACTGCATGAGAGCTGCAGTTGACCGGCGCTAAGGCCCGCCCGCGACCGATCCTGCGATCACCATGACCAGCGCACCAAGGTCGATCTTGCCGTTGACGGTCAGCTCCTCCGAGCCCTTCGCGTCTCCCACGCCCTGGACTTTCAGCGCTTGCGGCCGGTCGGCGGCTTGGCGCTTCAATTCGTCGATGATGGCGCCCCTGAGCTTCTCTTCCAGCATCAGCGCCTCCTCAGGCCGCCATCGCGCGGCAGGACTGGGCGCATGAGCGGCACATCGCGACGCATTCGTCCATGCCGCCGATCCGCTCGCAATCCTCGGCGCATTCGCTGCAGATTTCGGCGCACTCAGCGCAGGTATGCCGGTGATGCGGCGTGTTGATCAGCATGAAATGCGCGGCCGTCCGGCACATCTCGGCGCAGGCCATCATCAGGCGGAAGTGCCCCGGCTCGACGTGCTTGCCGCCGGTCTCGAGGCAATGGTTCATCGCCGTGCCGAGGCATGTCCGGTAGCAGCTCATGCAGAGGTCGATGCAGCGGGTCATGTCTTCGGATTGAGCCATCGGTTGTCTCCAATTGCGCGCCCCATTTGGGTCGACCAAAGCGAAGCAACGCGCTTCGTTCCAGGTTCCGGTCGAATGACGGGACCGGCTATGCAAAGCGCTGCGGCAGGCTGCTGTGGATCGTGCAGGCGGCAACCGCCGCGTGGCCGAACGCGACCGAGATCTGGTGCAGGTCGGTGACGACGTCGCCGATGCCGTAGAGCCCATCGATCGACGTGCGCTGGTGGTCGTCGACCTTCAGATAGCCCTCCCCGGTATGCTTGGCGCCCAGCGACACCGCGAGCTGCGAGCGCACTTCCGCACCCATCGCGGGATAGACAGTGTCGAATTGCGCCGTGCGGCCGTCGGCGAAGGCGGCTTCCACGAGTTCGCCTCTCCGCCGCAAACGCAGATCGGGCGCGAACAGGACGTCCACATCCGCCTCGACCAATCGTGACGTCGCCGCCTGATCGTCATCATGATCCGTTGCGAGCAGCATGACGTCTTTCGAATAGCCGCGCAGGAACAGCGCCTTGCCCGCGGCGCGCGCGAGCGGGCCGATGACGCCGATGCGGCGGCCGGACGCCTCGAAGGCGTCGCAGACGGGGCAGTAGCGCAACAGCCCATCCGCAACGGCAGCGCGCCATTCGTCGAACGGCGGATGGGTATCGACGATGCCGCAGGCGAGAATGACGGCAGCGGCCGCATGCGCCCGGCCATTCCAGCTCGCCAGAAAACCCTGATCGTGTCGCTGCAGGGCAGTGACCTCGGCGTCCACGCGCGGGACGGCGAGCTCGTCCAGCTGGGCCGACATCCGTTCGATCAGTTCAGTACCGGACAGGCCGTGGACGAAGCCCGGGACATTGTGGCTGCGCGGGATCAGCGCCGCCCGGCTCGCGCCCGTGTCCACGACGCAGACGCTGCGGCGGAATCGCGCCAGATAGATCGCGGCCATCAGCCCGGACGGCCCGCCTCCGACGATCAGGCAATCGAGCGGCGGCGCGCCGGTCATTTCGGGTTCGGGTCCGCAAGTCCGGCGCCGGGCTCCTCGAGGCGCCCGCTCCGCGCGAGCCGGACCGCGTTGCCTAGCGCGCGCGCCGCATTCTGCACCTCCTGCTGGAACTCCCTGTCCTCATCGAGATCGCGATGTGAGGTGGCGTATGGCTCCATGTAGCCGACATAGCCGTCGAGCTCGGCGAAGCGCCCCGCCGAGATCAGCTGCATGTCGGTCAGCCAGTCGGACAAGGCCCGGCGCACGCCCTCGGCGCCGACCGCATCGCCGTGAACGACGACGCCGAAATGGCGACCGGCGAGATGGCGGGGATAGGGCCAGCCCTTCAGCTCCATCGCCTTGGCTTCGGTGGCGTTCTTGCCGTGGGTCGAGGTCGGATCGGGATTGCCGCCGTCGGCGCAGACCATGCGGTCCATCATCGCCTTGAGCCCGGCGGGCACGTGATACCAGTTCACCGGCGTCACGATCAGGATGCCGTGGGCGGCAACCCAGAGCGGATAGATCTCGTTCATCCAGTCGCCGGTCTGGCCCAGTGAATGGTTCGGATAGCAGCTGCACGGCCAGTGGCAGAGCGGCATGGCGGTGCCGACGCAGGCCTTGCAGGGATGAATGGTCTTGCCGAATTCCGAGGCGAGGCGCGACAGATCGAGGATGTCGACGGCAAATCCCATCTCGATGAAGACGGGCTCGGCCAGCTTGACCAGCCGCCAGGTTTTAGACATCTCGCCGGGACAGGTGTGCTCACTGCGGGCCGAGCCATTGATGATCAGGATGCGCGGCGTCTCGTCCGCATCGTCGTGACGCCGCTGCGCTTCCAGGATTTTTGCGCGCGCATCGAGCCAGTCGACGGCAAGATCATAGTCGGGGTCGGAGAAGCCTGTACCCGCCTTCCGCGTCAACGGCGCCTTGCGCGAATGGCTGTAGGCGTCCCAGGCCGCAGCGGTGATGACATCGAGCTCACGTTGCAACGGTGCAAAGGCGGGGTCGACGAACTGCTCCTTGTAGCGCCGCTCGAACTCCTCGCGCGACAGCTTGACGGGCGGCATTCCCTTGCGAACGTCGGCTTCCGTCATGCTGGCTCCTGGCGAAGTCGGTCATCGACCAACCCGGCGCGCAGCCCGCGGTTCCCACAGCTCTACTGCCGAGCAATCTCCCGCGGCAGATCGAATTGCGCGATCCGCCGGTCGAGCCGCCACAGCTCGATGCGGTGGACCAGCATGAGCGCGGCCGCTTCACGTTTGGCCTGCTCGTCATCGTCGCAGACCAGATTGATGCATCCGAACACGTGGCCATCTGGATCGATCTGGAATGCGCGGTAATGCTTGATGCTCCCCATTACGATTGTCCTCGTCTTGGGAAGACGGGCGCGCTCAGCCACTCTGTCAGGTTCGAGGTCACCTCGTTCTGCTTGGCGCGTCGCAGCAGCATCTCGCGTTCCCTGCCGGGTGGCAGGCTGCGCGCGCGCTCGCGGGCGCTTTCGGCGAAGGCGGCCAACCGCTCCTGGAGCGATTGGGTCTGTTTCCTGCGGTTACGTTTGGCGGTCATTCACGTTCGCACTTTCGCGGATAATTCGGTTGGAAGGAATTTGCAGCTTCCGCCGCAACTTGCGGTTCCGGCATTTCAATAAGTTAACGCTGAGCGATTTTGCGCGAGCGACAGGCGCACGACCAATAGATCCGCGCTGCGCCGGAACCGAATTGCCGATTCGCCTGTTCAAGAACGACTTGAAGGAGGATCATCATGGCAAAAGCAGCATGGAAGCGGCCGGGCTCGCCGATCGGCCGCAAGGGACCGCGCAAGGCAAATCCCGCGTACAAGCGCCGCGCCCGCGAGCCCTGGACGGCGGCGGACGTGAGCAAGCTGAAGCAGCTCGCCAAAGGCAACACGCCGACCGGCGTGATGAGCATCAAGCTTCAGCGGCCGGTCGCGGCCATCCGCAGCAAGGCGCAACGCGAAGGGATTTCGCTGAGGCCCGTCAACCGCTCGCCCTATAGCAGGCGAACCAAAGCGGCGAAGCGGCGTTGATCTACCGCACCGCCGGGTGACAACCGGACGCAACGGGGAACGATGGACGTGGTGCTCATTTTTCCGGTTTCTGCCCACGACACCAGCGCATCGGTACGCGCCGACATCTGACCCGTTCCCGGCGCGTGCAGCCTGACCAGCTGCACGCTCCAGCGGCGGTCGCTAATTCGGCGGCTGCAAGCCCGGCGACCGCAGCCATTCGCTCATCTGCGATCCCGTCTCGGCCTGCCGCGCCTTGCGCAGCATCTCCTCGCGCGCCGGGCCCGCCGGGAGCGATTTGGCCTCTTCGCGCAGCCGCTCCGCTTCGGCGGCCAGCCGCGCCTCCAAACTATCCACGTGCTTGATCCGACGCCGCATCATCGTCATGGACGTATCCCTGTCAGTCAGCGGAGCGCGCCATTGCGTTCACATGTTGATGATGCCAGCAAAATCGCGCTGGCGTGCCTCCAACGTTCCTAACGTGGAACGGTTTCTCGGCTCGTCGAAAAACTCCGGCACGGCGCTGCGCAAATTACTCAAAAGACGGCACTTGCTCAGAAACGCTCCGGCTCCGCCAACGCGAGCTAGTTGTCCTGATTGTCTCGGCGAGCCTTGATTTCCGTGCGACCCATGGCGCTCTCCATGATGGCCAGGCGCCGACCAGCCACGATCGGATCGTGATGCTCCATCAGCAGTCGACGCTCCTCCCGCAAAGCGCGGCTGGCATCGATCGCACAAGTTGCTCGGGAAATAAGCGCCTCGCGCATCCAACAACTCTAAGCCAATTCCGCGAGCCGCTCATTTACGTAGGTTACTCAAATTGAGCAAATTGGCAAAAAGTGCACATAGCACCGAGATTCTCGCTCGAACGTGCGCTGGTCAGAGCAGACGCGCGAATGCGAGCCAGGCGCTCATCGCCATGCACAGGATAACCGCGGCGTAAGGTAACGCGACGCGCAAGACGGCGAGCTCCCCCGGTTCAGCTCATCATTCAGATAGTCGCCACCAACATCACGACAAAACCCGTGACCGCGGTCGTGACAAAGGCCCGCTCGATGCGATCCATCGCCATCGAGGCCCCTTTTCGGCTTTCAGCCCGTACAATTTGACGGTTTCGGGGCCGCTGCGCATTGAGCTATGTGAATCGGCGGTCTCGTTTGCCGTCCGCAAGACGGTCGGCGCCGCTCCGCGAGATTTGCGCCGGCCTCGTCCTACGACCGCGCGGTGCCCGGCTCAGCCATCTTGCGATGCTGCTTGGCCAGCACCTCGTTCGGCGTGACGTTGGCGACCGTCGTCTGAACCTTGTTCTTCAGCCCGGTGACGATATCGGCCTCACCGCGCAGCATGGCATCGAAGCCGGCCTTGGCGACATCGTAGGCGCCGTCCTTCTTGTCGGTGCCGACCTTGGTGTCCATCATGTCGGCACGGCGGAAGAACTCGGTCTCGGTCGCACCCGGCATCAGGCAGGTGACGGTGACACCGCTGTCGCGCAGCTCCTCGCGCAGCGCGAACGAGAATGAATCCAGGAACGCCTTGCTGGCGTTGTAGGCGGCCTGGAAACTGCCTGGCATGAACCCGGCGATCGAGCCGGTGATCAGGATGCGGCCGGCATTGCGGCGGAGCATCTCATTGCCGACGCGGTGGATCAGATAGAGCGTGCCGGTGATGTTGGTGTCGATCAGGTGCTTCACCCTGGCAAAGTCCTGGTCGAGGAAGGCCTTGCCGAGGCCGATTCCGGCATTGGCCAGCAGCGCATCAATCGGCCGGTCGGCGACGGCGTCACAGAGCTTGTCGACGCCCTCGGTGGTGGCGAGGTCGGCCTCGACCGGCTCCACGCTGCCGCTGAGCCGGCGCAGATCGACGGCAGCCCTTTCGATCTGAGGCTCGTCCGCTGCGATGACGAGGTTGAAACCTGCCTGGGCGCAGCACCTGGCGAGTTCCAGGCCGATACCGGTTGAGGCGCCTGTGACGACGGCGAGTTGATTGGCGGACATGCGCACATCCTTGAAATCGAGGTCTTGGAATTGAGGTGTTGACGCTCAATCGCCGCCCTGCTCCCTCGTTCCTATTTGCGCAGTGCGAAGAATTTGCGCGCGGCGATAGCAACCATCGTTCGTGCCTGGACTTAGATGGCACGTGGCTCAACCGGGAGGACGGACGATGAAGGCGCTGGTCTGGCACGGCAAGGAGGACATCCGCTGCGACACCGTCACCGACCCGGAGATCCAGGATCCGCGTGATGCCATCATCAAGGTGACGAGCTGCGCCATCTGCGGCTCCGACCTGCACCTCTTTCACAATTTCATCCCGGGCATGCTGCCCGGCGACATCATGGGCCACGAGACCATGGGCGAAGTGGTCGAGGTCGGCTCGGGCGTCGACGGAAAGCTCAAGAAGGGTGACCGTATCGTCGTCCCGTTCACGATCATTTGCGGCGAATGCGACCAGTGCAAGCGCGGCAATTTCTCGGTGTGCGAGACCACGAACCGCAAGCGTCATCTGGCCGACAAGGTGTTCGGACACACGACGGCCGGCCTGTTCGGCTATACGCACCTGACCGGCGGCTATCCCGGCGGCCAGGCCGAATATCTCCGCGTGCCTTTTGCCGACGCCACCCACATCAAGGTTCCGGCAGGCATCCCGGATGAGCAATTGCTGTTCCTCAGCGACATCTTCCCGACCGGCTGGCAGGCCGCCGTGCAATGCGACATCGAGCCGACCGACACGGTCGCGATCTGGGGCTGTGGCCCGGTCGGGCAGATGGCGATCCGCAGCGCCATCCTGCTCGGCGCCAACCAGGTGATCGCGATCGACTGCCTGCCCGAGCGGCTCAGCATGGCCGAGGCCGGCGGCGCCACCACCATCAATTTCGAGACCGAGAGCGTTCTGGAGCGGCTCAAGGAGCTGACCGACGGCAAGGGCCCGGAGAAGTGCATCGATTGCGTGGGAATGGAGTCGCATGTCATGGCGTCCCTGCCCGACACGCTGCTCGACCGCGCCAAACAGATGGTGATGGCGGAGAGCGACCGGCCTCACGTGCTGCGCGAGATGATCTATGTCTGCCGTCCCGGCGGCATCATCTCCGTGCCTGGCGTGTACAGCGGCCTGTCCGACATGCTGCCCATGGGCGCCTTCATGAACAAGGGCCTGACGATGCGGACCGGCCAGACCCACGTCAACCGCTGGACCGACGACCTGCTCCGCCGCATCGAAGAAGGTGAAATCGATCCCTCCTTCGTGATCACGCACACCGTCCCGCTCGAACAGGGACCGGAGATGTACCAGGTGTTTCGGGACAAGCGGGATTCCTGCGTCAAGGTCGTGCTGAAGCCCTGAAGGAGCTAGTCATGTTTCATTTCTCCAACATCATGCGCACCAAGGGCGACCCCGAGATCGTCGAGGGTGGACCGAGCCTGAAGCAGCCGGCGGACCAGCTCGCGCGCGCACTCGGCTGGTTCAGCATCGGCCTCGGCATGGTCGAGCTCTTCGCGCCAAGGCGCGTCACGCACACGCTTGGCATGGAAGGCCGCGAGACGCTGGTGCGCGCCTTCGGCGTACGCGAGATCATGGCCGGGATCATGTCGCTTTCGGTCGAGAAGAACGCCGGCCTGTGGGCCCGTGTCGGCGGCGATGGCCTTGATGCCGCCGCGCTGCTGTCGGGGCTGACGTCGGACAATCCCAAGAAGGGCAATATCGCGCTCGCACTGCTGATGGTCGGCGGCATCGCCATGCTCGACTACCGCGCCGCGCAGGACACCAAGCCCCGCCGCCCGCCGCGCGATGCACGGCGCAAGCTCTATCCGAGCCGCAGCGGCTTTCCGAAGGGCATCGAGAGCGTCCGAACTGCGGCAAGGCAGATCGCGGCGCATGCCGGGCAGAACGAGGTGAAGCAAGGTGATGAGCGCCGGGTCCCGTGACGAAGCGGCGTGGTGGGAACCCGCCGCTATCTACGAGATGGTTACGACCGCTGCGGTCGCAGGACGATGTCCTTGCCTACAAGGCGGACGGAGGCAAGCAACGCAATAACCATCTCAAAGGGCACCGGGCGCGCATTGCGCGCCTGCGCGATTGCGGATCGTATCCCGCTTCACTTCCTACTCCCGCCAGAATTCGGCCAGCTCTTCCGCTGTCAGCAGGTCGACCTGGCCGTGAAAGCGGGTGCGATACATCGTCATGAGCGCATCGTGCCCGACATCAGACGAGCTGCACAGCGCGTCCTCGACAATGACGACCCTGAAGCCGAGATCGACGGCGCTCAGGACCGTCGAAAGCACGCAGACGTCCGTCTCCGCGCCTGATATCACGACGGTACCGATCTTCTTTTCGACCAGCAGGCTCGCGAGACCGGGATTGCTGAAGGCCGAATAGGCCGGTTTGTCGATGACGGCAGCCGGCGGAACGAAGCGGTTCAAGGACGGCACAAGCTCGAGGGCGGACTGCGGCAGATGCCTGCGGGTCGCCTGGTGCCAGCGGCGAAAATAGCTCTGCCACTGCCCCGGACGATCCTCCGGATCCTGCGGGGCGATGAAGCGCGTGAAGATCGTTCTCGCCGGATTGCGCGAGACGATCGAAACGATCGTCGGCAGGACACGCTCCATCCAGGGCGTCGCCCAAAGGCCGCCGGGAGCGAAGATGTTCTGCATGTCGATGCACAAGTGAACGGCGTCTCTGATGTCGGCGACATCCGACGTGCTGTCCCTCATATCCTCCACCCCTGACCATGTTGACCTTATCCAGCCATCCACGATGCTGAAATCGGCGTCTCTCCGCCGTCGATGATTTCGGCCAGAGCATCATAATTCTCGACCTTTGCCTTCTGCCGCACGACTTTTCCTTGACTGCAGGCCCGCACCAAAACCCGAGATGCCATCGCAAGTTCCTAAGTGCCCGGATCCTTGCGCCGGCTCGCGCGTCATGACTGGACGCAGGACGAGCATCCATGCACGGCTCTCCACGGTCAAGATGCCAAGACCAACCTCGAGCGACGCGCGTGATGTGCGCATTGTGGCAGAGGAACGCCGCTCGGAAAACGCGGACTCGAGTTGGCCAAGTCGCGGGTCCTCGAGTTCACCGGCGAGGCCATCAAGAAATAGCGATCATGCTCCCCCCGGCGGTCGGCTTGTTCCCGACCTTCGTGATCTCGAACGAGTGGCGATGCAGGGGCGCGGGATGCTCGTCGCCGCTGCTGCTGTTGTTCAGCACCAGACGGTACCGCTTGCCCCTGACGGTGAAGAGCGGATCCGTGTCCGGCGAGGAAGGTTCTCGGATCGCCTGACCCAAAGCCCTCGACGGTCAGAGCAGCTGGAACTCCGAGCCATGCAGCTGCGCTGGTGATACCCCCTTCAGCACAATAGCATCGTGAGTGGCGGGCGATGTAATGATCGTGTCCGGGCCGGCGTCGGTTGCTGCAGCCAAGATCTCGGCAACACTGCCGAACAAGTTACGACTGATCGCTATCGTGTCATTATCGACATCGAAATCGCCGATTGTTGCGGTGCCAAAATTCTCATTGAACACGAAATTGTCGCTTCCTCCTGCGCCGAAGATCGTGACGCCGTTGCCGACGTTCTGAAATGTCTCGTCTGCACTGGTACCATTGACAACGCTTAGGTGCGACATGTCTTGTGACGCATAGGTACCGACTATCGTAATCGTCAGCGCCTGACTTCCCACATTGCCGTGCCCGTCATTGACCTGCGCCGTATATCTAATGGTCAATTCATCGCCGGCTTTGAGAAAATCGAGATCGGCATCAGTCGGACTGTAGGTCCAATTCAACGTCTGCGTCGCACCATTTGACTTGACGATGTCGAACGCGATGTAGCTGGCATCGACCAGTGTTGCGACATTGGCGCCAAAGGGCAGCGTCGTTGAGCCGTTCGAGCCGCTGAATTCGACGCTGGCGTTTCCGATCACTGACGCCGTGAGCGTGTCGCCGATATCGACGTCGTTCACGGTCAGCGTTCCCGACACCGGTCCCGCGAGGCCGGTGTGGCGATCGAGGACAACTCCCGCAGAGATGTTTTCGAGCTCAAATGCGTTGAAGTTGCCCGTTTCTAGAACCACCCGGTCGAAGGGGTTGATTCCGACAAATTCCAAATAGCCATTCGAAGCGAACACACCCTGATGTGCGCTCAAGAGCGCCGCAACTTCGGCGCCGGTGTAGGATACAACAAGATTCACGCCGTTGTAGAAACTGAGCTTGTTCATTGGGTCAATCGTACCCCAATACAGGCCAAACGTGTTTCGCTCCGAGCCAAAGGTGATTGTCTCGGTGCTGCCCGCGCTGAGGCTCAAATAGTCGGTAGTATCCGCGCCGCCTGGCAACGGTCCGAGGAACAGAGCGACCGCGACGCCGGGGATCGATCCATTGATGACGCCGACATTTCCCGATCCCGAAAATGTGGCATCCAGCGAAGCACTGTAAAAGTTGCCGTGGAACGCGTCGGATCCGCTTGGCAGGTCATCGAACGACTCTGTCGCCAGGCCCAGCGAGTTTGTGTTTACCCCCTCGGTCAGCGCGATCGGATTGACCACGACGGCCTGCACCGGTGGATCGGTCTCGCCGAGAATTGTCGGTGGATCGTTGATGCCCGCTACGACCAGCGTCACGGTCGCCGAAGCAGTCGCACCATGAGTGTCAGCTATCGTATAAGCGAAAGAATCGGTGACGGTCTGCCCGGCCCCGAGGGCGCGAAAGGCAGCGGCGCTCGTCGATTCGTAGATGATGTCAGTGCCGGAGAGCGACACCGCAGCACCGCTCGCACTGAGTCCGCTGACGGAAAGGACCGCCAGACGATCGCCGGTATCGGGGTCGGTGTCATTCGCAAGCAGAGTGCTTGCGGCGATCGTCAGCGAGCTGCCCTGGCTCACATTCGCCGCGCTCGGAGGAAGCAACGGCAGCACATCGGCGTATGCAATCGGTCCGTCATTGGCGCCGCGGATGACGATTGTCACCGCCTTTGGTGTGCCGTCGATTGTCGCCACCGTGAAGCTGTCGGTAAGGGTGCCACCGACATCGAGCGCCCTTACCGCACCCCTGCTACCGGTTAGCATGTAAGTCCACACGCCATCGCCCGTCATCGTGAAGACACCGTACCCACCATCGCTCGCCTGAGGCGCATTGACTGGCTTAAAGGTGTTGGGCGGGTTATCGACGTCCGTATCGGTAAGCGTGCCTGTTGCCGTCGCCGTGCCGGCGGCAGCATTGGCGGCGTCACCTGCCGCGTCCACCACGCCCGTCGCGTCGCCGGCGATGATCGCTGCGTCATTGACGCCGTTGATGGTGACCGTAAGGGTCTGAGTGGCCCTGGATGCACCGTCCGAGACCGTGACAACGAAACCTTCGGTTGTCCTCGCAGTCAGCGCATTGACCGCCTGATTATCCGGAGCGAACGCATAGGCGCCGGTCGAGCTGTTGACGTAAAGCGTGCCATATTGACCGGCTTTGGAAATATCATAGGTCACACCGCCCAGTTTCGCGGCTCCAGTGACTCCGCCGCTTATGCTGTAGCTCAGCGGAGCGCCGGTATCAAAGTTGATCGCCTTCAGAGCACCGGCAGTCGAGGGGAAATGGTCAAGGGCAGACGTGTCGGTAACAATCGGCAAAGCCGTGGCGGTCAACGACCGCACGGGGGGATCGACGATAGCGGGAACGACAAAGAGCGTTTGTATCGCCGGCGGAAGCTGCGGAAGCGGGGCATCAGGCCTGATAAAATCGATGCGTTGAGGCGTCAGGGGGTTAACGGACGGGGGTGTGCTTGATCCCTTTGCTCCTGTCTCCTTCGAAAAATTGGCGAGCACGTCCTGTTGTGCGGCGCGGAGCTCCTCCATCTGAGCGGCAGTATTGTTGACCTTGTTTACGGCGAACGAGGATCCTTTTTCGTGCAGAACAATAGTCTGTCCGGGATCGTCAACCAGAATATGTCGCGGGATCGCCTCTTTGGTTACGAGTTCGAACTCGCCATGCGCGAGGTCCTTGTAGGTAATGATACCATCATCCAGGAATGTGGCTTCGGGATCGGCCGCACGAGCTTGCTTTGACTCGGCCAAGATCAGGGCTGTGAACCACAGCAGGCCAGTTACCTCGAATGGGGCTCGGCTTCCCCCAAACGTTCCAACGAACGCGAGCCCTCTTGTTATCCAACTCGCGAGCAAGGCGCGCGCCCGTCCAGCTCTTTCGAGCCATCCCGAATGGCACGCACGATCAAGAAAAGTCGTAGTCCGGGGATTTGTCGACAAATTGACAACGCGGGACCGCAATTGCTTCACCTGCGTTCTCCAACTCAACATGGTGGCAAATTGACATTGCCTCAGCCTGGGCTGTCAAAATCCGCGCGCCGCTCGTGATTGCCGGATCCTTGTTAAATCGCTTGCGCCTTTGAAAAGACGCCCTGCGCCGCAACCGACATCTGCCCGTCGAAAAATGACCTCGCGCACATAAAAAACATCTGGTGCCATGTGACCTGCACACAGCTCAGCGCCTTCTCAGAAATTTGTTCAATTAATGTACTCGACCGAGATGCAGCCGTCTATGTGCGGCGCAACACCGGCACGGGCATCGGAAACCTAGGTCGCTCAGTCTAGCCTGTGTGGCCTAGTCGGACCGCGATATTCGGAATCGAACGGCGCGTTGCTTGTGTTATCATCGGCAATCTTCTCAGAAGGGGGAGATCATGTTCGTTCGCACGATTACCGCGCTGGCGACCTATTTCATTTTGACTCTGCTTGGCTCGTTCGCCGGACCAGCTGAAGCCCAAGTCAATGCAGCGCCGCCCGCGATCCAGGATGCAGCGAAGCTCATCGGAAAGGTCGTCAGCGCCACCGGCGCGGTGACCATCGAACATGCGAACGCAGTCGTCATCGAGGCCAAAGCGTCTGGCTCGACGAAGGTTGGAGACCCCGTCTATGTAGGCGATGTCATCCGGACCGGGGTTGACGGCCGGATCGGCATCAATTTTGCGGATGGCACAACTTTCAATCTATCGACCAACGCCCGGATGGTCCTGGACGAGTTCGTGTATGACCCTGGAGGAAACTCGAATTCGACCTTGTTTAGTCTAACCAGGGGGACGTTTACCTTCGTCGCCGGAAAGGTTGCCAAAACAGGCGATATGAAGGTCGACACTCCTGTCGCGACCATGGGAATTCGAGGGACCACACCGCACGTCGCAATCTCGGATGATGGCTCAGTCAAATTCTCCACGCTTATCGAGGAGGGCAGGAAGAAAACGGAGGCACCCGCGACGCGAGAACCCCGCCAGAACGCTACCCGCAAGTTCGATCTCAACATCTGTCGAGGCTGCTAGGATCATTGCCATACGCGCAACCGTCGTTCAGCAAATGCCCACAAGGTTCGGCGCACGCCCGCCACGCTGCGGCCGCGCAAACCCGCCGATCGAGAGGCATAGTCGTCATATGCGCCCTGGCCTTGCTACTCCTGCCGTCGTTGGCTGCCGCGCAGAACCCGACGGCCAACAGCCTCCGGGATCTTGAACTCTGCAATGGCTCGGAGCGCAGCTCGCTCGACTCACGAATTTCCGCTTGCTCGACGCTGATCGACTCGCACCAGAGCACGGCAGCAGGCCTGGCGATTTCCTACAATAATCGTGGGAATGCCTACGTTGCGAAGGGCGACTACGACCGCGCAATCCAAGACTTCAATGAATCGATCAAGCTGGCACCTGAATTCGCCAAGCCCTACAATAACCGGGGTGTGGCCTCCCTGCTGAAAGGCGAATACGACCTCGCGATTCAGACGCTCGACCATGCCATCAGGCTGGACCCCGGCTACGCCAAAGCCTTCGCCAATCGTGCGCAAGCGCACCTGAAGAAGAATGAGTACGATGCCGCGTCGTCCGACCACGACGAGGCCATCCGTCTCACATCGGATCTTGACGAGGTATGGAGCGGCCGCTGCTGGACCAGAGCCGTGCTTGGCGCCCTGCAGGCAGCGCTGGAGGATTGCAACAGATCGCTTCGATCCCAGCTGAACAAGGCGGCCACGTACGACTCGCGCGGGATGGTCCATCTAAAGATGGGCGCGCTCGACGCGGCCGTCGCAGACTACAGCTCGGCGCTGACATTTGACCCAAAGCTTGCAAGTTCCCTCTACGGAAGGGGCTTGGCCAGACTGAAGAAGGGCGACGCGATCGGCGGCGACGCGGACATTGCAGCCGCAAAAGCCATTCGCCCCACGATCGTCGAGGACTTCTCGCGGTACGGCGTGCGATAGGCGCTAGTGTCTCGATAGTGCGACCTCATTGCCCGCGATCAGCGCCGTCGCTGTGGCCAGCCACGCCTCATGCGAGGCGTTCCTCGCACGCTATTCGGCAGCAACGCTCAGCAATTGCGCGGACGGCCTTCCGTCCATATCAACGGCCGGATGAACCTCGACGCCGTGATGATGCGGGGTGTCAATGCCGCCGTGGTCGGCGTGCTCGACGCAGCGCTGTACGATCCGGTATGGACGACGACCGTGCATTCGCCGCGAGACTTCGGCATCGCACTTGTCGGCTTCGTTCTCCTGGTCGCCTGGCGCGCCCCTCCGCTCATCGTCGTCGCCTTCAGCGCCGCTGCGGGCATAGCGATGACGCTTGTCTGAGTTCACGCTACGAGTCTGGTCTTATCGTCTTGTTTCGCCAACATCGACGCCGGCGCGTTTCGCGAAGAACCACGGAACGCTGCTGCGTTCCGTGGTTCTGTTCAGTCGGCGATGGATCAGACGAAGCGGAAATCGTCCGCCGCGAGCGAGGCCATCTGCAGATTGGCCAGCGTCACGGTGTTGTCGGCATCGAGCGTCACGACGACGTTGTTGCCGACCTGCGTGGTGTGCGACATCACTTCGGCGAAGTCGGCGAACAGGCTGCTCGAGAATTGCAGCACGTCGGCCGAGGCACCGGTGGTGGCGAAGTCGGTGACGGTGTCCTTGCCGAAGCCGGCGGCGAACATGAACACGTCGGCTCCCGAGCCGCCGGACAAGATGTCGTTGCCGGCATCGCCCGCGAGGATGTCGGCACCCGACCCGCCCTTGATGGTGTCGTTGCCGGCACCACCATTCAGCAGGTCGTTTTCGGAGCCGCCATCGATGCTGTCGTCGCCGTCGCCGCCGGAGACAAGGTCGACACCCGAACCGCCCTTCAACGTGTCCTTGCCAGCGCCACCCTCGACCACATCGTTGCCGGAGCCACCGTCGACGCCGTCGTCGCCGTCGCCGCCGCGCAGCGTGTCATTGCCGGCACCACCGGCGATGACGTCGTTGCCGGCTCCGCCATCGAACATATCGGCGCCGTTGCCGCCTGTGAGATGGTCTGCACCGGCGCCGAGCACGAAGCCCTCGATGCCGCTGAAGTGGTCGGTGCCGATGCCTGCGCCGGTCGCGGTGCCGGACGCCAGGTTGATCGTGACCGCACCGGTGGCGTCGGACAGATCCAACACGTCCTGACCGCAGCCGCCGTCGATGGTGTCGTCACCAGCACCGCCTCGGAGCACGTCGTCGCCGAAGCCGCCGAGCAGCACGTCGTCACCGGCGCCGCCGATCAGCAGGTCGTCACCGAGGCCGCCGTTCAGGGTGTTGGCTCCGGCCGAGCCGATCAGCGTGTCGCCGAACGCCGTGCCTACCGCGTTCTCGATGCCGGCGAGATGGTCGGCGCCCCGGAGATAGCCCGGATAGTAGGCCAGCCCGGAGTCGAGGTCGATTGTCAGCTCGAACAGGATGTGACTGTAGTCGATGGTGTCGACGCCGTCGCCGCCGTCGTAACGATCCAGACCATGGCCGCCGATGAAGGTGTCGTCGCCGGCGCCGCCGAACACCAGATCGTTGCCGAGGCCGCCGACGATCGTATCGCTGCCGCCGGTTCCGATGCGCAGCTTCCAGGTGCCGTCGGCGAAGCCGAGTTCCTCGATGTTGCCGAGCGTGTCGGTGCCGTCGCCGCCGACCTGATCAGCGATGTTGATCGAGCCGTCGGCATTGAGCGTCATCGCGTATCCGGCAATCGCGCCGGAGAAGGCCGCGATGTCGGCCCCCGCGCCGCCGTCGATGGTGTCGTCGCCGGCACCACCAATGATCAGATCGTCGCCGTCGTTGCCGTAGATCTCGTCGTTGCCTGCATCGCCGTAGACGGTGTCGTTGCCCTGGTTGGCGTAGATCCGATCGTTGCCTTCGCCGCCGTGGATGGTGTCGTTACCGAACGAGGTGTAGATCTCGTCGTTCCCGGCACCGCCGTCGATCTCCATGTTGGTCGAGATCCAGTCGTTCGAGATCAAGATATCGTTGCCGTCGCCGAGCAGGATCTGGCCCTGGATATCGGACCCGATCCAGATGTTGACGAAGTCGTCGCCGGCGCCGAGATCGACCTTGCCGACGATCTTGCCGGTGTTGCCGAGCCTGTCGTTGCCGTCGCCGAAGCTGACGTCGCCGGTGATGACGCCGGAGCTCTGGTTGATCAGCTCGTCGGCACCGGCGCCGAGCAGGACGTCGCCGGTGATGATGGCGCGGTTGACGATCAGATCGTCACCCTCGCCCATGTTCACCGCTGATCCGCCGGTGGCGGTGATCGAGCCGTCATTGCTCAGCGTGTCGCTGCCGCCGCCCATCGAGACGCCGCCGACGATCTGACCGGTGGCGCTGTTGGTGAGGCTGTCGGCATAGGTGCCGACCAGGTTGATCGCCTCGTTGCCGCGCAGGTCGAACCGCGCCGCATCCTCGGGGGTGACCCCTTCCGGACCGTGGCCGTCGCCCTTGATCAGGCCGTGGTTGACGATGGTCGTCACCCCCAGCGCGTTGGCGTTGCTGGAGTTGTCGACCTGGATCGCACGGCCGTAGCCGTAGATCTCGCCGCCGGCATTGTTGACGATGCTGCCGCCGCCGATCGCGATCGCTTCGGAGACGTTCGGCTCGCCGTCGTGATAGCCCTCGGCGCCGAGGCCCGAGATCTTGCCGTAGTTCACGATCTGCACCAGACCGTCGACATCGATGGCGTCGCCGTCGCTGTCGGACAATTCGGCGGAGCGGCCCTCCATCACGCCGTGGTTGGTGATGAACGCCTTCTGCGCTTCGGTTCCGTCGGTGTCGAGATTCACCGCCGAGCCGTTGCGGCCGATCATCGTGCCGCTGTTGATGACGGTGACGGCATTGTCACCGGTGACGGCATGCCGCGAAGCTTCCATCCAGCCGCCGGCATAGTTGTTGACCTTGCCGCCGGTGTCGCTCTGGAAGTCGACCAGATCGCCTCCGCCCACGAAGGTCGGATCCGTCGTGATCGTCCCCCAGTTGTTGACGACGCCGTCGGTGCCCGGGCGGATCACGTCGGTATCGCTGCCATGCTGGCGGATGACGCCCCCGGCAAGGTTGTTGATCACCGCCGACGCGCCGTTGTTGTCGAAGGTGCGGAAGTCGAGGACGCGGCCATTCGCTTCGATCACGCCGGCGTTGTTGACGGTGATGGTCGCGTCGGCGTGACCGGCCCGTTCCGGGGTCAGCGCGCCGCGGACGACGCCACCGGCCTGGTTGTTGAGGGTCACCGAGCCGGTCGCCCCCGCCGTGGTGGTGAGCGCACGGGTCGAACCTGAGATCTCGCCGGCATTGTCGATGACCGCGTTGCCACCGCCCTGCCAGACGATCGCGTTGCCGGACACCGAGAGCGCGCCGCCGGCCTCGATGGCGACGTGGTCGTTGTTGTCCACAACGAGGCTCGAAGCCAGCGTCGCGCCGCCCTGGATCGTCACGCCGTCGTACGATGCCGATCCGGCCACCGACCAGGCGCCTGCGGCCACCAGCAGGTTCTCGACATTGAGCGTGGCGATCAGTTCCGCCGTGCCGCCGCCGATCAGCTTGACGGTGTCGTTGCCGGCGCCGCCGTCGATCAAGCTCGGCGCGGGATCGTCGGTGGAGACGATGATGAGATCGTCGCCCTCGCCGGCTTCAGCAGTGTCGCCGGCGCCAGCCACCAGCTCGTCGTTGCCGTCGCCGCCTTGCAGGGTGTCGTAACCTTCGCCGCCGACCAGGACGTCGTCGCCTTCGCCGCCGGTCAGGGTGTCGTCACCGTCGCCGCCCGCCAGTTGGTCGTCGCCAGCGTCACCGTCGAGCGTGTCATCGCCTGCACCGCCAAGCAGCGTGTCGTCGCCGTCGCCGCCGGACAGGGCATCATCGCCTTCGCCGCCATCGAGCTGGTCGTCGCCGCCGAGCCCGGCGAGGACGTCGTCGCCCCCGAGGCCCTTGAGGACGTCGTCACCGAGCGCGCCGGTGAGTTCGTTGTCACCGTCGTCGCCGACCAGCACCAGCGCCTCGGTTTCGAGCACCGTGTCTTGACGATAGTCGAGGTTCTGGATGCGCTCGTCGTGCGCCCGGTCGGTGTCGGCGACGTCGTAGGGCGTGTCGGAGTAGTTCGCCGCCATGTATTCGGCGAAGGCATCCTGCTCGGTGCCTTCGGCCGCGAAGTTCGCCCCCTGCCCCGCATCCGGAACCAGGTCTGGCGACAGATTGACGACGTTGGCAAAGGCGGGATTGGCCGCGACGAAGCTCGCGAACGGATAGCCGTCGCCGCCGGTGAGCAGGAAGCTCAAGGTCACGACCCGGATCGCCATCTCCGGATCGACCACCAGCTCGCCGTTCGCGACCAGCGCCAGCACCGGATTGCCGTTGTCGTCGATCAACGCCGCCGACTGCACGCGGTTGCCGGCCGGCAAATCCATGTCGAACGAGAACGCGATGCCGCCGACCTGGGCGAACTGGCCGGGCGTCGCGGTCGCCGTGGTCGCCGCCACCGCGTGCTCGAGCACCTCAAGCAGCTGATCCGCAGTCACCGTGACCATCGACAGCGCGTTGTTGAAGCGCAGCGAGTTGGCGATATCGAGCTGCGACACCTCGCCGGCTTCCTTGCCGACGCTGGTGTTCGCCAGCGGCGGGCTCTCCACCGCTTCGCCGCCGACCGCATAGACGTAGCCGATCGAGTCGCGGATGCCGCCGCCGTTCTTGATTGAAACGAGCACGGTCGGGTCGACCTTCTGGGCGTACCAAAGGTTCGCATCGGCGGAGAGGTCGCCGAGGTTGGTCTCCTCGGTGCGCGCCTCGCTGCGGCGGCCCTCGAGATAGACGTCCGTCTTGCCGAAGGTGTTGCCGTCCTGCACGTCGATGATCCCGCCCACCGCCTGGGCGACGTCGTTGACCAGATCGCCGCGGCCGCCGTCGGCAAACGGATCGGCGTCGTCGGCGTCCACGTCGCCGTCATCGTCGACATCGACCGTGGTGTTGCCGTCGTACAGCGAGGCGACCACCTCTTCCGTGCTGGCGTAGGCACCGTTGACTGCCGTGTTGGCGGTGTAGATCACGTTGCCTTCGGCATCGAAATCGACCACCAGTCGTCCGACATAGGAGTACTCGCCGGAGGTATTGACAATCAGCGTGGTTTTGCCGTCGGCGTTCGCGGTGACGATCGGATAGGTGTCGGCAGCGGTGTCGCCGGCACGGAGCGCGTCGGTCTCGTCCGCCAGCAGCGTGTGCGAGCCGCCGGCGACGATGACGTCGACGCCGTGCAGCAGCGGCGCCAGCGCCTTTTCGAGCGCGAGCTGCTGCAGATGGCTGACCAGGATGATCTTGTTGATGCCCTGGGCCAGCAGACCGTCGATCGTCGGCTGCAGGATTGCCGCCAGCGCCGCCATGTCATCGACATTGTCGCCGATCACTTCGACGCCGCCGGTCGAGGAGATGCTCTGCACGATCTGCGTGGTCGCGCCGACCACGCCGATCTTTTCGCCGTTCTCTTCGATGATCGTGGCCGGCGCGATCTTCTTGCCGATACCGGCCTCCGGCGGGAAGCCGGTGTAGGCGTCGGCATCCTGGATCGTGCCGGTGTAGACCGAGGCGAGATTGGCATCGGCCGAGAAGTCCAGATTGGCTGCAAGGTACGGGAACTGCGCGCCGGGATAGCCGGCGGTCTGCTTGATGATGTCGGCGAACGCCTTGGTACCGGCGTCGAATTCGTGATTGCCGATCGCCGAGGCCTGCACACCGATCATGTTCAGCATCGCCATGTCGGCGGTGCCGAAGCCGGGCGAGATGTTCAGCGTCCCGGCAGCCAGGCCGTAATAGGTCTCCAGCGCGGTTTCGTAGACCTCCTTCAGCGAGCCGTCGCTGCCGGCGCTGAAGAACGGGCTGGGAATGAAATTGTCGCCCGACGACAGCGTGATCGAGTTGTCATAGGTCTCCTCGAGATAATCGACGATCGCCGCGAAGTTGCCAGCGCGATCGACCGCGTTCAGGCCCGCCTCGAAGTCCGATGCATGCAGGATTTGCAGCGTGTAAGCCGGGGCCGGCTCCTGTTCCCCGAGATTGAGGCCCACGACCACCGGATCGTGGTCGGACACCCGGATCGCGGAGTCGCCGTCGAAGATCGAGGTGTCGCGGCCGTAGTCGGTGTTGTAGTCGAGCGCGTCGGCCTCGTCGGCGTTGATGTGCCAGGTGGTCACACCGGACACCTGCCCGCCGAGGCTGGCATTGGCGAAGGCATAGTCGAGCGTGCCGGTCTGGCCGTCGAACACATAGGAATAAGCGTCGTCCTCGCGGTCGTGCAGATTCTCATAGCCTGCGCCCTCGACGAGCGCGGTCGACTGCTCCTTGGCGTAGCCGTTGAAGTCGCCGAGCAGCATCACGTCCGGATCGCCCGAGCCGGTCGGATCGCTCGCCGCCCACGCGGTCAGCGCGGTGGCGGCCAGCTCGCGCTGGTTCTGCCAGTTGCCCTGACCGTCACCCTGATCGGAATCGGCGCCGGAGCCGGTACCGCTCTTTGACTTGAGATGGTTGGCGATCGCCGTGAAGGTTTCGCCGGTCGCCAGCTCCTCGAAGGTCACCGCGATCGCGTTGCGGCTGGTGTTCTCGCCGTCGAACACCGCGCCGACCGTGCTCTGCCCGAGCAGGCCGCCGAGGCCGAGCCCGGGCAGGTCGGCGTCGTTGAGGGTCTCGATGGTCGTACCGTCGGCGATCTTCACCGCCGTGGTGTCGTAGATGAAGCCGACCGCGATGGCGTCGCCGCCAACGAACTGCTGGCCGGGATCGACCCAGGCATAGGTACCCGCCCCAGCCACGGCATTGAGCTGTTCGACCAGATACTTGATCGCGTTGCCGGACGATGCGGCGGAGAAGTCGTTCTCCAGCTCGGTCAGCGCCAGCACGTCGACGTCCATGTCGAGGATGGCCGCGACCAGCTTCTCGGTCTGACGCGCGAACTCCGCGGCGTTGTCGGCGCCGCGCGGCGCTTCGCCGATCGCGGTGGTGCCGCCATTGTCCAGCGTGGTGAAGTAGTTCAGCACGTTGAAGCTCGCCACCTTCAGGCGGCCACCGACGTCTTCCGGCGCATCGGTGCGCGGATTGTCGCCGGCTCCGAAGGTGTTGGCGCCATCTTCGACCGAGCGGATCCGCCAGGTCGCCCCCGAGGCGGAGTTGCCGGCCCATTGATAGTCGAGCACGCCAGTCAGGCCGGTGACGGTGTCACCCATCCGGACCGCGTCGGCGGTGCCGTAGTTCGGCGTGGCGGACGGGTTGTCGTTCGGATCGAAGCCGTCGAGGTTGTTGATCGCGGCGTTCTGGACGTTCAGGCCATCGTCATAGGTGATGGTGCGGGCACCGAGCTCGGCCAGATACGCCTGGTAGGCGGCGGCGTCGGGCGCGTTCTCCTGCGTGAACTGTTCGGGCCGTTCGCCCGCCGCCAGCTTGATCTCGTTGAACCGGTCGAGATTGTACTGCTCGGTGACGGTCAGGGTCTGCGGTATCGTGACCAGCATGCCTTCATAGGCTTCAAGATCAGGCTGGTAGTCGCCGTCCTGGCTCAGCGTAGTGCCCATCGACGGCAGGTCGATCTGCACCGCCATCGTGTCGACGTCGGCCACCGCGCCGGCCTGGACGACCGAAATGTTGCTGGCGGTGAGCTCGGTCAGGCCGAAATATTCGCTGATCGAGCCGGTGACGCGCACCCGGTCGCCGATCTGGACGTCGGTGGCGCTCCCGTAGACGAATATCGCCTCGGAGGTCAGTACGTTGCCGTCGGAATCGGTGGTTTCCTCCTGGAGATAGAAGCCGTTGAGATTGCGGTTGGCGCCGGCATCGCCGTTCTGGAAATCGCCGACCACGATGGCTTCGACGGTCACAGTCTGGCCCACCATGGCGCTGCTGGTTCCGCTGCCCTGAATCGTGCTGATCTTGGTAATGCCGACGTCGTCGTTGACGATGGTGCCGGTCGCCGTCGCGGCGCTGCCGATCGTGGTGGTCACGGCCGCCGAATTGGAAACGTCCTGCAGCGTCAGCGTGAAGCTCTCGTTCGGCTCATTGACGGCGTCGCCGGCGACGGTGACGGTCACGACCGCGGAGGTCTCTCCCGCGGCGATGGTGCCGCTGAAGCTGACCGGCTCGCCGCCGACATAGTCGGCCGCATCGGTCTGTGCCGAAGCGATCACTCCCGAAAACGCCACGTCGCCCGTGGTGCCACCGTTGCGCTCGACGGTGAACTCGAAGATTGTCTGACCGCTGTTACCTTCGTCATGCGACACCGTAAGTGAATCCGGCGCGAAGGCGACGTGCTGAGCTTCGATTGACGATTCGGACGAACTGGTGACGCGGATGTCGTCGATGCCGACCCACTCGTCATTGCCGACGGCGTTGGTGGTGAGAATGCGTACCTGGAGGTCGCTGCGGCCGTTGATGGCGTCAGGCAGCAGCAGATCGAACTGCGTCACCTGGGTCGCGGCACCGCCGGTGGTGACGTCGGCGGCGTAGCCGCTCGGAACGTTGCTCCACGCCCCGCTCGAACCGAGCCGATACTGCACGTTGATCTGCTGCGCGGCGTCGTCCGTGCTGGCGTCGAGGTCGCGTGCGTCGAAGCTCAGCCGGACATCCTTGCGGCCGGTGGCGTCGAGATGGATCACGAGGCTGGGGGCATCCGCACTGTTCGAGCCGTTCAGCGCCACCGTCGGGTTGGCAATCTGGAATTCGGCCACACCGCCGTTGGTGATGGCGGTGTTGGTCTGGTTGGCGACGACGTCGACATCTCCTGACGACGGTCCGGTAGCCGTACGCGCGTCCACCCCGGTGGCCGAAACGACATCGTTGCCGAGATAGCCGACGATCGATGCGACCCCCGACCAATCATCGTTGGTCGTGATAAGGCCAGTATTGGACCAATCCTGCAGGAAATCGCCGTTCGCCAGGACATGAGGGGTCGTCGACATTTATCGCCACTCCAGCGCTTGAGAAAAGACGTCGCAGATCACCGCCTCACGGCATGCGCGAGGGCGTGGTCCAGACGGCCGATTGTTAACGGATCGTTAATGGTTAACGTATCGTTACTGATTTGATAGAACGCCGATGACAACAGATCGGTGACTGCTTGTTAACGGGCCGGTGAAGTTGCCGCCCGAAGAGCCCCGCGAAGACCGACAGAACCAACTACCAGCTTTGCGCGGGACGGCGCGCTCGACCTCTCGGCCGGCAGCAATCGCCAATGGGTCATCGCGTTACAGCTCAATCAGCCCGCCGCGAGGAGCGACCACGCCAGGTTTCGATTCCCGGTCTGCGCGGCCGAACTTCCGAACCATGGCGGCGTTTCGTCGCAGGGATCGCGGCCTCGTTGCCGCCGGCCCGCGTTTTCGCGCACCGCGCTTTGTCATGCGCCTGACGTTGAACCTCGCTAACGAACGCCGACCACATCCGACCGTGACGATCCGACGTCGTTTTGAATTGAGTAAGATGACCGCAACAACGTCCTCCGCGTCGACTCCCGCGTCCGGCGATCTCGCGTCGGCCGCGATCGCCTCCTGCAGAACGGCCTTTCTGACGGTGGGACTGTTCTCGGCGGTGCTCAATCTGCTGATGCTCACCGGCTCGATCTACATGCTGCAGGTGTACGACCGGGTCATCCCATCGCACAGCATTCCGACCTTGATCGCGCTGTCGATCGCGGTGGCGGCGGCGTATGCGATGCAAGGGCTGTTCGACCTGCTGCGTCAGCGCATTCTGACCCGGATCGGATCGGCACTGCACGCCGCGCTGTGGCAACCGGTCGTCTGCAACATCCTGCGCGGGCCGCTACGCGGCGGCGGCGCGAATCGCGGCCTGCAATTGTCACATGATCTGGACTCGGTCCGGTCGTTCCTATCCGGGCTCGGCCCGACGACCCTGTTCGACTTGCCGTGGATGCCGCTGTATCTCGCCGGCTGCTTTCTCTTGCATCCTTATCTCGGCTGGACGCTGGTCGTGGGCGCGGTGCTGCTGTTCGGGATCGCGCTGCTCACCGAAGTGCTGACGCGGGCGCCGACCCGGGATGCGTCGCGTGCCGGCGCAATCCGCGGCGTCCAGCTTGAAGCCGGTCGGCGCAACGCCGAAATCGTGGCCGCGCTGGGGATGGAGCAGCGGTTGATCGACCGGATGGGGGCCGCCAACGGCGATCTCGTCGCCGCCCAGCAGCGCAACGCCGATATCGCCGGATCGCTCGGCGCGTTGTCGAAGACGCTGCGCTTCATGCTGCAATCGGCGCTGCTCGGCCTCGGCGCCTATCTGGTGATCGAGGGGCAGGCCAGCGGCGGCGTGATGATCGCCGCGTCGATCATGGGCAGCCGCGCGCTCGCGCCGGTGGAACTGGCGATCTCCATCTGGCGTCCATTCCTCGCCGCGCGACAGGCGGGCGAACGGCTCCGCGCCGCTCTGCGCAACGGCGACGCCCCGAAGCCCGACGTCGCGCCCGAACGCGCCCTCCATCGGCTCACGGTCGAGCAAGTAACGATCGCCGCCCCCGGCGGCACAACAGCAATCGTGCACAACGCCTCGTTCGCACTTGAAGCCGGCCAGGCGGTCGGCATCATTGGCCCGTCAGCCGCCGGCAAATCGACGCTGGCGCGGGCGCTGGTCGGGATCTGGCCGATCGCACGCGGCGAGATTCGCCTTGATGGCGCCACCCTCGACCAGTGGCCGGCAGAAATTCGCGGCGGCATGATCGGCTATCTGCCGCAGGACGTCGAATTGTTCGACGGAACGGTGGCGGAGAACATCGCACGCTTCGACCCTGAGATCGACGAGGCGGCGGTGATCGCCGCGGCGAAGGCAGCCGGCGCCTACGAGATGATCCTGAAGCTGCCGAAGGGGTTCGAGATGCGGATCGGCGAAGCCGGCGCCACCCTGTCGGGCGGCCAGCGGCAGCGGATCGCGCTGGCGCGCGCGCTCTACAAGGATCCGTTCATGGTGGTGCTCGACGAGCCGAACGCCAGCCTGGACGCCGAAGGCGACGCCGCGCTGACCGACGCCATCCGGCGCGTCCGGGCTCGCGGCGGCATTGCCGTCATCATCGCGCATCGACCGGCGGCGCTCGCCGCGGTCGATCTCGTGCTGACGCTGGCGACCGGCCAGGTGCAGGCGTTCGGCCCGAAGGACGAAGTGCTGCGCAAATCGCTCGCCGCTCATCCGGTGCCCGGCGGAGCGGCGCTGCAGGCGGTGCCCGATGCGCGCTCGGTTCCGGCCGCCGCCGCCAGTTGAGGACCTCCATATGACCGCACCCCGCACGCCCGATGCTCGCCGCAACAATCCGTTTCGCGATATCCGGCGCGCCACCGGATTCGGAATCGGCACGCTGGCGATCGTGGTGTCCACCGCCGGCGTCTGGGCGATGACCGCACCGCTCGCCAGCGCCGTGATCGCGCCGGCACAGGTGGTGGTCGACAGCAACGTCCGCCGGGTTCAGCACCCGACTGGTGGCGTGGTCGCCGACATCTACGTCAACGACGGCGATCAGGTTCGGGCCGGCGACATGCTGGTCCGCCTCGACGAGACGCTGCCGCGCGCCAACCTTGCGCTGATCGAAAACCAGCTCAACCAGCTAGGGGTGCGTCGTGCCCGGCTGCAGTCCGAGCAGAACGGCCGCGACGCGGTGGCGCTGCCCGGCGAGATCGCCGCCCGCCGCGCCGTCGCCGCGATCGCGGAGATGATCGAGGGCGAGACCACGCTGTTCGCCCGGCGGCGCGAGGCGATCAGCGGCCAACAATCGCAGCTGCGCGAACGAAAGGCGCAGATCGCGGACGAAATCCGCGGCCTGGAGGCGCAGATCGCGTCGAAGCGCGAACAGATCCGCTGGATCGACACCGAGTTGGAGGGCGTCCGCGAGCTTTACGAAAAGCGTCTGGTGCCCTATGCGCGCCTCACTGCGCTCGAGCGCGAGGCCTCCCGCCTGACCGGCGAGGAAGGCCAGCTGATCGCCGAGATCGCACGCGCCAAGGGCCGGATCACCGAAACCGAACTGCAGATCATCCAGCTGGTCCAGGACCAGCGCCGCGAGGTCGCGACCGAACTGCGCGACGTCGAGACCAAGCTTGCCGATCTCGGTGAACGCCGCATCGCCGCGATGGACCAGCTCGATCGCGTGGTATTGCGCGCGCCGCAGGACGGTCTGATCCACCAGAAATCGGTCTTCACCGTCGGTGGCGTGATCACCGCGGGCGAACAGCTGATGCTCATCGTGCCGAAGGATTCGCTTGTGGTCGAGGCCCGGGTCGATCCGCAAATGATCGACCGGCTCAAGGTCGGGCAATCTGCCAAGCTCCGCTTCAGCGCGTTCGACGCCGCGGTGACCCCCGAGCTCGACGGCACGCTGACGCGGATCGCCGCCGACCTGACCAAAGACCCGCAATCCGGCGCGGCTTACTACGTCGCCCGCATCAGCCTCGACGCGAGCGAACTCGCCAAGCTCGACGGCAAGGCTCTGGTGCCCGGCATGCCGGTTGAAGCCTTCATCCAGAACGGCGTGCGGACGGCGCTCGCCTACCTGCGCAAGCCGCTGGAAGATCAGCTCGCCCGCGCGCTGCGGCAGAAATAGTCCAAGTCCCTATCGCGATCGTCGCCCAGCAGGCGTCCGCATTGCCGTCAGCACGGTATCCCAATTTCCGAACGAGTCAGATCTGCGGACCCTCGCCAGGCGAGCAAGCCTGGTGTGCCGATGTTGCCGGAGTCCGCCTCAGGCCGGCCCTAAGGCCAAGATCGCGGTCGCGCTCGGCACGTCACCAGTTCAGGCCAGACCCAACCGACGGAGTGGCGCACCCAAACGCCGAGCGGCCTCATCATTCAATCACCTGAGCCCGATATCGAGCCATCCCAGATCATTGACCTCGATCTGCTCGCCGTCACCAATCAGGACGGTCGTCGTCTCAGTTTCCACAATTGCGGGACCTTCGACCTTGTTGCCTGGACGAAGTTGATCCGCGGACTGGTCTGCCGGCGTTGTCGGCTATTTTGCGAACACGGTGTTGCCGTCGCGAACGATCGCGACGAGGTCATCGCAAGCCTGCTGGTAGGAATGAGGATCTCAATCCGGCGTCAAGCGAGCGCCGGTCGGAACAGTTCGCGGGTACGGAGAGCCTGATCAGCCGAACGCGGCGACCTCCTCCAGGGACTCCGCAGCCGCCTTCACAATCGTATCCACGTCAGCATCGGTCATCGGCAACGACAGCGCCATCAGGCCATAGCTCGCGACCAGTATCCCGCGATTGAGCAGTCCGGCGGTGAACACAGCCTGGCGCTTCGCTTCCATCTCGCTCAAGTAGGCTGAACGATAATCCCGGACGTTGCGATCCGTAAAATGAATCTTGAGTAGCGAGCCCAATCCGACTGCGGTCCCGGCAACGCCGGTCTTGCGGAAAGCCGCATTGATTCCGTCGCGTGCCGCGGTGCCGATCCTATCGAGGCGTGAATAGGCTGCTGTATCGAGCAGCTTCATGGCGGCAAGCCCGGCGCGCATGGTGACGGGATTGGCCGAGAAGGTGCCACCGTGCGGGAGCGCCGGCTTGCCAGAGGATGGATCGAACACCGACATGAACTTCTCGCCGCCGGCGATCGCGCCGACCGGAAAGCCGCCGCCGATGATCTTGCCGAGCGTAGTCAAGTCCGGATCGATCCCCCAAAGCCCTTGCGCACCCTCATAGCCGAGACGGAATGTGATGACTTCGTCGAATACAAGCAGCGCGCCGACTTCCCGCGTGACCTGACGGAGCGCTTCCACGTAGGCTCTGTCCGCCGGAACCAGACCTGCTCGGTTCGGCATCGGATCAACGAGTACACAAGCGAGTTCGGGACCATGCTCGCGGATCAAGCTCACTGCCGCCTCGACGTCGTTGAACGGAATGGTCACGACGTCCGCGAGCACGCTGTCGGGCGTGCCTTTGGCATAAGCTACCGATACCGGGGCGTTGCCGCCCCAAGCCGCGGGTGTCGGATCGAGGCTGACTTCAGCGTAGTCATAGGAGCCGTGATAAGCACCCTCGCACTTGGCGATCTTCGGACGACCCGTGTAGGCGCGAGCAGCTTTCAGCGCCATCATCACCGCCTCCGTGCCCGAATTGCAGAAACGGACATGGTCTACCGATGGAAGCCTTGCTGCCAACAATTCGGCGAGCTCGACTTCGGATTCCGTCGGCATGCCGAAGGCCGAGCCCAGCGCGAGCTGCTTGGTCGCCGCCTCGATCAATGCGGGATGAGCATGGCCATGGATCAGAGACGTGAAATTGTTGATGCAGTCGATATATTCATTGCCATCGACGTCCCAGACTCGGCAGCCAGCGCCCGAAGCTGCGTAGATCGGAAACGGCTTCATGTAGACCGTGGTGCGCGTATTGCCACCCGGCAGGCTCTTCAGCGCTCGCTGATAGAGATCTCGGGATTGAGAATGATTGGCGGGATACATCTTGCCTCCTTGATTCCGGGTTCAACGGCCCAGATAAGCTTCGCGTACGCGCGCATTGTGCTCGAGTTCGCCTGCTGGTCCATCGAGCACAACGCGCCCCGTCTCCAGCACATAGGCGCGATCGGCGACCGAGAGCGCAAGCACCGTGTTCTGCTCCATGACCAGGATAGTCAGACCGGCCCATACTGCACTCGAGATGGCGCTGAGAGTTCTTCAAAAGATCAAGCAATGTCGTTGAACGAAGGAGACGCCCACACGTAGGACAACGGTGCGCAGACTACCGACGGTCGAGGGACGACACCCTGTTGCAAATATGTATTATTTCTCGGCTACAGATAACGTGATTAATGTTATGGCTGCCGCAGCCAGATAACTTATGCCTCAAAGCCGTGGTCGCGCCGTTTGCAGAGCTACCGGTATGGCCAACCAGGTTTCGCCGTCGCGGTTCGCGAGGCCTGCGAGGCGCAACCGACACCTGCCTTCCCGGTCGGGGGCGAGGAATTAAATCACGATGGATATGCTGGTGAGCCGCCCCCCCGTCAACCATGTGGCAGGCGAAGCCTCGGGATCGATGTCGGCCCTGATCGAGCAGCTGACCGGTCTGGCCCGGCGGCAGTACCTAGTCTTCGTCATCGTGCCTGCCGCGGCGCTCGCAATCGGCCTGCTTTATCTCTTGCTGGTCCCTGCGCAATACACGGCCACCACCACCCTGCTGATCGACAGCACCACTCTCCGCGTCCTGCAGAACCAGCTTCAGCCGCAGGGGGACGTGCCGCTGGACACGCTTCAAGTGGGATCACAGGTCGAGATCCTGGCATCACGCAAGCTCGGGCTCGATGTCGTGCGGGATTTGCATCTTGCCGATGATCCGGCGTTTGCTGCCTCGACCAGCTGGAACCCTTTCGCGTCATCCGCAACGTCGAGCCTCGAAGCTCGCGAGCAGCACGCGCTGGACGAATTTCTCGCTCACCGCAGCATCAGCCGCGCCGAGAAGACCTACGCCCTCAACATCTCCTATACTTCGCAAAGTCCGGCGAGGGCCGCGGAAATCGCGAACGCCATCGCGGAAGCCTATATCGACGACCAACTCGGCGCCAAGTACCGGACGGTGACTCGCGCCGGCGCCTGGCTGCAGGACCGCATCAACGAACTGAGGTCGAAGGCCACTGCCGCCGACCGCGCCGTGCTCGAATTCAAGGAGAAGAACAAGATCGTCGATCTCGGCGGCGCCGGTCCGACCACCGCGGGCGCCGGCACGTTCAGCCGGCTGATCGGCGAGCAGCAGCTCTACGAACTGAACAGCCAGCTCGCCACGGCGCGTGGAGCCACCAGCGAAGCCAAGGCGCGTCTCGATAGGATCGAGCAGGTGCTCAAGATGGACGTCAGCGAGGGCGCCGTCGCCGACACGCTCAAGAACGACGTCATCACCCGCCTGCGCAATCAGTTCATCGACCTTTCCACCCGCGAAGCGAATATTTCCGGCCGGTACGGCGCGGACCATGGCGCTGCCGCCAATCTGCGCGACCAGATGGAGGAAATTCGCCGCAACATCACCGCCGAACTCGGGCGGATCGCCGGCAGCTACCGCAGCGATTACGAGATCGCCAGGACGCGGGAGGAGAGTCTGGAGCGGGCGCTGGCGGCGCTGGTATCCGAAGGCCAGCTCACCAACCGCGACCGGCTGGGGCTCGCCGAGCTCGAGAGCTCGGCCAAGGTCTATCACACGCTGTTCGACAATTTTCTCCAGCGTTACATGGAAGCGATCCAGCAACAATCGTTCCCAATCACCGATGCCAGGATCATCAGCCCGGCGGTCGCACCGGCGAGGAAGAGCAAGCCGGTCACCTCGCTCGTTCTCGCCATTTCGCTGTCCCTCGGAATCATGGCAAGCATCGGCATTGCATCGCTGCGCGAGGCCACGGACGGGGTGTTCCGCACGGCGCGCCAGGCCGAACAGGAGCTCGGAGCGCGCTGTCTCTGCATCATCCCGCAGATGTCGGCCGTGAACGCGCCGGGGCTCATGCGCGGCGGCGGCGCGCCGGAGACGTCCACGCTCCCCGCCCTGCCGGCCCCTGCGCCGGGGCCGGGTGAACCCGTACCCGCGCAGGAGCAGCGCTTTGCATTCAACGATCCCCTGAAGCGGCGCGCCGTCGAGGATCCGATTTCGGTGTTCACCGAGGCATTTCGCGCCATCAAGGTCAGCGCTTGGCTGCAGGCCAATGTTCGCCAGACCAAGGTGATCGGCATTACGTCGACCCTGCCGGCCGAGGGCAAGTCGACCGTAGCGGCCAATCTTGCGGCCCTGATGGCCGACGCAGGCCGGCGCGTGGTGCTGATCGATGCGGATCTGCGCAACCCCAGCCTGGCGCGCTCGCTGTTGCCCCGGCCGCAGGCGGGCTGGCTCGAAGTGATCAGCGGTGAGCTCGATCTCACCGACGTCACGGGCCGCGAGCCGACGACCGGATTGGCCCTCCTGCCGCTGCTCCTGACCGAGGCCCCCGTCCATTCCGACGAGATTCTGGCCTCGCAGGGCTTCCGCGACCTCCTGGAACGGTTGCGCCAGAGCTACGACTACGTCATCGTCGACCTGCCGCCGCTCGCACCCGTCGTCGACGTTCGCGCCACCGTCCCGGCCATCGATTCCTTCGTGTTCGTGGTGGAATGGGGGGCAACCAGCGTCAAGACAGTGCGCCGTCACTTTGCGCCGGAAGCGGAATTGCACGAGCGGTTGCTGGGCGTGGTCCTGAACAAGGCCAATCCTCGGCTGCTCGAGCGCTTCGAGCAGTCCGGCATCTATCGGAATGGCTACTATATGAGGGGAGCCTAACGCTCAAGCATCGGCTCAGCCGTTGTCCGGGCGCCTCATTCGGGGGCTATGCCGCGACCGCAGCTCCTCTTCGTATTTGAGCTTTTCGAGAAGCATGTCGGTCACGAGGCGACGCAGCTGGGCGTTCTCGAGCTCCAGCCGCTTGATGGTCTCGTCCGAACTCGCATCATTGGCGCCCGACTGTGGTCTGCTATCGAGGGCGCGCACGCCATTGTCCGCCGGCGAAGATTTGAGCATCTTCTTCCAGCGATGGTACGTCATGATACTGACGCCGAGCGCCTTCGATATCTCGCGCTGTGTCTTGCCCTTTGCAGCCAGCTCGTTGGCCTGCGCTAGCTTGGCCGAAATCTCGCCGGAGGCATGCCTTTTCCCAACCATGATGGGTCCTTTCAGGCCCGAATGCGCTAGCCCAAGTCTAGTAAGCGCGAATCGTGAACCTTTTCAATAGGCCCTACTCGACTTCTCCGGCCATCGTCATCCGCTGGCCGCAGCCTCCTTGCCTTGCAGGGTCCCGGATCAACCCGCCTGGCCCGGCGCGAACGCCGCGCCTACGAGAACTCAGCATTGATCGTTCTCAGTGATTCGCTCCCTGGTCCAAAGCGGCAACCGCGACCGCATCAATAGGCGTTGCGAGGCCGGATCAACTCGAACGCCGTCCTAAACATGACATAGATATCAAGCATCAGGCTCCAATTATCAATATACCATAGGTCGAGTTCGATCCGCTGCTCCATCAATTCAAGCTGCGGTGTGCCCCCGCGATACCCGTTGACCTGGGCCCAGCCGGTGATGCCCGGCTTGACATGGTGGCGGAAGGCGTAGTTCGCGATCATCCGGCCGTATTCGTAGTCGTGCACCAGGGCGTGAGGTCGCGGCCCGACGATCGACATGTGGCCCTGCAGCACGTTGATCAGTTGCGGCAGTTCGTCGATGCTGGTCTGGCGCAGCAGCCGCCCGACCCTGGTTATCCTGGGGTCCTGCTTGGTCGCCTGGACGACAGACCCGCCATCCTCCTGCACGCGCATGCTACGCAACTTGTAGATGATAAATGGCTTTCCGTTGAACCCATGGCGGCGCTGCCGGAAGATCACCGGTCCCTTCGACTCCAGCTTGATTGCGACGGCGGAGATCACCAGAGGAAGTATGAGGATGAGCAGCGAGGTCGTCGCCACGACAATATCGAGCAGGCGCTTGCTCAGCCGATTCAGGGCCGAGAGCGGAGCGGGCTGCACCTCGACCATGTAGAGCCGCTGCGACATCGAGGTCTGGTGCCGCAGCAATGTGGAGACCGCGCAATCGGGCAACAGCTTCACGGGAAGCGGGATTGCGCGCAAATGGCCGAGCAGCGCCGTGACCGCCTGTGGAGCCGACCAGGGCAGCGCCAGCACGACCTCCTCGGCGGCGGCGTGGCGAATCCGCGCCATCATGGCCTGGCCTCGCTTCGCCTCGGATGACGAGAACAGGTCGTCCACGCGCGGCAAGGTCACGCGTTCGATCTCCTGCAGCCCAAATCGGGTCAGCAGGTCGTTCCGGCCGAACTGTGCGAGTTCCGTAGGCGTTCCGACCACCACCACCCGCCGGCCTCGAATGGTCCCCGTGAGCAGCGCGGCTCTGAGGCTGCACTTCGCCATCCAGCGTCCGCAGACCAGACCGGCGGCCGCAACCGAGACGAAACAAAGCACCGATCCGCGCGAGACCTCGTCACCAGATTTGAAAAGGAACAGGGCCACCGGGATAATTAGCGCCGCGATACACCAGCCGGCCAGGACGCGGCCGCCTTCGCGCTCGTCGTCCAGCAGATGGTTGTGCCGGTACAGGCCAAGGAAATACGCGACGAGGATGTGGGCAAGGCTGGCGACCAATCCCAGCCCTGCATAAAATCCGACGTTCTCAAAGGTCCCCCCGAGAACGTACTGATAAGCGATGCCCCCCAATGCGCCGGCCGCAACGATGATGGCGGCGTCGAGGCTTGCGAACAGCGGCTCGATCAGAACGAACGGAAGGGCAAGACGAACTGGTGATCGGACCTCGGATGTCGTGGTCGATCCACCCGTGTTGGTCAAGTCGGTCACAATGCACCCCCCGGGATCGAAGTCCCGATCCTGATAACATGCGCACTGTACCATAATTATGATACTTTTACTGCTAGTTAACTGTCAATGACGGCCGCACCGGATCGGCCGCTGCGCTGTCATCGCAACGTCATACGGGCGCTCAGCGCGACGGCGCGGCGTCGGGCTTGGGTTCGAGCAGACGGGACAGGGCGATCTCGTTCACGACGGGCGGGGTCTGCTTCAGGAGCTCCGCCACATAGGCGCGGCGGTTCGCCTCGACGCGCTCGGCCCGCATGCGCTGCACCAGAGCGTCTCTCACGTCAGGGAGCGGCCGCGTGTGCGAGGCCTCGGTGTCGACCAGCTTGAGAACGTGCCAGCCGTCCTCGAGGCGGATCGGATCACCAATCCCTGATTTGGGCAGGCCCGTGACCTGCGCGCGGATTTCGGTGCGCAGATCGGGCTCGGCAACCCAGCCGATCTCCCCTTCCCGCCCCGCGGTTGCCGTATCCTCCGACAAGGCGCGGGCGAGCGCACCGAAGTCCGCGCCGGGCTGCTTCACCTTGCGCATGATGTCGTCCAGTTTCCGCCGCGCGGCATCTTCCGCGCCCTTGTCAGCATCCTTCGCGAGATTGACGACGATCTGAGCCAGCCGGAAGCGGCGCGGGACCAGGAACGCGCTGGCGTTGGTCTCGTAGACGCTCTTGATCTCGGCCTCGCTCGGATATTGGTCGCCTACCGCCGTGACCGATTGCAGATAAGTTTCGACGATGAGACCGTCACGGGCCCGCGCAAGCTGTGTCACCACGCTCGGCTGATGGTCCCACTTCTTCGCCGTCGCTTCCTTCAGCACCAGGCGGTTGGCCAGGAGGGCGCGCACGGTCTGATTGAGCAGCGCCGGATCGCGGGCCATCGTCGCCTGCTGGCGGGCGTCCAGCATCTGGATGGTGGCACGAACCTCCTCGGCAGTGACCTCGCTGTCGCCGACCCGGGCGATGACCTCGCCGCCCTTCACCACGGCGTTGTCTTGCGCCGTCGGTTGTGCCGGCGGCGCAGGAAGGGGCGCAGGTGCTGCGCGCTGTGCGGCGGGCGGCGGATTGCGTGTTTGCGTCTGTGCCTGCGCCATCGACATGGACGACACGGTCGTCAGGAACGCGGCGGCAAGCAGCGCGGAGTTGGAGACGGTCATGGCTTGGCCTTCTGCTCGATGATCTTGTCGCGGAAATCCTGCGCGGCGTTCTGGTGTTCGACGCGCTTCAGCCCGAACACGGGATCGCGGTCGAGCACCTTCTCCAGCGGATCCATCCGCTCATATTGCTTGACGACGTCGTCGGCGATTTTGACCAGTGTGACGTTCTTGGCTTCGCAGGCCTTGGCGCTCGCCTTCCAGGTCGTCGCCTCGCCCTCGAACTTGGCACGCTCGGCATCCTTGGTGCGCGCGACGCTGGCCGCTTCGCCGTAGGCCGCCTTCCACTTCTCCAGCGAATCGTCGCGCTCGGCGATGCGCTCGTTGAAGTCCTTGACGGCCTGGCGATAGGCCTGCTCGGCTTCCTTGACCTGGGCACGGTAGGCTTCGTTCTGCTTGCGTAGACGATCCCGCTCTTGCTCGGCCGCGGTCAGCTTCGCCTGCACCGCGGCGCGCTGGTCCTCGGCCGTGCGCGCCTGCGCAGTGGCGCTGCGCAGCGCCTCGCGGAGACGATCGGATTCCTGATCGGCGTGGGCGGCCGTCCCGGCAACCGCTACCAAAAGAAGGATGAGCGGAGAATGCAGAAGCCGCATCGTCAGAACCTTGCATTGAGATCGAACTGGAAGATGTCAACTGCGTAAGGCGCGCCCGCAATCTGGTTTGCGCTCATCCACCGGGTTGTGAGCCATACATTGGATGACAGCGCCACGTTCCCTCCGATGAAGTAGCCTTTCAGGTTAGTGCCGCCGAGACCAAAATCAGAGTCTGCGAACGCATCCAGGACGGCGTCGGACTCGAGATACTTATAGCCGACGTAAGCGTTCCAGTCCCAGAGCTGCTTCAACTCACGGTGGCCGACCGAAAGCCGCGCGAGCCAGCCCTGATTTCCGCCGGCATATTGCTGGGTGCAGGGAAGACCGGGGCAAGGGGCGATCGCGCCAAGAGGGATCAGGCCGTTGCTAGGCAGGATCGTTCCGGCCCCAGCCAGCTTCATTGCGATATCATCGCGATTCCAGGCGACGTTTCTAACATACTCGCCATCGATGATGATATGGATCGGGTTAAAATGTCCCAGATCAAGTCGCGCACTCAGGTCGACATTCTGGAACGCTGATGCAAGCCCAAAGTACTGATAGAGGAATTGCGTTCCCAAGTCATTGAACGCGGTTGGAACGATCGATCGCAGGGGAATATAGGTGTTGCCCTTCTGCGCAAACGACGGACGGGTCAAGTCCGTGTCGCATAGGTCTTGAACGGTGTAGACGTAGCAATTGCTCGAGATTTTTCCCTGGACGTTTGTGAAGTCGTAGAAGGCCGCACCCACGGTGAGTTCGATTTCAGGGTCTGGTCGGAAGTTACCGCCGACCTGGGCGCCGAACATCCATTTGTCTCGGCTCGGCAGCTTCGAGAAGGTCGCCGAGCTCCCATCCGAGCCGACCTGAGCGCCGACATCAAAGGCAGTATTGTAGATCGGAAATGCGCCCGCCACTACGAACGGCGTGACACCGGGCATGACTTCATAACGGCCCTGGGCCGCAAAGCCATCAAAGCCGAGATCACGATGATAGACCAAGTCTGTCGCAGTAAAGAACGGGTTGTCAAAGCGACCGGCGCTGAATGTCATATCGTTGGTCGGGCTATACTTGATGTAGGCACGATCCAACCAGATTGCATACTTGCTGAAGTTGCCTCCTGAGCCTCCCATCGTTTGGTTGAACGAGACTGGACCACTGTTTTCGCCTGTAGCGATCCGAATTCCGCTCGAGAATCCGTCGAAAAGTTGGGCCTCCAGGCCGATGCGCGCCCGAAGGCGCTGGCGGTGCCGGTCCTGATCCGCGTTGTAGGATGGATAGGTGTTTGGATTGCTGATATTACTGACGTCAAATGGATTGCCGGTATTGATGGCATTGAAGTTTGGGAAATAGCCAACCGCATTGCCCGTCGGGAAGAAATCGCTCTCTTGACGTATGCGCACATCGCCATACCAGCGAATGCGTGAAATCCATTCCGGCAACGCACCCGGCGAGGCCCAGCCCTCCTTGTGCGCGCGGTCCATCACTTCGGCCCGGATCTCCTCGCGCAGCTGCTTGCGCACGATCTCGGGGACGTAGGTCACGCGCTTGGTGCCGGGCGGCGAGACGGCGTCCGCCGCACCGGTCGCCTTCTTCTCGGCGCTGTCGGCCTTGGCCGCGGCATCGCGCGTCGCCTGGCGGGCGACATAGGCTTCGTCATCGGCCTGCTTGATCAGGGCGGCCGCCTGCTCCTCGCTGAGCGTGCCCTGTTTCACCAGGAGATTGATCAGGTTGACCGTGGCGTTCGACGACGGCGGTGCGGCCCGCGAGACTGTCGGGCGCTTGCCTTGCGCCGGACTGTCGTCCTGCGCCGCCGCGGGGGCTGCGCATGCGACCAGCATCAGGGCCGTCGTGGCCAGCTCTCGCGTTTTCAGTTCACGCCACATGACGTCACCTCTCCTCTCAACTCACTCATAGTCGCTCGACATCACCCTGCCCGGCTGCGCGCCGTGATGCGGGTGATGATCGGCATCGGCATGTCCCTCGGCGGCGGCTCTCGCATGCGCATGCCGCCGATCACCTGATCGCGGATCGTCGCGTCCAGCGCGCCGTCGCCCGTCGAGGGCGAGAGCTGAACGCGGCTGACCTTGCCCGAGCTGTCGAGCCAGACCCGGATCACCGCCTGCATCGAGGCGTACCGGGTCTTCTCGTTGGCCTGGAGCGCGGCCTCCATTTGCGACTGCACGATGCTCGCATACCAGCCGAAGCGGCTGTTGCCCCCGCCTCCCCCGCCGCGGCCCTTGCCCTGCGCAAGCCCCCCGCTGCCCGGTCCGTTGCCGAGACCAAGGTCCGGCGGGCCCGGCGTCGGATCCGGTCCGGCGTCGGGCGGCGCGTCCTTGGGAATGTCGACCGGCTTCTCCTCGACGACATCCTTGATGGGCGTCTGCTCCATCACCTTCTGCTCGGGCTGCTGTTCCGGCTGCTGCTCGGGCGGAGGCGGTGGTGGCGGAGGCGGCGGTGGAAGCACCATCGTCACCTGAAGCTCGTTGACCTTGCGCGGCGGGTCCTTGTCGCCACTCATCACCATGACGACGACGCCGACGGTCAGCGCAATCACGACCAGAGCCGAACCGCCGAGCAGCAGATAGCGCCGCCATGCCGGACCGCCGTCCTCGTTGCTGTCGTCGTCCCACGCCATCATCCCGTCTCATCGCGCCGACGGCTTGGTCGCCATGCCGACCTGGCTGAAGTTGAGGCGGCCGAGCAGGTCGAGCACGTCGACGACGTTCTGGTAAGGCGTCTGGCTGTCGCCGCGCACGACGATGGGAAACTCAGGCGTCAGCGCACGTTGCTGCACCAGGCGCTGCTCGAGCTCGGGCAGAGTCACCGGGATCGTGTCGAGGAACAGCTTGCCGTCGCTGGCGACCGTGATCGCCTTTGTGGTCTGCTGGGCCAGCGACGGCGCCGCGCTCGCCTTCGGCAGGTTCACCTTCATGCCCTGCACGGTCGCCGTGGTCATGATGATGAAGATCACCAGCAGCACGTAGGCGAGATCGAGCATCGGGGTGATGTTGATGTCGTCGTACGGCTTGCTTTCGGACTGGACTTGCATCGATCTACTCCGCCGCCTGCTTCACCGGCTCGTCCGGAATCTCGTAGGATTCCGCAATCCGCGTGATGAACTCGTCGACGAAGACCTGCATCTCGCTCGAGGCGTCCTTGATGCGGATCGTCAGATAGTTGTAGGCGAACAGCGAGGGAATCGCGACGCCGAGGCCGGCGACGGTCGCCACCAGCGCCGCAGCGATGCCGGGCGCGATGGCGTTGACGTTGACGTCACCCGAGGCCGCGATCGCCGCGAAGGTGATCATGACGCCGACGACGGTGCCGAGCAGGCCGAGGAATGGGCCGCCGGAGATCGCGATGGTCAGCATCACCATCAACCGATTGAGGCGCTGGCTCTCCCTTACGAAGCCGCTGTCGAGCACGGCGCGGATCGACTGGATCGCCTGCGGCGACAACCGGCGATAGCCACCGCCCGCAAAGCGCCGCCGGATTTCCTGTGCGCCGGCTGCGAACAAACGGTAGAGTGGCGAGGCATGGACCGCCTTGCGCTGCTTCTTGCCGAGCTCGCCGCCGAAGCCCGGATCGTTCTCCTGGGTGTCCAGCTGAAGCAGCCCGCCGATGTCGGTCGACGTCTCCCGAAAATGCTTGAGGAAGATGGTGTTGCCGGCTGAGACGCGGCTCAGATATGAGACGCGGTCCACCATGACGTACCAGCTGACGAATGCCATGATTGCGAGCAGACCGATGACGATCCAGCCGTCGAGCGTCACCGCGCGCAGGAGCACGCCGAAATAGCCGCCGCTGAACCAGCCCGCGTTCTCCTCATCCACACTGAAAGCGATCAGCTTGGCCTGGTCGGGGCCCTGCCCGATCGCGCCGAGCTTGATGAAGCCGGGCGGACGCGCGACCTTGGCGATCTGGAATTCGTCGATATCGCCGACAAAGCCCGCGGCAGCGCCGTCTGGTACGGCTGCGGGCGCAGCGGCATCGGCGGCAGGGGCGGCCGCATCTGCAGGGGGGGCAACTGCTGATGCGGCACGACCGAGTTGCGCCGGGCCCGTCATGGTGGGAAGACCGGCGGCGAGCGGCGCGGCCTGATTGCCGTCGACGTAGAGCGTGATCTGGGCGGCCTTCGCGGTGAAGGCGATCTGGTGCCAAGTGCCGGCCGAGATCGCCGCGCCGCCGGCGCTGCGCTGAACGTTGCCGCCATTCGTGACTTCCACAAAGGCGACGCCGTTGTCCAACCCGACGGTGAGCCCGTTCGCGCCTTCGCTGCGTGAGAACACCACGGCGCCGGGTTGCGGTGCGGTCATCTTGACCCACAGCGACCAAGTGAGTTCACCGTTTTCGGCGACCACCAGCGAGGGTGAGCCAGGCAGCATCAGCGCGGTCTGCCCATCGAGGCGGGCGCCCTGGCCGATGATGGCGCCGTCCGCGGCGGGGACCGCATTTTGCGCGGTGTTCGCCCAGGCCGTGACGTCCTGCGCCGGCGTCGAGCGATCGTTGAAATGGTAGACAAGCAGCGTGTCGGGATCATAGGTACCCTTTGCGTCGACCGCAGCAGGGGCCTTCTGATTGCCGTAGTAGAGCCAGATGTCGTTCTTGGCGCCCGGCTTCAGGTCGGGAACGCCGACCCAGACCAGCGCCTCGCCGAGCAGCGAATCGTACTTCTCGACGTGATGCTTGAGCGGCGTCTTGTCGTCGGCGGCCACGAAGCGGAGATCGCCGCCGTCCTCCTTTGCCGCGCCGAAGCGGAAATTGCCAACGTGAAGACGGACCAGCACCGGAGCCGGGCCGATCGCATCGCTGATGCCGGCGCCGGAGGGACCGGTGTCGACGGTGATCTTCTTGCGCAGCGTCCACTGCTCGTTCCACCACGCCGACGCCGAACTCGGCCACAGCGCTGCAAGAAGCAGCAGAGCGAGCATCAACGGCGCACTCAGGCGAAATCGGGGAGGTGATCCGAAGCGAAGGAGCGACATCTAGAATTCCCCCCAGAGTCGAAAGCCGAACCGTGGATAATTGGCGACCGTGACCTGCTGGTTGGTCAGCGGCACGCCGACGAATACGATGCTGTTGAAGTAGCGAAGTGTCTTCATCCGCATTCCGACCCCGTAGCTCGCAAGGTCGAAGTGCGATTGCTGGTCGACGAGGGGCTCGTGGATGCGCGCGTGACCGGCGTCGGCGAATGCAAAGAAGCGCCAGTCGTCGAACGCGTTGAACTTGATGGGATCACCGATCGGGTTCGGCAGGTTCTGCGCCATGTAGGGCGCAAGGTTCGGGCTGCGGATTTCAACCGTTCCCGCCACGCCATAATCGCCGAGCACCTCGGACTCCAGATATCCGCGCACCGTGTCCTGTCCGCCCAAGCTCAGCTGTTCGCTGGACACCAGCGGCTGATCAGCGGCTTGCCCCTGCAGCTTGGCGTAAAGCTGGAAGCCCTCGGCCAGCTCTTGGGTGTGGGATATGTCGGCATGCAGGTGCGCAAAGCTGGCCGTCGCCTTGTAGCGCTTGGCGTCGAACTCTTCCGGGCTGCTGCCGATGCCTCGCAAGCCGGCGGTAATGACGGCATTGAGCTGCGTCAGCCGTCCCTCGGCCTGCCAGCTCGCGCCATAGCTCGCGACGAGCGGCGCGTAAGTCACCGGAGAGTCGAAGCTATCAGTGCCGAGTCGCAATGTCTGCTGGAACTCCTTGTAGTCGATGCCGATTGACAAGGTGTGGAAGAGCTCGCCCTTGCCGGGCAAGGTCAGCACGGCGCGGCCGCCAACCACCTGCCCCGGACCGACGACGTTCGCACCGCCGACGGTTGCAACCGAGCTGTCCGATTTGAGGCCATAGACGAGCACGTTAAGCCAGTCGATCTCCGTCCGGGCCAGATACGAACCGGAGATCACCATCGCATCCTTCGGATTGAGCGGCGCCCACTGGAAGCTCCACGTCATGGAGTGGCCGAGCTGCCATAGATTGTCGTAACGGAGCGATACGCTGGATCGCAGCGCCGTGGTGCTTGGACTTTGCCGGTTGTTGAGCTCGGCACTGCCGTGAAGCGGAAACGTATCCTCGACGTTGAGATCCACGTCGATCGTCCCGGGCGTGACGCCGGCCCGCAGCGCCGGTGTCACGCGGCGGTCCGGCCATCGGTTGAGCGCAACGATGTCCTTCGTTACCGCCTGGAAGTTCGGCAGGGTTCCTTCCTTAAGCGAAGGCGCGCTGCCCTTGATATTCGCGAGATCGAAATAACGTGATCCTTTGACCCGCAACCGTCCGACGCGATTTTCGGCGACCTTGAGCACGACGAAGCCGCGTTGCGCATCCTGCTGCGGGACCGAGACAGCGACGGTCTGGAGGCCCTTGTCATGATAAGCCTTCTCGACTGCCGCGCGGGCCTTCTCGACCTCCTCCGCGGTCTTGTTGGGACCTAAAAAGGGGTAGACTGCCGCCTCGATCTCGATCTGCGGCAAACTATCCGCCCCCTCGACGCGATATTCGTCGATATCGAAGCGCACTTCCGGCGCCGCGGGCTTGGGGGGAGCCGCATCCCGAACGGCTTCACGCTTCTTCGATGCACCGTTGCCGGGCTTTGCGCTTGCAGGCGCGGCGGCAGCGGGCTTTGCGCCTGGATCGGCGGCATTTGTCTCGGATTTCGCTGCGGCCGCCTTCGTCGTGCAGATCGCGCAGATGATTAAACCGCAAAGGAATTGGCGCGACGCACCGGCGGCGCCGGCCCGGATATCGCGCGGCAGCCACGGCGCAAGACGATACACACCGTTATGATACACATCACACAAATTCACCTACGCCTCGATATCATTGTCGCACTGCGTCCCGTTCGCACACGGTTTGCCGGCATTGTTCGGACAGCCCGAGCCGACCGAAACGCACGGTCTGGAAGGCCTTATCCGATAGACGCTGCGCTCTGCGCAGCAGCGAAAATTTTCTCGCAGCTCGTTCATCGACGCTCCTGATGATTTCGTGCAACATAACTCAACCAACAAGACGAGATTGGTACCCACTAACATTTCGTCACATTGTCGTTGTGCGGTCTAATTACCGTCCCGCCGTCAAATGAGACTGAGTGAGTGGGGGCGTAGCATGACCATCGACAGCATCAGCAGCTTGCGGACTCTTCTGCTGGCGGAGTACGTGGACTTTGATCGACGGCTGACCCGGCGGCTCGGCTCGCCGGACCTCGCTTCAGAAGCTCTCAACGAAACCTATCTCCGCCTGGACAAGATGCGCGAGCTCGGCCAGGTGCGCAGCCCCAAAGCGTACCTGTTTCGCATCGCGCTCAACATCGCCGCCGACCGCCGTCGCGCCGAGAAGCGCCGTCTCACCTCCGGCGAGGTCGATGCCCTGCTCGACATTCCCGACGACCGACCCGACGCCGCGCGCGTGATCGAGGATCGATCCGAGATCGATCTCCTCAAGCGTGCAATCGCCGAGCTGCCGGAGCGACGCAGGCGCGTGCTGATGCTTTCACGTATCGATGGCATGCCCAACCGCGAGATTGCGACACTGCTCGGTGTCACGGTCCGCACAGTCGAAACTGACCTCAAACAGGCGGTCGAACACTGCGCCGATCGCCTCAAGCGTCCCACCCGAGTCAAATTCGGTTTTCAACGTCCAGCTTCGTCATACGTACAGAGATATGTCGATCGCGAGCATCCGCTCACGGCCGGCGGATGCGGGAAAGCTCTGGACCGTGACGAAGCGAAGCCAACAGGTCGATCACTTAGATCCCTTAACTCGTGAAGCCCTGTCCTTTATCCTGCGGCTGAAGTCGGGTGAGGCTACGGTCGGCGATGCAGAGCAACTGATCGACTGGCGCGGGCGAAGCCCTGCTCACGAACATGCATTCCGCGATGCGGTGAAATGCTGGCGCGCCATCGGCCAAGCGCTCGCGGGCGGCCGGCCGACGCCGGTGCCCCGCCGCCGGCGGGCTCCCGCCGGCAAGTCCCGCTCGTGAAGCGGCCAGTCGATCGGCCGCCGTCCACGCCGCCAAGTCAACCTTTATAAATCAAGGCTTGCGTTCCACCGCGCCGCGCAGGCGGGTGTTCAGTGCAGCGAGATCGATCGTGCCGCCAGCCGTCTGCACGCGCGCGCGAGATCCCCCGCCGCCCGGCGGGCGGCCGAACGTTGGCTGCGGCACGGAGCCGGTGACGGGAATCCCGTTCGCTGCAAGGTGTGCGCGGACCCGCGTGCAATATTCGACCGATAGATGAGAGAACCGCGTCTCTCCGTGGCCGGCACGGTATTTCATCGCCGCGGTACAAAGATCCCCGTTGGCGCGGCGCCAGGCGCCGGCCAGATAGCGCACCCCGTAATGCACGTTGATCTCCGGCGTCGCCAGTTCGGCGGGCGTGCCAGCGAACCCCATCATCCGGGCCGTGGGCAGCATTACCTGCATCAGGCCGACCTCGCCGTCCATACCGACCACGCCCGGATTGTAGCGGCTCTCCACCGCCATCACGGCATCGACCAAGGCCGGCGGCAGGCCGAAGGCCAGCGACTCACGCTCGATCAACGGCCGGTATTCGGCACGGCCGGCGCGCCAATCGCGACCGAAAATCGCGCTGGTGCGATAGGCGGACACGCCGAGCAGCGGGTTGGCCGGGGGAAAATCGGCGGCAGTGAGCGGACGCGGGGCGAAACGTTCGAGCTCCAGCGGCGCCACCTCGTCATCGCCATCCGCGGCCTCGGCGACTGCATCGGCCTTGACGCCTCCGCCGACGACATGCTCCTGGGAACGCGCCCGCTCCGGCAACAGCAACAAAAAGACGGTGGCCAGCAGCCATAGAAGCGGCCGCCCGCAACGATCATGAAGCCGTCCGTGATGTGCCGACATTACCGCCGCGGCAGAACGTTGGTGGGAAAGCTCGGGGGCCGGTAGGGTATGGCCGAGCGGCCGTAGTTCGCGCCATACTGTTGACGTACGGCTGCCTCGTTCACATTGCCGACGCGCACGTCCAGCGAGCGCGCATCGATGGGCGGCAGGTTGAGCGACGGGTTCACCTTGTCCACTTCGCGCCTGAGCTTCTGGTTGAGACATCCGAACGCGTTCTCGTTCCCGATCTGCACGTCAAGGCAGCGCTCGAAGCTGGGCCCGGGCTGACCGCCGATGATGGTGCCCTGCCGCGGCGGCGGCGCCAAATCGATCGGCCCGGGACCGGGCGACTGCGCGGCGCCGGTACCGGCGATCGCAAACAGGCCGGCAGCGAAAGTCTGCCCGGCCAACCATCCACGTCCGTGCGAAGCCCGGCTCATACCGCTCTCCCCTGCTCGCCGGCATGACGTCCTGCCGTGCCGGAAGCGTCCCGTAACATAAGAAACCGACGAGAACGCAGCCCGACGTGACGAGTAACATCTGCCGACGGGACGTCAAGCCACCGGATATGAACTGGGAATATCGTCACCCTTCGACGCTCACGGACCGCTGGTTGTGATCGTCGTCGTCGACGTCGTCGCCCCCGGGAAGCGGATGTTGTTGACGAGGCTCACGCCGCTTTGAGCCGTCACGAGCGTGGTGTTGATGAAGTTGAGAACCTTGGTCGCGTCGACCTGAGGCGCGTTGGCGGCATAAAGCACGTCGAACGGACGCATCGTCATCTTTGTGGCGATGAAATAGCCGGCCGGATCCTGAAAATTGACGTTGAACACGATCGGGACCGTATCGCCGTCGAACTTCGAGCAGTCGATACCCAGCCGCTCCGCGACATCCCGCGGTTCACGGCGATAGAGGAAGACCGAAGCCGGATCGGCCTGGAGGTCGAACAGCCCACGAGCCTTGGCGACAGCCTGCGTGAGGTTAATCCGCCAGGCGTCGAAATTGAACTCGCCCTGCTGTCCGGTTGCGCCGAACGCGATGAACTTCATCGGCTCGCGGTAAAGATAGATGCGATCACCCGGCTGCACGAAGATGTTGCTTTCGGGGAAATAGACGAGATTGCCGAACGGGACCGTAGCCCGCTTGCCATTGCGCTCCAGCACGACCCAGGTTTCCCACCCGGCACCGCTGATGCCACCGGCACGCGTGATCGCGTCGGTGATGCGGTCCTGCGCGCCGACCGATGGCATCGGGAAACGTACCGGCGTCCTCACCTCGCCGAATACGCTGACGAGCGAGGAGCGCTGCTGACTGGAGGTGACGACGACCTGCGGATCGATCGCGCGTCTCCTGATCTGAGCCAGGATGTCCTCCTGGACCTGCACGTTGGTGCGGCCCGCGGCGCGAATGCGGCCGGCGTAGGGCACCGTGAGATTACCATCATTGTCGACGGCCTGGTCGGGCAGATTGACGAAATTGCCGGGGCGCACGCCCGCCTCCAGCGGTACGTAAAGCCCGCCGGCCGACGCTTCGAAGATGGTGACGCTGATGATATCGCCGATGCCGTACTTGATGCTCGAGGGTGGACGGGCGTCGGTCAGGACTCCAGGTAGTCCGTTGGGCTCGTATTTCTCGAGCAACTGCACGACATCCGGATTGAGTTGCACCATCGCGAAGGGAAGAGTCTTGGTGTTCTCGCTCCTCACGTCGAGACTGGTCGGCCCCGCCATTGGTATGAAGCCGCAGCCACCCAAACCAGCCGAGGCGATCAAGCCACATGCGATCGACACGATCTTCCAAAACCGCATGACTCTTCGTTTCACACCAAGCTGATGTTGGGCAGGACGGACCGTCAGGACGCCGCACCACTTGGGAATGCGGAGGATCGTCCTGCTTGATAGACGACGCGCGGAGGGCACCCGCGAAAAAATGGTCCGGGCAATGCTATTCGTGAGGCAGCCAAGGACCATGTCAGGGTCGGCGCGACCCTGACTGCAGGGCGCAGAGTTTCCCCCCGGACCGCCGAGGCGAGCGTGATGATTGGATTGGGCTTACAGCATAGACTTCGCCGCCGCAGCGAACGGCGAACGCGTCAGGTCGATTCCAGCAGATCTCGCAGACGTGCGATCTCGATCTGCGTCTCGGAGACCATGCGTATCAACAGCGCGTTTTCGTGCTTGAGGTCCTTGATCCGGCGCAGACGGCCGCTTTCGTCCTGCCGAAAGCCGAGATCGAAAACCTTGGCATTCGCCTTTTTCAGCGCGGACTCCGGGCAGACTTGTTCAATCGGATGTGTCGCACGCATTTCAGCCCCCAAAACACAAAATCAGAAAGACAACGTTGGAATATCGTCGGGACAGCAGCCCACTGTCCTCTCACGAAGTTGTTGCCGATCTTTTAGGTATGTTTCTTATCGTTGCTGTGACCGATATTTAAACGAGACGTCAGCTTCCGGATTCGGCGGTTAGTGAAGCAGCCGAAGCTTTTCATTCGGAAACAATATCCTCGTCGCGCCAAATCGGCGTCCTTGCGCGCTCCGATTGAGCCCACGTGACCATTCGACGCAAGGATGATCGCGTCGATCATTGCTTGCTCTCACCAGATGAATTGCCATCGGTCTCCTTGCCGGAGACATCCTGTCCATCGCCTCCGCCATATCCGATGACCTCGACGATGAAGATCGAGGCCGGTTTGCTGGAGCCGCCTGCAGTCGGCGTATCCGCCGTCTTGGCCGCGGCACCGGCGGTGTTCGAACCCGCGGTCAGCGCGCCTATGTTGGGAACGGAAATCGTAGGAACGCCGGTCGAGGTACCCTGGACCGACGCATTGCCGAAATTGGCGACGACGGGAGCGACGAACACGGCATCGCCGGAGGACTGTACGCCTGCCGTACCGAAATCGATTATGCCGCGCGGCGCGAGCAGGTAGAGACTGGAGGTTTCGGCAACGTCCGATGCCTTCAGCGTGCCGATGCCGGCGCCGGTGACGTAGCCACCGAGATCGATGAACTGGTAGTCGTCCTGATCGTAGAGCACCTGCAGCGCCGGCGCCGAGAGCGTCGTCTTGGAGCCGCGGCCGGCATCGAGATTGCCGTTGGAGCTCCACATCGTGACGTCGCCGCCCTGGGTGGTGAGAACGCGGCTCGAATTCACCAGCACGTTCTGGTCGGTGAAGGTGTTGATGGCGCCGCCACCGAGCGTGAGGATGCCGATGTCGCGCAGCTGCAGCGCAGCATTGGACTCGGCCGCCAGCGAGCCGACGATCAGGCTGCCGCCCGGCCCGAAGATCGAGATGTCACCGCCGAGCTGGGTCTGCACGGTCGCGTGCAGCAGGTTCAAGTCGCCGGTCTTGACGAGATCGCTGGCGCCGTTCGCGCCGCCACCAATCGTGTTCCTGGTGTAGCCGAGCTTCGCCGGGAACATGGTGTCGATCATCTCGTAGCCGAAGGCGGTCTTGAAGGTACCCTTACCGACCTCCTTCAACCCGGCAAAGAAGGCTTCATCGACCAGAACGTGCTGGAGGTCCTTTGGCAGGCTCTTGAACTGCTCGAATGTCAGGCTCTGCTTCTTGCCCGTCAAAACGTTGGTTGCCACGACGGTGCCCAGGAAATTCGGGCTGGCGGGATCGAGATATTTGCCGATCATCGCGTCGTAGTCGATGCCGAACTTGACCCCGAACAGGACGTCGATGCTGGCGCCCTGCTTGGTGCCGGCGGTCTCTACGAGGGCAGCGTTGCGCCGCGGGTTGTTCGAGGGTCCGAGCAGCGCTTGGTTGTAGATGCCGACCGAGCCGCCGGTCGTGCTGTCGACGTAGAAATTTCCAACCGTCGAGCTCGAATTTCCGACCGAAACGATGCCCTCCTGCACCAGCGCCTGGCTCGCATTGTTGAACGCCGCAGGCAGGAACGGACCGATGTCGCCGCCAGCCTGCACCACGAGATAACCTGGTCCCGCGACCTGGATGCCGCCGCCATTGGCATACCCGGTATAGGAAATGTTGCCGCCGGCGACGATCTTGCTGACGTCGTTGACGTGGATGTTCTGCACGATGACGTTGAGATCGACGATGTTGCCGCCGGCATAGATGCTGACCGGCCGGTTGATCTCGATGCGCTGGTAGACATCGAGCGTGTCGCTCAACGTTCTTCGGCCGAAGGTTCCGGTGGCAATGATGTCGCCGGAGGCGGCGTAGATCCTTGCGGTGCTGTCGCGGCCCTCGGCAGCATCGTTGGCGTGCGCCAGAACGGCGCGGCTGGAGGATTCGCCGTAGCCGCTGTTGGGCCGGTACGGATCGAACGCGGCGTCGAACAATGCTGCCCCGGCGGAGATCACCGGACGCGGTGTTGACAACGTGTTGCTCGATTGTTTCGGGTAACCGAACGTCAGGTCGATGCTCCCCTCCGCCAGCAAGTCGAACGTCCCGTGATCGGACGCACTGAGCACGATACCGGGAGTCGGAATTGCGAAGCCCGTAGCGTTTTGGACGCGAATACTGCCGATTCCGGTCGTCATGAGATTGCCTTGCAACGCGATTGCCTTGAGGCTGGCCGGATAGACGGCGGAGGCGGCCGGCGTACGCTCCGTGCCGACCGTCAGCGGCGATAGGCCGATGGTGATATCGCCGGACTTCGCCAACAGGCTGACCTTGCTATCGGGGCCATAGGTGTCGAAGTAGAGGGCCCTTGCCGGGAGGGCGCTGTTCTTCTCCAGCGGATCGGCCTCGCTTGGCGGCTGGGCATGCAACGCCGCCGGATTGACGACCCCGGCTACCGCGACCGAGCCGCCGGCTACGACGGTGATCTGTCCGGTGTCGACCGCAAGTTGCGGCAGATTCGGAAGGCTCAGCCTTTTGCTGCTAGGGGCCTGGATGTTGGGATTGCGGTCGGCAAAACGGTAGATCGTGCCATTGTCGCGGACGTCGCCAGCGGCCTCGATGCGGGCGTGGCCGGAGCCCTCGTAGAAGGACCCGCCGCGGATGTCGCCGCCGGCGCGCACGAGCATGTTGCCGCTGCCGTAGACATGCGTGACCGGCGTGCTGCCCGCGGCGAGGCCGTCGGTGACGCGGCCCGTGGTGGGCGCAGAGACCGAGACGTCGACGAGGTCGCGTCCGGCCAACACGCTGATATTGCCGCCGGCGCTAAGGAACCCCTGCTGGAAGCTGCCGTATTGAATCCACCACGCGGTCTGCGAGGCGATCGAATTCCCTGCCGGAGCGAACACCCCTGCCCCGACCATGGCCGCACTGCCGCTCGGCGTGATCGAGGCGTTGGACAACAGCCAGGGCTGATAGTACTGAGGCACTTTCTGGACAATCAAGACGGGATTTCCGTCCTGGTCCTTCAAGGGTTTGCCCTCGGCGTCCTGCGCCTGGATCGTGATCACTTTGCTGCCACCGACGATATCCCGCTGCGCGTCGATCAGGACATCGCCGCCCTTCTCCGGGAACGCGGCTGCGGTCGGCGGACCATAGTAGAGCTCGCGAGCGTCCGTCGCTGCTGCGTTGCCGTAGCCCAGCACGCGCGGCTCGTAGAAGCCCTTGCCGTCGGGATCGGTCACCACGATCGTCCCATCGGTTTGGACGGTGTACGGATTGGCATAGGCCGCCGTGTTGACGCCGGCTGCGTAGATCACGCCCGGGGCGCTGGTGTCCTTGAGAATCACGTCCCGCGCTGCCGCGACGTTGATATTGCCTGTCCCAGTGCGGATCATGGTCGGGATGTCGACCGTCACTTGCACGGTGCTGCCTGCCGTGTCCTTCACCAGCGTCTGCTGGTAGCTGCCGTGCTTGTCGACGATGACGTCGCCGACGTTATTGGCGAGCGGAACCCGTGCGCCGACATTGGCACTGGAGAGGTCGGCACCCGCGGTGAGATGATACGACCAGGATGATGGCGCCGTGATCGGCTTGAGGTTGCCGGGGCTGCAATCGATGGTGCAGACCCGCAGGGTGTGCGGGAACAGGTCCGCCGCGGCGAGATCAAGACTGGACGGGCTGATGCCGTTCGCCGCCGCGTTGTAGGGAGCGGCTACCGAACTCCCGGGCGTGTTGAGATAGTAGGTATACGCGCCTGTTGCCTTCTCGTCGAAGTAGCGGCTGGAGGCGCTGCTGGTGCCGAGATAATTGCCGAACTGGAAGAAGCCGTCCGAAATCGAGGCGTTGACGTTGATGTTGCCGGATGAGCGCAGCGTCAGCGCGCCCGCATCGAAGCCACCCCAAGGCGTCAGAAGACGGTATTTGAAATCGATATAGCTCGAGGCCGGGTCATACTTGCCGTCCTTGAGTCCTCCGACAGTGCCGGCGGCCAGATTCCAGTTGCTGCTGACGGTGATGTCGCCCTTCGAATTGACGAGATCGACCCCGGGCTGCACATGCACGACATCGGCGCCGAGGCTGGCGGCGAGCGGCGCAAGGCGCGTAAACAGGTTGCCGAAGCCGTAGCTCTGCCCGTTGTAGCTCCAGGTACCCTTGGTGATCTGCGAGACGATGTCCCCGAAGAACGCGTTCCCGGTGCCGGCCCCGCCGGTGAAGGTTGCTAAGCCTGCGGTGCCCTGGGTGGCCGGATTGAAAGGATCGTAGACGCCGCTGGACTTCAGCGGGATAAAGTTGGGTATATCAGGTACAAATGTGAGTGTCCCGTCAGACGACGCGACGGTCTTGCCCGAGAAGCTCGAACCGGGTGCGAAGGAAATGACCTGGACACCTCCGGCGCCCGAGACCGTGACGTTCGACGGCGCGGACCCGGTGTAGCCCGTGAAACCATCGACGAGGTTCATCTGGGCCGACACGATCTTGAGGCTGGAGCGGGTCGCAGTGACCCTCACGGTCTGACCGTCGGAGCGCGTAATGTCCGCCCAGGTCGGCGCGGCCGTATATCCGCTGCCGGCGCTCGTGACGACGATGTTCAGAGCCCCTCCGAACGCCAGGGTCGAGACCGTCCCCTGCGCTCCTCCTTCGAAGGTGATCTTGTATGTGGTGCTGCCGTCGAACACGAAGCCGGGATCAGAGGGCGGCAACGCGCTGAACGCGTTGAGCCCCATCACGTAGCCATTCATCGTTGCGATGACCTGACCCGTGCTGTCTCTCAAGCTCGCAGTCGTGGTGGGCACACCCGAGAATCCCGCGAAGACGCTGCTTGGATTTAGTGTGAACCCGCTCACATTGGTCCACGAGCCGGTCGTCGCGGGGATGAGATTCCCATTCGGATCCACGCCTTTGTACCAGCCGGCCGTGTCGATCGTGCCAAACCAGCCGAGGCTCGATCCATCGATGCCGTTCTTCCCGGCCGTGGTGTCGAACGCGATGTAGCCGTTGACGGCAACCGAGCGCGCGCCGACGATGCTGGTCATGGTACGATCGTTGACGTTGTTGGTTGCATCGAGCACGGGCAGTTCGTCGAATGTCTTGTCGCCGTCGGCGTAGAACTTGGCGCCGTGCGCGCCGGCCGTGTTAGCCACATTGCTGATCGCCGCGATCTTGACGTCGTTGTTGCCGTCGAGCGGCGCGCGGAACGTCACCGTGCCGCCGCTGAGACCGCCCTTGGCGCCGCCGGAGACGTTGATCTGCGTGCCCTGCTGCAGGTAGATTTTCGACTTGGCGTCCCAGCCGATTCCGATGATGACGTCGCCGCCCCGCTCGTCGGCATGCGTCGTCGAGGCGTCGATCACGCCGCTGCTGGCGAGGAGGACCGCGTTGGCGCCGTAGAGTGCAACCTGTCCGCCGGCCTGTCCGGTTCCGTCAGCGGTCTTGCCGCCGTAGCCGGTCGCGTCGATCAGGCCGCGGATTTTCACCTGCCCGAACTGCTTGCTCGCGTCGCTGCTGTCCCACGCCGAATCGTCCGCGGTCAGCGTGACGGCATTGGCCTTGAGCGTATGGCCGGCCGCCAGTTCGAGATTGCCCGTGCGCGTACGGACGTCAACCGAACCGGTGAGACCGCCCGCGAGCAAATTGTCGGCGAGCGAGGTCAGGTCCGCGCTGCCCAGCGTATCGAGTTTGAAACGACCGCCGAGTCCTGAGGCGCCGGCCCCGAGCAGTTCGCCCGCGATCGTGGCACTGCCGCGGACGGCATTGACTTCGATCTGGCCGCCATAGCCGAGACCGCCCGCAGGCTGCGCGACGTCGACGATGCTGTCGGTGTCGATCTTGACCTTGCCCTCGCCGGTGAACGGCACCACTGCCGTGCCGCCGATGTCGGCATTGAGCACGATCTTGCCGCCCGGCGCGTAGGTATCGATGTCGAGGGTCTTCTTGTAGCCGGCCGCCGACAGATAGGAGCCCTTCTCAAGTTCGAGATTGCCGGCGATTGCGCTCAGCGTGATCGTCCCGCCCTGCGCCTGGATGGTGCTGGCAACGGTAATGTTGGCGGCCGTGATCTGCAGGCTGCCGCCGACCTCGGTGCTGTCCGCCGGACGTTCGACCGCGCCGGTTCGGGTGCTGCTGTCCCGGATCGTGACGTTGCCGGCATAGCCCGTGATCGAGAAGCTTTGCGACTTGGCACCGCTTGCGCCGGCGACCAGCACGCTCGGCGTCGTGATCGCAAGATCGACCTTGTCGGTGTTGTTGACGCCCAGGGTCAGGGCGCCCGGCCCCTTGATCAGCACGCGCCCGCTCGCGGACATGCCGACGCTGGAATAGCCGGCGATCGTCATGTAGGCGGCCTGCGTGATGCCGTTGACCGGAGAGTTGCCGAACTCGATGTCCTCAGCGACGAGCTGCAGGCCGTTGCCGCCGGCGGTCGCGCCGCCGCTGAAGGCCGGTCCGGCCGTATTCGTCAGTGTAATGGTCTCGCTGGCCGTGATGGTGGCATCTCGCGCGACGCCGCCGTCGAGGCCCTGTGCTAGGCCATTTGCGTCGAGGATCAGGTTGCGCGTTCCCGAATTGAAGCTACCGTAGACGGTGATCGGTGCCGACAAGGCGCGCAGCGCGAGCGTGTGGACGTCGGCAAACTGGGCGCTGTTGGCCGGCAGCGTCAGGCTCACGCCGGCAACCGGGTTGGCCGCGCCGATCCCGATGCTCGGAGCGACCAGGTTGACGCGGCTGGCGTGCAGATCGGTCGTATTGACGGTGATGGCCTTGTTCGCGGCGGTGCCTTGCAGTGTCAGCGTATCGGTCTTGATCGTGACGCCGTCAGCGACCACGACCTTGCCGCTGTCGGCGGTGTTGCCCCCCGGCAGCGTCAGGCTTCCGCTGACCTGCCCGGTCGCAAGTCCGGGAATGTTCGCGGCGTCCTGCGTCGTGACGTCCCTGAAGCTGATCGTGAGCGACGGCGCCGAGACGCCGGTCTTGGATGGTCCGGTGAGTTGGAGCGTGGGATCGTTGCTGGCCGCGAACAATGCGCCGCGCCCGGGCTGCTGCGGACCGCCATTGGCATAGTAGCCCAGCACCTGCTGGGTGGCCGCGGTGAAAGCGGGAAGCTTCGTCAGGTCCGCGCCGGTGATCGTCGTTCCCGACAGCGTCCCTCCGAGGGCGGTGGCGACGCTCTGGGCGGTGATCGCCGCCTGCTGGTCCGAGACGACGATGTAGTGGCGTCCGAAGCCGGCGTGAACAGTGCCCCTGGTTTCGATGACGCTGCCCGATTTGACCGTGACCGTTCCACTGCCGTCGACCGGAACATAGACCGGCACGTCGAGCAGGACGGAGCTCGATCCGATCGTCACATACTGCTGGGCCCGCTGCTGCCACTCTCCGGTTTGCTGCGCGACGAGTAGGATTTCCGGCGCAGTCAGGGCCTCGCCACGGGTGTCGACCACCAGGTTGCTCGCCGTCGGCGTGATCAGCGTGCCGTTGGCAATGTCGCTGCGGATGCCGCCGATCAGAACGCTCTCGAAACCGTAGATCTGGTCGAGATCCAGCCCGACATAGCCGGCAGGCACGTCCTTGGCCGCGTAGGCGGCGTGGCTGAGCACGGCGAGCTTCGGCGCGCTGATGTCGAGTTCGCCGCCGCGCCCGATATTGCCGTTGCTGTCGGTACCCGGCTGGGTCAGCGCCATGCCGTTGAGAACGATCGTCTGCAGGGCAGACACGGACAGACGGCCGGCGTCCATCGGCAGGCGCGGCGGGATCTTGTTCTGCTTGGCCGCCGCCTGGGTGAAATAGCGGTTGGCACCGTTGAAGCTGTACTCGCTGTACTGCTGCCATACCGAGTTCGTCTGCACGGCGAAGACGGTCTGCCCGGACGACTGCTTTCCGGGCGCTGTCGACTGCGTGTAATTGCCCGTGACCAATACGGTGCCGTCGGTCAGTTTGGTGCCGGTCGGGATGTGCTTGCCGGTGTTGTCCTGGGCGTAGACGACGGCGCGCATCGCACCGGGCAGCGTCGCGTAGTGCGCAGGATAGAGCGTGTAGGTGCCCGCCGGGATGCCGTTGCCGCCATCGATGGTGATCTGCTGGCCCGCCAGCGGCACGCTGTCGCCGGGCTTGACCGTGACACCGTTGTCGGCGCTGCGCGCGGTGGCGAAGTGGATGTCGTAAGCCGCGATGGAATCGTTGCGCGAAGGCACCAGCGCATAGACGGTCTGGCCCGAGGGCGTCGTCGTCAGCGTGTCGCGCGAGCCTCCCTTGCCCTGGATCCATTCCGCAGCCTGGAGATCGCCGCCGCCGCGCAGATCGATGGTGGAGCCGTCGGCACGCGTCACCGTCGATCCCGACAGGAGAAGACCCTTGGAGGGCGGCGCAGTCAGCGGATAGAGATTGGCGTTGTAGTACCAATCGGTGCCGTCCGAGGTGGCGCCATAGGGCACGGTTGTGTCGGCCAGCGTGACCGAGGTGAGGCTTCCCGGCGCCAGCGCCACCGACTGGGTGATGATCTTCGACACGGCCGCATCGGTGTTGCCGAGCGTGATGGTGCCGAGCGGGGCAAACAGATTGCCTGCCTGCTCGATGGTCGCCGCCCGCACCGTGATGCCCCCGCCGGCCGAAAGCGGAATGGTGGTGTCGCTGCCTGCAGGCGCGGTGAACTTGACGTTGCCCGGCGTTTCGATGGTGAAGTTGACGGCGGTGACGGGATATAGGCGTTGGGCGGAGAACCGCAGATCGCCGGCCGTGAAGAGATTGGCAGTGAAGCTCGACTGCTCGGCAGTGGCCGCCTTGTCGTCGTTCCCCTTCCTGAGCCCGTCTCGAACCTTGAGCGTGTTCAGCCGAATGTCGCCGCTCGCAATGAAATTGACCTGGCCGAAACTGGAGAAATTGAGCCCCCTGATGGGATCATTGTCCGTGATCTTCAGCGGCGTCGGCGCGCCTTCGAGGTCGATGGTCCCGGCGCTGACGGTCAGGGTGCTCTGGCCGGCAGCCGGCTTGTTGCCGCTGCCCGACAGCGAAACATAGGCGGCCGACAGGTTTACGTCGGCGCCGGAAGCGGGTGCCTTGAACGTCCCGGCCGCGATGTGCAGGCGGTTCGTCACGCTCCAGTTCAACGGCCCTGCGAACTGCAAATCAAAGAAGTTGATCGCCGGAGTCGTGGGATTTATGCCGTAGGTGTTGCCCGGAATGTCCGTAAAGATCACCGGGACGCCACCAGTCGCCCCGGCGGCATAGAGATAAACATTGTCGAATGGAGCAAGTTGATCGGCCGAGACGTAGAAGATTCCCGGCGAAACCTGCCCGGCGCCAATCGCCTCCTGTCCCAACGTGATGGGCCCGCCACCTAGCAGCACCGTACCGCCGTTGGCGCGCGCGTCCGGCGGGACCGAGTTGACGACGCTGCCATCGGTCGCGATGGCGCGGCCTCCGGTCGCGGCAAAGCTGCCCCTCCAATCGAATCTGACGACATCGGCACTGACCGTGCCGGCATCGCTCCATGAATCCTGTTCCGACGGACCGGCGCGGCCGTTCGCCACCTTGATCTTGCCGGCAGCGCCGGAAACGTCGACAACGGCACCGGCATCTGCGGTCAGCGACGCGCTGCTGGGTGCGCCATAGACGAAGTAGGACTTATTCTTGCTTGGGTCGGTCTTGTTTTCATAGGTGTTGATCTGGGTGATCTGTCCACCTTCAACGGCGAAAGTTCCGCCTGCGATGTATTTACCGCTGGTTGCCGGGCCGTTGACCGTTCCGAACAGCGGATCGGCGACGAACGTTCCCGACAGGTCGATCCTGGCGTCGGACGACAGGTGCGTCGAATTCGAATTGATGAAGACCGATCCGCCGCGATTGATGATCGTACCGAGCAAATCGACCGACTGTGCGGGAGCGGTCCAAAGAGCCGAGCTTGGCAAAGTTGTCTTGTCGCCGACGACTGCGGCCATCGCAATCTTGGCCGTAGGGTCGGTTGCGATCGTCGAGCCCTTGTCAAGCGTGATGAAGTCCGCTTTGAGCGTCAGGTCGACCGCTTTGGGCAGCTTTTCGGCTGCGCGTTGGGAATCCGAAAGCGATGCTCTCAGCACGTTGAATTGCGAGCCCAGCTTCGTTCCAGTCTGCGTACCTGTAAAATCGAACACACTCGGCAGATTGCTTTGCTGCAGTCTGAGCTGTTCGTTCGCTGACAAAATGACGTTCGCTCTGCTATCTGCGGACCAGTCGTCAGTTACGGACTCGATGGTGTAGGAACTGAAACCTTCGAAGAACGACAGCGGGAGTGTCATCGCTCCGCGAATGCGGACCGATGACGTCTCCTTGTCTTGAAGCGTCCCGTCGATGCGGATCGTATCGGCTCCCGCAATTCGGAGGTTCCCGTTCGTCTCGAACCCGTACCCGAGCAACTGGCCGTCCAGCTGCAGCAGGGCAACGGCGCCTTGCGTCGGCCTTTTCTCGCCGGAGTCGCCCGGCGAAACCCACTTGGCTCCCTGGTAGATTTCCAGTGAGATTGAGCCCCCCTTTCCTTCCATGGTGCCGGAGGCGACGGTCCGCGCCTTGCCTTGAGGCGAGATGTATCCGCCGCTCGACACGTCCAGCACGCTATTGGTGCCCAGCAAGATGCTTCCGGTCGTGTCCAGATAGCCACTGTCGAGAGCCTCGCTGCTCTTGTTGGTCGAGATCGAGATGCTGCCACCGTTGAGAAATGCCGGGCCAACGGCATCGATGCCGGCGACGCGGCTGATATCGTTGACAAATCGTCCGCTCACATCGATCTTGCCTCCGACATAGACGTTGGCAGCCAACGGCGCTTCGGTACTGTTTTTAGTATTGTCCCTGTAGCTAAACTGCGAGCCGAAGCTGTTCGAAATGGCGGCTCGATCAGTAACGAGTTTCACACTGCCGCCTGCCGCCTCGATGTCTCCCGCGATGTCGATGATAGCGGCCACCACGGAGAGATTGCCGCCAGGCGCCAGAGTGAGCTTGGCCGGCGGAGGGTCTTTGTCCGCCGGATAGGGCCCGCTGCTGACGCGCGACAACACGAAATCGGAGGCCGTTACCGACAAGGAACTAAGGCCGTAACTCGACAGGATCTCGTCCGACAGTACGGTCTTGAGTGGTACAAACTCCTCGTCGTTGCGCCTATAGCCGCTCGTCGTCGCGTAATTGGCAGATTCCAACGAACCAATCTGGACGCTCGACGGGGTCGTCAATGAGAGCGAGCCCTGCAGCGGCAATTGACCGCTGCTGATCTGTCGCTCACCTGCCGTCGAACCGAAATAGATGATGCCTTTGTCAAGCGGCGCAAGATTGACCGTCACGACGCTGACACCGCCGGCGGCATGGCCCTCGCTATAGCCCGGCGAATAGATCTGACTCTGCGTCGACCAGTATTCGGTGACGCCCCACCGCTCATGCTTGCGGATGAACTGCCCGGCAACGCCGAGATAGGTCATGTTCGGGTCGGCTTTGGAGATGTCGTAGATGCGCCCGTCGCTGCCGATCAGCCGCGTCGTGTTCACCATGCCAGGCAGGAACTTGACGCTGCCGCCGGCGACGTTCATCACCGAGCCGGCGGTGATGACGCCCGAGGCTGCCCCGTTCTCGACCTTCAGATCCGTGTTGAGACTGATGCTGCCGCCGACGGTCATCAGCTGATAGATGCTGCGCGGCACCTTGGCGACGTAGCCGCTGGCATCGGCGATCGGCGTGCCGACCCAGGTCGTGCCGTCGCTGCGCGTGCCGGTCTTGCGGATGTCGATCCACAGCGTCTGGCCGTAGACCACGCCGCTGCCGTCCGCCGAAACGGTAGCGTAAGGCGGGCGCTGCAGCGGCATGTCGGCGAACTCGGCCAGCAGCTTGACGGGGATGACGTTGTAGCCGGCCGGCAACTCGACGTTCTGGAGCCCCGCCACGTCGATCGTGGCACCGGGTGCGAGCAGGACGGACTTGGGATCCAGAGAATTGGGATTGACTCCGTTCTGATTGCCGTCAGTGCCCGACGTCGTCCCCTGATGGAATAGGCTCCACACCTTGTTCCCCAGATCCTTGGGGAAGTTCATGGCATTGAGCGAGACCTGCGCCGAGGGTGCCGAGATCAGGCCGCTCGCGCCAATGGTCACGCTGGCCTGGGCCGAGGCCTCGATGTAGGTCGGCACGAAGCTCTGCGAGCCGGGCAGGCCTGCCGACCCGTCGTCCACCGGCAGGCTCGAGATCACGCCGTCCATGGTGACGCTCGTGGCGGCGCGCAGCAGCACGAAGCTGTTGCGGCTGATGCTGGTGTCGGCGGACACCACGCCTTGGAGCAGATGCCCGGCGCTGTCGGTCAGTGCGCGGCCATTCGCATCGGTTGGATTGGCAATGCTGACCTTGTCGCCGTTCATGACGAGGACGCCGCGGCCGATATCGATCACGCCGTCGTGGACGGCCTCGCCTGTGCCCGGCAGGTAAAAGTTGGTGCGCGGGTAGCCGAATGGATCCGTGCCGTTTGGATCGGTGTTGTACGACGCGGCGAATTGCGAGAGCCTGAACTCCGTGCCCGGGAACTTGTTGGTGTTGCCCTTGTCGTCCTTGCCGAGCACTTCCTTGGGGAACACCGAGTAGCCGTTGGGCACCACGTCGATGGTGCGCGCGGCGACCATCGCCACCTCGCCGGTCGTGGCCGTGATCGACCCGGAATTATAAACGTTGGCGCCGAACAGGAAGACCGAGCCGGGTGAGCCTTGTGCGACCTGGTCGTAGCGGATGTTGCCGGTGATCGACGCGCCGCGCTCGACCTTGATGTCGCCCGCGACCAGATTGGTCGCCGCGCCGCCGTCCTTGTCGTAGATCGAGAAAGAGTTCAGGTTGGCGATGCCCTGGTCCATGAAGAACTTGTCGCGTTCCTGGAGCGACGCGCCCAGCTTGCCGACATCGAGGCTGGAGGCGATCAGGGTGTGGACGTTCACCTGCGCCCCCGCACCGAACACGATGCCGTTTCGGTTGATGAGATAGACGCCGCCGAGCGCGTTGATCTGGCCGAGGATGCGGCTGGGCGACGCACTCGAGTCCACCCGGTTCAGAGCGATCCAGTCGGACGCCGATTGCTGGAAATTGATGGTGGTGTTGGCGCCGACGTTGAAGCTGTCCCAGTACAGGATGGCCTTTTTCTGGGTCTGCTGGATGTCGACGTCCACCTTCGTGACGCCATTCACTTCCTTGGCGCTCTGCTTCGGCGCGTTGGCACCGGTCCATTTCGACGGATCGAGCTTGATCCCGGCCAAAGGATCGTTGTCGGTGCCGCCGGTGGGCATCAAGCCTCCCGTGACCAGCCCGTTCGGAACCGACCCGCCGGCGGCCCGCGCTGCGGCGGCGGCATCGGCCTGCAGCTTTCGCGCGGCCGCGAGCGCGGCTGCCGCGCGGGCCAGCGAGGCCTGCGCCTGCGTCGCCGCTCCCGCTGCCTGCTGCGCGGCCTGGATCGCCGCCTGCTGCGCTTCCTGCGTCGGTACGACCGTATTGGCGCCCGGCGTGAGGCTGCGCGCGTGGCCGTAGCCGCTCGCCAGCGACAACGCCACCAGACTGACGCCGCACAGCAGCGCACGTTCGAAGGCCCGGCGAGAGCCCCGAGCAGTTGCGCCCGGGGACGGCATAACATTGTCAGGATGGGGCACGCCGCAGCACCTTCAAATCGAATGGTTCCAGCCGGGCAACCGCAAGGCAGGCCCGTGCGGCGCATTTACCTTTCGTTTACTAACATTGATATGTCAGAATTGTAGCACTGACGACAGATGCCACCGGCGTTATGATATCAAATAACATGGCGAATGGCGCGGATCAGGCCGTCCGGCGTGCCGATCAGTCGCAGATAAAGCGCCGGCGGCAGGCGGGGTCAGCGCGGACCCCGATTGGCGAGCGGATTGACGAGACCGGGCGGCAATCGGAGATTGGCAGGCATGGCCCGGCCGATCGGCAGGTTCATGTTGGCGCCCGGATGAACATAGGTGCCATCGTTGGCCGCAACGGGCGGCTGGGCGGTCGGTGCAGCGGGCATCGCCGGCGGCACGGCCGGCATCGGCGGCGGCCCCGCAAGCATGGGGGCGCCAGGCGTCCCGCTTCCTTTCACGTCCGGCGCCGGGAGATCGAGCACGGCCTGATCGAGGCCCCTTGCCAGTTCGACCCGCCGCCGCTCGACCGCGCGGAGCGTCCATCCATTGTGATTTTCGCCGGCCCTCAGCCGGACCACCGACTTGCTGCGGGCGTCCAGAAAGAGGCCGATCTTTTCGGCGCCGATGATGGTTCCGAGCAAGGACAGCTGCGGCGTTTCCGGCTTGGGCGGCGGCCCCGGCGGAGGCGCGGGCATCGCCACCGGCGCGACCGCGGGCGGACGCCGGGTCGGCGCGAACAAGGGCCGCTCGCGCGTTGCCGTCAGACGTGCCAACGGAATTGCCCATAGCGGATTGTCGCCGAGCGCACGCTGCGGAAGGCCGGCAGCCGGCGCGCGCTCGGGAGCGGCTGCCGCACGCCCGGACATCGTCGGGCTCGTCGCGCCCGGCGTAGGATCGGCCGGTTTCGTCGCGAACAGATCCTCGGCGGGCTCGGTCGCGATGACATCCATCGCCGACGGTGCACCGACGGCCGCGACCGCCCCCAATACGAGGACGCCCGCAAACGACATGACAAGAAGGCGCAGCGACATGGCAGAGGCGGTCCTTGCTCGACCCCGAGCGATAACGTTGCGTCTTATCACCGATGTGACGCCATGTGAAACGGTTATCACTTCGGCGCCGCGTTCCCCTGCCTCGCGATGGCCCTGTCATGCGACACAGCAAAAAATGCACCCGGCTGACGCCGGGTGCACAGTCTCGGATCGTTGATCGGACCGGAGCCCGAGCAGCGATCAGTAAGCGCCGACCTTGCCGGAGCAGCCGCTGCCCTGCGGACCGTTGGTGGGGTCGTTGAGCAGCGAGTAGATTTCGTTCTGCCACACCGACGGGACCTGGGCGAAGCCGTTCTCGTTGAAGATGCCGGCCGCGCTGGTGCCGTACACGAAGTCGAGCCAGGTCTTGAACCAGATAAAGGCGTTGTTGCCGTTCGCGTGGGTCTGGTAGCACTGGTACATCATGATCCACGAGAAACCGGAGATCGGGTACGAACCGGCGACCACCGGATTCGCGTTCACGCCCTGAAGGCTCCAGGTCAGCGGGTTGGCACGGCTCGAGGCGTCCATCTGCGGAATGGCGGTCGCCATCGCCTTCTGCGCGGCAGCCGGGGTCGGCGGCTGGAACTGGCCGGTCGAAGCGGTGATGTCCCACTGCGACTGCAGGTTCGCGGTCTTCAGGCCACCGACCTTGACAGGCAGCCAGAAGTCGGACGACGCGTAGCCGATCGCACCGTTGGTGTTGGTGACGAGAGTGACGAGCGCGCCGCTGCCCGAAGCGTTGGCGAAGGTGCCGCCGCCCGGATTGGCATTCGAAGTGCCGCACTGGTTGGTCGCGAACTGATCCGGCCAGTTGAGCTGGTTCGCACCGCGCGGAACCAGCGGGGTGGAGCAGGCCTGCGCACGGTCGGTCCAGGGGAAGGCGTAGGAGACGACGGTCGAGTCGGTCTCGTTGTTGGGACCGAACTCGTAACGGCACTGTTCAACCAGGGCATTGGAGAACAGGAAGGTGGTGCCGCTGCCGTCCGTGCGATGCACGAAGGTGATGTTGCCGGTGCCGAGCACGCCGCCGTTGAGGGCGGTCAGGATCGGGTTGTTCCACTTGGTGATGTGACCGGAGACGATGCCGCAAACGGCGTTGCGCGACAGGTTGAAGCCGGAGCTGCCGCCGGCCGGGGTGGCAGGCAGGATGTTCAGCGCCGCACCGGTGCCGTCCTTGCCGTTGAAGCCCAGCGCGACCGGGCCGACCACGGCCGGGATCGCGATCATGTTGCCGAACTTCGACTGCGGGCTGTTGGCGCCGCCGGTGTTCCACGCCGTCATATCGGCCGCGTTGACGACGTCGTCGCTGCCGACGAACTGGACGCCGTCATAGTCGGCGGTGCTATTCACGTTCCAGTTCGAGTCGGTGTAGGCCGGAGCGGACGACGAGGGCGTGCCGATCTGGGTCTTGTCGTTGGTGCGCAGCACGGTCTTGCCGTTGCCGGACCCCGTCGCCGCGTACAGCATCACGCCGCCGAAGCCGCTGGTGTTGAAGCCGGTGCAATTCGCCGCCTTGGCCATCGGACCCGGCCTGCCGGAGCTGCCCTGGGCCTGGCTGTACATGCAATCCATCAGCTGACGATAGACGATCTGCGGGAACGTCGCGCCAGCGCCGAACGCAAGCGACTGTGCCTGTGCGGATTCGGAAGCGACGCCCATCGCGGCGAACGCAACCGACCCCATAAGTAGCGCCTTCATGTTTCGCATAGTCTTGCTCTCCCTGTTTGGATCCCCCTGGCTGCCAACCCCGGCAGCCGGGTCCCGGAGCGCCGCGGAAGCTAACCGCGATATGTGAGACTTTCATTGTTATTTTGTGAATTATGATATCATCATCTCATTGAAACGTGAGACCAAGAATGATCGCATCAACGAACGCCAAGAAAATACGCAGGAAATCGCCGCTCGATCATCCATGGAAAATGTTATTCGCAGGGCTGCGCCGTCACAGGCCGAAGATACTGCGGCAAGAACGGATCGGGTTCGATAGTCGCTGCGCACAACTCTTTGTTGCAAGCCGCGGTCCTGCGAATCGCGAATAACGCGACTTCACATACATGTCTTGCCGACATCACATCACCGTCAACGTCAAGCCGTTAAAAAGCGCCCCCGCAAAGTGATCGCGCTTCGACATGCAGCCTCGACCAGTTCAGACGCATGACGAGTGGCGTGAGCTGCAACGACTGTCCCACGAGAGGAAGTGACATGAGCGCCTCGTCCGCCATCCTTATGGTTCGCCCCTTCGACAAGGCACGTGCGGGTGCTGCGAGCTTCTGGCTTGCCCTTCTGCTCGGTGCCGCGACACCTGCGTCCGTCCAGGCTCAAACGCCCGAAACCGTCGTTGCCATCGTGAACGGCCAGAAGGTTCTCGAAAGCGACATTCAAGTGGCCGACGATATTCTCGGCCGCAATCTTCTCGCGCGCGAGCCGGCCGAACGCCGCGAGACTCTCGTGAAAATACTGATCGACGGCGTGCTGCTGTCACAGGCCGCCAAGGATCGCAACATCGTGGACGAGGCCGACTTGCAACGTCGTGCGACGTTTACGCGCAACCAGGGGCTTGCCAACCATTTCCTGACGATCATCGGGCAGCAAGCAGTGACCGAGGAGGCGATGCGCAAAGCCTACGAGGAAGTCGTGGTGAAGGGAGCGCCGACTGAACCGGAGCTCCATCTGCGACACATGGTCTTCATGATTTCGCCTCCGGCGGACGATGGTGCGGTGAAGGCGGCGGAGCAGAAAGCGCAGGCGGCGATTGCACGGATCAACAAGGGCGAGGACTTTGCCGTCGTGGTCGCCGAAATGTCCGAAGATCCGACGACCAAGAGCCGAGGCGGAGACTACGACTGGCGCGCGCGCGGCGAGATCGGCAAGGAATACGCCGAAGTTGCCTTCAAGCTGAAGAAGGGCGAAGTTTCCGCACCATTCAAGACGGCCGTCGGCTGGCACATCTTGAAACTCGACGACGCGCGGACACGACAGCCTGTCGCTTATGACAAGATCCGTGACCGCCTCGCCGTTCTCGTTGCGAACGCCGCACAGCTGGAACTCGTCGACAAAATCCGCTCCGAAGCCAAGATCGAGCACATGAACCCGCCAGAGAGAGCGGACAAGGAAACGGTCGGCCGCAAATAGCATTTTGGCGATGACCTGCCCTACCGACCCAAGCAGGCGCGTCGAGCAGCGCCGCGGGACCTCCGCAATGACGAAGCTCCGGTTGGGCATCCTGCTGCACTGTCTGTGGGGTGGCACCGCAGTTGCGCAACCCGTAATGTTCTGGTTCAACGACCCGGTTGGACCGGACGAGACTGTCATGGTCACCGGTTCGGATCTCGACCAGATCACATCGGCGACCGTGGCTCAGATAGGCGACGTGTCCGACCGTGGCACCGGACAGGAAACGACCATCCCTATCCTCCAGTCCAATCCGCTCTCCCTCAAATTCGTGATCCCGAAGAACTTCGGCCCCGGCCTGTACCGGTTCACATTGAGGCATGCGCAAGGCGCGATCTACGGACGGATCAATCTGCCAAGTGTCTATTGGAGACAGGGAGATCTCGGCAATGATGCATCGCCGGACGGCTGGCTTCAGGTGTTCGGGCGCAACATTGTTCGCGACTCCGGACGGGCACATTTGTGGCTGATTGCCGAGGAAACTTCGCTCCGGATTGATGCCCCTCTCGTCAAAGGCGATATGTGGCGTGGCATCTTCCGCATTCCGAAGGACGTCAAGCCCGGACGCTATGCCCTGCGGCTCACGAACGGAGACGGAGTTGAGAGCGAGTCCGTCGATGCCGGCCCCCTCACCGTCCGCGCGCCCGCGACGACGGCAGGGCAGGAGTATGATGTTAGGGCCTACGGCGCAAACGGAGATGGACGTCTCGACAACGCGCGAGCGATCAAGGCTGCGATCGATGCGGCAAAGGAAGCCGGCGGCGGCACGGTCTACTTCCCGCGAGGGCGATATCTCGTCTCCGATATGATCAGCATCCCGCCTGGAGTGAAGCTCAGAGGAGAGCGCACTGATCTCGTCAATCTGCTTTGGCCGGACTTCGAAAGCCTGCCGGCGGCCCTGATCCGCGGAACCTCGCGGTTTGCGATCGAGGATCTCACGATCTACGCCTCGAACCACCCCCACGTGATATCCGGCGGATTCCAGTTCGGCGATCAACAGGCACCTGGCGCCGGTGAGATTGCCATCAGGCGCGTTCGCATTCGAGCCTCGGCCTTTCGAGGCTTGATGGAGCCGGACGCCGCTCTGCGCCGCATGAACGACTTTCAGCGACTTTACGCCGCCGCGGCGCCGGACAGCATCCGGTTGAGCGGCGACCGGGTCGAGGTCACCGATTGCGACGTCCTGGGGTCGGGACACTCGTTGAGGCTGTTCAAGGCGAGCAACGCCGTCGTGACCGGCAACATCCTGATCAACGGACGCTATGGCGCCTACTCCTTGGTCGGATCGCGGCGGGTCATTTTCGAAAACAACACTGTGAGTTCATCCGATCTGCAAGCCAGCGGAGGCGGGATCACTACGCTTTCGAAATTCGTCAGCGCCTCCGAGAACATCTTCATCGGTGGCAACAGCTTCAGGGCCATCTACGGTCTCGACCGCGAAGCGATGACGACGGACGGACCCGGCGGCTATTACTTCGGTCGCGCCGAGAGCACCAAGCCCGACGGGCTGTTGCTTCGCGATCGGCCCAATCAATATCCCGCGGGCCTCGATTGGACGGACGCCGCCGTCATGGTGGTGAATGGCCGCGGCACCGGCCAATATGCCCGCCTCAAGGGGCGGGAGGACAGGCCGGACGGCCTGTCGATCACGCTCGATCGCCCCCTCCAGGTTTCACTGGACCATACGTCGGAAATCACGGTCACACAGGCCCAGCAGAACTACCTCGTCATCGGCAATTCGTTCGAGGACACGGGCGTCGCGGCCCAGGCGTATGGAACGGCGGTGGACCATGTCATCGCCGGCAATCACTCGAACAGAACCAGCGGCTTCGCTGCCTTCGGCCTGTCCTATGAGCAATTCCAGCCCGTCTGGCGAACGCAGTTCCTGGGCAATCACATACTCGAGGGCAACGTGTATCGCGCGGGCCCCGAACGCTCGATCTTCTCCAACGAGGCCTCGATCCTGGTGCGCGGAAACCAGACATCGACCAGTGCGAACCGTCCGCCAATGGTTCAGGCGATCGTCATCCGGGGCAATCGTCTCGATCAGGACGCTCACATCGAGATCAGGGGATTTGTCCCCGCCTCGCCAGGTGTTCGCGACGTCGTCATCGAGGACAACATCACGGGCGCCTCGCGCGAAGGGCTGACCATTGATCGCGGCGTCGCGTGGTGGATATCCCGCAAGAACGAAGAGAGGCGCATCCAGAAGTAGCGCGGCCCGTGTCCGGCGGCGCCCCAGTCACCCAAATGATATGTTCCGTTGTTAGTTAACCATTCGCCGGCCCACATAACCGTCACAGCAATCTCTTGCCCTGAGCATCCCCGAAAGCTGCCCTGATGACCGCAATCCTCGGCCTGAACCTCAACCATCCAGATGCCTCCGCGGCGCTCGTCCTCGATGGGAAAGTGGTCGCTGCAGCCGCCGAGGAGCGCTTCGGTCGGCGTATCAAACACGATCCATCCTTTCCCCAGAACGCGATCCGCACCGTCCTCGCCATGGGCGGAATCTCGGCGAAGGAGCTCGACCTGATAGCGGTCGCGCGCGACCCCTCCCAGAACCGGGCCGCGCAAGTATCCTATGTGCTGCGCAATCCCATCTCCGGCGGCATGGCCGCCATGGAGCACATTCGCCGTGCACGGGTCGATGTCAGCATCAGCGACATGGTCGCCGAGGCCTGCGGAGAGGACCCGGGCACGGTGAAGGCGAAGCTGGTGCCGGTCGAGCATCATCTCTCGCACATCGCCAGTTCCTACTATTGCTCGCCGTTCGAAAGCCTGACCGCCGGATTCTCGTATGACGGCAGTGGCGATTTCACCAGCATGATGGCCGCCCGCTGCGAGGGCACCAGCATAGAGGTGATCGACCGTGTCCACCTGCCCCACAGCCTGGGCTTCTTCTACACGGCCTGCTGTCAGTTCATCGGGTTCGACGGCTTTGGCGAGGAATACAAAGTCATGGGGCTCGCCCCTTACGGCACGGACAAGTATTTGGGTGAAATGCGCGACCTCGTCCAGACCCGTTCCGATGGCTGGTTCAAGCTGGCCGACGGCTATTTCGGCATGCACCGCGGCGGCGAAGGCGACAAGATGGACGACAACCATCGTATCGACATGATGCGCCTGTTCACGGACAAATGGACCGCCAGGTTCGCCGCGCCGCGACAGCGGAACGAGGAGATGACACAGCGCGAGAAAGACATCGCGCGCTCGTGCCAGATGCGCTTCGAGGAGATCTCGCTTCACTGCTTCAAGCGATTGCACGATCTTGTACCCGCCAGCCAAGTCGCCTATGCGGGCGGATGCGCGCTCAACGGTGTCATGAACGCGCGGCTGCTGCGAGATACCCCCTTCCAGCAAGCCTACATGCAACCCGCTTCGGCCGACGACGGTCTTTGCGTCGGTGCTGGTCTATGGGCTTGGCACAATGTCGCAGGCGGGCGGGAGCGGTTTCACATGACGCACGCCTATTGGGGTCCTTCGCACGCAGACGAGACCATGCGGCGGACCGCCGAAGCTTCCCAGTGCCCAATGCGGGAGCTGGGGGATGGGCATGTGCCCAAGGCGGTTGCCGCACTGCTGCATGCCGGTCTGGTCGTCGGTTGGTATCAGGGGCGATCTGAATGGGGGCCGCGTGCGCTTGGCAATCGCTCCATCCTCGCCGACCCGACGCGTCCCGACATGAAGGACGTCATCAACGCCAAGATCAAGCGGCGCGAGAGCTTTCGTCCCTTCGCACCCAGCGTCCTGCAGCCCGCCGTCGCAACCTATTTCGAGCAGGACGTCTTTAGCCCCTTCATGATGCACGTCGTCAAGCTGCGGCCGGAGTGGCGGGAGAAGCTTCCGGCCATCACCCACGTCGATGGTACTGGCCGGCTGCAAAGCATCGCGCGTGAGACCAATCCGCTGTATTATGAGCTGATCGAGAGCTTCGGCGCCTTGTCCGGCATCCCGATCGTGCTCAACACAAGCTTCAACGAGAACGAGCCGATCGTGGACACGCCCGAGCAGGCAATGAGCTGCTTCCTGCGGACCGGCCTCGATGCAATCTGCCTCGGCCGCTATCTCGTGGTGAAGGCCGAACACGCGCATCTTCTGCCAAACGCGTGAAACGTTCTGCAGGCACCACGGGACGTGATGCTTGATTGATCCGTCCTGGATCTGCCCCTCGGTCAGGCCGGAAGCAGCGTCGTCTTTTGGTAGGCCTCATAAGCGCGCCGCAGACCCTCTTCCAGCAAGGTCGTGGCGCGCCAGCCGAGCCTGGCGAGCTTGGTGACATCGAGCAGCTTGCGCGGTGTGCCGTCGGGCCGCGAAGTATCGAACGAGATCTCGCCGTGGTAGCCAACCACTTTGGCGACGACGCGTGCGAATTCGGCGATGCTGATGTCCTCGCCCGTGCCGATGTTGACGAGCTCCGAATCCGAATAGGTCTTCATCAGATGGACGCAGGCGTCCGCCATGTCGTCGACATAGAGGAACTCGCGCCGTGGCGTGCCGGTGCCCCACACCACCACGCTTCTCGCGCCCGTGACCTTCGCTTCGTGGAAGCGCCGGATCAGCGCGGCGACGACATGGCTGTACTCGGGTTCATAGTTGTCCCCGGGGCCGTAGAGGTTGGTCGGCATCACGCTGAGGAAGTCGCTGCCGTACTGGCTGCGATAGGCATCGGCCATCTTGATGCCGGCGATCTTGGCGATCGCATAGGGCTCGTTGGTCGGCTCTAGCGGCCCCGTCAGCATGGAGTCTTCGCTCAGTGGCTGCGGTGCCAACCTGGGATAGATGCAAGAAGATCCCAGAAACATCAGCTTCTCGACGCCGTTCAGATGGGCGGCGTGGATCACATTGGAAGCGATCGCGATGTTGTCGTAGATGAACTCGGCGCGTAGCGTGTTGTTGGCGAGAATGCCGCCAACCTTAGCCGCAGCGAGGAATACGACCTGTGGCCGCATGTTCTTGAACCAATCGAACACGGCCGCCTGGCTGCAGAGATCGAGCTCGCGCCGGTCCGCCGTGACGAGATCGATCTCCTCCCGCGCCAGCCGCCGTACCAGAGCGCTGCCAACCATGCCACGATGGCCGGCGACGTAGACGCGCTTGCCCTGCAGTTCAAACCGAGTGCCGCTTGCCATAGGCTCCATTCCGCTTCGCCTCGGCCAGATCGCTGGCCACCATCTCCTCGACCAGTTGCGTGAAGGTCCGCTTCGGCGCCCAGCCCAGCACCTTGCGCGCCTTGCTGGCGTCGCCGACCAGGATGTCGACCTCGGTCGGACGGAAATAGGCCGGATCGATCTTCACAACGGTCTTGCCGCTCTTTTCGTCTACGCCGATTTCGTCGACGCCCTTGCCGCGCCATGCGATGCGGCGGCCGACTTGCGCGAAGGCCAGTTCGACCATCTCGCGCACCGAGCGCGTCTCGCCGGTAGCGAGCACGAAGTCATCGGGTTTGGTGGCCTGGAGGATCTTGTGCATGCCTTCGACATAATCCCTGGCGTGGCCCCAGTCGCGCTTGGCCTCGACATTGCCAAGATAAAGCATCTCGTCAAGCCCGACCTCGATGCGCGCCACGCCGCGCGTGATCTTGCGGGTCACGAACGTCTCGCCACGGACCGGGCTCTCGTGATTGAATAGGATGCCGTTCGCGGCGAACATGCCGTAGGCCTCGCGGTAGTTCACCGTGATCCAGTAACCGTAGAGTTTTGCGACGCCGTAGGGCGAGCGCGGATAGAACGGCGTGGTCTCCTTCTGCGGTATCTCCTGCACAAGGCCATAGAGTTCCGAGGTCGAGGCCTGGTAGAACCGGGTCTCCTTCTCCATGCCAAGGATGCGGATCGCCTCCAGAAGCCGCAGCACGCCAACGGCATCAGCGTTCGCCGTGTATTCCGGGCTCTCGAAGGAGACCGCCACATGGCTCTGCGCGGCGAGATTGTAGATCTCGGTCGGCCGGATCTGCTGCACTAGGCGGATCAGGCTGGTGGAGTCGGTCATGTCGCCGTAATGCATCAGAAACGGCACATCCCCGACATGGGGGTCCTGATAGAGATGATCGACCCGTGCCGTGTTGAAGGAGGACGAGCGCCGCTTGATGCCGTGCACCACGTAGCCGAGCGACAACAGATATTCGGCAAGATAGGCGCCGTCCTGCCCGGTCACGCCGGTGATGAGAGCGATCCGCTTACCCATTTCCACACCCTACTGCTGCAAATTCGCGATACCGCATGCCGTCCCCACCCGGGGCCTGCTTGACACACCGGCCAACCCATACCCACACGATCACTTCCCAAGTGCTGCACATCCGCCCCTGCTCAGAACTGGAAGTAGATGAACTCGGCATGACCAAAAATGCCGAACAGTATGATGTAGTATGCGAGCGCCACGCCTGCGCCTGTGGGAAGCCAGCGTATTTCACTGAGCGCCTGAAGCCGCTGTGGGCGGAATGCGAGGTGGAAGTCGACCACAAACAGGATGAGCAGCGAGACCCCCAGCATCGCCAATTCCACGCTCGCGAGCCCAAGCATCTTGAGCGTGCCGTATGACACCGGACCGAACTCGCCGAGGCTTCGGAACGCGACAAATGCATTGGCGAGGCTGGTCGAACGAAAGAAGACCCAGCCTGCCAGCACGATCGCCATCGTCCAGACCCAGCCGAGCAGCCGTCGGGCGGTCCGGTTCAACCAAAGCTCCACCCTTGCGACCCTCGCGAAGGCGCGCTCGAGCACCAGACCGGTTCCGTGCAGCACGCCCCAGGCAACGAAGGTCCAAGCAGCGCCGTGCCATATTCCACTGACTGCGAACACGATCATCAGATTGCGCGCGGTGGTCCACTCGCTGCCGCGGCTGCCGCCGAGAGGAATGAAGAGATAGTCGCGAAACCAGCTGGAGAGAGATATGTGCCAGCAACGCCAGAACTCGTTCAGGCTGCTGACGAAATACGGCTGCCGAAAGTTGATCATGAGATCGAACCCCATGATCCGCGCCGTCCCACGGGCTATGTCGGAATATCCGGAGAAGTCGCAATAGATCTGAATGGCGAAGAGGACGACGGCCAGCAGTTGGTAGCTTCCCGAATATTGTTCGGAATTCGCATAGATCCCATTGACCACCGGAGACACGACGTCAGCGATGCACATCTTCTTGAACAATCCGAAGCCGATCAAAAACAGGCCGGCGTTCAGATCCGGAAAAGACAACCGATGCACGGTCCGAAACTGCGGCAGCATATGCCCGGCACGCTCGATTGGGCCGGCAATCAGTTGCGGAAAGAAGCTCACATATTGGGCATAGGTGAGGAAGTCGCGCTCGGCCTCGACCTTCCGATAATAGACGTCCAGGGTGTAGCCGATCGACTGAAACGTGTAAAAGGAGATGCCGAGCGGCAGCGCGAGCCCCAGCGCGTAATCCGGAATGACGTAGCCGAACAGTCCGGCCGCACCGATCACGTTCGCGATGAAGAAGTCCAGATACTTCACCGTCGCGAGAATGCCGAGATTGATGGACAGCGCCAATATCATCGCCGCCCTGCGGCCGCCTTCCGTCCGGGAACGCGCCATCATCAGTGCGGTCGTGTAGTCCACCGCCGTGGTCAGTGCGAGCAAGAGCCCGAAGGAAGGACGCCAGCTCATATAGAACACGTAGCTCGCGATCAGCAGTACGATCGGCTGTGTCCGCTTCGGCAGACCAAAGAAGACCGCAAGAAACGCCACGAAAAACGTCAGGAACTCGAACGAATTGAAGAGCATCAGTCGAATGCTCCGGTCGCCTTCAGAAGTCTGGCCAAATCTGCCGTAAAAACCTTTGCACCGCTCGGGTTCATGTGCTGGGGATCGGCAAAGAGCGCCGGCGGATAGACGAAATAGTCGGGCCCGATCACGCGGATCAGCGGCCACTCGGACATGACCGTCATCCGCAGCTGGTCGGACGCCGCGCACGGCGCCACCTCGCCTTCGCGAAAAAGCCCTGGAATGAAAATCACCTGAAACCCATACTTGCGCGCGAGATGTTCGAGCCGACCGCGCACATGGGATAATCCGGGAATGAGACGAGGTTGGCTCCGGGCGGCATTGTCGGTCGGTAGCGAATAGTCGGTCGGCAGCCGGTCATCGGAATATTGGCTCTGCGACTTAATGAAGTACCAACCCCTGTCTTCGATCATGGCCGACTGCTGCGCTTCCACGTCGCGCACCGCTTCCGCAAGCCGATTTCGGTTCTGGAGGAGAAACAGCGCGGCATCGCGGGGCAAGGCGCGGAACGGGAAAAGCGTACCGGCGAGGCGATTGTCGTCGTGCAGCAGCGCGGCAAGTCCCTCGGCTTCGGCTTTCCCGTCCCAGGGGATCGTCAAAAGCACGTGCGTCGGGATGTTGCCCGCCGCCAAAGCGGCCTCCAGGATGGGAAGGAAGCGCACTTCTCCGGGCAGTCCCAAATTGTAGGAGCGGAAGTGCGGTCCCACCTCGGCGTCGAGATCGCGCGGCCGGAAGGCCGCGAGGATCTTGCTGTGGCCAAACACCATGACACGATGCCGGTCGAGCGGATCGAACATCGGATTCTTGACGAGCGTGTCGAACTTTGCGTCGGCAATGACGACCGAGCCCGCCTTGAGGAAAGGAAGAAAAAGGTAGGCCGCCCCCAGCGCAATCCAGACCGCACCGAAGAGCAGGACAAATATCCCTGCTCGCCTGATCCAGGATCCCGTCTGCGCCGCAGTCGAAATATCGATTGCGTGGTGCCCTCCCGAGCCGCCGAGTGCCTCCGTCACATCGATCGCCGGTCGCGGCAGGTTCGAAACGAGCGACAGCTTTTCGGAAGGTTGGTGCCGGCGTGGCTTGGACATTTCCGAGACAACTCACGGGACTACGCTGCAGCGGGAGGACGCCGGGTGGTCACGCCGATAGAGCACTCGCTCCGACCTGCGAGCCGCGGATCATCGCCGCGCATGTCGCAGCTACGATCCGGTCTACCCGTGCTACCCGAGAGGCAGCCGATAGCAAAAAAACATTACAGTTTGACGATATCATTCGGACACCATCACATTAAACGCCGGATTGCGATGATAACTAACATTGGCTAGAGAAGCCCGCGTTCGCTTGTGCGCGGGACGACGCGCAAAGCCAGTCTCGCGCATGATTTCGGGGTAGAGCATGACGGTAACGGTCACGATTACGACCTCTGCGGTATCGAACGAGATGCGAGATGCTGATCTCATTCGCTGATGTCGGCGAACTCGGACCTTGCGACGTTTGCGTGGTCGGCGGCGGGCCCGTTGGCATCGCTCTCGCGCTCGCATGTGAAGAACGCGGCCTTTCCGTGGTCCTGGTGGAATCCGGGCACGAGGGCTCGGACGAATTCGCGGCTTCACTGTCGACTGCCCATTTGGTCGACGAACAGCGGCACGCGCCGACGCAGGTCGCAATCTGCCGCGGGCTGGGTGGAACGTCGCGCTGGTGGGGCGGGCGCTGCGTTCCGTTCGACCAAGTCGATTTCGCCATTCGCCCCCACGTTCCCGGCGTTGTTTGGCCCATCACGCATCGGGAGATATCATCCTGGTATGAAGCAGCGGCTGCTTTCTTCGGGATTGGCCCTGCTCGTTTCACCACTTCGCCCGTATCGACGTCGCTGGGCGACGTCCGAACCGACCAGCTCGAACGCTGGACGGCGGAGAACGACGCCGGGCGCAGGAATCGCGCGCGTCTCGCGCAATCCTCCCTCATCAGGGTCGTGCTGGGTGCGACCGTGACGGAATTCAAGGTGTCGGATGACGGTCGCCGCGTCGTGGAACTGACCGCTTGCAATGCTAATCAGAGGCGACGTATCACCGCGCACTCGACGGTGCTGGCTTGCGGCGGTCTGGAAACAACGCGGCTGCTGCTGGTCGCGCAGCAGAATCGGCCCGGTCTGCTCGGCAGCGCCCTCGGCCGTTTCTACATGGGGCACGCTTCCGGAAAGATCGCCGACGTGGTTTTCACGGACCCCGACACTGCATCGGCTCACGACTTCTTTCTCGACGAGGGGCTTTATGTACGGAGGCGCTTCACACTTGCGGCCGACGTGCAGCAGCGCGAAAAACTCCTCAACATCGCCTTCTGGCTCGACAACCCGCCGTTCCACAACGCCGCGCACCGCAACGGCATTCTCTCCTTGGTCTGGATGGCGCTCGCCATACCGCCGATCGGCCGACGGCTGCTGCCAGAAGCCATCCGCGCAATTCACGTCGGGCCGGCGCCGCATCGCTGGAGCGACCATCTGCTCAACGTGTTGCGGTCACCGTTCGCAACGCTGCAGGATCTCGCCACCATCGTGCAGGAGCGATTTCTCGCCAAGCCTCGGCGGCCGGGCTTCCTCATACGGAGCGCAGAGGGCCGCTATGCGCTGCATTTCCTGGCCGAACAGGCACCCAACGGCAACTCCCGTGTCAGCCTGTCCGACCGCAAGGATGTGCTGGGGCTCCCCTTCCTCGATGTCGACATACGCTTTTCGGAGGTCGACGCTCAGTCCGTCGTTCGCGCCCATGAGATCCTCGACCAGTCGCTGCGCGAGTCCGGATACGGACGTCTCGACTACCACGTGCCGGCGGAAGCGCGCATCGCCAGCGTATTGCGTCAGGCCAAAGACGGCTTCCATCAGATCGGCACGACCCGCATGGGCATGAGCGCAGAGGACAGCGTCGTCGACGCGGACTGCCGTATCCACGGCATCGAAAACCTCTACGTGGCATCCAGCTCGGTATTCGTCTCCTCCAGCCACGCGAACCCAACCTTCTCGGCCGTAGCGCTGGCGTTGAGACTGGCTGCGCACCTATCGGAGAACGCACGCGCCGGGTATCTTGGAGCAGCGGCATGAGACTGGTCCGTGTTCCGAAGCTGGGTCGCCAGGTTTCGGCCATCGGTTTTGGCTGCGCGTCGCTGGGCTCGCGCATTTCAGCATCGGAAGGCCAGCGCGCGGTGGCGCGCGCGCTCGACCTTGGCGTCAGTTGGTTTGACGTCGCTCCTCCCTATGGCGATGGTCGTGCGGAAACGCTGCTCGGCCAATGTCTTCGCGGGCGGCGCGACAAAGTCGCGATCTGCACCAAATTCGGCATCGCTCCGCCGCAGCTGTCGCTCACCGCACGACTGCTTCGACCCGCCGCCCGCCACGCTATTGCCTCGTTTCCCGCCCTGCGGCGGATAGCGTCCGGAGCTCGCTCGACCGGAACGCGAGCGGCCATCGACGCGGAGGAGATCGAGAGGTCTGTGATGAACAGCCTCCGCGCACTTGGAACGGACTATGTCGACGTTCTTGCGCTGCACGACCCGACACCCGACGAGGCCGCGAGCGACCACATTTTCGACCGGCTGCGCCGCCTTGTCGAAAAGGGATACGTACGCGCCCTGTCCGTTGCAGGCGAGCCAGCCAGCGTGATTGCAGCCGCCCGCAGCGGAAAGCCGATCGACATCGCGCAGTTTCGCGACACTCCGCTATCGAACGCCGCCCCGAGTCTGCGCGTGCTGTTCTCCGCTCCCCCTCTGCTCGTGACGCACGGGGCATTCGATGCCGATGCCAGGCTGGCCGTCGCCGGCCTTTCCGATGACCGCGCCAGGCACGTCAGTGCCGTTGCGCGCGACCACGGGATCGAATTGCCGGAAGGCGCTGCGGATCTGCTTGTGCACTTCGCGTTCGCCAACAATCCCGACGGCATCGTGATCGTCTCGATGTTCCGGACCGAACACATGCAGCGCAACCTGGCGGCATGCAGAGCAACGCCGGCGCCGGCGCTTGCCTCCGCCTTGCGAGACGCGCTGACCGCAACCCACGCCCTGGCGGGAGCATCCTGATGCATCGTCCTGACACCTCGCCACGGCGTTTCTCAGCTGGGGAATACTGAGCCATGTGCGCAGTCAACGGCTCATTCGCCTACGGCGCCGATGCCCCCCGGGTCGACAGGTCCGAACTGCTGCGCGTTCGGGACGCCATGACCGCGCGCGGTCCCGACGCGGCCGGCATTTGGCTGTCTGAGGACATGCGCGTCGGATTTGCGCATCGGCGGCTCGCCATCATCGATCTGAGTGAAGGCGGCGCGCAGCCCATGCTCGATCCGGAGACCGGCAACTGGATCTGCTTCAACGGGGAGATCTACAATCATCAGGCCTTGCGCGCTCGCTTGAATAGCGAAGGCGTTGCGACGCGCACGCTCTCCGACACCGAAGTCCTGCTGAAGCTCTATGCCCGGCGGGGCACCCGTATGTTCGAAGATCTGCGTGGTATGTACGCCTTCGCGCTGTGGGATGCCGGGCGGCGGGAGTTGCTGCTGGCCCGCGATCCCTTCGGCGTAAAGCCGCTCTACGTTGCCGACGACGGCCGCACGGTTCGCTTCGCATCGCAGGTCAAGCCGCTGCTCCTGACGCCCATCGACCGCAGGCCCGAGCCAGCCGGCCACGCGGGCTTCCTGCTCTGGGGATCGGTCCCTGAGCCCTACACGCTCCATCGCGGAATCCGCGCCCTGCCGCCCGGTCATTGGCAGCGTTTTGGAAACGGACACGCGACACCGCCGGTGAGCTTTGCCAACGTCATCGACGCGCTCGGCCATCTGCCGTCGGCTGCGAGAGGTCGTGCAGGCGACGCGCTCGAGCAGATCGCTGCGGCAGTCAAAGACAGCGTCGCCGCCCACATGGTGGCCGACGTACCGGTCGGCGTGTTCCTGTCGGCGGGTCTCGACTCCACGATGCTCGCGGCCTGCGCCGCGCATGCGGGAGAACTGCGCACGATCACCCTCGGCTTCAACGAATACGCCGACGGCCCTCACGACGAGGGGGGACTGGCCGGTGAAGTAGCAAGCTTGCTCGATGCAAGACATACCCTGCACCGCATCTCCGCGCACGACTTCAAGAGCGATCGCGAGCGGTTGATCGATGCAATGGACCAGCCTTCGATCGACGGCATCAACGTCTGGTTCGTTTCCAGAGCCGCTGCCGCACAAGGCCTCAAGGTCGCCATCTCGGGGCTCGGCGGCGACGAACTGTTCGGATCTTATCCCAGTTTCGACCAGGTGCCGAAGCTCGTGAAGCTGATGCAGCGTACTCCGGTCAGCGCTCGCGCCGGAGTTCTGTTGCGCCGCCTCGCCCAACCATTTTCCTCATTCATGCCGTCGCCGAAATATGCCGGGCTAGCCGAGTACGGCCATAGCCTTGCGGGGGCCTATCTCCTCCGGCGAGCGCTTCACATGCCTTGGGAGCTCACCGAGTTGATGGACCCGGCCATGGCGAAGGAGGGCTTGCAGGAGTTGGCGACGATGGACCGCCTCGAGGCGAGCATCCATGGGCTGGATCGCGATCGCATCGCGGTCTCGGCGCTCGAAATGCAATGGTACATGCGTAACCAATTGCTCCGTGACGCCGATTGGGCGGGCATGGCTCACTCGATCGAAATCCGCGTGCCGCTGGTCGACCTGCACTTGCTTCGCGACTTCATCGAGTTACCGGACCTCGATGCGGCGAGCGAGAAGCGCACCATCGTTCGCCGCGTCGCGCCACACCTGCCGGAAGAGATACTCAATCGACCAAAAACCGGATTCTCCGTCCCAATCCATCAATGGCTCAATCCCGGGGCGAGGCGCGGTGTCATGCAATATCGGGACTGGGCAAAGCAGCTCTACGGACACTTCGCGGCAGCGTGAGGGGAAGGCGATGAAACTTCTGCACGTCGTCTCCTCCGTCGATCGCCGGTTTGGCGGGCCGATCGAGGGCGTCCTGCAGCGCGGCCTTCGCCTGCGGGAGATGGGCCACGAGGTCGAAGTAGCGTGCTCCGATGATCCCGGCGCACCACATGTGAGTGCCTTCCCCCTTCCGGTTCACGCGCTGGGTCCGCCGCGTCGGGGCGGTTATTATTACGCGGCCTCGCTGCGTTCCTGGCTGCGTGCTCACGCGGCGAGCTACGATGCCGTTGTCGTCAATGGCCTCTGGCAGTATCACAGCTTCGCGGCCTGGCAGGTGATGCGCCAATTGCGGCGCCCTTACGTGATATTCACTCACGGAATGCTGGATCCCTGGTTCAACCAGGCCTACCCGCTCAAGCACCTCAAGAAGCTGATCTATTGGCCCTTCGCCGAATACCGGGTGCTGCGCGATGCCGCCGCCGTCCTCTTTACCAGCGAGGACGAGCGGCTGTTGGCGCGGCAATCGTTCTGGCCGTATCAGGCTCGCGAACGTGTCATCTCCTATGGTACGCGCCTGCCGCCGCAACATGCCGAGCCGCTTCGGGAAGCTTTCCTCGCCGATCATCCAGAGTTGCGCGGCAAGCGCGTGCTGCTGTTCCTGGGCCGGCTTCACGCCAAGAAGGGTTGCGACCTCGTGGTCGAGGCCTTTGCACAGGTCGCCGCCAGGGAACCGCGCCTCCACCTGCTGCTGGCCGGGCCAGACCAGACCGGATGGGTAGGAGAACTCAAGGCTCGGGCCAGGACGCTTGGGCTGGCCGAGAGGATCACCTGGCCGGGCATGCTGGAAGGGGACGCCAAATGGGGTGCGTTCTACGCCAGCGAAGCCTTTATGCTTCCGTCACATCAGGAAAATTTCGGCATTTCCGTTGCGGAAGCGCTCGGCTGCGGACTGCCTGTCTTGATCTCCAACAAGGTCAATATCTGGCGGGAGGTCGTCGCAGCGCAGGCCGGCCTCGTTGCCGAGGATTCCGCAGCAGGCACGCTCGACCTTCTCAAGGCTTGGCTGGCGATGGAGCCGGACGAGCGCGTGGCAATGACCGAACGCACGCGCGCGCTTTTCCAGGAACGCTTCAGCGTCGACCGGATGGCGACGGCATTAATCGATGTGGTCACCGGCCTGCAGGCGGCGCCGCGCACCTGATGGAGGAGCGCCGGAACGCGATTGGCGACCCGGCTCCTCGGCGGGACGTAGCTATCACCGAAGACTGACGCCCCATCCCAATTGTTATCTGTCTTATCGTTATAGTGATAATGTCACATGCGTAATGATATCAGAAACGCCAAGACGCAGACGGGAACACGCTGACGTCGGGCCGGACCGCGATACGCTTCTGCTTCACGTCCAGTTCCGTTTCCCCCTGCAGGCGCCATGACCGATTGCCCAAACGGCTCGGCAGGCCGGGATTTTGGGGGCCGGTCGAAGCCTGGCGCTTCGGCCGCGGAAACGAGGGCGGTCATGCGGGTCTTGGTGGTAGGGATCAATTACGCTCCCGATCTGATTGGTGTTGCGAAATACACCACTGAATTTTGCGAAAGCATGGCTGCGTGGGGGCATGAAGTCCGTGCCATCACCGGTCCCCCGTATTATCCGGATTGGAATATCCCGCAAGAATATCGTTCACGATGGTATGTGCGTGAACGCCTGAACGAGGTAGACGTCATCAGGGCGCCCATTTACGTCCCGGTGCGACCCTCCGGCCTCAGACGGCTGCTCCACCATGCATCTTTCCTGGTATCGGCTGCCGGTCCGCTACTGTCCGCCGCCCTGTTCTGGAAACCTGACATCGTATTCGTCGTCGCCCCCTCGCTATTGGTCGCTCCGGTCGCCGCGCTTGCCGCACGCCTGGCCGGCGCGGTCTCTTGGGTTCATGTCCAAGATCTCGAGGTGGACGCGGCGTTCGAAGTCGGCCTGCTGCGCGGCGTCACCGCGCGCCGCGTCATGGCGGCGTTTGAACGTTGGATTCTGAAGGCTTTCGAGAGGATCTCGACCATCTCGCCGCAAATGATGGCACGGCTCGAACACAAGGGTATCGCACCAGGCAGGTTGCGTGAATTCCGCAACTGGATCGATACCGGAATTGTTACACCCGGCTCCCGCCAGACACCGCTCCGGACCGAGTTGCGGCTCGAAGCAGACGATATTGTTGCCCTCTACTCCGGCGCCATGTCGAACAAGCAGGGGCTGGAGCTGATCATCGAAGCGGCCGCGGCCGTGAAGGACGTCCATTCGTCGCTCAAATTCGTGTTATGCGGCAACGGCCCGGCCAAACCGACGCTGATGCAGATGTCCGACGGCTTGAGTAACGTCCGCTTCCTTGATCTTCAGCCGATTGATCGCGTCTCGGAACTGCTCAGCACGGCCGACATCCAACTGCTGCCGCAGAAAGCCGAGATCGCCGATCTGGTGCTTCCGTCCAAGCTCGCCGGCATGCTGGCCTCGGGTCGTCCGGTCGTCGCAATGGCCAAGCCAGGCACGGGCCTCGCGACGGAGGTCGAGGGCGCAGGCCTTGTCATCGAGCCCGGCAGCGCGGACGCGCTCGCAGGGGCCCTCCTGGCCCTAGCGACCGATGACGCGCTCCGCGCCCGATTGGGCGCCGTCGCGCGCAGGCGAGCGGAGCAGAGATGGGACCGGGTCGCGATCATGCGCTCGCTTGAGCGCGAGTTCATGGCGTTTCCGCAGTGCGCCACCTCATCCACGCCGCTCATACAGCAAGCGGTCCTACCGGCACGCTCGATCGAGCACGTCTCGACGGGAAGCCGGCGACGTCCGGATCGGCCTGGCCGGCCATTCTCGCGTCAATCCATGCGCGCGCCGAATCGTGGCGTGCTGTCCGCCAAGGAGAGCCCCTGAGCTTCAACTGCGCTCGGAGGACCCCGGCGAGGTCACGCGCGTACGCTCCAGAAAGCGATATCCGACATAGAGCGTCACAAAGTTCAATAGCACCTCCGCAACCGCGAAGGCGAATACGTGGAGCAGCGGAAGCAGACTATAGCTCGCGACGACGCCCACGGCTGCACCGATCGTCAAGGCCCAGGCCGAAGCTGCATATGCCCCTGCCGCGGCAAGACCCTGCCAGGTCATCTGCAGCAGAGCCACTGTGAGGATGGTCGGCGCAAATCCGACCATGACGATTGCAATGCGATTGAGCGCGCCGTCCGACCAGACGGCAACGGCGCCAGCAAGCAGGGTCGCTCCGGCCGAAAACAGCACTGCGCAGGCGAGCGTCACTTTCTGAGCACCTATGACGGCGGCGAGGCTCTGTCTGCTCGCCGTTGCCAAGCGCTCGACCAAGCCTGGAAACTCGACACGGAGAACGAATTGCAGAACCTGGGTGGCGGCGGTGACGATCTGCTTGGCGTAGACGAACACGGCCGTGGTCTCCGCGCCGAGATACGCCGCGCTGAGAACAAGCTGGACGCGCATGTTGATCTGACCCGGCACGATCTGAAACGAAAGCGCCAGGCCATCCTTAAACGCCCTTGCAAACCCTGCCTGTGATGGCTTGTGGAACTCGGGATGCCACCCCTTCGAGGTTAGCAGCGCCCATTGCGCGGACAGCGTCAGGAGATATCCCACCGAGAACGCAGCGCCCATGATTGCGCCAGCCGCTTCCCGAGAGCAATGGGACGCCAGGAACAATCCTAGAGCATTGACGACGTAGGCGATCGAGCCCGTCATCCCGCTGACCCCGCTCAGTCTCAGTCCATCGAGCAGACCGACACCGTTGACGGACCAGAGCAGCAGGCCGGGCAGTGCGAGAAACACGTACCAACGCCCCAGCGGGTCGTCCGAGACCTCTACTGCGTAGAGCGTGGCGGCCGCGCCGACGATCAGGGCCGTCAGCATCCTGATCGCGCTGGTGTCAGCGAAGGCCTGCCACATCTTTGCATTCGGCAGCCCCTCCGGCGACAGATGCACAACGGCGCGGGCCAGCGTGATGTTAGCGCCGGCGTCGACGAGGATGATGCCTAGAATGGCAAAGGAATAATGCGTGGCGAAGACGGCGAGCAATTCGTACTCGCCTGCAGCCAAAAGGCCGGTCTGGACGGCGAAGATGGCTCCCTGGCCCAACGCGAGCCCCGCGACCATCAGACCGACATTGGCGATCTGGCGCCGTCGACCCTGGCCGAGGTGCAGCCGCTCCGCCGGCCCGGGCCTTGCGCCCGGGATCGCCCGATCTGGTTCGCCAGAGGGGGCCGCGACACTCGTTTCAAGCATGACATTCCCGAAGTGGACTGAGGGTCCGCGTACACCGCCCAACAACCGCCGGGCGGACCATTATCATCGTATGGTTTGGTATCATTACACAGCGATAACAAATTATGTGACGCAACAGCTGCGCACGCATTCTGTCACAGTCCTGTTCAGTTGTAACGTTAGATCAGGCAACGGCTCCCGATGATAAAATATCAGCAGTAGAAGCATGACGAAGGACAGTGAGTTGCCGCGCCTTGCCGTCATCATCCTGACGTACAACGAGGAACGTCACATCGCACGGGCGCTGGCTTCCGTTGCCGGGATCGCGAGCGAAACCATCGTCATCGACAGCTTTTCGACCGATCGAACGGTCGAGCTGGCCCGCGCCAATGGCGCGGTCGTGCTGCAGAACAAATTCGTCAATCAGGCCAAGCAATTCCAATGGGCGCTCGACAACGCGTCGATTTCGGCCACATGGATCATGCGGCTCGATGCCGATGAGGTGATCGAAGCTGACCTCGCTGCGCGTATCGGGGACGAGCTGCCCCGCCTCGGCGAAGACGTGGTTGGGGTCAACCTCAAGCGCAAGCACATTTTCCTCGGCCGCTGGATCCGCCACGGCGGCCGATATCCCCTGGTTCTGCTCAGGATCTGGCGGCGCGGCCACGGACGCGTGGAGGACCGCTGGATGGACGAGCACATCGTCGTCTGGGGCGGCCGAACGATCACGTTCGACGGCGGCTTTGCCGACCATAATCTCAATGACCTCACACACTTCACCGAAAAGCACAACAGGTATGCCACGCGCGAGGCAATTGAGGTCATCAGCAGCCGCACCGGTCTTCGGGGGGAGGCCGCTACGTCCGTTGACAAACCGGGCTCGCGCCAGGCCGCGTTCAAACGCTGGATCAAGGAAAGGCTCTATAACCGGATTCCCTATCAGATCAGCGCGCCTTCCTATTTTCTGTATCGCGTGATCTTCCAGCTCGGATTTCTCGACGGCAAGCAGGGTCTCGTTTATCACGTCCTGCAGGGTCTCTGGTACCGGTTCCTGGTCGGCGCCAAGGTGACTGAGCTCGAAACGGCAGTCGGTCACATCAATGATCGATCGGAGCTGCGGGCGGAGCTTCGTCGACTGACCGGGCTTGATCTCTAGGCTGGTCTACACCTTCCTGAAGTACCCGTTGACGAACATGCCCCTGTTCATACGCGTCGAAAGGCCCAGAAATCCCTTCAGTGCAACAGACGGCAACGGCGCCAGCGGACCGAATCTCTTCTTGAACTTGCGATAGTCGAACCTGCTGACCGTCTCGCAGTTGACGGTCTCGAAGCCGCGGCTTTCGAAGGCTGCGACCAGCGCTCTTACAGTGAAGAAGTTCAGATGCTCGGGCGGCACGATGAATATGTCGTCTCGACCCTGGAGCATCGACAGATAGGAGCGGAAATGGGGGATGGCAATCGCGCAGATTCCGCCCTTCCGCAGCAGGACGTTCAGGCTGCCGACGGGATCGGCATCCATCGGCAGATGCTCGAGCACCTGTGACAAAAGAACCGCGTCGTAGATGGCGGCATTTCGGCGTGCGAAATCGGCATTGAACGGCTCGGCACGCGCCTCGAACCCGTTCATGCGAGCATGGATCTTGCGCGATGCTTCTCCGAGCTCGATTGCATCCACAGCGAAGCCGGCCTGAACCAGCGCCCTGGAAAAGAATCCATAGCCGCAGCCGACGTCCAGCGCCTTCCGGCCCGGCGCCAGCCGCTGGAGATTGTCGGCGATCCTCTTTGCATCGACCGTGGAATTCGGAAAGTCGCGCTCTTCCCGAATGGCCTGATCATAGTGTTGCAGAACGTCGCTGCTGGTGAGATTGACCTCGAGCGCGCTCTGCGTGCCCGAATAGAATTCGAATAGCTCCTGCTCGGTCGGAATCGGGAAGGCGAAAGCACCGCCGCAATTCGAGCAGCGGAACAGCGGATAGAAGCGACCGTTATGCTTGGATTGCTTCGAGAACCAGTAACTGGGCCCGGGATGGCGGCAGAACAGGCAATTCCCGGGAGCGGCCGAGCCGTCCGACTTGTGCAGCGGCTGTTGCGGGGCGAGCATGCGGGCGGCTCCGGTTACGAATGAAAATACGCGATCACGCCGGCCGGGAGGCCAGAATGTGCGAGGCATCGGTCCAGTTCAGCTTGAACCCGCTGCCTTTCAGAATGCTCTCGATCCGCTCCGGATCATCCGCGCGACCGCTGCGATCGAGCACGCCGAAATGCACCTCGACGAACACCTTGCGCAGGCGCCTGTTCGCCAAGGTCGCCTGCAATCCCTTCAGAACCGACAGTTCATGGCCTTCGACGTCGATCTTGATCAGGTCAGGGACATCCGCCTGCCCGCCGCCGACGACGTCGTCGCCAGTTCTCAACTGAACCTCGATCGCGCCCTCGGAGATGATCTCACCTGACCGAAGCACATGCGACGTCGTTCCGTCGCCGCCATCGCCCAGGAAGCAGCTGCGCTCTGTCCTCTCCGACAGGCCACAGCCCAGGATGGTGATATTGTGCCGGTCGGCGCAGGCCGAACGCAATCTCGGCAGGTTAGCGGCGTCGGGTTCGAATGCGAACACCTTGCCCGAGACGCCGACCCAATCCGAGAAGCTGGTCGTATAATGCCCGATATTGGCGCCGACGTCCCAGACGACGTCGCCCTGGCGGCAGGCGAGCATCAATTGCTTCGAGAAGGGGCTCTCGTAGTCCTTTGCGAAGCGACCGAGCATCCGCGGCACACCCGCCGCACGCGCGACGCGCCGAAGTTGCAGGACATACCGATTGGACATCAACGACAAGGTCGCCTCCCACCAAATTGCGTCGCGCGCAGGCTCATAACAGAAATGATGTATGATGCAACGTAGCTAACGTACATCATGTTATTTCTGTTCGATGGCATTCCCATGTCATGGCGCAATGCCGGAGCGGCCGCGGCTGACGGCTGTCACAGTCTTGTTCAATTGGCGACATAAGGAACAGGGTCGGTCCGACGAACGACATCACACGGACGCTGTTTTCCAGATGCGAAACGAGGCACAGATCCTGGACCGGGCGCTTTCCCTTCATAACATGGGGGATATCGCAGGCGCCGCGAAACTCTACGAACGCATTATCAAGAAGAATCCTCACAATCTGCAGGCCGTGCATTTCCTGGGCGTGGCGGAAGCCGCGTCCGGAAATCTCGCGCGGGCCAAGCTCCTCATGAAGCAGTCCCTTGGGGTAGCGTCGACCAATGTGGACTTCATCGAGAACTATGCGGCCGTACTGCATCGCGCCGGCGAGCATGATGAACTCGTTCATCTGTGCAGGCATGCCCTGCCCTTTGCCCCGGCCAGCCTTGCGCTGCTGCATGCCGGCGCGGCCGGCCATCTTGCACTTGGCCAGTTCCAGGAAGCAGTCGAGCTGCTGACGCGTCTCATCAAACATTATCCCCATCATTTCCCGGCGCACGTCATGCTCGGCTCGGCTCTCGCCAAGAGCCGGCACCACGACCAGGCGCTTGCGGCCTATCACCGCGCGCTCGAACTGCAGCCGCACTTTGCGGAGGCGCATCTCGACATCGGGACGATCCACTTCGCAGACCGGCGCCATGGCGAGGCGCTCGCCGCCTATGACCGCGCCATTGCGATACGGCCAGATCTGGTCGACGCCTGGGTCGGCAGGGGCAATGCGCTACTGGACCTCGGACGGATCGAGGAGGCCACGGCTGCCTACGACCGGGCTCTGGCCTTGAGACCGCAACTTGCATCGGCCTGTTGCGGCAAGGGAAACGCCCTGCTTCGGTCTGGCCGGCAGCGCGATGCCGTCATAGCGTTCGACAACGCGATTGCTGCGGAGCCCGGTTTCGCCGAGGCGTGGGTCGGACGCGGCACCGCGGCACTGTTTCTCGGACGGCACGACGACGCATCGGCCTCCTTCGACCGGGCCATCGCCGGCAGTCCGCAGCTTGCAGGCGCGTGGCTAGGCAAGGGACAGGTGAGTTATCAGCAAAAGCGCTACGAGGAGGCGTTGGCTGCGTGGGAAAAAGCGCTTGCCTTGAATCCCGATCAAGCTGAAGTCGCAGCTGCGTGTCTGCGGGTCAAGATGCATCTTTGCGACTGGACTGACTTCGAGACCGGCTGCGAGACCGTGAGATCGGCGGTTCGGAACTCCCGCCTCGTGTCGCCTTTGATGCTCGTCGCCGTGCCGTCGACCCCGATCGAACAGCTGGACTGCGCGCGCACGTGGGTGACGCATCACCATTCCAGAATGGGCCGCCTGCCCGGCCGCAACGAACGCCGGGATCAGGGCAGAATCCGGCTGGCTTATCTTTCCGCCGATTTCCACCAGCACGCGACCTCGCACCTGATGGCGGGCGTGTTCGAGCATCATGACCGGACGCGCTTCGAGATCACCGCAATCTCGATCGGCCCGGACGATGGCTCGGACATGCGCGAACGGATCGTGGCCGCTTTTGACCGTTTCATCGACGCAAGGCCACTCGGCGATGCCGACATCGCCGAACTCATTGCGCGTCTGGAGATCGACATCCTGATCGACCTGAAGGGCTTTACCCAGGATGCCCGCACCGGCGTCCTGGCGCTGCGTCCCGCGCCGATCCAGGTCAGCTACCTCGGCTTCCCGGGGACCATCGGCGCCGACTTCATCGACTATGTCATCGCCGACCGGGACGTCATTCCCGAGCAGGATGCCGCGGCCTATGCCGAAAAGATCGTCTGGCTGCCTGACAGCTATCAGGCGAACGATCGCAGCCGCGCCATCGCCGATCTGCCGGCCGATCGTGCCGCGCACGGGCTTCCCACCGACGCGTTCGTGTTCTGCTGCTTCAACGACAATTACAAGATAACGCCCGATGTCTTCGCCTCCTGGATGCGGATCCTGAACGCAGTCGACGGCAGCGTCTTATGGTTGTTCGAGGACAATCCGGTGGCCGCGGACAATCTGCGTCGTGAGGCTGCGGCCCGCGGCATCGCACCCGACCGCATGGTCTTCGCCCGGAGGTTACCGCCCGCGGACCATCTGGCACGACATCGATGTGCGGATCTTTTCCTCGACACGCTTCCCTACGGCGCCCACACCACGGCAAGCGACGCGCTGTGGACCTGCCTTCCAGTCCTGACCTGCCTCGGCCACACCTTTGCCGGTCGCGTCGGTGCAAGCCTGCTGAACGCGATCGGGCTGCCGGAACTGGTGGCGGCGACGCCCGCCGCCTACGAGCAACTGGCGATCGAAATCGCCCAAGATCCCGCTCGACTGATTGCGCTGCGCACGAAGCTCGTCTGCAACCGGTTGCGGTCACCTCTTTATGATACCGAGCAATTCTGCCGCCGTATCGAAGCCGGCTTTATCGCCATGACGGCGCGGCAGCGCGCCGGTCTGGCGCCAGATCATATCCACATACCCCGGTCGATGGCCGAATTTGACCCTGCCATCATCGCGGCCGTCCCGGCCGGGGCGCTCGGCTCCGCAGCATCGGTCTTGCCGGCATGAACCACGATCGCATCGCCATATTCGCCGCGTCGGCGGCCATCTGCGCCTGGCTGACGCTGCTCAGCTTTCCCATGATCGGGGACAGCGCCCGGGTCTATGCGGCTTGCCAGGCCATCGGCCTCTGCCTCTACATGGGAACGGTAGGCCTCGCCTTTGCCGGCAATCTGGCTGCGATCGCCGCGCGGGTCGACCAGCCCCAACTGATCATTCTTCTCATCGTCTTCATGTCTCCTGTCCTTCAATTGCACGGCGACGAGTCGGATATTCTGAGCGGGATTTTCTACACTTCGCTGCTCCCGTTCATGGCGCTGACGCTGTCGGTGCTTTGGACGATGCCGCTGGCCGATTTCGAGCGCTGCATGACCGTCACCTCGATGGTACTGTGCGTCTTCGGCATCTCCGCCATCGCGATCTATGGATGGCCCGAAGGCCGAACCATTGGCGGCCTTCTTCACCCGAACCTCTATTCCGCACCGCTGCTCGCCGCATTCGTGTTCTCGCAGTTCCGTCCCGGCCTGATCGGACAGGCCGTACGCATCATCTGCTTCGGACTGATCGCAACGGTCAGCTCGCGTTACGCCCTGATGGGCTGCCTGATCGCTCTGGTCGTGCATGAGATGACATTCGATCCGTTCGGAAAGGCCAAGATCCCCATGGCCGTCCTTGCGCTCGCGGCAGCAATCATCTTCTGGCCGCAGATTTCCTCGATCGTGGCGCTCGACGACCCCGACCGCGGCACAGGCTCGGGCTTTACGGGACGCGACGACCGCTGGCAGACCGCGATGGACGCGATAACCGAAAGTCCATTCGGGATCGGGTTCAAGCGCGCCATCGGCGATGACGCCGGCCACAGCGGCTATCTCAAGCTCATCGTGGAGTTCGGCGTCCCAGGCGGCTTTGCGCTCGTCTCGCTGCTGGCCTGGTGCATCGCGGTTGCCGGTATCAAGGCCTGCTCTGCGACCGGAAAAAGCCGCCAGCAGCATCGGTTCGACTGCGCTCGTTTTGCCGGCATGTGCGCAATGTATTTCGGAGCGCTGTTTCAACCCCAGATTTTCAGCCTCGGCGACAGCTTCACCGTCGCCTTCATGCTCCTGCTGTTCAGGCCGAGGAGCGAAGCTACGCTGGTCCGCGCGCAGATTGCGGCCGAGAGCGGCGTCTCGCCCCGACAACGTTAGGCGCTGCGGAACGCTTCACGGAACTCCAGCGACTTGCGCATGCCGCAATCATGCTGCCGGCCGATCTCACACCTCGGCCGCGGATCGCCGCAACTTCAGCCTTGCGAACCCTCCTCGAACGGCGTTCCACAGCGCCGTTGGCCACGCCGGGTTCATGCACGGGCGCTCGACCAGCAGGTAGAAGACCATCCCGGCGCCGATCGCGAGGGGGATGATGAGGGCCCAGGAGACCAACCAGGCCTGCGCAATGGAATGGAATTCGACGAACCTGCCCATCACTTGCGCCGAGGCGTGGATCACCGGCAGATGTACCAGGTAGATCGAGTAGCACGCTCCTCCGATCAGCGCGATCCAGGGCAAACCCAGGAACGCCTTCGACCAGGTCCCCCGGGCCGCTGCCATGAACAGGAGCAGGATACAGCTGGCCCGAAAAAAATCGTTGAAAATCAGAAGCACCAAAGGCAGTTGCAGATCGAGATTGAACTGCACCGCCCCCGTGAACAGGATGCCGACCAGCCCGACAACGAAACCAACATCGAAAAGGGCTCTGCGTGGCAAGGCGAAGACGTTCTTCCAGCTGCTGTAGTCGCAGGCGACGATACCCAGCATGAAACCGTAGGACTCGGTGAGCAGTGTATTTCTGATGAAACCTGTCCGCTCGAGACGGTCCATGACGACTTCGCCGAGTACCAGGAGAATGGCCACGACGACCAGCCCGACGGCGATGCGAAGCGCGCGACCGCGGATCCTGCCGTAGAGGTAGAGGACGAACGGAGCAAGGACGTAGAACTGAACCTCTCGTTCCAGCGACCAGGTCGGTGGGTTGAGCCGCGGATGCTCGCCGAACACCAGCGAATGCGAATATGTGAGAGAGGCCAGCAGGCTTTGCCAAAGGGGAGCTTGCGTGAAGTAGAAGTTCGGCGCATCCGTCGGCGCCGGCCCGACCGCGAGCACCGCAAAACAACCAAGCATTGCCAGAATGTAGGGAGGTTCGAGGCGCGTCAGCCGGCGCAGGAAAAAATGCGTCAGGGTCGGCGGCCGACTCGATAGGAACGGATATGCGATGATGTATCCGCTGATGAAGAAGAACAGGGAAACGCCGAGGGAGCCGTGCGGAAGATACTGCACGATCGCGGTCTCGAGGCTTGATGGAGTCCGGTACAGGCGTTCGCCGCGCGATGCGGCGTGATAGATCAGCACCGCCATGATCGCGAGAAACCGCAAGCCGTCAATTTGGGGGACGTAGGTGGTGCTCGTCGTGACGCGCGACCATCTGTGCGGCAATCCGCGCAACCGCGCGAGGAAGCAATTTTCCGGCCTTGCGACCGGCGGGCCTTTCACGTCAGCCATGCTTCCTGCGGGATCGATCGTACTCGCGATGTGATCGGCATTGCATCCGGCTGGCATGACGAACGATCTTTCCCGATTTCAGCGTGATTGTTCCAGACGGCCTGGCCGGCCACCCGTCACTTAGTGCCCTGCCGCTGCGCCGAAATGCCGAGCACGAGCCGCATCTTGTCGGTGCTGTTCGCGACCGGCTGGACAACCAGCTCGTCGATGAACAGGAACGGCATGCCGGCCTCCAGATCATAGAGAAGCGGCTGCAGCGCGCCGGACGGCAACTCGATGTTGAAGGTTGCAGAGACAAATCCGGATTTGGCCAGGGGCCCCTGAATGTCGACCTGCGATGACAGCGTGTTACCGCTGACGCGCTTGGTCGCCGCAAGCACACGTTGCAGCAGCATGGCACTCGCGACCGAAGCTGTCGGCCCTTCGAGAAACGGCGATCCCATGGGGACACCGGCGTCGCTACGCGCCATGGCGCGAGGCTGCGGATGACGAGATTCGAGCGTCTGCAGGATCTCGGCGCTCGACGCCACAGCGTCACGGCTGCTCAGGATTTCAATCGTCGTCTGCACCGTGGTGGACACGAACAGCACGACCAGCGCGACATAGGCCGCCACGGCGGCAACCGGATAGCGGGCGAGATACACTTCAAGTTTCGGCATATTCATCAAGTGCCCGGCCCGAACTGCGGCTTGATCCCGGCCTCGATGTGAAACCGTTCGCCAGCTTCGCCGGCAGCGCGGGTGGTCGGTGCGAAGAAGCCGGCACCGGCCAGTTGCGGTGATTGCTCCAGTAGCTGGATCAGCGAGGCAGCATCGGCGGTCATTCCGCGGATCTGCAGCTTTGCGCCTTCAAGCCGCAGCTCGGTCGCGTGCGTATGGTCGGGCAGAAGCGCCGACAACTCCTCCAGCACCATCACTGCCGACGGTGCGCTCTGCTTGCGACGGGCCAGCAATTCGAGCGCAATGTTACCCGAAGCCTGATTGCCGCGCGCAGTCTCCCGCATCTCCGCGATCCGGCGCTGAATCTGCTGCTGCTCGGCATCATATGAGTCAGTCACGATCTGGCCCAGTCCGACAGATAGCAGGGCGAGCACGCCCGTCGAGCCCAGAACGGCGATGAGTCCCCGTCGGATACGAACTGCACCATTTCCGCCGTCCGCGCTGTGCCTGAGGATCATCACGCGTTCGTTCCCAGCGGCAATCGTCGAAAGCTCCACTGCCGCTGCCCCGATGTCGGTGAAGGACTGGGACAAAGGCATCACGGCCTTTCGCGCCGTCGCGATGACCGTCAGTTCGACATGGTCCTCCGACTTCGCCTGCGGCTGCGTCCAGCGGAAAACAGCGTCGTCCGCAGTCCATGGTGTCAGCCTGTCGATCTGGGCGCGAATGATGCCTTCGAGGAATTCGACGGCACGCCCCGGCAATTCCAGAGGGCGGAACACGAATCGCGACGGCAGGAGGACAATATCGACCACGGCCCCCTTCACTGCGGCCGACCACGCCTCGGGGATCGATTCGCGGATCGCGCCGTCCGCGAGTTGAATGCGTACGTCCGAAAGATCCGTCTCCTTGCTCGCCGGACTCGCGACGCTCAACGAAAACTCGCCAGGGCTGTCCTCGCTGAGAACAATCCGCTTGGTGTGGCGTGCGCGGTCGAGCTGCGCACTCAGCGTGCAGGCAACGCGATCAATCCACAAAGACAATGCAATCGCGATCTGACCGGGAATCCTCATTTGCCCTCCCGCGGCCGTGGCCGCCCTGCTCGCTCCGGATCGGCCTCGTCCGTCCAAGCCAACACGTGGAAGGCTTTTGGATCACCTGGTTCCGACATCTGGATGACGGCTTCCGGCATCCGTAGGCGGCCGTCCTGTAAGGTGATGTGCATCCGCACCCGATAGGCGTTGCTTGCCGATATCGTGGCGCCCGGCTGACGCCCCCCGAGCGCACCTATGACGAATTCCGGATTGTCGCGTGGCAGTTCGGCACGCTCGTTGAGGAACGCCTCCAGCTTGGCAGAGGTCATGTTGGGCAGCGCCGCGACGACTTCAGGTGCGGCATCGAGCACGTTGATCTCCGCCATTCCGCTGTAGACCGTGACAAACGCCATGATTCGCTCGACGAGCGCCGTCGGAAGGCCGAGCACCAGCCACAATTCGTCGCTGCTGCTGAACGGCGCCTGCCGCGGTACGTAGGGCAAGCCCGCCGCCCTGTAGCTCGCCAGTTCGGAGTCCCGACCATCCGATTTCGGCGTACTGCGCCAGGCGACGACGCGCGTGGCGTACATGTCGGCTGCCTCGGTCGATGCGCCGACCGCGCTGAATAGGCCAGAGAGCATCGATGCTGGCGCCATGTTGAGATTGATGCGCGCAGATTCCGACATGTATTCGACGCGCACGGTCGCATTTGCGAGACGAAACGCAAACTGGCCGTGGCTCGGGCGCCGCACCGTGGCAGGCCCCGACAACTGGTAAGCGGCCAGTTCGACGCCGGCGGAGCTCAGCATCTCCCATTGCGCCGCTGCATCGAGCGTCGAGAGCGTCCTGGCCGATTGCCCGATGTACACGGACGCAATGGTCACGAGCGCTGCCAATCCGACAAGCAGCCAAAGGGTCACGACGACGATGAATCCGTCCTCTGCCGCCACGACATCCGTCGATCGAGCGCGCCTGATGATCATCACGTTGGCCGGTTTTCGGAGCGCGGTGCCTCCTGCAGAACGGACGGATCCGGTCGCGGGGCTGCTCTGTCCACATGAATGCGTACGGCACTCGAAATCACCGTGCCACGTTCCGCGTCCCCGATGTCGAAGCGAACTGCCTCCGGCAACTGGCCGGCATTCAGCCAGCGGCTGTCCCAGCTGCCATCGGGGGCCGCATAGGAGAAGCTCACGCGATAGGGCAGCCGCAACAACACGACCGGATCGACGAACTGGATCTGTTCCGTGCGCGGATCCCCGGGAGACAGCAGTACGAAGGGCGCCCGCATTCGCACCAATGCCGTGACGCCGCTATCGTTGATCTCCGAAATCCGCACGAACTCCAGCCCGGGCCGGCTGTTCGGACCGAGCACGGACCGGATGAATGTTACCGACCGCTCAGTGCCGCGAAACAGCGGCATGTTATCCATTCTCGTCACATACTCTGCGGCTGACAGATCCGTTGCCAAGCGGTCCAGTGCAATGGCGACCTCTTCGCTGCGTTGCGCCCGGACGATGCCCCGGTTCCAGCTCGGCAGCCATTGCGAAGTCACAGAGCCCAACGCCCCCATGATCAGGCCCATGAGCGCCAGCGCGACCAGCGCCTCGAAAAGCGTGAATCCATCCTCGGCGCGGCGCGGCGTCCGACACATCATCGCACCGTGCTCCTGCTCAGCAGCCGGACGGTTTCGAACGACACCACCGCCCCTCCCGGGGCCTGGATGCGCAGCTGGACGAGTTGCGGAACGAACTGCGACTCCGGCACCGGCGAAATGCCGTCCAAAAATGGCGTAATCCGCATCTGCCACCGATGGCCGGCAAGACGACCCCGGAGGTCGTCAGGCATGGGAGCACCAGCGCGCGGCAATGTCGCGATCACGAGGCGAGCGGCATTGGCGAGCGCAGCATGCTGATCGAGCTTCAACGCCCCGCGCGAATTGGTTGCGACGAGCGCGCCGATCGCGGCGAGCCCGACCGTTACCAGTGCCAGCGCGACGACCGCCTCGATCAGGGTGAAGCCCCCCTCCTGGCGGCGCCTAGAGCAGGTCCTTGGCGACAATGTCAACTCCTCCCGTGAGCCAGTTCACGCGCACTTCGACCGCACTCCCGAGCCGGGTCAGACGGATCGTGCCACCGCATGAGGTGCCGCTGGCGAAAAAGCTGATCGTCGAGAGCGCGGCGCGGCCGTTGCAGCGCTGCGGCAGCAGTGCGTCGAACACCACGTCCTGGGGAACCTGGACGACCCAGGGGCCGGAGCCCGACCTTACGGTCCGCGAGCGCGCGTCAACTGCGGCATTGACCGCACCATAGCGCACCAGCGCGGCAGCCCGGTCCGCCTTGAGCAGGGCGGCGACCTCGATTGCATAGGCCTCGAGCCGGGGCCGCGAGGTCTGCGACGGAACGCGCGGCCACGCGACCGCCGCAAGCATCGCGACGATCGCGAGCACGCAGGCCATTTCGAGCAGCGTGAAACCGGCCTCGCCGCCTTCAGTTCTGCCCCGAGACGAGATCGGCCGCCGTGCCCGTCCCCCCTTCCTGACCATCGGCACCCAGGGATCGGATTTCATACGGCGCACGTTCTGCCGGCTGCTTGTAGACATAGGGATTGCCCCAGGGATCGTTGGGAACATTGCCGCCCTTCAGGTAGGGCCCATTCCAGGACGCGGTACCGCTCACGGGATGCGCGAGCGCGCCGAGGCCTTCTGAACCGGTCGGGAATCGTCCGGCATCCAGATAGAACAGGTCGAGCGCACTGGCGAAGCTCTGGATCTGGATCTTGGCCGCCTTGACCCGGGAGTCGCTGAGATAATTCAGCACGCGCGGGCCGACCAGCGCCATGATCATGCCGATGATGGTGATGACGACGAGCATCTCCACCAGCGTGAATCCTTCTTCGCCACGGCGCCGCCGAGAACACTTCGGCAGAGGACACGGCACCTTCCTCAAAAAGCCGATCATGCCTAACCTCCCCTTCTCAACCGACCACCTGCGTCACAGACAACAGGGCCGTCATCACCGACACGATCAGACCGCCGACCACGACGCTGATCAGGATGATCGCCGCAGGTCCGATGATGGCGACCACGCGATCAAGCTGCCGCTGCAGCTTTTCCTCGTAGAATTCGGCGACGCGCCCCGACAACGTCGGCAGCTGTCCGGTCTCTTCGCCAAGCCGCAGCATGCGGACAGCGACCGGCGGCAGGACAGCGGACACGGCCAGCGCTTCAGCGAGCCTTCCACCGTGTCGCACGCGATCTGCCATGGCCGACCAGGCCGGCTCATCGCCGGTTTCGGTCATGATGTCGATCAGGATGCGGAGCGTCGCCGTCAGCGTGACGCCGCTGCCGAGCAGAATACCGAGGTTGCGCGAGAACAGAGCCGCGCGATGAAACTCCACAACGGTCGAAATGACGGGCAATCTCGCAACCTGCGTCACAATGCCTGCCCGCACCGACGGGCGGCGCCACGCCATCCAGCCGCCGACGACTGCGATGGAGACGATGATGCCGATTTCCGGTCCGTGACCGCGCAAGATATCCGAAAGCGCGAGGAACACTTCGATGACCGGATCGGTCTTGGCATTGAAGTCGCGCAGCACCGTCGAGAACTGCGGCAGCACGAACGTGACGAAAAAGATCAGGACGCCGCCCGCGGCGAGCAGCACGAAAGCTGGATATTGCAGGGCTCCGGTGACCTTGCGGTGCAACGCCTCGGCACGCGACCGCTCAGTCCCGATGGTTTCCAGGATATGGTCGAGTCCTCCCGACATCTCGCCGACCCTGACCAGCGCGACATACATCGGCGGAAATAAAGCGGGCTCGCGTGCCAAGGCTTCGGCAAAACTCTCGCCGGACAGAATTGACGTCTTGATGCTGCTGATCACGGGACGCAGCCGGCCGGCATCCATGTCGTTGGCGAGCAGCTCGAGCGCATCATTGAGCCGGGCGCCCGCCTTCAGCAGCAAGGCGAGATCGCGAGTAAATATGGTGACCTCCGCAGGCCCCGGCCTGGAAAGAGCACGCGACAGCGACCATCCCTTTTTCTCGACTTCGGGATCGGCATCGATCGCGACCAGACCGAGATACTCGATACGCTGGGCCACTTCGGCGCGGTCCGCAGCTGCGATCGATCCGGAGACGACCTCGCCCTTCTGAGTCAGTGCCCGGTAACGGAAGGTCGGCATCTCGTCACCTGACGCTCGTCACGCGGAGGATCTCGGCCGCGGAGGTCATGCCGGAGAGGCATTTGGCGCGTCCATCCTCGATCATGGTCGTCATTCCGTTGCGAATGGCGACCTTGTCGATGGACTCCCAATCGGACTGTTCTTCGACAAGCGCGCGAACTTCCTCGTTCATTTCCAGCACTTCGAAGACCCCGATGCGGCCGCGATATCCGACATGGCCGCAGCGCTCGCATCCAACCGGTTCGAAGACGACGTTACCAACGGACAGGCCCACCGCCGCATAGCGCGGATCGGCTTCGAGGTCGGTGTGGGTCAGCGGCCGGCTGCTCCTGCAACGGTCGCAGAGCTGCCGGACCAGGCGCTGGGCGATGACTGCGCGCAAGGTCGAGCGCAGCAGGAAGGCCTCGACACCGAGATCCAGCAGCCGCGGCACGGCTGCGGCGGCCGTCTCCGTGTGCAGCGTGGTCAGAACCAGATGACCGGTGAGAGCCGCGTGGATCGCCACATGGGCGGTTTCGGAGTCGCGGATCTCGCCGACCATGATGACGTCGGGGTCCTGACGTACGAAAGACCGCAGGGCAGTGGCAAATGTCAGACCGATCGCGGGCTTGGCCTGGGATTGTGAAATGCCCGGAATCTCGTATTCGACGGGATCCTCGATCGTCAGAATCTTCCGTGTCGGCTCATTGAGCAGCGACAGCACGGTCGCGAGCGTCGTCGTCTTGCCGCTGCCGGTCGGGCCGGTGACGATGATCATTCCGTGCGGCAGCGCCAGCATCCGCCGCAACTTGCCTTGGTCGCCCGGCAGGAAGCCGAGCCTGTCGATCGACAGCAACGCCCGGTCCCGCGGCAGCAGGCGAATGACCGCGGACTCGCCGTGCTGCGTCGGCATGATCGCAACGCGTATGTCGATTTCTGACCGTGCGGCGCGGACCCGCGCGCCGCCGTCCTGCGGCAACCGGCGCTCCGCGATGTTGAGGCCTGCCAGGATCTTGATCCGGGAGATTACGGCGGCCGGCGGTATGCCGTTCGGTATCGGGACGCTGCGCAGCAGTCCATCGACGCGCATGCGGATCGCCAGAGCGGTGCGGCCGGGCTCGATATGGATGTCGCTGGCGCGCAATTCGACCGCCGTTTCGAACAGCTCGTTGACCGCCCGCACCACCGGCGCGCCGCTGGCGAGGTCGCGGAGATTGTCGATATCGTCGTCATGGACGGCCGCGTTAGCAGCAAGGCCCGGATTCGCACGCTCCTCCTCACCGAGGCGCTGATCGAGCACGGCGGCGATGTCCTCGAACGAGGCGACCTTGACGGCGGGTTCTGTGCCCAGCACGATCCCGGCGGCCTGAACCGAGGCGCGGTCCGTCGGATCGGCGAGCACCAGCACGGGCGGGCCATCGGTGGGCTGGCAGGGAAAGACCGCCATCTCCCGCAGGAATCGCCGAGAGAAATGCTGGACCCGTGCCTGGGCTGCCATCATTTGCTGCAAGCTCGCGCGCGCCAAACCGAAAAACGAGGCAACCTCGTCGGCGAACTCGCTCGCCGACAAATCGCTCGCCTCCCAGAGCCGCCGTAGGCCGCCTTCGAGCGGACTGGTCGGACTTCCGAGCACATCGACGTCCGTCGTCAACCCCGCCTTCTGGCCGAGGCGAGCCGCAAACTCGCGGGCATCCGGGAAAGCCATGAACGTCTACCGAAGTCACTCTGGTGGCCGCAGAGCGGCGAGCGCGCCGTTTAGCTCATTTTTACGAATGGAAATGTGACGCGATGATCGATCATGATAACCACATCTCGCATAACCAGAACCGCTCAGCCAAAGCCGCTGACGTGGCGGCAGAATTCTGCGCCTCGCCAGCTGTATAATAAGCCACGACCCACAATAACAATCGACCGAGAGTTCATAACACATGAATGTCACACGAGAGGGTTAAGCAGGCCACGGTCGGCTCGCCCGCCGCAACGAGAAAACCAGTGGGCAGTGCGTGAGTGAGGCAGACAGTGAGCCGAACAGCAGTCCGGATCGGCTTGGTCGTCCAGTGCGTCTTCGTCTGCGTGCTGCTGGGATCGTGCAACACGGTGAGCGGCGTTGCGGATGCCGATGCCAAGGACCCGGACGTGTTCGACAAGGTCCGGTCCGTCGACCTGTTGCCGCGCTATCCGAACCAGCTACCGCAGCGTGAGCTATCGACCGGCCCCCGGGCCAAGACAGCGATCTATAACGGCGCCTCCGGCGAGGACGCGCCCGTCGCGACGTCATCGCAGAATGCCGGCGTCAGCACCGAAAGGTTCGAGCTGAACTTCGACAATTCACCGATCGCTTCGGTCGCCAAGGTCGTGCTCGGAGACATTCTCGCCGTCGGCTATGTCATCGATCCGCGCGTCCAGGGCAATATCAGCCTGTCGTCCGGTCGTCCGATTCCGAAATCCGACGTCGTCTTCGCGCTCGAGAACGCGCTGAGGATCGGCGGCATCGCTCTGGTCCGGGACGACACCGGCTATCGGCTCATGCCGCAGGGCGACGCGGTGGGTGCGGGTACCGCGGACGCGTCCGACCGCATGACGCCCGGCTACGGCATCACCGTCGTACCGCTGCAGTACGTCTCGGCCCAGACCGTCATCAAGCTGGTGGAGAGCTTTGCCGCGAAGCAAGGAATGATCCGTGCAGACACCGGCCGCAACCTGATCCTGATCCAGGGCTCCGGCAGCGAGCGCCGCAATACGGTCGACCTGGTGCTCAGCTTCGACGCCGATTTCCTCAAGGGGCAATCGGTTGGCGTCTTCCCGGTCCAGAACAGCAATCCGAGCCCGATTATTGCGGAGCTCGAGAAGATCGTGGATTCCGGCGAAGGCGGCATGACGCAGAACCTGATCAAGTTCCAGTCTATCGCCAGGATGAACGCGGTGCTCGCGGTGACACGGCGACCGGAGCTGCTGAAGCGGGTCGAGACCTGGATACGCCGCCTCGATACCACGAACAGCGGCCGGTCCGCCGTTCACGTCTACCGGGTCAAATTCGGCGATTCCAGGCAGATCGCGCGCGTGCTCAACGACGTCTTCGGCGCCGGCGGCACACCGGGCTCGTCCACCTCGCCGCTCGATGGCGCGAGCGGGCAGATTGCACCCGGATCCGGCATCGCGGCGAGTTCGAGCGGCGGATCCGCACTCAGCCGGCTCTCGGCGTCCCCCAATCAGTCGAGCGGCGGATTTGGATCCAATGCGGGCGGACGCGCTGCAAACAGCGCGGCGGCAGATGCATCCTCCGGCGGTCAGCCGGCCTACGGCGGATCATCGACGGCCCAGGGCGGCACCAGCCTGTTCGACAATGCCGGCGCCGGCCAGACTTCCGGACGCGGCGGTGCGGGTGCCGGCAACGTGCTCGACGGCGTTCGCATCACCGCCGACAGCGTGAACAACACGCTGTTGATCTTTGCGAGCCAGGAACAGTACCGCATCATCGAACAGACCATCCGCGAAATCGATCAACCCCAGTTGCAGGTGGCCATCGACGCCACGATCGCCGAAGTGACGCTGACGGACGACCTTCAATACGGAATACAGTCGTACATCATGAGCCGCGATCTCGGCCTCAAGCCGAATACCGGCTCTTTCGGCTACAACGGCGCGACATCGGTCGCCGCGGCGGCCGCCGACGTCGTGCTCCAGCGCGCCATTCCGGGGTTCAACTTCCTGGTCGGTTCTGCACAGACGCCGCGTGCGATCCTGAACGCCCTGCACGCGATCACCGACGTCAAGGTTCTGTCGAACCCGTCGGTTGTCGTAATCGACAATCAGATCGCGACCCTGCAGGTGGGTGACGAAATCCCGATCCAGACCGGGAGTGCGACGGTCCTGACCGGCAGCAACACCATCGCCAACACCACGGACTATCGCAGCACCGGCATCATCCTTCGCGTCGTGCCGCGGATCAATGCAAACGGCAATGTCCGTCTCGACGTCGAGCAGGAGATCTCAAATCCCGTCAGCAATTCATCCGGCTCCTCGTCGACCTCGACCAATTCGCTGACACCTACCGTGTCGACGCGGAAGGTCCGCAGTTCGGTCGCCGTCGCCAGCGGACAGACGGTCCTGCTGGCAGGTCTCATCAGCGATACGCAAACCAAGGCGCGGGCCGGCATACCGGGACTGGACCAGATCCCCGGCCTCGGCGAAGCCGTGTTCGGCCAGACCGACAAGCAGGTCAGGCGCACCGAGCTGATCATCTTCATCCGGCCGCAGATCATCCGAGACGGCGCCGATGCTCATTTCGTGGCCGAGGAATTGCGCACCAAGCTGCGCGGCACGATCAACGCGATCGGACCTCAGCAGAGCGCGCCGACCACCTATCGCTGACCGGCTTATGATTCACGCCGCAGGAGCGCTCCACATGATCAGGTGCCGCACGCTTGGAGCCATCGTCCTTGTCGGCCTCTGCGGAACAGGCATGGCCCGCGCCGATGCGCTCGGCGCCGGGACGAATGCCTTCAACCGAGGCGATTACAACACGGCCGCTCGGCTTCTCCTGCCGCAGGCCGAGCGCGGCAGCGCTCGAGCGCAAGGCATGGTGGGCTTCATGCACGCGACCGGGCAAGGGCTTCCGCAGGCTTACGATGCAGCTACCTACTGGTACAGGCTTGCGGCCGAGAAAGGCGACGTGACCTCGCAATATCTGCTCGGTCTGGCCTACGACAAGGGCCAGGGCGTTCCTCAGGACGAGGTCGCCGCCTACAAATGGCTCAACCTTGCGGCAGCTCATGCCCCGAAACGAATGCGCGAGAATTTCGCCAAACTGCGCAACGCCGTCGCGTCCAAGATGAGCCGGGGCCAGATCGCCGCCGGCCAATGGCACGCGCTGCGCTGGCCGCAAGACTCGGACTTCTGATCGCGCCAATCAGCCGACACTCCACAGCGCCGTTTGCAGCAGCCAACCGATCCAGATCGCGGGTGCGAAGAACAACCCGAACGGCAACCGGTCATTCCTGGGTGCGTTCTGGCCCAGCATCAGGCGTCTGAGACCAAAAGCCGCCAGGGCCGACAACGCAGCGAGTTCGACTGCAATCGGTAAGACTGTCCAGTCGAGCCACGCGCCGGCAACGGCCGCCAGCTTGACGTCACCGAGCCCGATGCCATTCCGTCGCCGCAGCCGCAGATAAGCGGCGCGCAGGCCCCAAAAAGCGCCCGCGACCACCAGCGCCCTCAGGATCGCTTCAGCGGGCCATGTTACATCGCCGTGTCCGAGGATCGCGGCGTTGACAATTCCAAGCGCAACGCCCGCGGCATTCAGTTGATCGGGGATCAGAAACATCCTCGCGTCGATCATGGCGATCGCCAGCATCAGAAGCGCCAACCCTGCGCCGAGAACGCCCGCAGCGCTCTCTCCCACCGACACGCTTGCAACTATGCCGGACAGGCCCAGACCGAGGAGCAAGGGACTGATTCCGCCGCAGACCTGACCTCCCCATCGAAGCCAAGCGCCACGATCGGGCTGAACGTGCATGCAGGGAGCTGCCCCATCAGGGGCGCGGTCGGCCTCAGCCTCCCCTGACGATCCACCTCTCATCACAGCGTCCTCAAGCAAGCCATGTCCGTCCCCTCACGTTAGCCGAGGACCCCCTGCCTCCATGTGACGTCAGCGTGAATGTTAACGATAGTCACCTGGAGATCGATGCGGCTATGATCGAACCTGAGCGTTCGATTCAATCTTAGATAATGGCTTAGCCGGACTTCCAGCTCTTTCTGCCAGCCTCTTCCTGCAAAGGATCGGCGGGTGGAGCATGAGCAAGAAGGGGCGATTGGAGGTCTTGGCGATCGCCGGCATGGTTGCAGCCGGCCTCACTTTGCAGCCGGCACATGCCTTCCTCGCTCGCCCTGCCCTGTTCGCGGCCATCGGCGCCGCGACGAAGCCACCGGCCGGATGGCAGCAGTTCTGCGCCGAAAACGCCGACGAATGCCGTCCAGGCACGGAGCAGGCCCGCGACGTGGTGCTCACGCCCGAGAAGCTGCAGGAGCTCTATGCAGTCAACAAATACGTCAATGATCGGGTGGCCTGGACCAGCGACGACGCACTCTACGGCAAGGCCGAACGTTGGACCCTCCCGCTTGATCGCGGCGATTGCGAGGATTTCGCTTTGCTCAAGCGCAAATTGCTCGCCAGAGCGGGCTGGCCGCAGGGTTCGCTCCTGATCACGACGGTCGAAGAGCCGCGCCCAAGCCGAGGACGCCACGCCGTTCTGACGGTCCGCACCGACCGCGGTGAGATGATTCTGGACAATCAGACGCCGGAAATCCTGTTCTGGTACGAGACGAACTATCGCTATCTATCCCGTCAAAGCGCCTCCGACCCCAACGTCTGGGTCTCCTTCGGGACCGAGCAGCCCAAACCGGCAGTCGCGCGCATCGAGCGCTGATTGACCAGGCCGGCATCGCTGCCGGCAGACATCAAACTCTCCAAGACGAGCAGGGAGGCGGCACGAACGCCGCCGGGATGCGCCCTGTCGTCGCACGCTACCGCCATAATAACATTATCTATCCGCAATGATATAAATGTATCATTAGTCCATGGAATGATTCGCCTGTCGAATTGTAACTATATCGCGTTCAACCCATTGGCTCTCACTCAGAGGCACATATGACGACCGAATTTGTCGCGAGCGGCACGACGACAGTTTCCTCTTCCACCACTACCACCTACATCATCGTCGCCCCGGGGACCCTCGATGTCGCCAACGGCGGCGGCGTATCCGGGGCGACGGCTGTCGGCACGGGCAGCAGCATCGTGGTCGAGGCCGGCGGCACGGCCAACAACTCGACGATCGTCGGGGGAGTGCAGTTCACCTATGGGACCGCCAACGGCGCCGTGATCTCGAACGGTGGCATCCAGCACGTCTATGGCGGCACGGCCAGCAACGTCATCGTCAGCGCGGGCGGTTATCAGGATGTCATGAACGCCACGGTCACAGGAACGACCTTGGCGGGCTCCCGTCAGGTCCATGCCGGCGGCGTGACCTACTCTACTGTGATCGTCAGCGGCGGCAACGATTTTGTTGCAGCCGGTGGAACGACCTACAGCACCATAATCTCGTCCGGTGGCTTGCAGTATGTCGGCGAGAACGGCACATCGAACGGCACGCAGATCAACAATGGCGGCTACCAGTACGTTCAGGGCACCGGCAACGATACCACCGTTTTCGGCGGCGGCGTTCAGCAGGTTGCCGGAACGACCAACAACACCGTTGTCATGAGCGGCGGCATCCAGCACGTCGTGCTCAGCGGCACGGCGATCACCACGATCGTACAGGCCGGCGGCTTCCAGCAGGTCAACAACGGGACTGTGCAAGGCAGCCAAGTTGGCGGGAGCTTGCAGGTTATGGCGGCGGGGAACTCGACCGATACGGTGGTGCTTGCCGGTGGCAACGAGTACATCGGCACGGGCGCAACAGCCAGCGGGACGATCGTGAACGCGGGTGGCCTGCAATACATCGACGTGGGCGGCTCGGCTACCGCGACCCAAGTGAACGGCGGCTACGTCTTCGTGGCGGGAACGGCATCCGGCGCGGTCGTCACCAGCGGCGAGTTCGACGTGGCGGGCTCGGCAAGCAATACGCATCTGGCGGGAGGCACCGGTTACATCTATGCCGGCGGCGTCCAGAACGACGTGGACTTCGCCGGTACGGCCTCGAAACTCTATCTCGAAGACGCGTCGGGCCTGACCGGGACCGTCGCAAACTTCGAGGTTGGGGATATCATCGACTTCCGCAATCTGGTGGTGTCGTCTTACGCGTTTGACGGCGCGAACCTCACACTGAACACGAGTGGCGGATCATTCAGCTATCTGTTCTCGGGCGTCCAGGCCAATACCGAGATCAACGTGGCGTCCGACGGTCAGGGCGGCACCGCGATCTCGCTGGCTCTGCTGACGCAATTCTCCAGCACGCTGGTTCCGGAATCCGGCCAGGACGGAATCACCTCTCAGGGCTCCGACGATCAGAACACTCAACTTGTGCACGCCCAAAGCTGAGCGCGAACGTCGCGGGCCGTATCGGATACTCCCGGTACGGCCCATGCTGCCGACTCCCATCACGTACTTGCAGTGACGGCGCTCGTGAATCACGCCGCTTGCCGGAAGATAGGCGATAGCCCCCTCCTTCTGAGATCGACGCGGCCGCCTGACGAACGAAGAGCCAGTCTTTCGGGCCTTCGATCCAATTCTTGCCCGCGGATTGACATCCAGATCGGGCACAATGTCACATCATATGCAAATCAATATCATAAAATATCATAAACATATCGTTTATCCCCTGCGCGGGTTTAGCGCGCATTCCGGATGACGCGGCGCGCACGGATTCTAACCCATCAGCGTCCCGCAGCATCCTTTGAGGTTATGTTATGACCACCGTCGTAAAAATAGGTACCGAATTTCAGGTCAATAGCCAAACGGCCGGCGGCCAGTGGTACCCCTCCGTCACCGGGCTTGCCAACGGCGGCTTCGTCGTCACCTGGCAGGATGGTCTCGCCGGATATAACGGCAGCGGCAGCAGCTCGCTCGGCGACGCCAGTGGCTCTTCCGTCAAGGCGCAGGTCTATGCCGCCGACGGCAGCAAGGTCGGCTGGGAATTCCTCGTCAACACCCAGACCACGGGATCGCAGACCACTCCGGTCGTGACCGGCCTCAGCAACGGCGGTTTCGTCGTCTCCTGGCAGGACCAGAACTCGACGAGCGGAGACATCAAGGCCCAGATCTACAGTGCCAGCGGCACCCCGGTCGGCAGCGAGGTTCTGATCAATACGGTCACCTCCAGCAATCAGAACATGCCGGCTATCACCGGTCTGCCGAACGGCGGCTTTGTGGTCGCATGGACCAATCAGGGTTCGTCCGCGCCCGACGTCAAGGCCCAGGTCTACGACTCGAACGGTGCCAAGGTCGGCTCGGAATTGCTGGTGAACTCGACCAGCGTCTATGATCAGGAGCGAACCTCGATCACCACGCTGAGCAACGGCGACTTCGTGGTGACCTGGAACGATTTCCGCACCGGCAATTGGGAAGTTCGCGGCCAGGTGCTCCACCCCACGGCCAGCGGGGCAACCAAGGTGGGCGGCGAATTCATCGTCGATCAAGCCTATTACAACAATCGCATGGTTGCCGGCGTGACCGGGCTCGCCAACGGCAATTTCGTCATCAGCTTCGAGGATGCCAGCGGCGAAGTTCGCGCGCAGGTGTTCACGGCCGGCGGCGCCAAGGTCGGCTCCGAATTCCAGGTCAATACCCAGACCAGCGGCAATCAAGGCTTTTCGAGCATCACCGCCCTGACCGGCGGCGGCTTTGTCGTGACCTGGTCGGACGAAGGCACCGCGGACGGCAGCGGCTCTGGCATCAAGGCGCAGGTCTATGACGCGGCCGGGGCCAAGGTCGGCGGCGAATACGTCGTCAACTCGCAGACCGCAAGCTATCAGTACTACCCGACCGTCGCGGCGCTGGCGAATGGCGGCTTCGTGATCAGCTGGCAGGATTTCAGCCAGACTCTCGGCGACAACTCCTCCTATGGCATCACCGCCCAGGTCTTCAATCTGTCGAACGCGCCCACCGCACCGACCATCGCGTCAGTAACCGACGACGTCTCGCCGAACACCGGCACGATCGCCAACGGCGCCAGCACCAACGACACCAACCTGATGGTTCGCGTTGCCACCGGCAGCAACTTCGCGGGCGACGTCATCCAGCTGTTCGATGGCCAGACCGCGCTGGGCACCGGCGTGACACTCGCGCTTGCCGACATCGCACGCGGCTACATCGACCTTCAGACCGGCGTGCTCGGCGACGCCACCCATGCAATCACCGCCAAAGTCACAGATACAACCGGCGCGGTGAGCGATGCCGCCGCCGCGGTCAACGTCACTGTCGATACCGCTGCGCCGGTTGTCGGCATTACCGGCGTCAGCCTCAACACCTCCAACCTGCCCAACTTCACCATCAGCGGCAGCACCGAGCCTGGCCTGCAGGTCTCGGTCTATGACGAAGCGCCGCTGATCGGCACCACGACGGCTGGCGACGACGGATCCTGGAGCCTGGCCGGTGTGACTCTGGTGGAGGGCGCCAACAACCTGACCGCCAAGACCACGGACCTCGCCGGCAACATAGGCAATTCGACGGTCTTCGCGGCGCCCACGCTGGTATCCACCGCTCCGGTTTCGGTCACCTCGGCGAGCACCACCTCGATGGGCTACGTCGTCCTCGGCAGCGGCGTGCTCGATGTTGTCGGCGGCGGCAACGTCTCCGGCCACATCACGATCGGCAATGGGGGCATCGTCGATGTCCAGAACGGCGCGACGACCCAGCACGCCGACATCCTGAGCGGCGGCGTGCAGTATGACTACGGCAACGCCAGCGACACGACGGTCCATGCCGGCGGTCAGCAGCACGTCTACTTCGGTGGCAAGGCCGACGGGACCACAGTGGAAGCCGGCGGCTACCAGGACGTCTACTCGAGCTCGACCGTCACCAACGTTACGCTCAAGGGCCAGCAACAGGTTCTTGCCGGTGGCAGCGCGATCAACACCACCGTCACCAGCGGCGGCTATCAGTATGTCGGCAACGGCGGCCACACTGAAGGCACCGTGATCGACACCGGCGGTCTCCAGTACGTCGACACCGGGGCCACCGCTGACGACACCGTCATCAGCGGCGGCTTCCAGTTCGTCAACGGCAGCTCGAACGGTGGTTCGATCGGCGACGGTCAATCCCAGACCGGCGGCATTGCGAACAACGTGACGGTCAAGAACGGGGGCGCCCAGCACGTCTATAACGGCGGCAGCGCCTCGGGCACGACGGTCGAGGCCGGAGCCTTCCAGGACGTCTACCACGGCGCCGTGACCGGCACGCTGCTCAGCGGCTCGCAGCAGGTCCTCGAAGGTGCCAGCGCCGACCAGACGGTGGTCCAGGCTGGCGGCAACGCTTATGTCGGCGATGGCGGCAGCGTGACCGCGACCACGGTGAATGCCGGTGGCCTTCTGTACGTCGACACCGGCGCGTCCGCTTCGGGCACGACGATCGATGGCGGCTTCGCCTGGATCGCCGGCACGGCCTTCAACACCACGATCAACGGCGGCGAACTGGACGTGACGGGCTCGGTCTCGGGCACGCATCTGGCCGGCGGCGTGGAACGCGTGCTGGCGGGCGGCGTGGAGAATGGCGTCGATTTCGCTGGCTCGGCGGCAACGCTGATGCTGGAGAAGGCCGACGGCCTCACCGGCACCGTGTCGAACTTCGAAGTCGGCGACATGATCGACCTGCTCAACACGTCGGTCTCCTCGTTCACCTTCGACGGCTCGACTCTGACACTGGTAACGAATACCGGTACCCACGCCTACCAGTTTGCCGGAGTACAGTCCGGCACCGAGCTGAACGTCGCTGACGACGGCCACGGCGGGACGGCCATCTCGCTGTCGCTGCTCGTGCAGCAATCGGCCAGTCTCGTTCCCGACGCAGGCACGGAGAGCAGCTTCGTGGCGCAGGACACCACCCAGCAGCAGACCACGCTGGTCAGCCACGGCTGATCCCGCGATCGGCACCGGCACAGCCGGTCCCGATTTCCGTCCGAAGCGGGAGGCCCCTCTCGGCCTCCCGCTTCACGGGCAACGACGTACACGCAATAACATTGTCCGCAAGTCTCGAACGTAGTTATCAAACCGTAACATAGCAGCGTTAGCTATCGACCGCCTGCCGTCGGCAGAAGATGTCCGATCATCCGGACCTGGTGACCTCGGATAGCTGCTGTCAATGACCATGAACGAAACCGATGCGAGGGAGCCGGCGGCCAAACAAGCGGCCGCTGCCGTCTCTGCGGGACCGGCAGCCGATCCCGGTCTGACCGCGCTGGTCATGATGCTCCAACTCCTCGGCGTCCCCGCCGAGCCGGAGCAACTTCGCCATCAGCTCGGGGTGAACGTCATCGGCATCACGGACATGCTGCGGTCGACCAAGCAGTTCAACGTCAAGGCGCGGCTGGTGAAGACGAGCTGGGACCGTCTCGACAAGACACCCCTGCCGGCCGTCGTTCCGCTACGCGACGGCGGCTTCCTCATCCTGGGCAAGGCCGGCGACGGCAAGGCCATCGTGCAATATCCCGGCTCGCCGCGTCCGCAGATGCTGACCAAGGCCCAGTTCGAGGTACTCTGGGACGGCCGCGTCATCTTGATGACCAAGCGGGCAGCGCTGGCCGAATTGTCGCGGCGCTTCGACATCACCTGGTTCATGGGCGCGATCAACCGCTATCGCGGCCTGCTCGGCGAGGTGCTGCTGGCCTCGTTCTTTCTGCAGATCTTCGCGCTGGTGTCGCCGCTGTTCTTCCAGGTGGTGATCGACAAGGTGCTCGTCCACCGCAGCCTCGGGACGCTGGACGTGCTGGTCGTGGGCATCGTCGCGATATCGATGTTCGAGGTCGTCCTCGGCGGCCTGCGCACCTACCTGTTCGCGCACACCACGAACCGCATCGACGTCGAACTCGGCGCGCGCCTTTTTCGCCATCTGCTGGCGCTTCCTCTGTCCTATTTCCAGGCGCGGCGCGTCGGCGACACCGTGGCACGGGTCCGTGAACTCGAGAATCTGCGCAATTTCATCACCGGCTCGGCCCTGACGCTGGTGATCGATCTGTTCTTCACCTTCGTGTTTCTGGCGCTGATGGCGTTCTACTCGCCGTTGCTGACCGCAATCGTCATCGCGTCCTTTCCGTTCTACATCGCCATCTCCGCCGGAGCCACGCCGCTGTTCCGCTATCGGCTCGACGAGAAATTCAAGCGCGGCGCCGAGAACCAGTCATTCCTGGTGGAGAGCGTCACGGGCGTCGAGGCGCTCAAGGCCATGGCCGTCGAGCCGCAGATGCAACGGCGCTGGGAGGAGCAGCTTGCAGGCTACGTCGCGTCCAGCTTCCGAGTCGTCAATCTTGGCAACGTCGCCAGCCAAGGCGTTCAGTTCGTCAGCAAGATCGACATGGCGGTGCTGCTCTATTTCGGCGCCAAGCTCGTCATCGACGGCAATCTGACCGTCGGCGAACTCGTCGCCTTCAACATGCTATCTGGCCGCGTCACCGCACCGGTGCTGAGACTGTCCCAGCTCTGGCAGGACTTCCACCAGGCGCGATTGTCGGTCGAACGGCTCGGTGACATCCTCAACACCGTGCCGGAGCCGACGCACCGGCCTGGACGCGCGGCCCTGCCGGCTATCCGCGGCGAGATCGTCTTCGAGCATGTCGGCTTCCGGTACCGGATCGACGGACCGTCCATCCTGAACGACATCAACCTGAGAATACCGGCCGGTCAGATCGTCGGGATCGTCGGCACCTCCGGATCCGGCAAGAGCACATTGGGAAAGCTGATTCAACGGCTATACCTGCCCGAATCGGGGCGCGTGCTGGTGGATGGCAACGATCTAGCAGCGGTCGACCCGACCTGGCTGCGTCGGCAGGTCGGCGTCGTGCTGCAGGAGAACATGCTGTTCAACCGCTCGGTGCGCGACAACATCGCGCTGGCGGACCCTGCCCTGCCGATGGAACGGGTTGTCGCCGCGGCGCAGCTTGCCGGCGCGCACGAGTTCATCCTCGAGCTCCAGGACGGTTATGACACGATTATCGGCGAGCGGGGCAGCACGCTGTCGGGAGGTCAGCGCCAGCGCATCGCGATCGCGCGGGCGCTGACGAGCAATCCGCGGGTACTGATCTTCGACGAAGCCACCTCCGCTCTCGATTACGAGAGCGAGCGGGTGATCCAGCAGAACATGCGCGAGATCACGGCAGGCCGTACCGTCCTGATCATCGCGCATCGGCTCTCGACCGTGCGGACAGCGGACCGCATCATCACGATCGAGCGCGGGCGCATCGTCGAGGACGGTTCGCACGACCAGTTGATCCGCAGCGGCGGGCGTTATGCGACACTTCATCGTGTCCAGGCAGGCATCCATGAAGTCGGCTAGGGCGAGGCTCGCCTCGCTAGGCAGGCCGACCCGCACGCGCGACGAGCGGGCATTCCTTCCGGCCGCCGTAGAGATCGTGGAGACACCGCCCTCCCCGATCGGCCGCGCCATTTCCGGGACGATCTCGGCGGTCTTCCTGATCGCGCTGATTTGGGCCAGCATTGGCACGGTCAACATCATCGCCATTGCGACCGGCAAGATCGTGCCGGATGGCCGCACCAAGGTGATCCAGCCGTTCGAGACCGCCGTGGTGCGTGCCATCCACGTGCGGGATGGTCAGCGGGTGAAGGCCGGGGACCTGCTGATCGAACTCGACCCGACGATGAGCCAAGCGGAACTCAGCCATCTCCAGAGCGACCTAGTCGCCAGCGAACTCGACATCGCGCGCCTGCGGGCAGCGCTTGCCGGTGGTGACGAAAGCAAATTCGTCCCGCCCGAACGCGCTACCCCTGAGCAGATCCGGACCGCCAAGCGGTTCCTCGCTTCGCAAACAGCCGAACAGTCGGCCAAGCTGACCACGTTGGAATGGCAGGGCGCGCAAAAGAAGGCGGAGCGGGCAACCACCGAGGCCTCGATCGGCAAGATCTCCTCGTTGATCCCGATCCTCCAGCAGCGCGTCGATGTACGGAAATATCTAGTCGACCGCGAATACGGCTCCAAGCTGCAATTTCTCACCGAGATGCAGGACCTCGTCTCCTACCAGCAGGAACTGCTGGTCCAGAAGAGCCACTTTGCCGAGGCTGACGCGGCCGTGGGCGGCATCGAAGAGACCTTGCGGCGCACGGAAGCCGAATACCAGCGTGGCCTGTTCGACGAACTCGCAAAGGCCGAGCAGAAGGCAACAGGGCTGCGCCAGGACATTATCAAGGCCGAGCAGCGCACCAGCCTGCTGCGCCTCAGCGCGCAGGAAGACGGCATCGTTCAGCAACTCGCCGTCCACTCGATCGGGGGCGTTGTCACGCCGGCGCAGACGCTGATGGTTTTGGTGCCAACAAGCGGCGGCCTCGAGATCGAGGCCATGATCTCCAACCGCGACATTGGCTTCGTCCGTCCGGGCGAAGAGGCCGCGATCAAGATCGATACGTTCAGCTTCACCCGTTACGGATTACGTCAGGGCCGGGTGCTCAGCGTCTCGCAGGACGCCATCGTCCGCAACAAGCCGCAGGAAAAGCCCGGCGAGGCGCCGACGGGCACAGAAACGGCATCCAGCGAGCCGAAAGGGCAGGAACTCGTCTATTCCGCCCGCGTCTCCCTCGACCGCCCCGAAATGGACGTCGATGGGCGCACCGTCAATCTGGCGCCCGGCATGGCCGTGACCGTCGAAATCAAGACCGGCACGCGGACCATCCTAAGCTATCTGATCTCGCCGCTCATTCGCTATGGTCAGGAAAGCTTGCGGGAGCGCTGAGGCGCGCGGCGATGACAAGCTGGAGACGGTGAAAAGGCGCAGTCGGATCGGGTGAGATGCATCGATCCAACCAATCCCGCCCAGGGTTTGGCTTACACGCCACTGGATGAATTCATGCCGGTGCCCGACGCGAACTGGGCCGGAACGTCGATCGAGAACAGAGCAGTAACTTTGCGTAGTAAAGTTTGGAAGAAAAACGCCATAATTTCAATATATTAGGCGTTGGTTTGGTGCGCTCGGAGGGACTCGAACCCCCACGATTTTACTCACTGCCACCTCAAGGCAGCGCGTCTACCAGTTCCGCCACGAGCGCTTTGGGGATGCCGGCTTGAGGCTTGAGGGCCAGCCGGATCAACGGCGCCGATCTAACAAATCCATCAGAGGGGTACAAGCCTGCAAAGGCCCTGAATTCCACAAGCTTTGCAGGAAAGTTCCAGCCCTCTGCCCGAATCGGCCCGTGCTGGTCCCCAGGCCGCTACCGCCTGCCCCGCGGCCTTACCGGGTCCCCGGCGTGCGCGGCAGCATCTGCTTGACCTCGACCGCGATCCGGTTGCGATCGACCAGCACGACGCCGGAGGCAACAGGCAGATTATTGGCCAAGACCTTGACCTCGTCGGCCTCGGTAGCATCCAGCTCGATGATGGCGCCGCGGGAAAGACGCAATACTTGATGGATCGGCATGGTGGTGGTCCCGAGGACGACCATGAGATCCACGGTGACTTTATCGAGAGTGGGCACTGTCAGGACCGCCGCGACATGGGACTCTTCATTTGCGCCTGCGATCATCACCACGTTATGGTTAGCCAATGGTTAATTCGCCTGAAAACCCCCGCCAAAGCCAGCGTCAAGAGCTCGATCTGACGTCGTTTTCCGCCGCAGGCGGCGAGCCCGTCGAATGGCTCATCTCGGATGCACCGGTGCCGTACCCGGATGCCGTTGCCATCATGGAGGCCCGGGTCGCCGCGATCGCGGCGGGCGAGGCCCCGGAATTGGTCTGGCTGCTCGAACACCCCCCGCTCTACACCTCGGGCACCTCGGGCAAGCAATCCGACCTGCTCGATGCGCGATTCCCGACTTTCGCGAGCGGGCGCGGCGGGCAGCTCACCTATCACGGGCCGGGCCAGCGGGTGGCCTATGTCATGCTCGACCTCAAGCGCCGCCGGCCTGACGTGCGGGCCTATGTCGCGAGCCTGGAGGAATTGATCCTGCGCACGCTGGCTGCCTTCAACATTCGCGGCGAGCGGCGCGAGGACCGGGTTGGCGTCTGGGTCAGGCGACCCGACAAGGGAGCCGATCACGAGGACAAGATCGCGGCGATCGGCGTCCGCCTGAAGCGCTGGGTGTCGTTCCACGGCATCGCCATCAATGTCGAGCCGGAGCTGTCGCATTTCGCCGGCATCGTGCCCTGCGGCGTTGCCGATCCCCGCTACGGCGTCACCTCGCTGGTCGATCTCGGCCAGCTCGTGACCGTGGCCGACGTCGATATCGCGCTCAGGCGGGCGTTCGAAGAATTGTTTGGGCCAACCCGCGCGCTGCTGCCGGAAGCCGTTGCCTAGCGCTACCGCGTTCTGCGCGGAATCGGCTATACTCGATTCCGGCGTCGCCCACGCCTCCCCCCTCCGCCGGGAAAGCAGACTTCCTGCCGGGCGAATTGATCATCGGACCGACTGTTCGAGCGCTGGGCATAAGGAGGGATTGCGATCATGCTCGCAATGGGAGGTTCTCACGATGAGACTGTCTGCGCCGATCTATCATCTCAAGCGCAAGGCGAAGCGCCTGTCCCGCGAGGAAGGCATTCCACTCCACGACGCGCTTGACCGCATCGCCACAGCGGAAGGGTTTTCCGCCTGGAGCTTACTGGCGGCAAAAGCTGCGGCGGAGACGCCGGCCGGCAAGCTGTTTCCTCAATTCCGGCCGGGCGAGCTGGTGCTGCTGGGTGCGCGACCCGGTCATGGCAAGACCCTGATGAGTCTCGAACTCGCGGTGGAGGCCATGAGGAAAGGCAGCCGTGCCGCGTTCTTCTCGCTCGAATACACCGAGAGAGACGTTCTGGACCGCTTGCGGGCGATCGGCGTGGAGCCAGCGCAGTTCGACAAAGTGTTCGAGCTCGATTGCTCCGATGCGATCAGCGCCGATTACGTCGTCAAGCAGATGGCCCCCGCCCCGCGCGGCACATTCGTGGTGATCGACTATCTGCAATTGCTCGACCAGCGGCGGGAAAATCCCGACCTGACCGTTCAGGTGCGCGCGCTGAAATCGTTTGCACGCGACAAGGGGTTGATCGTCGTATTCATCTCGCAGATCGACCGATCCTACGATCCCGCAGTCAAGCCCTGTCCTGATCTCAGCGATGTCCGCTTGCCGAACCCGCTGGACCTCAAGCTGTTCGACAAGACGTGCTTCATCAACAATTCGGAAGTTCAGTTCCGCGCAGCGAGCTGACGATCCCTCGCAACCGGTCGCGGGTGAGATTGCTCACCCGCGATCAGGCATCACGCCGCCTGCAGCGAAACCTCGAGCTTGCCGGCGATGTAGCGCCGCTCCTGGGTCAGGCCGCCAAAGCCGTAGGCATCGCCCTTGACCTCGTCGACATGCAGGTAGGTCTCGGGATGCAGCGGGCCCAGGATATCGGCCATGCGCTTGAACATTGCAGCGAGATAAGCCGCCTTCTCGTCCTTGGTGTTGGTGCCCTCGGTAACGCGGATGTCGATCCAGTAGCTTGCGAGCTTCTGCTCGGCGAGCGACTTGCCGCCCGCGAACCAATCGTGGGTATCCACGGACTTCACGATGATGGCGGTGACCTTGGGATCCTTGTGCAGGATCTTTGCCGTGAGCTCGGATACGGCATTGGCGATGTCGGCCTTCAGCGGCGGCGACTGGCGAGACGTGGCGTAGGACACTTTGATCAGGGGCATGGTGGTTCTCCTCAAGATGCTGCGCCGGGCCTTGCGCGGCGTTGGTGAGAAGCTAGACCTGGGACCATGATTTTGGTATCTTATCGAGACTTATATCAGTGATAACAATCCATAATGAACGCAACGCTCGACATCGCCACGGTCCGGGCCTTCCTGCTGGTTGCCAACCTCCAGAGCTTTACCCGGGCGGCCGAAGCACTCGGCACGACGCAGGCGGCTGTCAGCCTCAAGCTGCAACGGCTGGAGACGTTGCTGGGGAAACGCCTCGTCGAACGCTCGCCGCGCGCGGTTCGGCTCACGGCCGATGGTACTGATTTCCTCGATCGCGCCCGCGCGCTCATGGAAGCGCATGACCGCGCGTTCTCCGGCGAGGCTTCCGCCGCGCAGTCGCTTTCGCTCGGCATCTCCGACCATGCCGCGGGCCCCGAACTGGTGACGCTGCTCGAACGGCTGCACGCGATGTCCGCGAATCTCACGCTCGCCGTCACCATCGGTTTCTCGCGCGAGATGCAGGACGCCTATGATGCGGGCGAGCTGGACGCGGTGATCGTCCGCCAGGAGGGCAGCCGCCGCGGCGGCGAGAAGCTGGCTGATGACGAGTTCGGCTGGTTCGCGTCACGGCGTTTGACGCTCCCGAAGGGCGAAGCACTGCCGCTGGCAACGCTCGCCCCGCCGTGTGGCGTCCGCGCCATCGCCGTGCGCGCGCTCGACAGGGCCCGCACGCCCTGGCGCGAGCGTTTCGTCGGCGGCGGTGTCACGGCCGTGGTTGCGGCGGCGCTTGCCGGACTTGCAATCGCGCCGCTGGCGCGGCGGATCGCGCCTCCGGGCCTGGTCGATATCGGGCCTGCGCACAAGCTGCCGAGGCTCGGCAGTTCGAAGGTGATGCTGCATTCGAAAGTCAGCGATCCCGCCAAGCTCGCGGCACTGCGCGCTGTAGCCGCGACGTTCCGGAGCCTGGCGACGAGCCAGCGGCCGATCCGAGGAGCCTGATTACCCGGCGGCCACCGTATATAGTGCGGATATTGCCTAAAAATTTCCCACAGAACGGGAACTAATCCGCCATGTGCGGCGTTTGTCCCCGTCGAGGCGGGGTCCGGAATGACCGAAAAGTTCAGTCAACAGAGAGACTTGTTCGAGAGCGAGCGCAGTTTCCGGCTGTTGGTTGAGGGAGTCGCCGACTACGCCCTCTACATGCTTGACCCCAAGGGAATCATCACCAGCTGGAACATCGGCGGCGAACGCATCAAGGGCTATTCCCCCGAGGAAATCCTCGGCCAGCATTTTTCCCGCTTCTACACCGAGACCGACCGCGCCAATGGCAAGCCTGCGCGGGCGCTCGGTATTGCCCGGGAAAAGGGCCGATATGAGGAGGAAGGCTGGCGCGTCCGAAAGGACGGCACGTTCTTCTGGGCCAGCGTGGTGATCGACCCGATCTACGAGAGCGGCGCGCTGATCGGCTTCGCCAAGATCACGCGCGACATCACCGAACGTCGCAATGCCCAGCTCAAGCTCGAGGCGATGCAGAAGCAGCTCGCCGAGGCGCAGAAATTCGACGCACTCGGACAGCTCACCGGCGGCGTTGCGCACGACTTCAACAATCTTCTGATGATCATCAGCGGCAGCCTTCACATCCTGAAGAAGAGCGCCTCTGGCGACCCCAAGCTCGAGCGCGCCATGTCCGCGATCGAGACCGCCACCAAACGCGGCGCCGCGCTGACGAACCAGCTCCTCACCTTCGCGCGGCGGCAGAGCGTCAACCCGCAGGCGATCGATTTCGCCGAACGCGTCGCGGCCATCCGCGAGGTGCTCGACGCCGGAGTGGGCAGTTCCGTGCATCTCGCCTTCGACATTCGCTCCGACACATGGCCGATCAAGGCCGACGTCTCCGAGCTCGAGACCGCGCTGCTCAACCTCGTCATCAATGCCCGCGACGCGATGCCGGACGGTGGCACGGTGACGATCGGCGCGCGCAATATCGTGCTGAACGAACCTCCCCTCGCCGGCGACTTCGTCGCAATCGACGTCACGGATACCGGGCTCGGAATTCCCTCCGACGTTGTCGACAAGATCTTCGAGCCGTTCTTCACCACCAAGCCGATCGGAAAAGGCACCGGCCTCGGCCTCTCGCAGGTGCACGGCTTCGCTCATCAGGCCGGCGGCACGATAACGGTCGCAAGCGAGCTCGGAAAGGGCACGACATTCACCATCATCCTGCCGCGCGGCACAGATGCGCCGTCGCGCGAGACATCGGGGACGCCTCTCCGCGGCAGCGGCACGGTGCTGCTGGTCGAGGACAATCCCGACGTCGCTCTGGTCAGCACCGGACTTCTGGAGCAGCTCGGCTATCAAGTGCGCCGGGTCGCCGATGCCGAAGCGGCACTGCGCGAGATCGAGAGCAACGGCGTCGACTTCGTGTTCTCGGACATCGTCATGCCCGGCAAGATGGATGGGCTCAGCCTCGCCCGTCGCCTCCGCCAGATCCGCCCCAGCCTGCCGATCCTGCTTGCCACCGGCTACAGCGAGGTCGCCGCCGGCGTGCGTGGCGATTTCCCGATCCTGCGCAAGCCCTATGAGATCCACGAGCTGAGCGAGGCGATCGCCAAGCTGCCGCGATGATTTCCTCTTCGCCTCTCCCGCGTGCGGGGAGAGGCCGGAATACGCGCTGAAAGCGCGAATTCCGGGTGAGGGGGAGTCTCCGCAAGGGCAACTCTCACCGTCCCCGCGGAGACTCCCCCTCACCCCAACCCTCTCCCCGCAAGCGGGGCGAGGGAGCAGACCTACACCGTCGGCAGCACCGAGAACGTCTCTCCTGCCCGGCGCAGATTCAGCTCATCCACGCTCGCGGTTTCACTGGTGACGCTGTCGACGCGCGAGGACGGCGGGCCGTGGCGGCACAGCGCGACCATGTCGGCAACGTGCTTCGGCGCACCGGCGAACAGCGCTTCCACGCTGCCGTCGCGACGGTTGCGGACCCAGCCTTCGAGGCCGCTCGTCGTCGCCTGATACTCGACCCAGGCCCGATAGCCGACGCCCTGCACGCGTCCGCGGATCATGACCTGGAGAATTGCCCGGCTCACTTGTTCAGTCCGAGGACATCGGCGCTGCGCACCCTGGCCTCGCTCTCGCGCATGACACGGGCCATCAGCTCCGGCGACGCCAAGCCCTTGAGGCTTTTCGGCGCCGTGCCCTCGCGCAGCGCCCTCTGCGTCTCGTAGACGGCCTGTGTCGCGGCGGCGATCGGCGCATGACCCTGGAGTGCGATGCGTACGCGCCGGCTCGCAAGGTAATCGAGCGCGTTAAACTCGTCCGGCGCACCGCCGAGCACGATCGGCAGGCGCGTGGCAGATGCGATGGCCTCGAGCTCGGCGCGCGACTTGATGCCGGTGAAGAACAACGCATCGACCCCGGTGGCCTCATAAGCCTTGGCGCGGCGAAGCATCCTCGATCGAGGTGATCGCGGCAGCGCCCGTGCGGCCCATGATCACCAGCGACGGATCGCTGCGGCCGCCAAGCGCCGCCTTCATCTTGCCGACGCCTTCCTCGAGCGAGATCAGCTGCGCCTTGGTCTCGCCAAAGGCAGCCGGCAGCAGCGTGTCCTCGATGGTGAGGCCGGCGGCGCCCGCCATCTCCAGCTCCTGCACCGTGCGGCGCACGTTGAGCGCATTGCCGTAGCCATGGTCCGCGTCGACCAGAACGGGGAGCGTTGCGGCGCGGGACATCCGCCGCATCTGCTCGGCAAGCTCGGTGAGCGTGATCAGCGTGACATCGGGATCGCCGAGCACGGCGAGCGAGGCCACTGATCCCCCGAACATGCCGAGTGGAAACCCGAGGTCCTCGGCAATGCGGATCGAGATGGCGTCGTAGACCGAGCCGGGATGGACACAAGTTGCGCCCGACAGGATGGAGCGAAGTTTCTCGCGGCGGGAACGAAAGGCCATGGGTGCCTCACTCCAAATTCCTCATCCTGAGGGCGCGCTCTTGCGCGCGTCTCGAAGGATGCAGGCCCGGCTGGTGGCCTCGCCCTTCGAGACGCCGCGCAAGCGCGGCTCCTCAGGGTGAGGGTCTTCTGTTGTGCCTGAAGACGCTTTACGCAAACTCCAGGATCAGCGCGTCCACCGCGAGTGTCGCGCCCGCGCTGGCGTGGATCTTCTTCACGGTGCCGTCCTGCTCGGCGCGCAGCACGTTCTGCATCTTCATGGCTTCGACCACCGCCAGCGTCTCGCCGGCCTTGACCTCCTGCCCCTCGGTCACCGCGATCGAGACCACGAGGCCGGGCATCGGGCACAGCAGCTTCTTGCCGGTGTCGGAGGCCGTCGTCACCGGCATCAGCCGCGCAGAGGCCGCCTCGGCCTCGGTCCAGACATAGACCGGCACCTCGACGCCCTGATGCGCGAGGCGGATGCCGTTGGCGATCGGACGCGCCTGCACCGCGACGAGGTGACCGTCGATGGTGCCCTGCCAGACCGGATCGCCGGGCTTCCACGGCGACTGCAAGAGATTCGCATAGCCGGCCTTGCCGTCGGGATCGATGAAGCGGATCACGATCGCCTCGCCCTCGCGTCCGACCTCGAGCAGGATTTCCTGGCGGTCGAGCCAGACCGAGCGGCGTCGCTCGCGCTGCACGATGCGGCCGCCCATCTGGCCCGAGATCTGCCGCTTGCGCTCACCGAGCACGTGATCGATGGCGGCGCCGACCGCGGCGATCCGCCGCGCGACCTCGCCTTCGGGCACGCGCACCGCAAAGCCCTTGGGGAATTCCTCGGCGATAAAGCCGGTCGAGAGCCGTCCCTCGCGCCAGCGCGGATGGTGCATCAGCGCGGACAGGAACGGGATGTTGTGCCTGATGCCGTCGACGTAGAACGAATCCAGCGCGGTCGCCTGCGCCTCGATCGCGGCCGCGCGCGACGGCGCATGGGTGACGAGCTTGGCGATCATCGGATCGTAGTGGATCGAGATCTCGCCGCCCTCCTGCACGCCGGTGTCGTTGCGGATGGTGATGCCGTCCTTGCTGGCTTCCGCCGGCGGGCGATATTTCACCAGGCGCCCGATCGAGGGCAGGAAGTTGCGGAACGGGTCTTCGGCGTAGAGACGCGACTCCACCGCCCAGCCGGTCAGCGTGACGTCCTTCTGCGCGATGGCGAGCTTCTCGCCGCTCGCGACGTGGATCATCTGCTCGACGAGGTCGATGCCGGTGACGAGCTCGGTGACGGGATGCTCGACCTGGAGGCGCGTGTTCATCTCCAGGAAATAGAAGCTCTTGTCCTGCCCGGCCACGAACTCGACCGTGCCGGCGGAGTCGTAATTCACGGCCTTGGCCAGCGCGACCGCCTGCTCGCCCATCTTGCGGCGGGTGGCTTCATCCAGCAGCGGCGACGGCGCTTCCTCGATAACCTTCTGGTTGCGACGCTGGATCGAGCATTCGCGCTCACCGAGATAGATCACGTTGCCGTGCTTGTCGCCGAGCACCTGGATCTCGATGTGGCGGGGATCGACGATGAACTTTTCGACGAAGACGCGGTCGTCGCCGAACGAGGCCTTGGCCTCGGCCTTGGCGAGGTTGAAGCCCTCGGCGACCTCGGCCTTGGAATGGGCGATCCGCATGCCCTTGCCGCCACCGCCGGCGGAGGCCTTGATCATGACGGGGTAGCCGATCTCGTCGGCGATGCGGACCGCGTGCTTGTCGTCCTCGATGACGCCGAGATAGCCCGGCACGGTCGAGACTTTTGCTTTTGCGGCGGCCTTCTTGGACTCGATCTTGTCGCCCATCGCGGCAATTGCGCCCGGGTTCGGGCCGATGAAGACGATGCCGGCCGCCTCCAGCGCACGCGGAAACGCCTCGCGCTCGGACAGGAAGCCGTAGCCGGGATGCACCGCCTCGGCGCCCGTCTTGCGGCAGGCCTCGACGATCTTCTCGATCACCAGATAGCTCTCGGCCGCCGCGGGCGGGCCTATCAGCACCGCCTCGTCGGCCATCTCGACATGGAGGGCATCGCGGTCGGCCTCGGAATAGACCGCAACCGTTTGAATTCCCATCTTGCGGGCGGTCTTGATGACCCGGCAGGCGATTTCGCCGCGATTGGCGATCAGAATCCGTTTGAACATGCTTTTCTTGAGTCTCGACCTTGGGCGGGACCCGTCTCCTGGCCGTTGGGGCCTATGGGGACGGGCCGTGTGGGTCCCGTGGTACATCAAAATGGGCCGGAGGCAACGGTCTAAATCCGGGGCCTCTGGCGTACCAGCGCAAGACCGAAATGGGCCCGGCGAGCCCTAGGGACGCCGTGCCGCTTCCCGGGGCTTCCCGGCCTTGGCCACGTCCCGGACCAGGCCGTGAATGAAGCCGAGTTTGGCGACCACCGCGGGCGACAGGATGAAGGGATAGAGGTCGCGCAGACCCATGGCGCGGTTGACACTGTTCATGGCGAAGGTGAAGGGCAGCCATGCGTTGACCAGCGCCTCGATATCCCTTGCCTCGTAAGGGTTGAAGCGGATGCGCGCCGTCAGTTCCCCATCGCGGTCGACCCTGGGGCGCACCTCCATGCCGAACTCGGCGGCCATCTCCAGCGTGTCGACGATGTGGAGGTAGTGCGCCCAGGTCTCGGCGAAGTCTTCCCACGGATGCATCGTGGCGTAGGCCGAGACGTAGCTCTGCTGCCAGTCGGGCGGCGGGCCTTCGGCATAATGGCGCTGCAAGGCCTGACCGTAATCGGCCGCATCGTCGCCGAACACGGCGCGGCATTGGTCGAGCTTGCCGCCGTCGCGCACCAGCACGTTCCAGAAATAGTGTCCGACCTCGTGGCGGAAATGCCCGAGCGGCGTCCGGTAGGGCTCGCCCATTTCGAGCCTGCGCCGCTCGCGCTCGATGTCGTCCGCCTCCTTGAGCGCAATCGTGATCAGGCCGCTGTCGTGGCCTGTCATGACCTTCTGTCCGCTGTTCGGATCGTCGGCAAGGAAATTGAAGATCAGCCCATGTTCGGGATTGTCCTGCCGGGTCTGGAGCGGCAGCCTCCAGCGGATCAGGGCATAGAGTAGACGGTGCTTGGCCACCTCCAGCTCACGCCATCCAGCAAGCTGCGCCGGATCGGAGAGGTTCGGTACCGTCCCATTGTGGCGGCAGGCGCGGCAATAGCCGGTGGTATCGTCCGTGTCTGTCAGCCAGTTGCAGGCGTCGTACTCGGCATTCCGGCACAGCATCCGGCCTTCGCCGTTGTCGGCCAATGTCCGCCAGGCTTCTCCCTCGGGCTCGATCGCCGACATTGTCTCCTTCTCCGGCATGAAGGCGACACGATGGCCGCAGCGTTCGCAGGCACGATTCTCGAAATAGAGAACGTTGCCGCAGGCCTGACAGACGAAGAGCTTCAAGATTTAGCCTCTTTGGAAAGGGATTCTTACGAGAGAGAATTGGCCCCCCGCGAAGACGCCCCGATCAGCAGATCGTTCCAGTCTCCGGAACAAATTGCCAGATCGGACGTTGCCACCGCGTCGTTTCTCGCGTTCAGGCACGCGCTCCTATTTTCCGATACTTTACCCTCTAAACAATGGCCATCACGCTCCGTCTGTGTGAATATTGGTTCGGCACGCGCACACCCGCATCACAACGGCCGATGCCTTGAACGATCCCTTGCCCGAGACCATCGCCGCCGAAAGGCTGCGCCAGCACCTCGAAGACGTCGCGCGCGAGCGCGATTACGCCTATCGCGCGCTGCAGGAGCGCGAGGCCGAGCTGGCACGCATCCAGCGTATCGGCAAGGTCGGCGGCGTCGAGGTCGATTTCCGTGAAGGCTTCAAGAACCGTCGCTCGCCCGAATATCTGATGATCCACGGCCTGCCGCCGGAAGCTGCCGAGGAGTCGCACGAGGATTGGGTCAACCGCATCCATCCCGACGATCGCGACGCGGCCGTCAAGCATTTCTTCGAGGCACTCGCCGGAACGAGCGAAGACTACAGCGCTGAGTACCGCATCATCCGTCCCAGCGACGGCGAGACCCGCTGGATCCGGGTCGTCGCCAAGATCGAGCGCGACAAGGACGGCCGCGCCATCCGCCTCGTCGGCGCCCATATCGACATCACCGACCAGGCGCTGGCGCGCGAGACGCTGCGCGAGAGCGAGGAGCGCTTTAGGCTGATCGCCGACAGCGCGCCGGTGCCGATCTGGGTCACCAAGCTCGATCGCAAGCGGTCCTTCGCCAACCAGGCCTATGTCGATTTCGTCGGCCTGCCCTACGATCAGGCCATCGACTTCGACTGGCGCAAGGTGCTGCATCCCGACGACCTGCCGCACGTGCTCCAGCAATCCGTCCAGGGTGAAGCATCCCTCAAACCCTTCGTGCTGGAAGCGCGGTACAGGAACGCAAGCGGCGAATGGCGGTGGCTTCGATCGGAATCGCAGCCGCGCTGGGACCCGACGGGCAAGCATATCGGCTTCATCGGCGTCGCCCACGACATCACCGTCGCCAAGCAGGCCGAGATCGAGCTCCGGCAGCTCAACGAGACGCTCGAACAGCGCATTGCCGAGCGCACCGCCGAGCTCGAATCCAACGAGGCACGGCTGCGCGCGATCCTGGAGACCAGCAACCAGTATCAGGGCCTGGTCAATCTCAGCGGTGAGCTGCTTTACGCCAACAAGACCGCGCTGGACGGCATCAAGGCACGCTCGTCGGATGTGATCGGAAAGCCGCTCTGGGACACGCCCTGGTTCACCGGCACGGACGGCATGAGTGCCGCCGTGCGAGAGGCCTTCGACACGGTGCTCAAAGGCGAAGCCGTACGGCTCGAAATGCGCCTGCGCCTTCCCATCGGCGAGCGCGATTTCGATTTCGGCATGCGGCCCGTGCTCGACCGCCACGGCAATATCACCGGCGCGGTGCCCGAGGCGGTCGATGTCACCGAGCGCCGCCGCGGTGAGGAAGCGCTGCGGCAATCGCAGAAGATGGAGGCGATCGGCCAGCTCACCGGCGGGGTCGCGCACGATTTCAACAATCTCCTCACCATCATCCGCTCGGCCACCGACTTCCTGCGCCGCCGCGAGCTGCCGGAGGAACGCCGCCGCCGCTATGTCGATGCCATCTCCGAGACGGTCGAGCGCGCCTCCAAGCTGACGGCGCAGCTTCTGGCGTTCGCGCGCCGGCAGCCGTTGAAGCCGCAGATCTTCAATGTCGGCAGCCAGGTCGAAGGTGTGGCGCAGCTGGTCCGGCCGCTGGTCGGCAGCCGCATCGAGATCGCCGTGGAGGTTCAGGATCCCGATTGCTTCACCGTGGCCGACATCGCCCAGTTCGAGGCCGCGCTGATCAACCTCGCCATCAATGCCCGGGATGCCATGAATGGCGAAGGCCGCCTCACCATCGCCGTGCGCAAGGTCCAGGGTATCCCTCAGCTGCGCGCGCAATTGGCGCGCAGCGGCGACTACGTCGCCATCTCCGTCACCGACACCGGAAGCGGCATCGCGCCGGAGCATCTCGATTCGATCTTCGAGCCGTTCTTCACCACCAAGGAGGTCGGCAAGGGCACGGGCCTCGGCCTCAGCCAGGCCTTCGGCTTCGCAAAACAGTCCGAGGGCGACATTTCGGTGACGAGCACGCAAGGCAAGGGCGCGACCTTCACCATCTATCTGCCGCAGGCGCAAAGCCCGGCCACCGAGAAGGAAGCCGCGGCGCTGACCAGCGAGACCGCGACCACCGGGCGCGGCTACCGCGTGCTCGTGGTCGAGGACAACGACGAGGTCGGCCAGTTCTCGACCGAACTTCTGGAAGACCTCGGCTACGTCGTCCGCCGCGTCGCCAACGCCAACGCGGCATTGGCGATCCTCGGCGAGAACGAATTTGCCGTCGACCTCGTGTTCTCCGACGTCATCATGCCCGGAATGAACGGCGTCGAGCTAGCCGGCATCATCCGCGAGCGCTATCCGGGCCTGCCCGTGGTGCTCACCAGCGGCTACAGCAACGTGCTCGCCGAAAGCGCCCATCGCGGCTTCGAGCTGATCCAGAAGCCCTACTCTGTGGAATCGCTGTCGCGCATATTGCGCAAGGCGATCACGGAAAAGCTGTCGGTGGTGCGGTAAGTCATCCTCCGTCGTCGTCCCGGACAAGCGCGCCGCAAGCGCGCGCCGATCCGGGACCCATAACCCCAGGGAGAAGTTGTGCAGCAAGCTGGCCACTGCGAGTCTTCGCCCAAACTGCGCCCTGTGGCTATGGGTCCCGGATCGGTGCTGACGCTTGTCCGGGACGACGGCTGAGTGTTTGGCAGGCTGCGATCTCAACGACGATCGAGAAACCGATGTCCAGCGAATACCCCGATCAGGCGAGGCGCGCCGGCCGCGCGCTGGATGCGGCCAATTTCTTCCTCGCCGACGTCCGCGACGGGCTCGGCCCCTATCTCGCGGTCTATCTTCTCACCGAGCAGCATTGGAATGAGGCTCGCATTGGCCTCGTGATGTCGATCGCGACGATCGCCGGCATCGTCGCGCAGACGCCGGCCGGTGCGCTGGTTGACGCCACACGGGCGAAGCGGCTGGTGATGGTCGCCGCTGCGATTCTGGTGACACTCGCCTCGCTGTCGCTGCCGTTGTTCCCCAACCTCCTGCCGGTGATAATCTCGCAAGGCATCGCGCAAGCCGCTGCCGTGGTCTTCCCGCCGGCGATCGCCGCGGTCTCGCTTGGCATCTTCGGGCATGCCGCATTTACCCGGCGCATCGGCCGCAACGAGACTTTCAACCACGCCGGCAACGCCGTCGCGGCCGGCATCGCCGGCCTCTCCGCCTATTGGTTCGGACCGACCGTCGTGTTCTACCTTCTCGGCGCCATGGCGATCGCGAGCCTCGTCAGCATCCTGGCGATCCCCGAACGGGCCATCGACCACGATCTCGCGCGCGGACTGCACCACCCTCGTATCAATGGCGCACCCGAACACCCCTCGGGCCTTGGCGTGCTCCTGACCTGCCGTCCGCTGCTCATATTCGCTGTCTGCGTCGTTCTGTTTCACCTCTCCAACGCGGCGATGCTGCCGCTGGTCGGACAAAAGCTCGCGCTCCAGGACAAGAACATCGGCACCAGCCTGATGTCGGCATGCATCGTTGCGGCGCAAGTGGTGATGGTTCCGTTCGCGATGCTGGTCGGCGCACGGGCCGACCGCTGGGGGCACAAGCGGTTCTTCCTTGCCGCATTGTTGATCCTGCCGATCCGCGGTGCGCTCTATACGCTCTCCGACAATCCGTTCTGGCTGGTCGGCGTGCAGCTGCTGGATGGCGTCGGCGCCGGCATTTTCGGGGCCATCTTTCCCGTCATCGTCGCCGACCTCATGCGCAACACAGGCCGCTTCAACGTCGCACAGGGCGCCGTCATCACGGCCCAGAGCATCGGCGCGGCACTGTCGACAACACTGGCGGGCGTGATCGTGGTCGGCGCCGGCTACAGCGCAGCATTCATCACGCTCGGCGCCGTAGCGGCGATCGGTGCCGTGATCTGCCTCCTCGCCTTGCCCGAGACGCGGCAAGGCGACGACGGCGATCCGCGCCCGCGGGGGAAGACAGCGGCGTCCGCATCGGCTATCGCTGCCGAATGAATCCACTCCCATTCGAGAACTGAGCCGTGCCGTCTGACGCCATCTGGACCTGGAGCATCATCGTCGTCGCGACCGCAGGCGTCATCGTCCGGCCCTTTCGCCTGCCCGAGGCGCTCTGGGCCGTGATCGGCGCCAGCGCGCTGCTGCTGTTAGGTTTGCTGCCGTGGCCCGATGCGTTGACCGGTATCGAGAAGGGCGTCGACGTCTATCTCTTCCTGATCGGCATGATGCTGATCGCCGAGCTCGCCCGGCTCGAAGGCCTGTTCGATTATCTCGCCGCGCTTGCCGTGGAGTATGCACGTGGCTCACCGCAGCGGCTGTTCCTGCTGATCTACCTCGTCGGCACCCTCGTCACCGTGCTGCTCTCCAACGATGCCACTGCGATCGTGCTGACTCCGGCCGTCTATGCCGCAACGCGCGCCGCCGGCGCAAAGCCGCTGCCCTATCTGTTCGTCTGCGCCTTCATTGCCAATGCCGCAAGCTTCGTGCTGCCGATCTCAAATCCGGCCAATCTCGTCGTGTTCGGCGCGCGCATGCCGCACCTCACCGAATGGCTGCGCCTGTTCGCCTTGCCCTCGGCGGCCTCGATCCTGCTCACATACGTGGTCCTGCGCCTGAGCCAGCACCGCGCGCTGAAGGAGGAGACGATCGCCCGGAGCGTGCCGCATCCGAAGCTTGGACGCGGCGGCAAGCTCACGGCAATAGGCATCGTCGCGATCGGCATCGTGCTGGTCACCGCGTCGGCGCTGGATAGGCAACTGGGCCTGCCGACCTTCATCTGCGGCGTCGCGACGGCGGCGATCGTGCTGCTGATCAACCGGCAATCGCCCTTGCCCGTGCTGCGCGGTGTCTCCTGGAGCGTGCTGCCGCTGGTCGGCGGGCTCTTTGTCATGGTGGAAGCGCTGGTGAAGACCGGCGTGATCGCGCAGCTGAGCGCGCTGCTGCACCAGGCGGTCGCGCAATCGGTGCCCCAGGCGGCCTGGAGCGTCGGCATCGCCACCGCGCTTGCCGACAACATCGCCAACAACCTTCCGGTCGGCCTCGTCGCCGGCTCGGTCGCCGCCAGCGATCATCTGCCCGCACCGGTCGTCAGCGCCATCCTGATCGGCGTCGATCTCGGCCCCAATCTGTCGGTGACCGGATCGCTCGCCACCATCCTCTGGCTGGTCGCGCTCCGGCGGGAGAAGATCGAGGTCGGCGCCTGGCCGTTCCTCAAGCTCGGCCTGCTGGTGACGCCGCCTGCCTTGATCGGTGCACTGGCGGCCGCCATCAGGTAGCGGCAAGGCGGGCCGGCCAAATAAGTACAGCCGTTTGCGGTGCATCAAGGCCGGCATTGCGGCGACGGGTAGAGTTCACTTGTCGCGAGCTTCAGACAGCTCGCGGCAAGGAAGGTTGATCATGCAGATTCGATCAAAGTCGCTGCCGCAGAGGTTCTCACTGCGTCGCGGAACTCAGAACTTCGTCGCGCCCGGCCAAGGCCGCACGGAGACGTCCCATCCCTTGCTCGTCTTCTCCGTCGTGGTGCTGCTGGCCTTGTTCGCCATCCTGGAGGTCGACGTGCACACGGCGCAGCTTCAGGCCATCGGCCTGCTCGGCCATGGCACCGGGATCGATCCCGTCTTCCTGAGCCCGTAGCGGACGGAACCCGATCGCGGCCACAAGGCCGCGACCGGGTTACACGTAGGCAGACTCCATAGTTTGAGCATGATCTTTTCGGAAAACCACTACGCACTTTTCCGGATCATGCTCTAGTCGTTCTCGTAGCCGTAGACTTCCGGCAGAATGAAGATCGCGGCGAGCAGTCCGATCAGCGGGAAGATTGCGACGAACAGCGTGGCGTTGGCCTGTCCGATCGCCGCGAACAGCGACGGGAACAGGAAGATCGCCAGGAACGACGGCAGCTTGACGAACATGTAGGCGAAGCCGCTGGCGGTGCCGCGATATTTCGGCTTGGCGACCATGGTCGGAATCGTCATGCAGTTCGACGCGTCCCAATAATGGCCCCACAACATGGCGGCGGCGGCGAACGGCAGCAGTATCTTGTTGTCGGTGTAGAGCGCGAAGGCCGCGACCAGAAGTGAAGCCAGCACGATGCCGAAACCGGCGATGGCGATACCGCGATGGCCGATCTTCGGCGTCAGCAGCGGACCGACCCAGCCGGACAACGCGGCGAAGCAAAACAGTCCCATCGTCACCAGGTTGTTGCCGAGCACGCTCGACACGCCGACCATCACGAACAGCACCGGCAGGTAGAACGCGAAGGTCGAGAATTCGCTGCCTTGCGCGAAGCAGGCGATCCAGCCGTAGATCGTGGCGCGCCAGCGGATCGGGTCCTGCTTGAGATCGGCGAGGAATGCGCGGGTCGAGACCTTCGGCACCTTGACGTCGCGATCCGGCAGCATGTCGAGATTGTCGTTGAACATCTCGCGCGCGACCTGCTTGGCCTCGCGGTAGCGGCCCTTTTGCACCAGCCACACCGCCGTCTCCGGCACGTCGTGGCGCATGATCAGGATGATCAGCGCCGGCACCGCGCCGAGACCCAGCGTCACGCGCCACAGCATCTCGTGGTTCATGTCGGTCAGGAGGAAGATCACGATGACGCCGATGGTCAGGACCTCGCCGACGGCGAACATGAACTGCCAGCGGTTGCCCATGACCTCGCGCTCGCCCTTGGCCATGGATTCCATGATGTAGGTGTAGCCGGTCGAGATGTCGGAGCCGAGCGGGATGCCGAGCAGGAAGCGGATCACGACGAGCCAGGCGACGTCAGGCACGAAGGCCTGCGCCAGCGCCAGCACGATGAACATCACCATCGTCACCAGGAACATCACGCGGCGCCCGATCTTGTCGGACAGCCAACCGCCGAGCAGCGCGCCGATCAGGGCGCCGCCTTGCGTGCCGGCCGCCGCAAGGCCCAGCATCAGCGGATCGGGATTGTACTGCTCCTTGATGAAGATCAGCACGAAGGCGATCGAATAGAGGTCCCAGGCCTCGACCAGGATCGAGGCCATCATCAGCCAGCCGACCTTGTTGCCCTTGGGGCTGTAGTTCGTGATGAGGTAGCGGACCGCGGCTTCGCTCGCGGTCGGTTGTGGCATCGCCATCGTTGACATTTTCTTGGTCCTCTCTTCGAAACTCTCTACGTGCCGAGCAGCGGCTCGATGCTGCAATCGAGCAGGCGCGGATCAATCCCGGCCTCCATGCCCGTGAACATCGAATCCATGTAGTCGATCAGGGCATCGCTCGCCCTCACCGCATCCTCGACGCGGCGGTTGGCGACGGCCGCGAGAATGGCGAGATGATGATCGATCGTGCCTGACAGATCCGCCTGCCCCGGCATGAAGCGGTGGTGGATGTAGCCGATGCGCCGATACAGCGTGTGCAGCGGTCGCATCGTATGCACCAGGAACGGCTCGCCGGCCGCCTCCAGCACCAGCGCGTCGATGCGGCGGTCGATATTGTTGAATTCGTCGAGGGTCAGGCTGGCGCGGCGCTCGCGCAGCAGACGCTCGATGTGCAGCGCCTGATTGCGATGCGAGAGGCTGGCACGATCGGCGGCAAGGCGGATCACGAAGCGTTCCATATCGCGGCGCAGGCCGAGCAGCATGCGCTCGCGCGCCAGATCGATCGGCGCGATGTGCAGACCGTGACGGGGTCGGATGATGATCAGGGTATCTGCCGAGAGACGATTGACGGCGTGATGCACCGGTGTGCGCCCGAAGCCGGTGATGTGCTGCAATTCCAGCATCGTCATGAATTGTCCGGGCTTGAGCTCGCAGTGAACAAGGAGCTCTTCGATCTTCTGGTAGGCCAGCTCGAAGAAATTGAGCCGGTTGCGCCGCGAGGGCTTGCCCTCGCCGTCGTCGTCGTTTCTCACCACCTCGAGCGTGCGCTTGCGCTTTGCCATGTCGTTCTCTCCCGTCGGCCGCGCTCTCGTTGCTGGATGGCGCCCTGTTTGTTGGAGCCTTAAAACATGTTGTGATATATTACAAGCCGGCGTAAGACTCCCGCGCGACCTGCAACATGTTGCAGTGCGAAATGAGACGACGGACGCGCGACGTCTGTAATGGGAGGACAATTGCCGTGAAGATCACGTCGATCGAGACGCTGCGTACCGAAGAATTTTCCAACGTCATCTGGGTGCGCGTTCACACCGACACGGGTGTGATCGGACTCGGCGAAACGTTCTACGGCGCGGGCGCGGTCGAAGCGCAGATCCACGACACCTTTGCCGGCCGCCTGCTCGGCCGCAATCCCCTGCACATCGAAGCCATCCATCGCGACATGCTGAACCTGCCGATGGCGCAGTCCTCGACCGGTGTCGAATATCGCGCCGCCTCCGCGATCGACATTGCGTTGTGGGATTTGTTCGGCAAGGTCTGCGGCCAGCCGGTGCACCAGATGCTCGGCGGCCTCTGCCGCGACAAGCAGCGCATCTACAACACCTGCGCCGGCACGCAATATGTCCGCTCAACCAATATCAGCCCGGTCGCGAACTGGAACCTCGGCGCCTCCAAGGGACCTTACGAGGATCTCGACGGTTTCATGCATCGCGCCGACGCGCTCGCCGAAAGCCTCCTGGAAAGCGGCATCTCCGCCATGAAGATATGGCCGTTCGATCCGGCCGCGCAGGAGAACAAGGGCCTCTACATCACCGCCGCGCAGATGAAGCAGGCCATCGAACCTTTCGAGAAGATCCGCAAGGCGGTCGGCGACAGGATGGAGATCATGGTCGAGCTCCACTCGCTGTGGAACCTGCCGACGGCCAAGCAGATCGCGCGCGCGCTCGAGCCCTACAAGCCGACCTGGTACGAGGACCCGATCCGCATGAACTCGCCGCAGGCGCTGGCCGAATATGCGCGCTCGACCGACGTCTGGGTCTGCGCCAGCGAGACGCTGGGCTCGCGCTTCCCCTACAAGGACATGCTCGACCGCGACGCCATGCACGTGGTGATGGCGGATCTGTGCTGGACCGGCGGCCTCACCGAGGGCCGCAAGATCGCCGCGATGGCCGAGACCTATCACCGGCCCTTCGCACCGCACGATTGCATCGGCCCAATCGGCTTCATTGCGGCCATCCACATGTCGTTCAGCCAGCCCAACACGCTGATCCAGGAATCAGTGCGCGCCTTCTACAAGGGCTGGTACAATGAGCTCGTCACCACGATGCCGACGATCAGGGACGGTTACGTCTATCCGATGGAAGGACCCGGCCTCGGCGTCGATCTCCTGCCCGCCGTCTTCGACCGCTCCGATCTCACCGTGCGCCGCTCCAACGTCTGAGGACTTCCCGAGATGAGCACTTCCCTTTTCGATCTCTCCGGCCGCACCGCGCTCGTGACCGGTTCCTCCCGCGGCCTCGGCCGCGCCATCGCCGAGGGCATGGCCAAAGCCGGCGCCAGGATCATCGTCAACGGCGTCGATGGCAAGCGCGTCGAGCAGGCCGTCGCCGAATTTCGGGCCGCCGGGCATCAAGCCGAAGGCGCCGCGTTCAACGTCACCGACGAGCCCGCCATCGTCGCCGCCTTCGAGCGCTTCGACCGCGAAGGGCTCGCCGTCGACATCCTCGTCAACAATGCCGGCATCCAGCACCGCAAGCCGCTGGTTGAATTCACCACCGACGAGTGGCGCAAGGTGATCGAGACCAACCTCACCAGCGCCTTCGTGATCGGCCGCGAGGCGGCCAGGCGCATGATCCCGCGCAAGCACGGCAAGATCATCAACATCGGCTCGCTCGGCAGCGAGCTCGCCCGCCCGACCATCGCGCCCTACACCGCGGCCAAGGGCGGCATCAAGAACCTGACCCGCTCGATGGCGGTGGAATGGGCGCAGCACGGCATCCAGGCCAATGCGATCGGCCCCGGCTACATGCTGACCGACATGAACGAGGCGTTGGTCAACAACGCCGACTTCAACAACTGGCTGATGGGCCGCATTCCCTCCAAGCGCTGGGGCAAGCCGGACGAGCTGGTGGGCGCTGCGATCTTCCTCGCTTCGGACGCCTCGACCTATGTCAATGGCCAGATCGTCTATGTCGATGGCGGCATGATCGCCGCGATGTGACCGCGAACCAGGAGCAGCCCATGCGCGCCGTCGTCATCCACGCACCGAAGGATTTGCGGATCGACCTGTATCCCGATCCGGCGCCCGGTCCGGGCGAAGTCCGCGTCAAGATCGCCAATGGCGGCATCTGCGGCTCGGACCTGCATTACTACCATCACGGTGGTTTCGGCGTCGTCCGCATTCAGCAGCCGATGGCGCTGGGACACGAAATTGCCGGCGTGGTTGCGGTGGTCGGTGACGGCGTCAGCACCGTGAAGCCCGGCACTCGCGTTGCAGTCAACCCGAGCAAGCCGTGCGGGGGGTGCCTGCATTGCCAGGAGGGCATGCGCAACCAGTGCCTCGACATGCGTTTCCTCGGCAGCGCGATGCGCTTTCCCCACGTGCAGGGCGGCTTTCGCGAGTTCATCACGGTCGATGCGACGCAGGCCGTGCCGATCGCGGACAAGCTCTCGCTCGCCGAAGCCGCGGTCGCCGAGCCGCTCGCGGTCTGCCTGCACGCCGGCAAGCAGGCCGGTCCCCTGCTCGGCAAGCGCGTGCTGATCACCGGCTGCGGTCCGATCGGCGCGTTGATGATCCTGGTCTCGCGCTTCGGCGGCGCGGCCGAGATCGTGGTGACCGATGTCGCGGACGCGCCGCTCGCGGTCGCCAGGAAGCTCGGCGCCACGCACGCCATCAACGTCGCGACCGACGCTGCCGCGCTCGATCCCTGGCGCGCCGGCAAGGGCGTCTTCGACACGCTGTTCGAGGCCTCCGGCAATCAGGCGGCGCTGCGGACCGCGCTCGACGTTCTCAGGCCGGGTGCGACGCTGGTGCAGCTCGGCCTCGGCGGCGAGATGACGCTGCCGATCAACGCCATCGTCGCCAAGGAATTGCAGCTCCGCGGCACCTTCCGCTTCGATCCCGAGTTCCAGCTGGCGGTGCGCCTGATGGGCGAAGGCCTGATCGACGTCAAGCCCTTGATCACGGCCACCATGCCGTTCGAGAACGCCGTCGCCGCCTTCGAGCTTGCCAGCGACCGCTCGCAGTCGATGAAGGTGCAGCTGACGTTCTGAACCGCGCTACTGGCTCTCGATCAGCCGGTCGCTGACCAGCCGCACGGCTCCGCGCTTCCAGGAATAGTCCGCGCCCATGCGCAGGCCGCTGTCGCCACGCGTCAGCACCGTGCCGGTCCTGGCGTCGCGCACCTGGAAGCCGAGCGTGTATTCGGTGCGGCTCACCCGCCGCACCACGCCGATCAGCGACTGATCTGCGCCGAGCTCCTTCGCGATCGCGGCCTCGCAACCGCCGCAGTCGCGCAAGGCACGCCCCTTCCCCGCCGCGCCGCCGACGTCGACGATGCGGTAGCGGCCGGATTGGCCCAGGGCCTCGCGCACGCTGCCGGTCACCTCGGCCATGTATGCCGCGTCCGATGCCGCCGATGCGCCCGTCGAGGCGGCGGTCGTATCCTCCAGCTCGAAATCGAACACGGCGAGCGCGACCGGCGCGGGCGTTGCGAGCGCAGCCATGATCTCGCGGGAGACGAAGATCTCGGCGCGCTCCCAGGATTCATCATTGTCGCCGCGGAAGCTGTAGAGCTTGTCCATCACGAGCTTCTTGGCGCCGATTTCGATCACGGCGACCTTGGCCCATTGCACCAGCGTGCTCGTCTTCTGGATGCCGCCGATCACCTTGAACGCCGCGCCGTCCTGGGCGGATGGAACCAGCCGATAGCGCGGGTTCGCAGCGATGTCCCTTCGAAGCGCGGCCATGAACGCCGCCAGCCGCCGCTCGTGGGCGGCGGTCTGGTCGGCCGGCTCGGCAGAGGTGTCGGTATAGCTGAAATCGTCCATGGCCACGCCAATGGCGTCCCCGGCATCGGCCCGCGAGCCAGAGAGGACGCAGAGGACAAAGACGAGAATCAGCCGGGAGCGGTGCATGAACAGGCCTCGTCGATGGAGCGGCCCGCAAATCTGGACGGGTCGCCTGACGCCATGCAGCCGTGACCGTCCCGGCGAATGCCGGGAAAATTTCACGACGTTGCACTGCGGTAAGGCGGGAACGCTTTCCGCCGCTTGCGTTCTGCCCTTTAATGCGCGAGCGACAAACCCGTTCGCACCAGGTGTCCGCCGATGTGGAATCGCCCGAGGTTCGATCTCAAGATCCGTCTGACGTTGCGCGTGGCCGCGATATCGGCTGCCTGCTTCGCCGCGATTTCCGCCTATTTCCTCGTGACGGCCGATCGCGCCGCGCATGCGCGCATCGACAGTATCGCCGCCATCGTAGCGAAGTCGCTGGAGTTGCAACAGGGCAAGGTCCAGTGGGTGGCCAGCCCGCGCTCGGACTTTCCGAACCTCGATCCTGTTTCTGCCTATGTGATGACGCCCGGCCTGTGTCTGGCATTCCGCGGCACGAGCGGCGACATCCTCCAGCGCTTCTGTAGCGGCGCGCCTGCTCCGGCGAACCCGCCGCCGCAGGCCTTCACCGCCTTCTACCGCAGCCTGTTCGACCCCGGCCGCGAGGCGGCACGGCCCGTGATCGTGCGCGGAACGAAGCTCGGCGAGACCGTGGTCTCGGTCGATGCGGCCGTGCAGACGGCCGAAGCCTGGCACGAGGCCGGCCGCCTGATGATCGCGCTTGCGATCGCGCTGCCGCTGCTCTGCGCGCTGGTCTATGCCGCGCTGGCCCGCGCCCTGCGCCCTACCCGCATGATCGGCAACGGCCTCGAGCGCATCGCTGCCGGCGATCTCACGACGCGGCTGCCGCCGTTCGACCTCGCCGAGCTCTCCGCCATCCGCGACGTCTTCAACCATCTCGCCGAAAGCCTCGACACCGCGCTTGCCGAACGCAACGAGCTGACGCGGAAGCTGATCGCGCTCCAGGACGAGGAGCGCCGCCATCTCGCGCGTGAGCTGCATGACGAGTTCGGCCAGTCGCTGGCCGCGATCCGCGCGCTGGCCGCGTCCGCCCGCCAGACTGCGGCGCAGGACTGTCCCGCCTTGCTCGGAGAGTGCGACGGCATTGCCCGGACCGCGACCGGCATGATGGAGACGCTGCGCGGCGCGCTGTTCCGGTTGCGGCCGCCCGATGTCGACGAGCTCGGCCTCGTCGCGAGCCTCGAAGGACTGGTGTCGGGGTGGAACGGCCGCAGCCGCGGCCAGACCCGCTTCGATATCCGGTTCGACGGCGCCTTCGAGAGCGTGCCCGCCTCGGTCAGCGCCAATCTCTACCGCATCGTGCAGGAGGCACTCACCAACGCGGCCAAGCACGCCGGCGCAACGAAGGTCAGCGTGCATCTGACGATGGCCAACGATGAGATCGCGCTCGCGATCGAGGATGACGGCCGGCCGAACGAGGCTGCCGCCAAATCCGGCATGGGCCTGCTCGGCATGCGCGAGCGCGTCGCCGCGCTTCGCGGCCGGCTGAGCTTCGAGACCGGCCCTCACGGCTCGGCGCTGCGCGTGTTCATTCCGCTCGCGGCCGCCGATCGGCAGGCGCTGGAGCACGCGGCATGAGCGCGGCCGACGCCACCATCCTGCTGGTGGACGACCATTCCGTCGTCCGCGAAGGCTACCGCTCGGTGCTCCAGAAGCAGCCGGGCTTGCGCGTCGTCGCCGAGGCAGCCGATGGGGCGGAGGCCTATCGTCTGTACAAATCCGAAGCGCCCGACCTCGTCATCATGGACCTCAGCATGCCCGGCATCGGCGGCATCGAGGCCGTCAGGCGGATCAGGCAGTGGGACAAGACGGCACGGATCCTCATCTTCACCATGCACGAGAATGCCGGCTTTGCCGTGCAGGCGATCCGCGCCGGCGCGAGGGGTTACGTCACCAAGACCAGCCCGCCCGAGACGCTGGTGCGCGCGGTCAAGGACGTGCTCGCCGGCAAGATCGCGATCAGCCCCGATATCGACCACGAGCTTGCGCTCAGCCGCATCAGCGGCGAGAGCTCGGCCGCCGACGTGCTGACGCCGCGCGAATTCGAGGTGCTGCGGCTGCTGCTCGCCGAGAACACGACGGAGGAGATCGCCGAGACGCTGCATGTCAGCCCGAAGACGGTGGCGAACCTGCATTCCCTGATCAAGGACAAGCTCGGCGTCGGCTCCGACATCGAGCTGGTCCGCCTGGCGCTGCGCCAGGGACTGTTGACCGAGGTCTGATCGCCGTTGCCTTACGGCTCCAGCCTCGCGCCGTCAGGAGAGAACGCCTCCACCGTGTCACCGATCCTGAACGACATCATGTCACGGCCGACGAGCAACGGGCCCTTGTAAGCGGTGCGCGTGCGCAGGATCAGCGGCTCCTCGGGAATATCGGGCGCGGGCTTCACCGTGCCGAACACGATGTGGGAATAGACCGCGAGTTTTGGCCTGGCGGCCGCAAAGATCTGGCCGGCCTCCTCGGGCGAGGTATGGTGCGCCTGAATGTCCTTGTAGACGGGATTTTTGACCAGCAGCTCCGGTTCGATGACCGCGACCTCGTGGATCAGCAGGTCAGCGCCCTCGGCCGCCTTCGCGATGCGCTCATCATACTTGGTGTCGCCCGACAGCACGACCTTGTGGCCGCCATATTCGACGATGTAACCGAACGAAGGCTTGATCTTCTCGCCGTGGTTCACCTCGATCGCGCTGACTTTCACGCCGTTGTTCTCATAGACCCGCCCGGCTTCGATATCCTTTGCCGCGAACGTGACCGCTACGGGATCGAGATGCTCGTCATCGATGCGGATGCGGACGTCGTCGGCGAAGGCTTTGGTGAGGTTTTCCGTCATGGCGACGGTTCCCTTCGGGCCATAGAGCTTCATCGGCCCCTTACGCGAAGCCCAGGGCGTGGCAAGCCACCCTGTCAGCCACATGTCGGGAAGGCCGACGACGTGGTCCGAATGCAGATGCGTGATGAAGTTCGCGGTGATCGCGCCGAGTGGAATCTTCAGCTTGTAGAGCTGGATGGTCGCGCCGCGGCCGAGATCGAACAGCAGTTTTTCGCTCCCTGCCTCCACGAGCGTCGACGCGCTGAAACTGGTCGGTCGCGGCGTCGGCACGCCCGTGCCGAGCAGCGTGACCTTCATCGGTTCGGCGGAGGCGACCGTGGTGAACGCGAGCAGCACGAGGCACGCCCGCAGGAGCGTTTTGCGCATATTTCCTCTTCCTGAGTATTGGATTGTTGGCCCGCGGATCATTCGCGCGCGATCACCTGGTCCAGCCACGCGCAGTTGAGCGGCGGCACGCGCGGATCGGCGACGCGCACGCCGCGCGCGGCCGCATCGAGCCGCATGTCGCGCAAGCGCTTGCGCTGCTCCTCGGGCATATGGAGCCGCTCGTGGCCCCATAGGGAGGGCCCATCAAAGGTCTCGTGCGGCTGCCAGGTCTCGGGATCGATGACGCGCGCGCCCCAGCCGTATTCGATGAAGAAGCCGGACGGCGTATTCACGTAGAACGAGGTCATGTGGTCATTGGTGTGCCGGCCGAGCGTGTAGGCGATGCGCCCCGCGTCCAACTGCGCGAGGTCGTAGCCCTGCCCGACGTCATCGAGACTGCCGAGCTCGACCATGAAGTGATGCATCGCCTTCCGCCCCGAGCCGACCATCGCAAAGGAGTGGTGGCGGCCATTGACGTGGAAGAAATAGAGCCCGTAGGGCTTCAGCCCGAAATCGGAGACGTGGAAGCCGAGCACGTCGCGATAGAACGGCAACAGAGGCTCGACATCCTCCACGTTGAGCACGACATGCCCCAAGCCGAGCGCGCCGGTGCGGAAGCCCGAGATCGGACGGCCCGGCTTGAAGGGCTCGCTCGCAAGCTCCGGCTTGCAAAACGCTTCCAGCCGGTTGCCGGCGGGATCGGCAAACGCGATCAGCTCGGCGACATGCCGCTCGTCAGCGAGTGCACGCGAGCCTCGGAGCACCTTGATGCCATGGCTCTCCAGCCGTCCTGCCAACCGGTCCAGTTCGGCAGTCGAAGGAACCTCCCATCCCATCACCGCAAGGCCGGCATCGCTGCCACCATCGACGATCAAGCGCTGCTTGCGGTCGTCCATGCGGAAGGCGCGCATCTTGCCGCCGCGATCGACCTGCTGCATGCCGAGCAACCCGGTCGCCATCCGGCTCCACTGGTCGAGCTGGGATGAACCGATTCCGATATAGCCGAGCGCTGTGATTTCCATCGACGTCCTCCCGAAGGCATCGCGATCGCCACACCGCGGCGAGCTTGATACCGGCCGCGCGCGATCCTACGGTGGCGTTCCGCAATCGCTTCGCGTTCGCAACGACGATAGCCGCGCCGCGATGTGCCACAAGGGAGGAAATACGAAGTGTCCAAGGAGCGGACGCCGAACGGCCAGCCGCGGCAGTCTGAGGGCGTCCGCGCCTTCAAGCGCGGGCTCGACGTGCTGCACGAAGTCAACCGCTCCGGCGGCATCCGCGCCGGCGACGTCGCCCGCGCGCTCGACCTGCCCCGACCCACCGTCTACCGCCTGCTCGAAACTCTGGAGGAACTCGGCTACATCGCCCGCAGCGCCAGCGACGACCGATTTCGAGTCACCCGGCGCGCGCTGAGCCTCGGCGACGGCTACGATCCTGGAGTGGTGATCTGCCAGGCGGCGGCGCCTTATCTTGCCGATCTCAGCAAAAAACTGGTCTGGCCGGTCGATCTCTCCACCTATGAGAACGCGGCGATGGTGGTGCAGGAGACCACACACTCTCGCAGCCCGCTCTCGATTGACCGCGGCATGATCGGCAAGCGCCTGCCGATGCTGCGCACGTCTGCGGGCCGCGCCTATCTCGCCGCCTGCCCCGCGCGCGAACGCGATCTGATCGTCAATCACCTGCGCCGGATCGACGAAGCCGACGACCGCCCCTTCCTCGACCAGGGCCGGCTCGACCGCATGATCGCCGAGACCGCCGCACGAGGTTACGCGATCCGCAGCGAGGGCGAATTCAATCCCAAGACGGCTTCGATTGCCGTCGCCATTGTGCGCAATGGTGTGGTGTTCGGCTGCATCTCCATCATCTGGATCCGTTCGGCGCTGGGCATCGAGGAAGCCATCGCAACCTTTGTCGATCCGATACGCCGAGCCGCGGAAGCCATCGACGTCGGCGCCTGAAGCAACGCCAGAGCTCCGATCAGAGGGATACCGAAAGGTGCGCGGCAGCGACGTGCTATGCCGGCTTCACCCGAACCGGCAAGGAAGCGAGGCCACGCAGCACGTTGTTGAGCGCCAGCACGGGTTCGCCGATCTCGAAACCGGCAACACGTTCCACCAGAACCTCGAGCAGTGCCGTCATCTCCAGCCGGGCCAGATGAAGGCCTGCGCACATGTGCGTTCCATTGCCGAACCCGAGATGATCGTTGGCGCGACGTTTCACGTCGAAGCGTTCCGGATCCTGCCATTTTCGCTCGTCGCGATTGGCTGATGCGTACAGCAGCAGCAGGCGGCTCTCGCGCGGAATGGTCAGGCCGCCGATCGTCGCATCGGCCGCAAGATGGCGCGTGAATCCGCGCACCGGCGATTCCAGCCGCAGCGCCTCGTTGATCGCGTTCGGGATCAGGGGCGGATCGTTGCGGACCAGACCCCATTGCGCGGGATGCCGGCCGAAGAGCAAGACGAGGTTGGCGGTTGCGAAGATGGTCGTATCAAGGCTCGGGCCGAGGTAGTCCCGCATCAGCACCGGACAGCGCTCCGGCTCGACCTCGCCGCGGTCCGCAGCAGCGAAGATCCGGTCGCCCCAGCTGCCGGGCCGCAGACGGCTCCTGATCTCGTCGCCCCCGAGATAGGCGCGCATCTCCTGAACATCCCTCAGCGCCGTACAAGCCCGTGCATTCATGCTGCCGAGCACGTTGAAGGTCGCGGCAGCCCAGCGCAGCATGCTGCTGCGGCCATGATCCTCCAGGCCCACCAGCTTGGAGACGATCGTCAGCGGCAGGTGCTGAGCCAGGTCCGATACCGCATCGAACTGGCCGCGGTCGACCAGTTCGTCGACGAGCCGGCGGGCCTCCGTCCTGATCTCAGGTGCAATCTCCTCAAGTGCCCGCGGCAGCAGCGGGGCCGCTATGATCGCACGAAGCCGATCATGCAAGGGCGCATCGCTCGCCAGCGTCGTGCCTCGCGAGATGGTGTTGACGTGGTCGTTGGCGGCAACCCCCTGTGCCGACGAGAACACGGCCGGGTTTCGCAGCGCGGCGCGGACGTCCTCGAAGCGAGCCACCGCATGAAGCCCGTTTCGCGGCAACCAGACCACGGCGCCCAGCTCGCGAAGGGCTTTGTAGTGCGGGTACGGGTCGCGCAGGACCTCGTCGCTGTAGAGATCGACGTCGTAGATGGGTTGTCCGGGAACTGCCGGCATCCTCTATTCTCCCTCCTGTCCCGAAGTCCCCCTCAGGGGACGGCCACCCATTCGCCCTTCTCGAGCCGGCCAAGCGTCAGCGCACTCTGGTCGAGGCCGGTATGGTCGTTGGGTCCGTAGTTGTAGACACCGCGGGAGCCAGCCAGGCCTTTGAGGCCTTCGATCGCGCTGCGGAGGCCTTCGCGGAATTCGGCGGTCCCGGGCGCGCCGGACTTGAGCGCGGCGGGTGCGGCGCGCTCGATCAGCAGCAGGGCATCATAGGCGGATCCCGCAAAGATGTTGCGGCTTCCCGGACCGAACTTGGCTTCGTAGCGCCGAATGAACTCCAGCGCGGCCTGCTTGGCGGGATGGTGATCGGGCAATGAGGCGGCGCCGACTGCCGGGCTCAGCGGCACGAAGATGCCGTCACCTTGAGTGCCCGTCAGCTTCCGGAAATCTCCGAAGGTGGCGCCGAGCGTGCCGTACACCTTGCCTGCAAATCCCTTTTCGCGAAGCTGAAGCAACGGCAGCGCCGCAGGGGCGCCCGAGGCTGCAATGAGGACGGCGTCGGGCTCGGCGGCAACGATCTTGAGAATCTGTCCGACGACGGTGTTGTCGGTCCGTGCATATTTCTCGTCGGCGACGAGCGCGATCCCCGCGGCCGCGCACATCTCCGCACTGACCTTGCTCCAGGCATCACCGTAGGAGTCGCCGAAACCGATCAGGGCGAGCTTCTTGACGCCGCTCTTCTTCATGTGCGCGAACAACGGCGCCGCTTCGTGATCGTCGTTGGTGGTCGTCTTGAAGATCCAGCGCTTCCTCGCATCGACCGGCGACACCAGAGCATTGACGGGGGCAAGCGTGATGACCGGAAGCCGGTATTCGACAGCGGGATCGATGACCGCGAAAGATCCGGGCGTCGTGGTTGGACCGACGAGGATATCGATGTTGCTGCCCTGGAACAGCTTTCGCATCGCCGCGACGGCCGCGGTGCTGTCCGAGGCTTCGTCGAGGAACAGATAGTTGACCTTGTGGCCCGCAATTTCGGTTGCGCCAAAGCTGGCCCCATTGCGCTCGGCACTTCCGATCGCCGCGGCCGGACCGGTCGTGGACAGCAGGATTCCGACATTGATGTCCGCGGCCGAAGCCGACGCCACGACCAGTTGGATGGCAAGGCACGCCACTCCCGCGCATTTCAGCATCGTCGTTTCCTCCGCGGCTGCCCGGATCGACAACCTGCACTTTTTTTCCTGATCCTAAGTAGCCAGGGCAGACCGGACGGAAGTAGCGCCATTGCGGAAATGTCCGGCTGGCGGACAAGACCGGCTTTGGAGCAGGTCGTCCGCTGGGCGGACACTTGGCGCGCCGGCGTTGAAGGGTCGGCACCGCTTCGGGAAGAGATGGCCCATGCAAGATAAATCCACCGCTGAAGACTTCGACGTCGTGATCGTCGGCCGCGGGCCGGTCGGCGCTACGCTCGCCAACCTGCTCGGCCTGTGCGGCGTACGGACGCTGGTATTGGAGCGCGAGGCGCGGGCCTATCATTTGCCGCGAGCGGTGCATTTCGACGACGAATGCATGCGCGTGTTCCAGACCATCGGGCTTGCCGACACGATCCTGCCGCATGTCATCCTCAGCCCCGGCATGCTCTTTCTCGATGCCGCCGGTCGCATGCTGCTGGATTGGTCCCGTCCACAGACGCTGACGCCGATGGGCTGGCATCTCAGCTACCGCTTCCACCAGCCGGATCTGGAGGACGTGTTGATCGGCGGGCTCGCCCGCTGGCCACACGTCACCCTGCGCAACCGCTGCGACGTGTTCGCGCTGGAGCAGGACGAGACTGGCGTGCGCGTCCGCTACGAAGACCTCTCCAACGGAAAGCTCACCGAAGTCCGCACCGGCTATGTGATCGGCTGCGACGGTGCCCGCTCGCTGGTACGCCGCTTCATCGGCTCAGGCATGGAGGATCTCGGCTTCCACGAGCGCTGGTTGGTGATCGACGTCCTGCTCAAGCGCGAGCGCGACGATCTCGGCGACTACAGCCTTCAGCATTGCGACCCGCGCCGTCCGGCGACCTACGTGCGCGGCACCGGCACGCGGCGGCGCTGGGAGATCACGGTCCTCCCCGACGAGGATTCCCAGGAGGTCGCGCAGCCCGCAAAGGTGTGGGAGCTGTTGTCGCGCTGGATCACTCCCGACGATGCCGAGATCGAGCGCGCCGCGGTCTACACGTTTCATTCCGTCATCGCTCAGCAATGGCGGAGCGATCGACTGCTGCTCGCGGGCGATTCCGCGCACCAGACGCCGCCCTTCCTCGGCCAGGGCATGTGCGCCGGCATCCGCGATGCCGCCAACCTCGCCTGGAAGCTTGCCGCGGTCATTCGCGACGGCGCCCCGCCCCACCTGCTCGACACCTATCAGAGCGAGCGCCAGCCGCATGTGCGCGAATTCATCGAGCTCGCCATTCGCCTCGGCGGCATCATCAACACCAAGGCGATCGAGGCCGGCCTTGCCGCCGGCGAGGTGCGCGAAAATGCGCCGGTCAAGCTGGAAGTGAAAAAGCCCCTGCTCGGCCCCGGGCTCGCGCTTGGCGATCTGCCTCTCGCCGGGCATCTCGCGCCGCAGTTCGCGCTGCGAGACGGCAGCCGCAGCGACGACCGGATCGGCTACGGCCATGTCCTGCTCGTCGATAGCTCGGCCACTCCCCCTTCGCGTCCCGCTCATTCACTGCCGGGGATCGAGATCCTGACCAGCAATGATGCCGAGGCCGTCCGCCCTTGGCTGCGCGAGCACGGCATCATCGCCGCACTCGTTCGCCCCGACCGCTACATCCGCGGCACCGCCCGTAACGAGACCGACCTCGACCGGCTCATGGCCGCCATCACGCCTCCAACCCACGTGCCGTCCGCGGCCTGAACGAACATCCCAAGGATACCCCATGAAGCTGCTCTCTTTCATCGCCAACGGCCGCACCTCGTTCGGAGTCGTCAAGGACAATGGCGTCGTCGATCTGGGCTCGCGCATGACGGGCTGCACAACGCTACGACAGTTGCTTGAGGCTGGCCGCGTCGCCGAAGCGGCCAAGCTCGCAGCCTCCACTGCCCCCGACCATCCGCTCGACAGCATCACCTTCGCACCCGTGATCCCCGATCCCGGCAAGATCGTCTGCGTCGGTCTCAACTATCGCGACCACGTGGCCGAGACCGGCCGCACCGTCACGGAGAAGCCGGCTCTGTTCGTTCGCTTCCCATGCAGCCAGGTCGGCCATCTCCAGTCCATCGTGAAACCGAAGGTCAGCGACGATTTCGACTATGAAGGCGAGCTTGCGCTCGTCATCGGCAAGGAGGGCCGTCACATTCCCGCCGGCCGCGCGCTCGACCACGTCGCCGGCTATTCCTGCTACAACGAAGGCAGCATCCGCGACTGGCAGCGCCACACCAGTCAATTCCTCGCCGGCAAGACCTTTGCCGAGAGCGGCAGTTTCGGTCCGTGGCTGGTGACGACGGACGAGATTCCCGATCCGTCAAAGCTCACCTTGCAGACCCGGCTGAACGGCAACGTCGTGCAGGACACCACGACGGATCTCCTGATCACCGCCATCCCCGAGCTGATCGCCTACATTTCCACCATCTGCCCGCTCGTGCCCGGCGACGTCATCGTCACGGGTACGCCGGGCGGTGTCGGCGCCAAGCGCACGCCGCCGCTGTGGATGCGCCCCGGCGACACCGTCGAGGTCGAGATTTCCGGCATCGGCACCTTGCGCAACACGGTGATCGCCGAACCGGCCTGACCGTCAAGACCGATCAATCAACGATAAACTCAGGAAACGCCATGGGCACGACCCGGACCACCTCCGCCGCCACCCTGCTGATGACACTCGTGCTCGCGGGCTCCGCTGCGCGCGCCGAAATCAAGGGCGACGCCATCCGCATCGGCGTGCTCACCGACATGAACGGCGTATTCGCGACCGCCATGGGCCCGGGCTCGGTCGAGGCGGCGCGGATGGCGGCGGAGGAGTTCGGCGGCAAGATCAACGGCAAGCCAATCGAGATCCTGCAGGCCGATCACCAGAACAAGCCGGACCTCGCGGCATCGCTCGCGCGAAAATGGTTCAGCGACGGGGTGCAGGCAATCGCCGACGGCGGCAGCTCCGGCGCGGCGTTGGCGGTGCAAGAGCTGGTGCGCGGCAACGGCAAGATGTTCCTCATCTCCGGCGCCGGCGCAAACCAGCTCACCGACGAGGCCTGCGCGCCGACCAGCGTGCAATGGACCCAGGACGCCTATTCCACGGCAACCGCCGTGGTCTCCGGTGTCATGCAGACCAGCAAGGAGCCGTGGTTCTTCATCACTGGCGACTACGCGTTCGGCCATTCGATCGAGGCGACCGCGCGCGAGCGCATCGCCGCGCTCGGCGGCAAGGTCGCCGGCAGCGTGAAGGCCCAGCTCGGCACGCCCGACTACAGTTCGTTCCTGCTCCAGGCGCAGTCGTCCGGCGCCAGGATCCTCGCCATCAACGTCGCCGGCGACAACGCCACCGCGATCAAGCAGGCCGAGGAATTCGGGCTCGCTGATCAGGGCATGAAGATCGTGCCGATGTCGTTCCAGAATGTCGACATCGAGTCCGTGGGCTTGAAGGCGACGCGCGGTGATCTCATCGTCACCTCGTTCTTCGAGGACGTCTCGCCCGCCGCCCGAAAATTCTCGGATGCATTCTATGGGCGGCGCAAGGCGATGCCGTCGCAGATCCAGGCCGGCGTCTACTCCGCCGTACGCCACTATCTGCAAGCGATCAAGGACACCGATTCCGACGACAGCACGGCCGTGATGGCGAAGATGAAGGCAACCCCGGTGTCGGATGCCTACACGCCCAACGGCCGCATTCGCGAGGACCAGCGCATGGTGCACGATCTCTATCTGGTTCAGGTCAAGACGCCGGAAGAATCGAAAGGCCCGTGGGATTTCGTCAAGCTGGTCGCGACGATTCCGCCCGACCAGGCCTTTCGTCCGCTCGACCGCAGCAAATGCGGCCTGGTCGGCAAGTAATCGCTAAAGCGCGATGCGATTAGGATGAATCGCCATCGCGCTTTAGGTTATTGTTCGAGCATGATCTTTTCGGAAGACCGCTGCACACTTTTCCGGATCATGCTCTAGGCCAGATAGCGCGTGATGTAGCCTTCCATGGCGTAGAGCGCACAGAGCGCGAGGCTCGACCATACCGCGGCGCTGAAATACAGGAACATCCAGGTCAGCTCGCCCTTCCAATGCGCGATGTCGTGGGTCACGACCCAGCGCGTCGAGACGTCATGCAGGCCTTCGAGAAAGCCGAGGAACCTGTTGCCCTCGGCGTGCCCTGCCCGCCAGCGGCTGAGATACATCGGCACGTCGACGGTGACGAGGAAGGCGAGGAAGCAGGCGATTCCGACGACGCCTGACATCAGCGCCCAGCGTACCACGCCCTGGAATTCCGGCATCAGGCGGCACAGCGCGATGCCGGCGAGGAAGAAGGTCACTGCCCACAGCGAGTTCTCGATCGCGTTGTAGAGATAGTTGGTGGTCACCACCGCGTACCAGGAGAAGCACTCGGCGATGATGATCACCGGGACGATCGCCCAGGCGATGTTCACCGCCGTCTCGGCGCCGGTCATGGTCCCGAGCTGATGCAGGATGATGGCCCATTGCGCCGCGAAGCAGACCTCGGCGACGGTCGCGACCGAGCGTCCCACGAAGACGCTCGATAGCCAGGTGTCGAACAGGCAGATGCGCTGCACGTCGGCGCGCGGCAGCACCGAGCGGAAAGCACAGCCGAACACATAGCCGGCGCACAGCAGGAACATCAGCCCGATATCCGAGCCGCCACTGATGCTGCCCGCCACCGTTGGATAAAACTCGCGATAGAGCATGAACCAGACGAGAATATTGGCGCTGCTCACAAGCGTAAGGGATCCCCACCACCACGCGAGGGGATTTGACCGCGCCTGCCACTGCAACATGAGCCGCTCCGCAAAATTATCGAACTGACATGACGTCGTAATAATCCTGTCACAGGACGGCATGCAATCGCGACAAAAATCTGTCTGCTCGGCCGTTTGAGAGCGGCCTCTCAAGGAAGTGTCCCAAGCAGGTTCGCGTCCACATATCGGACAATTTCTACGCAGTTGGCAAATCTATTGGACATCTGAGCTGCGCCTGTCTGATAATTAGGAATGGCCCCGACGAGCTCATCCAAGCCACGACATCCGCCCTCCTCCGCCGCAGCAGTGCTGGCGGACAGCGCCGACGACGCCGCTTTCGCCACGACGCTGGCAAAAGGGCTCGTCGTGCTGGAGGCGTTCAAGGCCGGGAGCACGCTGCTCGGCAACATGGAGCTGTCGACATTGACGGGCATCCCGCGGCCGACGGTGGCGAGGCTGACCCATACGCTGGCCGAGCTCGGCTACCTCCGTTACGACGCCGAGCGCTCGAAGTACCGCGTCGGTGCGCGGGCGCTGCGGATGGCGCATCCCCTGCTCGCCGGAATGCAATTCCGCCAGGTGGCGCGGCCGATGATGCAGGAGCTGGCGCACAGCGTCCGCGGCACGGTCTCGATCGGCCTGCTCGACGCCACCTCGATGATCTATGTGGAGACCGCGCGCTCCGGCGACGTCGGCCCGCACGTGCCCGACATCGGCATGCCGATTCCCGTCGTGATGACCGCCATGGGCCGCGCCGCGGCGTCGACCTTGCCGCCAGCCGATGCAGACCGGCTGGAACGGAATATCGCCGCCGAAGACGCCGGGCTGTGGTCGACGTTCCGGGACAAATACCGCGCCGGGATCGCGCAATGCAAAAACCGCGGCTTCTGCACCTGCTGGGGCGAGTACATGGCCTCGATCCATGCCGTCGCCGCGCCGCTGTTTCATGCGAGCGAATCGAAGCAGTCGTTCTCGATCAATTGCGGCATCCCCGCCTTCCGGCTCCAGCCGGGTCAGCTCGAGGGCGAGATCGGTCCGCGCATCGCGGCGCTCGCCGACAGCATCCGCGCCATCGTCGGGCAGGCCGAACTCACGATGCCGCCGCGCAAAACCAAGAAGATCACAAGCGGCGGGACATGACATGGCTGGGCCGCTCGAAGGATTGAAGGTTCTCGACATCGCGACGATCATCGCCGCGCCGTTCGCCGCAACGCTGCTCGCCGACTACGGCGCGGACGTGCTCAAGATCGAGATGCCCGGGCATGGCGACGGCGTGCGGTCATTTCCGCCGTTCAAGGACGGCAAGCCGCTGTGGTGGAAGGCCGCCAACCGCAACAAGAAGTTCGCGACGCTCGATCTGCGCACTCCGGAAGGACTCGCGCTGTTCAAGCAGCTGCTTCCGCGCTTCGACGTGCTGATCGAGAATTTTCGTCCGGGAACGCTGGATCGCTGGGGCCTTCCCAAGGAGGTGCTGTGGTCGATCCAGCCGCGCCTCGTGATTCTGCGCGCCACCGCCTTCGGGCAGGACGGCCCCTATCGCGAACGCCCCGGCTTCGCCCGCATCTTCGAGGCCATGGGCGGCCTCACCTACATCACCGGCGAGCGCGAGGGCGAGCCGACCCATCCCGGCTACCCGATCGGGGATTCGATCGGCGGCCTGTTCGGCGCCGTCGGCGTGCTCGCGGCGCTGTGGAAGCGGGCGCGCGATCCGCATGCGCCGGGCGAGGAGATCGATCTCGCGCTGACCGAAGCGGTGTTTCGCCTGCTCGACGTCCTCGCCATCGAGCACGACCAGCTCGGCGCCGTTCGAGAGCGGATCGGCAACGCCAACGGCTATTCGGCGCCGGCCGCCGTGTTTCGCACCGGCGACGACCACTGGGTGACGCTCGCAGGTTCGACCAACGCGCTTTTCGCCGCGAATTGCCGGGCGATCGGCCGTCCCGACCTCGTCGACGATCCGCGCTTTGCCACCAACGGCCAGCGCGTCAAGCACGCCGCCGAGCTCAACGACATCTTCGCGGCCTGGTGCGCCGCGCATCCCCTCGACGAGGTCCTCGCCAGATTCAATGCCGCGCAGGGAACCCTCGCCCCGATCTATTCGATCGATCAGATCGCCGCCGACCCGCAAGTGCAGGCGCGCGAGGTGATCACCCGCGTTGCCGACCGGGATTTCGGCACCGTCGCCATGACCAATGCCGTTCCTCGCTTCACCGTCGATCCCGCGCGGTTGCGCCACGCCGCGGGCGACGTCGGCCAGGACAATGACGAGGTGTTCCGGGACTGGCTCGGCCTGTCGGACCACGAGATCGAACGGCTCACCCAACGAAAGGTGATCTGACGTCGCAAGAAGACCAACAACACAAGAACACCAACAACAAGAGGGAGGACGACAACGGTGGCATCATTCAAGGTCACACGCCGAACCCTGCTCGGCACGATCGCAGGCGGCCTCGCAGCGGGATCAGGCTTGACGGCGCATGCGGAGGACGCCTGGCCCTCGCGCATGGTGCGGCTGATCTCGCCCTACGGGCCCGGCGGCTCGAACGACATCTCGCTGCGCCTGCTGGCCGAGGAGTTCGGCCGCAGCCTGCGTCAGCAGTTCATCGTCGAGAACAAGCCGGGTGCCGGCACGCGCATCGCCAACGATATGGTCGCCCATGCGCCGGGCGACGGCTACACGATCCTGTACGTCGCGGCGCCCTACGCGACCGCCGAGGCGCTGTTCGGCAAGCTGACCTATGACCGCAAGGATCTGCAGCCGGTCGCGATGGCCGTGATCGCGCCGTTGTTCCTCATCATCAGTGCCGACGCGCCGTTCAAGACGCTGCCCGAGTTGATCGCCTACGGCAAATCGAAACCGGATGGGCTGACCTTCGCCTCTCCCGGCGCGGGCTCCCAGCCGCACCTTGCCGGAGAGCTCCTGTTCCGCGATGCCGGCGTCAAGGGGTTGAACATCCCGTTCCGCGGCGATGCGGCCTCCTACACCGAGCTGCTCGCCGGCCGTGTCGATGCCACGCTGACGGCGCTGCCGACCGCCCTGCCCTACATCCAGAGCGGCAAGTTCACCGTGCTCGGCGTCGCGTCGCCCGAGCGCAGCGCGCTCTACCCGAAAGCGCCGACCCTGCGCGAGCAGGGCTTTCCCAACGTGGCCGCCGCCGGGTGGTACGGCTTCATGGTGCCGTCCACGACGCCGCGCCCGATCGTCGACAAGCTCCAGGCCGAGGTTCTGCGCACGCTCGCCGAACCCGCGATCAAGGACAAGCTGACCGCCCAGGGCCTCGAAGTGCGCGCCGGCACTGCGGCCGAGTTCGGCCGGTTCATCGACAACGAGACGCAGAAGTGGACCAGGCTGATCCGCGACGCCGGCCTCAAGGGCGAATAGCAAGCGGGAGGGACAAGCACATGACAAGCACTCTTCTCAAGCGCATCGCAGCTTCCGCGCTGCTTCTGGCGCTCTCGATCACGGCAGCGCAGGCGCAGAAGAAATACGACCCCGGCGCGTCGGATACCGCGATCAAGGTCGGCCAGACCGTGCCGCTCAGCGGCCCGGCCTCGGCCTACGCCGTGATCGGCAAGACCCAGGCCGCCTATATGAGGATGATCAACGACCAGGGCGGCGTCAACGGCCGCAAGATCGAGCTGATCCAGTATGACGACGCCTATTCGCCGCCGAAATCGGTGGAGCAGACCCGCAGGCTGGTCGAAAGCGACGAGGTGCTGCTGACGTTCCAGATCATCGGCACGGCGCCGAACGTCGCGGTCCAGAAATATCTCAACGCCAAGAAGATCCCGCAGCTCTTCGCCGCCACCGGCGCCGCCCGCTTCACCGACCCGAAGAACTTCCCGTGGACCATGGGCTTCAACCCATCCTACCTCGTCGAGGGCCGCATCTACGCGCAGTACCTGCTAAAGAACCACCCGAACGCGAAGATCGGCGTGCTCTACCAGAACGACGACCTCGGCAAGGACTATCTCGCCGGCCTCAAGGCCGGCCTCGGCGACAAGGCCGCGAAGATGGTCGTTGCCGAGACCTCCTACGAGATCACCGAGCCGACGATCGACTCGCAGATCCTGCGGCTGAGGGACGCGGGCGCCGACGTGCTGTTCAGCGCGACGACCCCGAAGCAGGCGGCCCAGGCGATCAAGAAGGTCGCCGAGATCGGCTGGAAGCCGCTGCACATCATCGACATCAACGCCTCCTCGGTCAGCGCCGTGCTGAAGCCCGCGGGGCTCGAAAACTCGAAGGGCGTCGTCAGCGTCGGTTACGTCAAGGACGCCGCCGATCCCGAATGGAAGGACGATGCCGGCATGAAGCGATACCTCGCCTTCATGGCCAAGTACTATCCTGACGGCGACAAGGATTCGAACCTGAACGTCTACGGCTACATCACCGCGCAGCTGCTGGTGCAGGTGCTGAAGCAGTGCGGCGACGATCTCACCCGCGACAACGTCATGCGACAGGCGGCCAACCTCAAGAACGTCGAACTCGACCTGACGCTCCCGGGGATCTCGGTCACGACCACGCCGACCGACTATCGGGTCAACAAGCAGTTCCAGATGGTGCAGTTCGACGGCCTGCGCTGGCAGAAGCTCGGCGACATCGTGACGGATGAGGCCAGGGAGTGAGACGGCGGGAGGCCGTTTGGCCGTGATCGTTCCTGCCGGTCAACGCACGCAAAGCGAAGGCACGAAAGAGCCACCGGCGGCCCTGGCGCGCCGGTGGTTCGATATCGGCGGGGATCTCCGAGCTACGCGGCGTGGCGCTGATGCGTCAGGTACTCCATCGTCACCTTCTCGACATTGGAGTCGATCCAGGCCGCCATGCGCTGCTCTTCCTGCAACGACGTCTCGAGCGGCGCCTTGGCCTCCGGCATGCCGGCGGCGGCGCAGAGCGCGAGCAGCGACTTGTAGGCGGCGATCTCGAAATTCTCGAACGCATTGTTCGCGAAGGTGTTCTTGAGAATCTCGTCGCCCGCAGCCGAATGCGCCATGGCCGTCATGTTGGCCATCACCGACTGCGCCGTGTCCTTCAGTGTCGACGTGCTCTCGCCACAGGCTTCCAGGCATTTCTCCAGCCGGCGCAATTGCTCGTTGGTCTCCTGAAGGTGAGCGGTGACCTTCGCCTTGACCTCGGGATAGTCGTCGAGCCGCTCTGACTGGCGCTCCATCAATTCTCGCGCCTGTACTTCCATCGCATGCGCATTGCGTAGTCCCACCACGAACGTATCGCGGGCTGCATTGGCCATCTTCCTGTCCTCCGTTTTGACTGGCTTCGTTCGCGCAAACCGGGAAGCACGGGCGATTGTTCCTAGGAGGACCGGGCTGATTGCCGCAGGAGACCCGACTTTCTCACGCGCGTTCCGGCCAAAGATCGCTTTGCCTTCTCATCGACGAGCATAGGAACGGTCGCCGCCGCGTACGATTGGTTCGCCGTAGACATCAAGGAGAAACAACATGCGTAAGACTGTTCTGACGATCTTCACAGCTGCGATGCTGGCCGGCGCTTCGGTCGGCGCAGCGTTCGCACAAGGCGCCGGCGGTGGCGGCGGTGCTGGCGGAGCCGGCGGCGGCGCAGGTGGTGCAGGCGCCGGTGCTGGCGCGGGTGCCGGTGGCGGCGCTGGAGCCGGAGCAGGCTCGGGCAGCGGCGGTGCGGGTAGCGCCGGCGGCGGCGGTGGCGTCACGCATGTCGAGCGTGGCGGACAAGGCGCTTCCAGCCCTCCGGGCATGCGCAATGAAACCACTCCACGATCCGACGGTACAACGCGGCGCTAAAGCGTGATCCGGAAAAGTGCGCAGCGGTTTTCCGAAAAGCTCATGCTTGAACAACAAGCCAAAGCGCGATGGCGATTCATGCTGATCGCAGCGCGCTTCAGGAGACCGGCGGCACAACTGCAGTGAAGCAGATGCAGGAGCCCCCCGGTCACCAACGCGCTCACGTGACCCTGCGCAGGGCAAGCCGTCGGCTGCGACGACGGCTTGCCCTGCAGACTGCCGCCTACCCTTGTCACCGGTTCATAGCGGCGACATACGCCGCGAGCTTGTCGAGCGTCTGGTAGCCGTATTCGACCGCGCCGAAGCCGATCATGCCATCGCGCTGCTCGGTGCTCGAGGCCAACTGGCGCATCATCAGCACGGTCTTGCCGTTGCTCTGTTCGGCAAAGGTGACAGTGAAGCGGAACATGCCGGGATCATCGTCCTGGTCGAGGCCGTGATCCATCTCCATCAGAGACGGCCGCTCGATGCGGCGGAACCGCATGCGGTTCGGGTAGACGGTGCCGTCGGGTCCGATCATGTTGAAGCGCCAGACGCCGCCCACCCGCACGTCGATCTCGAAAGTCTCGACCTTGAATCCCTTCGGCCCGAACCATTGCGGCAGATGCTTCGGGTTGGACCATGCCTCGAACACCAGATCGCGCGGCGCGTCGATCACGCGCGACATCACGATCTCGCGGTCGAGCGACCATTGCGACAGGGCGGGATTGGCAGAATTGGTCATCACTCGGAACCTTTCCGTTTGGTTGTTCGGGACGGCCGCCTGGCGCCCGCCCTCTCCTTCTTGAGCTTCATCACGTAGGCCTCGAACCGGTCGAGCCGCGCCTCCCACACCGCGCGCTGCTGCTGGAACCAATCCTCCGCGCCGAGAAGCGCATCCGGACTGAGACGGCAGGTGCGCACGCGGCCGGTCTTCTCCGACAGAACGAGCCCGCTCGTCTCCAGCACATGGATGTGTTTCATGAAGCTCGGCAGTGCCATGTCGAAGGGGTCGGCAAGCTCGCCGACCGACGCCTCGCCCGCGCAGAGCCGCATCACGATCGCCCGCCGCGTGGGATCGGCGAGCGCTGCGAAAACATGGTCGAGGCGGGACGATTGGTTAGCCATGAAGCTAACTATAGCGCCGCGGCCCTGCACCGTCAATAATTGTTAGCTCACAAGCTAAGTAATCTGGCGGCGCAGTCGCCGCCTCACACCGAGCGCGTCAGGCCGCCGTCGACGCGGATGTTCTGGCCGGTGATGTAGGCCGCCCCGTCGGAGGCCAGGAACGAAATCGTTGCCGCGATCTCTTCGACCTTGCCGTAGCGCTTCAGCGGCACGCTGTCGCGTCGCGCGTCCTGCTGCGGCAGGCTGTCGATCCAGCCCGGCAGGACGTTATTCATGCGAATGTTGTCCGCCGCATGGGTGTCGGTGAAGATCTTGGTGAAGGCGGCAAGGCCGGCGCGGAACACCGCCGAGGTCGGGAACATCGCGCTCGGCTCGAACGCCCAGGCCGTCGAGATGTTGATGATGGCGCCGCCCTTCTGCGCCTGCATCACCGGCGTCACCAGCCGCGTCGGACGGATCACGTTCAGCAGATAGGTGTCGAGGCCGGCGTGCCACTGCTCGTCGGTGATCTCGGTGATGGGCGCACGCGGCCCGTGCCCGGCGCTGTTGACGAGCACGTCGATCCGCCCCCATTTTGCCATCGCGGCGTCGACGAGGCGCTTCAGATCGTCGTTCGACTGGTTCGAGCCTGTGACGCCGCAACCGCCGAGCTCGGCCGCCAGCGCCTCGCCCTTGCCGGAGGACGACAGGATCGCGACGCGAAACCCGTCCGCTGCCAGCCGGCGCGCAGCCCCTGCCCCCATGCCGCTGCCGCCGGCGGTAACGAGCGCAACCTTCTCTGCTGCCATGACCGATCATCCCTTCAGTTGAGGTGAGCCGCAGGCTCGGCCTATCATGGGGCCTTGTACAGCCAGACCTCGCGGCAGGTCCATGGTCGAAGGCATCCATCATGAGCGACTCGAGATGAGTGATCTGCAGATCCGCAATCTGCGCCCCGACGAAATCGCCCTCGCCGTCGACTGGGCCGCGGCCGAGGGATGGAATCCGGGCCTGGCCGATGCCGCCTGCTTCGCCGTACCCGATGCGCAAGGCTTCTTCGTCGGCGAGATCGACGGTGAGCCGGTCGCGACCGTCTCCTGCGTCAACTATGATGACCGCTTCGCCTTCCTCGGCTTCTACATCGTGCGCCAGCGCTTTCGCGGCGCCGGCCATGGCCTGCGCATCTGGAACGCAGCGATCGCGCATGCGGACGGGCGCGTGATCGGGCTCGACGGCGTCGTGGCGCAGCAGGACAATTACATGAGGTCCGGCTTCCAGCTCGCTTACGCCAATATCCGCTATGGCGGCGTCGTGCCGGCGCCACCGAGTTCACCTGCCGGCGTCGTCACCCTCGACAAGATCCCATTTGCAATCGTTGAAGCTGATGATGCCACCGTGTTCCCTGCCGCGCGCAGCGCCTTCCTGCGCGCCTGGATCGACACACCAGGTCACGTTGGCCGCGCATTGTTGCGCGAGGGCAAGCTCGCGGCATGGGGCGTGATCCGTCCGTGCCGGACGGGCCACAAGATCGGCCCGCTCGTCGCCGACGATCGCGCGGCGGCGGAAACCGTCATGCAGGCATTGCTGGTAAGCACGCGCGGCGGCAACATTTTCCTCGACGTTCCCGCCGTCAACCGCGAAGCGATTGCGCTCGCGGAGTCGCTCGGCCTGATGCCGGTGTTCGAGACGGCGCGGATGTACACCGGGTCGATCCCGCCGCTGCGCATCGACCGCGTCTTCGGCGTCACCAGCTTCGAGCTGGGTTAGCTCAGTAGCAGCGCATGATGTTGACGGTGTGCTCGCTCCCGCCGCGGCCGGGCACTGTCACCTGCTCCGTCGGGCAGCTCGGCACATAGGGCCGGTTGGATGGCACGACGTTCGGCGGATAGCGATGCGTCCAGTCCCAGGGAACATCATAGGTGTAGGTATAACGCACGTCGCTGGAGAGTGGCTGGGCGGCATCAACAAAGGGTGGGCTGTAGCCAGCGCCATCATACAAGAAGCCGCCGCCGCCCGGCCAATAGACCCACGGAGCGCTGCGGCGATGGAACCGGGCGCCCGGCGCGATCGGCGGACGTGCTCCAACCGGCGGCGCGGTGGCAACGACGCCGGGCGCCGCGGCGACAGCGGGTCCGGCAGAGCCGTCACTTGCAGTCAGGAGCAGCGCGGCTGCGCTGAGCGAGGCGAACAATGCCCCATGTGATCTGGCAATCATGATACGCACCACACTCGTTTGGCTTCGCGATAGCGGCTCCCCGCAAGAGGCTAGGCCCGGCTGCCGCCCACCCGCAAACATATCTTTAACTATTGGTTAAGGCACGCGATTAGGGGGGAACATGGTGCGGCAGAACGCCCGGGATTCTCATCTCGTTTCAGCCACTTCGTTCCGCGGCGGGCGCATCATAACCAGTTGATCGGAGTTGACCGCTCCTGGCCCATGCGTCCGGAACGCTCCCGCATTGCAACCGTTGGCCCCCGACACAAGCAAGGAGCATCTCCAATGCAGAACAAGTCAAAACTCCTCTGCCTGGTCACGGCATCACTGGTCGCGGGCACCACGGCCGCCTCGGCGCAGGGCTACGACTGGAACGGCCGGTCCGTGGGCTGGGACCGCACGGCGCCAGCCTATGAACCAGTTCAGCCGCGCGCATACTATCCGGACGTGGCCGGGCCGTATAGCGTACTCAACGGCACCAACCATCCAACTCCGAGTTCGACGCAGGGTGATGTCGGCCCTGGCGGCAACAACAACGGCACGCTGACCGGCAGATATCGCTGGTAACATCGCCATCGCCTGATGCGAGGCCCACTGTCCGTAGCGGGCGGTGGGCCTTCCTGCGTCAGCGGCCCTGCCGCCCGCGCAGCCGACCGCACCGGATCGCGTCTCCTGGCACAATCCCTTGCGTTGCCCGTCGGGCAAAACACCCAAACCGTCGGTCAAGACGCCCCGCCGAAAATATTCGGCTTTACCAAAATTCGGAAACGGCGTATGTGTCGCCGCAACCCGGCCCATGGAAGAAGGGGCGTATCGCGATCGTCACGAACGCGGACCGGGCGGCGGTGGACGCAGATGGCGTTGGCGCGAACGGGCTTGCAGGGCGGGCAACCGTGAGCAAGGTCGTCGCGCATACGACCGGTGCCATCAGCGTACGGCAAAATCGTGTGGTCCTGGCGCCCGGGGTCTGTGCGCCAAGT